>Ga0207891_1000011_pt1 | contig 433879 bp, 396 predicted proteins | sample LinPmetageLP50_FD_184061 | JGI IMG/M metagenome (GOLD analysis project Ga0207891, IMG submission 184061) | Marine viral communities from the Pacific Ocean - LP-50 (SPAdes) | ecosystem: Environmental > Aquatic > Marine > Oceanic | place: Pacific Ocean | collected 2011-08-27
CGGATAATTTCGCTATGACTGCCCGGGTGCCATGAATTAACAGCGTTCGAAGATATTTGTCCCCGCGCTTGGTGATTCTGCCCAATCGGGGTTTGCCACCCGTCGAATATTGCCGGGGCACCAGACCGTTAGCTGTGATTGCCCCACCCGAATAGTGATACTATAGTGTCACTATTAGTCTGATTTAGGGTGAGCCCATGAAAGTTGAGCTTGTTACAAACCTCAAGCGTCAAGCCACAAAAATTCTGGCAGATCTGCACCTGTCGAAGGAGCCGATACTGATCACGGAGCACGGCCAGCCATCCGCATACCTTGTTGATGTTCAGGATTATGAGTTTATGCAGCGTCGACTTGAGCTTCTTGAGGGGCTCTCACGGGGAGAGCGTGCTGTACTTGAGGGAAGAACGTACAGCCAAAGTGAGGCCAGGGAGAAAATGAGTAAATGGCTGAAGTAATCTGGACGGAGCCCGCCCTTCAAGAGTTGGATGTCATCGCTGAGTACATTGCTCTGGATAATCCTGCTGCCGCTAGTCGCCTGGTCCAGGAAGTTTTTGATAAGACCGAACGTTTGGAGGATTTTCCCCAATCCGGACGGATTCCTCCAGAACTTCCTAATTCAGTTTACAGGGAGGTAGTGGTTCCACCGTGTCGCATATTTTATCGTGAGGATGAGCAGCGGGTTCTTGTCCTCTATGTTATGCGAGAGGAGCGGCAGCTTCGTGCGTACATGCTTGGGAACAGCTAACCAGGCGCGTCACTCGGATGCCTTTGTCTCCGCTTCGCTACGTCAAAGTCACCGGTGCGCTTCGGCGTTATACCTGACGGAGAAATTCATGAGAAAGCTTGTAAGTTCGGGATCGCATCTGGAAGAGCCGATTGGTTTTTCGCGGGCATGTAGGGTGGGAAATGTAATTGCTGTCTCGGGCACTGCACCCATAAAAAATGGTGAGACCACTTGCGTCGGTGATGTTTATGGCCAGACCAAGTACTGCTTGGAATTGTCTATTGACGCTATCAAAGAAGCTGGCGGGAACTCGACAGACATAATCAGAACTCGCATTATGCTTACCGATATAACTCGTTGGGAAGAAGCCGCAAAGGCACATGGAGAGCTGTTCTCTACAATTAGGCCAGCATGCACTTTCGTTGAAGTGAGTCGCTTCATAGATCCAGCATGGCTTGTGGAGACGGAAATTGACTGCGTCCTGGGTCAGGTATAACCAGTCAGTCAACCGGACACCAAAAGCCCTCTGCTTTTGGTTCCCTCCGCCGGCGCTCCGGTGCCGGTTACCTCAGCTACATGGACTCCCCCTGCGGTCAAGCAACGCCATTTGAATCTGAAGCGGTTTGAGACTGCAGCTCTACATTCGGCCTCTGTGAGGGCATTCTTCGCTGCCAACGCGACAGCTGCCCGCTTGTACCCACGTCGCTCTACTAGTTCTTTGGCCCAACTGCTTAGCCGGTCATTCTTATCGGATAATTTCGCAATGACTGCCCGGGTGCCATGAATTAACAGCGTTCGAAGATATTTATCCCCGCGCTTGGTGATTCTGCCCAGTCGCGGTTTGTGGCCCAATGCCAGGAATAGCCATCAGTCGTTAGGCCTGCTCGTCACGTCGGGCCATGGCTTCGATCTCCCGGCGTAAGCCAGGATCTCTTCATCGAGCTGTCGAATCCGCTGGTTGATGTTGTTGAGTAAACGGCGAGCCAGCATGGGTAAGCCGTTTTCGGCATCCGCCAGGATTTCCGGAACCCGGCGTCTGGCGGCGCAGCGGCCCTGGGGAATGATCAAGCCGAACTCGGCTAACAGCCCACGGATCTGATTGATCTGTGCCGTGCGTTCCTTGGTCAATCCGTGGCGGATGCGATGCAGGCACAGTGTGGCTTGTTGGTCTTCCGTTTTGATGGGGAGAAAGCGCATGCCGGGTCGACTCACGAGCCCAGTAGTGGGTGCCGAAACACGCCTCCATGCCAATCAGGCAAGGCGACAGTTGAGCAAAGAAAGCCAGCAGTTTGGGCTATTCAGCCGCTTGCGAACCACGACCTTGCCGTGTTGATTGGTTCCATGAATACTGAACACGGTTTTCGCCAGATCGATGCCAATGGTTGTAATATTCATGAAGACTCCCCCGCTTCTGATTGAAAGCTGACTACACCTTCAATGTGGCACATGGATGCAGTGGGAGCAGGGGGAGTCCATATCATCCGTTAAGCTTGGTTGTTGCGTGGTGCGCAACATGCCAGCTTTCCCTCATGATTAAATTAATCCGTCACAAAGGACTGACGCGGTTCTACTCGACCGGCAGCACGTCTGGCATTCAGCCAGATCACGCCAAGAAACTGCGCATGCAGCTGGCGGCTCTGGATACCGCCACTTCGGTGGAGGACATAGACATCCCTGGTTTTCGGTTTCATCCATTGAAGGGTGAATGGAAATTGGCGCATGATGTTCGAATTTCAAGACGGCAACGCCTACATTCTTGATTTTGAGGATTATCACTAATGACTATGCATAATCCGCCGCATCCTGGTGAATTCATACGGGAGGTGTATCTTGAGCCTTTCGGTATCAGTTCCCGTCAGCTTGCGTCCAATCTGGGGGTCTCGCCTTCCACGTTGTCTCGGCTGCTAAGAGGAGATAGTGGTATTAGCCCGGAAATGTCGCTTCGGCTATCCAAGGTTCTCGGGCGTGCTCCTGAGAGCTGGTTGGCGATGCAGGATATGTATGACCTTTGGGTGGCCCGAAACACGGTCAACTTGGATGGAATTCATCCTCTGGACTTCGAAGCAGCTTAACCAATGGCTTTTGTCGGACGCGCCTGCGCTGGCGCTTCGGCACGCCGAAAAGCCAGGGCGTTAAAGGCCGGTGACTGCGAAATCGAGGGCACCTACAATCTGATCCCGAGAATGGGTTAATGAGCCGACCGCGGTGTTGAGCTGCTTGGTAGATATCGAAGAAATTTGAGGTGCCAGCAACAGAAGCCTCTCGTTCTCAAAGTCGATTTCGGGAGTAAGGCCTTGCGTCGTGTCACCTCCAAACGACGAGCGATTGACAAGCGGAATCACGATGCGCGTTGCCAATTCTGACATTTAAGCAAGTACAGGTTCTCGAACGTGAACTACGCTGCGCTTTGTCCACGCCGCAACTGCAGGCGTTATGTGTTACTACCAAGGAGTCGGATTTGTTGCCTGAGTTGAAAACAGTTGGCCTTTTTCTCGTTACCGCGTTGGCGGAAATTGTCGGCTGTTATTTGCCCTACCTCTGGCTTCGCGAAGGCAAAACTATCTGGCTTCTGGTGCCGGGTGCGCTGAGCCTTATGGCATTTGCGTGGCTGCTGTCGCTGCACCCCACCGCCGCTGGCAGAGTTTATGCCGCGTATGGCGGTGTTTATATTTTTATGGCGATACTTTGGCTGTGGGCTGTCGACGGAGTCAAGCCAACGGCATGGGATTTGGTTGGCTCAGGTGTTGCGTTAGTGGGTATGGCAATCATCATGTTCGGGCCGCGCACCACATAACACCGGCTAAACGCCAACGCGGCCAGATAAAACGTCTTTGCTGGTGGTCTCTGGCATTTTCAAGGTAACGCGAAACCCTATGTACATGGGTATCGTGCTGGCGCTGGATCTATCGCCTCGGTGACACTGACGGCATCCCATGCGAACGACAATTTGATAGATAGCCAGCAATCGAAGGGGTAACCGTGAATACAATCAATCCCAAAAAACTGCTGCATAGCAAATGGACTGCAGTTAGCCCAACCAACAAAGAGAAGCACTTCCTCGTAACAGAGTTGGAGTTTGACGAGGAGGGCAAGGTCGTTCATTGCCTGATAGAGGCCGTTATATCCAATCGCTCTGAGCCTATAGATTGGGCGGAGCTGCAACATCGCAACAGTTGGCTTCAAGGTTGGAAATAATAATGGTTGGTGTTCTGGTAGCATGGAGCTAATAGACAAGGAGCCGTCACAGCGCGGTGCGCAAACAAAACATCAAAGAGCTGGACTGAAACCCGCTGCAAAGCTCAGGATTCATGAAAATGAAAGATTTGCCCGATACTGTAAACAACTCAGACTGGCTTGAAGCCATTCGCTGGACGACAGACGGCCTGGTTCCGGCGATCGCCCAGGATGCGGCCACCGGTGACATCCTGATGATGGCATGGATGAACCGCGAATCACTTCGCCTCACCGCCGAAGAGGGCCAGGCCGTGTACTGGTCGCGATCACGAGGTAAACTCTGGCGCAAAGGTGAGACGTCGGGGCATCAGCAGGTTGTTAAGGATATCCGCCTGGACTGTGATGAAGATGTGATATTGCTGAAGGTCGAGCAAAAAGGCGGCATTGCCTGTCATACGGGCCGGCACAGCTGTTTTTACCGCGCCCTGAAGAACAACCAATGGGAGAGTGTTGAGCCCGTTATTAAAGACCCGGATGCCATCTATGGCAGCAACTGAGGAGTGTGTGCATTGAGTGATGTCCTGGAAAACCTGGCTCGGGTTCTGGAAGCCCGCAAAGCAGCCGACCCTGAGAAGTCCTACGTCGCCAGTCTCCATGCCAAAGGTCTGAACAAGATACTGGAAAAAGTCGGCGAAGAATGCACAGAGACACTGCTGGCCGCCAAGGATGCCGAACACTCTGGCGACACCCGGGCGGTAGTCAGCGAAACCGCAGATCTCTGGTTTCACAGCATGGTGATGCTTTCCAGCCTGGGACTGTCACCGAAGGATATTCTTGACGAGCTGAACAGCCGGTTTGATCTTTCCGGCCTGGAAGAGAAAGCGTCCCGGGGCCAGTAAGGCAGCAATACCCCTTTGGAGGGTTTCCGCCAACCACCTCCGGTAACGTACAATACCAACGAACAGACACATTTAAACGAGGACCCCCGTAATGGGTATCAGTATCTGGCAACTTCTTATTGTACTGGGCATCGTCATTCTGCTCTTCGGAACCAAAAAACTGCGCAACATTGGTACCGACCTTGGTGGAGCCATTCGCGGCTTCAAAAAGTCCATGAGCGACGAAGACACGAAATCGGAAGACCCGGATTCTCTGGAAGGCCAGGCGGACGAGCAAACCCGTCAGGCGGCTGACGAGAAGCCCAGGGAAAAAACCAAAAGCTGAGACCAGACAGAATGTTTGATATCGGCTTTCTTGAGCTGCTGATCTGCGGCGTTATTGCTCTGTTGGTGCTTGGCCCCGAACGGCTGCCGACCGCTGCCCGCGCGGCCGGGCGGTGGGTTGGTGGTGCCCGGCGCATGGTCAGCCAGTTTACCTCAGAGCTCGACCGGCAACTGAAAGCCGATGAGCTCAGGAAAGAACTTCGCGACGCGGGTGATGTTGGGCTGGATGACGTTCAGAAAACCGTGCGTGGCGCTTTGGACGAAGCCAAGAAGTACGAACACATGATCATGTCGGACAAACCCGCAAGCAAACCGACAACAGACAAACAGGCTATGACGTTCGATAGCCCGAAAAGTGAGACAAAAACAGACTCCGGTGAGAGCCCATTGGCTAAGCCAGACGTCGCGCAAAAACCCTCGGACAAGTCTTCATGAATGCAAAAACTGAGGGTAAAGGCCCGGACCACAAGGACACCTCGGCCGGCCACCCGGAAATGCCTCTGGTTGAACACCTGCTGGAACTTCGCAACCGCTTGCTGAAAATGGTTCTGGCGGTGGTCATCTGTTTTGCAGCCATTTATCCCTTCGCCAACGAGCTGTACCTCTGGTTATCAGAACCTATCCGATCACTGTTGCCCATCGGGCAGACCATGATCGCAACGGACATCACCTCGCCGTTTTTTGCACCTCTGAAACTGGCTCTGTTCTTGTCTGTTTTCGCCGCTATTCCAATCATTCTTTACCAGCTCTGGAGCTTTGTTGCGCCGGGCCTATATGCCCATGAAAAACGCCTGGCTTTCCCGTTGCTGTTTACTTCGGTAATCCTGTTCTATCTGGGCGCCGCGTTTGCGTATTACGTGGTGTTTCCTCTGGTGTTTGGCTTTTTTACCGCCATAGGCCCGGAAGGCATTGTTGAACTGCCAGACATCAGCAGCTATCTGAACTTCGTGTTGAAGATGTTTTTCGCCTTCGGAATCGCCTTCGAGATCCCCATTGCCACCATCCTGCTGATCCTCAGCGGCGCAACAACGCCGGCAGACCTGGCGGCGAAGCGGCCATACGTGGTGGTAGGTTGCTTCGTGATCGGCATGATGCTGACACCGCCAGACATTATCTCCCAGACACTTCTGGCTGTGCCCATGTGGATTCTGTTCGAGCTCGGCATTTTGTTTGGCCGGCTGGCCGTACGCGAAGTATCGGAGCCGGAAGCCGACGAGCCGCCTACCGGATGAACCTGGCTTTACTGTTCGATGAGGATTTTGTTGCACAGGATCGCGTCTTGCTGCGGGGCCGCCGGCTTGAGCACATCCGCTCTGTGCTCGGCGCCTCTGCCGGAGACCAGCTTCCGGTTGGCCGCGTAGACGGCCTGATGGGGCTTGGAGAAGTGATAACGCTTACAGACTCTGAAGCTGAATTGGTTGTTGCGCTTGATCAGCAACCACCGCCTCCCCTACCCCTTACGCTTATCCTGGCCATGCCCCGCCCCAAAATGTTCCGCCGTATTCTGCAAACCAGCGCGACACTGGGCATCAAGGACATCTGGCTGATCAACAGCTACAAGGTAGAAAAAAGCTTCTGGCAGACGCCCTGGCTGTCGGATGAAAATCTTCGAGAGAACCTGACTCTCGGGCTCGAACAGGCAAAAGATACAGCGATGCCGAACGTGCACATCCGCAAGCTGTTCAAACCCTTTGTGGAAGATGAGCTCCCCGCTCTTCTGAAGGGCAAACAGGCTCTGGTTGCACACCCGGGCACCGCTACGCCCTGCCCCACGCATCTGAATAGTCCTGCTGCATTGTGTATAGGCCCGGAAGGCGGCTTTACACCCTACGAAGTAGGTAAACTGGAAGAGGCCGGCTGCCAGAGTGTCCATCTGGGACCGCGTATTCTGCGAGTGGAAACGGCAGTTCCCGTGCTCGTCAGCCGGCTGTTTGATGCCTGCCTTTAAAATCAGGCAGCCTCTGATCTCGCTTCCCACATGCGGAGCAAAGGCGTAATCACAGCCACCAGCAAAGCACCTGCCATCAACCCGATCAAGCCATTGGCCAACACAGGAATCAGTGTGGTCGACAGGCCGCCAAAATCTGCGGCGAAGTGTTCGATAGCGTGATAAACCGGCGGTATCCCATGCACCAGAATGCCGCCGCCCACCAGAAACATGGCAAGGGTTCCAAGAATGGATAAGGTTTTCATCAGATAAGGTGCAAGCCAGAGGATGCCATTGCCCACCCGCTGAGCCAGCCCACTGTCTTTCTGGCTAAGGTATAGACCTGCATCGTCCAGTTTTACAATCCCTGCCACCAGGCCGTAGACAAACACCGTAACCGCTACAGCCACCACTGACAGCACCGCGAACTGCATGCCTATGCTCGCACCCACGACCACTCCGAGGGTGATGGCTATAATTTCTGCAGAGAGAATGAAGTCCGTTCGGATGGCGCCTTTTATCTTTCGTTTTTCTACAACCTTCAGATCGACATCGGGCTGTCTCAGGGCTTCGCGCAGTTCCTTTTTGTGCTGTTTATCTGCCTCCGCATGCAGAAATTTATGGGCCAGTTTTTCTGCCCCTTCAAAGCATAGAAAAGCGCCACCAAGCATCAACAGCGGTGTAACCAGCCAGGGTACAAAAAAACTGATTGCGACGGCGGCCGGCACAAGAATCACCTTGTTCAGCATCGAACCTTTGGCAACGGCCCAAACCACGGGCAACTCCCGGGCAGGCTTTACGCCCGTTACCTGTTGCGCGTTCAGAGCAAGGTCGTCACCCAGCACGCCTGCGGTTTTTTTGGTGGCGGCTTTTGTCATCAGCGAGACATCATCAAGAATCGTGGCTATATCATCAATGAGGGCGAGTAGGCTGGTTCCTGCCATGGCACTGGGTTCCCGGGAGTTTTGGTGGCGTATCGGACGAGTGTATCTGAAACCTGATTCCCCAGAAACCAGCACAGCAACCGCAGCTTTAAGACTTCCTTAAGATTTGCTCCCTAGACTGACCTCAGTAATCATCTGGAGTCTTGCCCATGATTCTTCCCGCAACACTCGTTTTCCGTCGGTTCGGCGCTATCGTCGCGACACTTTTCTGTTCAGTCTTTCTCAGTATGCCCACCTTTGCACTGGATACGGGGCCCGCACCGGATGTCAATCTGCCAACGGGCGACGGCGAGGTCAGCTTATCGGAACTGCGCGGTAAAGTTGTGCTGCTGGATTTCTGGGCTTCCTGGTGCGGCCCGTGTCGCCAATCCTTCCCCTGGATGAACGCGATGCAGGCCAAATATGAGAATCAGGGCTTTGAGGTAGTGGCCATCAACGTCGACCAAAAACCCGAGGCGGCTGCGGAGTTCCTGCGCCAGGTTCCGGCCACTTTTACCGTCGCCTACGATCCAGACGGCAAGACACCGGAAGCCTACGAGGTTATGGGCATGCCGAGTGCTTATCTGATTGACCGGAATGGCCATATCCACAGCCAGCACATCGGCTTCCACAACGACAACAAAGAAACCTATGAAGCATCGATTCGCAGCCTCTTGCGCACCCGAAACGGAGGAACAGAAAATGCCCGATAGCCGCTTATTTCATCGCCCCCTGAAGCAAACCCGAAGGGCTCTGACGCTGATCGCATTTTTCGCTGCAATATCGGTTACAGCCGGCTGCAGCAATCTGGGCGTAAAGCCCTGGGAGCGCGGCCTGCTGGCAGACCCGGACATGCAGTTAACGGTCTCCGGTGTCGACGCGGGTCTGGATGATCACATTTATTTCAGCAAGGAAGCGTCCAGTGGCGGGCGCGGATTCGGCGGAGGTGGCTGCGGATGCAACTGATAAACAGCAGTAAGAATGGCAAGCCGGTGGGCCGTGCCCTGGCCGCCGCCACCTGCGCCCTGCTTGGGGTTCAGGCAACAGACAGCCTGGCAAAAGGACAGCCTGGCGAGTGGGATGTGGAAACCGCGCTATTGGTGTATTCGGAAACCGATGACCGGGTTCAGGCCGCAGAGCCGGTTATCAGCGCCACCCGTAACTTCGACGGTGAGCGCAAACTGAACCTGAAGCTGGTTGCCGATACCCTCACCGGCGCATCGCCCTCCGGCGCGACGCCGAGTGCGCTGCCGCAAACCTACACCAGCCCCTCCGGCAATGGCAGTTACGAGGTCGCCCCAGGAGAAGCGCCTCTGGATGATACCTTCAAAGATACCCGTGTTGCCGTTTCCGCCAATTGGGAAGCCCCGATTAACCGCGATTACGCCTACAGTGTGGGTGCCTATGGCTCCCGGGAGTATGACTATATCTCCACCGCAGTAAACGGCACCTTGTCCCGTTATCTCAATAACAAGAACACCACCCTCACCGGCGGACTGTCTCTGGGTGTGGACCTAGTGGATCCTGTAGGCGGCGCCCCGGTTGGGTTGTCCCGGATGCCAATAAACAGCAACAAAAGCCAGGCCGATTTCGATCAGGAGTTTGCCGCAACGCGCGAGAGCGATGACACCAAAACGGTGGTGGATGCCTTGTTCGGCGTCACTCAGGTGATCAACCGCCAAACGCTGATGCAGTTCACTTATGGCGTCAGCTACTCAAGCGGTTATCTCACCGACCCTTATAAAATCCTCAGCGTGATTGATGACGCCGGCGGCGCCAATTATGGCGGGAATCTGGTCGGCAGTGACGGCAACTCTGTGTACCTCTATGAGCAACGGCCAGACACCCGACTGAAACACTCACTGTACTGGCAAACCAAATACATGCTGGGCAACGGGGATATCATGGATGGTTCCTACCGGTTCATGATCGATGACTGGGGTATCACCTCCCATACTCTTGATCTGAAATACCGGTGGCAGATGGCCAAGAGTTATCTGGAGCCCCACTTCCGTTACTACCTGCAGTCAGAAGCTGATTTCTACAAGCGCTATATCACCGCCAGCGAGTACAACGCCGGTGCACCGACCCTGACGGAGGCAAGCGCGGATTACCGGCTTGGTGAGATGACCGGCCTGACATTCGGTGCAAAATGGGGCTATCGCTTTAACGACGATCGCGAGCTGGCAATACGGGCGGAGTATCTGATTCAGACTAACGACGGTGACCAGGGCTTTGGCAGTCTGGCCAGCCAGGATCTGTACCCGGATACCAATGCCATGTGGCTTCAGCTCAGCTATAGTTTTTGACATCACCTGATTTACCCGGTGCACTCCGCCAGACTGAACTGTTGGCGGGGTACCTGAGGACACTATGAGCACCATCACCGTCAGCGCCAAAGACAACCCGGCCGGGCATCCTCTGCCACAACTTCACGGCGACCAATTCTCTTGGCAGGGCCGTTTTGAAGCTATGGCCAGCCCCTGTGACATCCTGCTGGATGGCGTAAATCGCAAAGACGCCGAACAGGCGCTCGCCTTTGCTGCCCGGGAAGCCTGGCGCCTGGAGCGCAAGTTTTCGCGCTACGTTTCCGGAAATCCTGTTGACCAGATTAACCATAGCAACGGCGAGCCGGTTGCCGTGGATGACGAGATGGCTCTGATGCTCGACTACGCCGCCCAGTGCCATGATCTCAGCCACGGCCGCTTCGACATCACCTCCGGTGTGCTGCGCCGGGCCTGGCGCTTTGATGGTAGCGACCATCTTCCTGAACAGGAAGAAACTGATGCACTGCTCAACCTCGTGGGCTGGAACAAGCTAGCCTGGCACCATCCACAACTGGCGTTGCCAGAAGGAATGGAAATCGATTTCGGCGGCATCGGCAAGGAATACGCGGTAGACCGCGTGCTGCTGGATCTCAAGCAGTCACTGCCGGAAGGCGGCTCCGTTCTGGTGAACTTTGGCGGTGACCTGGCCTGCAGTGGACCCAGACCCCATGGCAAAGCATGGATTGTCGGTGTGGAAGATCACCAGAAGCTGTCAGGCAGCAGTGAAACTCTATCCCTGCGCGGCGGGGCGCTGGCAACCAGCGGCGATAGCCGCAGGTATTTACTGAAGAACGGCATTCGCTACAGCCACATTCTCGACCCACACACCGGATGGCCGATTCCGGACGCGCCCCACAGCGTTACAGTGGCGGCACCAACCTGCACACTGGCCGGTATGCTGGCAACCTTCGCCATGCTCCAGGGCGCGGAGGCAGAGCATTTTCTTGAACAGCAGAATGTTCAGTTCTGGGTGCAGCGCTGAGGGTTTTAGCCTCTTCGTCCTTCGTAACCCATTAGCCCCTTAGCCCCATCGCCTCAGCAGCAATCCGGTTCTTAATCGGGCCCAGCCCGTCAAGCCAGCGCATACCGGTATTTCTGAGAAGTCTGAATGGCAACTCATCGCGGCCAAATAGCTGTTTGAAGCCCTCCATGGCAGCCATCATGGTCAGGTTCTCACCCTTGCGGCGGCGCTGATAGCGCGCCAGCACCAGCTCGTGAGCGGGGCTCAAACCGGTGCTTTTTGCTCTGGCCAGCTCCTCCAGCAGCACCCGGACGTCGCCGTATCCAAGATTGGCACCCTGGCCGGCAAGCGGGTGGATGGTGTGGGCGGCGTCGCCTACCAGCGCAAAACCGGGCGCAATGTAATTTTTGGCGTGGCGCTGTCGGAGCGGGAAGGCAAAGCGCCGGGAAACAGCTTCAACAGCTCCAAGCTCTCTTTCGATCGCACGTTCCAGTTCTGCAGTAAAGGTTGCATCATCCAGAGCCATCAGGCGACGGGCTTCTTCGGTATCCTGCGACCAGACGATGGAGCAGAAATGCTCATCACCGCTTTCCGGTAGCAGGGGCAGAAACGCCAGCGGGCCGGTTTGGGAAAACCGTTGCCAGGCTGTGTATCTGTGTTTTTGGGCCGTGCGCACAGTGCACACAATAGCTTGCTGATCGTAATCCCATTCACGGGTAGGTAGCCCCACCCACTGACGCAATCGGGAGTTAGCGCCATCGGCAGCAACCACAAGGCGGGCACCGAGTTTGCGGCCATCTGCAAGCTCGATGCTGCGTTGGTCACCTGCTTGCGAATACCCGGTAACCTGCACACCATCAATCAGCTCAACATCGCTGGTTTTCAAAACCTCGAACAGTGCCCTGACCAGGCTGCGGTTTTCGACAATCGTGCCCAAGGCGCGGGCCTGCAACTCGGCCGCATCAAAATGAATACGCCCGGTGCCGTCTCCGTCCCACACGGTCATACCCTGATAGGGGCAATGGCGACCGGTCACGACACCCTGCCAAGCGCCCAGGGATTCCAGCAGCTGCTGGCTGGCCATGGAGATGGCACTGACACGGGGCTCAAAATCCGCCACGCCTGCAACAGGGGCTGAAGCCTGCAGCAGCGTGGCGCGATCACCGCCTTCGATCAACCCAACCTGCCAGCCCTGCCGGGACAGGCCAATAGCCAGAGCTGTGCCGGTCATGCCGCCGCCAACCACAAGGATATCGAACACATTGGCATCACTCATGTTCTGAGATCTCGCGCTGATTGTAATTTGGCTTTTCATTGAATCCAGGCTTGTTGATGACAGCACGGCGCCCGCCAGTGCCCATAGCGTTGCGCGCAAACAGGCGCTTGGCACCGGGCAGAAGATCCAGGCCAATCAGCCCTGCGTCCCTTGCTGCCGCCACTGGTGCCGGGGATTGACCAAAGATACGGATCAGTGAATCCGAAAACTGCACGGTCTGCCGCCAATCCGGTCGATGCAACTCGTGATAACGGCGCAAAATCTGAAAGTCTCCTGCCGGCCGGCCTTGCTCTGCCGCCAACCGGAATTGCTCTACCAACGTCATCAGGCCCCGCAGTGCGAGATTGAAGCCCTGTCCGGCAACCGGGTGCAAGGCGTGTGCAGCATTACCTACAAGCGCGACACCCGGCCTTACTGGCTCATCGACTGTGGTCAGTGTCAGGGGATAATGGTTGCACTCGCCTATCCGGGTGAACCGCCCCAGCCGCCAACCAAAGCGCTCCTGAAGCCGCTGACATTTATCGCTATCCGGCATGGCAAGAACCTCTTCGAGCTCCTGGTCGCTCAACGTCCATACCAGAGCGGATTGATGCTCTGCCCGGGAGGGTGAGCCGTGTGGCAACATCGCCATGGGGCCAGCGTCGGTAAAACGTTCGAATGCAGTGAACTGATGGCTGTCGCTGGTGGACACGTTGGCAATCAGCGCGTTCTGGCCATAATTGTGATGGCTTGGCTGGAAGCCAAGTTTTTCTCTCAACCCGGAACGGCCACCGTCTGCGACAATCAGGCATTGTGCCGTTACAGTGCTGATCGCATCGCCGGCCTTCAGGGTAACGCTCACGCCCTGTTCGGACGGCGTCATATCGGTAATTTCAGCCGGCGCCTGCCACTGGATGTTTGTTTCGAGCAGCTCGCGCATCAGGCAAAGGCCCATCCAGCGGTTATCCACCACATAGCCCAGGGCTTGCTGTTCGTACTCTTCGGCATTCAGGCGAGTGGCGCCGAAACGCCCCCGATCAGACACATGAATGTGCTGAATGGGCGTCGCATGTTCCGATATCCGCTGCCAAAGCCCGAGCTCTTCAAAAATCAGTCGCGAGCCCCAGGCTAATGCAGTGGACCGTGCGTCATAACTGGGCTGATAGGCATTCGGCAGAGCATCCGCAGACAGTGGAAATGCCTCAGCCACGGTTACCCTCAACGCAGGAGCAGCCTTGGCAAGCGCCAGTGCCAGCGTAGCACCCGCCAGCCCACCGCCGGCAATGATCACATCGGTCTCGGAGTGTTTCACAGGCTCATCCCGCCATCAGGGCTTCGATCTCTTCAATGGTCTTGGGCACGCCGTTGGTTAATACACGGTGGCCCTCTTTGGTAACCACTACGTCGTCTTCAATACGAATACCGATACCGCGCCACTTTTCATCCACATCCGTATTGCCCGGTGCGATATACAAGCCAGGCTCAACCGTAAGCGCCATGCCCGGCTCAAGCAGCCGCCATGCGTCACCAATTTTGTAGTCGCCCACATCGTGCACGTCCAGGCCAAGCCAATGGCCAGTGCGGTGCATAAAGAACGGTTTGAAGGCTTCGCTGGCAATGGCGTCGTCAACCGTGCCTGACAAAATGCCCAGATCGATCAGGCCACCGGTCAACACTCTCAACGCTGCCTCATGGGGGTGATTCCAGTGATTACCGGGGCGCACCGCATCAATGGCCGCGTATTGAGCCTCCAACACCACGTCGTAGACTGCCCGCTGTTCAGGGCTGAATTTGCCGTTGACCGGGAAGGTGCGGGTAATGTCGGAGGCGTAGCATTCTACCTCACAGCCCGCATCGATCAGCACCAGATCACCGTCTTTCAGGGCCGCGGTGTTTTCGATGTAATGCAGAATACAGCCATTGGCACCGCCGCCAACAATGGACGGATAGGCCGTGGAACGGGACCCGTGATCCATAAACGTATGGATCAGCTCGGCCTCAAGGTTGTATTCGTAACCACCCTTGCGAGCACGCTTCATGGCACGGCAATGGGCTTCTGAGCTTATCTGACCTGCTTTGGCCATGGCCTTGATTTCGCTGGCGCTTTTGTACAGCCGAAGATCGTGAAGAAGATGCTCCAACGCCACGAATTCACCCGGCGGATGCGCACCGCTTTTTACTTTGCTGCGGATCATCTTGACCCAGTCCATCACCCGGGTATCGAAACCCTGATCCTTACCCAGCGGGTAATACACCCGGCTGCGCCCTTCAATCATACCCGGCAGAATGTCGTCGATATCCGCCACCGGGAAAGCGTCGTCCAGGCCGTAGCGCTCAATTGCACCGTCGGGGCCCACCAGAAAACCATCCCACAGTTCCTTTTCGGGATTCTTTTCTTTGCAGAACAGTACCGACTCACCGTGTTCACGACCGGGAATGAGCGCCAAAACTGCCTCCGGCTCACCGAAACCGGTCAGGTACTGAAAGTCGCTGTCCTGGCGAAACGGATGCAGCACATCGCGGTTACGAACACGCTCCGGTGCAGCCGGAATAATGGCAATACTGTCCGGTGCCATGCGCTCCATCAGTTTGCGACGGCGCTCGGCGAATTCCTTGACGGGTATAATGGACGACATAGGTTCTCCCGCAGTGTGTGACATGATCAGTGCAGCGTTGGCGTTTGCGACGCCGGCTTCTCCGGAGGGTTGAACTCGGTGAATACGGCCAAAGCCCCGAGCCGGATGTACTCGGTTATTTCCACCAGCTGTTGCTCGCTTTCGTGATCCGATTCCTGTTCTTCAGAAACCTGACTGATAGCCACCATATCTTCGATAAGCTCGCGAATCTCATCCGGCGCTTCGCCCAAGGACTCGCCGGCAGACAAGGCCATGCCTTCGAGAAAACCACGCACCCAGGCCACCAGGGCTTCGAGGCGTTGATCGATAGCATAATCATCGTCAGGCAGCAGGGGATGGAAGCTCATATCCGCTGACTTCAGAAACACCAGCGCCCGCTCGTACGCTTCGTTCATGAAGGAGGACAGGTCATCGGCCTCCGCAGCTGCACTTTCAGGCAACCCCATGTGTTCGCAAACCATGGCGAGCCACTCATCTTCCTCAATGCGGGAACCAGCAGCCAGACGGCCACAAAGGGCACCATGAAGCTCGGAAGGATGGCTGAACGCTTTGTGGGTAGTAAAAACATTCGCCCAGCGCTCGAATTCAGCGGCATGCGCCGCGCTGGCAGTGTCGGTTTCTGACATGAACCAAGACAATCCTGTGTTGTGAAGTTAGGGCTCTATCCTAGCATTCAGGTGTCTTCAAGACACTCTTCACGCGCTGCTCACACAATCACGCGGCATACGCCTGTTGATTTTCAGGGAACAAGAGAACAATATGTTATAACATATCAATAAACTCTCGGGGACGAAGATATGCTCTTCAAAAAATTTCTGACCTTATCCATCGCCTCGGCGCTGATCAGCACACAGTCAATCGCGGCAGATAACCCCGGTTCACACCAACATGGCCATGCCGAAATGCAACTTGCAATCGGCAACAGTCAGATTGAGATACTGCTCATGTCACCGGCCGGAAACCTGTTTGGGTTCGAACACCATCCACACACGCCAGAGCAACATCAAATTAAAGAGCGCGTCACCCATTGGCTGAGCGAGAATCCGTTGGTTAACACCCTGGAATCAACCTGTGAGATACAGGCCATCACCGTTCAGCATGAGGTTGCAGGCGGTCACGACCATGACGGGCACAGCCACGATGAACAGGGTCAGCACGCCGATATCACGGTCACGCAGACTCTGAGCTGCACCGGGCTGGATAAGCCAGCATCACTGACAACGCCTGTCACCACGCACTTTCCGGCTCTGGAACAACTCGACATTGCCTGGACCGGCCCGAACGGGCAAGGTGCAACCCGCCTGGGGCGTGGGGAGAGCTCGTTCAAACTCGGGCGCTGAAGCTATTCCTCATAAGGTTCGACCGCTTTTGCTACCATGGAATAAGAAGACGTACCGACCTCTGTTTCCGTTCGGTCGATGACAAGCGTGCCCTCAACCCACACGGGATCGTACAGAGCCTCGAGTTTGAACCCCTGCTTATACTTGATATGGATGATCTGGTTGGGCGGCGGAGGCGGCACATGAATGCAGGCACCGTAATAAGGCACCAGGAAAAACTCCAGAATGCGCATGTCTTTGGTTGTCTTCAGGGGCACCACAAATCCGGGAATTCGGCCTTCAATATCAGCCATCTCAGGAACAACCCTGCCGGTCATGATTTCGTCTGGCAGCAAAGGCGGGCCATCGCCCTCATGCACCACTTCTGGCATATTTTCCAGCAGGGCCAGATCCTCGGCAGGCATCAGCTCCAGCCAGTCGATTTCGCGCGGTTCCGAGTAAGCCGACATGGGAAAGCTCAGAAGGAAAACCAATAGAGCCGGGAGCAGCGCCCCGGCAGGGCAACGTAAAGATTGGAACATTAGCAAAGCTCTCCGAAAAGCCAAACATGCGTCGGCGAATGTAAGCCAGACATAATACACGGGGCAGACAACGATCAACATGAACAGTCAATCAGAACCCGGTGCGCGTAGCTCTGAATATGTGCCTGCAGCACTTGAAGTCAAAAATCTCAGCTTTTGCTGGGACAGCCAACATCCGCCGCTCGCGTTCCCTGACCTCAGCCTGCCCCGGGGCGAACATCTGTTCCTTCATGGCCCAAGCGGCACTGGTAAAAGCACCTTCCTGAGCCTGCTGGCCGGAATGCTCGCGCCAGCGACGGGCTCAATCAGGTTACTGGGCGCTGACATCCACAAGCTTGGCGCGGGTAAACGTGACCGCTTCCGGGCGGACCACATCGGCGTAATATTCCAGCAGTTCAATCTGGTGCCCTACCTCACAGCTGAGGCCAATGTGACCCTGCCATGCAGGCTCTCGCAACGTCGAAAGACTACCACAGGCGAAGCTCCCACGCCGGCAGCTCAGAGACTGCTGACGGCCCTGGCCATTCCGCAAAGCCATTGGCAGCGAAAAGTCACCCAGCTCAGTATTGGCCAGCAACAGCGCATCGCTGCAGCACGAGCACTGATCGGAGCCCCGGAGATTATTCTGGCGGACGAGCCCACATCCGCATTGGACAGCGACAACCGCGACCGCTTCATCAACCTGCTGCTGACCATGGCAGAAGAGCGCAACACCTCCGTGCTGTTTGTCAGCCATGACCGCTCCCTGGCCCGGCACTTTCACCATCAAATCCAACTTGAGCAGGTGCCCGCATGAAGGCTCGCCTGGCACTTTCATTGGCAGGCGCAAGCCTTTGGCACCGCCGCAAAGTGTTGGCTCTGGTGTGCCTGACTCTCACCCTGAGCGTTACCTTGCTGCTCGGCATCCAGTATCTGCGCACAGAGGTGAAGCAATCCTTTACCAGCACCATCAGCGATACCGATCTGATCATCGGCGCCCGTAGCGGCCAGCTCAATTTGCTGCTGTATACGGTGTTCCATATTGGGGACGCCACCAACAATATCCGGTGGTCGACCTTTCAGGAACTCGAACAAAACACGCGCATTGACTGGCTGATCCCCATTTCCCTGGGTGATAGCTTCAAGGGTTTCCGGGTTGTAGGCACAAACAGAGATTTTGGAGAGCACTTCCGGTTTGGCCGGGGGCAGCCCTTGAATCTGGCTGACGGCCAATGGTTTGACAGGGTTTTCGATGTAGTGCTGGGGGCAGGCGTTGCCAGAACGCTAAACCATGGCATTGGCGATGAAATCGTACTTTCCCATGGCGGCGGGCGCACCAGCTTCTCGAACCATAAGGATACGCCCTTTACGGTAACCGGTGTCCTTGAGGCTACGGGCACCCCCGTGGATCAGGCGGCCTACATCAGCCTGCAGGGAATGGAAGCCATGCACGTAGGCTGGGAATCGGGCGTTGCCATTCCAGGCCGCACGCTGACGCCGGAGCAGGCTGAGGGCCGGGATTTTACGCCCGGCGCTATCACCGCTGTTTTCGCCGGACTGGATCGCAAAATACTGACGTTTCGCGTGCAACGTGAACTTAACCAGTACGCAGGAGAGCCCCTCTCTGCCATTTTGCCAGGTGTCGCGTTAAGCGAGCTTTGGCGTCTGATGAGCCAGTTTGAGCGGGCGCTGCTTGGCATAACCGGCTTCGTGGTGATTACCAGCCTGATCGGACTGGTCGCAGTGTTGCTCACGCTGCAAACCCAGCGAGCGCACGAAATAGCGATTCTGCGCGCTACGGGCGCGTCTCCCGGCCTGATCGCAAGCCTCTACCTGATCGAATGCCTGGGCCTTGCCGTCGTAGCCTGCCTGACGTCGCTTGGGTTAAGCGCTTTTGCGATTTCAATGCTCGGCCCCTGGCTGTTGACGAACTACGGGGTGCAGATACAGCTGCGCCCACTGAATGTTGAAGAATGGGCTTTGTTGATATCCGTGCCCCTGGCCGCTGTACTGGTGGCTCTGGCGCCGGCACTCAGTGCCTGGCGGCAGAGCCGTTCTCAAGGCTTTGGGAGCCCCGGTGAAGCGTGATCCGGGTCTCACCCGAGAGCCAAATAACAGTAGGCAGCCATCTCATGACATGCCTGTAAATTGACCGCTATGGCGCGCGCACTTATAGTTAGTCGCAATAACTTCAACCTATGCTGGGCACGTCATGGAACAGTCCGAAGTACAAGCATTAGCGGACAAGCTGGACAAGCTGATCGAACACTGTCAAAAACTGGAGCAGAGCAACGCAAACTTCAGGCAGTTGCAGGATGACTGGAACCGGGAACGGGCCCAGCTTATGCACAAAAATGATCTTGCAAAAAACAAGATCGAAGCCATGATCGGCCGCCTTCGGGCGCTGGAGCATCATTAATGTCCAAGCAATCCACCACCGTTGAGGTAAAAATTCTCGATAAGGAGTACCTGGTCGCCTGCCCGGCAGAAGAACAGGAAGCCCTTATTCGCGCTGCCAGGCATCTGGACAGCAAAATGCGTGAAATACGCACAGGCGGCAAGGTGTTCGGAACTGAACGTATTGCCGTTATGGCGGCCCTGAACATGACCCACGAACTGCTTGAGCGGGATACCATGTCAGATGCCACCAGCACTCTGCTCAAAGCCATGGACAACAAGCTGGAAAGCGCACTCGGAGAACACTCAAACCATTGAACCTAGGGAGATTCCCCGATAGGTGTTGCAATCGGCCCCGGGTCTGGCCCTATAATGAATCTACTTCCTGGGCTGTTCGCTGGTCGGGTTCGTCCTCGAGCCGATGCGCTTTACCCAGGTGGCTACTCCAGGGCATTGTGAGCACGTCCCCGCAAGGGGAAAGCCTAATATGTCACAGCGGCCACCGACCTTGAACTTTGGGTTCAAGGGCTACATCCGATAACGGCAGCCCGGGAAGCTTTATTTTGAGCCAGACTACCGACTCACACCCTTCTGAACCCGATTTCCCCCCCTTGTCTCGTAACGAACTGCGCAAACAATTGCGTCAGCAGCGACGCAAGCTATCGCCCCGGGAACAGGAACAAGCCTCGGCTTCTCTTGCCCTGAACCTGATCAAGAATCCGGACTTACACAGAGCCAGACACGTAGCTATCTACCTGCCTAACGATGGCGAGATTGACCCGCACCCCTATATGGCTATGGCTCGTCGCAAAGGTATTCACCTTTACCTGCCGGTGCTGCACCCGATTCATCCGGGCAAACTGGTTTTCAGCCCCTATTACGACGGTGTTGAATTAACCGCCAATCGCTTTGGCATCCCCGAACCCGCATTCAGCAGCGCACTCAGACGACCCGCCTGGGCGCTGGACGCCGTATTGTTTCCACTGGTGGGGTTTGATGAAAGCGGCGGGCGTCTGGGCATGGGCGGCGGATTCTATGATCGAACTTTTGCGTTCTGCCGTCAGCGGCCAAGGCTGGCGCCGAAACTGATTGGCCTGGCACACGACTTTCAGAAAGTGAAAAAACTGCCGGTAGAACCCTGGGATGTGCCGCTGCACAGCGTGGTGACAGACAGGCAGCTTTATCGGGTCAAATAGCTCAGGGGAAGCTTTATCGGGTCAGCGGGGTTTTGGTCATCTGCACGGAGTCTGCAGCAACAGAACTTTTCATCACAGCTGCGGAGGGCTTGTCTTCCGATGCCTGAAGCGAAGTAAACCCGGTGATAACAAGGCCGACAGCAAAAATCAGCACAATTGCCCGGATAATATCAGGCTTGCCACCCATGACGCGTATTCCTGTTCCAGATAAGGTTAATTCTGCGGGAAATCAGTTAGCTATTCTTGTTTCCAAGAATTTGACGAAAGACTAACACGCATCCTGACTTTTACAATTTTTGACAGATTAAAGTTCAGTAAGAAAACTGACGGGGCATTCAGAAAAATGGCCCGCAGGGGCCAACCCGGAAGCGAACTTCCGGGCAGACCGTATTTGCAGGCTAGGACCGCTTACCGTTCCCAGCTCCAAGGAACAATTGATAGGCTTCGTTGTCCGTCATGTTTTCATAACGGAAACCCACTTTTTCAAGCATCGCTTCAAAGTCTTTTACTTCGTCATCATCTACCTGGGCACCCAGCAGTACCCGACTGTATGCCGCACCGTGATTGCGGTAATGGAACATGGAAATATTCCAGCGCGTGCCCAGCGACATCAGGAATTTCAGCAAGGCTCCCGGGCGTTCTGGAAACTCAAACTGGAATACCTTCTCATTGGCAATCGTGAGCGCATGGCCACCAACCATGTGGCGAATGTGCTGTTTGGCCATATCGCTGTCTGTGAGGTCGAGAACGGAGTAGCCGTTTTCACGAAGCTCCTGCACCAGTTCATCCCGACCCAAGCCTCCGGCCTGCACCTGAATGCCCACAAAAATGGTCGCCTGGCCCGCGTCTGCGTAACGGTAGTTGAACTCGGTGATGCTGCGTTTATGCAGGCCGTTGATAAAGGTCTTGAACGCCCCCGGCTTCTCGGGAATGGTTACCGCAAGAATAGCCTCACGCTTCTCGCCAATTTCCGTGCGCTCTGAAATGTAGCGCAGGCGATCGAAATTCATGTTGGCGCCACTGAGGGTGGCGATCAGGTTTTCATTCTCGATCTTTTCCCGCTCGATGTACTTCTTTATACCGGCAACACCCAGCGCACCGGCAGGCTCTGAGATTGAGCGTGTGTCTTCGAAGATATCCTTGATGGCGGCGCAGATTTCGTCGGTGGAGACGGTGATCACCTCATCCACGTGATCCTTGCAAATCTCCCAGGGATATTTCCCGATCTGCTTTACCGCCACTCCGTCCGCGAAGATACCCACTTCATCCAGAATCACGCGCTTGCCCGCTTTCATGGCGGCCTGCAAGCAATTGGAGTCGTCAGGCTCCACGCCGATCACCTTGATTTCGGGGCGCAGGTACTTGATGTACGCAGCCATGCCGGCGATCAGGCCACCACCGCCCACACAAATAAACACCGCGTGAATAGGCTTGCTGAACTGCCACAGCATCTCCATGGCAACCGTGCCCTGCCCGGCGATCACATCCGGATCGTCGTAAGGCGGTATGTAGGTGTAGCCATGCTTCTCAACCAGCCCTTGGGCGTGAGCAGCGGCTTCATCAAAGGCATCACCTTTGAGCACAACCCGCGCGCCATGGTCCCGCACCGAGCGCACCTTGATCTCAGGGGTGGTCTGCGGCATAACAATAACAGCCTTGATTCCCAGCTCTTTAGCCGCGAGTGCCACACCCTGAGCATGGTTACCAGCAGAGGCACAGATAACCCCCTTGGATTTCTGCTCTTCTGACAACTGGACAATCCGGTTGTACGCGCCGCGAATCTTGAAGGAAAACACCGGCTGAAGGTCTTCCCGCTTGAGCATAATGTTGTTGCCAAAGCGTTTGGACAGGCTGCGGGCTTCAGTGAGGGGTGTTTCAATGGCCACGTCATAGACGCGCGCATCGAGAATCTTCTTGATGTAGCGTTGCGGCATGTTGGTTCCGGTTGCTGATGGATGGTCGGGGAAAACGGACAGTGTAGAAAGTTTGCACCACAGCCGTCTATAAGCCCAGCGTCCTTAAGCGTTATAATGGCCCCGAACTCACAAGATTTTTACCCGGAGTGCCCGATGACCCAGGACGAACTCAAGAAAGCCGTTGCCAAAGCCGCCGTGGATTACATTACACCTCGCTTGGAGCGCGACACCGTTATCGGCGTTGGCACAGGGAGCACGGCCAACTTTTTTATCGACATGCTTGCCGATCTGAAAACCGAGTTCGACGGCGCTGTTGCCAGTTCTGAGGCAACGGCGGAGCGCCTGAAAAGCCACGGCATTCCGGTTTATGACTTGAACAGCGTTGGCGACCTGGAGTTCTACGTAGACGGTGCCGATGAAACCAACGAGCGCCTTGAACTGATCAAAGGTGGTGGTGGTGCGCTGACCCGCGAGAAAATTGTTGCGGAGGTCGCCAGGACCTTTATCTGCATAGCTGACGAATCCAAAAAAGTGGACGTGCTGGGCGACTTTCCTCTACCGGTAGAGGTTATTCCCATGGCCAGGAGCCACGTTGGCCGTGAAATCGTCAAGTTGGGCGGCGATCCTGTATACCGGGATGGATTCACGACCGACAACGGCAACATTATTCTGGATATATACAACATGGACATTTCCCGTCCGATTCAGGTTGAGGAACGATTGAACAACATTGTGGGCGTGGTCACCAACGGGCTGTTCGCCCGCCGCCCGGCTGACCTGCTGTTGATCGGCACCAGCACCGGGGTTGAGAGCATTCCCCGAAACGGTACCTGATCCCGACGACGCGACGAAAAGCTGGCATCTCAGGCCAGTTTTTTTGTATCCACTCACGCCCAGACCAAGCGCTTGCTTGGTCTCCGGAATTGCGCGACACTACCTCGCATAAATTCTGAACAGGGGTGGCTCATCGTGTCCGATTACTTCAACGATACTCATGAACAGGCACGCTTGAGTGCGCGCAAATTCATCACCACGCACGTTCTTCCCCATATCGATGAATGGGAAGAAGCCGGTGAATTTCCTCGTGAGATCTTCAGAAAGGCGGGCGACGCCGGGCTGCTCGCCGTCGGCTTTCCGGAAGCACTGGGAGGCGTGGGCGACGGCGATGTGTTTTTGAAAGTTGCGGTTTCCGAAGAACTGATGCGCTCCACCTCCGGTGGTTTCGTTGCCAGTTTGGGCTCCCTGGATATTGGCCTGCCACCCGTTGCCAAGTGGGCAAAGAAACAAGTGCGCGAACAGATCGTTCCCTCGGTACTCTGTGGTGAGAAAATTTCCGCACTGGCCATTACCGAACCCGGCGGCGGCTCTGATGTAGCCAGCCTGAAAACCCGTGCGGTGAAGGATGGCGATCACTATGTTGTGAACGGCAGCAAAACGTTTATTACCAGCGGCACCCGCGCGGATCACTACACGGTTGCCGTGCGCACCGGTGGCGAAGGCCACGGCGGCATCAGCTTGCTGTTGATTGACCGTGACATCCCGGGTTTCTCCACGGGCAAAAAGCTGCGGAAAATGGGTTGGTGGGCCAGCGATACGGCGGAACTCTTCTTTGAAGATTGCCGAGTGCCTGCTGATCGCCTGATCGGCGCAGAGAACGCAGGTTTTATCGCCATTATGAGCAACTTCCTGTCGGAACGCCTGATGCTGTCAGTAATGGCGTACATGACGGCCCAGATCGCCTACGAAGCCGCAATGGAATACGCCAAGCAGCGAAAAGCGTTCGGGCGCAACGTTGCGGGCTTCCAGGTAACCCGCCATAAGCTTGTGGATATGGCGACTCAAATCGATGTAGCCCGCGAGTATACCTACCGCTGCGCGGCCCTCATGCAGGCAGGCAAGAACCCCATCACGCAAGTGGCCATGGCCAAGAACTTTTCAGTGGAAGTGTGTGAGAAAGTGACTCGCGAGGCGGTACAGATCTTCGGCGGCATGGGCTATATGCGGGAATCGGTGGTTGAGCGCCTGTACCGGGATGCGAAAATTCTTTCTATTGGCGGTGGTACCACTGAAATCATGAAAGAGCTGATTGCCAAGCAGATCCGACTGTAGGCTTCACAAAAAGCCAAACCCGCAGACGAAGGTTTAGTTTCGAATGATTGTAGAGTCCCGTATAATTGCGCTCACTTTTCAAGCACAGTTAAACGAACCTCACATATCAGGAAGGATCGCACATGCAATTCGACAACATCCCCGCAGGCAAAAACCCGCCTGAAGATATTTACGTTGCCATCGAGATTCCGGCAAACAGCTCTCCGGTCAAGTACGAACTGGACAAGGACATGGGCGCTCTGCTGGTAGATCGATTCATGGCTACTCCCATGTTTTATCCTGCAAACTACGGGTTTATTCCCCACACTCTGGCTGATGACGGCGACCCACTGGACGTTCTGGTTGTTACGCCCTACCCGCTTCAGGCCGGTTCAGTGATTCGCTGCCGTCCGGTAGGCGTCCTGAACATGGAAGACGAAGCCGGCGGTGACGCCAAGCTGGTCGCAGTGCCCCATACCAAGCTGACCAACGCCTACCAGGATGTGAAGGAAGTCGAAGATCTGCCAACGCTGCTGCGTGACCAGATCCGACACTTCTTTGAAAACTATAAAACTCTTGAGCCAGGCAAGTGGGTCAAGGTGCAGGGCTGGGACAATGCTGACGCGGCCAGGAAAGCTATCGTCGAGTCGATCAACGCCTACAAAGGCTGAGTCGATCGTCAGAAAATAAAAAACCGGGCCATCTCATAGCGGCCCGGTTTTTTTATGCCTGCGCAGGAACCTTTAGCCCCGAGACAGCAGATCCCTCATGTCACTGATCGCCGCATTGGCGCGGGACAGGTAGGCCGCCATTGTCAGTGAATGGTTCGCCAGAACACCAAATCCGCTTCCGTTCAGAATAACCGGGCTCCACATTTCGCCTTGGGCACCTTCAAGCTCAATGATCACCTGTTTGACGCTGGAAATAGCGTTCTTGTCCTGAAGCACCTTGCGGAAATCCACTTCAATCGCGCGGAAGATGTGCAGCAAGGCCCAGGAGCTGCCCCGGGCTTCGTAAAACACATCATCAATTTTGGTCCAGTCGGTTTTTATATCCCCGCCACCTGTTTCTTCATTCAGCGGGTTGTCTGAATCAACATTGGCGACGGCTTCTGATACCGATGCTTTACCAACGCTTTCACCGAGAGTGCGCGAAAGGCTGCCCAGGCGGGTCTCCAGATCACCCAGCCAGTTGCCAAGGTTATCGGCTCTGGCGTAGAACTGCGCATTGGCCTGCTCCGGGCTGGAAAGCCGGTTGAGGTAGCGCTTCAGCGCGGTAATGCCCCGGCGGTACTCGGCCTCTGTCGATGGAATGGCCCAGCTTGCGCTGTCAAAATGAAATTGCGGCTCGGCAATGATCAGATCCGGATCTTCTGCCGACTGGCTCTGGGAGCGGCTGATGTCCTTGCGCATGGCGCGGGACAGATCTCGCAACTGAACCAGTACACCGTATTCCCAGTTGGGCATGTTATCCAGCCAAAGGCCCGGCGGGAAAATATCGTTGGTGATGTACCCGCCCGGTTTGTCCAGAAGGGTTTCGGCTATGCGGATCATCGTTACAGTCGTGGCAAAACCGGTTATGGGCTCTCTCTGCATCTCATTGGCGACGGCCCGGGTGTGTTCGCGTACAGAGAAGGATTCTGGCTCACTGCTCCAGTACATTCCCACCACTACGGCTACTAAGAGATAGACCAGCAGAACAACCGCTAAAAATTTGCCAATCACGCCGTTGTTGCCAGCGTAATCCTGAGCATCATCTTTCTTGTCTCTGAAATACTGTCTGATTTTGCCTGGCATATTACGTTGAGCCCCTTGTCTGTTTATTGGCTGTGCAAACGGTCTACACCGATCCTAACCTATGGTGCCCTCTATATACACCGCAGAAGTGACAAACAGTTACACAGTGCAACCTTCGCCGACAACTCAAAACACTATAGACTCCGGAAACATATTAAGGTTGGGAAAATCGTCCATACCGCAAAGGACGGCCCATAAAGAAAAGAGACAGGCCGGAGCACAATGAACGACGCAAGCCAGAAAGAAAAACTCAGGCAACATTTTGCACGCCGCGTAACAACCCAGGCACGGGTTGTGCTGGACACCTGGCAAAAAATTCACACGAATAAAGGTTCATTTACCACCCACCGCGAAGAGCTAAGGTCTGCCTCCGACAAACTGGTGCGCTACGCGCAGCGGTTTGAGATGGCAGGTCATGCCGAAGCAGGCAACACCGTTCTCGGGATCCTCCGCGACTGGCCTGCCGATACAGCTCTGGATGACGCAACCGAGCGACAGCTTCAGGATGCCATTGACGCGCTTGCACGCAGCACTCTGCGGCGAACAGATCAATGCAATACCGAAGCCCCTCACCAGTTCCGGCGCACACCGGTTTACATCGCGCTTGCAAACGCCGAGATGGCAACCCGGTTAATTCGCCAGCTTGAGTTTTTCGGCTTCCGTGCATCGGCTTTTGATTCTGCCGAGGAACTGACCGAGGCCTGCGCGCTTCATAAGCCCGAAACCATTTTGATGGATGTGAATTTTGGCGGCAGCCCGAATGCGGGCATCGCCACGATTGAACATTTGCAGGAGCGGCACGAAACGCCCATCCCGATTATTTTCATGAGCGACGAAGACGGCACCATTCAGACCCGTCTGCGAGCCTCCCGCTGCGGCGGTGAAGAGTTTTTCTACCCGGCGGTTGATCCGGGCCAGCTTATCGAGAAAATCGAAACCTATACCCACGGCAACACCGTTGAACCCTATCGGGTACTGGTTCTGGACGACTCCAGGGCACAGGCAAAATTCATGGAAACTGTTTTGAAGCGCGCGGGAATGACCGCACACATCATTACCGACCCCATGGAAATCATTGATGCGCTGGACATGTTTTCCCCGGAAATCATCATTCTCGACATGTACATGCCAGGCTGCACCGGCATGGAGATTGCCCGGGTAATCCGCCAGCAGGACCGGCTTCACAGCGTGCCCATTATTTACCTCTCAGCCGAAGACGACGTCACCAAGCAGTTGCACGCCATGAGCCTGGGCGGCGATGACTTTCTGACCAAACCTATTGACCCCAAGCACCTTATCGCAACGCTCCATAACCGGGGCCGGCGCGCGCGCTCCCTGCTCGCCCTGATGATCCGTGACAGCCTCACCGGCCTTTACAACCACACCCACACACTGCACCTGCTGGATCAGGAAATCGGTCGTGCACGACAGAAGAACCAGCCACTGTGCTTTGCGATGATCGATATCGATTATTTTAAACGGGTGAACGATACCTTCGGCCACCCTATTGGCGACCGGGTTCTTCGGAGCCTTTCGATGTTTCTCAAGCAACGCCTGCGTAAAACCGACCATATCGGCCGTTATGGTGGTGAAGAGTTCGCGATTATCCTTCCCGACACTCGCCCAAGCGATGCCCGCAATGTTCTCAACGAAATCCGCGAACGCTTTTCGGAACTCCAACAGCCTGCAGGTGACAGGGAATTCAACGTTACCTTCAGTTGCGGTATAGCCGCCTGGAACAATGAATCGTCCCAGACGCTGTGCGAGCGCGCCGACCGTGCCCTCTACGCCTCCAAAGAACATAACCGCAACTGCGTCACGCTTGCCGATAATTGAAAGACGAAGTAACGGGTCGGGTGGCCGTGACAGGTCGCCCGTATGAAACCATCGTCGTATAGAAGTCCTCCCTACCGTTCACGACAATGATTGCTATCATTAGATAGGTTCCGGTTCGGCTTTCACGTTCTTTTTTGTGCGATCCTGGGCCAGGAAGGATCATTGTCAAAAAATGTTGATCTGAAGAATAAAAGCACACACCATTGGTGGAACATGCCGTTAAATTCGGCGATCCTGTTAAAAAGAGACAAAGGCAAACACATCCATGTCGACAATTCTCGTGCTCCATGGCCCAAACCTGAACATGCTCGGAACCCGCGAGCCGGAGGTTTATGGCCACGAGACTCTGACAGACATCGATGACAGGTTGCGGAATAAGGCTGCAGATCAAGGACACCACTTGCTGCATCTTCAATCGAACGCTGAATACGAACTGATTGAGCGGATTCACGAGGCGCGGGCAGAAGGTGTGGATTTCATCATTATCAATCCTGCTGCCTTCACCCACACCAGCATTGCCTTGCGGGATGCCATACTGGCCTCAGGAATTCCATTTATAGAAGTGCATCTTTCAAACGTGCATGCGCGAGAAACATTCCGCCATCACTCCTATTTTTCCGATATCGCCGAAGGCGTTATCTGCGGACTGGGCAGCCAGGGGTACGAACTCGCGCTTCAGGCCGCCATGCAACGAACTCACCGATAGACCTGACAACACGGGACTGGATTGACTATGGATATTCGCAAAATCAAGAAACTGATCGAACTGCTCGAGGAGTCTGACGTCGAAGAGCTTGAGATTCACGAAGGTGATGATTCTGTTCGCATCTCGCGTCGTCGTGAACAGGTTTCCGGCGGCCAGTACATCAGCCACTATGCGCCACCGCAGCCCCAGTATGCTCCGGCGCCGGAAACCCCGGGACCAGTTCAGGAAGACAGTTCGCAACAGACAGTGCACAGCGGGCACGCGCTGCGTTCTCCCATGGTCGGGACTTTCTACCGAGCGCCTTCTCCCACGGCTGATTCTTTTGCAGAAATCGGCCAACAGGTTAAAGCCGGTGATGTTGTCTGCATCGTAGAGGCCATGAAAATGATGAACCAGATTGAGGCCGACAAGAGCGGTACGATCACAGAAATTCTGGTTGATAACGGTCAGCCCGTAGAGTTTGACCAGCCGCTGTTAATCATTTCCTGAACCCGGTGATAGCTACTCATGGCCATGTTAGAAAAAGTTCTGATCGCAAACCGGGGTGAAATAGCCCTCCGGATCCTGCGTGCCTGCAAAGAGCTCGGCATCAAAACCGTAGCGGTTCATTCTCAGGTTGACCGCGATCTGATGCACGTGCGTCTGGCCGATGAATCCGTCTGTATCGGCCCCAACAGCCCCCTGGAAAGCTACCTCAACATTCCGGCCATTATCAGCGCGGCTGAAGTGACGGACTCAGTAGGCATCCACCCGGGCTACGGTTTTCTTGCCGAGAATGCCGACTTCGCTGAACAGGTCGAAAAAAGCGGCTTCCGCTTCATCGGTCCCCGAGCAGAAACCATTCGCCTGATGGGCAACAAGGTTTCGGCTATCAACGCGATGATTCGCGCCGGAGTTCCCACTGTCCCGGGCTCAGACGGTCCGCTGACAGAGGATGACGAGCGCACCCTGCAAGTTGCTCGCCGAATTGGCTATCCGGTTATGATCAAGGCAGCCTCCGGCGGCGGCGGTCGTGGCATGCAGGTGGTTCATTCCGAAGCTGCGTTGCTCAAGGCTGTCCAGATTACTCAGACCGAAGCCCGGAATGCCTTTGGCGACCCCACTGTTTATCTGGAAAAGTTTCTGGAAACCCCGCGCCACGTGGAAGTTCAGATTCTGGCGGACATGCACGGCAACTGCATCCATCTGGGTGACCGTGACTGCTCCATGCAGCGCCGCAATCAGAAGGTGATAGAAGAAGCGCCAGCTCCGAACATCAATGCGGAATCCCGCGAGCGCACACTCAAAGCCTGCGTGGATGCCTGCAAGGAAATCGGCTATGTCGGCGCTGGCACCTTTGAGTTTCTGTATCAGGATGGCGAGTTCTTCTTCATTGAAATGAACACACGCGTGCAGGTGGAGCACCCGGTCTCTGAAATGGTTACCGGTGTTGATATTGTTCGCGAACAGTTACGCATCGCCAGCGGCTTGCCACTTCAGTACAAGCAGGAAGATATACACATCAGCGGTCACGCGATGGAGTGCCGCATCAACGCGGAAGACCCCGATACCTTTGTGCCCAGCCCCGGCAAAGTGAAGCACTTTCATGCGCCCGGTGGTTACGGCGTGCGAGTGGATTCACACCTTTACAGTGGTTATACGGTCCCGCCATTTTACGACTCACTGATTGCCAAGCTGATTACCTGGGGCGACGATCGACAGATAGCCCGGAGGCGAATGAAAAACGCCCTGGACGAGCTTTTGATCGAAGGAATTAAAACCAATCAGCCTTTGCATCGGAAACTGGTGCGCGATGGCGGCTTTAAAACGGTAGACTTCACCATCCACTACCTTGAGAAACTGATGCGGGACTAGCCTTCTGCATCACACTGCAGGAAAAACTATGCCCTGGATACAACTTCAGATCCCGGCTGATCCCGATACTGCGGATCAGCTTGAGGATCTGCTCATGGAGATAGGCGCTGACGCCGTCTCCATGGAAGACGCTGCAGATCAGCCACTCTACGAACCCGATCACGGCACCACCCCCTTGTGGAGCCAGACCACTGTTACCGGACTCTTTCAGTCAGACCGGGATATTGACCAGCTGTGCACGGATGTGCGCAACGCCTGGCATCAGCAAACCCAGCAATCCCTCGCCGACATTGACGTAACTCTGATCGAAGACAAGGACTGGGAAAGAGCCTGCATGGACGACTTTCATCCACTGCAGTTCGGCAAGCGTCTGTGGATCGTACCCAGCTGGCGTGAAGCACCCGATCCTGATGCCGCCAACCTTATGCTTGATCCCGGCCTCGCCTTCGGGACGGGAACACACCCGACCACCGCCCTCTGCCTTGAGTGGCTGGACGGGCAGGATGTAGCTGGCAAGCAGATTACCGATTACGGCTGCGGCTCGGGAATATTGGGCCTGGCGGCACTGCTTTTGGGTGCAAACCACGTTGTTGGCGTAGACACCGACCACCAGGCTCTGGAAGCGAGCCGGGAAAACGCCAACCGTAACGACGTAGACGAAGCCAGGCTGGACCTTTATCTTCCCGAAGACGAGCCCGGTACCAAATCCGATGTAATGCTGGCAAACATTCTGGCGCAGCCCCTGATCGGCTTGGCACCGCACCTGGCAGAACTGACAAAGCCAGGGGGCGATCTGGTACTTTCAGGCATTTTGTCGAACCAGGCCCGCGAGGTGATGGCCGCTTATGAACCCTGGTTTATTATGGATGAGCCAGAACAGCGTGAAGAGTGGATACGCCTCACAGGACGACGTAACGACAGATGACGAAGGCTGTTTTAACAACTAAACTCCCAGACTCGTAGTTCAGTCGCTTTCAGGAACGAAGCATGCCCCAGAGTAGCCTGCAGACCCAGTGCCCCAAATGTCGTACCCGGTTCCGGGTTACCGATGAGCAACTTGGCATTGCCAAGGGCAAAGTGCGCTGTGGACACTGTATGGATGTCTTCAATGCGGTCGAGCACCAGGTTGCAAGTGCCGCAGCCAAGACGCCAGGAGCAAGCTCTGAGGCCAGCACCAGTGCGCCAGCAGAGGCTTCCCCGCGAGCACCATCAGACCAGCCTTCGCCCGAGCGCTCCGCCACTGGCTTCACAAGCGATATAACAGACGAAAACTTCATCTTCGCTGACAACCCGGAGGAAGACGCCGAAGAGGGCCGTTATGCCGGCACCAGACTGACGTTTTCCGATGACGAGTTGAGTGATAGTTTTCGAGGCTTTGATGACCGGGATTCGTCTGCGCGGGATCATACAGATGACGACGATCTCGCCGAAAACGTTGATGAAAGCTGGGCCGAAGCGATTCTTCAGGAAGACACCGCACCTGCCCAACCCACACCGAAAGCAGACACAGAGAAGCCGCAGACAAAACCAGAGCCAGAACCGGAACCACAGCGGAAACAAAAGTCTTTTACTGAGCCTGCGGGCTCCGGCGCTGCCAGCGGCAGCGAACCGACCAACGAGCAGCCCCAGGAAGAAGCATCAGACTTTTATATTAACGAACGGCCCGATCCTGCATTCGAGTCCTTTGCCAACGAACATGGCGGTGCATCAGAACACGAGAGCACGCAACAGGATGAACCCTTCACAGCAAATGCGCAGTTTGGCGACCTCAGGCATGACCCTGTATCGATAGGTGGCAACAACAAAAGCTTGCTGCGCACAGTGGTCTGGTCAGTGATTGTGCTTGGCCTTGTGGGCGTTCTGATTGCACAAATAACCTGGTTCCAGTTTGATCGGCTATCTGCGGTACCGGAGCTCCGCCCGTTTTATGAAAAAGGCTGCGAGCTGGCTGGCTGTGAACTGAAACCTTTGATCAACGTTGGCGCCATCCAGAGCCGCAAACTGGTCGTACGTACCGACCCGGAAAATCGCAGCCAACTGGTCGTCGATGCAGTCATTGTCAACCGGGCGGACTTTCAGCAACCCTTTCCGGCCATTGCCCTGACCTTCTCTAACCTGAATGGAGACGTGGTTGCTCAAAGCGTTTTCACACCCTCGGAATACCTTGCGGGTGAAGGCGAAGAGCTCGATTTCATGCCGGTGCAAACGCCGGTTCGCATTGCGATAAGTATTCGCGACCCTGGCCGTGATGCCGTCAATTACAACATCAGCTTCCGACCCTACGCGCCTTGAGACTGTTTGGCGGTGATGACCTGGCGGACACGCCAGTCGCCACCTGGTAGAACAAAAGTCAACCAGAAAGAGCGAAAAATAATCAGTTTTTTCGCCTCACTGCCCCTTCAATCACAGCCCCCCCGGCGGTATCATTAGCGCCCTTCGGAACTGGCATCGGTTATTTATTAAACAACCGTCCCACTCCGGCTTATGCTCAATCTGCTGTGATACGGATTCAGACCATGTTGCCAATGGCAAAAATCGGGCCGTACACCCTGCCCAATCCGCTGATTGTTGCACCCATGGCGGGTGTAACAGACCGCCCCTTCCGGCTACTTTGCCGCCGAATGGGCGCAGGCTTGGCAGTGTCTGAAATGGTTATCGCAGACAGCAAGCTCTGGCACACACGCAAATCCCGGACCCGTATGGATCATAGCGGGGAGCCAGAGCCCAGATCCGTGCAGATCGCCGGCGGTGACCCGGAAATGCTGGCCAACGCGGCTCGCCTGAACGCAGAGTCTGGCGCCCAGATTATCGACATCAATATGGGCTGCCCAGCCAAAAAGGTGTGCAACAAAGCAGCCGGCTCAGCACTGATGAAAGATGAGAGCCTGGTGCGGGAAATACTGGAAGCAGTGGTTAATGCCGTTGATATTCCGGTCACTCTGAAAATGCGAACCGGCTGGGATCAAGACAATCGCAACGCACTGGCGATTGCGCGTATGGCAGAAGATAGCGGTATCCAGGCGCTGGCGATTCACGGCCGCACCCGGGCCGACAAGTATAACGGCGATGCCGAGTACGACACCATTGCTGAGGTAAAATCCAGCGTCAGCATTCCGGTGTTCGCCAACGGTGATATTACATCACCTGAGAAGGCCCGCTGGGTTCTGGGGCATACCGGAGCCGATGGCCTGCTCATCGGCCGAGCGGCGCAGGGCAGCCCATGGATTTTCCGGGAAATACTGCATTTCCTTGAAACCGGCCAGCACCTGCCAGCGCCCCCGCTGAGCGAAGTAGAACAGATTTTAAGTGAACACCTTGACGCCCTGCACAGCTTCTACGGAGAGCTTATGGGCGTGCGCATAGCCAGGAAACACGTGGGCTGGTATCTGCAATCCCACGACCCCGGCAAACAGTTCCGCAATCGCTTCAATACATTCGACGAAGCGTTAGAGCAGAAAGACAGTATCCGACAGTATTTTTCAGGTTTACGAAATGGAGAGGAATTCGCAGCATGACCGCTGAGACTTTGGCAAACAACACCCTGAACGCCCCGGCCAACGATGATATTCACCAACTGCAAACGGTGAACAGCAGCGGCAACACCGTTACCCTGCGCGATAACGTTGAAGTGGCCCTGAAAAACTACTTCACTCAGCTTGACGGTGCGCCCGTTACCGAAGTGTACCAACTGGTGCTTTCCGAGGTAGAAGCACCGCTGCTGGAGCAGGTAATGAAGTACACTCGCAACAACCAGACCAAGGCATCCACCATGCTCGGCCTGAACCGCGGAACCCTGCGCAAGAAGCTGAAGCAGTACGGCCTGCTATAATCGAAATACCCTGACTTGATGAGGGCCTCCCGGATACCCTTCGCGAGGCCCTCGTTCGTTCACCCCAAGTGAAGAATGTGACCCCATGGCAAACCAGGCTAATACCTCCGTTCGTCGCGCACTGATCAGCGTCAGTGATAAATCCGGCATCGTCGAGTTCGGGCGCGCCCTCACCGGCCGCGGTATCGAACTGCTCTCCACCGGGGGCACCTTTCGCCTCCTGCAAGAAAACAGCGTTCCTGTTACCGAAGTCTCTGACTACACGGGCTTTCCGGAGATGATGGACGGCCGGGTAAAAACCCTGCATCCGAAAATACACGGCGGCATTCTGGGCCGCCGGGGCACAGACGATGCAATCATGGGCGAGCACGGCATCAATCCGATTGATATGGTTGTGGTGAACCTGTACCCATTCGAATCCACAGTTGCCAATCCGGACTGCGATCTTGCCACCGCAATTGAAAACATTGATATCGGTGGCCCAACCATGGTTCGTGCCGCGGCGAAGAACCACGCCGACGTTGCCATCGTGGTCAACGCTTCAGATTACGACCGCGTTCTGAAAGAGCTGAATGATAACGATGGCCAGCTGAGCCACTGCACCCGCTTTGATCTGGCGGTAAAAGCCTTTGAGCATACCGCAGGCTACGACGGCGCCATCGCCAACTATCTGGGGGGCCGCACCGCCGATAACGACAACGCCGATTTCCCGCGTACGTTCAACAGTCAGTATGTGAAAGTGCAGGACATGCGTTACGGTGAAAACCCACACCAGCGCGCAGCATTTTATGCCGAGCGCAACCCGAAGGAAGCCAGTGTTGCCACGGCAAAGCAGCTTCAGGGCAAGGAGCTGTCCTATAACAACGTGGCGGATACTGACGCCGCTCTGGAGTGCGTTAAGCCGTTTGCAGATCCGGCCTGCGTGATCGTCAAACACGCTAACCCCTGTGGCGTGGCGATTGGCGCGGATATTCTCCAGGCTTATGACCTGGCCTTTGCCACCGACCCCACCTCGGCATTCGGCGGCATCATTGCCTTTAACCGGGAGCTGGACGCCGAAACCGCCAAGGCAATTATTGAGCGCCAGTTTGTCGAAGTTATTATTGCCCCCACCATCGCACCCGAGGCTGTAGAACTGGTCGCAGCCAAAAAGAACGTACGGCTGCTGGCCTGTGGAGACCTCGGCGGTGAACGCGCCCAAACCATGGACTTCAAGCGCGTAACCGGCGGCCTTCTGGTTCAGGATCGCGATCTGGGCATGGTCGCCATGGCCGACGTAAAAGTCGTGACCAACCGCCAACCCAGCGAGCAGGAGCTAAACGACCTGCTGTTCGCCTGGGAAGTGGCGAAATACGTGAAGTCCAACGCCATCGTTTATGCCCGGGCGGGGCGCACCATCGGTGTTGGCGCAGGTCAGATGAGCCGCGTTTACAGCGCCCGCATTGCCGGTATTAAAGCCGCCGATGAAAACCTGGAAGTGAAAGGCTCGGTTATGGCTTCAGATGCCTTCTTCCCGTTCCGGGATGGCATTGATGCAGCCGCCGAGGCCGGAATTACGGCCGTTATACAGCCGGGCGGCTCCATGCGTGATCAGGAAGTGATCGACGCCGCCAACGAGCACGGCATTGCCATGGTATTCACCGGTATGCGCCATTTCCGGCACTGATACGACACTTTGTAAACGTATAGGGTAGCGAGATATGAACATTCTGGTAATCGGCAGCGGTGGGCGCGAGCACGCACTGGCCTGGAAGGCGGCCCAGTCTCCGGAGGCGGGTACAGTTTTCGTAGCACCGGGCAACGCCGGAACCGCCCGCGAGCCGGGCGTTAAGAACGTCAGTATTGAAGTGCTGGATCTTGAAGGCCTGGCCAAATTTGCCACTGAGAACAACGTCGGCCTTACCATCGTTGGCCCCGAAGCACCTTTGGTGGCGGGCATAGTGGATCTCTTTGAAGAACGTGGCCTGCGCGTATTCGGCCCCAGCGCCGGCGCGGCGCAACTGGAAGGCTCCAAGGCGTTCACCAAGGATTTCCTTGCCCGCCAGAATATTCCTTCTGCTGCCTACGGCAATTTCACTGACGTAGACGAAGCCCTGGCTTACGTTCGCAAACAGGGTGCGCCCATTGTCGTCAAGGCAGACGGCCTTGCCGCCGGTAAGGGCGTCATCGTGGCCATGACTCTGGAAGAGGCCGAGAATGCCGTCCGCGACATGCTGGCAGGCAACGCGTTCGGCGACGCCGGCAGCCGTGTTGTGGTTGAAGAATTCCTCGACGGAGAAGAAGCCAGCTTTATTGTGATGGTGGATGGTGAGCATGTGCTTCCCATGGCCACCTCTCAGGATCACAAGCGCGTAGGCGATGGCGATACTGGCCCGAACACCGGCGGCATGGGAGCCTACTCTCCTGCCCCTGTGGTAACCGCTGAAGTGCACCAGCGCATCATGGATGAGGTCATTTACCCGACGGTGCGCGGCATGGCAGCCGAAGGCCATCCCTACAAGGGATTCCTGTATGCAGGCCTGATGATTGACGCCTCGGGAGCACCCAAGGTTATCGAGTTCAACTGCCGCTTTGGCGACCCGGAAACCCAGCCTATCCTGCTGCGTATGAAGTCCGACATAGTTGAGCTATGCCAGGCCGCCATCGACGCCAAGCTGGACCAGTGCAGCTCCGACTGGGACGAACGCGCCGCTGTGGGCATTGTTCTGGCCGCGGGCGGTTATCCCGGCGATTACAACAAAGGCGATGCCATTTCCGGCCTGCCGGAGACAGAGACCGAGGGCGAGAAGGCGTTCCATGCGGGCACCACGCTTGATGGTAATCAGGTTGTCACCAGTGGCGGCCGGGTGCTCTGCGCAACCGCATTGGGCAACACCGTGACGGATGCCCAGCGGCGAGCTTATAACCTCGCTGAAAAAATAAGCTGGAATGGTGCATTTTATCGTAACGACATTGCATATCGGGCCATTGCCCGGGAAAAGGCCTGACTCCACGCACTGATTATATAGCCCGGCAACTAGCCGGGCTTTTTATTATTAGCCACTCGAATGCGGCACATCCACCCTCAGGTTGTAGCCGGCTCGCCCCTGTAAAAGTCCTCCAGAATTTCCACGATCTCCTCTGCCTTATCCACGCACGTAATCAGCTCCAGATCCTTTTCCTGAATGAAGCCCTCAGCGGCAAGATAATCGAAACCGACGGCTTCGTGCCAAAACCTCTTACCAAGCAACACTATGGGGATACGCTTCATCTTGCCTGTTTGCACCAGGGTCAGTACCTCAAACAGTTCATCCAATGTGCCGTACCCACCTGGAAAAGCGACCATTGCACGCGCTCGAAGCAGGAAGTGCATTTTTCGCAAGGCATAATAATGGAACCGGAAAGCGAGTTCAGGGCTGATAAAAGGGTTGGGGCGTTGCTCAAATGGCAGTGTTATATTGAGCCCGATTGATCTTGCGCCAGCTTCGAATGCACCTCGGTTGGCCGCCTCCATGATACCCGGCCCTCCTCCCGTCACCACAACAAAGTCCTTGCGCTTTTCCTGCTGAAAGCGAGACGAAATCATGTGCGCAAAGCGCCGGGCCTCGTCGTAATAATTTGCCTGGGCAGACTGGCGCCTGGATACAGAAAGCTCCCGCGGACCTTGTGAACCTGCTCTTCCTGATGCTATTCGCTCTTTGACATCCGAAAGGCGCACCCTCGCTTCTTCAGGAGAGATGATGCGCGCGCTTCCGAAAACAACAACTGTTGAACTTATCCCCTGCTTGCGAAGCTCGTGTTCCGGCTTAAGCAGCTCCAACTGGAGTCGCAGAGGCCTCAAATTGTCCTGAACGAGAAATTCGACGTCTTCTTCCGCCAATCGATAAGCTGGTGCCTGCATTATTTTTTCTATCAGATCTCTACGCGTATCTGGATCTATCATGGCCGTAACCTTCAACTTGAGACTGCTCAGCGTTGCAAGTAAGACTCTTGTCCGCACTCAGAAGGTAGTAATTAGTTACTATCTTAATCAGAAAAACTCACACCCCGCAAGTACCTTTCCGATGAGGCCAGAATCAAGGCTCGTTGTTGACCAGCTTTTTTTACGGAGTAATGTACTCCGCTCGCCCCGAATGCCCGAATCACAAATAGTCAGGAGCTGCTCCAATGCTGCGAAGACACCCCTTTGCCATTTTCTTTTTGCTGATGTCCCTCGTGCTGGTTAGCGCTTGCTCCCGCCAAGGCATTTACGAAACCGCTATTGGCCTGGAGCGCTCCGCCGCCGGGCTAGAGGCTGACACGATCACTGTGGGCGAACTGGAAATTGCTTATTTGCGCAATTCAGAGATGAACAACGGCGATACCATCGTGCTGGTTCATGGGTTTGGAGCCAACAAGGATAACTGGACTCGTATCGCCCGGGAGCTCACCGATGATTTCAACGTTTATGCCATAGACCTTCCGGGCCACGGCGAGAGCAGCAAACCGCTGGACCTGGGTTACAGGCTGGAAGAGCAGGTCGGCCATCTTGATCGCATTCTCGAAGCACTGGGCATAAACGACATGCACATGATGGGCAACTCCATGGGCGGTGGCATTACCGCACTCTACGCCGCCACTTATCCCGATAAGATAAAAACGGCTGTGCTGTTCGATCCTGCCGGAATTCTCGATTATGAAAACGAGATGGTCGGCATGGTGCTCGCAGGTGACAACCCCCTCATACCCGGCAAGCCAGGTGACTTCGAGCGTTTGATGGATTTTGCAATGGAGGAAAAGCCTTTTGTTCCTTGGCCGATTCTGGATGTCATGGAAGAAAAAGCCATCGCCAACCAGGATGTGAACAAAGTGATCTTTGCCGCCATAAGGGAAGTCGGCTTCACATCGGATTTTCGCAACACCATTAAACGCATCGAAGTTCCCGTACTCATCGTCTGGGGTAAAGAAGACCGCATACTTGACTACCGCAACGGCGAAGTCTTTCAGCACGCCATTCCCGGCGCACAGCTGGAGATACTGGGAGGCATTGGCCACGCACCGATGATTGAGGCGCCAGAGGAATCTGCCCGCCTGTTCCTTGAGTTTGCCAAAGCCCACATTTCCAAGGCCGACTAAGACAATCGAGCAAGAGGTTCTGTCGTTATTGTCTTCAACGACCACGGAAAACAAGGTAGCCTTGGACGAAAGATTACTCGTTTCCCCTGAAAGAACCGCTCATGCCTGAAGCTATCTGGATTTCTTTTGCATTCGCCCTTGGTCTCCTGATGAAAGCCGTGGCTCTGCCGCCGCTGCTTGGCTATCTGGCGGCGGGCTTTGTACTTAGTGGCCTTGCCGCCAGTCCGTCTATCGGAATCTCTGCGGAGCCCACAGCGGTGTTGGCTCATATCGCACACTTGGGCGTATTGCTCATGCTGTTTACCGTGGGCCTCAAGCTCAAACTCAAGTCAGTTATCAGCCCGGAAGTGATTGGCGGCAGCCTGCTACACTTTGCCATCACCTGCCTTGTATTCACACCTGCCCTATACCTGTTAATGGACATAAGCTGGTACGTGGCATTTATGCTGGCCGTTGCGCTGTCTTTCTCGTCCACTGTGTTGGCCGCAAAGGTACTGGAAAACAAGCGCGAGCTCAGAGCCTTTCACGGCCGGGTGGCCATCGGCATTCTGATCATGCAGGACTTGATCGCACTGTTCGTCATGAGTCTGGCTGCGGGCCAGACGCCTTCTGAGTGGGCCCTGATTGTGTTTGGTTTGCCACTGCTGCGGCCACTGCTGTTCAAACTGCTGGACGCCAGCGGGCATGACGAACTGCTGGTTCTTTTGGGAATGCTGCTGGCATTGGTGCTTGGCGGCCTGGGTTTTGAAGCGGTCGGGCTTAGCTCTGAGCTGGGTGCCCTGATCTTCGGGGCCATTCTTGCGAACCACCCCCGCAGTCAGGAGCTGGCGAAATCCCTTTGGAGCGTGAAGGAAATTTTTCTGGTCGGGTTCTTTCTGCAAATCGGCATAGGCGGCCTGCCCGACATCAACGCCATTATGTTCGCAGTGGTGGCAGCGGTGGTTCTGCCCATCAAGGGGATTCTGTTCTTCTTCCTTATGCTGCTGTTCCGTCTGCGCGCCCGCAGCGGCTTCCTGACCTCGCTGGCGCTCACCAACTACAGTGAGTTCGGGCTGATAGTCGCCAGCATTGCACTGCCGGAATGGCTGGTACCTCTAGCCATAACAGTGGCATTGTCGTTTCTGATTTCCGCGCCTCTGAACCGGCTCGCCCACCCACTGTATGAGCGTTTGAGCCACCGGCTTGTGCGCTTCGAGAGTCATCAGCGCCACCCGGATGAGTTGCCCATTTCTCTGGGTGACACCCGCGTTCTGGTGATGGGTATGGGACGTACCGGGACCGCAGCGTACGACTGGCTGAAAACGTCAGAAGCAAGGCTGATGGCACTGGATTCTGACCTACCCAAGGTGGAACGACACCAGGCGAAAGGACGGAACGTTGTCTATGCCGATGCTGAAGACAACACCTTCTGGGAAGCGCTACATATGCCAGCCGTGGAAGCCGTTATCCTCGCCATGAGTGATATAGAGGCCAAGCTGATCGCTGCGCGAATGCTGAGAAAACTGGGTTTTACCGGCTACATTGTTGCTCACACCATGTACGCCGATGAAGCCGAGCGCATTCGTGAAGCGGGTGCCGACGATGCTTACCTGACCATGAGCGAGACAGGCGTAGCGCTGGCCAGCCACCTTCTCGACAGAATTCCGGCAATACCGGCACTGGCTTCAGAAAAAGCCAGCTGAACTCAGCCATCGGGTAAAGCACAGGTTCGGAACCCGGTGTAAACGTCATTTCTTTGGGGCAGATAGGCCTGGCGATAGGTGCCACGAATCAGGCTGGACGACGTGGCGCAGCTGCCACCACGGCTGACCTTGTGATCACCGAATTGAAGCGTGGACATGAACGGATACATGTCTATGCAAAAGCCGTCGTAGGGGAAAAACTGACTGCTGGTCCATTCCCATACCGTGCCGATCATCTGCCGGCAACCGAAAGGGCTATCGCCCGCAGGGTAATCAGAAACCGGGTTCTGGGCCATTCCATTGGCGTTCATATCGGCGTGACTGGGCTCTGGCGACTGGTTACCCCATGGATACCTCTGGAATGGATCACTCTTGCGGTTAGCAAGCGCCGCAACCTCCCATTCCTGTTCGGTGGGTAGCCGCCGCCCCGCCCAGTGACAATAGGCTTCGGCCTCCCAGTAGCTGACGTGGGTTACCGGTGCATCCGGATTCAATGGCTGCCATTGGTCGAATAGTTTTTCCTGCCACTGACCATCGTGCCTGCGCCAATATAGCGGATGCCGTGGCGCCATCATTCTGGGCTCCGCTTCCCCGTGAACCAACGCTACGTCAGTTTCTGTTCTGAGCCATTTCTGGCCTCCAAAGGACCACAGCTCGGGTTTTTGATAACCACCGCTCTCTACAAAGTCCATAAACTCCTGATTGCTGACCAGGCACCGGGAAATCGCAAATTCATCCAGGCTCACTTCGTGCCGGGGTTTTTCATTGTCGAATGCAAAGTCGGCAGTCGCATACTGCGACGAGTCGCCTGGCATGCCAATCAGCCAGTGACCTGCGGGCACAACCGCATCCTGTTTCAGGAGATCGTTTGAAGAACCGGCGGCGGGGCGCGGGAAATTTGCCCCGGGGGGTGGAGCATAACCAACGGTCTGACGGCACCACACCAGCGATTCTATGTGCATGTTCTGATGAAATATGGCGTAGCGACAAAGGTAGAGTTCGTGATCGGTCAGTGGCTTTTGCTCAATACGATCCTCCATCTTGTCGTAGACGTGATCGAAGTAGGCCAGAGTATTTTCAAGGCCAGGAAACAGATCAGGACGCCAACGATCCCTGTGGTCGATGTGAAACGAATCCCAGAGATCGTCCATAGCGGGGTCGAAACTGTCATCACCATCAAGAAGGTTGAAAACGAACACTTCATAGAAAAAAGCCGCATGCCCCATTTCCCAAAGCGGCGGATTGACGCCCGGGTGATAGGGAATATCCAGCTGCTGGTTATCCAGCGATGTGATGAGCTCACGTGTTCGCCGCCGCGTCAAAGCAAGCTCCGCCAGCAATTCAGCTTTCTGCATCGGCTTCGCTTCCATCACGATTCCTCACCTTTGGTTCACTCATATTTTATCAGGTCCAGACCAGCATAATCACAGGCACAGCAACGACCGTAACGATTGCTGTCAGGGGTAAGCCCAAGCGCCAATAATCACCAAATTCATAACCCCCAGGCTCCATAACCAGGGCATTGGATTGATGACCAATCGGCGTCATGAAAGCGCAGGAGGCGCCAACGGCAACTGCCATCAGTACTGCATCGGAGGGCATCTGCAGTTCACTGGCCAGGCTCAGGGCAATAGGCGCGACCACGATGGCCGCGGCTGCGTTATTTACTACGTTGGATAACAACGTTGTGGCCACCAGTATCATCACAAGCACCGAAGCAACTGACAGGTTCTCACCCAGCACCAGCATCTGAGAGGCTATCAGAGCTGCGCCTCCGGTGGTTTCCATGGCCTGGCCAACCGGTATCATGGCCGCCAGCAAAACGATCACCGACCAGTCAATTGCCTTGTAGGCCTCCGCGGCCGACATAAGGTTCACGAGTACCATGGCGACAGCCCCGGCCACCAGAGCAACGGGGGCTGAGAGCAGGCCTGTCACAATAATCGCAATACTGGTCAGAAAGATGCCGGAGGCCATCGCAGTGTTTCGGGTAGAGCCCAGCCTCAACCCTCGCTCAGCCAGCGGCAGACAACCAAGCTCTGCCAGGGTGCCGCTCAGGGAGTCTTCAAAGCCCTGAACCAGCAATATATCGCCAGCATTGAACCTTATGTCGCCGAGGCGTCGCTGTAGCCGGTAACCCAGCCGTGCCACGGCAACAATGTTGAGCTGGTTGCGCTCCCGCAACTTCAGCCGGTTAGCGGTCTGTCCTACCAAAGAAGACTCTGGAGCAATAACAGCTTCCACCAGATACAGCTCGCCTTTTGCTATTCGGGCTGAAGCATCTTCATCGTCCTTTTCGTTGCTCTTGCTCTTGCCATTGCTGTCGCAGGTGTCAGTAACGCTTTTTTCTTCGCTGTTTTCATTTTTGTCTGTTTCGTCATCTTCGACAGCCTGATGGGCCAGCTCAAGCTTCGTTTTGTCGAGAAACACCTGCAAGCTGGAGGTGTCAGCCTCAACCAGTAGCACATCTCCTTCACGCAGGATGTTATAGGTGGAAGGAACAGCCTGTAACTTCTCGTCGCGAATCAGGGCAAGGACAACAATATCCGCTTCGTCTCCCGCTACCGCCAGAAGGCTGTGCAACGTGGCGCCCGCATGGGCTGAGTCTTTTGGCAAGCGAAGCTCCGTCAGATATTCGCCAACACTGAACAGCTTCGCATCAACCGGATTCTGTTCACGGCGGGGCGTTAAACGCCAACCGACCAGCGTGATGAACGCAATGCCGGCAAGCGTAACTGCTACGCCGACCGGAGCAAAATCGAACAGCCCAAAGGTGCCGCCTTCACGATAGGAGGCAATGATGATATTCGGTGGTGTGCCTATAAGCGTCATGGTGCCGCCAAGCAAAGACCCAAAGGCCAGGGGCATCAACAGCATTGAAGGCGAGCGCCCCGCTTCCCGCGACATCCAGATTGCTACCGGCATCAGCAACGCCAGCGCACCTACGTTGTTGATAAAGGCGGAGCAAAGAGCCACCACGCTGGTCAGCGTGAGCACCTGAAGCGTAGGCCGGTGGCCAATCTTGCCGAGCAGGCGCGCAATATTGTCCACCACGCCGCCATTCACCAGCCCCTGACTGATTACCAGAACAGCTGCCACGGTAATCACGGCTGGATGACCAAAGCCGGCAAACAGTTCTTCGGTTGGCACCAGCCCGGTAATGGCGACCGCCAGCAGGGCAAGCATGGCTACCACATCAAAGCGCACGCGGTTCCATACAAACATGGCGAGGGTGATTCCGAGCACCGCAAATACAATGCCTTGCTCGATACTCAAGGGCAGTCTCCCGTTCTTTATCAGGTAACAGAATATAGCAAAGCCAAGACAAAGTAGTGCAGGTGCGCATTCTCAGGTCAATACAACAGGCACCCTGAAAACGTCAGCCTTCTATACAGTTTTATATCGCGCAAAATACATGCAATTCGCAAGTAACTGTATAACCGTATCTATGTGCCGCCTGGTACAGATCCTGCATTCAGAATAGCAAACCAAAATGTTACTCCTGGCTGTATAGAGCGGCCATGGCGGGCCACACAGGACAGTGGCCGGGTTCTTTGCAGTACCGGTTAATCAACACAATCCTGAACGGCTGGCAGTCCCATTTCCGAGGCACAACCCCTGTGGAGGTTTGCCATGATGGAAAAGCGACCGCTTGTTTGGTTGTCAGCGGCAAACAGCAACAACTGCGTACGAAAGGAACTGGAAGCAAACTGGAATCTGATCGATTTCAATCTTGATGAGCCGGTCCCCCTTTTTACTCACGTTCCGGCCGGGGCCAGAGTTGGGGTGCTGGAACTCCCAAGCCTCTCACGAGACAGCACGCCCTGGCCGGACAGCTGGCTCGAAATGTTTGACCTGAACTACTGGGTCGCTATCGCGCCCGAGCAACCTGTCAGCGGAACGCGCGCTGCAAGACTCATCGTTCGCTACTGTTCCGATTTTCATACATTGCCTGTGGACCATAAGCGCCTCAGCACAGTGCTCGGGCACTTGTGGGGTATGGCGACGATTCTGGAGCCCGCCGGCAGCCTTGTTAACGATGATTACCAGAATCTCGCTTTACTGGGGGACTCTCAGCCCATCCAACATGTGCGCAATCTGCTCCGTCGTTTTTCGACAACCCTGGAACCGGTGTTAATTTCCGGTGAGAGCAGCACCGGGAAGGAGGCGGCCGCCCGCTTCCTTCATTCGCACTCGGCTCGCGGAGCAGGCCCACTGGTTATCATTAACTGCGCAGCTTTGCCCATCACACTTACCCAGAGCGAGCTGTTCGGGTATGAAAAAGGGGCCTTCACCAGCGCTCTGAGCTCGCGCCAGGGACGGCTTGAACAGGCTAATGGCGGCTCGGTAGTATTCTCCGGCATTAACGAACTCCAGCTCGAACAGCAGTCTGCACTCTTGCGGTTTCTTCAGGAAAGTCTGGTTGAGCGAGTGGGCGGTAGCGCCCAGATACCGGTTGACTGCCGAGTTATTACAACCACGAGCGAGCCCTTGGTGGACCTTATTGAACTCGGGCGATTTCGAAGTGATGTTTACTTCCGGCTTGGCAGTCTTGAAGTAAAGCTCCCTACTTTAAAAGACCGGCGAGAGGATATACCGGTCCTTGCCCGCTCACTGCTGGAAGCAACGTGCCAGGGAGCAGAGCCAAAACAGCTTAGCAGAGGAGCTAACCAGAGCCTGCTAAACCACTCTTGGCCCGGCAACCTCCAGGAATTGCAGAACCGTCTGCGACAGGGGTGGTTGCTAAGCGACCGGCCTGTTATCGAGGCGTCAGATCTCGGGCTCTCCCTGCCCGTCCCTGGTTCTGATGCGGCCTCTAATCTCAGCCTCAAAGAGTTTCGGGCCCGGGCCGACAGACAGGCGCTGCGGTGCAGCCTCAGGCTGGCAAACCACAACATGTCTGAGGCTGCCAGACTCCTCAACATATCGAGGGTGTCACTGTACCGACTTATGGACAAATACGACCCACGTCCGCATAACCGAAATACCCGACAACGGCCTCACCGAAAGGGGGAATTAACATGAACATCCAAGCTCGACTCCTACTCACCCTAAGCGTTAGTCTGGCTCCCGTAACGGGCATCGCCAAACCGGAACACAATGAGGAGGGCCTCGCATCCGCCCAAGCAGAAGAATATAAAGAGCAAGCCTCGGATATTGCCTCCATTACCTCTGACCGGGGTATTGTCACCCGCCCCGGCCGATTCACCATTGAACCCTCATTTTCTCACGCCCACAGTAACGCAACGCAGGTCGCGGTGGAGGGCTACACCGTGATTCCTGCCCTGCTGATAGGGCTGATAAATATCTCAGAAATCCAGCGGGATATTTTTGTCGGGGCCCTGTCGCTTAAATACGGTTTTACCAGTAGATTTGAAGCCGCTTTGCGGGTGCCTTACCTGAGCATCCAGGAAGACCTTCGGGAACGACAGGCGTTTGAAGGGACCCCGGTAGATACACTGCGAGAGTCTTCAGGCGAAGGCCTGGGCGACGTGGAGCTTTCCGTGCGCTACCAACTCAATGACGGCCTGGAGGGCTGGCCTTATGTCATAGGCTCCTTACGGGCAAAAGCGCCGACCGGGAACAGCCCATACGACGTCGATCAAAAGGTTATTAACGATAGCCAGGGCAACCCCATCGGAATTGAGCTTGAAGAACGGCCAACAGGCTCAGGATTCTGGTCCTTCGAGCCGGGTGTGTCATTCATCTACCCGTCAGATCCTGCGGTTCTCTATGGCAACCTCAGCTATGTTTTTACTTTGAAGGACGAAAAGGGCTTTGAGAACGGTAATACGGTTGATCCGGGCGATGTAATCAGGTTCGGTTTTGGTATGGGTTTCGCCTTTAATGAACGGACGTCTTTCAGCCTCGGCTATGATCACTCGGTTATCCGAAAGACCACTTTCGAACGCGATATAGACCTGTTCAGCGCTAACTTTGACAGCATCCAGATCGGTTCATTGGCATTCGGGCTCTCTCAGCGGCTAACACCCAGCACAACGCTGAGCCTTACCGTCAATGTCGGGGTAACAGAGAATGCTCCGAACACTGAGATCACCCTGAAACTGCCGATCAGTCTCTAGGACCTTGCGGGCGTTTACATTCAGATGATCAATGACCAAGAAACTGGAGGATGGGGGCCCGCAGGTTATCGGGCATACGATAGCCTGCCCCCAGATTATTCAGTTCAATATTCAGTTGTCGCGCATTCTGGATAACGGAGCTATTCAGGTCATTCTGGATCAGCGTCATCCACCCACCATCGTTTGAGGTGGCTGAGACAAGTGCCTGCCCGTTCTGCCCGGAGTTGATGATACCAAGCACCGTCTCCACCTTATGCGGCATAGCCTTGCCGCTGACCAACTGATTCAGGTTCGGGATGGTCAGGCGATTGATCGCCAGGGTTTCGCCGTTCACAGAAACCACTTGCTCAAGCCCGATCGAAATCTCCAGATTGTCCAGACTGAAACCGCCCCTATGCGAGGCCAGCTCATCGTCGCTCAGAGCCGGAGCTGAAAATATTCCATCGGCCACTGCGGGCATTCCCGCAATTCCGAGAGCAACGACCAGTCCTGTAATAGCACATCGCGGAAGGCTAACCATGGCATTACCACTCCCTTGTTGATGGCCAATATGGCAGCGTATGACCGAGTGAAGGTCCTTCCTGTCCTTTGAAAAGCGGTGCCCGGACAATCTGCGGCCAGTTTCCATGGGTAAGGAACTTGCTACGCCCCTGCTGTATATCGCTGCGAATAACAAAGGCTGCGCCATTCCAGTAGTCTTCAAACTCCACTCTGGAATAGGCTTTAAGCCCGCGGGCAGGGTCGCCAACAAACACCTCACTCTCACTGATCCCCTTGATGACAACAAAGTGTCGGAAACCGTTCAGATTCAAAAGTACAATGACCGGCAGGCGAACTTTGTCCCGCAAGCCCGTCAGCGGCATGCGGAAACCATCAGCCTGATACCCTTCAGACTCCAGAAACCGTTTCATATCCAGCATGGAGAAGCCTTCATGGCGAACCTTTTCCGGATCTGCCAACGAGAACATTCCGGAGAAGACTTCCTGCTCCGTGACTTCGTGGTCGTAATGGTAGGTCAGTAGCGATGCGATCGCAGCAGAACCACAGCTGAAGTCGTACTGCTGCTGCATAACCGAGCTGAAACGCTGTTCCTTGAAACTGCGAACCTCCACCTGAAGCCCGCCGCTCAGTCCCGGCAACATGACGGTACCCGCAAACGCAGTGGACCAGAGCATCGCAACGCCCGCTATTGATATAACAAGCCTTCGCTTCACCATGGCCCACCTCCTGTCAGCGATTGATAAGAATGTTGACCTGAGTGCTGTCCTGAATCACCACCTGGTTACCCGTGTTCTGGATGACCGTGGCAATACCACTCATATTCCCGAATGCCTGGTCTGAGATCATGTTGTTGCCGGTCATTGAAGGACCCGACAACGTATTTCCTGTAACCACCGCGCTCTGTTGATTGTCATTGAGCTGCAACTGGACAGGAACCCCCTGGCGACCACTGGCTTGCTCGAGTTGATCTGCACTCATCGGGGGCTGGTTCATCCATTCTTCGGCTGCCGTTGTTGCAGCTGGCCCCATGACAGCGAATAAACAGGCGATCCTCAGGATCCTTCTGATGACGTTAGTCATGACACGCCTCCCGGCAGGAACCGGGCCACACCCTGAGGTGCGGCCCGCCTTGCTCACTGGGTGCCGCCACCACCTGCGGACAGGTTGGACATGACACTCACGTTGGCCTGGGTAACACTACCCACGCCGGCGTTCTGGGCAAAGGCGCCAACACCCGTGAAGTTAGCAGAACCTCCGGAGATCTCGTTGGAAGCACTGACATTGGTGTAGGAATAATCTCCGTTGGCATCACCATAGGTCACAGTGCTTCCACTGACAGTGCCATCGAGGTCAGCATCGTTCATGAACACCTCCAGCGAGACATTCAGCTCGGTAACACTGTTGTCAGAGCTGTCACTGCTGTCGCTGTTGTAGGAGTCCGTGGCGTTGGTGGAGTTATCTGAACTGTCGCTGTTGCCACTGTCAGCGATCTTGAACGAATCGGTTACAGTGGTGCTGTTGTCAGAGTTATCGGAGTTATCGGAATTATCCGAGTTGTCCGAATTATCCGAGTTGTCGGAGTTGTCGGAGTTATCCGAGTTATCCGAGTTATCCGGATTGCCACTGTCGGCAATTTTGAACGCGTCGTTCACATTTGTGCTGTTGTCTGAATTGTCCGAGTTGTCTGAGTTGTCGCTGTTATCGGAATTGTCAGAGTTGTCGGAGTTATCCGAGTTGTCAGACATATCGTTCCCACTGTCAGCAATCTTGAACGAATCGGCAACGTCCGTGCTGTTGTCCGAGCTGTCGGAATTATCCGAGTTGTCGGAGTTGTCGGAAGCGTCGGAATTATCCGAGTTGTTTGAAGCATCCGTATTGCCGCTGTCGGCAATCTTGAACGAATCAGCGACATCCGTGCTGTTGTCTGAATTGTTCGAGTTATCAGAGCTGTCCGAATTATCAGAGTTATCGGTGTTCGTGGAGTTGTTGTTGCCGGAGTCGGAGTTGCCGGACTGATCGTTATTGGCAGTGGAGGTATTATCCGCATTGGTATTCGGATCCCCGTCTCCACCCTGATCCGCAAAGGCGAAACCGGAAACACCCAGACTCATTGCAATGGCAGCTGCTAGCAATCCCTTCCTGGTTTTCATGATGTCGTTTCCTTCTAGGTTATTGGCTTTTAAAGGGATCCGACCCAACCCGCTAGCCTTCGGGTAAGCCAAGGTCCAGACCCACAAGACAAACGCTGCCATTCTCGTGCCAGAATAAGGCGACAAAGGCTAAGCTTATATTTTTAATGAACTTTTAGCGTTTTACTGAAGGCAAACCAGCATTTGCGGAGGCAGGAACTGTTTCAGGGATGAAACAGTGTGGATGCAGATAAAGTAGAGAATCGAAGGTTTGTGCCGCAGTTTCAGACACATACATAAATCCGGCAGTGTAAAAAACAAAAACCCCGCAAACTGACTCCAGCTGCGGGGTTTTTGTGCTCCCGGAACAGGTCCGGGAGCGAGAGCACTATCAGCCGTTCGATTAACCGAACTGATTCATGGTGTTGTCTGAACCACCGGCTTTCAGCGCAGCATCACCTGCGAAGAATTCCTTGTGGTCGTCACCAATGTTGGAACCAGCCATATCCTGGTGCTTGACAGTAGCAATTCCCTGGCGGATTTCTTCACGCTGTACGCCTTTAACGTAAGCCAGCATGCCTTCTTCGCCGAAGTAGCCTTTGGCCAGGTTGTCGGTAGACAAGGCCGCAGTGTGGTAAGTCGGCAGAGTGATCAGGTGGTGGAACACGCCGGCTTCACGGGCAGCATCACGCTGGAAGTTGGCTGTCCACTCATCGGCCAGCTTGCCCAGCTCAGTGCCGTCGTATTCCTGGCTCATCAGCTTGGCGCGGTCGTAGGCAGAAACGTCCTTGCCTTCTTCCTGCATTGCGTCGAATACCTGCTGACGGAAGTTCAGTGTCCAGTTGAAGGACGGGCTGTTGTTGTAAACCAGCTTGGCATCGGGAACGACTTCCTTGATGCGGTTTACCATGGCAGCGATCTGGCCAACGTGCGGCTTCTCGGTCTCAATCCACAGCATGTCAGCGCCGTTCTGCAGGCTGGTGATACAGTCCAGAACAACACGGTCTTCACCAGAACCTTCTTTGAACTGGAACAGGCCAGATGCCAGACGCTTGGGCTTAACCAGCTTGCCGCCCTGCTTGATCACAACGTCGCCGTTGTTGATGTCTGCAGCGTTTTCGATCACGTCGCCATCAATGAAGCTGTTGTACTGGTCACCCAGGTCACCTGGCTCATCAGTTACAGCGATTTGCTTGGTCAGGCCAGCACCCAGTGAGTCAGTACGGGCAACGATAACACCGTCGTCAACGCCCAGCTCAAGGAACGCCAGACGTACAGCGTTGATCTTGGACAGGAAGTCGGCGTGAGGAACGGTTACTTTACCGTCCTGGTGGCCACACTGCTTCTCGTCAGAAACCTGGTTCTCGATCTGGATGCAGCAAGCACCGGCTTCGATCATCTGCTTGGCCAGCAGGTAGGTCGCTTCGTCGTTACCGAAACCGGCATCGATGTCGGCGATGATCGGCACAACGTGAGTTTCGTGGTTGTCGATCTGCTTGATCAGTTCTGCTGCTTTGGCATCGTCGCCAGCTTTTTCAGCGGCTTCGAGATCGCGAAACAGGTGGTTCAGTTCCCATGCGTCAGCCTGGCGCAGGAAGGTGTACAGCTCTTCGATCAGACCAGAAACAGCTGTCTTCTCGTGCATGGACTGGTCAGGCAGCGGACCGAATTCCGAGCGCAGAGCAGCAACCATCCAGCCAGACAGGTACAGGTAACGACGCTTGGTAGAACCAAAGTGCTTCTTGATGGCGATCATCTTCTGCTGGCCGATAAAGCCGTGCCAGCAACCCAGGGACTGCGTGTACTGCGACGAGTCATTGTCGTAGTTCGCCATGTCTTCACGCATGATTTTTGCAGTGTACTTGGCGACATCCAGACCGGTTTTGAATTTGTTCTGGGCGCGCATACGTGCAGCGTGCTTGGGATTGATAGCGTTCCAGGTCGGGTTTTGCTTCAGGATGGAAGCAATGGTATCGACGTCTTTTGCGTAAGGCATGATCTCGATCCTTAGTGTGTTGATGAAGTGCATTAGTGACAGAGGCCCGGGCACACTGTCAGGCTGCTTGACTGTATTGTCACGTACTCTAATTGCTCAGGATTTATAATTGAAATTTATATAATCTATTTTCAGCATTTCCATTATGAATAGTACTCGGCAACCATTCCGCGCCGAGTGAACAGCTTTACCCGAGCGGTGTCTCAGGACTGACACACCACCACCAGCCGGTCTCCGGCCTGCAACTCCAGGTATTGCCTGCGCGGAGGATTCATCAACAGATGCCTGCCACGGGCGTCGGCAGCAGCCCGGAAAACCCCAAGTGCGACTTCGCCTTCTTGCGCCAGCACCTTTTCCAGCAGGTGAAAGTCCGCGCTCGCCGGTAGCGAATAGTCGTCAGGATCGCGAAACCGAATCTCAGCGCCGCCAACGGTAAACAGCTCGTCCAGTACCGCTCTGAGTTCCCGGCGCAACGCCACTTGAGCCAATATATGGCTCAGAATCATAGGGCTAATGAGCATTTCGCTCTGGTGGCCATAGAGCAGGTGGCGGTTGTCCGGGTCGCTCAGCTCCATAATCAGCTGCGGGCGGCCCGGCGCCTCAGCCAGTATGTCTTCAAGTTGCAGGTAGCCAACCATTGTCCGTGCATCGGCTTCTTCTCCAGAGGCCAACCGGTCACTACTTAGCAGTATAATGGTGTCGTAACCGGCGGGGTTGATTCGGCGCAATTCATCCTCAACCATGTAGTCAGCTTCGATATGACTGTAGCTGTTGAGAAGTTTCCCGGCCGCATAACGGCTAAGCGCATTCTCCCGCTCAGATACTGACACAACGGAAACAATATCCAGCACAGGCTGCCCGGGGCCATAACTTGCAACCTCAGCCATCAGGCTGGGCACCCTGCGATTCCAACCGAGCAATAGAATGCGATGGCCTGCAAGCCCTTCTCCGCGCACAGAGCGTTTCGCTTCCCCACGATTTATCTCGGGTAGTGCCTGGGCTTTTGGATCCGCGTCCGTTTCAGAATAATCACGAGCCATCATAACAACCCGATCCTCCGCCTCTATACGGGTCTCAGAGGGTGCCGCCAAGCGAATATCCCAACTCTGTCCGTTACTGCGAAGCAAGCCAAGAATGATCACGCTCGGACGCTCGGCAGCGAGCTCTCCAAGGGAAAGGCCCGCTACCGATTCTCCACCCCGAACGTAAATCTCATTACCCTCCCCCGCCGTGAGTAACTCGTTGTAGATTTCAGACAATCCCGGATGCAGCACGTTTTGCACCATCAGGCGGCTGATAGTGGCATTGCCTGCGACCACCTCAATAGGCCCGGGGTAGGCTCGCTCAACCACCGAAAGCTTACGGATATCCTGAATCTCTGCGACCACAAAAGGCAGCGGCGCTTGGTATTGCCTTGCCTGAGCCGCAATCGACAGCAGGGCTTTAACGGTTTCTACATCAGAGGTTATCAAGCTTCCTGCTTCGTAAACGGCACTGGGCACGATCACCGCAGCAGCATCAAGGCAGGCGACCCGATGCAAGGCATCCGGTTGAATGGCAGAGCCAGAGCGCAGGATAATCTGTCGGGCGCGGCGTTCAATGCCAGGTTCATTACGCAGCTCATGGACCTGTTCCGCGGAGGCTTCTTCCGACAACACCACCAGGTTTAATCTCTGAGCGTCGTGTTTTTCCAGAAACCGTCGCATCCGGCCGGATGAGCCCAGCAGTTCCGCAAGCAGCGGGAGCGTCTGGCTGGTCCAACCCAGCACAACCACGTGTTTTTTCAGGGTAACGGGCGTCAGCCCACGCTCAAGTTCTGCCATTTTGGCAATCAGCCAGCGGGTAAGAATGGCCACCAGGGTGCCCATGAACACCACATAGCCGCTGATGGTCAGCAGTGTTGAGACAAAGCGCTGCCAGGTGCCCACATCATCACCCAGATAGCCGGGGTCGGTCAGGCGCAAAAACGCCCACCAGACAGCGGATCCGGGATCATCAAAATCACCGCCCTGAGGCACCACCAGCAGTCCACCGATAAGTGAAATCAGGCCGATAAAAACACCCACCACCACCAGCTGGAAGCCGGCACCTTTTACCAGCTGTCGTTCAACAATAAACTTCACTCGGTCGACTACACGAAAAGGCAGCATCGCGGGTTTTTTCATCAGTTTGATCCGGTGGGCGTTGAGAGCGTGGTGTTCTGCCGAGCCATGGATGACAAAGGCAATGCCAGAGCTTCCCGCAGTGACGGCGTAAACTGCAGCACCCCTTCAATCGGCCCAAGGCCGCCACGCGCCAGCGTACGTTGAGGTTGGGACTGCAGGTCTGCAATAACAATACGGGTGCCGTCGCTCCTGCAGGTAGCGATCAGTTTGTTAAGTGACGACAGGCCGCCAGCATCAAGCACGGTAACGCCGTCCATATACAGAATGAACCCGTCAACGTTCCGGGACAGCGTTGCAAGCTCACCAAAAATCCGGTCGGCGGCCGCAAAAAACATCGGGCCATTGATTTTGAATACCCGCCAGCCCGCCGGCAGATTTTCTTCGCTGACCCTTTTACCGGTGGTGATATCGGTCACCTTGGTCATTTCTGCCATTTCACGCATGAATAACACGGCGGCCAACAGAACGCCGGTAGTAATGGCGATAACCATATCCAGAGCCACAGTCAGGGAAAAGCAGGTCAGGAAGACCAGCACATCACTACGCGGTGCGGTCTTGAGCAGGTGGACAGCCTTAGGCGCTTCACTCATGTTCCAGGCCACCATGATCAGCAGGGCCGCCATAGCTGGCATAGGCAGGTAGGCCAGCACGCCAGCCAGTGATACCAAAGCCAAAAGAACCACTACGGCATGAATCATGGCAGCGACAGGCGATTCCGCGCCCGCACGGTAGTTTGCAGCAGAACGCGCTATGGCGGCTGTAGCGGTAATGCCTCCGAAAAAAGGCACCACAATGTTACCAATCCCTTGTCCCATCAGTTCACTGTTGGCGCTGTGGCGTTTTCCGGTCATGCCATCAAGCACCACCGCACAAAGCAGAGATTCGATAGCCCCGAGCATGGCAATGGCAAAAGCAGCCGGTAACAGCTCGCGCACCATGCTCCAGGAAAATCCGATAGCGGCACCACTGGCATCAGCCTGCTGCCAGGGCCAGGCAAATTCCGGCAGAAAAGGCGGGATACCAGCGCCCGTGCCACCGCCTGGTAGCAGATAGCTGAATCTTGAGCCTATGGTGTCCACAGCAGCGCCGTTTGCGTTGAGCCAGACTGCCAGAAGGCTCCCGATCACTACCGCAGGAAGGTGAGGCGGAACCGGCGTCTTCAGGCGCGGCCAGAGCAGCATGACGGCAAGCGTTACAGTAGCAACCAGCGCACTCATGGAATCCAGCGCCGGAAAACTCTCCGCCAGTACGGCCAGTTTGTCCCAGTAGTGCTCCGGCATGGTCTCAACAGACAGACCAAAAAAATCTTTTACCTGCAGGGTCGCGATAACAACCGCAATACCGCCGGTAAACCCGAGAGTGACAGATTCGGGAATGTATTCGATAAAGCGCCCGAGCTTCATGAGCGCCATGATAATCAAGAGAATGCCGGACATAAGGGTGGCCAACAACAGACCGCCGAGGCCATAGGTTTGGGCAATGGGATAAAGAATGACAACGAAGGCCGCGGTGGGCCCGGAGACACTGAAACGACTTCCGCCGGTCAGAGCGATTATAAAGCCGGCAATAAACGCCGTGTACAAACCGTACTGGGGCGCTACGCCGCTTGCGATAGCCAACGCCATGGCCAAGGGTATGGCAATAATACCCACCGTAATACCCGCCATGAGATCACGCAGGAAGCGGCGGCTGTTGTAGGGCTGATCAATGCAGGCTTCCCGAAAAGCGTGGGCAAGCCTGAGCGAGAAAAGGTGGGCACGATGGGACATGTTGGCCTCGAGTCTAGAAATACACAGGAGTAGCGAGGCCCTACATCATATATAATTTTGCCATGAAAAAATTATTCATTGCCGTGCTAGTTGTACTAATCAGCAACCTTACCGGGTGTGCAACCATGATCCATGCCAGCGACAGCAGCTCCACTGCAAGACCGCAAACCCTGTATGAAGCCCGCCTGATTGACACCGAAAACGGTACAGCGCTGAGCGTAGAATCGCTTGCCCAAAGACTCACCTCGACCGACGTGGTCGTGATTGGTGAGTATCACGGCCACCAGGCTGCGCACCTGCTGCAATCGCAGATCCAGACCGAGCTCTACCGCCAGCAACCGCTGCAGGTTCTGTCCATGGAGCAGTTCACCCTCGACAATCAACGCGCCGTTGATGCTTACCTGAGCGGTAAAACCGGCGAAACTGAAATGATTGAAGACAGCAGCGCCTGGGACAACTACCGCGCCTCCTATCGCCCGCTTATGGAATTTGCTCGCGAGCATGGCCGGCCGGTGATAGCCGCCAACGCGCCCGCAGACATCGTGCGCTGCGTGGGTCGGACAGGGCCGGATTATCTGGAAAGATTACCCGCCGCTGACCGGGCGCAGTTGCCAGATAACGCGTTCATGGACACTCCGGCCTACCGCGAAAAATTCACGACCGCTATTTCCAGCAGCCACGGTGCGGCGGACGAAGCCATGCGCAAGCGCATGAACAACGTCTACAAAGCCCAACTGCTGCGGGACAACACCATGGCAAGCCGCATACTGGCCGCCCGGGAGGCGCACCCCAACCACCAGATCGTCCACACTACCGGCACGTTTCACAGCGAAGAGCACCTCGGAACCGTTGCAATGCTCAGGCAACGAGCGCCGGAGGTTTCAGTTGTGGTTATTTCACCGGTAATATGGCTTGCAGATGAAGAGACAGCTCCATTGCATGAGAACCGCAACAAGGGCGATTTTCTCTACTTCATCCAGCCTTTGCCGGAGGAGTTTCTTGATGAAGATCGCGAACACAAGGCGATGTCGGCAAGGTTCCGGCGACCCACTGAAGATACCTGCCACGGAGATTCTCCATGAAAGTGATTGCTGCCCTCATTCTGGGTTTCAGCGCCATTATTTCGGCATCGCTGATCAGCGACGGCCTGACCGATCTGCGCACAGGTGATCGCTACGTCACTGTAAAAGGTGTGGCGGAACGGGAAGTGGGTGCCGACCTGGCCCTCTGGCCGATCCGCTTTGTAGCCACCGGAGCCAGCCTCGGCGAGGCTCAGGAAAAAGCACGCAGCAGCCGCAATGCCATCATGGCGTTCCTGAAACTGCAGGCTATCAGCGACAGCGCAGTGGAACTGCAGCGCCTGGATGTTACCGATACCCGCGCCAACCCCTATCAGGACAACAACAGCGAGCAGAAATTCATCATCAGCCAGACCTTGATGGTGCGCAGCGATGATATCGAAAAAATCCGCCAGGCCGCACAGGCCGTAAGCGAGCTGGTTGATTCTGGCGTGGTGCTGTCTTCTGACTATGGCCCGAGTGGCCCGACCTATCTGTTTAACGGGCTGAACGGCATCAAGCCGGCCATGATCGCCGAGGCCACCGCCTCCGCCCGCGAAGCCGCCAGCCAGTTTGCCGAAGATGCCAAAACCGGGCTGGGCGATCTGCGCCGGGCCAATCAGGGCGTGTTCCAGATACTTGCACGGGATCAGGCCCCGGGGATTTCCGAGCAACAACATCCTGTGAAGACAGTTCGAGTGGTTTCTACCGTTGAGTATTATTTACGGTAATAGCCCTTGAGGTAACAACCTTGAGAGAGCTGTCACTTATTGGGTCTGCACCATCTCGTCGGTTACCTGATACTCCCCCACCAGCCAGCGCAGGATTTCGCTGGCTGCCGGGTGATCATAGGCATCGTAGGTATGCATCAGGCTTTGCCGTTTTTCCTCGCTGATGCGCCCCAGGCCGGCATCCTGTAACACCAGCAAATCTGCATGGAGCTGGTCTGCCAGCTCTCTTCCAAGGACTTCTTTTGCAGCGTTGCGGAATGCCTGCCCGTACTGGTATTCCGGGCCCTGACGATAAGACTCAGCCAGCGTTATTGCAGGAATCGAGGTCAATGTTGGCTGCAGCGCCGGGTTGATGCCATGGCCAGACAGATAGGTTCCGTTGGCCGCAGGGCGGCCGGTAAAGCCACGCAAATGCAGATGCTGTGACATGCGATCACCATCGTTCACCGGGTAGTTGTCCCAAAGCACAGGCTTGCGCCCGAGCCGCTCGCCCACGCGCTTGAGGTGACCGGGAGAAACCTCCCTGGAGCAGACCTCCTCGCCCGTCCAGAATACCTGAATATCATGGTCCAGCCGGCGACCGAGGGTTTCCAGATAAGCTGTTGGTCGCTCGCCGAACACACGGTCCAGTACTGGATCGTCGGAATAGTAACTGGGGCACACTGAAAGATAGTGCACCTGAGTGCGTTCACGGATCCAGTGCATGATATCCGCCTGGGTTTCTGCAAGTGCAGGGGTATCCGCACGCATGTCGTCAAACAGGATTGCCAGTTCATCAATCCCAATGCGGTCAAGCATCTCCAGTTTCGCCGCAAGCGCAGAGCGGGCCGCATCGTCAAAGCGGTTAAAAATCTCGAAAGGGCTGAGCCCGATACCAAAACGCAGGCCATGCTGGCGGCAAAATCGACCAAACTCTGCCAGTTCCGTAACCATCGCAGGCGGGTGAGGCTCCTGCCAGCGCCGGCGCAAAAAGGCATCAGCTTTGGGCGCATATAAATAGAAGCCGTAGCCATGGGGCGCCAGTGTGCGCACCAGTTGTTTCCGCTCCTGCCAGTTCCATACTGGCCCGTAAAAGCCCTCGATAATCCCCAGCGGTGTGCTCATGGCGCTCTCTCTGTAACAACCCGGTGTATTACCACATGGTATACCTGCCGCAAGCGAATGGTATATCCCATCTGTATTGCCAACCTTCGAAGCAGGCTAATATAGGTGAAACCCCAACGGAAACTGTTATGAACCCTTCCCAGGCCCGACTGGGCAGTCTTGATGCATTGCGAGGTCTCGCGGCTCTTGGCGTCGTGCTTTTTCATTACCTGCCCTACTACGACAAGCTTTTTGGACACTCATTCGAAATACCTCAGCTGCTGACGGACACCCTGCTGTTCGGCCGTTACGGGGTGCACCTGTTTTTCATTCTCAGTGGTTTTGTTATCTTCATGACCCTTGAGCGCACTCGCAATGCCGCCTGGTTTGGGCTGGCACGTGGAGTGCGGCTGCTCCCGGCACTGTGGACCGGGATTATTCTTACCTTTGTTTCTGTGCACCTGCTCGGCCCCGAAAGCCGTGCCGTCAGTCTTGAAACCGCCTTTCTGAACGCAACACTGCTGCATGAATACTTTGGCGCAGAGCATGTAGATGGCGCTTACTGGAGCCTGGTGGTAGAAGTAACCTTTTACAGTTGGATGGCATTGCTGTTCTATACCCTGCGCGGCTGGTCTCGGCTTCGCGTTGCCTTCTGGGCCTGGATGCTGGTGAGCTATGCGGGTGTGATCTGGTGGAAGCAGATACCAGACAGCCTGGAGTTCCTGATCAAGGATCTGATGTTTGTTAAATACGCTCCGCTGTTCATTGGTGGCATGCTGATCTATCGCATTTACCGATATGGTCGACCGGCAGCCGGCGATGCCCTGTTGCTCACACTGGCTGTTTGTCACGGTCTCGTTGCTTACAAATTCCCTTACAGCCTCTTCGTTCTGGGCTGTTTCACGGTATTTTCCCTGGCCGTGGCAGGTCGCCTGAACTGGCTGGCCAATGCACCCATGCTCTGGCTGGGCAGTCTTTCCTATAGCCTTTATCTGGTGCATCAGAATATTGGCTACGGCGTGATTAGCTGGAGCTACAACGCAGGCCTGCCCGGCTGGCTAGGCATCTGTCTTGCTCTTGGTATGGCGTTGTTTCTCGCCTCCGCGATTCACTACGGCGTTGAACAACCGGCGTTGCGGTGGTTCCGGAGCTGGCGTAGCCGAGCTGAAACAGCGAGGACGCTGAAAGCAGCATGATGCTCTGCGGTTAGTCCGCCAGATTGGCGGCAAGAATGATCTTTGAATGCACCTACGACCTATGTCGTAGGTGGCACGTTTTTTCATTTCACTGGTCAAGAATAATTGATAACGTGAACCAGTTGCATGGTATTCCCCACGGAATACTCGCTCGACCAAAACAATGACAAAAGGACACAAGAGCAATGAAAATCCGTTCCGTTTTCTCCGCGGCGGTACTCGCTGTGGCAGCAACCTTTGCCTCCACGCAGGCACTGGCCCAGGATACATTTACTCTCAAAATGGCAGAAACCTGGGGCCCTAACTTCCCGATTTTCGGCGACACCACCAAGAATTTCGCCAAATCCGTCGAGGCCATGTCTAACGGGCGTCTGAAAATCCGCATAGATTCGTCCAACAAACACAAGGCTCCCCTGGGTGTGTTTGACATGGTCAAGGCCGGCCAGTACGACATGGGCCACTCCGCGTCCTACTACTGGAAGGGCAAGGTTCCTGAAACTCTGTTCTTCACCAGCATGCCTTTCGGTATGAACGCCATTGAACAGTACGCGTGGTTTTACCATGGCGGTGGCATGGAGCTGATGCAAGAAGTGTATGCACCACACAACATACTGTCGTTCCCAGGCGGCAACACCGGCGTTCAGATGGGCGGCTGGTTCCGCGAGGAAATCAAATCGCTGGAAGACCTCCAGGGCCTGAAAATGCGCATCCCGGGCTTCGCCGGTGAAGTTTTTGCTGAAGTGGGCGTAAACCCTACCAACATTGCTCCGGGAGAGCTTTACACAGCTCTTGAGCGCAATACTATTGATGCGGTTGAGTGGGTAGGCCCGGCTCTGGATCTTCGTCTTGGCTTCCAGCAGATTGCAGACTATTACTACACTGGATGGCACGAGCCTGCGACAGAGCTTCAGTTTCTCGTGAACAAGAAGGTTTGGGAAAAGCTGCCGGCTGATCTGCAAGAAATCATGCGCGTTGCCATGCGTACTGCGTCCTACGACATGCTGGTAATGTCGCAGCACGCCAATGCGGAAGCCTGGGCCAATATCAAGAAAGATTATCCAAACGTGCAGATCAAGCAGTTCCCGCAGGATATCTTCCAGGCCATGTACGATGCCAACAAAAAACTGCTGAAAGAAGCCTCTGAGAGCAACGAGCAAGCGGCCCGAATCGTAAAATCCCAGGAGGAATACCTGGAGCAAAGTCGCGCTTATACAGATATTTCTGAGCGTGCGTACCTGAACACCATGGGTACAATCGAGTAAGATACGGACTTGAATGGAGCCGGGATCGCTCTGAAGGTGATCCCGGTTTTGTTGTTTATAGCAATAGCAGAATCGCCAGGCCATCTGGCGGAGGAATGGGAATGCAGTGGATTATTAAGCTGGATGATGGCCTCGCCCGTTTGTCCTACCTTTGTGGCTGGGTAGCCTGTGTCGCAATGCTGCTGATGGCCGGTAACGTTTTCTACGACGTTGTTGCCCGTTACGCGTTCAACGAAGTCTCCATCGGTATGCAGGAGATGGAGTGGCACCTTTATTCGATAGTCTTTCTGCTTGGCATCCCCTACGCCCTGCGTACGGATGGCCATGTGCGGGTTGACGTGTTTTATACGCGCTGGAGCAACAAGGCCAAAGCCTGGATAAACCTGACGGGCGCCCTGCTTTTCGTGGTGCCGTTTGCCTGGCTGATCGGGGTTTACGGCTACGATTTCGCGCTCGACTCCTACAGCATGGGTGAAGGCAGTGGTGACCCGGGCGGCTTGCCCCATCGCTGGCTGATTAAGTCCGTCATCCCTGTCACTGCCTTTTTTATCGCCATCGCGGGCCTCAATATGGCGACATTCGCCCTGCGCGTCATGTCGGGTGAAAAACAGTATGAAGGTGAGAACAGCGGAGGGGGCCTAGCATGATCGGCATGATTATGTTCCTCGTCGCCCTTTTCATGTTGATGTTGGGCTTCCCTGTCGCCTTTACTTTTGGCGGCGTTGCATTATTCTTTGGCGTATTTGCAGAAGGCATGGACCTGTTTGCCTTCATGCCGTATCGCATCATGAGCGTTATGCAGAATACCGTTCTGATGGCGGTGCCTCTTTTTATCTTCATGGGCGTCATTCTGCAGCGTACTCGTCTCGCCGAGCAGCTTCTGACCTCCATGGGCCGTCTTTTTGGTGGTCTCCCCGGCGGCCTGGCTATCTCTACCATTCTGGTAGGCGCCCTGCTTGCAGCCTCCACGGGTGTTGTGGGCGCGAGTGTGGTTGCCATGGGTCTGATCTCTCTGCCGGTCATGCTTGCTCACAAGTACGACAAGCGCTTGGCAACCGGCACCATCTGTGCTGCAGGCACGCTGGGCCAGATCGTTCCTCCCTCAATCATTCTGATTATTCTGGGCGACGTTCTGGGCCTTCCTGTAGGTGACCTGTTCAAGGCGGCCGTCGGACCTGGCGTGGTTCTTATCGGGCTATATGTTGCCTACATCCTGATCATGACCCGCTTCAAGCCCGAGACCGCTCCGGCCATGCCGGAAGACAGCAGCATTTCCCGCACAAAAGAAATCATGAATGCGCTGCTGGCGATCATTCCACCGCTGGCGTTGATCGTCATTGTGCTTGGTTCGATCTTTACGGGCATTGCGACACCTACAGAATCCTCAGCACTGGGGGGCATCGGCGCCATTGTTCTGGCCATCATCTATCGTCAGTTCTCATTCCAGATGGTTTGGGAAGCTTCGAAAGATACGGTCAAGGTAACCGCCATGGTGTTCGCCATCCTGATCGGTGCAACCGCCTTTTCAATGGTCTTCAGCTACACTGGTGGCGATTACCTGCTGGAAGAGTGGATGCTGGCGTTACCTGGCGAAAAATGGGGCTTTATCATTCTCGCCATGCTGGTGATTATGATACTGGGCTTCTTCATTGATTTTGTTGAAATCTCTTTCATCATCGTGCCAATTCTGGCGCCAGTTGCCGAGGCGCTGGGCATCAACATGCTCTGGTTTGCCATTCTTATCGCCATGAACCTGCAAACCAGCTTCCTCACGCCGCCTTTTGGGTTCTCTTTGTTCTATCTCAAAGGGGTCGCGCCACCGGAAGTGCGAACGGTGGACATCTACAAGGGAGTGTTGCCATTTATCCTCCTGCAGGTACTCGTACTGGCACTGATCGTAATATTCCCTGAATGGTTTGGTATGAGCTCCTCTTACTAACCTCCGCTGCAGCCGGGTCATATGACCCGGCTGCACAGCCTACCCCCCCTGACTGCCTCTTCTTTGCACTTTTTCGATACCTGATTCACGCCGATGTGCGACATACCTGACAAAAACAGAACATTTTCTATACTGAACGGATAACCGGCAGTTCTCAGACGGGTATTCGGGACAAGCCTTGGCCTGCAAACGCCAGCCTGAACAGTAATGTTGGGTAAAAAAGGGAGCAGAATCCGTGAACCAGAAAATCGCCCAAAAAAATGCCAAGCGCACCGGGCTTAATGAACAGTCTGATAAATCACACATCCTCAATCTGCCCTTGCAGGACACTCACGTAGACCGGGAGCCTCATACCTATGAACGCTGGCTGGTTGCCAAGCTGGTGCGCATGGCGGGATCTCCCCAGATTCGCTTCCGGCTATGGAACGGCGACGTGATTGAACCTCCTGAGCAGCCGGCCCGGTTTACCTTGCACCTCACTGATCCAAAGGCTCTTTACACGCTGGTCACCAACCCCAACCTGGCCTTTGGCGACCTTTACAGCGCCGGCCGCCTGGGTATCGAGGGCGACCTGCCCGAGCTGATGGAAGCGCTTTACCGGGCCATTCATCAGGCCCGTCAGAAATGGCCACGATGGCTTGAAGCCCTTTGGCGGAACCACGCTCCGAGATCAACAGGCCTGTCGGAAGCACAGGAAAACATTCACCACCATTATGACCTCGGCAATGATTTCTATCGGCTCTGGCTCGACCAGGCCGAAATGCAATACACCTGCGCCTACTATGAGCGGCCGGAACTGACCCTCGAGCAGGCACAACAGGCAAAGCTGGAACACGTATGCAGAAAGCTCAGGCTCAAGCCTGGCATGACGGTGGTTGAGGCCGGGTGTGGCTGGGGCGGATTGGCACGTTACATGGCCCGAAACTACGGAGTAAGCGTCCACGCCTACAATATTTCCCGGGAACAGATCGCATACGCCCGCGAACAAGCCCGCGACCAGGGCCTGGATAACCTGATTGATTATATTGAGGACGATTACCGCAACATTCAGGGTCAATACGATGCATTCGTCTCGGTTGGCATGCTGGAGCATGTGGGCAAGGAGAATTACCTTGAGTTATCAGAACTGATCAAGCGCTCACTGAAGCCGAATGGCATGGCGCTCATTCACAGTATTGGCCGTAACCGACCCATGCTGATGAACGCCTGGATTGAGAAGCGCATCTTCCCCGGGGCTTATCCACCCAGCATCGGAGAAATCATGACGCTGTGTGAGCACGGTGATTTTTCCGTCGTCGACGTGGAAAATCTCCGACTGCATTACGCCCGCACCCTCAGCGCCTGGATGGAGCGCTTTAATGCCGCAGAAAACGTAATCTCTGACATGTACGACGAGCACTTTACTCGGGCCTGGCGTATGTACCTGGCCGGCTCTATTGCCGCCTTCCGGGCGGGGTCACTGCAGCTTTTTCAGGTTGTGTTCACCCACGGCGATAACAACCAGTTGCCTGCGACCCGACAGGATCTCTACAACTTTCCCGCCGCACCCGAAGACACATGAGGTTACCGCACATGGAAGCTTATGATGTGATTATCGTGGGGGCAGGCCCGGCGGGATCCACCTTGGCAAAGGCCCTGGAGAGCAGCGGGAAGCGCGGTCTGCTGATCGATAAACAGACGTTTCCCCGGGATAAAACCTGTGCAGGCTGGGTAACGCCCACGGTCATGGAAACCCTGAAGATTGATCTCACCGACTACAGCAACGGGCGCACGCTGCAACCCATACGACGCTTCCGTATTGGAATGATGGGGCAAGCAGCGGTTGAAAATAATCATGGCCGGGTGGTCAGCTATGGCATCCGGCGCTGTGAATTTGACGATTACTTGCTAGGCCGTACAAACACTCCAAAACAACTTGGCACTCCGGTCAAAAACATCACACGAAGAGACGGTAACTGGCTGATTAACGATACCTGGTCAGCGCCATTACTGGTTGGCGCCGGAGGGCACTTTTGCCCGGTTGCGAGACTGACAGGCGATGGCCCGGGAAGCCATGAAACCATTGTGGCGGCGAAAGAGGTCGAGTTCGAAATGACTCTCGAGCAGGCAAAAGCCTGCGAAGCTCGCGGAGACACACCGGAGCTTTGGTTCTGTCGGGACCTCAAAGGCTATGCCTGGATCTTTCGTAAGGGCAACTACCTGAACGTTGGCATTGGGCGGGAAGATAACCACAAGCTGAGCGCGCATTTACAGGATTTTATCGCAACCATGAAATACACCGGTCGCCTTCCTGAGGACCTGCCCGACCGCTTCAAGGGTCACGCCTATTTGCTTTACGATCACGCAGGGCGGCCGCTCGTGGACGATGGTCTGTTGCTGATTGGTGACGCTGCAGGGCTTGCCTATACCCAAAGCGGAGAGGGTATTCGCCCGGCCATTGAATCGGCTTTGCTGGCGGCTGATGTGATCCGGCAAGCGCCGGATTTTTCCGCCGCCTCTCTGCAGGCATACGGTGATGCCATAGCGAAGCGTTTTGGCCGTCGTGGGTCCGTAACAAAAGAAAATTTCCAGATACCGGACTGGATCAGAATGCCGCTGGCGAGCACCTTGATGCGGTCCCACTGGTTTACGCGAAAAGTGATGACTGAAAAGTGGTTCCTGCACCAGGAGATACCAGCACTGGTAGCAAGTACCTAGCGTCCCGTCTGGCTATTTCCTGAACCTGCTGAGCAGCGTTTTGGCCAGATATGAAAAAGGCGGCCAAATGGCCGCCCGGCAACCGGTCCCGGGGCTTAGTGGCCCAGGTAGCTGCGATACATCCAGACCGTTTTTTCCTTATCCAGACCAATAAAATTCTTACTCATTGTATGCCTCCTTTGTGACTGTAAACTCCAAACTGGATCCAATATAACGAAGGCTTCGGGTATTCGTGAAGTTGAGTTATCCCATGCCCTCCATAGCGCAGATCAATCTCCTCCAAAAAGCCTATACGCCGGGTCCGCAGTCGGTGCAGTCACCCTCGGGAACCGGCCCTATGTTGAGGTTTCGGTTGAGGTCTCTCAGTGCCGTTCTCAAGCCCTCTTCAATGACCGGATGATAAAAAGGCATTTCCAGCATTTCACTGACCGTCAACCGGCGTTGCGCCGACCAGGCCAACAAGTGCGCTATGTGTTCGGCTGCAGGGCCAAACATCTCGGCCCCCAAAAACAGACCGCTGCCGTGCTCGCCGTATACCCGAAGCAGGCCACTGTTCTTGCCAATCACCCGGCTACGGCCCTGATTTTCGAACGATACTTCGCCAACCGCAAAGCAACCGTTACAACGCTTATCCACCTCATCAATCGTCAAACCCACACTGGCTATCTGGGGGTCCGTAAACACAACGGCAAGGGGGGTACTTCTCTTGCCTGCTCGCACATCCGGGTAAGACGCCGCGTTATTCCCGGCAATCCATCCTTCGTCTGCTGCTTCGTGCAACAGCGGCAAATTGTTGTTGGCATCACCGGCAATAAAGATATGGCTCTGGCCGCAACGGAGCGTGTGCGGGTCGAACAAAGGCATACCTTTTTCATCCAGCTCGATGTCCGCATTCTGTATATCCAGGCCGTCAACGTTAGGTCGGCGCCCCGTGGCGGCGAGCAGATACTCGAATGTTTCGATTTTTTCGCCATCGCTGCCGTCGGTAAATGTGACAGCCACCCCACCGTCAACTCGCTCGACCCGTTTCACGTCGCCGTCCGGGTCTAACGGAAATTCTTCGTTGAAGCGCTTGAGTGCGTATTCACGAATACTGTCGTCCTGGATCGGCCCAACCGCTCCGCCCACTCCGAACATTCTTATTCGAACACCAAGGCGGCTGAGCGCCTGACCCAGTTCCAAGCCGATCACCCCCGGCCCGAAAACCACGACAGAATCCGGCAAATCCTGCCATTCGAAAATATCGTCATTCACCACCAGGCGGTCTTTTGCTTCTTTCAAAAAACCCGGGATATTGGGGCGAGAGCCGGTTGCAATGATAATCCGCTGGGCGTTAATTTCGATTTCGTTGTCGATGATCAAGCGATTGGGGCCGGCAAAGCGGGCGTGGCCCTTGATTTTTTGCTCTTCGGGAAACTTCTCAACAGAGCCGATAACCGAACCGACAAACCGGTCTCGTTCCGAGCGCACCCGCGCCATGACACGCTTGCCATCCACAGAAATCTTGCCCGCAGACACTCCGAACAGGTCCGCCTGCGCCATCTGCCAGGCGCTGTCCGCAGCGGCAAGCAGCAGCTTGCTGGGCATGCAGCCCACTCTTGCACACGTAGTGCCGTATTGGTCACCCTCAATCAGCACAACCTTGTCCGTGACCTTTCGCACTCGGTTGTAGGCCACCATTCCGGCCGTACCCGCACCGATAATGGCTACATCAACTTCTCGCTTATCCATAAAACAGACTCCAGACCGATATTCCCGAGAGACGGGAGCGTGGGTGAAACAATAAATCCTGTATACGCCAGTATAGGAGCAGGAATTATTTCGTGCGGTACGTGAAAAAACCGGCGGCGGGATTTATGCTGACAGGCCTATTGTAATTCTGGCAATCTCTGCGCTCCTATCCATAAGCCTTTACCCGTAAATCCGATACAGCCAAGCCTAAACAAATATAGAGATATAGAGAGAAACTTGCATATGAACAATTACTGGACAGAATTTCTCACTGTGGCATTGGTGCATCTGCTCGCCGTTGCCAGCCCGGGGCCGGATTTTGCCGTGATGCTCCGACAGGCATTGTGTCAGAGCCGGAAAAACGCGCTGCTCACAGCGTTCGGTATTGGTGCGGGCATTCTGGTACACGTCAGCTATTCACTGCTGGGCATTGGCTTGATCATTCAGCAGTCGATTCTGCTTTTCACCATACTCAAAATTGCCGGCGCTCTTTACCTCACCTGGATTGCAGTCCAGTGCCTGAGGGCCCGGGCAGGTGGCATTCATGTGGAGACCGATCCTGTCACTCTGCAGTCCGGCTTTGCCGCCCTGCGTCTGGGATTTTTGACCAATGCACTGAACCCGAAAGCCACGCTGTTCTTTGTTTCGCTGTTTTCGGTCGTTATCAGCCCAGGCACGCCCGTCGCAGTTCAGGCCGGCTACGGCTTTTACATGGCGCTGGCGACAGGGGTCTGGTTCTCTCTTGTTGCCGTGTTTTTCACACTGCCCGCCGTTCGCAAAGGGTTCAACCGCTTCGGCCACTGGCTCGACCGCCTGATGGGCGGGGTTTTGCTGCTGTTAGCCGGCCAGCTCCTGCTCTCTACAGTGAGCGGAGCAGAGCCTCTGTCTGACTCCAGCTCAGGCATGGGTCGGTAATGGAACAGCCATAACGCAGGTCATCGTCGTCGTCCTGCCGGCCAGCTTCAAGGAAGCTTTCCAGCATCAACCCGCGAATACCGGCGCTACCCGTCTGTTTTTGGCGCATTACTTCACGGGCTACATCAATCTGCCGCTCAGCCTGCTTGCAGGCGTTATCGTGGCTGCAGTCCACCATGATTGCCGCGCATAACCCTAAACCGGACAGGCTTTGCGTCGCGTGCTTTATGCTCACTTCGTCGTAATTGGTAAGGCCCCGGCCACCACGCAGCACAAGGTGGGTGTCCGGATTGCCCCGGGTGCTGACCATAACCGGGGCACCATGGCTTGAAACGCCCAGATGATGGTGCGGATGAGCACCGGACTTCATGGCATTGATTGCCACCCCGATACCGCCATCGGTACCATTTTTGAACCCGGCCGGCATGGGAAGACCGCTGACCATCTCGCGGTGAATCTGGGATTCGGTGGTGCGGGCTCCGATGGCTGTCCAGCTCACCAGATCACCAAGATAATCCATCGCGAAAGGGCTCAGCGCCTCGGTAGCAAGCGGCAGACCCATCTCGGCCAGATTCAGAAGCAAACGACGCGAGCGCAACAGGCCTTCGTTAAGGTCACCGGTTCCTGTGCGCCCCGGGTCGTACAGTAGACCCTTCCAGCCCACCGTGGTTCTCGGTTTTTCCAGATAGGCGCGCATGACAATCAGAAAACGATCGCTGACTTCATCTGCAAGTGCCTTGAGTTTTTCGCCATATTCCAGCGCGGCTACCTCGTCATGAATTGAGCAGGGCCCGACCACAACCAAAGTGCGATCATCTGAGCCGTGCAGAACATTCCGGACCGCTTGCCGGTGCCTGTCCACTTGCAGAGCAAGCGGTTCGTCGACTGGCAAGCACTGGCGCAATTCAAACGGCGTTGGCAGCGCCGTTTCCTGCCTGTGCGTTGCAGCGGCGCTCCGCATCTGGCTCTCCCCGGCTGTTTTCAAAGGCATGTTCATATCAGTGTTCCCGTTTCCCTGCGTCAGAATCTAAAAAGCCCCGGCTGGGCTACCAGTCGGGGCTTTCTGAGTCCGACGGCAGCCTGGTTTTCCCCGGGCTGCCATCCTCGTTGTTCGTTCGGTGAAGATGTTATGGGCGGCCCTGGGACTGGCTAAAATAAAAGCCATAACCAAGCCACCAAAAAAACACAGCAGCGACTGCCGCCACCGGCTTTTGGCCGAAAGCTTGCAGAACATTCAATTGACAGATCGCTTGTGTCGTCTTCATGCTTACCAATATACCCCTCGGGTTTTCAACTTGGCAACCCGTAAACCGGACTTTTAGCAAACCAACCGGGTTTTTCGGGAAAATGGGATCCAGAAATGACACTGAATCGACGGGCTTACGCGTTCTCGCTCTTCTTCATACTCGTGTTGGCACTTCTTGCCGGCACAGGTTCTGCACACGCTGAGTCCCGAGCTTACCAGCTCAACAATCGACCCGGTGCCGATGTGGCCGTTCAAGTGCGCGAGCTTTATCAGGGCGAGTCAATATCTGTCACCGCCCGTGGGCAGCAGCTCGTCGTTCGCGGCAACCAACAACTGCTGGATGAAATCGGCACCTTGATTGAAACCCTGGATGTAGCACCGGCTCAGCTGCGGATCACCGTCAGGTCCAAGGAGGATATCGGCGGCAAACGGTCCGGTGGCGGCATTACCTCAACGCAAAACGAAGTCGGCGTGACCGTAGAGCGCAAGGTCACAAGCACCGGTGGCTCACAGGAGCGAAGCCTGATGGTTATGGATGGCCAGTCCGCTCATATTACATCCGGCCAGGTCCGGACATTGCCTTTCGCGGTGCGCGGAGGCAGAAACCCGGCGGCCATCTTTGAGCAAGTGGAAACACGCAGTGGATTTGTGGTCAGCCCGCAGGTGATTTCAGACCGGGCCGTGGAGCTGAACATTGTGTCTTTTGAAGCAGACCCCGCCGAACTGAAAGGCTATGAAACCCAGGCGGTGGTGACGATTCGCCGTGTGGAACCCGGACAATGGGTGTCTCTGGGCAGCACGTCAACCCGGTCTACCAGCAGGCAGTCCGGGATTGCCTACAGCGTTAAAAGTAGCCGCTCAGACAACCGGAGTTTCGAGGTAAAGGTCGACGTTATTCACTGACACTCACGCCCGGTTGCGCAGCAATACGCTTTTGGCCTCGTTGATCTTTGCAGCGAGATAATCGCTCCCGCCACGGTCTGGATGCATTTTTTGCATCAGACGACGGTGGGCCATAACAATGTCCTCCCGGGAACACGCTGCCGTCACGCCCAGAATCTCGCAGGCCTCGCGTTCAGACATATCACCGCGGTGCACCTGACCGTTTTGCTGATGGCCTGATCCATCCGGGTTGGCACCGGCCGTACCAGAAAAAAAGCCCTTCAGCCCAGGCACAAACCGGGCAATCTCTGGCAGCTTGCGCAACAGCGGAATCAATGCGGCCACAGCCGCTGTCAGCACGTGCACTCGGCCGGTCAGAACCATGAATACCAGCAAGGCACCACCAACAACGAGAACGACTTTCCAGGTTGCGGCCTTCTTCTTTTTTGCTGACAATCCGCCCCATTGCTTCAGAATCACAAAGACGGCAACCGTCAACGCGATTCCCAGTATCCAGTGCATGGTTGATCCTTTAGTAAGATAAAATCGTAGTTCTGGCATCTGAGCTAGCGACAAAGCCAGCGACAAGTACCTACAAACCGGTGACAACTGCACCCTGAATTTTGTAGGATGCTATGCTTTGCCGTTGATCAATAATTTCCGCATCCATACAGTCTGTTGTTATGCACCGACCTGGCGAGGAAACACAGAAAATCTGTTTCTTCAATGCTCAATGCAAACCCCGGACCAGACAGAGATTTCCAGGACCTGAACTATGCGCACTGCTTCCCGCTTCCTGATCGCAATTATTTTCCTCGGCGTGGTGCTTGGTGGCATCTTTGGCTACAAGTTTTACCAGTTCGGACAAATGGAAGAACAAATGTCCCAACCCCAGCCGCCTGCACAAATATCCGCAACCGAAGCTCGCACGGAGACGTGGACACCTTCTATAAAGGCTGTGGGTAGCATCAAGGCCATCAATGGCATTGAAGTAGCGAACGAGGTTCCTGGCGTTATTGAAAACATTAACTTCGAATCCGGTGACACCGTCAAGCAGGGTGACATCCTCATTCGCCTCAATACCGCAATTGATGAAGCCGCTGTACGCACGCGTCGGGCAGAGGCCCATCTGGCTGAACAAGAGTTCAAACGTATCTCTGACCTGCTGCCTCGACGAGCTGTCTCCCAGTCCCAATACGACGAATCCAAGGCGAATTTCGACGCCGCCCGTGCTCGCGTTAATGAAGCAGACGCTCAGCTCAGCAAAAAAATAATCCGCGCACCGTTTGATGGCACCTTGGGTATTCGCATGGTGGACCAGGGTGAGTACATTGCCACAGGCACACCGATTGTTGAAATCAATATGCTCAACCCGATCTATGTGGACTACACCCTGTCGGAAAAGAACCTGCCAAACGTCGCCCGGGACTACTCGGTGGTTGCTACGGTCGCGGCCGTCCCCGAGCAGGAGTTCGAAGGCAAGGTCAGCGCTATCAACACGTCCGTAAACCCCGAAACCCGTACTGTGCGCATTCGTGCCACCCTGGATAACCCGGAGGGCCTGCTGCGGCCAGGCATGTTTGCGACCATACTGACCAAACAACCAGAAGACAACGAAGTTGTTACCATTCCCCGCACCGCTATCTCCTACAACACCTACGGGGATTTCGTGTTTGCCATTGAGGAAAACGATGAAGGTGATCTGGTTGTGAATCGCCGCACCATCACCGCTGGCCCGACCCGGGATAAGCGGGTTGCTGTTCTCTCCGGCCTTGAAGCAGGCGAGAAAGTCGTTTCCAAAGGATTGCTGAGACTTCGTGCCGGACAAAAGGTCACTGTTCAGGACAAGGACGAAGAAAAGCAGCCGCAGGAGGCACCTGAGTAATGCGATTCACCGACATTTTCATCCATCGTCCCGTACTGGCGACGGTGGTCAGCCTTCTTATCCTGCTGCTCGGTGCCCGGGCCGCCATGGAAATGGAAATCCGGCAATACCCGGAGCTTGAGAGCACCACGGTTACGGTCACAACAGCCTACCCGGGCGCCAGCTCAGATCTGATCAAAGGCTTTATTACCACGCCCCTGCAGCAGGCCATCGCAGAAGCCAGCGGCATCGATTACCTGACATCTACAAGTTCGCAGGGCACGTCGACCATTGAAGCCAAGATGGTACTGAACTACGACGCTAACGCTGCGTTAGCCGAGATCCAGGCAAAGGTAGCGAGCCAGCGCAACGTCCTCCCAACTGAGGCACAGGACCCGGTTATAACTTCCACTACCGGTGATTCAACGGCGCTGATGTATATCGCTTTTTACAGCTCAGAGATGGCTGTTCCACAAATCACCGACTACCTGACCCGCGTGGTGCAGCCCAGACTGCAGGCTCTCTCCGGCGTTGGTAAGGCAGACCTGCTTGGCCGCAAATTCGCCCTGCGGGTCTGGCTCGACCCGGAACGCCTCGCGGCCGTGGATATGACGCCGCAGGAAGTGGTTGCCAAGCTGCGCGCCAACAACTACCAGGCCGCGGTTGGCAATACCAAAGGTGCCTACACAGAAATCAGCATGACCAGCGATACCGATGTGGCGGATCCGGATGAGTTCCGCAATCTGGTGGTCAAGCAGGCTAACGAAACCCAGATCCGGCTCCAGGACATTGCCCGTGTAGAACTGGGATCAGAAACCTACAGCGCGCTGGCCCTCTACAAGGGCCAGCCGGCGACTTACGTTGCAATCGAACTGGCACCTGGCGCCAACCCACTTACGGTTGCAGGTCTGGTGAAAGGGGACCTTCCGGATATCGAAAGCCAGCTACCCGGCGACCTGAAGGTGCGGCTTGCATACGACGCATCAGATTTTATTGAAGATTCGATCAACGAGGTTATCCGCACCCTGCTTGAAGCCATGGGCATTGTGCTTGTGGTGGTATTTCTTTGCCTGGGCTCAATCCGGGCTTCTATCGTGCCTTCAGTTGCGGTTCCACTGTCGCTGATTGGCGGCGCCTTCATCATGCTGCTGTTCGGATTTTCTCTGAACCTTCTAACACTGCTGTCCATGGTACTGGCGATAGGATTGGTGGTAGACGATGCCATCATCATGGTGGAGAACGTGCACCGACATATTGAGGCAGGCGAATCGCGATTTGAAGCTGCGATTCACGGCGCACGGGAAATGGCCGTGCCCATTATTGCCATGACCACAACACTGGTAGCGGTTTATGCACCGATCGGCTTTATGGGCGGCCTGGTTGGCTCTCTGTTTACCGAGTTTGCATTTACCCTGGCCGGCACTGTGGTGGTCTCAGGCATAGTTGCACTTACCCTTTCGCCAATGCTGTCTGCCAAAGTCCTCAAACCTCACGGTAACCCGGGCAAGTTTGAGAGCCTGGTAGAACGCACGTTCACCAGTATTTCTTCCGGCTATAAAACCGCCCTCGGCTCTTTGATGCAAACCAAATCCGTCGTGGTGTTTTTTGCATTGGTCGTACTGGGCTCCATCTACTTCATGGCGATGATGAGCCAGAACGAACTGGCGCCCACAGAAGATCAAGGTATCTTGTTCTACCAGGGGCTTGGGCCGCAGACCTCCACTCTGGATTACCTTCTGGAACACGGAGACGAAGTTCAGGAGCGTATGGCCTCTGTACCTGGTTACTCCGAAGACTTCATGATTGTGGGTATCACCGCTCCCAACGCAGTGTTTGGCGGCTTCAAATTGGCACCCTGGAGTGAACGGGAAGTGAGCCAGTTTGAGGTCCAACCCCAGCTTGATGCAGAACTCAAGAACGTAACAGGGCTGCAGACAGCGGTCTTCCCACGGCCATCGCTGCCCGGGTCCGGTGGCGGCCTGCCGTTCCAGTTCGTGATTACTACGGGCAGCAGCTACGAGCAACTCGATCAGGTGGCTGATGAATTGCTGGGCAAAGCGATGGGCAGCGGCAACTTCATGTTCCTGCAGAAGTCCATTAACTTTGACCGCCCGGTGACACGCATCAACGTGGATCGCGACAGGGTCGCCGATCTGGGGCTTTCCATGCAGGACGTGGGGCAGTCTCTGTCCAGCATGCTTGGCGGTGGATACATAAACCGCTTCAGCATGGAGGGCCGGTCCTACCAGGTAATCCCGCAGGTAGACCAGAAGTTTCGGCTGGATGAACAAGCACTGAACGATTACTACATCCGCGCAGGCAACGGCACACTGGTGTCGCTGGGCAGCGTAGTGAGCTTCAGCCACGATGTGGAGCCCTCAAACCGCACACAGTTCAACCAGCAAAACTCTCTCACCCTGCAAGGGGTCATCATGCCAGGTATAGCGGCGGGCACGGCCATGGACTTTGTCGAGCAAGCTGCAGATGAAGTGTTCCCACAGGGATTCACTTACGATTACACAGGCGAGAGCCGACAGTTGGCAAACCAGGGTAGCGCCTTGATCGTCACGTTCTTCCTGTCCTTGCTGGTCATCTATCTGGTGCTTGCGGCGCAGTTCGAAAGCTGGCGCGATCCGTTTATCATTCTGGTTTCGGTACCCATGTCGGTGGCCGGTGCAATGGCGTTTATCGTACTTGGTTTCGCGACCATGAACATATACACACAGGTAGGTCTGATTACTCTGATCGGGGTGGTATCCAAGAACGGCATACTGATCGTGGAGTTTGCCAACCAGCTACAGAAAGAAAAAGGCATGAACAAAGTGGAGGCCGTTATTGAAGCTGCCGCCATACGTCTGCGGCCAATCATAATGACCTCATTGGCACTGATCTTTGCCATGGTGCCGCTGCTGCTCGCAGCGGGCCCTGGTGCGGAAAGCCGCTTTGCTATTGGCCTGACAATCAGTGCCGGTCTGGGTATCGGCACTCTGTTCACCGTCTTCGTACTGCCAGCGTTCTATATTTTGTTGGCCCGCGATCACAATGCGGAAAAAGAGACACCAACTGAGGAATCCCAACCGGTGCCAAAATATTCGTAACCGGTTGTCAACGTAATAAAAAAGCCCCGCTAACTTTTGGCTAGCGGGGCTTTTCACCTTCAATCATCTCTGACACAGGTCATCTCGCCCGCGTCCATCTCAGCTTCGTACAGATATTGGCGACACCGCACAGTCTTGCTGGGCAACTCGCCAAAATGCTCCCGGTAAAGTGCCGCAAAACGACCCAAATGAGAGAACCCTTCATCCGCAGCATACCGGGATATATGAGGTTCTCGAGCCTGACAATCCACCAGACGGCGGCGAACCCGGATGAGACGTTGACGCTGGTAAAACCGGTAGGGTGTTAATCCCGTAACACGCTTCATCAGATAGTAAAGATTACGTTCGCTGGCACCTGAATAACTGGCAAGCTCCTGCAGGTTAAATTCCCATGCCGGATTTTGTTCGATTTTATCGATCGCTCGCTGCAGGCGTCGATCCGGAGGCGTCATATTCAGAACATCCGCAACCTGGCCGCCCGCCTGCAACTTTGCCAGCTGACCAAAGAGCTCACGGGTAAGTGCCTTGGCATGAGCGTCGTCGACATAGAACCTGGTGCTTTCGAGATAGTGTTTTATCAATGGCTCCATGGCCGGCAACTGATGACGCGCCCCGGCCAACAGATCTTCCGCAACCAACTCAAGTGCTGGTTTCAGGACAATAAGCCGGCTGTTTTCTGAGAGCCTGAGATCAAATTCATCCCCTGAGCGAACCCAGGTCGGCACGCCCAGTGACTGCCAGGCACCGCCAGAAGATGACATTGAAACATCTCCACCAGAAGCAAATAACAGAAGTGGAACCGATGCACGGCAATGGCCTGCTTCCATGTGTTGGGCAACGTGCAGGCAAATAACCTTGCCCGCGCTGGTAGTCAGCCAGGCCAGCCCCCCTACGGGTTTGGTAATTTGGTGCGACCTCCCCCCCGTAAATGAAAGGCCAGATATCAAACCAATAGTTCGGAGCCACGGTTGGCAGAACACCCGATCAATACGGATATAGGCGTCCAGTTCAGATGTTGTGATTGCGTTTCGCATAAATCCCGTAAATCAAGGAGCTGGTACGCACCGTTATGGGCTACGTGCCATTTGTAATAACCTGTACTAATTTGTATCAATTTAATACAGTTCGCCTCCTCGACATGGCCGTTTCTTGCAAATCATGCAAAACACGAGTCCCGGCTTCACAATTTATTGATATAGATCAACAACGGCTTTCCTCACCTGTTGCCAGGGCTGCGGCCGGGCCATTAAAAACCCCTGCCCTCGCTGGCAGTTCAGCTCACGAAGCTCCTGATATTGAGCCTTAGTTTCGATACCCTCAGCCACAACCTCCAGCTCCAGGGCATCTGCAATCCCCAAAATGGCGGACACAATCCGGGAATCGGAATCCTGCGTACCCAGGCGACGGATAAACTGCCGGTCTATCTTGAGGACCTGCACCGGCAGGTTCTGCAAATACGCCAGCGAAGAATAACCTGTGCCAAAGTCATCAATGGCTATCCCCACGCCCTGATTTCGGAGTTCCTTGAGTGTTTCCAGGCACTGCCTGGTAAGGTGCATGATATGGGTTTCGGTGATCTCGATTTCCAGCTGCCAACCTATCTCCTGAATACGCGCTAACAGCGGGCCGATAACGAGGCCGAGCCGTGCATCGGTGATCTGACGGGCAGAGATGTTAATCGCCAGCCGGAACGGAGCGGACAGTTCCGGCGGCGCTTCCTGCAAGTCTGTCAGTATCTGGCGCACCAATTGCTGTGTCATTTCATGAATCTGGCCCCGACGCTCGGCAAGAGGAACAAAGACAGCAGGCGATACCGAACCGAACTCAGGATGATCCCAGCGCAACAGAGCCTCCATACCCAAAGCTTGCCCGGAGCGGAGGTCGTATTGAGGTTGATACATCACATGAAACTCTCCCGGCGAGGTTTTAAGGGATGCGACCAAGGTCTCTGAGAGTTGTTGCTCACGACGCCCTTGCTCATCATCGGCCTCGCTGTATATCCGATAGCAAGCCCGGCCTGCCAGTTTCGCCGCGTACATGGCACGGTCTGCTTTCTGCAAAAGCTCCGTGCCACTTTTCCCATGTAATGGGTAAACGGCTGCGCCTATCGAGGCCGATAGAAAATACTCCCGCTGGCCCACAATCACCGGGGCACGAAAAGCCTGAATCATGCGCTGACCGACCTCCTGCAGCTCGTCCAGATTCTGCAGCTCCACAATAACGGCGAACTCGTCACCGGATAGTCTGGCGACCACATCGACCTTGCGCACCACACTCCGAATACACATCGCTGCTTGCTTCAATACACCATCACCGCATTCATGCCCATGCAGATCATTGACTGACTTGAAAAAATCCAGATCAATAAATAAAACAGCAAAGCGGGCACCATCACGAGAATGCTGACTCACTCGAGCTTTCAAGAACTCCTGAAACAATGAGCGATTGGGCAGCTCGGTTAGCGGGTCATAGTAGGCAAGTGAAGCCAGGCGCTCATCCGCTCCGGTTCTCTCGCCCATATCCATAAACATGCCCACGTAAGCATGCCGCCCCTCGTGCTCCATCGGATAGATGCTGAGCCATTGAGGATAGACCTCACCACTTCTTTTCCGGTTCCAGATCAGGCCCTCCCATCGCCCTTTGCTGCCCAAGGTCCGCCACATGGTGTGGTAAAATTCCGGCGCGTGCAGTCCCGAGCTCAGGATTGATGGTGGCTGACCCACTACCTCATCACGCTCATACCCGGTCACTGAGCGAAACATACGGTTCACATAGGTAATTCTGGGCTCTTTGGTGACCAACATGATGGCGCGTGGATATTGATCCACCAACGCTCTGAAATCTTGCTGTTGCTCAAACTGCATGAGTGACCTGCTCCCGTTATTTCAGCCCGTAACCTTTGGGCTGCACACCATCAGCATAGAAGGAAGCCCACATTCATCTATCCAGATTACGCAAAACAGGGCTTCCGGAATTGGATAATAAAGAACAATGACGGCCAGTTCATCTTTTGCGTTATATGGATACCATTCAAAGCTCTTTTCATCGCAAACTGATCTTTATCAGGTTCACTGTTGTGCTCGTACGCGTTCAACAGCGTGTATTGCATGCCTGCAGAACAACAAAACAATGAGAACCAAGCGGAGTGTGCTATGCGTAGAAATGAGCCTGTCACCCAAAAAGAACAGACCTATCCCGATGATTTCAACCTCATCACCACTACCGACCTGCAAGGCAAAATTACCGCTGCCAATGACGCTTTCTCGGAGGTTTCCGGTTATACCGCGGAGGAACTGATTGGCCAGGACCATAACTTCATACGGCACCCTGACATGCCGCCCGGAGCATTCGGGAATCTGTGGCAAACGATCAAGAACGGAGATTCCTGGCGCGGAATGGTCAAGAATCGATGTAAAAACGGGGACCATTACTGGGTAGACGCCTTCGTGACCCCAATTTTTAGCAACGGCCGCGTCGTTGAATACCAGTCGGTACGCGTACTCCCCGATCGCGCGCAGATCAAAAGGGCTGAAATGGCTTACGCCGCCTGGAATCGCGGCAACATATCGCGGCGGTTTCTCGCCATCAGTCCTGCTCTACCCTGGAAGATGCTATGCCTCTACGCAGTGGTTGCCACAGGCCTCCTGGCTTTGGGCCTGGCCACTATGCCCTTCCAAAACCTGGCCCTCCTTCAAGGGCTGTTAGTTGTGGCTTTTCTGACTCTGCATTGGCTGACACGCCCAATGGTTCTGAGCGCAAGAGCTGTTTGTGGCGATGCTCACCCGGCCATGCCATGGATCTATACCGGCCGCCGTGATGAGAGCGCATGGATAGAGTTCGACCGGCAAAAACGCAACGCAGTTCTGCGCGCGATATCAGCCCGAATGCACACCAATGTTGGTCAGCTGCACGGCAGCAAGCAACGCACCATTGAATGGGTATCGAATTCCGTTGCCAGCATTCGCAGCCAGCGCGAGGATATCCAGAGCATCACTCAGGCATTCGATGAGCTCTCGCGCAGCGTCAAAGGCGTGAGTGAGCTGACAAGCCGCACTCATGAAGCAACCATGGATGCCACCAAATCCGCCGAACACTGCCAACAGCAGATGCAGATAATGAATGACGACTTGTCTGGCCTGGAACGTCAGCTTTTCGCCGCCAACGAACGAATAACCGCTCTCTCGGAAAAGAGTGACGCGATCGGCCTGGTGTTGGATGTTATCTCCGATATTGCAGAACAGACCAACCTGCTCGCACTCAACGCGGCCATTGAGGCTGCACGGGCGGGTGATGCCGGTCGCGGCTTTGCCGTTGTAGCTGATGAGGTCCGCGGGTTGGCCAAGCGCACACACGAATCCACCCGAAAAATCGAGGAAATTATCGGCGCCCTGCAAAACGAAACCCGCGGCGTTGTCGACGTTATCGAACGCGGCGCCAGCGCCTGCAAGCAAACCACTTTTATGGGAGGCGAGGCCAGCAAGGCTCTTACATCTACCCTCAAAGACATCGAGATTATTACCAGCTGTACCCACGAAGTCGCCGGCGCTACGGAAGAGCAATCTGCCCTCAGCCTGCAGGTACAACAACAGGTAGACCGACTGCTTAAACTGGGTGATCAATCCGTAAGCAGCGGAGAAAGTGCCCGCCAGGAATCGGAAGATCTCGGTGACAGCGTGGATCAGGCCCAACTGCTCACCAGCCACTTCCTGAACATGCTTTCTACCCCGCCAAGCATACCGAATCGAGTCTGAGCACCGTATAACCATAGCGATTCCCCGAACTCTCACAATAGGGTAGTCTGGCGCTCTGTCCCGCTATTTCTTTCGGAAGATCGCCGCTATCGTGTTGTTATCATGACTCTGGGAACGCTGTTCTGGTTGTTTGTTGCAGCCTTTTTTATCTGGTACTGGTGGCGCGCCAAGGCCATCAAGGACTCGGTGCTCCAGGCCGCCCACCGCTACTGCAAAACCATGGACGTCATGCTGCTTGATGATGCCATCTATCTGCGGGGCATATGGTTCAGGCGGGATGACCAGGGCCAGATCCGCGTGTGGCGTCGCTTCATGTTTGACTTTACGTCTACCGGCGAAGAACGATACAGCGGCAGGGTTATCATGCTCGGCCCGCGAATACTGCATATGGAACTGGATCCGCATCGTTTTTCCTGACCTCCAGGAGTGGTTGGTTCCATTGTTGCGACCGCCTATAGCCACTGAAACATTCCTGTAATAATTCTGCCTCATTCTTCCCGCAACGCTAACTGTTTGTTGCCATGAGGTTTTGTGATGAAAAAAAGCCACTCACTCGACGCTATTCAAAGTGCTCTGTCGGGAGTGCTCTGCCTGCTTTTGATTTTCAGTGCGCCTGCTGGCCACGCCGAAGACATGGAGATTCACGGCTCCAATACAATTGGGGCAAGACTGGCCCCCATGCTTGTTGAGGGTTTCCTTGAAAGTCGCGGCAACGATCCGGTCCGGACCCTTGGCAACGGTAAGCACAACGAGACGCTCCTGGTTGGAAACCAGAGTGGTACACCCCTTCGAATCCTGGTCGCCGCTCACGGTTCCAGCACGGGCTTCAAGGCGCTGGAAGCCGGAAACGCCGATGTATGGGCATCCTCCCGGTCTGCCAAACCGGTGGAAGTACAGCAAATGGCAGGGCGCGCCAACCTTGGAGATCTCCAAAGCGAGCATGTGATTGCGATCGATGGCCTCGCGGTACTGGTTCACCCTTCAAACCGAGTCAATCAATTGAGTACCAACACACTGGCCAGAATGTTTTCGGGCGAGATCCGCAATTGGTCAGAGGTCGGCGGCGCCGACCAACCCATTAACCTATACGCGCGGGACGACCGTTCTGGAACCTGGGACACCTTTAAGAGTCTGGTTCTGGGCAAGGGTTACCCGCTCCACGCTTCCTCCAAACGCTATGAATCGAACGATCAACTCTCAGACGATGTGAGTTCCGACCCAGGAGGCATTGGCTTCTCCGGGCTGGCCTCGGTGCGCAATAGCAAAGTACTGGCGATTTCCGATGGCGAAGCTCCCGCACTGAAACCATCCAGACTGACTGTTGCCAGTGAAGATTACCCACTTTCCAGACGCCTGTTCATGTACACATCTGGCGATGCCACAACAGCCGTGGCGAAAGACTTTATCGAATTCGTATTGGGTGCAGAAGGCCAGGCTCTTGTTTCCAAGTCAGGGTTTATTTCCCAGAATCTACGCGCCGTCAAACCCGACTTGGCCGATAGTACCCCCCCTACGTTCAAGTTGCTGACACAGAACTTCAGTCGACTGACCGTTAACTTCCGATTCTCCGAAGGGCGCACCAAGCTGGACAACAAGGCGCAAAGAGATCTGAGACGAGTTGCTGAATTTCTCAGCAGGGAAAATCGCAAAGCCCATGATTTAATGCTCATTGGCTTTGCCGACCAGCAAACCAACGAGTTACGAGCCCAGATGATTTCAGAGTTACGAGCACTTTCAGTGCGTAAGGCACTTTCTGATCTCAACGTCCATGATGTTCGTTACACCGGCTACGGCCACTATATGCCAGTGGGCATGGCCGGAGGCACAAGCGGCCAGAAGCGCAACGGACGAGTGGAAGTCTGGGTCCGCGATCGCTAAAGCCAATTAATTGGAGACTCGGCCGTAGCCCGGCACAGTGATATCGCGCCGGTGCGGCTTCGGCAATCACCTATCCGCAAAGCCCACACAGATATGTTTGGGTTTCCTATACTGTCCGGGCCACTCTCAACAAACAGACCGGGACAATGGATATTCACAACGACCAACGCTTTGCAATCAACCTGAATGTACGCGGCATTCAACCCTCCGCCACCCTTCGTATCAACGAGCTGAGCAACCAGCTTAAATCTGAAGGCAAGGACATCATCAAGCTCGGGCTGGGGCAGTCACCCTTCCCTGTTCCAGAACGCGTAGTGGATGCGCTCAGACAGCACGCCCACGAAAAAGACTACTTGCCAGTCAAGGGGCTCAAGAGCCTGCGAGAATCCATTGCCGGTTACATCAACCGCAGTGAGCGCATGCGGTGTACCTGGGAAGACGTGCTGATTGGCCCGGGCTCCAAGGAGCTTCTGTTCATTCTGCAGCTAGCCTACTACGGCGACTTGCTGATTCCTCGCCCGAGCTGGGTTTCCTACGCCCCCCAGGCCCGTATTATCGGTCGTTCCGTGCACTGGCTACCCACCCACGCAGAAAACAACTGGCAGCTGACCGCTGAGGAACTGGACATTGTTTGCCGGGACGACGTTTCCCGCCCGCGTATTCTGATCCTGAACTACCCGTCCAACCCCACCGGCTGCACCTACACAGACGACCAGTTGCTGGCGATTGCCAACGTGGCCCGAAAATACCGGATCATCCTGCTTTCCGACGAAATCTATGGCGAAGTGCACTTCGAGGGCAAGCACAAATCCATCGCGCGCTACTACCCGGAAGGCACCATCATCAGCACCGGGCTGAGCAAGTGGGCCGGTGCCGGTGGCTGGCGCCTGGGCACTTTCATCTTCCCGAAGGAACTTCGCCCCCTGCAGGACGCTATGGCGATCATCGCCAGCGAAACCTACACGGCTACCAGCGCACCCATACAGCACGCTGCGATCACTGCCTTTAACGGAGGCGATGACATAGATGAGTATTTAAAACAGTCCCGCCGTGTGCTGAAGGTGGTTGGTGAGTATATGCACCGGCGCCTGAGTGAGATGGGCGCGGTGGTGCAGAAGCCCGAAGGCGCGTTCTATCTGTTCCCGAATTTCGACAGCTTCCGTGATCAGCTTGCCAAAAAAGACATCAAAACAAGCCAGGCATTTTGCCAGTCGCTGCTGGAAAACACCGGCGTAGCCATCCTGCCTGCCAGTGACTTCGGCTTTGTGCCCGACCATCTGGGCGCGCGCCTGGCGTTCGTCGATTTCAATGGCGCTGAGTCCCTGCAACTGGCCGGCGAAGACTATGCCGATCAAGAGCTGGCTGACGATTTTGTCGACAAGGCATGCCCTCGCCTGGTGGAAGCCATGGACAAGATGGAGGCCTGGTTGAATAGCCTCTGACGCGGCCATGATAGACTGGCACCCTCACTTTTCAGAGATTATAACGGGGGCGCCATGTCTGATTCTTTTTCCCTGCGGGATATTACCGATTTCGCAGAAGATCTGGCCCGGGAGGCCGGAAAGCTGATTCGCCGGGAGCGTGATCACAGCACCCTCCGTACTGACTACAAATACCAGGCCGAGCTGGTCACTCACGCTGACATCATGGCCGATGAGTTCATCACCAGCGCCATCCAGAAACGTTTCCCGGATCACCGCATCCTGTCAGAAGAAAACACACCGGATCTCAGCCAGGCCGAGAATCTCGAAACACCTCTGTGGATCGTTGACCCCATTGATGGCACGGTAAACTATGCCTATGGCCACCCGCAGGTCGCGGTGTCCATTGCCTACGCAGAAAACGGCCGAGTGCAGGCTGGCGTGGTACATGCGCCTTTCCCCGGCGAAACCTTTCGTGCCACCCGGAGCGACGGAGCCACACTCAATGGCAAACCTATTAGCCATAGCGGCGCTACGGTTCCGAGAGACTCACTGTTTGCTACCGGTTTTCCTTACACCAAAGATAACCTGGCGCCTTTGGTGAGCCGTCTGGACGCGATGATTCACCAGTGCCGCGACTTGAGACGCATCGGTTCTGCCGCACTGGATATCTGCTGGGTAGCCTGCGGCCGATTGGATATCTACTACGAAAACGTCAGTCCCTGGGATTTTGCCGCTGCCCGCCTGATCGCCCTGGAAGCTGGCGCCACAGCCGGGCACTTCAGCGAGGTTCCCGAGGGTTACCCTGAGGATCTTTGGGGGCGCGATATTCTGATTTCGGCACCTGCCATCTGGGAGCCTGTTCGTGAGATTCTTCGGTCTGCTTCGGGGTATGAGTGAGGCTTGGGCTTTGGGAGTTTTCTTCTGGTAGCTTGCGGGTTTTGGTGCGGGCGGTTGGTGGCACGGTCAGGAAGGCCTTGTCCCGGAATGTCGGAGGCCATGGATGGCCGGAGTCAAGCGCACACGGACGTGCTTGTAGCGGTTCCGGGACAAGGCCTTCCTGAGCGAGCCCACCTCCGAACCCATCAGGCTACCAAGAAGAAAACCACCAAACTACGACCAAACGGCCTCAGAAACCAACTCCCAACTCTCGTCAAAGTCGGCCGAGGGCAACCGTGAAAACGATGAGCGGATGAACCGCTGAATCCGGCCTTCCATGAACACCAGAACAAAGTCAGCACCCCGGGTAGCGCTGGTGCGTGGCCGCAAACCCTGGCGGATTTCGCCTTCTTTCAGGGTTTGCCGCAGCTGGGTTTCCAGGCGTTCGAAAAACTGGGAAGCACGCCTGCGCAGCGTCTCGTTTTCGCCGACCAAGGCATCGCCGGTGAGAACACAACACAACCCCGGATTGCGCTCGGTGAAGACCAGTACCAGATGCACCAACTGCTGCAAACGAACGCGCACATCTTCCTGTTCCTGCAGGATGACCTGACAGCGTGAGAACACGGCATCTTCTGCGAACTCCAGAAGTGCCTCGAACATTTTCCGCTTGCTGGGAAAGTGTCGGTATAGCGCCGCCTCGGTCACGCCGACGGATTTGGCGAGAACCGAGGTGGTGATTCTGGCTCCTGGATCGTTTTCCAGGAGCTCCAAAAGGGCGTGGAGAATCACCTCCCGGCGACTGGGTTTCTGATCGGTTATGGCCATACTGCAGCGCTCTTAATCAGAATCAGAAGAAAGTACCATCAAGGGGCGACGAAGCACTCGCGTAGAGCTTTTTGGGCATTCGCCCTGCGAGATAGGCTTCGCGGCCTGCTTCAATGGCCAGGCGCATGGCGTTGGCCATTTTGACCGGGTCTTTGGCCTGGGCTATGGCGGTGTTCATCAGTACGCCGTCGCAGCCCAGCTCCATGGCGATCGTGGCATCGGAGGCTGTGCCTACGCCAGCATCCACCAGTACGGGCACCTTGGCGTTTTCGACGATCAAGCGGATGTTATAGCGGTTCTGGATGCCCAGGCCGGAGCCGATGGGTGCGCCCAGCGGCATGATCGCGATGCAGCCCATTTCCTCAAGGCGCATGGCCAGTAAGGGATCGTCGGAACAATAGACCATGACCTTGAAGCCGTCTTTGATCAGTTCTTCAGCGGCCACCAGAGTTTCGGGCATGTTCGGGTACAAGGTCTTGTGTTCGCCCAGGACTTCCAGTTTGACCAGATCCCGACCATCAAGCAGCTCGCGCGCCAGTTTGCAGGTGCGTACAGCGTCTTTGGCGGTATAACAGCCGGCAGTGTTGGGCAGGATGGTGTAGCGATCCGGGGAGATTACGTCCAGAAGGTTGGGCTCATCCGGGTTCTGTCCGAGGTTGGTTCGGCGAACCGCTACGGTCACGATTTCAGCGCCGCTCATCTCAATGGCGTGGCCGGTTTCCGTCAGGTCACGGTATTTGCCCGTGCCGACCAGCAGTCTTGACTGGTAAATTCGACCAGCAATTTCAAGAGGTTTGTCTTCTGGCAACTGGATCTCTGGCGTGTCGGTCATAGTGTTTCCGGGTTGGTAAAACGTAATGATGTAAATTCTTGAAGACGTGTATCGCGGCCAGGCTTTCGACCGGCCAGGCCGGGGTTAACCACCCCCGATCGCGTGTACCACCTCAACGCGATCACCGTTATTGAGAGCGAATTCTGCGTGTTGGCTGCGGGGGACTATGTCTTCGTTAACCTCTACCGCCAGCCGTTTGCCCGCAAGGGCCATTTTTTCCACCAGTAAGGTAACCGTGGCTCCTGCGGGGAGATCCATGGCTTTACCATTTACCTGAACCTGCATAGCGTTCTTAACCTCTGTCTTGATTCACTTGGTGGCGCGCACCAGCCGCCAGCAACAATGCCCAACCAATCATAAAACATACGCCGCCTATGGGCGTAATCGGGCCGACCCAGCGTATATCGGTCAACACCAGTGTATACAAGCTGCCACTGAACAGCAGGATGCCCGCCAGAAAGAAGCCGACAGCCAGCCCCAGCAGACGTCGTGAAAGACCAAAACCAGACAACAGGGCAACCAGCACCAGTGTGATGGCGTGATACATCTGATAGGTAACCGCCGTCTGGAATACCTCCAGGCTGCGTTCGCTCACAAGGTTACGCAGGCTATGAGCACCAAAGGCACCCGCCATGACCGCCGTAAGAGCAAAAAAAGCACCGGTAACGATGGGCAGGCGCATGAGGCCTTGGCCCTGCAGTTTTACGGTTTCAGCAGTCACAGTGGATCTTTTCTCCGGTATCCAGATTCATCATCGTGAGCGCACCACCCCAGACACAGCCAGTATCCAGGCCAATAAAACGCTCTTTCCCGGTCTCGCCCTCGATAGCCGCCCAGTGCCCGAAGATAATGCGCAGGTCGTCAGGGCGGGGAAACTCAAACCAGGGCGAAAAGCCCTTGGGCGCACTGCCAGCGTGTTCTTTCGTGGTGAGTTCCAGCCTGCCATCTCGGGCAATAAAGCGCATTCGGGTGAAATAGTTGGTGATCACCCGCCAGCGATCCATACCCGTGAGGTTTTCATTCCAGCCTTCCGGTTTGTTGCCGTACATCAGCGTGAAGTATTCCGGAGCATGTTCCCCACGAATCACATCTTCCACTTCCCGGGCACGGGCGAGAGCCTGCTGAATGCTCCAGATATGGGGCACCCCGGCATGGGCCATCATTATGTTGCGTTCAGAGTCGTGCACACACAGGTTCTGCTGACGCAGCCAGCTCACCAGCTTGTCGCGATCCGGAGCCCGCAGTATTTCTGCGAGAGTGTCCTTGCGCTTTGGCGCATGGCCGCCAAGAGCCACCGCCAGCAGGTGCAGGTCGTGATTGCCAAGAACTACCACAGCCGAATCACCCAGGCTTTCAATGTAGCGCAGGGTTTTCAGGGATGACGGCCCACGGTTTATCAGATCACCCGCCACCCAGAGGCGATCACGGGAAGGCGAAAAATCCACTTTGGCAAGCACATCTTTCAAGCGATCGTAACAACCCTGAATATCGCCTATGGCGTAATCAGTCATGGCTGTCTCCGCTTACGTCTCCTGCACTAGCTTCGGCGCCCGAAACACAGCCTTGCTCACTACCTTTTTCGGCTATCAGCATGTCCGCGATGCTTACGTAGTCCGCCAGGCTGAGATTTTCCGGTCGCAAGCCGTCATTGATACCCAAAGCCTGCAACTGCTCAACCGTTACCAACCCTCCCAGAGCCTTGCGCAGGGTCTTTCTGCGAGCGTTAAACGCGGTTCTGACCACGGCCTGCAGTGTGCCGAGATCCCTTGCCGGATAGGGAAACTCTGCATGGGGAACCAGACGCACAATGGCGGAATCCACTTTCGGAGCCGGCCGAAATGCGCTGGGGCCCACTTCAAACAACGGCTGAACCTTGCAGAAATACTGGGTCATGATACCCAGCCGGCCATAGTTGTTGTCGCCGGGCACTGCGGCCATCCGCTGCACCACTTCCTTCTGCAGCATGAAGTGCATGTCTTGCACCACGCCTGACTGGGCCAGCAAATGGAAAATCAGCGGGGTAGAGATGTTGTAGGGCAGGTTGCCAATAATGCGCAGAGGCTTCTCGTCCACGAGCTGGTTGAAATCAAACTTCAGTGCGTCGGCTTCGTGGATGCGGAAGTCGGGATAGTTGAAAAACTTGGTGCGCAGCACGGGGATCAGGTCGCGATCCAGCTCCACCACCTGAAGCTTCGGATTAACCGCCAGGATCTCCTCGGTTATTGCGCCAAGGCCGGGACCGATTTCTACAATGGCATCGTCCGGCTTCGGGTGAATGGCGCGAATGATGCGCTCAATCACGCCCGGATCGTGAAGGAAGTTCTGGCCGAACCGTTTCCTGGCCTGATGGCCGGCTTTTTTGCTCACTCAGGTTTCTCTCTTTTAGCGGATTTGAGGGAGCGCGCCATTTGCTCGCCCACTCGAATGGCGACCTGCAGGCTACCCGAATCCGCTTTGCCTGTGCCAGCAAGATCCAGAGCGGTGCCGTGGTCCACCGATGTGCGCACAATGGGTAATCCCAGAGTAATGTTTACAGCACGACCAAAGCCCTGAAACTTGAGAACCGGCAGGCCCTGATCGTGGTACATGGCCAGGGCAGCATCGGCGTTGTCCAGCCAGTGCGGCGTGAACAGTGTATCTGCCGGTAAAGGGCCTATGAGTTGTATACCTTGCCCGCGAAGCTTCTCAAGCGTCGGCTCAATCACCTCAATTTCTTCCCGGCCAAGATGGCCTCCCTCACCCGCATGGGGGTTCAGACCCGCGACAAGAATTCTGGGCCGCGCAATGCCAAAAAACTTCTTCAGATCGGCGTTCAGAATGCTGGCAACCTGGGTCAGCCGCTCTGTCGTAATCGACACGGAGACATCCTTGAGGGGTAAGTGAGTTGTTACCAACGCCACCCGCAGTTCATCTGTGGCGAGCATCATGACCACACGCTCTACGGAACAAAGCTCTTGAAGGAACTCTGTATGACCGCTGAATTCGATGCCCGCTTCGTTGATAATACCTTTGTGGACCGGTGCGGTAACCATGCCGTCAAAGTCGCCCTCAAGGCAGCCTTTGGCGGCAACGGTAAGGGTTTCCAGCACATAGCGGCTGTTCGCAGTATCCAGTTTGCCCGCCTGAAGAGACACACAGCCCTCAACGTGCAAAACAGAAAGCTCGCCTGCGCCCTTTTCGGGCTTCATGCCCGGTTTCCAGGAGTGCAGCCTCACGTCGAGGCCCAGCAACCGGGCCCGTTCCTCCAGCAGTGGCTGGCTGGCAACGACCACCACACCAGCATCACGCTGGCCGGTCGCCAGTTGCAGGCAAAGCTCGGGGCCTATCCCTGCCGGCTCACCAGCCGTCAGAGCCAGAACAGTCCCGTCACTCATTATTCTGCCGCTTCCTGCGCGTCGCCGGGTTCGTCTTCACCGGTGCTCTGTTCATACTCTCCTTTGAACTCGATAAAGGCTTCATCACGGATTTCCCGGAGCCAGTTCTGCAGTTCGGTTTCAAACTTGCGGCGATAGATTGCCTGGCGGGCCTCGGCTTCCTTCACGTCGCTGCTTATGTCTTTCTGGCGGCGCTCTTCAACCTGAAGAATGTGCCAACCAAACTGCGAGCGGAATGGTCCCTTCATCTCGCCTACTTCTGCTTCCTGCATGGCCTGTTCAAACGCCGGCACCATTTGTCCGGGGCTTACCCAGCCAAGATTGCCGCCGTCAGAGCCAGACACCGGGTCGTCGGAAAACTCGCGAGCCAGCACGGCAAAATCAGCGCCGTTCTGAAGCTGCTGCGAGAGTTTCCGGATGGCGGCCTCTGCTTCAGTATCCGTCACAGCTTCAGACGGTCGGATCAGAATATGGCGCACGCGGTTCTGCTGGATAACTTGCTTCTGCTCGCCTCCGCGCTTGTCCATTACCATGACCATGTGGAAACCGCTGTTGTTCTCCAGAACCTCTGAGGGTTGGCCAACCGCCAGCCCCGGTACAATCGGCGCAACCAATGACGGCAACTGGCGCTCACTGCGCCAACCCATATCGCCGCCTTCGAGCGCATTGCTGGCATCGGATTCAGCAACAGCCACCTCGCGAAAATCGCGGCCGTCCACGATAGCCGCGCGGAGTTTTTCCGCCTTCTCGCGGGTTGCATCTAAAGCAGCATCATCAGCCGGGTTATCCAGCTCTATAAAAATGTAGGCTAGCCGGTATTCCGCATCGGTACCACCGCCAGACTCCAGCGCCTGCAGGTAGTTCTCAACCTCGCGCTCCGTCACGCGAACACGGTTGCCAACCAAACGCTGTTGCACCCGGCTGGTGAGCATCTCCTGGCGAATCTGCTCCCTGGCCTGGCGATAGCTTACGCCCTCAGCAACAAGCTGCTCTTCAAACTCAGAGAGGGTCATGCCATTGCGCTCGGCAATGTTGGCCAGAGTCTCGTTCAGCTCGTTGTCGCTGATACGCATCCCCATTTTTTCCGCCATCTGTAGCTGAACCGATTCGGTGATCAATTGCTCCAGAACACGCTCTTCAAGAAGGCGGCGCGGCGGCAAGCCGGTACCCTGGGCACTGAGACGCCCGGTAATGGTGTTGATCCTTGCTTCCAGTTCCGTCTGGAGGACTACGTCGTCATCAACAATCGCCACTACCTGATCGAGTAATTTGCGCTCAGCCTGGGCCGAAAAAGAAAGCGCCACTGCCAACAGTATCAGCAGTGTCTGTAAACCTTGGCGAATCGTCGCCTTCATAATCACCTCTTAATGAAGATATAAGCCTGCGCACAGGGTACCGGAAGGCACGGTTGCCGTCAGGGGGAGTAACATTAAGGAGCACCAACAAGGAACGCCAATCAGGGAGTTCCATAGCGGCGCTGCTCGCGCTCATCGAAACCGTAAATGGCTTCGGAGATCGACGTTGAAGATCCTCCGCTGCCGCCCAGGCCTTTTAGCTGAATCTGGAACAGTATACGGCTGTCCAGCTCCTCATCGTCGGTCAGATAATTCTGGTGCACCACCTGAACGCTCCAGCAGCAGTTGTTGTACTCGATTCCGGCAAGAGAGCCTACAGTGCGATCCAAGTCCGAATCGTACACCCAGCGACCGATCAGACTAACACGGTCCGTTGCCGGGATAACCGCCGCAATATCCGACTGTTCCAGCTCGTCCTTGCTGTAAGTATGACCAACACTTGCCAGATACCGGTAGTCCTGTGAGTGGAAAATCAACTGACTCCGGCCCTCTTCGGTATCACCGGTGTCCGGATCCCAGAGCCCGGAAGACCGGATTTGCAAATTCTGTAACGGATTAAGCACCACTTCCCCTGCGAGCGGCGAGCGACTGCGGGTGCCACCACCTTCACCGAACAGTGTTACCTCACGGTCCTCGAAATACTGGACCTGGCCAACACTGAAGCGCGCCCGCTCGGCGCCGGTAACCAGATCATTGAACCGGCTGGTCAAAGCCACGGTCAGCTGATTGGCATCACCTACCCGGTCACCCCCAACAAAGCGATCCGGCCGGAACAACTGCTCAAAGCGAAAGGTCTGCAAGGCAGTGTCAAACGCCGGAATATCGTTCTGATCCGCTTCTGCGTCTGCCCAGGCGTAATAAAGCCGGGGCTCAAGGGTCTGGTTGTAGGGCACATCGAACAGGGTCGACTGACGATCAAAATACAGCCCATTGTCCCACTCCACCACGGGGACCGTGCGATCAAACCTACCGTCATCAACGTTGTAATCTTCCAGCTCATAACGGGTGTAATCCAGGCTGACCGACGGGCGGCTGAAGCCCCAGAGCGCCCGCATCGGTATGGCCAGTTCGGGGCGGGCCCGAAAGCGCTGGCCATTGGCTTTGTCGATGCCGGTCAAGGATTCGTTATCCCTGTAGAACCAGGTGTACTGGCTCTCTATTCCGGCTTCCAGCCAGCCAGCGTCAGCCGTTCCAGCATAAATGACTTCCGGTAGCTGTGCGTAAGGCTTGTCGATCTCAGCAATACTGTCGCTAATCGTTTGATAATCATTGAGATAAGCGTCGAAATACTGATTGGCCGTTTGGTAACGTACTCCGCCACGACGCTGCAGGTGCGTAGCCTGATTGATCTCCAGACTGCGATTCAGATCACCAAGGTAGTCATCGTCACTGACCACGGAGAAATCGCCGTAACCGTTCCAGCCGTTGCCCAGCACGGCGCGGGTGGATGCATCCAGGGCCCAGCGCTGGCCGGATTCACCGGGGTTTTCGTCTGTGTATGCGGAATCATTGTTGATATAGCCGATCTGCAGCGTCGTCTGACCGAAACGACTGAGATACCGGCCTTCAGCCTCGTTAAACAGGCCACGGCCGTGAATGTACTGGGGCGTGAGCGTCGCATCGTAGTGAGGGGCCAGGTTCAAATAATAGGGTGCGGCCAGAAACGCTCCGCTGCCAGCGCTGGACGAACCAAACTGCGGATACAGAAAACCGGACTTGCGGCGGTCATCAATGGGAAAGCTGGCATAAGGCCAGTAAAACACCGGGACATCCAGAACCTCGAGGCGAACGTGCCTTGCAGTGCCGTAGCCTTCGGTCTGATCCAGCTCGATCTCGGACGCGACAATAGCCCAGTCGTTCTGTTGTGGGCCGCACGTAGTGAGCATGCCATCACGAATTTCTACTCTGGAATTATCCACCCGGGAGAGACTTCCGGCACGGCCCCGCATTTCAGGACCATGCAGCAGGAAGGTCGCGGTGTTGATATCAAAGCGCCCTGACTCCACGCTGTATTCGGCGTAATCCCCGGTTAACAAAAATCCGTCACCACGACTGACCAGTGGGCCCTGGACAGAGACCTGACCGATGTTTTGCTTGTAACGGGCCTCAGATCCGGTCACCTGAAAGCTACCCTGGCGCACCCGGACATCGCCCTCGAGGTATAATTCCTGGTCAATTTCGTACCGGGCATTCAGGCCGCTGGCCTGCAACGGAACTGCACCGTCAGCGCCTTCACCAAAAACACCGGAACCGTCTTCTCCGGCGCTGGATGGCAAATAGCCTCCCTCGCAAAACGCCGGCAACGAATTTCTGACCGCATCCGGAAGCTGGTCTTTAGGGCGCCAGTCCAGATCGGCAGCCGACGGCGCTTCCTCACCTGCAGAAAAACCGGCACCCGACATCAGGGCGAGGGCGGCAAGCAGGCTCGCAAGCCGGCGCTGCAATGTGCCTTTCTGCGCCTGCAGACAGTTGTCGGACATTGGCACGGTAGCAAGATTCCTGTTCCGGGTGCATAAAGGAATGTGGACGGCGCAACGGGGCACGAATACACAAACGACAGCGACCTAGTTTACACATGCCTCTGAAGCTTGTTAACGGAAACGGCGACGGATAAACGAAACTCCGCTGCAAAACCGTTTTACCCTCTTTATACTCGTCTGCTAACTTTTGCTCTAAGCTCACTTACTTTTATCAGGATAACCGCCCGAGTCATGGACAACCGCCTGCAAATGCTGACCGCTTGGGTCAGACAGTTTCCCGGCTTCGAAAATGCCGATGCCCGGCCCGTTTCCGGCGACGCCAGTTTCCGGCGCTACTTCAGGGTTTGCAAAGCGGGCATCAACGGCAATGACATTCCTTTCATTGTTATGGACTCCCCTCCGGAACAGGAAGACTGCGGGCCTTTTATCCACATTGCCAAACACTGGCACCTGGCAGGCATTAAGGTTCCGAAAATATTTGAAGCCGACCCTGCGCGCGGTTTTCTGTTACTGGAAGATTTTGGTGACCAGCTGATGCTGGACCAACTCAACCCCAAAACCGCAAGCACGCTTTACCGCAGCGCGCTGGACGAACTCGTGCTTATACAGCAGTTGCCCGCCTCGCCTGACGATCCAATGCCAGTTTATGATACAGCGTTGCTGAACCGTGAAATGGCGCTGTTCCGGGATTGGCTGCTGGAAGGCTACCTTGGGCTGGAGCTGAGTAACACAGAGCACTCCATGCTTGATACCACGTTTGCGCTGCTCCGGGAGAGCGCGCTGGCCCAGCCTCAAGTAACCGTGCACCGGGATTACCATTCCAGGAACCTTTTGGTACTTGAGCAAAGCCACCGCCCGGGTGTTATCGATTTTCAGGATGCGGTAATCGGCCCGGTTACCTACGACGTGGTTTCGCTACTCAAGGACTGCTACGTTCAATGGCCTGAAGAGCAGACTGTCCAATGGCTGGAAACGTTCCGTGAACAGACTCTGGAGGCAGGCTTGCACCGGGCCGACAGTGACACCTTCCGCCAGTGGTTTGAGCTGATGGGCATGCAGCGCCACCTCAAGGCCGCCGGTATCTTTGCCAGACTCGCCCTGCGTGACGACAAGGCGCGCTATCTGGGGGACGTCCCCCGCACCGTGAGTTACCTGATCTCCTCCAGCAAACGGCAGCCAGCCTTGAGGCATTTTCACGACTGGCTGACAATGGTCGCTGTACCACGGATCGAAAACCTGATCGGCCCTGTCCCGGGCCAGGAGCACTTGGCACTGTGAAGGCGATGATTCTTGCTGCCGGCAAGGGCGAACGTATGCGCCCTCTTACCCTTACGACCCCCAAACCTCTGCTCAACGCCGGCGGTAAACCGCTCATTGAATATCATCTGGAACGCCTCCATCGTGCCGGTTTTCGGGACGTGGTCATTAACCACGCGTGGCTGGGGGAGCAGATTGAATACACTCTGGGCAACGGAGAGCGGTTCGGGCTTTCACTGCATTATTCACGTGAAGGCGAACCGCTGGAGACCGCTGGCGGTATTGTCCGCGCCCTGCCACTGCTGGCCACCGCTGACACCGACTGGTTTATGGTTATAAACGGCGACATCTGGACCGACTTTGACCTGACCCGACTCCAGCCACCGGCATCCGGCGAGCCGTCTGCCGTTGATGCCATTCTGGTGATGGCAGACAATCCCGTGCACCACCGCCAAGGCGACTTCTGCCTGAACGACAACGGCACACTGTACGAAGAATGTGCCGGGAAAGAAGGCGAGAAACTGACGTTCACCGGCATCAGCCTTCTGCATCGCAAACTGTTTGACGGCCTGAGTGACCAGGCAGGCAAGCTCGCGCCTGTTCTGCAGGCAGCAATGGCCAAAGGCCGGGTTGCCGGGCTGTACCACCCTGGCCTCTGGGTTGATGTAGGAACGCCTGAGCGGTTGCGGGCGCTGGATCATCAATTGGCCATTCAGGAGCTGTAGCGCAATGCCAACCCATTCTGCGCACCCAGCCCTGTCGCCGCGAATGGAAGCCGCTTTCTCCGGCCTGCTGAAAAAGCTCTCAGCCGATGATCACCAGGCACAAAAGCTGATCGGCCAGACTCGCCTGCCGCGCTGGTGTCGGCGCCCTCTGTTTTTCTTTCTGGGCTATATTGCGAAAGCTGATGGGCGGGTGTCCGAGCAGGACATCAACTTTGCAGAAAGCCTCATCGCAGCACTCAAACTGTCCAAGCGTCAGCGGCACAAGGCCATTCAACATTTCCGGCGCGGTAAAGCCGCCGAAACGCTCCCGCCTTTAAGCGGGCTCAGCCTCCGACTAACCCATGGCGGCTGGCCTTCTCCGGCCCTGAAAATCGCCATCTGCTTGTGCCACGCCGCGCAACTCAACGGCCGACCGGGCAAAACCCGCCTTTACCGCTGTGAAGATGTGATCGATCAGATAAACCTGCCAATCACCATTACCGATGACATTTTTAACAGCTACTCAGCCAAGGTATGGGATAACACCAGCGAGTTACCGGCAAAACCTATAGACCTTGAACAAGCATGCGCCCTGCTGGGCACAACCCGACGGGACTCGCTGGAGGTTATCAAGCGCGCTTATCGGAAAAGAGTGTCTGAATGTCACCCTGACAAGCTGGCACAGCAGCAGCTCAACCACGCCGAGCGAGCGCTAGCCAAAGAGCGACTGCTTCGCTACCAGCAAGCGTGGGAAATCATAAAGCGCAGCCACAGACCCTAGCCGATCACACTGAAGACGCTCCCAATTCAGTGATGAGCGTCTATCAACGCCTGAGCCTGTTTGGTGTACGCATTTTTATTAGTTTTCACCAGGTATTGCTTGGCTTTCTCGCTTGCCAATTCGGTATTGCCCACTGCAGATGCGGTGGCCGCGTAGTGATACCAAAAGGATTCTGGCTTTTCAAAAGCCATAGCCTCAAGCTTGGCAAACGCCCTCATAGCCCTTGTATGATCTTGAGTCTGCATCGCAGTCAATAACTCGTAGAAATATTTATGCCGGTTTTCCTGAGGGGTATTCCAGGCATCGGATGCAAGTTGCAGGCTGGCGAGCTGTTCCGCGCTCAGTGTATAAGTTGACTCATAGCGATTGTCGCCGTACAACGCTTTAAAGTCAGCGCGCAGCGTTTCCGGCATGGCCGGCCATTGCTGCAAACGGGATTTAAGATTGAAACGGTATTTATAGATCCGGCTGCCAGGCACGACGTCCTGATACTCTTCACCCGAACTCAGCGTACCAACCAGATCAACCTGATAACGACTGGCGTCAGGAACGCCCCAATGCATGCTATTTTTCACCGTGCCATTAGGGCGGTCATTTTCCTTGATGGTGTCCCTGCGTTCCCAGCTCGTTGTGCGCCCGAAGCAGTGCATATCGCCCATAGCACAAGCCAACCAGCCCATAACAGGGATCGCTAAAGTTGCCCATTTAGGTGGGAAATAATACTGTTCATAGTAATAATACAGGTCATAGTCGTATTCCCGTACCTGATAGTCTGTAAACACCTCAAAATTCAACTCGTCGCCGGCAAGCCAGGTTTTAGCTCGGATATTTTCAACATTCGTTTTTTTAGCTTCGCTATCTTTCTGCCAGTACTGCCCCACACGTTGAAACTCAGTCTTGGTATAAACCTGCGTACTGCAAGCCTGGAGCAGCAGTAACGCCAACGCCGAGCCGACGAGTTTTAAGCTGCGGGCAGTCAAAATGGGATTCGTCATATCCATTACCCTTGTAGGCAGATTTTACGACGCGAGTAGGCTTCTCGTTCCAGCCCGCCAATGGCATTCCCGTCTGCATCATGTCGCTGATAATGGATTTCAACGTCCACTCGAGCGGAATCACAGCCCATATCCTCTTCAGAGTAGGATTCCACCGTAAGGTACAGACCCGGATTATCCTCATCTCGTTTGACACCGTCTCGAAGAATAACCCGTCCCTGTTCATCAATAAGCAGCTTGCCGGTATCGGGGTGATAAACTATCGCTCTCTGAAACGAGTCAAAACTCTCCGCATCCTGGTAACTAAAATCGATAATGAGCTCCCCTCGCGCATTCATATAACCGTATAATTCGTCGCGGCTCACCAGTATCAGCCCGGCCTTCGAGTAAGCATTAGCTTCCAGCCGAACATCTCCCAGGTTGCGCTGCAACTTACCTTGCGGGTTAATCGACAGAAGCTGGCCACTTTTTCTCACCAGCGCGTAACCGCGATCAAAGGGTGTTACGGAAGAATACTGCGCTTCTATAGCCACTCGATCACCCTGCCGAAAGCCATAGTGTTCACTGTCATCGTAAAAGGGACGCAGGTTGCTCCAGCTCTCGAGGCAGCCGCGCATATCTTGCAAGAGTGACGCCAGCTGATCCGGCTGTCTTTCCCCGTCTTGATAGCAAGCATCAGCATCCTGTAAGTGCTGCAACTGCTGCTGATAATTCTGTTCAGATTTAGCGGCCCGAGCCTGGATGGCCGCCACGGCGGCTTTTGAGGTGGATACTTCCTCTGTCTGACGACTGACGTTCTGAGCATTGCGAAGCTGAGCATCGAAGGCTGCGTCACTAAACAGCTGATCAATAGCTTCTGGCTCAACTGGCCTAGCCGTTTCACGACGTTTATTTAACTGCTTTTCCTCTGCGGCAAGTTGCAATTCTTGCAAGTGGCTTCGCAGCGGCCAGAGGTTGAGACTCGCTTTCTCCAGCGCCACCGCGCGGACCCAACTCCCAGTGAGATGTTTGCCATTGAGCACCACTCGCTGATAAAGATCCCTGGCACTGTCACTGGACAGATAGCCAGGGCTTGCGGGCGCTGCATTCAACGCAAATTGCGACTGCAGCGTGGAGTTGAAGGTATTCTGGATATCATCGCGAATCAGCCGGGACCAATCGGGACTTCCCGCCACGGTGTAACTCCAGCGAGTATCGCCGGTGGCACCCAAATGGCCAGGATCACAGGCAATAGCAGTGAACCCGGATTGCTGCTCGATCTGGAAAATCATTCGTAATGAAAAGAGCCGTACCTGTGAAACGAGCTCGGCAGGAAAATTCTCAGGGCTATAGGTATTACCATCGAGGGTGGCCGATAGCATTTGCCACTTTGCACGGCACGCGATCAGTGGCTCGCCAAACAGACTATCTGCAACAACCTGGCTATGTAACCTCACCCGAAGGTGATCCTGGCTGCCGCGGTCATACACGTTAACGACAATCGGCTTGGTTGCAGCCTGCACTGCTGCAGGTAGCAATAACAATAAACAGATCGAGAAAATCTTCACCATATCAATAGCCTTTTTGCTATACACCAGATACATGCCGGCTTCTTGCTCCGAGGCTGATATAAGAGAAGATGCTGCGGTCTGCCAGAAAATCATAGCCACAACGATGTAAAACGTAAATAACGCTTTAGTTCCCCTTTGGCCGCCTCCCCAAAGAATTACCGTGATAGCAGCCAGGCATCAATACGATTGGCAAGCGCTGGCGCGCCCTGAATGGAAGGCGGGTAACTTAATGCTACGGGCTGGCGCTCGTAATCTGTAACCTCAGCCTGGTGCAGCATCACCGCCCGCTGCTTTCCCGATGGGTGGCTAGCGAGTTGCGAATCGTAGAGTTCCAGAACCGCCGGCACACTACGCGCACCCAGATCGCGCACCAGCCTTGCCTGATCCCGGGGGTAAAAAGCCGGCGCCACCCAGATCATCGCTCGGAGGTCTTGGCCGGCAGGCGGCATGTCTGTGATGTAATTACTCGCCCGCCCAACGGCCAGCAGCGCCGGATTTTCATACCCCCGGCTCACCAGTGTTGTCAGCCCGGCTTGCAGCGTTTTTTGGATTCGCTCCCGGTAAACAACCTCACGCTCTCCAGCGGGATTATCGACCCTGACATCAACCTCCACCGATGCAGCATCACCTGTGCCTGTTTCAGAGGCCGCTTTGGGCACATCCGGCTTCCGCTCCAACAGTGTCCGCAACGACGAAGACGGTGCTTCAAGACCCACCGTCAATACCGCCCAGCCCTTGTCAGCCAAGCGCTGTGCCAGGCTACCCGCTATTCCAGACGCAGCGGTTTCACCTACCTCTGGCAGAATCATCAACGCACCTTTGGCAGGCAAGGTCCGCTCGGCAAAAAGCAGGCCCAGCACTCTGTCGTCGTCATCCAGGTTTAACCACACCGCCGCCTCGGGGTACGTTCTGCTTAGCGCGGACTCCCCCAGCCCGGTTAAAACACCGGACCGGGCCGGCGCAACCGTTCCCGCTTCGATCCCGGCTTTCGGTTCGGTCTCAGCGGCCATGACTGAAACCGTTACAGAGCAGGCAAAACATAGTCCCAAGACCAGGACTCCTCGCTGCCAATTATCAATAATGGTCCGGACTCTACGCACAGATTCTGACTCTTTATTAGCGGTGAAAAAAACCAAAAACCATTGCAAGCTGCTAGACTATCGGACCGTCTGGCAGTACCCGCTGAGACTGTCATTATCAACGATAAACCGTGCAAAGTAATTGAACGCTGCTGCAAGAGAGCCACCATGAACCCTTATCTGATTGCCCCATCCATTCTGTCGGCCGATTTTGCCCGCCTGGGCGAAGAGGTGGATAACGTTCTGTCCGCCGGCGCAGACGTGGTGCATTTCGACGTGATGGACAACCATTATGTGCCTAACCTGACCATCGGGCCGATGGTGTGCGAAGCGCTGCGCAAGCATGGTGTTACCGCACCTATCGATGTACACCTGATGGTATCGCCGGTGGACGACCTGATTCGCATGTTTATTGACGCCGGTGCCAGCTATATCACCTTCCATCCCGAGGCGTCCCAACACATTGATCGCTCCCTGCAGCTGATTCGCGAGGGTGGCTGCAAGGCCGGCCTGGTATTCAACCCGGCCACCCCTCTGCATCACATGGATCACGTGATGGACAAACTCGACATGGTACTGATGATGTCGGTGAATCCCGGCTTCGGCGGCCAGAAGTTCATTCCCGGCACCCTGGGCAAGCTGCGGGAAGCCCGCAAGCGCATTGATGCCAGCAACTACAACATCCGGCTGGAAATCGATGGCGGAGTAAAAACAGACAACATACGTGAAATTGCGGAAGCCGGGGCAGATACCTTTGTCGCGGGCTCGGCTATTTTCAATACCGACGATTACAAAGCCACCATCGATACGATGCGCGTGGAGCTTGAGCACGCACGCATGGCTCTGGGCCACACGGTTCCGGGCCAATGAGCCTGGCCGGTCTGTTTAACGCCCGCTGGCCAGGTGTTGCCCTGTTTGATCTCGACGGCACCCTGGTAGACAGCGCGCCGGATCTCGCAGCTGCCGTTGATCTGACCCTTGAGCAGTTGGGGCGCAAGCCAGCCGGGATTGAACAGGTACGCCAATGGGTAGGTCACGGCTCCCCCATCCTGATGCGAAGGGCCCTGGCCGGGAAGGCCGACTGGGAACCAACAACTGACGGTGGCGAAGCCCTGTTCAACGATTCGCTGAAACTCTTTTACCAGAATTATCAGCAACTCAACGGCCAGCATTCAACGGTCTACGCCGGTGTTGAAGCCTGCCTTGAAACATTGAGTGAACGTGGCTGCCGCATGGCCGTTGTGACAAACAAACCTGAACAGTTTGTGAGCCCTCTGCTTGAGCAGATGGGCTTGGAACATCATTTCGAACTGGTGGTTGGCGGCGATACGCTGAGCTCAAAAAAACCGGATCCTGCGCCCCTGCTCCATGCCATGGAAGCTCTTCAGGGTAGCCGTGGCACGACGGTGATGGTGGGCGACTCGGCGGCAGACGTCAGTGCCGCCCGGGCAGCGGGCATTCCCTGTGTAGCGGTCACCTATGGCTACAACTTTGGCCGTTCAGTACAGGCACTGGGAGCAGACGCTGTGGTTGATTCCCTGAGCGAGCTTTTGTAACCTCTCAGGTCTTGAACGTTAATTCTTTTCAATTCGGGAGATTCCTGCCGTGCAGGGACTGAATCTGACTGCAGCGCGAGGCATCCTCACAACCCGCGCAACACGATGGTGGCGATGGCGTACCGGCTGAAAACACTCAGCCAGGCATCAAGCGAGCGCCTGCTCGAACGCAGATCAGATTCCAGGAAGCCCGACCATGAACTCCGAACAATTCCGCAAGCTGGCACACGCCGGCTTCAACCGTATACCCGTGTACCGCGAAGTACTTGCGGACATGGACACCCCTTTAAGCACGTACCTCAAACTGGCCAGCGGGCCTTATTCTTACCTGTTTGAATCGGTACAGGGCGGCGAAAAATGGGGCCGTTATTCCATCATCGGCCTGCCTAGCCAGGAAGTGCTCAAAGTATATGACCACCGCATAGAGATTCGTCGGCACGGCGAGTTGGTAGACCGCCGGGGCGAGTTGGTAGAGAGCGCTGAAGTAGACGACCCACTTGCGTTTGTTGCCAGCTATCAGGAGCGATTTAATGCGCCTGACCTGGAGGAATTACCCCGCTTCAACGGCGGTTTGGTCGGCTACTTTGGCTACGACACAGTGCGCTATATCGAAAAGCGCCTTGCAACCAGCTGCCCCCCGGATCGCATTGGCACGCCCGACATACTGCTGATGGTGTCCAATGAACTGGTGGTGTTCGATAACCTGCGCGGCAAGCTGCATCTGATTGTGCACGTAGATCCGGCCGATGAAGGCGGTTACGAACAGGCCCAGCTAAGGCTCGACGAACTCGAACAGCAACTGCGCAGGAAAACCGCCAACACTCCGAAAACACCGGAACATCTGCGCGGCAAAACCGTCGACGAAAGCGAGTTTGTGTCCGGTTTCAGCCAGGAAAAATTCGAGGCCGCGGTCGATAAAATCAAAGACTACGTGCTGGATGGCGACGTCATGCAAACCGTCATTTCCCAACGTATGTCGATCCCTTTTGAAGCTCCGCCGCTGAATCTGTACCGCTCGCTACGGGTACTCAATCCGTCACCTTACATGTACTTCCTTGATCTGGATGATTTCCATATTGTCGGCTCATCGCCGGAAATCCTGGCGCGTATGGAAGACCGGGAGGTCACCGTGCGCCCCATCGCCGGTACCCGCAAACGCGGCGCCACCGACGCCGAAGACCGGGCACTGGAAGCCGAACTGCTGGCCGACCCGAAAGAAATCGCCGAACACCTGATGCTGATTGATCTGGGCCGCAACGACGCCGGCCGCGTGTCAGAAACCGGCACCGTGCGGCTGACCGAAAAAATGGCGGTAGAACGCTACTCCCACGTAATGCACATAGTGTCCAACGTAACCGGTCGGGTGAAAGACGGCACCAGCTGTCTCGACGTGCTGAAAGCCACCCTGCCTGCCGGCACCCTGAGTGGCGCCCCGAAAACCCGGGCCATGGAAATCATTGACGAACTGGAGCCGGTAAAGCGTGGCGTCTACGGTGGCGCTGTTGGGTACCTTTCATTCAACGGCAACATGGACACAGCCATCGCCATCCGGACCGCCGTGATCAAGGACAAAACTCTGCACATACAGGCCGGTGCAGGCATAGTGGCCGATTCGATACCTCGCCTTGAGTGGAAAGAAACCATGAACAAAGGCCGCGCCATCTTCCGCGCGGTCGCCATGACCTACAACGATTTTGACCACTGAGGCGAGGGAAATATCATGCTATTGATGATCGACAACTACGATTCCTTCACCTACAACGTGGTGCAGTATCTCGCCGAGCTGGGCGCCGATGTGCAGGTGCACCGCAACGACGAAATCACTGTGGAGCAGATCGAGGCGCTGAGTCCCGAACGGCTGGTAATCTCCCCCGGCCCCTGCACACCGAATGAAGCCGGAGTGTCCATGGACGTTATCCGGCATTTTGCCGGCAAGATCCCCATTCTCGGCATCTGCCTGGGCCATCAGGCTATCGGCCAGGTCTTCGGCGGCAAGATTATCCGCGCCGGCCGAGTGATGCACGGCAAGGTTTCACCGGTTTACCACCACAGCACCGGCGCGTTCCGCGGTCTCAACAACCCGTTGCAGGCCACCCGCTATCACAGTCTGGTGATCGAGCAAGCCAGCCTGCCGGAATGCCTGGAAGTAACCGCCTGGACTCGCAACAGCGACGGCAGCGTGGAAGAAATCATGGGCGTGCGCCACAAAACCCTGGCCGTCGAAGGGGTGCAGTTCCACCCGGAATCGATCATGAGCGAACAGGGCCACGAACTGCTGCGCAACTTCCTGCGAACCCAATAAAAAGGCAAAGCCAATGAACATGAAAGACGCACTGAACCGGGTGGCCGAAAACCTCGATATGTCCCGGGAAGAAATGAAACAGGTAATGAGCATCGTCATGAACGGCGAAGCCACTGACGCCCAGATCGGCGCCCTGCTCATGGGCCTGCGTATCAAAAGCGAAACCGTCGACGAAATAACCGGTGCGGTGGAAGTCATGCGGGAGTTGGTCTCCGGCGTAAACGTCAAAGCAGAACCCCTGGTCGACATCGTAGGCACAGGCGGCGATGGCGCCAACCTGTTCAACGTATCCTCAGCCTCCGCTTTCGTTGTCGCCGCCGCCGGCGGCTTTGTCGCCAAACACGGCAACCGTGCCGTTTCTTCCAAGAGCGGCAGCGCCGACCTGATCGAACAGGCCGGGATCAACCTCAACCTCACCCCGGAGCAGGTCGCCCGCTGCGTAGAGCAGATCGGCGTCGGCTTCATGTTCGCCCCGGCCCATCACGGCGCCATGAAACACGCCGTCGGCCCGCGCAAGGAAATGGGCTGTCGCACCCTGTTCAACATCCTCGGCCCCATGACCAACCCGGCCGGCGTCAAACGCCAGTTACTGGGCGTTTTCAGCAAGACGCTTTGCCGCCCCATGGCCGAAGTCCTGCAAAAGCTTGGCTCCGAACACATTATGGTGGTGGCTTCCAAAGATGGCCTTGACGAAATCAGCCTGGCCAGCACCACTCACGTGGCTGAACTGAAAGACGGCGAGATCATCGAATACGATATCACCCCGGAAGATCTCGGCATCAAAAGCCAGACCCTGGTAGGCCTGTCTGTTGATACCGCCGAAGAATCCCTGAACCTGATCAAAGCCGCCTTCGGCCGCGGCCACGACGAAATGGCGGAAAAAGCCCGGGACCTGATAGCCCTCAACGCCGGCGCAGCCATCTACATTGCCGGCCTGGCCCCAACCGCTAAAATGGGCGTGGAAATGGCCCTGGACGCCATGGGCTCAGGCTTGGCCGCCGGCAAACTGGCAGAACTGGCAGATTTTTCCCATTGTTTCTGAGTCAGGAAAAAATTTAATGAGCACGCTCAACGATAAAACCCCAACGATCCTGCGCAAAATCGTTCACAGAAAATGGGAAGAAATCGAGACCCGCAAGCGTACCGCCAGCCTTGAGGATCTCAAAGCCCGCGCTGGCGACCAGCCTGGCACCCGCGGCTTTACCAATGCTCTGCGCCAGCGCATCGAAGCCAGCACACCGGCCGTCATCGCCGAAATCAAAAAAGCCTCTCCCAGCAAAGGCATACTCCGGGACCCCTTTGAGCCCGCCGAAATCGCCGAAAGCTACGAACAAGGCGGTGCCGCCTGCTTATCAGTACTCACTGACCACGACTTTTTCCAGGGCCACGAAGACTACCTGATAGCCGCACGCAACGCCTGCAGCCTGCCGGTCATCCGCAAAGACTTCATGGTCGCGCCCTACCAGGTTTACGAAGCCCGCACCATCGGTGCCGACTGCATACTCCTGATTGCCGCCTGCCTCACCAAAGACCAGATGCAGGAACTCGAAGGCATAGCACACGAAATTGGCATGGACGTGCTGGTAGAAGTGCACAACAGCGAAGAAATGGACGACGCACTGACGCTGACCACACCGCTGATCGGCATCAACAACCGCGACCTGCACAGCTTCGATGTGTCACTGGAAACCACCTTCAACCTGCACCAGCGCATAGGCCCAAACCGACTGGCTATCACCGAAAGCGGCATCATGACCCGCGCCGATGTCGAAGCCATGACTGGCCGCGGCATCTACGGATTTCTGGTGGGCGAATCCTTCATGCGCGCAGCCAACCCGGGCGAAAAACTGCAGGAGCTGTTTTTCGCCCGATAGCCAGGGGCAAACCCGGAACCGGGGCGGATCAGACAGAACCCGCCAAGGCTTCCTGCATCAGCAATTGCAAATGTTCAGGCAACTTCGACGATAACGCCAAAGCCCGCTCGTGAGCGCGGGGCGACATTTTGCCCCAGGTGCGCCGTACAATCCTCAGCCACTTCTCCCGCTCGTATTCGGCGTTGTCCGCATAAAACTGCGCAAAATACTTTTCCAGAAATACCATGCAGGCAACATCTTCGAGCAACTGGGTGTCTGCGTCTTTACGCAACTCCCGCTTGGTCAGAATCACCTCAACACGCTCGCATTCACTCTCAGGATAGCCACAGTCCGCCATAATCTCAGCAGCCCTGTGGCCGTGCATACGGCCGCAGGCCTGGCGCCATTCGTAATAGGATTTTCGGCCTTCAGGGTAATCGCTGCGGGGCATTTTCCAGCGTTCGATGTGCTGGGCGCGACAGGCAATCTGCATCCGCTCTGACGGCGCAGGCTCCAATACGTGCAGCCAACGAGTCATGTGCAGACTGTAAACGTACTCTCTAGGCAAGAGCTCGTCTGCCACAGCCTCCTTATTTGGATCTGCGCGGTTTGCACTGTCAATCGTATCCAGAGCACACGTGAGGGATGCTCGCTCCATACTGTCTCCTTTAACGACACAATTACCCCGCAGGGGTTATTGCGCCGGGCGTCGTATTATCTGATGATTGAAACTACTGGCAGCCGGATTATGACTATGGTGAGATTTTCAGACCTCAAACCGCCATATAAAAAGGTACCACCCCAATGGCTCCCCGCTTATGAGGCGCACATCCGGATAGTAGAACGCCAGGTCGCTGTTGTTGCCGCCTGGGTTCTCCTGATCACTGTAATTTTCTACCAGTTTACCCATGAACTGCGTCTTGCCCACCGTCCGGATCTCTGGTTTACGGAGCTGGCCTTCCGGACACCGGTTCTACTGAGCGCTTTACTAACGCTGCTTTCCCATTATACCGGTAAGCCCATGTGCCGAAGCCTTTACTTGCTCAGGGCCATGGGGCTTTCAGTCATGACCATGATACTTGCACTGTTTCTGGTTCACTACAACGGGGTGTCTGCCGACACCTATCAGATCACCAATGGCATGGTCATCAGCTTTTTCGGGGTTGCGATTCTGTCTGTTAGGGGCTGGAGAGAATGGTGGCTGTTATTTGCCCTGCCTTTAGCTATTTTTGCGCTCGTCGCCCAGGCACGGAGCCTTGCTCTGACAGAGATGCTGCCTTTCATATTCGACCCACTGGTCATGATGCTTATCGGCATAGTAATGAGTGAAGCGCTGAGACAGCTCAGAGCAGGAGAGTTTCTTGCCCGGCAACAGCTCCGGAAGCAGGCCACTACCGACCAGTTGACCGGGTTACTGAACCGCAGGGCCATGCACCAGTTGCTTGAGAAGGAACATGCCCGTGCCCAGCGATACGGAACAAGGTACAGTTTGATCCTCGGGGATCTCGACCGGTTCAAGCTCGTGAACGACCGTTACGGCCACAATGTCGGGGATATAGTACTGCAGGAAACCGCGCGCAGGCTGGGCAGCCAGATGCGCGCGCAGGATGTTTTATGCCGCTGGGGTGGTGAGGAAATTCTGATGCTTTTACCCGAAACCGGCCTGGAAGGCGCCATGCAAGTGGCTGAAAAGATTCGCTTGTCTCTCGCAGACAAGCCCATTCTGGCAGGCAAGCACAGCATTCCTCAAACCATCAGTCTTGGGGTCACCAGTTGCTTGGGGAGCCATGACATTGTCAGCGCCATCAAACGAGCTGATGACGCTCTTTACCGGGCCAAGGAAAACGGCCGCAACCGCTCTGAGGCCGAGGCCTCCCCATGTTCAGAACAGGATTTGCGAAACATCAGGCCTGCGCGGACGGGCGCGACTTGATGCGGTCATACCATGCCTGAAGGTGGGTATGCTCGGGCAGAATACGGATACTTACCACGCGAGCGAACGCCACCGTCGTAAAGGCATTGATGTCGGCAGCGGTAAACCGGTCGCAGCAGATGTATTCCCGGTCGGCGAGGTGATCATTGAGGAACGCCATAAACTTGCTGACGCTCTTCCCGCAATCCTCGCCCCATTCCTTGATGGGATTCATCCTGTCTTTGAAATAGCCGCTGGTGTGCTGGAAGCACATGCCTGTCGGCGTAAAGAAGTAGAACTCGATCCATCTGACCCACTGCTCAATTGTTGCTTTCTCAAGCGGAGTGTCGCCCAAGAGGGTCGGCGCCTCCGGATAGCTTTCCTCAAAGTAACGGCAAATGGCCATGGTCTCGGCTATGCAGGTTCCGTCATCCAGCTCCATTACCGGCACTTTCTTCATCGGGTTACGCGCCACGTATTCCGGCGTCAGATTTTCACCTTTCTGCAGATCAATCTCAATGAACTCGGCCTTATCAAGCAAACCCTTCTCCGCCATGAACATGCGTACGCGGCGAGGATTCGGTGCAGTTTTCGTTTCGAAAATCTTCATTGTTATCAGCTCCGTTCCGGAAAAGCAGAATGAGTCAAGGTGACAGACAACCGAGAGATTGGCTCGAAAAAAGGGTTGCGTCAAGCAACTGACGATAAGCCTCGCAAGCTTATTCAATACGTCTTCATAAATGGCCCATTTTCGTTAAAACCTTGTAACTGAGCTCAGGATCCTTATGCTTATGGCTACGTGGTAACCGAGACGAGTCGTTTTGCCCTACTCCCAGCATTGCCAGAAAACCGCAAACCAGAGAGCCTTTCCCGGTTACCTCACATCAGTCATAAAACAATTAGCAAAACAACTGATACCAGAATTCACCAACCCTCGAACGGAGAAGTGACTATGCGAAAGCTTACGTCTGCCGCACTGCTATGTGCGCTATCGGTGCCCGCCATGGCACAAGCCAATTGTGGTGAAGTATCAATCACGGAAATGAACTGGGCCTCCAATACAGTGGTCACCAACGTAGCCAAGTTCATTATGGAGCAGGGCTATGGCTGCGATGTATCGGTTATCCCTTCAGACACCGTACCTGCGGTAACGTCCGTAGCGGAAAATGGAGAACCGGATATTGTCACCGAACTGTGGTTGAACTCCGCCGGTGAGGCTTATCTGCGTCTTGAAGAAGAAGGCAAAATCGAAAGGCTCGGAAAAGTGCTTGATCCCGGCGGCGTCGAAGGCTGGTGGATCCCCACTTATCTGGTAGAGAAACACCCCGAGCTGAAAACGATCGAAGGTGTGATGGCCAACCCCGAGCTGGTAGGCTCGCGCTTCAACAACTGTCCGGATGGTTGGGGCTGCAGGGTTGTCAGTGACAACCTGGTTCGCGCTCTGGATCTTGAAGACGCCGGCATCAAAGTGTTCAACCACGGTTCCGGTGAGACCCTTGCCTCTTCAATGGCTTCTGCTGTCCAGAAAGAAGAGCCTTGGTTTGGCTACTACTGGGGCCCGACCGTGCCACTGGGCAAATATGACATGACCCGGGTAGAACTTGGCGAATACAAGCCGGAGGTTCACCAGAAGAACCAGACTGCCAACGCGGACAACCCCGGTGTATCCGAGTTCCCGGCTGCAACCGTTCTTACCTCTGTTACCACCGACTTCAAGGACCGCGAACCTGAAGTGACAGAGATGCTCAGTAAAATGACGTTCAAGACAGACACCATGAGTGCGCTTCTGGCCTGGATGGATTCCAGTAACGCATCCGGTGAAGAAGCAGCGGTTTACTTTCTGAGCAACAACCGTGATGAATGGTCTGGCTGGCTGAACGATGACGCCAGGAAGAAGCTTGCTGCCATTCTTGAAAACTGATTGACCCGCCTTTGCCCGGGAGCAGCATCTGCAAGGATATGCACCGGGCACATCTGATCGTGACAGCAACAGAATTCTGTGGCGTATGGCTCCCCATGCGCAGAAGAGGCTAAACGCAAATGGCAACCTACGACTCCCTGTTTTCGGCACTTGGGTTAAAAGAATGGTGCGCGGAAGGCAAAGAAGACGGCCCCATGTCGATGGCCGACCTACTCGCCAAAGCCAAAGGCGACAATGCAGAGCCCGAATCCCTGTGGGATTTTCCATTCCCATCAATGGATGCTCTCAACGATTCCTGCTCTGCATTTCCGCAATCCAGAGAGCTCACAAAAGGTCTGGAACAGGGTTTCCTTGCCGTAAAAGACAATCTCAGCCTGGTGCTTGATCCATTGACTCAGCCACTGAGCTGGGCTCTTGATGGCGCCCTGTACGGCATGCTCTCCACACCCTGGTGGATCATAATCCCGGTTATGTTGGCCATTGTTTTTCTGGTCACCAAATCCTGGAAACTGGTGCTGTTTGTGGGCGCCAGCATTTGCCTGTTGGCGTTTATCGACTACTACGAATACGCCATGCAGACGCTTGCCATTATTTTTGTCTGCGCCTTCCTCTGTGTCCTGCTTGGCGTACCCATAGGCATTGCCATGTCCCGAAGCAACACCATGCAGCGGCTGACCATCCCGGTGCTCGACATGCTCCAGACGTTGCCCCCATTCGTTTACCTGATTCCACTGATCTTCCTTTTCAGTGTGACCGAATCCAAGCTATACGGTATCGCCATTATTCTGTACGCCATCGTGCCCGTAGTGCGGCTGACCAACCTTGGCATCCGGCTGGTGGACAAAGATGTGATCGAAGCGGCGGATGCGTTCGGCATGACGCCCCGCCAGAAACTGTTCAAGGTTCAGATACCCCTGGCTCTACCCAACATCATGGCGGGCGTAAATCAAACCATCATGATGAGTCTCGCCATGGTTGTTATCGCATCACTGGTTTCGGCTCCCGGCCTCGGTGTGCTGGTGCTTCGCGGCATTCGAAATCTGGAGCTCGGAGTTGGTCTGGTTTCCGGCCTCGGCATTGTGATCCTGGCCGTCATTCTTGATCGTGTGACCAAAGCTTCTCTGGCACGCATCAACGCCAGCCAAAATCAGTGAGGACAGCACGTGACAAATGAGATAAAGATTTCCATCAAAAACCTTTACAAAATTTTCGGTCCGACACCGGATGTGGCACTTGAATATGTAAAACGGGGCATGAACAAGGCCGATCTGCTGGATCAGCAAAACCATGTCCTGGGACTCAGGGATATCAACGTGGATATCCTCGATGGCAAGATCACCGTTATCATGGGGCTTTCGGGCTCTGGCAAGTCAACGCTGATCCGCCACCTCAACCGTCTGATTGAACCCACCGCCGGAGAAGTCCGCCTTGATGGCGACAATGTTCTCGATCTGAACGAAGAACAACTCCGCCAGCTCCGGCGGGAACAGATGTCCATGGTGTTCCAGAAGTTCGCATTGCTGCCGCACAAAACAGTACTCGAAAACGCCGGCATGGCCCTCAACATTCGCGGCTCCACCGTCGCGGATTTTGAAGGAGAAGCGGTAAAGTGGCTGGCCAGGGTGGGACTTGAGGGCAACGAAAACCAATATCCCCATCAGTTATCCGGTGGTATGCAGCAACGGGTGGGCATAGCCCGTGCGCTGGTTTCCAACTCCCCTGTCATGCTGATGGACGAGGCCTTCTCTGCGCTGGATCCATTGATCCGATCAGACATGCAGGATCTGCTGCTGGAACTTCAGGGCGAGCTTCAGAAAACCATTGTGTTCATCACCCACGATCTGGACGAAGCACTTAAGCTCTCGGATCATCTGGTCATTCTCAAAGATGGCGAAGTGGTTCAGCAAGGTGACCCCCAGGACATCCTGCTCAACCCCAACGATCCATACATTGTCGCCTTTATAAACGATATCAATCGCGCGCGCGTGCTCAGGGTGCGCTCCATCATGAATCCTGATGTCGATAACGATACAGATTATGCAGGTGACGTTTCCGAGAAGGACAACCTCGAGACCGTGCTTTCCCGCTCAGGTGGCGACACGGACCTGATATTCAGGGTGGTTCGCAACGGTGAGGCAATAGGCAGCCTCAGCATGAAAGATCTGACTCGCGCCCTGGTTCCGACAGATGCTTCAACCACGAACAGCGCCAGTAAGGATTAATTAGCCGCAACCGATACAAAGAACCGGGCGTGAGCTATTATCTCAGAGCACGCTCGCCTTCGTAGTACCCTGACATTACTAATGCGGTTTCACTCATGCGGCTTCAACCATGCCCCGAGCAATCCTGATTGCATTGTTCATCAGCCTTGCCGGCTGCTCACCGCCAGAAGAGCAGCCGGTCAGTGACCCTGCACAAATCACTCATTCATCGGATAAAACCCAGCCTGAAAGCCGGGATGAATTCACCATTGTTATTGCCGCAGACCCCTGGTGCCCACACAACTGCGTAGCTGGTTCCGCCCGCGAAGGCTATGCCATAGACATGGCAAGGGAGGTTTTCGCTGTCGCTGGATACGAAATCGAATATATTAATGTGAGCTGGGCGAGAGCCCTTCAACTGGCCAGAGAAGGCCGCATCGACGCAATAGCGGGCGCATTTAAAGGTGACGCCCCGGATTTTATTTTTCCGCAGGAAGCCAGCGGCATCTCACGAACACATCTGTACACCAACGCTGAAAGCCAATGGGAATACCAGGGCATAGCTTCACTGAAGGGACAAACCCTGCTTGCTATCAACGGCTATTTCTATTCGCCGGAACTGGACGGTTACATTGCGCGTAATCTGGACGACCCGAGCCGCGTGTGGATACTGTCCGGGCCCGCGCCGCTTGACCGTGCTATCCGCCTGCTTGAGCAGCACCGGACGGACGTTTTTGTAGAAGATGAGTTTGTCATGAATTGGGCATCGCAGACTCAAGGCAATGTGCCGCCGCGCAACGCCGGCGAAATATACGAAGGACCTATCTTTATTGCGTTCTCGCCAGCCAACCCGAAAGCCGCAGAGCTCGCCCAGGTGCTGTCGGATGGCACCAGAGAACTGCGGCAATCGGGGCGGCTCAGTGAGATACTGGCCAGCTACGGATTGCCCTTGTTCTCCGTTGACTGAAACGCGGTGATCTCCTCGCCTGTCGAGGTTGTCAGCACCAGCTGTCCGTTGCGACCAATTGATGCACGCTTTACCTTCGACATCAGCTCCAGAAAGCGATCTTCCTGGTTCATCAGGGCCGGCGCACAGGCCATTTTGGTTGCAAACATATAGTCAAAGCTCATCCCTTCAGCAGTGCGCTCATACTGGCCTCCGTAGCGATTACAAGAGGCCCGGCCGGCAAGGCGGTTTTCATCCAGAAACTCAACAGTCATCCGGGAGCTATCAATAATGCCAGCGCCTGCCAGGTCTTCAACAACCCATTCGGCTCCGCGGAACAAGCGCTCAGGATCACCACCACAGCCCTGGAAGACTTCACCGTTCAGCTCCAGGCGAACCTGCGCCGGGAACTGGGCTCCAGACATAGTGTCCTCACACAGCTGACGCGCCACCTTGAGCGTCAGTTCCTGCCCATCCAGCTCACCACGGAATTCGCGGCCATGGCGGCTAGCGACGGTTGTTTCCAGCGCGACCTTTTCAGGCTCTCCAGTATCATAAGGGCGGTTCAACACCAACTCCTGATGCGCTAAACGGACATGCCAGAAAGGCTCGTTACCAGTGGCCTCAAACGGCACTTCCAGTGCACCGACCTGCAAGCATTCCGGGTATCTCTGCCCCTTTACGCTGAACAGCGCTCGCTCGCCTTTACTCCAGAAATAGGTTTCATCATCTTCCGGCGCTACATAACGCGCTCCGGAAGCGCTCACTGCCTGTTTTAGCAGAAGGCGCTGGCCCTGATAGTCAACGTCAAGCTGGTCGCCGTTTCCAACACTGGTCGCAGCCACGTTCAACTGGCCACACTGATAGCTGCCTGACGCCGCCGGCGAATCCGGCCCGGTGGCGCAGGCAGAGAGAAAAAGCCCACTGGCTGCGACGACAGTCGTCACCAAGATCCGCTTCAGGTACATGGACACACCCCGGCATTAAAACGTGAATGAATGTCAGCATCTTAAAGGCAAGCCTTGAGGAAAACCAATTGCAGAAGCCTCGGAAGCGTTAAAATCACGCAACGCATACAGCCATGCTGCTTTTTATCCCTCCAACCGAAGGTTATGCTGAAGCCCATCACACAGGAGACAAAGCATGGCTCTCAGGCTTTATCAGTTCGCCATATCCCACTACTGCGAGAAAATCCGTTGGGCACTGGATTACAAAGAGCTCAGTTACGAAACCACAACTCTGTTGCCAGGCCAGCACATAAAAACCGTGCGGAAGCTGACGCGGGGTGCAGGGGCCTCAGTACCGGTATTGGAGCATGATGGTGAGGTAATCCAGGGGTCGTTCGACATTCTCGATTACCTTGACAGGACCTTCCCTGACAAGCCGCTCATCCCAGTGGATGAACCTGCAAGAACGCAAGTATTGGAGTGGGAAAAGCGCCTGGACGAAGAGGCCGGCCCCGCCGTCCGCTGTTACTCCTACCACCATTTCCTGCAGCGCCCGAAAATAGTGGTGCCACTACTCGCGGCGGGCACGCCCTTCTACAATCGCATACTGCTCAGCCTCGCCTTCAGCCGGGTAAACGAAGTGATGCGAAAGTGGATGAAGATCAACGAAAAAACCGCCGAAGAATCCCGAAAAGTAATGGAAGGATTGCTTACCGAACTGGCAGAAGCCTACAGCCAGCAGCCGTTTCTGGCAGGTGAGACTTTCTCCCGCGCAGACCTGACAGCCGCTGCGCTTTTTGCACCGCTGTTTCAACCGGAGGCTTACCCGGTACCCTGGCCAAAGCCGGCGCGAATCCCGAAGGAAGTCAAAGATTGGCTCACCCAATGGCAGCCGCAACTGCAGGTGCTTGGAAAAGTGTACAGTGACTACCGGTAACGCTTTGGCGTAAATCGCTACCCCCAGTGGCGTGATACGACTGCCCCCATCCCGCGAGCTCGTGCCAGAATACAGCGGAATATAAAAGGGGAAAAGCCTATGTCACTAACGGACATGATGTTCGCGGTACTTGAGGAAAGTGGCCTGCTGGCGCTCTGGCAGGCGATTTCCCCGTGGCTGGCGCTGGATGAGCGGCAACTTATATTTGTCGTCGCGACACCGGTTTTTCTTGCCGTAGCGGCTTTTGAGTATCTGAAAATACGGCACAACCCGAAGTTGATGGATACCCGGGAAGCCATCCGGAACTTCACCCTGGGGGCGGGTTACCAGGCCACCGAGTTATTGTTTGCCGGCATTATTGCCTTTCCGGTTTACGCTCTTTGCTACCACTATCGTCTTTTCGAGCTGGAGCTGAACTGGCTGACCGGCTTGCTTACCTTTTTGGGCGTGGATTTTTGCTTCTATTGGATGCACCGTGGCAGCCACCGCATGCGATGGTTCTGGGCCGCCCACGTTGTTCATCATTCCTCCGAGCGAATGAACTTTTCCACGGCAATGCGCCAGAACGCCACCAACATTTTCAATGGAGGCTGGGCCTTTTACCTGCCCCTGGCTCTGCTGGGCTTTAATCCGGTATGGATAGGCATCACCTACGCACTGTCTCTGGTCTATCAGTTTTTTGTTCACACCACACTGGTTGGGCAACTGCCGGGCTGGATCGAACAGGTATTCAACACCCCAAGTCATCACCGGGTTCATCATGGCCGCAATCCGGATTATATTGACCGCAATTACGGCGGCACTCTGATTATCTGGGATCGCTTGTTCGGTACCTTTACGGAGGAAAACGTCAAGGTGCCGGTTGATTACGGGATTACCCGCCCTGCGCCGTCGCAAAATCTGTTTGTGCTCTGGACTCACGAATACGTGGATCTGTTCCGCGACATGGCCCGCCCCGGTCGGCTAATGTCTCGGCTGAGCCACCTTTGGAAACCGCCAGAGTGGGAACGCCCGGCCCCGACCACTTCCGGAACACAGCATGCAAGAACAACCCCTGAGCCTGAGAGGCCAGAATAATCATGTGATAACGGGCACGATTTTTTGTCCGAAAACGCCTCGCTCAGCTCTGGTTATCGCCCACGGTATGGCAGAGCATGCGGGGCGTTATGCTGATTTCGCCCGTTGGCTGGCCGAGCAAGATATTGCCGTTGTCACATTGAATCACCGGGGCCACGGCCCTGAATGCCCGCCCGATCAGCTTGGACATTACAGCGATACTGGCGGCTGGGAAAAGGTGGTCGACGATCTGAACCGGGTACTGCTCGATGCACGGGAACGCTTTCCTGGCGTGCCTCTGGCCTTGCTGGGGCACAGCATGGGGTCATTCATCGCCCAGAGCTGCGCACAGCAGCATCCTGACTCGCTGGACTGCCTGATACTAAGCGCAAGCAACCGCATCCTCCGCCCCCACTTATGGGCCTCTGGAGTCTTGATCAGGGGAATTCGTCGGCTATACGGCCGACATCACCGAAGCCCAACCATTGCCAGAATGACCTTTGGCAAGTTTAACCGCCTGTTCCGCCCCAACCGGACTGACTGCGATTGGCTAAGCCGGGATACAGCCCAAGTAGACCAATATGTATCGGATTCGTTGTGTGGGTTCGAATGCACCGCCGGGCTGTGGCATGATTTTATTCAGGGTATGCTTACCATTAAACCTTCGCTTTGGCGCAAGACCCTGCCCGTTCACCTGTTTTCCGGCTCGGACGATCCGGTTGGGGAAATGGGCAAAGGAGTTATCCGGCACGCTCAGAACATCCAGAGGGCAGGCGTGCGGGAAACAAGCTTGCGATTGTTCGAAAGCGGCAGGCACGAGATGCTGAATGAAACCAATGCCGAAGAAGTCCGGGAACATGTATTCTCGCTGCTTGTCACGGAGAATGAGTCCGATACCTGAGAAGATTCCCGCCCTGGCTCTGAGGCAACCATACCAGGCACGTCGTCATATACATCCGGATACAAGAAAGACGCCCATGCACTTCCCCAGAAAACGTTGTCGCCCCGCAGCAGTCCTGTGCCTGCTACTGGCATTCAGTAGCATGGCTCACGCCGTCGATGTTCGGATTGCTGTGGCCGCCAACTTTACCGACACCACCCGCGACCTGATTGCAGCCTTTGGCGAGGCAACCGGGTTGGAAGCGGTCGCCAGCTTCGGCTCCACTGGCAAACTCTATGCACAAATAGAACATGGTGCGCCGTTTGACGTATTTCTTGCCGCCGACAGTCATCGTCCGGAGTTGCTTGAGAAGAGTGGTCAAGGCGTAGCGGGTACCCGATTCACCTATGCCAAGGGAAAGCTGGCGCTGTGGAGCCCGGTACCCGGCACCTTTGAGGATCCGAAGGTATGGCTTGAGTCCGGCGAATTTGCTCGCTTGGCGATTGCGAACCCGAAAACAGCGCCTTACGGTCTCGCGGCTCAGGAAGTGCTCACCGAAATGGGTCTCTGGGAATCGTCGCAGGATCGCCTGGTGCGTGGTGACTCCATCGCCCAAACCTTCCAGTTTGTCGCCACCACCAACGCCCAATCCGGTTTTGTCGCTCTCTCGCAGGTGCGCGCCTGGGATGAAAAAGGCGGCTCACTGTGGGTGATTCCGCAAGCCTACTATTCCCCCATCAAGCAACAGGTTATTCTTCTTACCCGTAGCGCAACTAACCATGCGGCGCACCAGTGGCTTGAGTTCCTGCGCGGCGACGAAGCCCGACGCATTATTGAAGAATCTGGCTATGAAACCGAACGCTGAGAAGTAACCCGGTCGATACCATGGACATGTACTGGGAGCCCGTCTGGCTCACCCTGAAACTCGCAGGTTTTACCACAGCCATACTTCTGGTGCTGGGAACGCCTATTGCCTGGTGGCTGGCCCGGAGCAACCATTGGATAAGGCAGCCCATTGCGGCAATTGTTGCTCTGCCGCTGGTATTGCCCCCCACCGTTCTCGGGTTCTACCTGTTGGTTCTGATGGGTCCAAAAGGCATGGTTGGTCAGCTCACCGAGCAGCTGGGCCTGGGTTTGTTACCCTTCACCTTCGAGGGCCTGGTGATTGCGTCGGTCATCTACTCCCTGCCGTTCACCGTTCAGCCCCTGCAAAATGCATTCGCCTCAATCAATCAGCAGTTACTTGAGGTCGCGTCCACGCTCCGGGCGTCACCCGGAGATCGTTTTTTCTCCATTGTGCTCCCCCTGGCCCGCCCCGGGTTTTTAACCGCTGGCGTGCTCACCTTTGCCCATACCATCGGCGAGTTTGGCGTTGTGCTGATGATCGGCGGCAACATACCCGGTGAAACCAAGGTGCTCTCAGTGGCCATCTACGACCATGTAGAGTCTCTGGAGTACACCCAGGCCCACTGGTTGGCGGCTGGTATGGTTGTCTTTTCTTTCGTCGTGCTCGTAACGCTCTATTCGCTCAACGGCCGGCTGCAATCCGGATTGGTGAAATGATGGCGACAACGGGGATACAGGCACGATTCGCCTGCAAAGTCGGAACATTTACACTGGATGTCGATCTGGACCTGCCCGGTAGCGGGCTCACCGCTCTGTTCGGGCACTCCGGCTGCGGCAAAACAACGCTCCTGCGCTGTATGGCGGGCTTACAAGTAGCGAATGGCGCCATGCGTGTTAACGGTGACGAGTGGCAGAGCGAATCCGGAAGCCGCCCCGTTCACCAGCGGCCTCTTGCTTACGTGTTTCAGGAAACCAGCCTGTTCCCTCACCTTTCGGTAAAGCGCAACTTGATGTACGGATACCGACGCATTCCACAAAGCGAACGCCAGATATCCTTCGATCAGGCTATTGAATGGCTGGGGCTCTCGCACTTGCTTAACCGTATGCCCGAAAAGCTCTCAGGTGGAGAGCGCCAGCGTGTCGCGATTGCCCGAGCACTGCTCACAAGCCCTAAACTCCTGCTGATGGACGAGCCCCTGTCTGCGCTCGATCAGGGTAGCAAGCAGGAGATCATGCCCTACCTGGAAGCTCTGCGGGACAACCTCGCCATTCCCATGCTCTATGTGTCTCACTCCACAGCGGAAGTTGCACGACTGGCGGACCACATTGTCATGATGGACAAGGGGCAGGTAATTGCCCAAGGTCCACTGCAACAGATTATGGCGCGCACAGATCAACCCTTTGGGCTGGAGGAGGATGCAGGGGTAATTCTCGACGCCACTGTCTCAGAACGTGACGAACGATGGCACCTCTATCGGGCTGATTTTGCGGGGGGCCATCTATGGCTACGTGCCGATGGGAACCTGGCAATCGGTCAAAGAGTTCGCTTACAGATACTGGCAAGGGATATTAGCTTGGCCCTAAGCGAGCAGGCCGATCAAAGCATCCAAAACATCCTGTCCGCCACCATTAATGAAATCGCCTCAGACGTAAGCCCTGGAACCTCTATGGTGCGATTGCTGGCGGGGCAAACACCGTTTCTGTCTCGCCTGACCAGCAGAGCCGTGCACACTCTGGCAATTGAGCCCGAGCAGCAAATCTGGATGCAGATCAAGTCCGTCGCTATCGTCGACTGATCAACCGGACCGGCTTATGGCCCTATTGGCCAAAGCCCCTCCTGCCTCTGACAAGTATGCTTCTTCGCATAAACCGTTCAATTCCTTGATCACGGACTTGCAATGACGTTCAGCACTCACCGCGTCACCAGCGGAAAAATTTGCCTGCACGCCGTAACCCAAGGGAATCCGGACGGCATACCTCTGGTTTTGGTTCACGGATACCCGGACAACCACCGCGTCTGGGACAAAGTAGTTGACGCTCTGGCGCAAGATTATTTTCTCGTACGCTACGATGTCCGAGGTGCCGGCTTTTCCGACAAACCGGTTCGTACGCGGGACTACCGATTATCACTACTGGCGGAAGATCTTGAAGCTGTCGTGGATCAGTTACTGCCAGACCGCCAGTTTCATATACTTGCCCACGATTGGGGCTCTATACAGAGTTGGGAGTCTGTCGGCTCAGGCCCATTGCAGGAGCGAATTCTTTCCTTTACGTCTATTTCTGGCCCTTGCCTCGATCATGTTGCGGCCTGGTTAAGGGCGCAGGCTTCAAACCTTACCGGTAGCGGTTCCGTCCGAGTTGCCAAACAACTACTTAAATCCTGGTACGTTTTTCTGTTTCAAGTGCCAGCCATACCGGAAGCCGTTTGGAGTATGGGCCTTTACAAACAGTGGCCAGCTTTTCTGAAGAAGCGGGAGGGCGTTGTAGATGCCTGTTTCAGCAGGTTACAAAAAAATGACGGGCGCTTTGGTGTGCATTTGTATCGGGCTAATTTCATACCTCGTCTGCTCAGGCCTCAACCAAGGTTCGCAACCTGCCCAGTGCAGCTAATCATTCCGAAGCATGACAACTATGTGAGCTCAGACTTGTTCTGCCATTTAAACCAATGGGTGGAAAAACTAACCCGAGTGCAGATCGATGCACCGCACTGGGCGCCTCTTACAGAACCAGAGACTATTGCCAGTGCGGTACGCAGCTTTATTCACCCTTAGCGGGTACCGAAAACCACCATGGTTTTGCCTTTAACTCTTACCAGCCCCTGATCTTCCAGGGTCTTCAAAACCCGGCCCACCATTTCGCGCGAACAGCCTACAATGCGTCCGATTTCCTGACGGGTGATCTTGATCTGCATGCCATCAGGGTGCGTCATGGCGTCTGGTTCCTTGCACAGATCCAGCAAGGTGCGGGCAACCCGGCCAGTTACATCCAGAAATGCCAGGTCGCCAACTTTACGGGTAGTCTGGCGCAGCCGCGAAGCCATCTGCTCGCCAATAAAATAGAGAACCCCGAGATCCTGCTGGGCAATCTCCCGGAATTTGGGGTAGCTTATCTCAGCCACCTCACATTCGGTTTTAGCCTTCACCCAGGCGCTGCGGGAATCCATATTGTCAAACAGCCCCATCTCACCAAAGAAGTCTCCGGCATTGAGATAGGCCATGATCATCTCGCGACCATCATCGTCCTCAATGATGACCGTAACGGAACCCTTGACGATGTAAAAGAGAGAGTCGCTTTTGTCACCCGCATAAATAATGGTGCTCTTGGCCGGATACCGGCGGCGATGACATTGCGAAAGAAAATAGTCGAGATGCTTGGTTTTCTGCTCAACCGGCTTGACGATAGTGGCCATAGTGCGAGTCGTGCCTCCTCAAATACTGGCGGGTTCCGATGTTTGTTGTTCACCCGGCTTTCCTTGCGGGTTCGGTTGTTTTTGCTACAAAACAGAGCAACTTATAGCAAGAAGGCCTGCTTCGAGCAACTGGAAACAGTATACAAGATGTATCTGGAATGTCTGTCGCCACCTGTCAGCAAACCCGGGTTATGCTAGCATCCTGATCCAACAGCTTACCTCGGGGCCTGCTGACGCCAGCCCTGTTTAACAGGAGAACATCCTTCATGAAAGCAACCGTCGACTGGACAGGCAACGCCAGCTTCCGGGCTACCAGTGGTACCGGACACTCTGTACAACTGGACGGCCCGCCCGATCACGGCGGCGAAAACCTCGGCCCCCGCCCGATGGAAATGCTGCTGATGGGTCTTGGGGGATGTTCATCATTTGATGTCATGAGCATTCTGAAAAAAAGTCGTCAGGACGTCACTGCCTGCCACGCCGAACTGAAAGCAGAGCGAGCAGATGCGGTTCCGTCGGTGTTCACAAAGATCCATCTCCATTTTGTGGTGACCGGCCACAACCTCAAGGAAAATCAGGTAAAACGCGCCGTAAGCCTGTCAGCCGAGAAGTACTGCTCCGCATCAATCATGCTTGAAAAAGCAGGGGTGGAAATCAGCCACAGCCACGAAATCCGCAGCGCAGAGTAAGCCTTGCTCACAGTACTATTCAATATCCGGCGGGGCGTGCATAATACCGCCCTTTCTCCGCCGGTCTGCGCAAAAGGTGAACAACCTGGTCAGTAGTCGGTGGCGGCCTATGCAGGGCGTGCAACTGCCGCTCTGCCGTCATTCATCTCCATAATCCGGAGGGGCTGAGCATGGAACCAAAACTCCAGTTGCACGGTTTCAATAACCTGACCAAATCCCTGAGCTTCAACATCTACGACATCTGTTACGCGCAGACCGAAGAGCAACGCGCAGGTTACATTGATTACATTGACGAGATGTACAACGCAGAGCGCCTTACCCAGATTTTGACCGACGTGGTCAAGATCATCGGTGCCAACGTTCTCAACATCGCCCGCCAGGATTACGAGCCCCACGGTGCATCAGTTACCATGCTCATTGCCGAGCATGAGCTGACCAGTGGCGAAGAGCCCGACAACGAGGAATCACCTGGCCCGCTTCCCGACACCATCGTAGCCCACCTGGACAAGAGCCACGTCACCGTGCACACCTATCCGGAGAGTCACCCCCATGAGGGCATCAGCACCTTCCGGGCAGACATTGACGTATCCACCTGCGGCCTGATCTCTCCGTTGAAGGTACTGAACTACCTGATTCACAGCTTCGATTCCGACGTGGTTACCGTCGACTACCGCGTCCGTGGTTTTACCCGGGATGTAGACGGCACCAAACATTACATTGACCACGACATCAACTCGATCCAGAACTATCTGACCGAAGATACCCAGAACGCCTATCAGATGATTGATGTGAACGTTTATCAGGAAAATCTCTTTCACACCAAAATGATGATCAAGGCGTTCAACCTGGATAATCATGTGTTCGGAGAGAATGCCGACGAACTGGACCCGGAAGTGGCAAAGTCCATCGAAGATCGTTTGCGGCGCGAGAAGCTGGAGATATTCTACTCGCGCAACGTGGAGTAAAAACGCGCGGCAGAATCAGGCGAAGGATTTCTGGGCAATCAGGCGCTGCAGCATGGGCCTTACGATCAAATCCATGGCCAGCGCCATTTTTGGCCCCGGAATGACCAGAGTATCGTGGCGTGACAAGGTACTGTTCGGTATTGCTTGCAGCAGGTAGGAAAAATCTACTTTAGAGGCTTCCCGGAAGCGGATCACCAGCATGCTTTCATCTTCCGTTGGCACATCCCGGACCACAAACGGGTTGGACGTGTCCACCAGAGGGATGCGCTGGAAGTTGATATGGGTGTGTGAAAACTGCGGCACGATATCGTGAACATAATCGTCCATTCGATTGATGATCGTTGCGACCACCGCTTCCTGACTGTAACCCCGCTGATAGGTATCCCGGTGTATTTTCTGAATCCATTCCAGATTTACAATGGGCACCACGCCAATCAACAGATCCACATACTGCGCAATATTAAACGCCTCACTCACAACGGCGCCGTGCAGACCTTCGTAGAATAACAGGTCGGTATCGGGGTCCAGCGAGCCCCAGGCCGTGAACGTACCCGGCTTGTGGCCTTCAGCCTGCAAGCCGCGATCTTCATCGTGAACATACTGTCGATATCGACCGGTGCCTGACTGACCATAGTCGTAAAACAGCGCCTCCAGCTTATCGATATGGTTGGCCGCGAGAGCAAAATGGTTACGCTCACCGAATTGACCCTTGGCGGCCAATCGAGCCATCTGCTCCCGGTTATAACGGTGAAAACTGTCACCGCTGACCATCGCAGCGGTCAGCTCCTCACTGGCAAACATGCGCCGGAAAATCTGGCCAGTGGTGCTTGTGCCGGCACCGGATGAGCCGGTAACCGCAATAATGGGGTGACGTTTCGACATGGCTGAAGCGCGCCGTGGTTTGAATGAAAATTGAATACGGGTTAGATAAGAACCGGGTAAACCTCAGGCAAGGCTGTCGAGCGAACGGGGTTTCTCGATCACAAAGCCCTGAGCGTAATCCACGCCCAGCTGTCTCAGTGTATCCAGCACGTCGCGTGATTCAACCTGGGCTGCAATCACTTCCCGATCCATATAGTGCGCCATATCCACCATGGATTGCACCATAGCCCGGTCGATTTCGCTGGTGCTCAGCTGGCCGGTGAACGCGCTATCAATCTTGATCATATCAACCGGTAGCGAGCGCATGAATTCGAACGAGCTCGGGCCGCTGCCGAAATTTCCGAGGCAAAATCTGCACCCCAGCTCTTTCATCTCAATAATAAAGTCGGCCACCGCCTGCACATCATTGATCGCGGACGCTTCGGTTATTTCGAACCAGAGGCGCTCAATAGGTGCGTCTTTTTCACTCAGTTTTTCATAGATGTATTCAAGTAGCGATTGGTCGTTCAATGAGTATCCGGACAAATTGATGCACACGCCACCAAGATGGCGAGGGTCCGGCGCCTTTATCCGCAACCAGTCCAGCAAATGCCCAACTACCCAGCGATCGACGGCCTGCATGCGGTCATACCGCTCTGCCATACGCACAAAATCCCGGCCGGTAATCAGCACCCCGGAATCGTCGTACATGCTGATCAGCACTTCATACTGGGTTGCCATCCGGGCACGGCCGTGTAAAGGAATAATCTTCTGACAGCGCAACAACATCCGCTCTTCGTCGAGATCACCAAGGCTGGCAACCTTGGCCGCTATCTGCTCCTGGCGGGCCTGATCACCAGCATCCAGGGAATAAACAGAAATCTTGCCCAGCCCTTTATGCTTGGAGACCTCCAGGGCCTGCTCAGAGGCTCGCAGCCAGCGCTCAGCGCTAACCAGCCCAGGCAACTCCGGAACAACCCCGACACTGGCAGACAACTGGTAACTTCTGCCACCGTACACGGATTCGGCCTTCTCGACGGCAGCAATCAGATTAAGGGCCGCATCGTCTGCGTTCTCAGACGGCACCAGCATGCCAAATTCATTCCCTGCAAGCCGCGCCAGAGGCATTCCATCACCAACATGGTCGCGCAGCAGATCTGCAACACTTTTCAGGGTGTCGTCACCGGCCTGATACCCGGCAGTGTCGTTCAACAGACGGAACTTGCGCAGATCCAGCCGCAACAAGGAGCGCTCGTCTTCGCGCCGGGCCAGTTGCTGGTCGAGCATGCGCTCAAACTCGCGACGCCCGAGGAGGCCTGTCAGCTCGTCATGAGTAGAAGCCCAAGACAGCTGGTCATAGACCTTACGAACCATTCGGTCGATACTTTCATCCACCAGCGGCCGCTCGTATTGGCCATCGGGCACAATAATACCCTTTCGCATATGACGCGCCAGAGCTTCGAGCTCAAGCTCCACAACCCGCATACCCTGATGATTCACAAATACAAACCGGCTGAACCCACGGGCCACCCAGACCAACCGGATATACTGTGGCTCGTCGGGTTTTTCCTGGTCCCGCAGCCAGTCCCCGGTACGAAGCTTCTGGGCCCGGTTTATCCAACGTTGAAGGCTGCGTTGCTCACGCTCCGACAACGACCGTTTGAGGTCTTTATCCATCGTCGTCGCAGGCACCTCCACCATTTCCGGTGGCTTGTCAGGACTGCGCACCAAAAATTGCTTCAGTTCATCACGTATTTGAGAGGATGGCATGTGATTACTGGAAATAGATGCCAGGCCGTCCTGAATAACCCGGAGCAGTTCCGGCAGATTCACTGAACTGTCACGGTCTTCAGCAAACGCCAGTAGCGAATCAACCACCGATAGGTAATCTTGCCAAACCTGGCTGTCCTGCCCCTGACGTATCCAAGTCAGTGACAGCAAATCCCGCCAGCCACCATCAAGCAGGCTGAGCACGGCTTTCGGTATTTTACGTCCCGCCAGTTTCCGGTTCAGCACCTCGGCTACTGCAGATTTGGACTCGGCAACTTTCTGGGCGCCCTCCGCTGCGGCCGTCACCCGCTCCACGTTTCGGCGGTATACCAGATTCTGGCGATCAATCAGGCCGTCAAGCTCCTGAACTGTCTGCTCAAAAACCCCGGTATCCTGCTCAAAGTCTGTGGTAATACGCTGGACAAGCTCATCAACCCGGCGCTGAACCACCGGATTGAGCCGACCGCCTTTAACGCCAAGCTGCGCCAGCCGGTTCATAACGCCTCTGACGGGGCTGTTCTCGTCATCAAAAAATGCGGGGTCGCGCATCACTACTTTCAGAACCGGCACTTCAAGCTGGCGCATCCGCTCCTGGGCGTATTCGCTGAGTTTCGGACTCTCGGTTACAGACTGGAAGAAACGATCGACAACATCCAGCGTACCCTGCTGTTCGTCATCCAGCTTTTTTGCACCGCTCTCGCGAACTTTTTCGACTACCCGCTCCCGCAGTGGGATAACGTTGCTGGCACCGTCAACCGGTTCTGCCTGGAGCTGTTGAAGCTCGCGTTGCAACTCGCCCGAAGACATGGGTTTGGCATTGACCGGAAATGACGCCGGCTCAGTATCGCCACGCGTTGCACGGCTGTCAGCGAGCGTTCCCAGCAAATTCCGCACGGTCGCAAAGGCTGACTGCGCTGCTTGAGCATAACTCCGGAATTCATTGCCCGAGCGTGCCTTTCCAGGCCCCGCATCGCGGTTCTTTGGTGTGGGCTGTGGCTTGGCAGGAGCTGGCTCGCCCGGACTTTGAACCGGTTGATTCTGCTCTGCAGCCGGCTTGCTCTGGGGGCTTGTGGCGGTCTGCTCGCTCAGATACTTACTGAGATCCAGTTCCGGCAAAACGCCATGGCGAATAAGGATATTGTTCAGTTCTTTATACAGAGGCCCCAAGTGGAACAGCACTGACTGTTCAAACACTTTAAGGCAGATTTTTTCAACCTCTCGGGAGGCTTTAAGCTGGTTCAGACCCGCGTGAAACGACTCGCACACAAGTGACGGGCCAAGGGGATTATGGTGCCCGGTTGCGTTGGCAATGCCCAGCTTGTCCAGGCGCAGCTTGAGCTGAAGCAGGTCTTTACGGTATTGGGTGTCGGCCTTTGTAACCATCACCCGGATCGTCAGCCAGTCTTCAAACTCGCCCTTGTCCACCATCGAAAGCTCAGAGCCGGGAAAACCTTTAGGGGCCGGTTTTAGCGGAGATTCAAGGCTACGAGCCATCTGGTGCCATATAACCCGCTGCCGCGCCTGAACCTGGCCCGAAAAATCCATCAACTCATTAGCCTGCTGGTCGTTCGTAGCTTTCTGTGCTGCCGCTTTCAGGGCTGTGGCCATCTGCACAAAGCAGACGTCCATGAGCGGTTCTATGTGCTGGATAACCGCACGGGCAGACTGGTGCAGCACAAACTGGACACGTTCACTCGGGGCGCGCAACGAGGCGCGATCCTGACTGTGGGAACCACCGCACTGCTGTAACATGGCCGCGACTGCTTCCGGGTTCGTACGGGTGAAATTAACGCCCATGGCGCCGTCAATACGCCTGACCATATTGACATGGAGTTCATGGCGCTTTTTTCCATCCGGACCGCGAAAGCGCACAATCAGCTCGGATGGCGTGGCGGAAGCAAAGGCCCGATCAAGCTTGCCTGATGTTTCACCGGAATAGCGTACAAACAGGCCCTCGGGGCAAAAATCCGCAATCTGACATGGCCACGACTCGCCCGTACCCAGATCAATCTGGGCGGCGAGTTTGATGGGCTTACGGGGGCTGTTGCGCCGTTCTCTCGGATCCATGAACTACCTGATATTGCACAAAGCCGGAAGGGGCAGGATACTCTGCCCGCTAACGACTAACGTCCCTGAAAAATAGTGGTCGCTGCCACCTTCTGTTATGAAAAGCGTGACCATGCTTATAACCGTTATTATGAGTGTACTATAGCGGCTATCCGGGGGCACACAAACCGCACCGCCTTAACGCCGTAACCTATGAAGCAGCTTAGTCAGATCTATACAGTTTTGCTACTGATAACGTGCCTGAACGGTTGCACTTCCATCAGCTACTACACTCAGGCCATTTCGGGCCACTTGGCGCTGACGATGGCAGGCGAACCAGTAGACGGTTATATCGCCAGCCACGAAACACCCGATGGACTCCGAAACAAGCTGATTGTGTCTCGCCAGGCTCGCCGCTTTGCAACTGAGCGCCTCGGGCTGCCAACGGGTGATGCATTCAAAGACTATGTGGCTCTTGATCACTCCTGGGTGGTGGTTAATCTGGTCGCCGTGCCGGAGTTCTCGCTACAAGCACACCAATGGTGCTATCCGGTGCTTGGCTGCCAGGCATACCGGGGGTATTTTGATCTTGAAAACGCTCAGCTGGAAGAGCAACGCTTCCAGGCCAAAGGCTACGACACCTTCATCGGCGGTGTAACGGCGTATTCGACACTTGGGTGGTTTGACGACCCGCTCCACTCCGGTTTTACCAATCTGTCCGATGACCGCATGGTGGCCCTGATGTTCCACGAGCTGGCTCACCGGGTTGTCTATATCGAAGAAGACACGGGCTTCAATGAGAGCTTTGCCACGGCGGTGGAGCTAGAAGGCCTGAAGCTCTGGCTGGCACATCGAGGGGAGCCATCCGTATTCGAACAGGCACTTGTGCGTTTCGAGTTGCGCAACAAAACCTATGCGCTGGTAGAGTCCGCAAGCGTTGATCTGAACAATCTGTACCGGCAACAAGGCATCCTTTCTGACAGCAGTCTTCGCAAGCGTAAACGGCTCGTTTTTGAAGAGCTGAATGCGTCTTACGAAGGGCTGCTTGACGACGAGAGCCAAAGAACAGAATCAAGAGGCAACAGGGAAGAAATAAAGGGGCCCTTCGGGACGCCCCCTGTCGCCTTCAACAACGCTCGTATCGCTCTGTTCAAGCAATACAATCAGTATGTGCCCGCCTTTCGCCAGCTACTCAAACAGTCCGACTACGACTTCCCGACGTTTTACCGTGCCGTGGAATCCCTTTCCCGGCAACCTGATGGGCAGCGCCAGCAAACGTTGCAGGCTCTGTCAGAGCGGTTTAAAGAACACTTTTGAATTGCGCTGTGTATTGTAGGCAGCAAGCTTTGGCCCGGGCAATGCCTGCACCGTACTGGGTTGGAAACCGCGCTCACGAAACCAGTGCTCTGTTTGTGTGGTGAGCACGAACAGCTTCTGAACACCCTGACTGCGGGCATGCCTTTCGATCATCAGCAGAATCTCGTCGCCACGACCGGCGCGGCGATAGGCGGTATCCACAGCAAAGCAGGACAATTCTCCGGCGCCCTCATCCGGATAGTTGTGCAAAGCGGCGCAACCGACAATGGTGCCATCACGCTCTGCGACAACAAAGTGTTCGATATCAGTCTCCAGCATCTCCCGCGACCGCCGCACCAGAATGCCCTGCTCTTCCAGTGGTTCAATCAGCCCCAGAATTCCACCGATATCCTCGGCCCGGGCCTGCCGGATCTGTTCGTAGTGATCACCACTGACCAGAGTGCCGGTTCCGTCGCGGGTAAACAGTTCTTCCAGCAGGGCGCCGTCGTTCACGTAGCTGATAATGTGCGCGCGTTTTACGCCCTTCACGCAGGCGTCACAGGCGGCCCGCAGCAAATCGGCGTCGTGCCCGGTGACGGTTCCATCCGCCAGCCGCTCTGGCGCCTCGCGTGCTGAAAGCTCTCGGATAAGCGAGCCGTCCTGCTCGAGCAGGCCCTCATCATCAATGAAAACGATCAGTTTTTCCGCCTGCAGCGCCGCAGCCACCTGGCTACCGACATCTTCGTACAGGAGATTGAAGGTGTCGCCGGTGGGTGAATAGCCCAAAGGGGGCAGTAGAACAATATGTCCCTGCTCCAGCAGCTTCTCGATACCGGCCACATCAACCCGCCGCACCTTGCCGGTATAACCGAAATCAATGCCGTCCAGCACACCAACAGGCTTCGCAGTCACATAGTTGCCGCTGCTTACCCGAATGCGTGCATTGTGCATGGGTGAATTCACCAGCCCCATGGACAACTGGCTTTCGAGGTATGCGCGCAAGCCACCGGTTGCTTCCATGACCAACGGCAAATGGTCTTCGGGGGTTATCCGCAGACTGCGGGAAAACGTCGACTCGAAACCGGCGCCATCCAGGCGGCGCTGAATTTGCGGCCGCGCCCCGAAGGCAACAACCAGGCGCACACCCAGACTGCTCAGTAGCGCGATGTCATGAATGATGTTGATGAAATTTTCATGCTCAACCGCATCGCCCGGAATGGTCAACACAACCGTACGGCCACGGTGCGCATTGATATAAGGCGATGAATGACGGAATGAATGCAGCCAGCCGTTCGATTTCAAGTTTTGTTCCCCAGTCCGTATTTTTTGATGCGCGCACCAGTTTACTCCAAGAGCGCTGTCGGGCGCCCACTCCAAAACCGTGGAGCGCCAGGGATGGCGCGACCGAGCCCTACAGGGACGTATTCACGGGCGTGTTTTGGAGTGGGCGCCCGGCAGCGCTCAGCCCGGAATCTGGCACGCAAGGATACTTAAAGACAAAACTGCCGGATAAGCCCCCTGAGAATCTTCACCGTAGGCTCAAGCTGCGACAGCTCTATGAACTCGTCTGGCTGGTGGGCCTGATCAATCGAACCCGGGCCCAGAACCAGGGTTTCCATACCAAGCTTCTGCAGCCAGGGAGCCTCGGTCGCAAAGGCAACCGCTTGGGCAGTATGGCCAGTAAGGGTTTCACAGGCTTTAACCAGCGCGGCGTCCGCCGGCGTTTCAAAGGGTGGCACGCCGTCAAACAGCGGTTCGAATTCCATAGTCAATTCGCGCCGCTCAGCCACCGGCTGAATTTTGTGCAGGATGTCCTGGCGCAGGTTTTCCATGCTCATGCCGGGTAGCGGGCGCAGATCAAAGTGCAGCTCGCAGCGGGCGCAAATGCGGTTCGGGTTATCACCACCGTGAATGCAGCCAAGGTTGAGTGTTGGCACCTGAACGTCAAAATTCGTGTTGCGGTACTGTTGTTGCCAGTCTGCGCGCAGTGTCAGAAGCTCACCAAGGGCCTCGTGCATGCCCTCCAGAGCATTACGCCCCAACCCCGGATCGGAGGAGTGGCCAGACTGCCCTTCAAACGTTAACCGTTCCATCATAATGCCTTTGTGCATACGCACAGGCCGGAGGCTGGTGGGCTCGCCAATGACCGCATAACGGGCTTTCGGTTTGCCAGCTTCAGCGAGCGCTCTGGCCCCGTTCATGGAGGTTTCTTCGTCCGCTGTCGCGAGAATGATTAGCGGTTGCTTCATGTCAGCGGCTGTAAATGCTTTGGCAGCCTCGATTGCCAGAGGAAAAAAGCCTTTCATGTCACAGGTGCCCAGCCCGTACCAGCGGTTGTCGCGTTCGGTCAGGGTAAAGGGGTCGCTTTGCCAGCGCTTGTCATCAAAAGGCACGGTGTCCGTGTGGCCAGATAGCACCAGGCCGCCAGAACCGCTGCCCAGAGTGCCAATCAGGTTGTACTTGCCGGGCATTCCGGGCACAGCCAGAACTTCAACGGAGAACCCCAGGGCTTCCAGCCACTCCCCAAGCGTTCGCACCACGGGTTCGTTGCTGTGATCCCATTCTGCGGATGCGCTGCTGATAGACGGCAGCGAAATCAGCTGGGTCAGCATCTCACGCACGCCCGGGACGGTGTCTGCCCTGCTGGTACTTTTACGGCCGTCAGTATCGTCGCTGAACTGCTGCATCGTGTCTCCTTGTCCGGCTTGAACGCTATTGTGCCTGGCCCCGCCGCCAGACCTCAAACGCTGTAATAGCACGGACAGCTATAGGATAGGCTACCTCACCTCCTGCAACCTTGCGGGCAACTTCCAGCTGCCGCTCGGTAACACTCGCAAGACGGCCATCCACCACATTACCGTTCGAGAGTGACACCCGGACCTTGCGATTGATCCACATGACCGCCTGTTCAAGATCTTCGGTATACCAGCGGGTGATATCCGGGCTCTCCTGAGGCACAACCGGCTCAAGGGCCTCTTTCGGTGGCTCAGGAACAACCGGCTCGACTTTGTGAAGAAATACATCTGGCACCATGGCGCCATTGTATTGCAGCGCCCAGGCCACAGTACCATTCGCACTTTCATCCTCTGAGCGCACCGGTATACCCAGTGTGTCTGAACTCGGCCGCACCGACGCTGTTATCTCCCCACCCTCAAGCAGCCACTGCCGGTAAAGCGCCAGTAACTGATCGCTGGCACGCCAGCCACGCGCCTTCAATCCGGCCTCAAAGCCAGCCAGGGCACGCCCTGCCCACCTTAACGGATCCAGACCGGCTTCGCGGGCGCAATAGGCTGCCACTCGCCGCATAAGCCCGCCATCTCGCAACGTAACTTCAAGGGGTTGGGCCGAGCTTGTCAGTGTCGCCTCTGGCGATGCCAGGTCAATGCGCGCCTCTGGCCAGTTGAGCTCCAGGCTGCCGGTATTTGCGGAGTTCAGCTCAAGGTGAACGCGATCAGGCGTCTGATTTACAATAAGCTCGCCGGACAAACGGGTTATGCCCATGCGTAACAAATCACCGCTCCCGAGCTGCTGACGTGGATCAGGTGCGCAGGGAAGCGCGAACAACGCCGCCTTCTGGCGCCCTGTGGCTCCATCCGCAGTCACCCAATTCCGGAACATGGTTGCCTCAAGAGCCAATGCCAGCCCTTCCGCCCGCAAAGTCCAGCTGGCCGGTATATCTGAAGGGGTCGCTAACGCCGTTAACAGGGCAAGGGGTGAACCAGCATCAAACTCTGCCCGACCGATAACCAGCGGCTGGGTCAACTCGAAATCCTGCCAGGATGCACCAGACAGCACCAAGCGGCCCTCGACGCCGGAACCGAGCCTGCCGCGCTCCAGAACCCCGCTTTCGCCAAGCGCCTGACGCGCTTCTGACATGCGCTGATCTGCCAGCCACCAAACGCCGGCCTTGAACGCGGCAAAACCGAGCAATGCAGCCAGAATCAGAATTGTGAGCAGACGTTTCATCCGGAAAATCCTCAGGCAGTGCCGCCAGTTACGGGAAATCGTTAGTTACGGGAAATAAGTGTGCCGACACCCTCATCCGTAAAGATTTCCAGCAGGCACGCGTGAGCCACCCGGCCATCAATGATATGGGACGTTCTCACACCATTCTCTACTGCGCTCAGCGCGCAGCGGATCTTCGGCAGCATGCCGCCATGAATGGTGCCGTCTTCGATCAGATCATTCACCTGTTGCGCGGTCAGCCCTGTGAGCACTTTGTCTTCCTTGCTCTTGAGCCCGGATACGTTGGTCAGAAGCATCAGCTTTTCCGCTTTCATGGCCTCAGCAACCTTGCCGGCAACCAGGTCTGCGTTGATATTGTAGGATGCGCCATCAGGGCCCACTCCAATCGGCGCAATTACTGGAATCACGTTACTGCGGGTGAGCATGTCGATCACATCCACATTGATACTGGCCACCTCGCCAACGCGCCCAATATCAATAATCTCAGGGCGCTCCAGTTCAGGCGAACGGTCCACAACTTCAAGTTTGCGGGCGCGAATGAGGTTGGCATCCTTCCCGGTGAGGCCTATGGCCGTGCCACCCTGAGCATTAATGAGGGAAACAATTTCCTTGTTTACCTGGCCACCCAGCACCATCTCCACCACATCCATCGTTGCCGCATCGGTAACGCGCATGCCGTTCACGAAGCGGGACTGGATATTGAGGCGCTGCAGCAGCTCGCCAATCTGGGGGCCGCCACCATGGACAACAATCGGGTTGATGCCCACCAGTTTCATGAGCACTACATCACGGGCGAAACTGCTCTTGAGGTCCTCGTTTTCCATGGCGTTACCGCCATATTTGATCACGACCGTTTTCCCGGTAAACCTCTGAATGTACGGTAACCCGCGGCTCAGAACTGTTGCCACCTGCATTGCTGTTTCACGATCCAGCGTCATCTTGTTGCCTTAATAAATCAGAGTTAAAAATCAGAAGCCCGCAAGGCTCACATCAGAAGTCCGCCACCAGATCCGGCGCTGCCTTCTGAAGTTGGGCCCGGAAAATATCTTTTATCCGCTGCAGAGCCTCTTTGGTTTCAGCCTCAAAGCGCAACACCAGAACCGGCGTGGTATTGGACGCGCGGCACAAACCCCACCCATCGGCGTAATCCACACGGATGCCGTCTATCGTGCTGATATTACCGTCACCAAAGTCCCCCACATTGCCCAACTGTTCGATAATGCTGAACTTGCTGCTTTCGGTTACTTCGACGTTAAGCTCAGGCGTGCTGATATCTTCAGGGAAATCTTCAAACACGTCGTCACTGTGGCGGTCTTCGATGCCCAGTATTTCCAGAAGTCTGGCAGCGGCATAGAGACCATCATCAAACCCGTACCAGCGCTCTGCAAAGAAAATATGACCACTCATCTCGCCAGCCAACAGGGCGCCAGTTTCCTTCATTTTTGCCTTCATCAGGGAATGACCGGTTTTCCACATGATGGGGCGCCCGCCGGCTTCGGAAATCACGCCGGCAAGCCTTCGGGTGCATTTCACATCGTAAAGCACATCGGCACCGGGGTTTCGTGACACCACATCCCGGGCGAATAGCATCAACAGACGATCCGGCCAGATAATCTTGCCGGAATTGGTCACCAGACCCAGCCGGTCACCGTCACCGTCGAATGCAATGCCAAGATCTGCACCTTCTGCTTTAACTCTCGCGATCAGGTCAGCAAGGTTGGCAGGCTTACCGGGATCCGGATGGTGGTTCGGGAAGTCGCCGTCAACGTCGCAATAAAGCGGGATCACTTCGCAACCAAGCTCTTCGATCAGCATGGGGCCCAGCTCACCCGCAATACCGTTGCCCGCATCCACCACGACCTTAAGGGGCGCTGCGACGGCGATATCACCCACAATACGGTCAAGGTAAGCCCTGCGAACATCTTCAGTAGACTGAGTGCCACGCCCGGCAGCAAGGTCACCGGTCTGAGCCCGACGGTAGAGCGCCTGAATGGCCTCGCCAGAGAGCGTTTCGCCACCCAGCATGATTTTGAGGCCATTGTAGTTGGCGGGGTTATGGCTGCCCGTCACCATGACTCCCGAACCATTTTCAAGGTGGTGGGTGGCAAAATAGAGTACGGGCGTGGGCACAGCCCCCACGTGGATGACGTTACAACCCGACGCCATAACGCCGCGGGCCAGAGCATCTGCCAACTCAGGGCTTGAGTGACGACCATCGTAGCCGATGCATAATGATGCCAACCCGCGACTGATGGCTTCAGAGCCTATAGCCATGCCAATCCGTTCGACGATGGACGACGACAGCGTTTCGCCGACAATGCCACGAATATCGTAGGCCCGGAAAATAACCGGTGACATCTCTATTCCTGACTCATCCGCCTCCTCAACCCCCGGCATATCTCCACCGGTAAAGAACGAGCTGTCACGGTTGCCGCTACCAAAGCCCAGAACATCCTCGTCACCATCCAGCATATCGATATCGGGCAGTTCCTTGTCCTGAAACAAGGGCTCGCTGTCCGTCGCTTCGGTCGTTTTTGTGCCCTTCGAGGGTTTTGGCCGGGCACTTTCAGCCGCTTTGGTTATGCGCTTTTCCACCACCTGCGACAGCCGGTACAGAACCTCGCCAGCGGCGGACACCATGTCCCACTGAAAGCTGGGCAGCTTCTGACGCTCACCACCAAATACTTTATGCGCCCATTGAATCAGGTTGGTCACTTCGTGACGCAGCCCCTTTTGAGCACTTACCAGCAACCACCAGACCAGTATCGCTGCCAGCAAAGCCGGCACTCCCACCAATATAGCGACCATCACTATATTGACGGGAGCCTCTGGCAAGACGCCTGGTTTGTAGCTGACAGTCCAGTCCGGGTTGGCGAGCGCCCGGACTTCCGTGGCACTCGTGCCGGCACCCGCGCCACTTCCCTTGCTAACGAAGGTGCGGGAGGCTCCGGAAACCGTCTGAACCAGCGCCAGCTCGCCGCCGAGCCGGGTATTTACAACGGAAAGCAGTGGCTGGAGCAGAGAGGCATCGAAAACCACCAGAAGACTGCCTACGACGGCCTTGCTGGCCGGGTTCCGCACAGGAGCAGCCATCTGCATGTACCACTTGTTCTCCCGGGGAAAGGCGTCCGGATAGAGGGGCTGACCATTTTCTGCTCGGCGCGCCAACTCAAGCCCGGCGAAGCCCAGCAAACCGTTTGCGCCCCCGGTCCTTGGAATCTGGCGATAAGGGAAAAGAAAAGCCGCCTTGATGCCGGGCAATGCCGTTAACAACTTCTGCTCGACTGCCCCCGAATCGGCACGTTCCATCAACGTATCCACCACGTGAGGCTGGGTCGCCAGACCGTTTACGCTCTGCTGCATCAGCTCAAGGTACTGGTTTATGCGCTGGGAGGCTGCATCGGCTTCAGCGGTTTTCCAGGCTTTGAAGCGCTCTTCTGTGGCAGGTTGCAGCACCAGAAAATGCACCAGAGCAATCGCCGCCACACCCGCCAGCAAAACCACCAATGCCTGGCTGAGGGCAGTTGATCCAAGGTGTTTGAGTTTTGACCCTGCGGGTGCGCGGGTCTTTGTCTTTGTTTTTGGTTCTGCGTTGTCAGCAGGCTGCTCATCAACAGACGCTTCGGGAGCTTTCTTCCTACCCAGTTTCATAGTTCATCCTGCAATTATTTTTTTTGCCCTGGACAAGCACTTATACGGCAAAGTATAGACGCGGCAACAGGTTTCTGCGCTATGGTTTAATGGTTACCGGGTACCAGTAGAGCCAAACCCGCCTTCGCCCCGACTGCTGGCATCAAACTCGGAAACCACTTCAAACTCGGCTTGAACAACAGGCACCAGAACCAGCTGAGCTACCCGCTCACCGACATCAACCGTAAAGGCGGTGTTACCCCGATTCCAGCAGGACACCATCAACTCGCCCTGGTAGTCGGAATCGATCAGCCCCACCAAATTACCCAGCACGATACCGTGTTTGTGGCCGAGCCCGCTTCTGGGCAAAATCATGGCTGCCAGCGACGGATCGGCGATGTGGATGGAAAGCCCGGTCCGGATTAACGTTGTATCGCCCGGTGCCAACGTTAGTGGCTCATCCAGACAAGCCCGCAAGTCCAGGCCTGCAGAACCTTCAGTGGCGTATTCCGGAAAAGCGATCTGGTTGCCGATCCGGTCGTCGAGAATACGTACCTGTAAATTTTTTCTGCTCATATCAATCCTGCTTCAGGTGTTCGCCAATCAGCGCCACGAGACGTGATGCAATAGCTTTTTTGGTATCGGGCCCTATCGTCTCCTGCCCGTTCGGCCAGAATACTGTCACGGCATTATTTTCACTGTTGAACCCCAGCCCTGGCGCAGATACATCATTGGCAACAACCATGCGCAAGTTTTTGCGTTGCATCTTGCCCTTGGCATAGCGAGCGACATCTGAGGTTTCAGCAGCAAAACCAACGGTGAACGGCGCATTCGGGCGCCCGGCAATCGTTGCCAGCGTGTCCGGATTGCGTATCAATGGCAGCGCCATGGACTCACTGGATTTCTTTATCTTGTCGCTGGCAAAGCTCTCGGGCCGGTAATCCGCAACCGCAGCCGTCGCAATGAACAGATCACAGCCTTCATCGACCGCTCCTGTGGAGGCCTGCAGCATATCCTCAGCGGTCACGACGTCACGAACGTCAATGCCCGCTGGTGCCGGCAAATTGACTGGCCCACTGACCAGAACGACACGGGCTCCTGCATCCCGGGCGGCTGCGGCCAACGCGTAGCCCATCTTGCCCGAACTGTGGTTGCTGATATAGCGCACCGGGTCTATCGGCTCGCGGGTTGGGCCGGCAGTGATCACGACACGTTTGCCTGCAAGCTCGCCAGCACCGGCCTGCTTGTTCATGACCAGCCCGGCGATCACCGCAGCCTCAAGCATGCGCCCGGGCCCATTATCGCCGCAGGCCTGCTCGCCCTGGTCCGGTCCCCAGAGCGTAATCTGCGGATCGTCCTTTAGCAGATGGATGTTGCGCTGGGTGCGCCTGTTACTCCACATTGCCTGATTCATTGCAGGCGCCACGGCAATAGGAGCCTCAGTTGCACAACAGACCGTGGTCAGCAGGTCGTTGGCCATACCCTGGGCAAGCCGAGCGATAAAATCTGCAGAAGCCGGGGCAATGACGACCTGATCAGCCCACTTCGCCAACTCTATATGTCCCATGCCGGCTTCGGCTTCCGGATCAAGCAGGGAGGTGCGCACAGGCTCGCCGCTGAGCGCCTGAAAGGTCAGGGGGGCGACGAAGGCTTCGGCACCCTGTGTCATGACGACCCTCACCTCGTAGCCGGCTTTTTTCAGCAAGCGCACAAGCTCGGCACTCTTATAGGCTGCAATGCCGCCGGTTATACCCAGCAGAATTTTTCTGACCGCCATAAAGGCTCCGTATCCGCTTAAAAAGAAAGGCTTATAAGATAGCATGCCCTGACGATACCGACAGCCCGCAAGGTCACCCGCTCGTTTACCATTTGTTGCTTTTTGAAGTAGTCTTTGTAAGTGAAAAGCGCAGGATGCGCCAAACCTCTCGAACGATACGCAAGGAAGCCCAAATGACCGATCCCGCCTGGCCCATGGACGAACGCCCCCGTGAGCGACTGCTTGCCCACGGCTCCGAAAGCCTTTCTGATGCCGAACTACTGGCTATTTTTCTACGCACTGGCACCACAGGCATGCCTGTTATGGAACTTTCGCGTTTTCTATTGCAGGAGTTTTCCGGCTTGCGTGGACTGCTTACTGCCTCTCGCAGGCAGTTCTGTAGTGTAAAGGGGCTGGGGGCTGCGAAGTACGCTCAGGTACAGGCCGCATTGGAAATGGCACGACGCGTAATGGATGAGCCATTGCGCCAGGGTGATCCGCTGCGCTCACCGGAAGATACCCGGCGCTTTCTCACCAGTCGGCTCGGCACTTACCCTCATGAAGTGTTCGCGGGCCTGTTTCTGGACAACCGACACCGGATTATTCAGTATCGGGAACTGTTTCGCGGCACTATTGATGGCGCTGCCGTGTATCCGCGGGAAGTCGTCCGGCAGGCACTGGAGGACAACGCCGCCGCTGTTATTTTTGCCCACAACCACCCTTCCGGGGTCGCCGAACCCAGCCAGGCCGACATATCCCTGACCAAACGCCTGAAGGAAGCGCTCGGACTGGTGGATATCAGGGTTCTTGACCATATGGTGATTGGCCACGGTGAGGTAATATCCCTCGCGGAACGTGGATTGATGTAGGTCGTCAAAAACAGATGTCGGAAAACTGGCCAAATTCCCAACAATTTTTTGCGTTGGGGGGCTGGTTCTGGTATAAAAGCGTCCCTTTCTGGCGGCGTCTGGCGAGCAGCGTTCAGTTTAGAGACGCAAACGGGGGCGTAACCGTTCCTTGGCAACCAGAGACGCATTAAAATCGAATTCGCATTTATTAAGACCAATGCTCAGGTCGGAGGCAAGTATGTCCAGAGTTTGTCAGGTAACCGGTAAACGTCCGGTTTCCGGTAACAATGTATCTCACGCGATGAACCACACCCGTCGTCGCTTTCTGCCCAACCTGCAAAGCAAGCGCTTTTGGGTTGAGTCTGAAAAGCGTTTCGTAAGGCTGCGCACGTCTACCAAAGGCATGCGCATCATCGATAAAAATGGTATTGACGCTGTATTGGCCGATCTTCGTGCCCGCGGCGAGAAAGTATAAGGAGCCGCATCATGCGCGAAAAAATCAAGCTGGTATCTTCAGCAGGAACGGGTCATTTCTACACGACCATGAAGAACAAGCGTAACACCCCGGAAAAAATCGAGATCAAAAAGTACGATCCGGTTGTCCGTAAGCACGTTGCGTACAAGGAAGCGAAGATCAAGTAATTGATCTTCGCTCATAAAAAAACCCGACCAGCGAGTCGGGTTTTTTTATGAGCGAAGAAAAACGTCACGGCGCTACAGGCACCGTGACATCCAGCGCGATGGGCAAGTGATCCGACATTGGATAGCTGACCACTCCGGAACTATGCACCTGGAGGCTCGGACTAACCAGAATGTGATCCAACGCTTTCTCCGGACGCCAGCTGGGGAAGCTATGGGCATCTGCAGGAAGCGGGATCAGATCAGTTTGCTTCAGCGGCGTGTTGGTAAGCAGTTGTTCTGCGTGAGCGTTCATGTCGCCCATCAACACCACATGGCGGTAATCGTTGATCAGGTCACTGACAAAGCCCAATTGGCGCTGCTGGGCGGATTTGCTCAACGACAGGTGCATCATCACCAGGACCAACGGGTCTTCCGGGTCGCCGTATTTCGCCACAATCACACCACGGCCGGGTATCAGCCCCGGCAAGCGGTGCTCTTTCACTTCCAACGGCCTGAACCGGCTCAGCAGACCGTTGCTGTGCTGGGCAAACTGCCCCAGATTGCGATTGAGCTGCTGATACCAATACGGAATTCCAGCGGCCTCGGCCAGGTACTGCACCTGATTGATGTGCCCGCTACGCAAACTGCCGCCATCGCACTCCTGCAGAGCCACTACGTCGTAGTTGCTGAGCAGGGTGGCAATCCTGTCCAGGTTCTCAAACCGGTTGCGGTGGGGCAACACGTGCTGCCAGCTGCGGGTCAGATAATGCCGGTAGGCCGATGTGCTGATGCCCACCTGAATATTAAACGTCAGCAGGCGGATGCGACCGGCGGCTGCAAAATCCGGAACATGATCCAGACCCGATGAGCTGCCACGAGCAACGTCAGTCTTTTTCTGGCTCTCATTCCATTGACGTCGCAAACGCTTATACATAGCCACCCACACCCATCGGAATAACGCTTAGCCCACCCACTGCGCGCCCGCGTTTACTCGCTTGCGGCGTGTTCCCGGGCAACCAGATAATCAACAACCTCCAGCACCCCCTCAAGGCTACCCGCCATGGAGGCGCTGACTGTGTACTTGCCATTGACAAGCATAGTCGGTGTGCCGGTAACGCGCGCGCCCCGGATTTTAGCCTGCGCCTGCTGCATGCGGGCATTCACACCGAAGCTGTTATAGCTATCAAGAAACGCCTCGCGATCCACACCGTATCCGGCCACAAACTCTGCCAGAGACTCACCATCATTTAACGGCCGGCGCTCACCTGCCAAGGCATCAAACAGAGCATCGTGCAGTTTATCCAGAGAGTTGATGGCCTCAAGCGCATAGAAGGCCCGGGCGTGTGGTTCCCAGGAGCGACCCAGAGCTGCGGGAATTCTCACATAGTCTACGTAATCCGGAGCTTTTGCTTCCCAGCTTTCAGCCAATGGCTTGAAGTTATAGCAGTGCGGGCATCCGTACCAGAACACCTCCGCTACCTCAACGCGTGAGCCGCTGTCTGTACGTACCGGGACGTCCAGTTTCTTGTAATGCGTGCCTTCCTTCCAGTCGGCCGCGTTAGCCTGGCCGAATATGGCAAGGACTGACAACAGCAGGACGACCGTTCTGAGCGCTCGGAACATGAAATATCTCCAGATTTTTGTGATGTCGTTGCTTATATGAATGACGTTACCGAGGAATTATGACCCGTCGAGCCTGAAAAGTTCCATCGTTCATGGATTACAGGTTCGAAAGACAAAAAACCCCGCACAAGGCGGGGTGTGTCTGGCACCGAATGATTGAATCAGTTCAGGCCGGAAATATAACTGGCAACGGCTTCAATCTCTGCATCGGTCAATCTGGACGAAACATCCATCATGATAGCTGCATTGGAGCCATTCGCCCGGGTACCGTCGCGGTAAGCATTCAGTTGCTTGACCAGGTATTCCGCATTTTGTCCGCCAAGGTGTGGATACCCGGCCGGCTCATTACCTTTGCCCTGCGGGCTATGGCAGCCGGCACAGGCGGGAACGCCAGAAGCCATGTTACCGCCGCGGTACAGAGCCGCACCTTTTTCTACCAGCTCTGGATCTGCCTGGCTAACGCCCATGTCCTGTGCAGCAAAATACGCGGCCAGGTCCTGAAGATCCTGATCGGATTTACCGTCCAGCTGCCCGGTCATCTCGGGAATGGAACGGGCGTTTTCCTGAATAGCCACCAACTGGTCATACAGGTACCTCTCACCCAGTCCTGCAATTTTCGGATAGACGCCCATAATCGGCTTCGCTCCACCCTGGCCATGACACGCCTGACAGGCTGCCGCCGCTTGTTTGCCCGCTTCAGGATCCCCTGCTCCGTGCGCCATGGCAGTAAGGCCAACGCCGAAAACAAACCCTGCGATCAGTTTCTTCATGCTCGCTCCGCTTCTCTCATCTCGAAATATTAATGGTTTGCAGCCGGCAGGCGCTGTTCAGTCAGGCTCAAAACCAGGGCTGACAGCGGTTACGCCAAGCGTACCGCCAGGAATTGGTGTAGCATTATACATTAATCCCTGATAACTGAAATCCAAAGGAAAGCCAACCGCTGTGGACTCTGATCTGACTCAAAAAAGCATCTCTTTTAACAGCGCGCGCTTCCTGATCAGCGCGCCAAGATTGGAGGACTGCCCGCCTGACACTGGCGCCGAAGTCGCCTTTGCCGGACGCTCGAATGCGGGAAAGTCCAGCGCTATGAACGCCATTACCGCAAACGGCAAGCTGGCCCGAACCAGTAAAACGCCAGGGCGCACACGCCTGATCAACTTTTTTTCCCTGAACCGTGAGCATGCCCGGTTGGTGGACCTGCCAGGGTACGGTTATGCGAAAGTATCCCGGGACATGAAAGACGACTGGCAAAAACACCTTGGACACTACCTGAACGACCGCCGATGCCTGCGCGGCCTGGTCCTGGTAATGGATATCCGCCATCCGCTTACCGACTTTGACCAAATGATGGTGGAATGGTGCGAGCATAACAAGCTGCCACTGATGATTTTGGCAACCAAAGCCGACAAGCTTAAATTCGGGCAGGCAAAAACCAGTATGCTGAACATTGCCCGAAAGCTTGAGGCCTTCAGCTGTGTTGAACATCTGATCATGTTTTCATCCACCTCAAAACTCGGCGTTGATGAGTGCCGGGCAGCGCTGATTAATTGGCTGGAAGATGAAAAAATGCGGGAATAACACAGAAAAAACCGGCCTGCGAAAAAACAGGCCGGTAAAACGTCAGGGTTTGCGACGTGTTAAAACCTGAAAACTCACTCAGGAGGCGCCAGAAATGTCCGGATTTCCAACACCCAGTAATGTGACAACCTCGCGTGCCAAAGGTTCCGGAAAAGCCTGACCTGCACGTTTTTTGCTCTGAATAAGCAGCCCACTCAGTTTACAGATGCCTCTCGCTTCTCTTCCTGATTCGGCATTGTTGGCCGGTACTGTTCCCGCAGCGCCATTACCTGTTCACGGTAAGCGGGTGTCAGGTATGGAATCTCTAGCGTCAGAACCTGATAAATGCCCTGCTTCAGTTCACGAAGGCTCAGGCTGGCGGAGGCTTTAGCCGCATGGGCTGTCTTCAGGTATGCCATCCAGTTAGTGATCACAAGCCAGACGTTCAGCGACATGGCTCCGCGCAAGGATTCGGGCTGTGGCTCGATGATGCCTGAATCTGCCAGTTTCTCGAATATCCGGCTTATGGCCGAAAGGCACCGGTTGGTAAACTCCCGATAGTCACTGCGCAAGCGCGGATCTCTGTCCAGCAGGTATTCCAGATCCCGGTGGAAAAACCGGTAGCTCCAGAGCCCATCAAATACCGACTCCAGATAGAACGTCATGTCGTCCAGCGTCATCGGGCGGTCTTCCGGGATATCCAGATAGAAATCTACCAGCTTTTCATATTCCTGGAATATCTCGTAAATGATGTCCGACTTGTTACGAAAGTGGTAATACAGATTGCCCGGCGAAATCGCCAGATACGCAGCGATATGATTTGTTGTGACGTTCCGTTCGCCCAGATCATTAAACAATTCCAGACTGGACAGCAGTATCTTGTCTCTGGTTTTCATAAGCTCATCAGTATTCGTTGTTTTATAGCTCACAGATGGCCTGATTCGCCATTGGGCTCCGCTTGACTCCCTAGAGTATATACTCTAATAATACTCCCAAGTGCAAATTGAGCGTTTTTTCGCCATCACACGCCGACACAAAACAACAGGCCGCCGCCGCAAAACGACGGCGCCGAAAGGAGGACATCATGGGTGCCAGCGTTGTTCAGCTCACTGAGAGCAAAGACCATATTCAACATACTCATCAGGTGTTCAAGGATCAGAAAAAAGCGTTTCACGATAATCCCACACCGTCGCTGAGCGATCGCCAGGACAACCTGAAGCGCCTCAAGCAGGCCTTGCTGACTTATCAGGACCGCCTTCTTGATGCTATTGACCGGGACTTTTCATGCCGCTCGAGGGACGAGTCCCTGATTGCCGAAGTGATGCCGTCCATCCAGGGAATCAACTACACCTTGAAAAACCTTGAAGGCTGGATGAAACCTTCGCGTCGTCACGTATCCATATTGTTCCAGCCCGCCAGCAACAGGGTCTGCTACCAGCCGAAAGGTGTTGTGGGCATTATTGTGCCGTGGAACTACCCGCTATACCTCGCAGTCGGGCCACTGATTGCCTCGCTTTCAGCAGGCAATCGCACGATGATCAAGATGTCAGAATTCACGCCTCACACTTCAGCGCTGTTCAAAGAGCTTATCGAGGCGACCTTCCCGGAAGATCTGGTGGCTGTCATCAATGGTGAAGCAGATGTTGCCGCAGATTTTTCCGCACGACCGTTCGATCACATGCTGTTTACCGGCTCCACGTCCGTTGGCAAACTGGTCATGCGTGCCGCTTCCGAAAACCTGACACCGGTTACACTGGAGCTCGGAGGCAAATCACCGGCTGTTGTTTCCCCGGATGTACCTTTGGAAGATGCCGCACAACGCATCGCTTTCGGGAAGGCATTCAACGCCGGCCAGACCTGTGTAGCGCCAGACTACGTACTCTGCCCTACTGACCGCACACAGGCGTTCGTAGACGAGTTCCGCACCCGGTTTTCGGAAATGTACCCGTCGTTGCGCGACAACGACGACTACACGGCTATTGTCAATGAGCGCCAGTACAAGCGCCTGCAAGGCTACCTGGAGGATGCCAGAGCCAAGGGTGCCGAGATGATCGAGATGAACCCGGCACAGGAAAACATGGGCGACGGCACTCACAAGATCCCGATAACACTGGTACTGAAAACCACGCCGGACATGAAACTCATGCAGGATGAAATCTTCGGCCCTATCCTCCCGATCGTGAGCTATAGCAATCTCGATGAGGCAATTCAATACATCAATGATCGACCGCGACCGCTGGCTCTGTACTTTTTCGGCTACGATCGCGACCAGCAGCATCAGGTCATCGACAATACGCTCTCAGGTGGGATGTGCATTAACGATTCGCTGATGCACGTCGCCCAGGACGACCTGCCTTTCGGTGGTGTAGGCGATTCAGGCATGGGTCACTATCATGGCAAAGAAGGCTTCCTGACCTTTTCGCACCAGCGCGCCATTTTTTCCAAGCAGAAATTCAACAGTGGAAAGTTTGTCTATCCTCCTTACGGAACATCCTTCCACAAAATGGTTTACAAGTTCTTTATCCGTTGAGCGAACCATCTATGCCAAACCACCTTAGCCCACCCGAAGGGCTGGACTCTGTATCTCTGAACCGGCGCAGCTTTCTGCGCACCAGTCTGGGTGGCGCCCTGTTTCTGGGCACTGTCAGTGTAGCCGCCGGCCTGAGCGGCTGCACGACAGCACCGGCCGACAGACTCGGCGCCGTTGAAACACGCATGGATGCCCGCTACCAGTTCCAGTTTTTGACAACCGGGGATATCGAGCTGTTTGAAGCTTTGCTTCCTGCCATCCTTGGCTCTGCACTTCCGGAACAACCCAACGCCAAACGCATGACTGTTGCAGGAACGATCGAGCGTATTGACGCCGGCATTCACAAATTCGGGCCAGCCAACCAGAAAGAGCTGCGGCAACTCTTCGACCTGCTCAACTTCGGCCTTACCCGGGTGACCATTGCCCGAGTCTGGCCATCCTGGCGCAATGTCACCACAGAGCAGGCCGACGCGTTTCTGGAACGCTGGCGCTCGAGCAGCATCGGGTTATTCAATAACGGCTATATGGCGCTCACCAAAATCAGCAACGTGGCCTTTTACGGCTACCAGGAAAACTGGAACCTTTCCGGTTATCCCGGGCCGCCTGAGTGGGCAGTGCAAGCCCTGCCACAATTTCGCAACGTGTGAATTTTAGCCGGCTGCTTTAGCTTGCTGTTTTAGTCTAAATTAGGGATCCACCAACCATGTCGTTCACTGATCGTATTGCCCAAGGCCTGGAGTCCGGCTGGAAAGTCACCGACGGCGCTACTCTTACCGAAAACCAGACTGTAGAAGCCGATGTCGTTATCGTCGGCACCGGCGCCGGTGGGGGCACCACGGCTGAAATTCTCTCCAAAAGCGGCCTTTCGGTTATCCTGGTGGAAGAAGGCAGGCTGTATTATCAGAAAGACTTCAAAATGGACGAGCTTACGTCCTACGCAAATCTGTATCAGGAAGGTATGAGCCGCACCACCAAAGACGGCTCCATTGCTATTCTGCAGGGCCGATGTGTGGGTGGTTCAACCACAGTCAACTGGACCAGTAGCTTCCGCACGCCAGACGCAACTCTCAATTACTGGAGCAAACGTTTTGACCTCGATGCACTGAGCCCGGACGCCATGGCGCCCTGGTTCGACGGTCGGGAAGCGCGCCATTCCATGTCGCCTTGGGAGGTGGATCCGAACCTCAATAACGACATCTTGCGTCAAGGCTGCGAAAAGCTGGGCTACAGCTGGCAGATTATCCCGCGTAATGTGAAAGGTTGCTGGAACCTCGGATACTGCGGCGTAGGTTGCCCGACCAACGCCAAACAAGGCGCGTTGATGACCACGATTCCCGGAGCGCTGGACCATAATGCCCGTTTGTTCCATGGCTTGCGTGCCGAACGCCTCGTAATGAACCAGGATCGCATCGACTCTCTGCAGGCCAGCGCCATGGCCAGTGATGGCATTACTCCGTCGGGCATCACGGTAACGCTGAAAGCCCGGCACTTTGTGGTCGCAGCAAGTGCCATAGGTTCGCCTGGCCTACTGCTGCGCTCCGAGCTGCCCGACCCTTATGGGCGTGTTGGCAAGCGATCATTTATTCACCCGGTTAACGCCAGCGTTGCACAAATGCCCAAGCTGGTAGATCCGTTTTACGGTGCGCCACAGTCTGTCTATTCCGACGAATTCAATTTCAGCAACGGCGTGGATGGCGACGTAGGTTACAAACTGGAAGTGCCACCACTGCATCCGGCCATGTCTGCGGGCGTTGTCCCGGGCCACGGTGATACACAGGCTAAAAATCTGGCGCGCCTGCCCTGGATGCAGTCTGTTATCGCACTTTTGCGGGACGGCTTTCACGAGGACAGCCCTGGCGGCACTGTATCGCTTCGTGATGATGGCAGTCCGGTACTGGATTACCCGATCACCGATTACCTCTGGAAGGGCATCCGCAATGCCTTTTACACCATGGCCGAAATTCAGTTTGCAGCTGGCGCCGACCGGGTGCGTCTGATGCACCTGGACTCAGACTGGTATTCCAGTTGGGCCGACACGAAGGCCGCTATTGACGGTTTTGCAATGGAGCCCCACCGGGTTCGCCTGTTTACTGCGCACCAGATGGGTGGCTGCGGCATGGGAAGCAACCCGGAAGAATCCGTGGTCAACGGGTTTGGCGAGCATCACCACGTCAGCAATCTCAGCGTGCATGACGCTTCGGTGTTCCCGACCAGCATCGGCGCCAATCCGCAGTTGTCGGTGTACGCGCTGGCTGCAAGAAACAGCACCCGTCTGGCACAGCGTCTACAGAAATAGCTGAAATGCTGATAATCTGGATGCCTGTTAAAAAAGGAGCTGTGCATGCCTAAAGTCATTTACCCGGGCACCTTTGACCCCATCACGAACGGCCACACTGATCTTATTGAGCGTGCCGGACGCATGTTTGATGAGGTTGTTGTTGCCGTCGCCTACAACTCGAAGAAAAAACCATTGTTTAACGTTGAAGAGCGCTGCGAACTGGTTCGACAGGCCACGACCCACATCCCGAATGTCACCGTCACCGGCTTCAGTTATCTGCTCGCTGATTTTGTCCGTGATCAGGGAGCGACTGTGATTATCCGGGGCCTGCGGGCGGTTTCCGATTTCGAATATGAGTTCCAGCTTGCGGATATGAATCGCCGCCTGGCACCGGAACTGGAAAGCGTGTTCCTGACGCCGTCCAATCATCTTTCCTACATTTCCTCAAGCCTGATTCGGGAAATTGCTTCTCTGGGTGGCGATGTGTCCGAGTTTGTTGACCCGGTTGTGGAAGCAGCCCTGAAAAAGAAGTTCAGCGAGGCCTGAAACTCCCGCCGATAATAAAAAAAGCCCCGGTCGGGGCTTTTTTTATACTTGAAATAACGCTAGAACAAGGGCGGCACCGGAATTTCCTGACCGTTAACGTCGACAACCATGTCGTTCAGCCTTGCGGTCAGCACCAGTCTGTCGCCTTCGGGCACCAGAAAACCCTGCTTGATCAAAGGCGCAAGCTGCATCCTCACGGCAGGGTAGTCTTCCACCAGCACCGTAGGCACACTCAGATTCATTTCTCCGGTTAACTGCTGCATCACCATTAGCATTTCTGCTTTCTGATCAGCGGTCAGCTCGGGATGGCTGATCATCAGGTTGCCCGTTACCTCGCCTTCCGGCGTATTCAGGATCAGCTCAGGGAACCCAATCGAAAACCCGGCCGCCGACAAATCGCGCAGGGCTGTATTCACCCGCCCCATTGCCGCCATCTGCCGCTCAAATGCTTCCTGGCCACCGGCATCCGGTGCCAGCGCCATACCCTGAAGCTCTGCCATATTGGTTGTCAGCGCACTCCAGCTGGCAACATCCAGATTTTCCAGAGCAAATGCCACTTTATGCGGACCGTAGGCCTCGTCTTCATAGCGAACTTTTTCGGCCTCAATCGATAGCCGGGAATCCAGACGCTGACCGTCAGCATTTGCCTCGGTGCTGCTACGTGCCAGCAAGCCCTCGATTGTTACCGGGACCTCCTCAGCAGCCGTCAACGCAACGGAAGCCATCGACGCCTCCACGGCTCCCGTCCAGACATCACCTTGCAAGTGAGCCATGTTGTGCTCAACACGGAAGTCATTAATGCGAATGCTCATATCCGGACCGGAGAAGGTCAGCTGTGGCCAAACAACCAAAGCTTCGGCCTGGGAACCGGTGTCACTGATTTCAATTCGGGCGATGCCGCCGCTGGTTCTGAGCGATTCTCCGCTTTCAGGATTATTGATCGCGATGGCCGGAGCCTCCAGCTCAAGCACGGCCGTACCCCAGAGGCGCGTTTCCAGAGTCAGCCTGGGGCGCTCCTGAAACCAGTTAGCGCCTTCAGGCGCCCAACCTTCAACAGGCTTGAAATCGATAAAGCTGCCAGTCACCCCGTGAGTCACCTTGGCGCGATACGCAATCGGGCGAGTCTCACCGCTCTCAGGATTCAAAACGGTTACAACACCGTCCAGCTCCGATCCGAAAAAGCCACGGCGGTAGTCGTCTGTTTGCAGTTGCACAAAAGGCTGCGACTGGTTCAGTTCACGGGTAACCACTTGCCACTGCTGCTCGGTTACGTAACCCACTGCCCAAGGCATTGCGCCGGCGACAACCAATACTCCGACACCGGCAATTATCCACTTTGCTTTCAAGAATTCTCTCCGTCTGAAAATGTCAGGATTTGCCAGTCAGGCGTTCCAGCAATACCAATTGTGAGGCCATACGTTCTTCGCCATCGGCGGGCTGATTCTGAATGTAACCGCCATCCGGCTGCAACATCCACGACTGGCAGTTGTCGGCAAGATACGTGTCCAGATCTTCGCGCACGCGCTCTATAAGCTCCGGATCTTCTATTGGAAACGCCGTCTCAACCCGGCTCAGCAGGTTACGTTCCATGCAATCTGCGCTTGAGCAGTAAACTTCGGGTTTGCCATCATTGCCAAAATAGTAGGCCCGGGTATGCTCCAGGAAACGCCCGACGATGGATCGCACCCGAATGTTGTCTGAAAGGCCGGGAACCCCGGGCCTGATGCTGCAGATGCCGCGAACAATCAGATCCACTTCAACACCCGCTTGCGACGCTCGGTACAGGGCCTTGATTAGCTGAATTTCAGTTAACGCATTGATCTTGATAATGATGCGTCCTTTATTCCCCAGTTCGGCTTCACGGTCGATGAGGCTGAGCAGTCTCTTGTGGAGCGTAAACGGCGCATGGAACAGTTTCTTGATCTTCAGCGCCTTGCCCATGCCGGTTAACTGCTGGAACAGTTTGTTAACGTCGTCGCCGATGGATTCGTCACAGGTCAAAAAACTGTAATCGGTATAAAGCCGTGCGTTAACCGCATGATAATTGCCGGTTCCCAGGTGAACATAACGGCGCAGGCGGCCTTCCTCCCGGCGCACGATCAGAATCATCTTGGCGTGGGTTTTATAGCCCACCACGCCGTAAACCACTATGACACCGGCTTCCTGCAGCCGGCTTGCCAGCTCCAGATTCTCCGCCTCGCTGAATCTTGCCCGCAGTTCAACAACAACCGTTACCTCTTTGCCACGCCGTGCTGCGTCTGCCAGGGCCTCAACAACCTCAGAGTTGGCGCCAGTGCGGTATAGCGTCTGCCGGATCGCCAGAACCTGCGGATCCTTCGCAGCCTGGCGCAGCAAATCAACGACCGGGCTGAAATTCTGAAAAGGATGGTGGAGCAGGATTGGCCGCTTGCGAATGGCGTCGAACAGGGTTTCCTTGCTGCGGATCTGCTTGGGTATGGTGGGCGAGAAGCTGGAATACGACAGATCGGAGCGATCTACCAGCGTGTTAACCGCCATAAGCCGCGTCAGGTTGACCGGCCCGTTTACCTGGTAAAGATCTCTTTGCCCCAGGCCAAACTCCGTCAGCAGAAACTGCACCAGCTCCTGCGGGCAGTTGTCTGCAACTTCCAGCCGCACACCGTCACCAAAACGGCGGCTGAGCAGCTCGCCGCGAAGTGCGGATGCGAGGTCTTCAAGATCGTCTTCCAGCTCCAGGTCGGCGTTGCGTGTGAGGCGGAACTGGTAACAACCCTTGACCTCCATGCCCGGAAACAGCTCGTCGGCGTGGGCGTGAATCATCGACGACAGAAACACCAGATTTTCCCCGCCGTTGCACACTTCATCCGGCAAGCGTACCAGCCGGGGCAGCGAACGCGGGGCCGGCACGATCGCCATACCAGTCTCCCGGCCAAAGGCATCCTTACCGTCGAGCTCAACAATAAAGTTAAGGCTTTTGTTCACCAGGCGCGGAAACGGGTGTGACGGATCCAGCCCGATGGGGCTCACCACCGGCAGAATCTCTTCCTCAAAATAGTTACGCACCCACGCCGCCTGCTCCTGCGTCCACTCCCGACGCCGCACGAAGTGAATATTTTCTTTTTCCATCTCCGGGATCAGGACATGGTTCAGAATGTCGTACTGCTCATCAATATACTCATGGGCAACACGGCTGATTTCACTCAGCGCCTGTTCCGGCATCATGCCGTCAGCACCCAGGGTCTCGCGGCCGTACTTGATCTGCTGGCGCAGGCCAGCCACTCGTATCTCGAAGAACTCATCCATGTTGCTGCTGAAAATGCAGCAGAAAATCAACCGGTTAATCAGCGGGTGGGTGGTATCAAGCGCCTGCTTTAAGACCCGGTAATTGAACTGGAGCTGGCTCAGCTCACGGTTGAAGTAATTTTCGCTGGCATCCAGGTTGATCACTTCACCCACCGGCGGGAGATCCATCGGGGCAGGTATGCTCTGCTCCCCTTCCGTTGTCAGATTTCTGGCAATTTCCGTCGTCATGGCCTCTCCGTTCCAGTCTGGTTTACCACCGGTTATTCTTCGCCGGCAACTAGTCCCTATAGGGTTTCAGCGGCGCTGATCCCGCATCAGGCGTGCAGCACGCACCGCAAAATAAGTAAGAATGCCATCGGCTCCAGCACGCCGCATGGCCATCAGGCTTTCCATCATCACCGCATCACCATCAAGCCAGCCATTCTGCTCCGCTGCCATGTGCATGGCGTACTCGCCGCTGACCTGGTAAACAAACGTCGGCACCTGCAACTCGGTTTTCACTCTATGGACAATATCCAGGTACGGCATGCCGGGTTTGATCATCACCATGTCCGCACCTTCGGCGAGATCCATCATCACCTCATGAATCGCCTCATTGCTATTGGCCGGATCCATCTGATAAGTCGCCTTGTTGCTCTTACCCAGATTTGCTGCAGAGCCAACTGCATCCCGGAACGGCCCGTAATAGGCAGACGCGTACTTGGCAGAATAGGCCAGAATACGGGTATTTACATGCCCTGCAGACTCCAGTGCCTCGCGCATGGCAGCAACGCGACCGTCCATCATATCTGAGGGTGCAACAATATCGGCACCGGCGTCCGCATGGGACAACGCCTGGTTCACCAGCGCCTCCACGGTGATATCGTTCAACACGTAACCATCGTTGTCGATGATGCCATCCTGACCATGTGTGGTGAACGGATCCAAAGCCACATCGGTGATTACACCCAGCTCCGGGCAGGCCTTTTTCAGAGCTCGAACGGCTCGCTGCGCCAGCCCGTCAGAGTCCCAGGCCCCGGAGCCTGACAGATTTTTCTTCTCCGCCGGAACCACGGGGAACAGCGCCACTGCGGGAATACCAAGTTCCACCAGCTCCGCCGCCTGCTCCACCAGCAAATCAATACTCAAACGATCAACGCCCGGCATGGATAGCACTTGCTCACGCTGATTTTCACCTTCAAGGACAAAAACCGGGTAGATCAGGTTATCCGGCGTCAGCTGGTTTTCCCTCACCAGTCGGCGAGAAAAATCGCAGGCGCGGTTGCGACGCAAACGGGTAGCAGGGAAAACGCGGGGGGTTGAGAGCGACACAGAAAACCTCCTGAACGGAACTGCAAAGAGTTGGATCGAAAATCACGGCGCAGTGGCTACGTCGTTTGCACCATCATACACCGCCGGGACCGCTGGTTGCAGGCTGCTTCTGGATACGGATAAAGATCCGGAGCAGTAACAAGGCGCCAGAAGCCCACAGCAGGGATTGTTCCGATGCCCCTGTTACTGAATGGAATCCAGCGCTTTAGCTCGAATACGTTCAGTTTCGCTGAAATACTTCTCGCGCAGCCGGGCCAGACCCTCTTCGCGCTCGGGCTCCGCCAGACCGGAGGCCTTCAGCACGTCACGTTCCTTCGCATAAGATTGCCAACGCCGGCTCCAACTCTTCTGCTCTGCATCCAGCTCCTCCAGTCTTTGCGCGGCCTGGTCACCAAACTCCTCTTGCCGCCATGCGCGCAACGCTTCCGGATCGTTTGCCAGGGCTTCACGTGCCTCTTCGTAGCGTGAGAACTTTCGGGTGTCCTGACGGGCCTGTCGCACAGGTTCTGGCAAAGCCATTTCCGCGTCGGCAAGAGCGTCTCCTCGCTCTTGCTCAGTCAGGCTCTTATCCTCTTCAAGGTTACGTTTTTGGAGCTGATAACGATCAATCGCCTCCTCATCAGCAAAGAAGGCCTCAGCGGTATCCGCGTCCATCCAGGTTCTTCGCAGGGCCTGAATTTCCGCCATGCGGCGTTGAATTTCATCGGAACCGCCGGCTCCCGCTTTTCCATAAGCCGCCTCCAGATCTGCGAGCGCCAGTTTGTAATCCAGATATCGGCCCAAAGTGTCAATTGCCTGGCCTCGTGCTGGCTCCTCCAGAACCGAGAGCGCAAGCCGGATTCGAGCGACCAGCTGCGGCAGTGCTTCCTCTCCCAACGCAGACAGATAGTATTCAAACAGCTGCCGCAACTCGCCTGTAGGGACAAGGTTGCCAAAACGGTCTGTTTCTGCCCAACCACCCGGTTCTGACGTTCCAGCCAGAGACGCTGGCAGCTGGTCCGCTATGGTGAACTCTGCCGATTCAACAAGCATTTTCGAAGGCAATTGCTGGCGCACTAATGAGAAGCCGGCAGCATCCTCCTTAGCATTAGCAGGGCGATCAGAGTTACGGGTGGAGACAGGTTGATCCCGGGCGCCGTCGGCAAGCAGCCAAAGTGCAATGGCAACTGCTATTATCACCGGTATGGCAAAAAAGAGTCTGGAAGTTGATTTCATGATAGCAGGCAGGTCCGGTGGATCGATGATGGCTTGGCCGCACTCCCGAGCGCCGGGAGAGAGACGAAGAACGAGACTGTACACGGACCATGATAAGCAGAACCTGAGTGCTATACCGAGACAGACCGCAAAAACAGGCCGGGATTCATCAACCCCGGCCTGTAACGACAATGCTCAAAGAGCGCGGTTGTTAAAGTCTGCCTCTACCTTGCGCGGATAATCAGCCCGGAAAGATGTCTCAACTTCCTGAATTCTGCCTCCTTGGCTCAGGAACGCTTCGATATCCTGCTGTAACTGCGCCCGAACCCGGGCCCGGCCTGCAATCGAATGGGTATCATCACTCTCATTGCTTGAATTAACCCAGTTCCCGGATTGCTCCAGGTTGCTTTCGTCGAGCTCACTCATGATTTTCTCCTTCAACGAAAACAGCGTTACAAGTGCTACGCCTCCTCCGGGCGCCGCACTCCGTATCGACCAGCCACTACTGCGGCAACGTCTTGGCGTCTTTATAATCTGCTTTCGATTACAGCGCTATTTAGAAACAACGCTTTTTTTGTAATTTTTTGTAACGTGATATAACCTGATGAATTTCAATGGCAAAATACACGCGTTCAGTGGCACTTACGTTGACACAAAGAATGAATAATGATTCACTAATTCCAGGGAGCCGAAATGGCTTATCGTGAAACGGAAAAAATGCGTCAGCGAAAAGCTGCGGCGCGCCAGAGGATCGCAGAATGCACCTATCAGTGCGTTGCTGAAGGCGGCTTTCGCAATGCGAAAATCACCCGCATTGCCCAGCTCGCAGGTGTGGCTACAGGAACGATCTACCGCCATTACGAGTCAAAAGAGGACTTGTTTGCCGAGATTTTTCGCAAGGCCACGCAGCGCGAAGTCGACAAGGTGGCGGAAGCACTGGCAACACCGGGAATCGCTACAGCACGATTGGAAAAAGCATTACGGCAGTTTGCCGAGCGCGCATTGAAAGGCCCTGTTATGGCTTGGTCACTCATTGCCGAGCCGGTAGACCCGAAAGTTGAAGAGGAACGACTGGCGTACCGGAAGGCATACGCCAGCCTGTTCGAACAAGCGATTCGCGAAGGCATCGAAGAAGGATGCATTCCGGATCAGGATGCCCGGCAGAGCAGTACCTGCCTGGTAGGTGCTATCGCGGAAAGCCTGGTTGGCCCGCTGTCACCGGCCCAGGCCGAACAGGCAACCGCAGACGATACTGACAACAACGACCCGCTGGTCAACACCATCATCCGCTTTTGCATACAGGGGTTGACCGGCGCCAGGAGATAGCCATGAACGCCTCGCAATCCCGACCCGGAATACCTACAGCCGGAATACCTACAGATGGTGATCGCTACTTGGCGGCCACCCACGAAGTGGTCAACCAGCCACCCGCGCTGGAAAACTACAACCTGTATGAACAGGATGTCGCTCTTCAGGAAGCCGTGAAGCGCGAAGGGGCGGGAAAGGCAGAAAGTGAGTTGAAATCCTTCGGTGCCTTCGCTGGCGACGCCGAAACCATTGATCTGGGTTTTCGCGCAAATAACAACAAGCCGGCGTTCAACACCCACGATCGCTTTGGCCATCGCATCGACGAAGTGGACTTCCACCCCTCGTACCACGAACTGATGCGTATAGCCTTCGAAAACGGGCTGCACAGCAGCCCCTGGACGAACCCGGGCAAAGGCGCACATGTAACCCGCGCTGCGAAATACTACATGCACTCCCAAGTGGAAGCTGCACATTGCTGCCCGGTTACCATGACCTTTGCGGCCATTCCATCCATCCGTAAACAACCGGAACTCGCATCGCTCTGGGAATCCCGGGTACTGGCCAACACCTACGACCCCCGCAATGTCCCCGACAGCCAGAAAAACTCCGTAACCATCGGTATGGCGATGACCGAAAAGCAGGGTGGTAGCGACGTTCGCGCCAACAGCACCCTGGCTTACCCCACGGGGGCCAATGGCCCGGGCCAGGCTTATGAGCTGGTCGGCCACAAATGGTTTGTCTCCGCCCCCATGTGCGACGCCTTTCTGGTACTGGCTCAGGCATCCGGCGGCTTGTCGTGCTTCCTGATGCCTCGCTGGCGCCCGGACGGCACGAAAAACCCCTGGCAGATACAACGCCTGAAAAACAAAATGGGCAACGTAGCCAACGCTTCCAGCGAAGTGGAATTGCGCGGTGCGTTGGCCTGGATGATTGGTGAAGAAGGTCGCGGCGTACCCACGATTATAGAAATGGTCGCCATGACCCGCTTCGACTGCATGATTGGCAGCTCCGCCGGCATGCGCCAGGCCGTGGCCCAGGCTACGCACCATTGCCGCCACCGCAGCGCCTTCGGCAACCGCCTCAGCGACCAGCCTTTGATGCAAAACGTGCTTGCCGACTTGGCCCTGGAAAATGAAGCCGCCCTAACCTACACCATGCGTATCGCTCGCGCTCTGGACAACCAGGATCAGGAACACGAACGCCTGCTGGCCCGCCTTGCGACACCTGTAGGCAAATACTGGATCTGCAAACGCACGCCCAACCACGCCTACGAATCCATGGAATGCATCGGTGGCAGCGGCGTAATGGAAGACTGCATCATGCCCCGCCTGTTCCGTGAATCCCCGGTGAATGCCATCTGGGAAGGCAGCGGCAACGTCCAGTGCCTGGACACCCTGCGCGCCATCCAGAAAGAACCGGAAACCCTCGACGCCTTCTTCCTCGAAGCCGCCGAAGCAAAAGGCGCAGACCGTCGCTTCGACCAGAGCCTCGCGCAACTGCAAAACGACTTCGCCGACATCAGCGATTTCCAATACCGCGCCCGCAATCTGGTGGACCGGATGGCGTTGACCCTGCAAGCCTCCCTGCTGCTACGCAATGGCGACAAAGCAGTGGCAGACGCCTTCTGCGCCTCCCGGCTGCAATCCAATGGTGGTATGAACTACGGGAACCTGCCCTCAGGCACCGACGCCGCGGCTATTATCAAGCGGGCAACACCTGTAGTAGGCTGAGCAAAACCTATCAGCAGCTTAGGGGAGCAGGTGGGGCGCGGCTTCTGAAACTGTGCGTAGCCAGGGATGGCGGAGCCAAGCGTACAGGGAAGTATTCACAGCGTGTTTCAGAAGCTGCGCCCCACCTGCTCTTGCACGGAGTCATATGTCTGAAGCACTAAGAAAACTACTCAAAGAAGGCAACGCGCCTCAACACAACACCGCGATTACACCGCATGTAGGCATACTCACCCTGCACTTCCAGCTCTACGGCTGCGAAGACCTAAAGGCCAAGCGTAAAGTGTTCACCCCACTGCGCGCCGTCTGGGGCAAAGAGCCCGACCTGGCGGTAACAGAAACAGCAGATCTTGAAGCCCTCGACTGCGCCACGTGGACCATCGCAGCCCTCGGCACCTCCTCGCAGCAGATTACCCAACGGCTCGACCAGGTAGAGAAAGCTATCCAGGAAAAGGTCGATGCGGCCATACTGGACATTCATCGGGAAATTCTCTGATAACGCTCTGTGGCACAACACTTCAGCAGGCCGTATACTACGCCACCTCAGGGATGCCAGTGTGCCTGTAAGCTACAGGTGACAAGTAACCAATGCCGGAATCAGACCCCGGCTGTATCCGTCGGGCATCCGGAACCGGCCCTGCGGATGACCACTGATTGTGTGTGGTATCTATGACCGGCAAGAAAAAAACGGCCCAGGCCTCAATTGAAGCCATGTATCGCGTGTTCACCGTGCCCGAGGCACCGGAGTCCACGCTCAGCCGTATTGACCAGAACATATCCCGCAACCTTGCAGGCTTCCTGCAGGAGCATATCGTTGCGGTTGAACGGGATCTTGCAGACGTCGAGAAAAACTTCTCCGACTACGCCATCCCGGAGAAACCCGTGTTCGTTTCCGAGCAGGCGCAATTCCTGCTCGACAAACTGGTTGCCAACTCCGTTCATACTGCATCACCGGCCTTTATCGGCCACATGACCTCAGCGCTGCCCTATTTTATGCTGCCGCTGTCGAAAATCATGATTGCCCTGAACCAGAACCTGGTGAAAACCGAAACCTCCAAGGCGTTTACGCCCATGGAGCGACAGGTTCTGGGCATGATTCACCGGTTAGTGTATGAAGAAGACGGCGCCTTCTACCGCAAGTGGATGCACGACCCCCGCTACGCCCTCGGGGCCATGTGCTCCGGTGGCACCGTCGCCAACCTGACCGCTCTCTGGGTTGCCCGCAACCGTGCCTTCCCGGCCGAAGGCAGCTTCCGCGGCCTGCATCAGGAAGGCCTGTTTCGCGCCCTGAAATATTACGGTTACGAAGGCGCTGCCATCGTGGTGTCTCGCCGTGGTCATTATTCTCTGGCCAAAGCGGCCGATGTGTTAGGCCTGGGCCGTGAATCGCTGGTGGCTGTCGAAACAGATGACAGCAACAGGATCCAGACCGACGCCCTGCGTGACAAGTGCCTGGAATTGCAGAAACAGAAAATCAAGATTTTGGCGATCTGTGGCGTTGCCGGCACCACCGAGACCGGTAACGTAGACCCGCTCGACGCCATGGCAGACATCGCCCGGGAATTCGGCGCGCACTTCCACGTGGACGCCGCCTGGGGCGGGCCCACGCTGTTCTCCAGAACCTACCGCCATCTGTTGCGGGGCATTGAAAAAGCAGACTCCGTCACCTTTGATGCCCACAAGCAGCTGTATGTACCCATGGGTGTTGGCCTGGTGGTATTCAAAGATCCAAGCCTGGCAAATGCAGTTGAACACCATGCCCAGTACATAATCCGCAAAGGCTCCCGTGATCTGGGCTCCACCACGCTGGAAGGCTCACGCCCCGGCATGTCCATGCTGATTCATTCAGGCCTCAAAATCCTGGCTCGGGAAGGCTACGAGATACTGATTGACCAAGGCATTGAGAAGGCTGCCACCTTCGCCGATATGATCGAAGAGCAGCCCGACTTTGAGCTGGTTACGCGGCCCGAGCTGAACATTCTCACCTACCGCTACTGCCCTGCCAATGTGCATCAGGCACTGGCATTGGCGGACCCGCTTCAGGCAGAAAAACTCAATGCCTGCCTGAACAGAATCACCAAGTTCATCCAGAAAACGCAGCGGGAGCGCGGTAAGGCATTTGTTTCAAGAACCCGATTGGAGCCCGCCCGTTACTACAAATTCCCGTGCATCGTGTTCCGGGTTGTTTTGGCTAATCCTCTGACCACACCAAAGATTCTGGCGGATATTCTGGAAGAGCAGCGAGAGCTTTCAGGAGAAGAGGGAATTCAGGACGAAATAAGGATATTGCACCAGATGGCGGATGCGGTGCTGAAACAGCATGAACAGGGTCAGAAGCAAGCCTGACGTATTGGAATCACCCTTCAGGAACCGCAACGGAGGGGATCAGGCTTCCAAAACACGCTGTAAATACATCCCTGTACGCTCGGCTCCGCTTCTCACTGCTTATTGCTCCTGCGTCGCAGTGAGAATCCTGGGCTGGCCATCCTTGGCCAACCCGTGAAGAGCTTTTCGCTCTTCACCCATGGCTCCGCACGGTTTTGGAAGCCTGATCCCCTCCCTCGCTCCGTGCTAGCCTCAAACGCCTGAGCTTCGGAGACAACTAACTCAGTAAAGCGCCTCTTCGTCATCCAGCACTTCGTGAATGATATCCAGAAACATGCGGTCCGCTTCGCTCCACTTTTCCGGAATACGGATGGTGGTGTTAGCGCTTATCTCCCGGGCGATCAGTTCGTCAGAATCTTGCTCCGCGCGATACTTGCGGGCAATATCTATGGACTTCACCGCGATCGTCGGATCACTTAGTACCTTCTTGATGAACACTCTCAGCTCATCAATCACCCTGGCCTGACGACGGCTTTCAACCGGTGTACTCATAACTCACCCTCCGGGCAAATGAATTCTCGGGGAGCCTACAGCTCCCTCGGCCTACGCCTAGTATGACCAAACCCTCGCATTACAACCAGCCAGTGACTCAGACAAAGAGCCCGCGCAGGGTGAAAAACAAGATAGCCGCCATAATTGCTGAAGCGGGCACTGTGATAATCCAGGCCGCCGCTATACGCACCAAGTGCGAGCGCTTGACCATTTCTTCTTTGTAGATTTTCTTGAGCCGCTTGCGGTCCGACTTGGTCAGAGGCACATGCTTCTTTTTCTTCGCCCGTTTCAGGAGCTTTTCCATTTCCTCAACGGAGGCATTGCGGAAATCATCCAGAAAAGGCTTGAGGCGCTCCCGGTCGTCTTCATCGCGCTCTTCCATGATCTTGTGCAGTTGAGTGGCGTAGTTGGATTTCAGGTATTCACGCAGGAAGCCAACGCCGAAAACGCCGCCAATGGCAATATGTGTGGAGCTCACAGGCAAGCCAAGTTGGGAGGCCAGAATAACTGTCAGTGCCGCTGACAAGGCAATACAGAACGCGCGGGTTTTATCCAGCTCGGTAATCTCGCTGCCCACGGTCTTGATCAGGCGCGGGCCAAACAACATTAGGCCAACTGTCAGCCCCAGAGCACCAATCATCATGACCCACAAGGGAATACTTGACGCAGTCACTACCGCACCGTTGGATAGCGCATCATTGATCGCCGCAAGCGGGCCAATGGCGTTGGCTACGTCATTTGCGCCGTGGGCGAAGCTCAACAGAGCAGCTGCAAATATCAACGGCCAGGTGAACAGGGTATTCACGCCGCCAGCGCTGTTTTCCATTGTCGCTGCCCGGCGCGCGGCCAGCGAGCGCACAACAAAAAATGCAATGACAGCGGCGACCAGGCCAACCAGGGAGGCCTGAAGAAAATCTACCTTGATGATTTGCTTGACGCCCTTGATCATCAGGTAAGTGCCAAACGCCCATGCCATGATGGCGACAAGCCAGGGCACGAACGTACGAGCGGCGGGTATCACGTTTTTTCGGTACAGCACCGTCTTGTTGATGGTGAACAGCAACAGAGCCGCCAGGGCACCGCCAAGTACCGGAGAAATAACCCAGCTCGCGGCAATCTTACCCATAACGCCCCAGTCCGCAATGCCCCAGCCTCCCGCAGCAATACCTGCGCCGAGCACACCACCCACGATGGAGTGCGTGGTGGATACCGGAGCGCCCATCCAGGTCGCCAGGTTGAGCCAGAGCGCACCCGCCAGCAGCGCTGCGGTCATCAACCAGACAAAGGCGCGGCTGTCTTCCAGGCTTGTGGGGTCAATAATGCCACCCTTGATGGTGGAGACCACATCACCGCCGGCAATCAGCGCACCGGCCGACTCAAAAATGCCCGCAAGAATAACGGCGGCACCCAAAGAAAGGGCTCCGGAGCCAACGGCAGGGCCAACGTTGTTCGCAACATCATTAGCACCTATATTGATAGCCATATAGCCGCCGATGACAGCAGCAGCCATTAGCAGCGTGCTGTTGGGCAACCCTTCACTGAAGGAGCCTACGACCAGCCAGACGCCCAGCAGAAACAACAGGCTGAACCCGACTCGGTATCGTTCGGTAGAGTTGCTGGTGAGAAGGGTATCCAGGAATCCGCTTGAACGGGCCATAACAGAAAGGGTCTCATTTGGTCTGAATGGAGAACGAACCGATGTGTAGCGCGCAACTATAAATTTTTTGCCCCTAAATTGAAACAAATGTGCGAGAACGCGAACCGGTCACACGATACACCTGTAACGAATGCATACATACTGTTACTCACAATAAGCAAAATGCAAGAATGCTGCACATGGGTGCAGCTGTGCAGCGTTTTCACACAGAGCCGTTATGACCATAGATTCATCCTCTGGCTATCAAGCCGCCCGGGAACGGGAAGATGCCCAGGTTTCACGGGTACTTACATGGCTATCGCTTGCCGCTATTCTGTTTCTTTTCGGCATTGCTTCAAAAGCCTGGCATTCCGGCCACAATAGCCACGCCATTACTTTGTGGGCCTTTGTCGTTCCGGTGCTGGCAAACATGGGCTGGTTTGCGCACACCGGCAGCCGCGTGGTGCAAAAAGGCGGATTGCTGATTATTGCGAGCGTACTTTTCACCTACCTGATTGCCTCAGGCGGCGAGGGGAATACCGGCCCGCTCTGGTTTTACGTCTTCCCGCCCCTGCTGTTCTTCCTGACAAACCTGAAGACTGGAACCATGATTCTGCTGCTGGTCTACCTGCTGGCCCTTATTGTATTCCAGTTCCCAAACTTGCCGTTTGTGCTGGCAGAGTACGAGAGCGACTTCAAAATCCGGTTTTTTGCCTCTCTGACCTTTGAATCATTTTTCTGTTTTATCCTGGAAGCAAGTCGACTGAAGGCCCGTAACGAACTTCTTGACCTGGCCTTGATTCAGGAACATGCCGCCAAAACCGATGAACTTACAGGGCTTTCAAACCGCCGGGACATACTGAACCGGTTGGCGGAAGAGTTTTCACGGTTCCAGCGTTCCGGACATCACTTTTCCGTTACCCTGATTGACCTGGACCTGTTCAAGAACATCAACGATCAATACGGCCACAACGCTGGCGATGCAGCCCTGAATCAGTTTGCCGAGCTTGTGCGGACCGTCATCCGCCAGACAGATGTTGCGGCTCGCTGGGGTGGCGAGGAGTTTCTTTTGCTGCTGCCAGACACCTCCCTGATTCCGGCGCTCACCCTGGCTGAGCGCTTGCGCAGCGAAGTCGCAAAACACCGTTTCCGCTTTCGGGGGCAGGAATTACCCGTCACCATGAGCGCGGGCGTCTGCTCTATTTCGCAGGCCGACTCCATCGATAGCATGCTCCGGCAGGCAGATTTGCAGCTTTACAGCGCAAAAGCAGCCGGTCGCAACCGGATTGCGCCTCGGGTTCGCAGCCAGGACACACGTTCAGAATGAGCCAAAGGCTTGAGGCCATTTACCTTCGTCGCTATGATCAGGCACCGCGATAAACTCGGCAATCCGCACTTGCAATGAACAGGTAACCCCATGACAGACATTCAAATTCTGGTAGGCAGCGTCTACGGTGGTGCACTGATGACCGCCAGAGCGATCAAGAAGGCGCTGGACGCTGATGGCTACTCGGTGTCCGTTCTGGAGAACCCGGAGCTTGACGATATAACATCGGATACAGTTCCACTGCTGGTCTGCACTTCGACGACAGGCCAGGGCGAGGTTCCAGGCAACTTGCTGCCTTTCTACGTTGCCCTGCGAGAGCAGTTGCCACAGCAGCCAGGCCGGCCATTCGGCGTCATTGTGCTGGGAGACAGTTCTTACGGCGATACCTTTTGTGGTGCCGGCGAGCTGATGGAAGAAGCTCTATACGAAACATCGGCCCACAAGGTTGGCGAAACTCTTTGCATTGACGCACTGGAGACCATGGAGCCCGAAAGCGAAGCTTTGCCATGGGTGCGTGAATGGATATCGACCGTGTTGAAATGAGTACAGCTTGAGTCGCTATTGGCGACAGCTCATACTCTCTCTCACAGCAACAACGACGACAATCGGTGAATGGTGACAAGATCCCAACGGTCTCGCGTTCTGGCAGCGCTAGTGCTGCTTCTGTCCTTGGCGTTTAACTGCCAGGGAGCCGAGACGTTACGCTCCCCCAGCATTGAATTCTTGCGCATGGCGCCCGACGTGCGGGTTTCCGCAAAAGAAGCACTGACTTCCAGCGACTGGCAGCCCCTTGAAACCAGCAGCCCGAATTTTGGCTACACCCGCGATGCGATCTGGTTCCGTTTTAGCATACCTGCAAACCGCCAGGTTGATCTGCTTGAAATTGCCTATTCTCAACTTGATCACATCGCATTTTATCTTATTGACGACGGCAAGCTGGCCCAAGTAGTGGTTACCGGTGACCGCTACCCCTTTACCCAGCGCCCCATTCTCAATCGCCACTTTCTGTTCCCGTTCAGCCCGGACGCAAAAGGGAGCCGGCAAGTTCTTCTGGAGGTGCGTACCGAAGGCACGCTTCAGGTTCCAATGACCTTCTGGAACACTCAGGAATTTTTCGAACATGCGTCCGTTGAGGAGCAGTTGCACGCCGTTTACTACGGCATACTGATCAGCGTTATCTTCTTCAACCTGTTTGTCTTTTTTGCATTGCGGGAACCCGTTTATCTGCTTTACGTGCTATCTACGCTTGGCTACCTGTTACTCATTGGCAACATGAACGGCACAGCATTTCAGCTGATCTGGCCCGCAAGCCCGGAAATACAGAACCGCGCCATGCTGCTCACGGTTCCCTTGGCCGTGATGTTCACGCTACTGTTCTCACGCTCTTTTCTAAGGCTCAAAAAAACCGGCCCCGCCCTCAACCGGGTTGTACTTGGTTTCGTTGCGCTGAACGCCACCATGGTGGTGGTCACCGGCGTTATGGAATACAGCACAGCCATCCGGCTAACCGTTGCCATGGCCATCCCCAGCACCTTGTTGCTCACCGTGATCGGTCCGCTACAGTGGTTTCGAGGCAAGCCTCAGGCAGGCTATTACACCATAGCCTGGGGCGCACTATCCCTTGGCAGTGCCATCACAGCAGCCAACAAGTACGGGCTTCTTCCCAACAATTTCATCACCACCTACGGCATGGAAATCGGTTCGGCCTTCGAGGCAATTTTGCTTGCCCTGGCCCTGGCAGCGCGGCTGTACCAGGAACGACAGGACAAGCTGGAGGCACGAGAGGCGGAATTGGCGGCCATGGCTGCGAGGCGCGCAGCCGAGCTCAAACTGATTGAAAACGCACTGCATAATCCGCTGACCGGATTACCCAACCGTGCCAGCTTTGAGATGCAATTGAGCGACCTGATTTGGCAGTCCCCGGATACACGACACGGAGTTGTGGTGATTCACCTCAACAACCTGCAGTCGGTTACCAAAACACTGGGGCATCAGAACAGCGATCGCATACTGGAGCTGGCCTCGCGGAACATGAGTGCCATCATGCGTGAGCTCCCGGGCATTATCTCTTTGGGGCAACATAATGGGCGCAACTTTTTTCTGGCGTCTCTCGACTCGGAGACCTTTGCCTGTGTGCTGGATGCCAGTGTTGCTGAAGATGCGCGTCGCACTATTGTGGATGCCTTGGAGGCCGTTCGCAGCCCAATCGACTTCCTCGGCATGCAAGTGCCGTTAAATACCCAGGTAGGCGTTGCTATTTCCCCGGTTAACGGCACAGACTCCACTTCGTTGATCCGCCGAGCGGTCATAGCCGAGGGCTCAGACCGCGCCCGTGAGCGCGGAATAGCCTATTACAAACCCTCTCGCGACTCCTATAGTGCGGGCAGGCTGACAATGGTCTCAGAGTTGCAGCAGGCGCTTGCGAATGGCGGACTAAAGCTCTACCTGCAGCCAAAACTGGATTTGGGAACCGGGCAAATTGCCGGTCTGGAGAGCCTCATTCGCTGGCCAGGCCGTGATCAGCCCGTAGGTGCGGATGAAATCATCGTTCTGGCAGAGCAAACAGGACTGATCAAACCGCTGACCCGCTGGGTGCTTGAACAGTCTCTGCAACTGCGAAGCTGTCTTCTTGAAACCGGACACGTCGTCGACCTCTCGGTCAATATCTCACCCAACAATCTCCGGGAGCCGGACTTCCCGTTGTTCGTGAAGCGGCTAATGAGCGCCCACCCACAGCACAGTGGCGCGATCATCTTCGAGGTGACCGAAACATCGATGATGCAGGATCCTGTCAACGCCCTTAAAGCACTTAATTCACTGGCGAATGCCGGCATTCCGGTATCCATCGATGACTTCGGATCCGGTTATTCGTCACTTTCTTACATCAAGCAACTGCCCGCGAGCGAAATCAAAATTGACCGTTCACTCATCACCGATCTGGCTACCCGGGAGGAAGACCGGGTTATTGTCCAGACCACCATCGACATGTGCCACAGCCTCGGCTATCTGGTAGTGGCGGAAGGCGTGGAACACGAGGTGACTGCGAACATGCTTGAGGAAATGGGGTGCGACATGATTCAGGGCTATCTGCTGAGCCGACCTTTACCGCTTGAAGACATGCTGATTTGGCTCGCCGAAAGGCGCGAAGCGGTCTTGCAACACGCACCCCGCTAACAGCTTTCAACGCTGGCGAATGAGCGCCTCCTGAGTTGTCGACGCCACCAGAACGCCGGCCTGATTAAAAAAGTTGCCACGATTAAAGCCGCGCCCGGAAGAAGCACTTGGGCTGTCCTTGTCATAAAGCAGCCAGTCCTCCATACGGAAATCCCGATGAAACCAGATAGCGTGATCGAGGCTCGCGATCTGCAGCCCCTTGTTCATGAAAGACACTCCGTGGGGGTTGAGCGACGTCCCCAGGAACGAAAAATCCGATGCATAGGTAAGTAAGCAGCGGTGCAGGACAGGATCATCCGGCAGTGGTCCCAGGGCACGAATCCAGCTCTGCTTAAGGGGCGGACGCTTTTCAGGCTGAAGCGGGTTCACGGGATTCACCGGGCGAATTTCGATGGGGCGGTCACGTGTCATGATTGCCTGCAATTTCTCTGATACCTGCGACGCCATCAATTTGCCCCACTCCTGCTCAGAGCGCAGGGTTTCAGGGTCTGGCGCATCGGGCATTTCTGCCTGATGCTCGAAACCCTCTTCAGCGACGTGAAACGACATGGAACCGGTCAGGATCTCCTTTCCGTCCTGGCGGGCAATGACCCTGCGAACAGAAAAGCTCCGACCGTCACGCACCCGCTGAACCTCGTAATCGATAGGCATATGCTGATTGCCCGGGCGCAGAAAATAGGCATGCATGGAGTGGCAGAGGCGGTCTTCAACCGTGTGACTTGCAGCCATCAGCGCCTGCCCGAGAACCTGACCACCAAACACGTGAGGGAACCCGAGATCCTGGCTGTCGCCCCGGTAGTGATCATCGCCATTGGGGGACAGATACAGCAGTTTCACCAGTTTTTTTGTAACGTCAAGCATGCCTGCTCCTGTTAATTCGTTAGCTCACGAAGGAGTTTCTACCCCAAGCGCAGACAGTTCGCAATAAAAAGCCGCCGCCACCCACTCTTTATTATCCAGGGCGGAGCGAGCTGAGTCAGCCTAAATGGAAAAACACACAGAGATGCCGGGTGTCTACGAGTGAATGGGTGGCACGACCTTGGATAACGCCTGCTTTTCCAGCGCAAACCGGCCAGTAACCGCGAATCCCAGCACATCGCCCTCCGCGTTTCTGAACAGCGCTTTAACATGGGTGCCATCCTGCTCGGTTTCCCAGCCACCCTCGGCATCTAACGGCGGGGGGCAGACGGCCGCAGGACAGCAGGGTGTTTTAATCATCACCGGCATGGTGCCATAGCTCACTTCGGTACGGTCACCGGTCAGCGTTTTTGCCAGAGCTCGGGCACAGGCCATCAGAGGTAAAACATAGAGCAGCACATGGCCGTCGACCTCTGCGCAATCGCCCAAAGCAAAGACATCCTGAACCGAGGTTTCCAGCGCCCGGTTCACCCTGATTCCCCGGCCTGTATCAATTCCTGCTGAGCGAGCCAGTTGTGCGCGGGGTCGCAGGCCCACCGCCGAAATCACCAGGTCCGCTTGTATTTTTTCACCGTTTGCCAGATGCAGAGTTACACCCGTTTCTGCCGGTTCAATCCGCTCAACTACCGTTTCCAGATGAAAACGCACACCCAGAGATTCCAGTTCTGCCTGCACCGCATTGGCGGCGACGGGCGGCAGCAGGCTCGGCATAACGGCATCGGAAGGGGCGATCACCTCTACCTCGTAGCCACCATTGCGCAAGTCGTTCGCAAACTCGCAGCCAATAAGCCCCGCACCCATAATGGCCACGCGACTTTCCGGTTTGAGCGCCTTACGGAACGCACGATAATCGCCAAGATCGTTGATCGGAAATACCCGTTCCAGGCCATCACCTGGCAGGGTCAGGCGAATGACATCTGCACCCCAGGCGAGAACGAGCTTGCTGTAAGGCAGGTTCTCGTCACCCAGTAATAGCCTGTGATCCTCCGTGTCTATACCGGTCACGGTGGTATAGGTGCGCAGCTCCAGGTTCAGCTGCTCCGCCATGGCTTTTGTATCAGCCTGAGCCAGGCCGTCTGCATCTTTGCCTTTGGTAAATCCGGTGGACAGCATGGGCTTGGAGTAGCTTACGCCATCATCAGCGGTCACCATTACAATTCGGGCGTCCTTGTCCTGCTTGCGGATTTCCCGGGCCAGGGAGTACCCCGCCAAACCGGTTCCGACAATAACGATGGGGGCCTGCTCTGTCATAACCATGCTCCGTCCGGATCAGCTGATCTCGATCATTTCAAAATCTTCCTTGCCCACGCCGCAATCGGGGCAAACCCAGTCCTCGGGTACGTCGTCCCATGTGGTACCAGGCTCGATACCGTCCTCAGGCCAGCCTTCTGCTTCATCATAAACCAGGCCACACACCACGCACTGCCACTTCTTCATAAACAATCTCTCCACCACATTTTTGCGGCTGCAATATTAATTGTCGAACAATACTTCAATCAAGTGCTTTTTCCCACTGACAGACCTTTGCGTCCGCCGCGCAGATTCGCTTATTAGCACCGCAGCGCCATAATACCCGGCACATCCGGATTGACCAATGCCAGTGAAGACGCAGCCAACACGCTTTTCTGCCAATTGTCCGCCTTACACCCCCTCCCCTCCGCCGACCCTCTCCGGTATAATCGCCGGTTTTATGACAGGACCGACCGTTATGACCGATACCGTCGCCGAAATGAATCAGGTTATGGCCGAAGCTGATTGTCTGGTTGATGAACAACAGGTGCAATCTGCCATCTGTAATCTGGCCGACGACATTACCGGCCGACTTAAGGACAGCAACCCTCTGCTGCTTTGTGTGATGAACGGCGGACTGATCTTTACCGGCCAGCTGCTGCCCCGGCTCAAGTTCCCGGTGCAGGCAGAATACCTTCATGCCACCCGCTACCGGCAGGAAACCACTGGCGGTATTCTTGAGTGGAAGCTTCAGCCAGAAGCCGACATGAAAGACCGCGTTGTGCTGATCGTTGACGACATTCTCGATGAAGGTACAACCCTGTGCGCCATCGCCGACTATTGTCTGGCCCACGGTGCAAAACAGGTACTGACAGCCGTGCTGGTCGACAAACAACATGATCGCAAGGCCCGCCCGGACCTGAAAGCGGACTTCACTGGCATGAATGTTGAAGACCGCTTCCTGTTTGGATACGGCATGGATTACAAAGGCTACTGGCGCAACGCGCCCGGGATATATGCCGTCAAGGGCCTCTGATATCAACACCTGTGAAGACAAAACCAGCCTGATCATTCCGCCAACCGATTGGTATCGGTCTTTCGCAGCAGCAGGACTCCGCAATCCGGATGTCCATGGCCCGGCGCGGCACTGGTTACAGGTGGAAGGCTCCTTTACCCGGGCTTTGCAGAAACGGTGCGCAAGTTCGTTTCATGTGGAAGTGCAGAGGGAAGGCTTTGCTGCGCCAACGCTTGAAGAAGCCAGGCGCCTCAAGATCCCCTTGCGTCAACTTGCCTGGATCCGCGAAGTACGCCTGTGCGGGGACGGCAAACCCTGGGTACTCGCGCGCACAGTTATCCCCCTTGCCTGCCTGACAGGCGAGGGCCGGCGGCTTCTGCATCTTGGCAGCAAACCATTGGGCGCCTTTCTGTTCAGCAGCCGCGGCTGGCATCGCGGGCCGCTTGAAACCGGGCTTTGCAATCATCAAGGCCTCGGATTCTCGAAAACCGGCATGCCTGAAATTGCACGCCGCTCCCTGTTCAGCAACAAAAACAGCGCTCTGCTCGTAGGTGAATACCTGCTACCGGTTCTTTATTGCCAGAACTGACGAACCATTGGAAAAGCGCTCCGGCTTTCACCCCTGCCCGCGCACTGGCTATAATCCCTGCACTTTCATTATTCAGACATTATTCTCAAAATACTCCAAACGGATAGATCCATGCTGCCTGATGCCGTGCCAGAACACATACGGAGCCGTCTTGCCGATTACGCACAGCTGCTGCGAATCAACCGCCCTATTGGCACTCTACTCCTGTTGTGGCCAACCTACTGGGCGCTCTGGCTTGCCGGGGACGGAAGCCCCGCCATTGGCAATTTCATTGTCTTCACTTTGGGCGTGTTCTTCATGCGCGCCGCCGGTTGTGCCATCAACGACTTTGCGGACCGGGATTGGGATAGGCACGTCAAACGCACCAAAGACCGCCCGTTAACCACCGGCCGGGTAAACGCCTGGGAAGCTGTCGCTCTGTTTGGCGGCCTGTGTATTGTCTCGTTTCTAATGGTCGTGCTGTTCACCAATACGCTCACCCTCTACCTGTCCTTTGGGGGTGCAGTGCTGGCGTTTATCTATCCCTTCACCAAGCGTTACACCCACCTGCCCCAGCTGTTCCTCGGCGCCGCCTTCTCTTGGGCTATTCCCATGGCATGGGCCGCCGAAGCCGGCGAGCTCAGCCAGGTCACTTGGCTGCTGTTCACCGCCAACGTGCTCTGGACCGTCGCTTACGATACGTTTTATGCCATGGTTGATCGCGATGACGACCTCAAGGTCGGCATCAAGTCCACAGCCATTCTTTTCGGCGATGCCGACCGCGTCATCATTGGCGCACTTCAGGCCATGGTGGTGCTCATTCTCATCATCGTGGGCCACCGCGTTGAGCTGGGAACCTTCTACTATCTGGGGCTGGTTGCCATGGCCTGCCTGTTTATCTACCAACAGTTTCTGGCCAAGGATCGCGAACGCGATGGCTACTTCAAGGCATTCCTGAACAACAACTGGGCAGGATTTGCGGTTTTCGCAGGTCTGGTCGTCGATTTGATTATTTCCTGACAAACCCTGTCACATGGTTGTAACACTGGGGCGTTGTAATAAGTCCGCAACAAATCAAGATCTGAAACAGGTTATAGATTATGTCTGGAAAAACCGTCCTGATTGTCGACGACGAACCTGCCATCCGGGAAATGATTGCGGTCGCCCTGGAGATGGCCGATTACGAGTGCCTGGAAGCCGCAGACGCTCGTGAAGCCCACGCCCTTATTATCGACAGGCAACCGGATATTATTCTGCTGGACTGGATGCTCCCCGGCACCAGCGGTATAGAGCTCGCCAGGCGCCTGAAAAAAGAAGAAACAACGGCAGACATCCCCATTATCATGCTTACCGCCAAAGTCGAGGAAGACAACAAGATTCGCGGCCTGGAAGTTGGCGCTGATGATTACATCACCAAGCCATTCAGCCCCCGGGAACTTGTCGCACGACTGAAAGCCGTACTTCGCCGGGCAACGCCTCCCGGTATCGATGCGCCCATAGAGGTCGACGGGCTGACGCTGGACCCCTCAAGCCATCGCGTCTCCGCCAACGAAAGCTTTCTGAACGTAGGGCCTACCGAGTATCGCTTGCTGCAATTCTTCATGACGCATCAGGAGCGCGTATACACCCGCTCACAGCTCCTGGATCAGGTGTGGGGCGGCAACGTTTACGTTGAAGAGCGAACCGTTGATGTACACATCCGGCGCCTGCGCAAAGCTCTGGGAGAACGCCACGACTATCTGGTTCAGACCGTGAGAGGCGCCGGCTACCGGTTCTCCACCCAGCCAGCCTGACAGGCTGCTGCCACCCACGAAGATATTTCAAGGCAGGTTTTCATGCAGCAAAACTGGTCGCGACACCTGCGCTACACGCTTGTCGGCCTCGCAGGCACCACTCTTGCTGGCCTCTATTTGGGATATCCGGTTTACGGGCTGACCGCCGGGCTGGGATTCTATCTGCTTTGGACTCTCAACCAGACCCGCCGCCTGGCGCAATGGCTCGCAGACCCGAGTGCCAACGATGAAGCCCCCCAGAGCCTGGGCATTTGGGGCGATCTCTTCGACAAGCTGCATAAGCTCAACCAGAATTATCTTCTAACCCGTGACCAGCTACGGGCCAGGATCGACCGCATACAAGAATCCACCAACGCCATGCGCGATGCCGTCATCATGACGGACGCCCGCGGTGCCATGGAGTGGTGGAACGGTTCGGCAGAACACCTGCTGGGATTCCGTCGTAACACGGATCAGGGCCAGTACATCTATAACCTCATCCGCACACCGGCCTTCAAATCCTACTTTGACGCCAAAGATTACCGTGAGCCGCTGGAGCTGAATTCACCGGCCAGGCCCCACATTCAGCTGCAAATCCAGATCAGCCTGTTCGGGGAGGAAGACCGTCTCATCGTAGCCAAAGATGTCACGCGACTGCATCAACTGGAGCAGATGCGCCGGGATTTCGTGAGTAACGTTTCCCACGAAATGCGGACTCCGCTTACTGTGATCAGTGGCTACCTGGAAACCCTGGCGGACAACGCCGATGATTTGCCAGCCAAATGGCAACGCGCCATCAACACAATGGCTACCCAGTCTTTTCGCATGGAGACGCTGGTTACCGACCTCATTCTGCTATCCCGGATTGAAACCGGCGAACAGACGGTGAATGATGCGCCGACGAATGTTGACCGACTGGTTCGACAGATCTGCCAGGACGCGCGAACACTCAGCGGCGAGAAGCATCACGAGATCATTTTCGAGGCAATCGACCCGCATTGGCTTAAGGGCGATGAAAACCAGCTACGCAGTGCCTTCTCGAATCTGATATTCAACGCTGTTAAATACACGCCCGCCGGAGGCCGGATTTCCGTCGCCTGGTTCGCCAACACTGAGGGGGGACACCTCTCGGTAAAAGACACAGGCACCGGTATCGATCAGGTTCACATTCCCCGGCTCACGGAACGCTTCTACCGTGCCGATCCCAGCCGGCATAAAGATACTGGGGGCACCGGATTGGGGCTGGCCATCGTCAAGCATGTGCTGATCAATCATGATGGCAGCCTGGAGATACACAGCCGCCTTGGCGAAGGCAGCGAATTTGTCTGTCACTTCCCGCCGGAACGACTGGTTGAGGGCCCTCAAAGCAATACGATCGGTGTGAACGAGGCCTAGCGCTTGCCGGCTCGAAAGCGCGCTACAAACCGGGACAGATCTTCAAGTTTTTTCGGATCCTCATCCACAAAGCGGATGGTTACGCTGACGAAATCTGTGTCCTGACGTTTGTCCACCGCCTGCAACTGGTGCACATAGCCGTTCAGCCTTGCCATCTGCCCCTCGCCGGTTTCTATATCAACCACCGCCTGATCCAGAATGCCCGGAAATGCCTGGTCGCGCTTTGCTATCACTCGCACTTCCGTCAGATTGATATCCTTGACCGCAGACCTCAGCGTACCGTCCGCAAAGCGGATCGAGGCCAGGCTCACACTGCTTTTTGTCACAGGCGGTTTTGAGCCTTCCGTCGGCGGCGGTGGAGAGGCTTCAGGCATCGGCTGAGTTGTCGCCGGGGACAGGGGCTCACGTTTTTGCGTAAGCAAAGCCGCCGACTCCTTGAGCGCATCGGTCGGCCCAGCCATGGATTTGCCACTCCGGTCCATCGCCGCTGAGAGCGTTCCCCCCATCACCTTGATGATTTTCTTACTCAGGCCATCCGGGCTGAACGGCTTGCCCAGATACTCCGACACACCCTCCTTCACTGCCTCGATCACATGATTCTTGTCACCCCGGCTGGTAATCATGATGAAAGGCACTTTCTCGTACTGGGGCTGCTGACGCATCCATTGCAGCAGCTCAAGGCCAGACATCTCCGGCATCTCCCAGTCACATAGAATCAGATCAAAGCTCGCGCGGGACATAAGCGACTGCGCCCTGCGGCCATTCTGCGCATCGGTGGTTTCTATCACCGGAAAGCGCTGGCGTATCGTCCGCTTAACCAGATCTCTTACAAAACTGGCGTCATCAACCACCAGCGCTTTCAGCGTTGCCATGTTCCGAACTCTTGTAAAGGTATCGCCCAACTATAGAACAAAGGCCCGCTGGGATAACCCACAGGCTACAAAAAACCACAAACTTCAAACGTAAACGCAGATAGCGGCACCCTTTCACAAGGCCTTACAAGCAGGAGGTTAAAGAACTGTCACTCCCGGTGGCTTCGTTAAGTATTTCCCTGACCCAAAAACACGCTACCATGGCCTCACGCATCACCCACACCGTTTACCCTGATCGAGGTTTCACGTGCTGACCAAGCTTGCAAGGATTCTGCCCAACCGGCCTATGGCGTGCCGTCTCTCTGTATCCGCCCTCCTGGCTATCTCCACCCTGCCTGCAATGGCTAAAGTGGCAGACAGCGAGGCCGTTCTGGAAGCCCCCGATGGCTTTGAAGAGTGCAAGCTGCAACTGCAGGAAAAAGCCATCGCGGCCGGAGTCAGTGCGAAAACGGCTCAGGAGGTCATGACCAGGGTCGAGCACGTAGACCGGGTAATCGAGCTGGACCGCAGGCAGCCCGAGTTCACCACTACGTTTGCAGACTACCTGAACCGTCGGGTTAACGATGACAGAGTGAACAAGGGCCGTGAGCTGATTAAAGAGCACAGCGCTCTGCTGGAACGGGTTACAGAGGCAACCGGCGTTCCCGCAGCCTATCTTGTTGCCTTCTGGGGGCTGGAAACCAACTTTGGCAGCTATTTCGGCAAAATGTCAGTGCCGGATTCGCTAACAACCCTGGCCTGTGATGCCCGCCGCAGCACCTTTTTTACCGAACAGCTGATTGCCGCACTGCGTATTATTGATGAAGGTGCCATACCGGCAGAACAGATGGAAGGATCCTGGGCTGGCGCCATGGGCCACGTTCAATTCATGCCCACGGTGTTTCTGAAGCACGCTGTAGACGCCGATGGCGACGGCCGCCGCGATCTCTGGAACAGTCTGCCAGATGCCATGATGTCCGCCGGGCGTTTTCTCGAGTCCATGAACTGGGATGGAGATTATCGCTGGGGCCGGGAGGTCCTGCTGCCAGAGAGCTTTGACTACTCTCTTGCCGACGGCCGACGCCTTGAACTGAGCAAATGGCGGGAACTGGGTATTACCGATGCCTTCGGCAACCCCCTTGCCCGGGAAGATATTACCGCTGCGCTGATTGTTCCTGCCGGCCATCAAGGGCCTGCCTTTCTGGCGTACCACAACTTCAAGGTGATAATGGGTTGGAACCGTTCGGAGTTTTACGCCATTGCAGTGGGCCACCTCGCTGACCGCATTGCTGGCGCAGGATTGCTCCAGAACCCGCCTCCAGTGGATACGCCCGCACTCTCGAGAGACACGGTGCTTGAACTTCAGGCAGCTCTCAATGAACGCGGATACGATGCCGGAAAACCGGATGGAATTACCGGACCCGCAACCCGCTCAGCTATCCGCAAGTACCAACATGCCGAAGGGCTGATCGCGGATGGTTTTCCAGGGCAGGAATTGCTGGACCGGCTTGAGGTAAGCAACTAACTCAAGTCGTCAGTTTTCTTTACACCCCGAAAAATATACACATCCAAACTTTTGTAATTAAAACGAATTTATAGTTGGCACGAAACTGGCATATCAGATGTTATTAGCGACATAAAATGAACTGTGTCATTTCATGATTAAAGCCAGGAGAAGTACATGAAGATGTTGGCAAAAGGATCCTTTGGTGCATTGCTGCTGACTGCAGCTATGAGCGTAGCGGCGTTTCCGGTTGATGTGACATCTATTGACGGAATATTCACGAACACCAAAGATGGAAACGGAAATAATGTTGGAGGCGAAAACTCAAGCCTCATCTACTGGGGCGGCACTAATAACTACAGCAGCTATCAATTCGTTAGCAACCCTGGGGTACCTATCCACAAAACTGACGATACGACTTTTAGTTTGGGCGAGCTAATTCACACGAACAACCAAATCCCAGGCAGCAGCTCAGCGTTAACGTCTACGGATCTTGCCATCACTCTTGGCCTGTCAGGCTTTGGTGATGCTGGCGCGCAGGGCGGTACATTCCAGTTTGCTCACGATGAAACAGTCGACAACGGCACAAACGTTCAGTGTACTTCCTGGTTCATTATTTGCTGGAAAAAAGAGGACTTGGAGAATGGCCCAGTTGACGACACGATTACACAAACTGGTGCATCAGTCACAAGCTCAAGCCTCATACTCGGTGGCTTTGAATACTCCTTAGAGTTGGTTGGTTTCAAGGACACCAGCGTAGTGGGCACTTCGGAAGGAAGTATCAACAACTACGAACTGTTCGCCAAGCTGAATGCAACAGCCGTCCCCGTCCCAGAGCCCGGCACCCTGGCCTTGCTTGGTCTGGGTCTGACCGGTCTCGGCATGGCACGTCGCCGCAAAGCCGCTTGATTGGCTGACGCATTAACAGGAACTCCATAGTCCTGTAGTGCACACAGTACAAAGCTGACACCCCGCGCTTTCACCAAGCCCGGGGTGTCAGCTTTTTAAACACCTGCTTTATTGGCAATTCTTTCTAACCGTGATCTGAACCCCCATTCCGCGCATAATACTCTCCACCACTTTCTACTTGTACGGAATTCATGGACTCAATCACTCAGGCTGCCCTTGGCGCCTCAATCGCCGGCCTTGTGGCAGGCAAAGCTCTCGGGCGGCCGGTTCTCCTGACCGGCGCACTGCTGGCCACGCTTCCCGATCTTGATGTGCTGATTGACTACGGAACGGCGGTCGCTAATTTTACCGAGCACCGGGGCTTCAGCCACTCGCTGTTTATGCTTGCGCCGCTGTCGCTGCTGATAGCCGGTCTACTCTGGCGATGGAAGCCGGAACCGGGTTTCCCGCGCTGGCTGTTGCTCACTGCGTTGATACTCATGACGCACCCGCTACTGGATACCTTTACCACCTACGGCACTCAGCTTTTCTGGCCTGTTGGCAGACCACTTGCCATCAGCAGCATCTTCATTATCGATCCGCTGTATACCCTTCCCCTGCTGGCCGGCTGCATAGCCTTTTTAATTCGCCCTCAGGCGTTGCGGGCCATAACGGCGGGTCTGGTGCTGTCCACTGCGTATCTCGGCTGGTCGCTTGTGGCTCAGCAGGTCATTACCGAGCGTGTGCAGCCCGCACTTGCCAAAGCCGGCTTCGCTGACGCCGAACTGCTCGTTCAGCCTATGCCCTTCAACACAGTGCTCTGGCGTGCCACCGCGATCACTGACCAGCAGCGGGTTGAAATCGTTACCGGCTTTCTGGATGACGACGCCCCCTTAACGCTTGAGTACTTCCCCCGCCAGCCGGAGCTGGCGAACACCGTCTCGCAGTTACCCGAAACCCGTCGCCTGGAATGGTTTACCCGGGGCTTTCTCGATTACAGGGAAGCCAAAGGCGAAATCACCGCAACCGATGTTCGCCTGGGCATCCCGGGGGCTCATCCTTTTTCTTTTGTACTGGCCTATGAACAGGATGGCAGCCTTACACCGGCTAATGGTGAACGAGCGCCAAGGCCAGCCATGAATACCGGGGCACTGCCGCTACTTTGGGCTCGCACGACTGGCGCCATTCCGATACTGTGCCTCGCCAACCTTGCAACGCCTGCTCTCGGCGAGGAATGCTAAAACCATGCGTCTTGATCAGTTTATCGCCACAAGCTCAACACTTTCACGCAAAGAAGCCAGGCGCGCCATACACGCTGGTAACGTCGAGGTAGACGGTGAGGTCTGGAAGGGTACCGGTAAACATTTGCCAGCCGGAGCCCAGGTCATGCTGAAAGGCGTGCGGCTAACCCTGCCGGGCGAACGTTATCTGATGCTCAACAAACCTGCAGGGGTCATCAGTGCAACCCGCGACAGCGACCACCCCACAGCGCTGGACCTTCTGCCAGCAGAGCTGACCAGCAAGCTTCACATAGCCGGCCGGTTGGACGCCGATACCACCGGCTTGCTGCTGCTGACAAGCGACGGCCAATGGTCCCACAGGATCACCTCACCGAGAGTAGACTGCCCGAAAACCTACCGGGTGAGCCTGAGCACGCCCCTTTCAGAATCGGCCATTAAAGAGCTGGAAACGGGCGTTATGCTCCATAACGACGCAAAGCCGACAAAGCCTGCACAGGTCAAGATTCTGGAGCAGAAGCTGATTGAGTTAACGATTTCAGAAGGGCGCTATCATCAGGTCAAGCGCATGCTGGCCGCGGTGGGCAGTCATGTAGAAGCTCTGCACAGACAAAGCATCGGAAGCATTACGCTGGACCCGGCGTTGGAACCCGGCGATTATCGGGAGCTGACAGAACAGGAAGTCGCCTCGGCCGGCTAAGTTCAGGTTCGCTCGAAGCGCTGGGCTTTCAGGTTTTTCCGTACGGTTCCTGCCTCGAACACTTCTCCGTTCATGGCAATATAGACTCCCGGTGGCAAAAGTTGCACGGCTGCCCAGGCAAAGCCAATATTGAAAACCGCATCACTGCGGCGCATGCGGGCAGGCTGCATGGCCCCGGTGAGAACAATGGTTTTGCCTTTCAGCGACGACAGTGCCTGGGCAGTTTCAGGCATGGTGTCAGTACCATGCGTAACCAGAATGCGGTCGCTGTCGCAGCCTGAGACAGCCTCAAGAACCCGCGTACGATCCGCATCGGTCATTTCCAGACTGTCCTTACGCAAAAGCCCCTGCAGAATATAACCCTTGTGGATATTGGATTCCGCCAACAGTTCCGGTACCAGAGACTCACCGATTTCAAACTCGCTATTGGCATCAAAGTACACCTTGTCGATGGTGCCGCCCGTCGTAAAAATCCGGATCATGGAGTCTCTACCCTGCTCAAGGTGTCGCGTGCTTCCGCACGGGGTTTATTACGGCTTATTTCAGCGCGGCCGTAGTACTGTGGCCCGCGGAATTATAGGCAGCGTTCTTTTCCAGTGCGTACTGCCGCGCCGCGTTCGCCACCTTCCCGCTTGCACCGGTATCCAGCCAGCGCTTGATACGCCCGGCGTCTCCCATGGGTGACCGGGTACCCAAGGAGTCCAGAAGAACGGTAACCACCTGTTTGCCGTTCATATTGGAGACCATCACCAGGCAGCGACCAGCCTCCGACAGATAGCCGGTTTTGCTCAACCCTACGCCCCAGCTGTCACGATGCACCAGAGCGTTGGTATTGCCAAACGACAAACTGTACCGGGGCTTGCGGAACTGACCACGGAAATAATTGGTTGTGGAGTACTCCCTGATCTCAGGATACTCCGCAGCCGCATTGACCAGCTTGACCAGATCCCCGGCGGTTGAGAGATTCTCCGCCGAAAGCCCGGTCGGATCCACAAAGCGGGTGCCCGTCATGCCAAGGGCTTTGGCCTTGGCGTTCATGGCCTCAACAAACCCGTCAAAGCCATCCGGGTGACTTCGGGCAAGCGTGTAGGCCGCAAAGTTCTCTGATGACATGAGCGCAATGCGTAACACATCTGCACGACGCATCTGCGAGCCTATCCGGATACGGCTGTAGGCATTGGCCGCAGCCGACGTATGACGTTTCCGGAAGACCAGCCATTCATTCAGCGGCGCGCCAGACTCCAGCACCACCAGTGCAGTCATCACCTTGGTAACGGAGGCAATGGGCACCGGCCGATCCGCGTTTTTACCAAACATCAGATCATTGCTGCCGACCAGGGCCACGGCGGCGTTAACGGATGCCAGATTCGGGCCTTGAATATCGACGTCAACTTTGCCGGACTCTTTGGAGTGGGCGAGAACCGCCATCGGCAGACTGAACACAAGCCACAAAATTACCCTCGTCATCTTTGTTCTGAACATCTATTACACTCTTGGTGAACTTTTAATCGTTGCGACTTCTAACGCTTTACGGCAGATCGGTAACGGCACCAGTGGATGCGGAACTTACGGTGCGGGCGTATTTTGCCAGCACTCCGCGGGTAAAACGTGGCTCGGGCGCTGCCCAGGCGGCACGCCGGCGCTCCAGCTCTTCAGCGGATATATCCAGCTCAATGCTGTTGGCAACCGCATCAATGGTAATTGTATCGCCATCCTCAACCAGCGCAATGGGGCCACCGTTTGCCGCTTCCGGCGTGATGTGGCCGACGACAAAACCGTGGCTGCCGCCGGAAAAACGACCGTCGGTAATCAGCGCCACATCGTTGCCAAGTCCTTTACCCATGATCGCCGACGTCGGCGTCAGCATCTCTCGCATACCCGGGCCTCCTCTGGGCCCCTCGTAGCGGATAACCAGCACATCACCGGCAACGACCGTACCATCCATAATTCTGTCCTGGGCCTCTTCTTCCGAGTGGAATACCCGGGCGCAACCGGAAAAGTGAGTACCTTCCTTTCCGGTAATCTTCGCCACCGAGCCCTCCGGAGCAAGGTTGCCGTAGAGAATGCGTAAATGGCTGTCGGCCTTGATAGGGTTGTCGAAGGCGTGAATGATGTCTTGTGCCTCAGGATAAGGGGCAACATGTTCCAGGTTTTGCGCCATCGTCTGCCCGGTTACTGTCAGGCAGTCCCCATGCAACAAACCCCGCTCCAGCAGCATCTTCATCAGGGGCTGAATACCGCCAATCGCCACCAGTTCTGACATCATGTAATGCCCGCTCGGGCGCAGGTCTGCCAGCACAGGAACGCGCTTACCAATCTCGACAAAGTCCTCCAGGCTTAGCTCAACATCAACGGTGCTGGCCATGGCCAGAAGGTGGAGAACCGCGTTGGTGGAACCGCCCAGGGCAATCACCACCGTAATGGCATTTTCAAATGCCTCACGTGTCATGATATCCGAAGGCTTGATGTCCTTGTCCAGGAGGTTCAGAACCGCCGCACCGGCGGCTCTGCAATCGTCCGTCTTGGTGTCGGATACCGCATTCTGAGCTGAGCTGCCGGGCAGGCTCATGCCCATGGCCTCAATCGCGGATGCCATGGTATTGGCGGTGTACATGCCGCCGCAGGAACCGGGGCCTGGAATGGCTGTTTCCTCGATCTGCTTTACTTCGATCAGGTCAAGATCACCCCGGGCGTGTGCGCCCACCGCCTCGAACACCGAAACAATATCCGTGTGGTTTTCACCGGGCATGATGGTACCGCCATACACGAACACCGATGGCCGATTCAGGCGGGCAAGACCCATCATGCAGCCCGGCATATTCTTGTCACAGCCTCCGATGGCGACCAGCCCGTCAAATCCTTCGCAGCCAGCGACGGTTTCTATGGAGTCTGCGATGACTTCCCGGGAAACCAGTGAGTACTTCATCCCGAGAGTGCCGTTGGCAATGCCGTCGGAAACGGTGATGGTGTTAAAGATCAGTGACTTGCCACCAGCCGCATCGGCACCCGCCGAGGAGGCTTCTGCCAGCTCGTGGATGTGCATATTACAGGGCGTCAGATTGCTCCAGGTTGAAGCAATACCAATCTGGGGTTTGCGGAAATCGTCATCGGTAAAGCCAACGGCCCGGAGCATGGCACGGCTTGCAGACTTGCCAATACCGTCCACCACCGGGGCGGAGTAACGGCGGCGCTTGTCATCGGTCATCGGTCTCTCCTCATCAAAAATATTCACAAACAGCTATTGGCGCCTGAAGGCGGTCTGACTGACCTGTATCAAACTGTAATAAGGCTGCGCATCTTACAATCGCATTCAAACAATCAAGCCGTGGAGGCACGCCATGTCATCACCTGTTTCGCCATCAACGGCTTGTCCTGAGTACGAACTCTGGCGCCGCGGCTATGGCGTGATCCAGCATACCGATACTACCTGCGATCACGTACAGGCGCTCGCCTCACGACTTGTCGCTGCCGGCCTTCAACCCGATACTGCAACCGTCTATCGCAAGCTGGCCCATCTTGATCGGCTGACCAGCGCAGGCCTTTGGCTGGTTGTCCACATGACCTATGCCAACCGCGTTGACAGCTCCGGTGAGCCACTGGCGGCACGGGATTTCAAAAGCAACCCTGAGGGTCATACCGGCGGAGCACTGAATATGGTGCCCGCTTACGCGGCTTACATGGCTCTCAATAACCTGACCGGGCGAACCCGGAGCTGGCTGATGGGCCAGGGACATTGCGTGGCAGCCATCGACGCGCTGAACGTGCTGACCGGCAATCTGCTCCCGGAACAGCATGAACGTTATACAGGAACAGGCGGGCTGTCACGAATGGTAGCGGATTTTTACAGCTACCAGCAAAAACCGGACGGCAGTATGGCGGCGCCATTGGGCAGCCACGTGAACCCATACACAGCAGGCGGCATTATCGAAGGCGGTTATCTGGGCTTTGCAGAACTGCAGTACGCTCATATGCCATTGCCCGGCGAATCTCTGGTAGCGTTTCTTTCTGACGGTGCGGCTGAAGAACAGCGCGGCAGTGACTGGATACCTCGTTGGTGGCGGGCGGATGACTGCGGCCTTGTAGCGCCGATCATGATTGCCAACGGCCGCCGTATTGAACAGCGCACGGAACTTGGTACCCGTGAGGGGCTCGAACGCTTCGAGTCGCATCTGTCAGCCCGGGGCTTTGATCCCTTCCGGTTTGACGGCCGCGACCCGGCCGCGTTTGTGTGCGCCCTGGCGGAAATGGAGCTCTCGCTGAAATACCGAAGCGACCTTGTGCTGGAGGGCGAACTGGATTACCCGGTTCGTATCCCCTACGGCATCGCGGAAACCGTCAAAGGCTTTGGCTTTTACGGTGCAGGCCTGAACCCCGCACATAATCTGCCGCTACCGGGGAACCCGCGGGTAGATGTGCGCTCCCGGGAGCTGTTTCAAGAGCACGCAGCCCGCCTATGGGTCGATCCGGACGAACTTGCACAAAGCGTGCTGAACCTGAAGGAACACGAACAGCAGGCTCGCCCTCTGGAGCGCGACCATCCACTAGCAAAACGCAATCCGCCAGACATTGTTCTTCCAGCCATACCCGCGCGCCACGACCCGGTTTCCCCGATGCTGGCAGTGGACAGCTTCTTCCGGGCTCTTGTTGCGCAAAACCCCGATCTCCGGGCCCGCGTCGGTAATCCTGACGAACTTGCGAGCAATCGACTGACCGGCGTCCTGGAAGATCTCAAGCATCGGGTGAACGATCCCGAAAACTCATCGGAATCTGTGCACGGGGAAATCATCACTGTGCTCAACGAAGAAGCCGTTGTGTCTGCCTGTCTGGCGAACAAGGCCGGGCTCAATCTGGTTGCGAGCTACGAAGCCTTCTGCGTAAAAATGCTTGGCGCCATCCGGCAGGAACTGATTTTCTCACGCCACCAGAAAGCTGTTGGTCGCCCGGCGCGCTGGCTGGGCATGCCGGTTATCGCCACTTCCCATACCTGGGAAAACGGCAAAAACGAACAGTCCCACCAGGACACAACTTTCTGTGAAAGCCTGCTGGGAGAAATGGGCGATGTGTCGCGGGTCATCTTCCCTGCTGACTACAACAGTACCCTGGCGATTCTCCCATCAGTTTTCACCGGGCGAGGAAAAATCAGTTGCATGGTCATTCCAAAAAGGGAACGGCCTTGCGTTTTTGATACTCACGAAGCGGAAGCGCTTGCCCGGCAGGGCGCATTGGTGGTTGACGAGGATACGTCCGGAGGAGAGCCAATATTGCTGATTGCAAACGGCGCCTACCAGCTATCCGAGGCCATTCGCGCCTGCGAGCGCCTGCGCGAAACCGGCACGTCGTTCCGCCTGGTCTATCTGCAGGAGCCGGGGCGTTTCCGCGAGCCCAGAGACACTTTGGAAGCGAAAAGTTGCATGTCAGTGTTTGAGCGCGAGCGCCTGTTACCAAATCGGCTGCACCGCAGAGTCGCGCTCACACACATGCGACCTGAAGTATTCCGCGGACATCTTCACCCGCTATTCCCGGATCCGGGCCGCAGCAGAGTCCTCGGCTATATCAACCGGGGCGGCACACTGAACGAGGCCGGTATGCTGTTTACCAACCGTTGTTCCTGGGCCCACGCTCTGGCGGCCTGCGCCAGTGTTCTGGACAAGCCCCCCGGAGAGTGGCTGTCCAGCGCCGAACTTGCCGCAGTGGAGGGCCGCGGTGACCCAACCCTGATCACCCGCGGCCTGCGCTGACATTCAGACGGGCGCCGGTTCCACACGCCGGTTGCCTGCACCAGGCCGGACAATGCGGCTGGTGCTGCGCGCCGTGTCGATGGCGTAGTCACGGGATTTGATGGTATCGACGAAGTACCAGTCGGCCCGGGCTTCCTGGGCGGTAAAAGTCACCACCATATAACCGCGCTGATTGATATTCAGATAGTCCAGATCATCCACCAGCAGGCCGATTCCCTGCTCGGCGCCAGCAATCTGGTTCTCTGGCAGCTCGAGGTACTCTTCAAGGCCCGGCGAAGAAACCGACGATGCTGCGAACTCCACGCCAATCTGGTCGCCGTTAATGTCTTTCAGGTTGTTAGCCCAGGCGTTATGAGTGTCGCCGGCCAGTACCACAAGGTTCTTGTTCAACTGCTTTGCGGTGCCCAAGACCACTTCGCGCTCATACTGGTAACCGTCCCACGCATCAAGGTTATAGGGCGCAACGGTGTTTATCCTCGCCAACTCTGTTGGTGTCAGTGAGGGGTCATTTTGCAACTGACGAAACTTGAGTGCCGCGAGCTCCCCCAGTTGTTGAGGTAACCCATCAAACTCCTCTGTAGCAATTTTGACAAGCAACTCTGCCGGCAGATTCATTCGCCCCATCAGTATCTGCTGCCCCAGAACTTGCCAGGTGGCTGTGGAATACCCCATTGAGGCCTGCAACCAGAGCAGCTGTTCTGCTCCGAGCAAGGTACGGTTCGTGCTTCCCACATCGGCTGTGAACCGGGCCTGATCGAGCCCGGCGGCCGTGAAATAGTCCAGATAGTCCAGTTGTTCATCCCGGCCCATATGGCGGGTGTCCAACATATGCAGGGCCACCAGATCGCCAAACTGGAAAGTGCGGAAAATGGCTTCATCGTTACCCTCGATCACCGGGCGAATTGGCATCCACTCAAAGTACGCCTGCAACGCCTCAAGCTTACGGGTGCCGTAATCCCCTTCATCGGCATTGTGGTTACTGGCGCCATTTTCCCAGGCATCGTTGGCTATCTCATGGTCATCCCAGACCACGATGAACGGCACTTTGCTGTGCAGGGTCTGAAGATCGCTATCGCCCCGATAGATGCCGTAGCGGCGCCGGTAATCGTTGAGCCTGATCAGCTCAAGGTTGTTGTCCGCAGGGAATGTGCGCCCCAGCGCAGCCGCGTCTGCTGCGCCATAGCTGCCAGCCTCACTGCTGTATTCGTAAATATAGTCACCCAGGTGCACGACCGCATCCAGATCATCACGCTTACTGATTTCGCGATAGACGTTGAAATAGCCCGCCGGGTAATTGGCGCAAGAAACCACAGCCAACCGCACAGAGTCCACGCTACCTTCGGGTAAGGTCAGGGTTGTGCCGACGACAGACTGGCTGTCGGACGTATGGAACCGATAGTAATAGGTTTGACCTGCGGAAAGGCGGCGCACATCGACTTTGATCGTAAAATCGTGTGCCCTTCTGGCGTCTGCAGTGCCGGAATGAACAAGGTTCTCAAACTCCCTGTCTGTTGCGACCTCCCAGGCCACGCTCACAGCTTTATCAAGATCTTTATCTGGCACCACTCGGGTCCAGAGAACGACACCGTCCGTCAGAGGGTCGCCACTGGCAACCCCATGGGTAAACGTAGTTGAGCGCTTGTCATCACTGTCCAGTACACAGCCAGCCAGGCCCGTAGAGATGACCACCGCGCCCATACCCATGGCAGACGCTTTCAGGAAATCCCGTCTCGTCAGTCTTTTCATTATTATTTTCCCTGTAAATTCCCGGTTTCAGGCAATTGTCGCCCGACACACAACGGCGTGCGCCTTTAAGGCGCCTGCGTAGAAATTAGTCCGCTCAGGTCAAAAACGCACTGCCAAATTACGACAACACGATGTCCAATTGCGACAAACTATCCGTTGGAATAAGGGTGTTCAGACAGGAAAAGCAGAAAAATGCAGGGATTAACGACAACTACCGCGTGACAAGGTACCCGGAAAACCGGGCACCTTCGGGCACACCGCGCTTATGAATTACGCGGATCTGTTTCGGCAACCCAGGGGTTGGTTTTCCGGCTGTCCCGGAAGGCAAGCAGGCTCTCAATTCCAGCGAAGTGAACCAAATCACGGAATTCCAGCCAGTCGACCAGGCAATAGAGACACATTGCCGGGTAGTTCCAATCTTCAAACTGACCGTCTTCCACCTGCGCGGAGAGCGTGCGCATGGTGGTCATGATGCGCTCGCGCTGCAAATCAAAAAACAATACGCCCGGGGTGTCTACATCCAGCCCGGAGCGTTTAGCCAGAAGCAGAATGACGGCTGAGTCGTTGGCGCCATCAATCAGGGTGAGCTGGTTCTGCTGATCCCAGGTAAGTGGGTCTTTGCCTTGCTTGGCGCTGATATAACGGGAAATAATCCGGGAGTCGTAGATTTCCTGACCATCGCTTTCCAGCACCGGTATTTTAAGCGCCGGATTGGTCCGCCTGATCTCATCCCGGTCTGCGCCGTAAATATCAAGGTTAACGAAGTCGTAACGCTCTTCGTCGAGCAAAATTCGGATGCGCCGAACATAGGGCGAGGTACTCGATCCAATCAGCTTCATAAGCTCTCCGGTTGTCTAACCCAGTAATACTCAGTGTCCGGCTGAAATGTATCACATCAGAGCCCCGGCGCATGAAAATTAACAGGTCCTTTCCAACAAAAAACAGATCCTTTACAACGAAAAAAGGCAGCCGAAGCTGCCTTTTTGGCGGTTACTACTCTATCCGAACGGGATTAGAGAGGAGTAACGTTCTCCGCCTGAGGACCTTTCTGGCCCTGGGTAACGGTGAACTCAACTTGCTGGCCTTCGGCCAGAGTCTTGAAACCGCTGCCCTGAATAGCGCTGTAATGAACAAAAACGTCCGGGCCGCCTTCACGAGTGATAAAGCCAAAGCCTTTTGCTTCGTTGAAGAACTTAACAGTACCGGTAGTAGTAGACATACTTAAACTTCCTGAAATCAATCATATTATCTGCTGCCATTCACTGAATGTGGCTGGTCAGCGTTTTACGGAAATACAGAACTCGCGGAATCAAAAACAGGACGGTCACTACTAACTGCGGAGTACGTCTTATTCATGAAATGCTTTACTGAATCTTTCCTTCCAAAACACTCTACTACTGAATAACCGGCTTGCCAAGTAGATTTGAAACAAATCCTGTACGTAAAGTTACCAGTCAGCCCTTCACAAGACCAAAGGTGTAAATACCCAGCGCCGTCATCAGAATTGAGCCAAGGACATGAGCCAGAATACCGGTTACCGCCATGGCCCATTTGCCTTCCTGAATCGCAGCAAACATCTCAAGGGAAAACGTGGAGAAGGTTGTCAGAGCACCGCAAAGACCGGTGATGGCAAACAGGCGCCATTCGGGCGCCAGCGCACTGGGATGACTGAAATACCCGATCAGCAACCCAACCAGCCAACCTCCTCCGAGATTGGCTGCAAGCGTTCCCAGGGGAATGGCGTGATAGCTTGTATTCAGCCATAGCCCCAACAACCAGCGCAAATTGGCGCCGAGAACGGCGCCAGCGCTAACGGCAAGGATCGATAGCCACATGTTAGCCAATCACCATCTCACGCCGGGTTGTGATCAATCAACGTTTCCTTGTTCCGGGCAAACTCGTCAAACGGAAAGTCATCTACACTCAGCATCTCCAGAACAACAGCTTCATACTCACGCATGAACCCAGCTTCTTCCTTGGTGTAGACCCCCGCTTCCAGCGCCGCTTCAAAGCGCTCTTCCGGGTGCAGCGCGGTCATTGGCAGCTCGCCTTTGGCGTAGGCTTTGGTTGCTTTGCGGTAGAGTTGCTCTGCTTTGTCGTAGCCTTTCAGCAGATCATTATAACGAGCCACGGGGTTTTCTACCTCGCCTTCACCCTCTGTGGTCCAGGTGCTGGCAAGCAGCTTGTGACGAATAGGCGTATCGGTGGATATAAACCGCGCAAGCTTGCGCGTCTGATCGTCGTGGGGAGTACCCCAACTCCGGCCCAGAGGCAGGGTAACCGCACGCAGAACCAAAGCAACCGCGCGATTCGGCAGGTTTTGCAGGAAGCCATCCAGCGCTTCTTCTGTGCGATGCAGCAGCAAGCCAAGGCTGTATTGCATCACTTCTTTTTCACCTTCTACCGGCTGGGTTTCGTGCCAGTTCTTGAGAACCATGGAGGCCAGATACAGGTTGGACAGCATGTCTCCGAGCCGAGCAGATATCAGCTCGCGCATTTTTAACTCGCTGCCAAGCGTGGTCATGGCCGCATCCGAGCAGAGACCGAAAGCGGCACTGAAACGTGCGACCGCTTGGGCGTATTTGCGACTGGCGCTGTCAAACGGTACGTCTGCGCGACCGAGACCAAGCCCCTGAGTGAACGCACGAGCAGCGTTCCCGAAAATCAGGCCTGCATGGCCGAAGAAGGCATCGTCAAACGCATGAATGTCGTCGTTATCTTTTGCAGCCAGTTCTTTCAGCACGTAAGGATGACAACGGATAGCGCCCTGGCCGAATATCATCAGGCTGCGGGTCATGATATTTGCACCCTCTACCGTAATGGATACGGCAGCACCGCTGTAGCCAATACCGAGATAGTTGCGTGGGCCTAGCGTCACTGTTTTGCCACCGTGAACATCCATGGCGTCCGTCAGAATTTCACGCTGGAATTCGGTCAGGTGATACTTGAGGATGGCAGACGGGACAGCAGGTTTTTCGCCCTTGTCGATCATGTTTGCAGTGTGGTTAACCGCAGACTGGGCAATATAGGTTTTTGCGGCGATGCGGGCCAAAGGCTCCTGCACACCTTCCATATCTGCCACCGGGGTGTTGAACTGGCGACGGATGCGAGTAAAACCACCGGCAGTGCCAACGGCATACGCGGCGGATCCCGCTGCGCCGGAGGGCAAGGTGATACAACGGCCGACAGAGAGACACTCAACCAGCATACGCCAGCCCTGGCCGGCCATTTCCATACCGCCAATAATGTAATCCAGCGGAATAAAAACATCTTTCCCAATGATCGGACCGTTCAGGAATGGACTACCGATGGGGCAATGACGGCGGCCAATTTCCATACCCTTGGTATCGCGGGGTATCAGCGCACAGGTAATGCCATAGTCTTCGGTGTCGCCGAGCAGGCCGTCCGGGTCAAACATACGGAACGCCAAACCAACCACAGTTGCGATGGGCGCAAGCGTAATCCAGCGCTTTTCAAAATCGAGTTTGATACCAACCACTTCCTTGCCGTCGATCTTACGCTTGCACACAATGCCGGCATCCGGCAATGAGGTGGCGTCCGAGCCCGCACGGGGGCCGGTCAGACCAAAGCAGGGAATTTCACGACCATCGGCCAGGCGCGGCAAATAGTGATTCTTCTGTTCATCAGTACCGTACTTGAGCAGCAATTCACCGGGGCCGAGGGAGTTGGGTACGCCTACTGAAACCATGAGCATTTCATTGGCTGCAATTTTCTGCAGTACCGCCGTCTGAGCCTTGGCGGAGAAACCCAACCCACCGTACTCTTTCGGGATAATCATCCCGAAAAACTTTTCTTTCTTGAGGAAATCCCAAAGTTCTTTCGGAAGATCGGCGCGCTCGACAGCAATATCCCAGGCATCGCACATGGATATGGCCTGAACGCACTGGTTGTCCACAAAGGCCTGCTCTTCTTCACTCAAACCGGTATGGCGGCTGATCAGCAGGTTGTGCCAGTCGGGCCGGCCGGTAAACAGTTCGCCGTCCCAGCCTACCGTGCCCGCTTCAAGGGCTACCTTCTCGGTGTCGGAGACTTTCGGGGCAACCTTCTTAAACATGGCGAAGACACGTGGCGTGAGCCAGTTCTGGCGCAACCCCGGCAACCCGGCCGCAGCCGTAACAGCGGCGCCGATAAAGAGAACCAGGGCCAGCCATCCGGATGCAAACATCATCGACAGCAAGCCAACCACAATCATCACACCAATAGCCGGCTTGGCACCGGATTCACGTCGCATGACAACCAGCAAGGCTGTCAGCGCCACCAGAAACAGGATAAAAGTCATCATAAGCTCTCTCTGTCATCCATGGTTTAAAACTACAAATACTTACGTTTACGGTATCTCATCAGATGAATACTGGCTAGCGAGCGCAGCAGTGCCCAACGGTTAACCGTTTCACAGAACGCACATTCTCAGGCCGTGACAATAACCCGGATACCTTCCAGCGCCAGACTGGCGCGCCCGATTGCTTCGCGGGCGGCGTCCAGCTGATTTCGAAAGTAGTCAATTTCATCTTCGCGAATAGCCGGGTTTACTTTTTTCAGGGCTTCCAGCCTGCGAATTTCCGGCTCAAAGTTTGCCTCTAACTGCTCCAGTGCCTTTTGCTTCATAGGCTCCAGATGCGGTGCAGACAGTCGTTCAACATGATCCACCATGGTTTCGACCTGAGGCCGGATCTGCGGCACAACCGCCTGCGCGGTGCGCCGGCGAATGTTCGAACAAAGGTCGTTCAGGCGATCATGGGGCAGTGCTGCAGAAAGCTCTTTGCCGTTCACATCGACCAACAGCCGCAGAGGTGAGACCGGTAGATAGCGGGTCAACTGCAGGGCTTCCGGGGCCGGACAATGCACGGTAAACAGGGCCTCCATCAGCAAAGTACCCGGTGGCAGGGCCTTGACCGACAAGCTGGCCAGCGCCGCCTTACCTAACCCGGAGCTGGTCACCGAGTCCATCACACCGGTTACCATCGGGTGCTCCCAGCTCATGAAAGCAATATCTTCGCGCTCCAACGCATGCTGGCGATCCCAAGTGACGGTTACCCCGTCTTCCGGCAGCTCCGCGACGTGGCCAGTCTGGTACTGCTCTCCGGGGCGAAGAATATCGGCGTATTCCGAGTGATCCTCCACTTCCACGCCAAGAATATCGAAGGCTTCCATCATGTAATCGCGTACCTGAACAGAGCTCTCTTCCTCTTCAATACCGGCAATCAGCGTATCGGCTATATCGCGGCGACAGGAGTTGAGCTCGATCAGCGCATCCCGGCCATTCTGGAGCAGAGTTTTCAACCGGCCGGCCTCGGTGGCAGAAGCCTCAACGAGGCCATCCAGCACGGAGGTATCGCCGGCCAACGCATTTTCCCATTGCTCGCTGACCTTTTCCTGCACCGCTACGCCGACGGCACAGCTTTCGGAAAATGCGTTTAGCCCTTCCTGGAACCAGCGGTACTGAACCTCCTGCGCGGTATTGCGAAGATAGGGGATATGGATATCAATGGTTTCAGTCTGTCCAATCCGGTCAAGCCGCCCAATACGCTGCTCGAGCAAGTCCGGGTTAGCGGGCAAATCAAACAGTACCAGATGGTGTGCGAACTGGAAGTTGCGGCCTTCGCTGCCAATCTCCGAGCAAATCAGCGCCTGAGCACCTTGTTCATCATCGGCAAAGTAGGCCGCAGCACGGTCACGCTCCACGAGGCTCAAGTGCTCATGGAATGCAGCACTGCGAATGCCGGCACGGAGCTGAAGATAGCTCTCCAACGCCATGGCGGTTTCAGCCATGGCACAGATGACCACAACTTTGGCGGGCCGCAGTCCTGCCAGCTTTTTCTCCAGCCAGGCAACTCTCGGGTCATCCGCGAGCCATTGTTGCTCGGGTACGGACTGCTCTGGCGCCAACCCCGGGTAACCAAATTCCTGACCCTGATACATGCCGGGACAGTCCAGGGGCGCGGCATTGGCACGTCGCTCGGGAAAGCCCTGAATCGCCGCCCGGGTATTACGGAACAAAACGCGCCCGGTGCCGTGGCGGTCGAGCAGTGCATCAATGATGGACTGTCGCGGCGAATCTCCCTTCAGCAACTGCGCCAACTCGCTGCCCAGCCAGGCTTCCAGCGCATTACGATCTTCCTCAAGGATATCCGACCCTTCATCCTGCAGGCGCCGCACGACGCCGTTAATCGCTTCGTACTGCTGCTCTTCTTCCTGAAACGCCTGCAAGTCGTGAAAACGTGCAGGGTCGAGTAGCCGGAGGCGGGCAAAGTGGCTGGCCACACCCACCTGCTCCGGCGTTGCTGTGAGCAATAACAGCCCTTCGCTGGTTGCCGAAAGCTCCTCCACTATCTGGTACTCGGGGCTGACACTCTCTGTACTCCAGGCCAGATGGTGCGCTTCATCTACGATCATCAGGTCCCAGCCGGCACTCAAGACATCCTTCCGGGCTTTCTCACTGTTCACCAGAAAATCAAGGCTGCAAAGCACCAACTGGTCGCTTTCAAAAGGGTTAACAGAGGAGTCACCCCCAAAGATGTGGTCCATCAGAGCATCGACATCGTCTTCGCTGTCTTTAAGGGCGTCGTAACGGCTATGATCAACAATCGAAAACCGCAGATTGAAACGCCGAAGCATTTCAACAAGCCATTGATGTATAAGAGAATCTGGCACCACAATCAAAGCTCGCCGGGCTCGCCCGGTTTGCAGTTGATAATGCAGAATAAGGCCTGCTTCGATGGTTTTACCCAAACCAACTTCGTCTGCCAGGAGCACTCGTGGCGCATGACGTTTCGCTACTTCGTGAGCAATGTAGATCTGGTGCTGCAAGTGTTGAGTGCGGGCACCGATCAGGCCCCGGGCGGGAGAAGCCCGCAACCTGTCCATGTGTTGCACCGTCGCAAACCGCAGGCGAAAGGCACCGTTACGATCAAACTGGCCGGCGAAAAGGCGCTGATGAGGTGCAGAAAAATTAACGGAGCCGGCGAGCTTTACCTCGGATATCTGCTCAAGGTCCCCCTCAGGTTGCTCGCCATCTTCTCCGTCAGCATCGGCGTGATACAGCAGCACGCCACCGATGTCCTCGACAGCGCGCACACGATATTTTGCACCGTTGAAGGTCTCGATTTCCTCGCCAATCTGGTAAACGATGCGAGAAAGCGGTGCATTGTCAATGGCATAGGTGCGTTCTTCGTCAGCTGCAGGGAACCCCAGGGTTACCCGGCGGCCGGAAATATCTGTGACTATGCCCGAGCCCAGCGAAGTATCACTGTGGCTTACCCAGCGCTGGCCAATAACAAATTCCGATGCGTCCAAAAAGCCTCCCGACTTATTAATTTCGTGTTGCGCCGTTCTCGCGCACCCAATAAGCGGTCGCGCCGCAAACGGCGGCAGGGACCACAACAAGATTCAGAACCGGCACCATGGCAGCCAGTGCCACCGGTAGCCCAAAGCCCAATGCAGACAGTCTGGCATCGCCTAGCAGCTGGCGCAGTGCCTTGAAGCTCACTTTGTGATTGTCTGCGGGGTAGTCAACATACTGCAGTGCCATCATCCAGCTGTTGAATAAAAACCACAGCACCGCAGCAACCAGGTTAACCACCGGGATCAAACCGATAATAAACAGGCCAATGGCCCGCGGCAGGTAATAAACAATTTTCTGCACTTCGCGCCAGAGTGACCGGGGGATGTCTTTTACGATGGTCGCCCAGCCGTCGTCCGGGCTGACTTCCTGGCCGGTGAGGTGCTTCTCGGTGAGCTCCGCAAGGTAACCGTAAAACGGGGAACCAATCAGATTTGCGACAATCACAAAACCAAAAGCCAGCATAAGCAGGATCACGGCCCCGTAAAGAATCCAGAACAACCAGTCCAGCGCCTGCAACCAGGCCCAATCGGGCAGCCAGGACATCGCAGCGGCAATCAGGATGCCAAACAGTTCACCCATGAAGTAGAACAGCAGTCCAAAGAGGAGAACATTGATCACAAGCGGAATGGCAACAAACAACCTCAGGCCGGGTTGGCGTATCAGGCGGAAACCCTCCCCCAAGTAGCCCAGGCCACGAAAAAAATTACCTCTGAGCATCGCCGTTTAATCCTCCGCTTCAATGACAGTGACGGGGCGCAAAGCATATCATGTTGAAAACCTTCACACAGCCAGAGAACTCTGACGGATTTCACCAATGGCAACACTGAAACATCAACTGACAACCTTGCTGCACTTCCGGCCATTGTGGCGCTTTGCGCTTCTGATATCGGTGGTCACTATTGGTTTTCTGGCAACGACCAGCAGCAGCTATCCAATACCGTCCGCCCCCAGCGACAAAGTGAACCACCTGATCGCGTTTATCGAACTCACCGTTCTTACGCGTATGGCCTGGCCAGAGCTGCGCAGTATCTGGTATGCGCCGGCCCTTCTGGCGTTCGGGCTGGGCATTGAGATTGTGCAGGCCAACCTGCCGTACCGTGACTTCTCCCTGGCAGACGTGGCCGCCGACGGCGCAGGAATACTGATTGGTCTCCTGCCGTGGCCGGGCTTACGTAAAGTCGTGAGAAAAGACTTGAGAGATTCGCCCGGATCCGTGTGAGATATATCGCACATTGCTGTGAGATCTTGTAGTGATTTAACGTACGCGGCAGCGATTACCACCGCTCGTCAAACCCTAATACCCTGATACTATTAACCTTTATTAATCTCAAAAAAATGACGCACCATGCAGACGTTCATGATTCCCACGTTTCCGTATCACCTGTTGGTATAGTGATTTCGTCAAGGATGACAGGGAAAAGGACGACGCACCGGATGCACCCCGGCAAGGAATGCAGGGAGAAGCAGGAATACAGGGATATCTGGCTTAAGGGATAACTATTCGGATCGCTGGCTAGGAAGCCGGCACCACGGAGTGGGCCAAGGATTCGCAACAGGGCTGTTGCACTCAGCGCACGGATGCGCCGATCTGTTCCGGTAAAGGGCAGCTTCAGGGTTGCCCTTTTTTATTTTTTTATTCCGGATTTTCCTGGAATTTCTGCGCAATCTCCCCTGAAATCAAGTCCACAAAGCAGGGAAACCTCGCATCCGTTATACTGCGGCCTCATTCTGGCAAGCGATTGAGCCCTGAAATGGCAAGCAGACCCGATACCGAAGACTACCTTTCCCTGTTCCTGAATGATGCCCCCCTGCTGGACGTACGAGCACCAGTAGAATTCGCCAAAGGCAGCTTTCCGGCGGCAGAAAATGCGCCGCTGATAAACGACGAAGAGCGGCACCGGATAGGCATCTGTTACAAGGAAAAAGGTCAGGATGAGGCAATCCGGCTGGGCCATCAGCTGGTTTGTGGTGACATCAAGGCCCAACGTATTGAAGCCTGGAAGCGGTTTATAGCGCGCCATCCTGAAGGCTATCTGTTCTGTTTTCGCGGCGGCTTGCGATCCAGGCTCACACAGCAGTGGATCCGGGATGCGGGTATTGACTTCCCCCTCGTCAAGGGCGGCTACAAAGCTCTGCGCCGATTCCTGATCGACAGTCTCGACAACCTCGTTGAATCCGGCGATTTCCGCATCCTCAGCGGGCGCACAGGGACCGGCAAAACCCGTGTATTGCAGCGGCTCCCGAACCCGGTTGATCTGGAAGGACTGGCAAACCACAGGGGCTCCAGCTTCGGGCGTCAGGTAACACCCCAGCCATCACAAATTGATTTCGAAAACCGTCTTGCTGTCGCCATGCTGAAGGCCCGTCATTTAAAGAATGGCCCCGTTTATCTGGAAGATGAAAGCCGCCTGGTTGGTCGCTGTGCCATGCCGGATACGATGAAAGAACGAATGGCCCAGGCACCCCTGCTTATTCTTGAACAGTCACTGGAAGATCGCACACGCATTATCCGCGAAGACTATGTAGAGGCCATGTCCGCCGATTACATCAACCGTGATGGCGAGGAAGCGGGCTGGCTGAATTTCAGCGACTATCTTCTCGAGGCTCTGGGCCGCATAAGCAAGCGCCTGGGCGGTGAACGTCACAGCCAGCTGCGCGGCGTTATGGAACAGGCGCTGGCGGAACAGGCGCGCAGTGGCGATGTTCACGCCCACCACGCCTGGATTCAGCCTCTGTTGCAGGACTATTACGACCCCATGTATGACTATCAGCTTAGCCAGAAGCAAGGGCGGGTGCTTGTCCGTGGCGACGCCGATGCTGTAATCGGGTGGGCCAGTGACAATGCCTCTGCGTAGACAGTACTTACCTTAATAGCGGCTCTGATGTACCCACATCATTTTGTCTGCTATACAAAGCCTTGAAACCACCCCGGCCGCTCCAGAGTTATACTGACGGCTTGATAAATAAGAAACAGGAATTGACAAGGAAACCCTTATGGAAGATTTACTAAGCGCTGACGGGCGCGCCGCTGAATACATCGACCAGGCCATTGCGCTGGTCATGACCTATGCCCCGAAAGTTTTGCTGGCCATCATCACGCTGATTGTAGGTCTGTGGCTGATCAATCGCTTTGTGGGAGTACTGGACGCAAAGCTTGGCAAGAAAGATCCGACGCTGAACAAATTCCTGTGTGGACTGATTGGCGCCGTTCTCAAGATCCTTCTGCTTATCTCTGTCGCCTCCATGGTCGGCATTGCCACCACCTCCTTTATTGCCATAATCGGTGCTGCAGGTTTGGCTGTTGGTCTCGCACTTCAGGGCAGCCTGGGGAACTTCGCGGGCGGCGTACTGATTCTGATTTTCAAGCCGTTCAAGGTGGGTGATGTTATCGAGGCGCAGGGGTTCCTGGGTTCCGTAATCGAAATCTCCATTCTGTATACCATCGTTAACACCTTTGACAACCGTCGGATTGTGATACCAAACGGTGATCTATCCAACTCCAGCCTGACCAACCTCAGCGCCTACGACACACGTCGTTGCGACATGAAATTCGGGATCGGGTACAGCGACGACATCGACAAGGCGAAGAGTATTTGCAAACGCCTTATCGAAGAAGATGAGCGCGCACTCAAGGATCCGGAGCCACTGATTGTGGTGGGGGGTCTGGGTGAAAGTTCCGTTGACCTTACCGTTCGCGCATGGACAAAATCAGGGGATCTGTGGCCGTTTTACTGGGACATGCAGGAGCGCGTGAAAAAAGCGTTTGATGCCGAAGGTATCTCCATTCCCTTTCCTCAGCGCGATGTACACATGTACAAAACCGAGTGAGGTAGCAACCGGTATCGCGTAGATACAACCCGTTACTCGCAAACTGCACAACCTCAGCTAAGCTGACGATAATGGTGGGGCGTTACAGCCCCGCCAGAACGTCGCCGGAGCAGGCCAGACACCGCGCCAACCGCTCCGGATTGCTGTCATTGCTGGTAGGAGGCCGTCACTGTGCCGATACAGCAGTTGAAAGAGTTTCTTGATGAGGCAAATGTTGAATACATGAGCCTCACTCACCCTCCCGCGTTCACCGCTCAGCAGCTTGCTCACCACGTAAAAATTGCGGGTGACAAGGTCGTCAAAACCGTCATTATCGAACTCGATGGAAAAATGGCCATGCTGGTCATGCCCGCAACCTGGCGAGTGCGCTGGGAGAGCCTTTCCCGCATTTTGGATACCGACTTTGTCGACCTTGCCGACGAGCAGGAATTTCAGGACCGCTTCCCGGATTGTGAAGTCGGTGCCATGCCGCCCTTCGGCAACCTGTTCGGCATGACCGTATACTGCGCCGAGCCGCTGACAGAGCAACCAGAGCTCGCCTTTGCCGCAGGCAGCCATACCGAAACCCTGCACATGAAAACCCGGGATTTCCTGAACCTGGTTCAGCCCATGGTGCTTCACCGGGGCTTCATCAAGCCCGGGGCCCAGAAGCCTGCCTGGCTGACAAAAAGCCGACGCCAGCCCGGAGAATCATCTGAACAACAGGTATCAGGCATGATAGGTTAATTGTGATTTCATAACCGGCTTGACTCCGGCCGCTTGTCTGATCTTTGCCATCGCGTAAACTGTGGGCATCAGACAGGAATCCGATATGACTCAAGCTTTTGATATTGTGATTGTCGGCGCCGGCATGGTCGGCGCCGCACTTGCCACCGGCCTCGGACGGGAGGGCTTCAGTGTCGCGATGGTTGATCGCGCCCCTGCGCCCAAATTCGACCCAGGCTCGGCCCCCGATATCCGTGTATCAGCCCTGAGCGCAGGCAGCGAGCGTTACCTGCAAAGTCTGGGCGCCTGGGACCACATCCTCAACATGCGCGCGACGCCCTATCGCCGCCTCGCAGTGTGGGACGAAACCCGACACCCCCTGAGCAATCTGCTGCCGAAAACTTCAAACCAGGTGGAGTTCGATGCCGCCGGGCTGAACACCTCACACCTTGGTCATATTGTTGAAAACTCAGTAACCCAGCAGGGCCTTTGGCATGCGGCAGAAGCAGAACCCTCGGTTACCATACTGGCCGGCAATGGCGTCACTGGCATTAATCAAACAGGTGAGCAGGCCAGAGTTGCGCTTGAGAACGGCGAGGAACTGACAGCCACGCTTGTTATTGGTGCCGACGGCGCGCAATCCCGGGTGCGTGATATGGCCGGCATTGGCGTTACACGGAATCAGTACGGCCAACAGGCCATGGTTATTTCCGTGCGCTATCAGGGGCCGGTGCAAGACATCACCTGGCAAGGATTTTACCCCTCTGGCCCCCGAGCCTTCCTGCCGTTATACAGCGCAGGTTCAGATCACCCCGGGGAAAGCCGCGCTTCTCTGGTATGGTACGACTCGCCAGAAGAAATCGCCCGCCTGAAAAGTCTGAGCAGTGAAGCACTAATGACGAAGGCGCAGCAGTGTTTTCCGACAGAACTACCGCAGCTTACCCACATTGAAGGCCGCGCCAGCTTTCCTATAGCCCGCCAGCACGCGAAGCACTACTCGGCGGGTTGCATTGTACTTGTGGGAGACGCCGCCCACACCATTAACCCCCTGGCGGGACAGGGGGTAAACCTTGGCTTTCAGGATGCACAGTGCCTGCAAAGTATTCTGAAAGAGGCAAGGAAGGCAGGCAAAGATCTGGCAGGAGCCTCAGTACTGGCCAGCTATGAACAGCAGCGGCGGCCGGCAAACCGGCGCATGATGTTTGCCATGGACGCCTTCTACCATCTGTTCAGCAACCGGATTCCACCGATCCACCTGCTCCGGAACATCGGCTTGGGCACAGCCCGCGCCCTGCCCTTTGCCCGTAACCGGGTGGCAAGCTATGCCATGGGAATCGACGATGAGCTGCCAGCCGTCATCAGGCAGTTAGCAGCCCGGCTGCCTGGCCTGAACCAGCTTTAAGTGTCCGTACAATCGTTAATAGAGAGCAACGATGATTAGCGAGCAACAATAAAGAGCAACGAGAGATAAAAGGAAGCCAAAATGTCCGAAACCCTTTTCACCAAAATCATCAACCGCGAAATCCCGGCGGATATCGTTTATGAAGACGATATTAGTCTGGCTTTTCGCGATATCAATCCCCAGGCGCCGGTGCACCTGCTGATCATCCCGAAAAAAATGATCGCGACCATTAATGACATCGAAGAGATGGATCGCGAGCTGGTTGGGCACCTTTACTGGGTAGCGGCCAAGCTCGCAAAAGAGATGGGCTTTGCCGACGACGGCTATCGCACCGTGATGAACTGCGGCGAAAACTCCGGCCAGACGGTGTTCCACATTCACCTTCACCTGTTGGCTGGCAAGCCATTCGGCTGGCCTCCCTACACCGATAAAATGAAGCAGGGCTAAGGCGCTGACTCGCATGAGTGGGGCTTAGCGCCCCACAACCCGCTCCGCCTCTTCCATCGGTGTGTGGCGGACGTCTTCACCTTTGACCATGAAGATCACGTTCTCTGCAATGTTGCAGGCGTGATCGCCTACCCGCTCCAGCGCCCGCAGAACCCACATCACCGACATACAGCGTGGAATATTACGGGGATCTTCCATCATGAAGGTAAGCAGAGTGCGGGCGGCAGCCTGATATTCCTCATCCACTCGTTTGTCTTCCTTCATGACTCGCAGAGCCTGTTCGGAATCCAGTCTCGCAAAGGCATCCAGCGAGTCGTGGAGCATACCCATCACATGGGCGCCGATATTGCGCACTTCCACATAGCCCTGGGGCGCCTGCCCTTCCTCGGTGAGCTTGATCGCAAACTTGGCAATCTTTTTGGCTTCGTCGCCCACCCGTTCCAGATCTGCCACCATCCGGATTACTGAAATCACCAGCCGCAGATCCCGAGCGGTGGGCTGGCGGCGGGCGATGATGAGCATGGCTTCCTCATCAATATCCATCTCCATCCGGTCCACCATTTTGTCTTTGGCCCGGATTTCTTCGGCCAGATACCCATCCCCGTCAATCAACGCCTTCACGGCGCTGTCGATCTGGGTTTCCACCAGCCCACCCATTTTCAGGAAACGGGTTTTCAGGGCCAGAAGTTCATCGTTGAATCGGTTGGAGATATGATCTCCGTAAACATCGTCTTTTTTCGCAGGCATGGTGTTTCTCTCCCCTGTTCTTAGCATCCGGATCAGCCAAAACGACCGGTAATGTAGGATTCCGTCAGTTCGTGCTCCGGCATGGTAAATACTTTGCTGGTGTCGTTCACTTCCACAAGATGACCCAGGTGGAAGTAGGCGGTGCGGTTGGAAACTCGCGCGGCCTGCTGCATGGAGTGAGTCACGATCACAATGGTGTAGCTCTCGGATAACTCGGCAATCAGCTCCTCAATTCGCGCTGTCGCAATGGGATCCAACGCCGAACAAGGCTCATCCATCAGCACTACTTCCGGGCTGACGGCGATGGCTCTGGCGATACACAGCCGTTGCTGCTGACCACCGGACATGCCGGTTGCCATGGCATCAAGGCGATCCTTGGCCTCGTTCCAAAGGCCGGCCTTGCGCAGGCTGTTTTCCACGATATCGTCCAGATCCGACTTGCGGTTGGCCAGGCCATGAATCCGGGGGCCGTAGGCGACGTTATCGTAGATAGATTTCGGGAACGGGTTGGGCTTCTGGAATACCATGCCCACACGGGCGCGTAGCTCCACCACGTCACGTTTGGAGTCATAAATATCCTGCCCGTCCAGCTGCAGCGAACCTTTAATCCGGCAGCTATCAATGCTGTCGTTCATCCGGTTCAGGCAGCGCAAAAAGGTTGATTTGCCACATCCCGAAGGCCCGATAAAGGCAATAACCTCATTGCGGGCGATGTCCAGGCTGATGTTTTTAATGGCCGGAGTTTCACCGTAAAACACTTCCACGTTCCGCAGCTGGAACTTGGGATTATCCGAAAGCGGAACACCGACGGTTTTGCCTTCCTCAATTACCGTATCTGCCGGGCGCTCAATCGGAGTTTTTTTCGGGTCTGCTTCAGGCATATCTGACTCTTTGATAACTGTTGGATTCATAGTGCTCGAAATTGCGCTGGAGATAGTGCTCATAAGTGTTGCCTCTTTACCAACGGCGCTCAAGACGCTTGCGCAGCCAGATGGCGAACGCGTTCATGGTGATCAGGAAGGCGAGCAGAACCATAATGCCGGCGGAGGCCAGTTCCACGAAGCCCTGCTCAGCACTGCCGGCCCAGATGAAAATCTGCACGGGTAATACGGTGGCGGAACTGAAGAACCCATCTGGAATCTCGACAATGAAAGCCACCATGCCAATCAGCAACAAGGGCGCAGTTTCGCCCAGCGCCTGCGCCATGCCGATAATGGAACCGGTCAGCATGCCGGGCATGGCCAGGGGCAAAACGTGGTGCAGTACAACCTGCATTTTTGAAGCGCCTATACCCTCTGCTGCCTCACGGATCGACGGCGGCACACTCTTGATCGCCGCACGGCTCGAGATAATTATGGTAGGCAGTGTCATCAGCGCCAGCACCAGGCCACCCACTACCGGCACCGAACGGGGCATACCGAACAAGCCGATAAACACCGCCAGCCCGAGCAACCCGAAAATGATGGAGGGCACCGCAGCGAGGTTGTTGATGTTGACCTCAATAAAGTCCGTAAGGCGGTTACTGGGTGCAAATTCCTCAAGATAAACCGCCGCAGCTACACCCACCGGGAAGGCGATGACCAGGGTGATGCCCATGGTCAGCAAAGAGCCGATCAAAGCGCCGAGAATGCCGGCGTTAGAGGGCTCCCGGGAATCGCCACTGGTGAAAAACACATCGTTAAAACCTGTATCGACAACGCCTTTGCCAAGCAGTTCGTCCGTCCAGCGCTGCTGCTGCTCTGTCAGGCGTATGGAGTACCCGGGGTCGCCCGCATGCTTTACGTAAACCGACACCGTATCGTGGGCCGGAAACTCAATGGTGCGAGTGCTGCCCAGCCAATCCGGATTCTCAGTCAGCAGATCACGCACCTGATTGCTGGCGTAGCTGCCTGTCATCCGGCTGAGCTCACGCTTATCCGCCCGGCTCGTAGCCTGTGGGAAATACCCTTGCAAGGCCTTGATGATAGGCGCCTGAAAGTCCGCCATGGCGACCTGCTCCGGATCCGAGGCGTCGTTCAGGTACATCAGCTCCCCATCCAAATGCACCTCAAGGGTAACCGTGGTTTTAATGAAGCCGGTGTATCCCTTGCTGACAATGTCGGTAAACAGGATCACCAGCGAGAACAACGCAATCGAAATAGCGGCTATGCCATAAAAGCGGAAGCGACGTTCCTTGCGATAGCGACGCTTGAGCGAGCGGCGGACAAGCTCCGCCTGTGAGCCTGGGTTAGTCATATTGTTCCCTGTATTTACGCACGACTTTCAGTGCGATCACGTTCAGCAGCAGCGTTACGATGAAGAGCATCATGCCCAGTGCGAATGCGGCCAGCGTCTTGGCGCTGTCGAATTCCTGGTCACCAGTGAGCAGAGTGACAATCTGTACCGTCACCGTTGTGACGGAATCCAGCGGATTAGCCGTCAGATTTGCGGCCAAGCCGGCGGCCATCACCACGATCATGGTTTCACCAATTGCCCGGGATGCCGCGAGCAGGATGCCGCCCATAATGCCGGGCAGCGCTGCCGGGAAAATCACATTTTTCATGGTTTCAGACTGGGTGGCGCCGAGCGCCAGGGAACCGTCCCGAAGGGTGCGCGGAACCGCGTTGATCACGTCATCAGACAGCGATGACACAAAGGGGATAATCATGATACCCATCACCAGTCCGGCCGCCAGTGCGCTCTGGGAGGAGGCCTCAAGGCCGAGCATAAGAGCCAGATCACGGATGAACGGCGCTACCGTGAGCGCTGCAAAAAAACCATAAACCACGGTGGGCACGCCCGCCAGCATTTCCAGCAGGGGCTTGACCACGGCGCGAACCGGCCGGCTGGCGTATTCGGAAAGATACACCGCCGACAGCAGGCCCACCGGCACAGCAATCAACAGGGCAATCGCAGAAATCATCAGCGTGCCGGTAAACAGCGGGATAATGCCGAACGCGCCCTCGGAACCTATCTGATCCGCTCGAAGTGCGGTTTGCGGACTCCAACTGGTACCAAACAGAAACTCACTCATCGGCACCTTGCCAAAAAAGCGGACGGTTTCAAAAATAACCGAGAAAACAATACCGATGGTGGTGAGGATCGCAACGGCAGCGCACACAAAAAACAGGCGCTGCAGCGTACGCTCCACACTCTTGCGAGCATTGATGTGCGGTGCTACTCGTGTCCAGGCGAAGGCGCCGCCAAGAACAGAAATCAGAATCACCAGTAACGCTTTGAAGCGGCTGCTTTGCTCACGCAGCTCCTGCAACAACGCCGCCGCGCCCGAAATACTATCCGGAACAATGGCTGGGTCCAGCTTACCGGCGGCCAGATTACTGATCTGGGAAAGCGTCAGGCTGGCGTGCCCTTCCGATTGCGGCGCCAACTCTGCGGGCAAGGAGGCCATCACAACGTCCTGAATGACTTTGCCTTCAAAGGCGGCCCAGGCGCCCAATATAATCAGCGCCGGGATTGCGCACCAAAGTGCGGCTCTGGCGGCATAGTAAGCCGGCAGAGCCTTGAGGTTGCGAATGCCGCCCAAGGGCGTTGCCACAGCCCGGGAGCGCATATAAGCAAACCCGTAAGCCACTGCGGCAAGCACCAGAACCAGGGGCAATAAATCAGCTGTCTGCATTACTATCTCCTTGCTTCATCGCCCCTGTTCCTTACCCGATCGGGTATTAAAGCTCATTACCCGTCATTGGTTTGAGTTCCCTGACTGCTTTCGCTGTTTCCATGCGCACATTGCGGGGGTTCGGGATCAGACCCACATCCACCAGGTAACCGTTGTCGCCCCAGGCACCTTCGCTGGTGAACTCCTTGGCATACTCCTGGACACCCGGAACAACCCCGGCGTGAGCATTTTTGATGTAGAAAAACAGGGAGCGGGCCACCGGGTATTGCTCATCGGCAATAGTATCAGGGGTGGGCTCCACACCGTTGATGGTTGAGGCCTGGATTTCACCGCTGTTTTCCATCAGAAAGCTGTAGCCGAAGATACCCAGCGTGTCTTTGTCCTGAGCAAGGCGCTGAACAATGAGGTTGTCGTTTTCGCCTGCCTCAACAAACGCGCCGTCTTCACGCATGTTGTGACAAACACCGCGCATTTCTTTCTTTTCCATCGCTTTGATGAAACCAAAGGTCTTACAACCACCTTCCATCGCGATTTCTACAAAGGCGTCACGGGTGCCAGAAGTGGGAGGCGGCCCCATCACGCTGATTTCTTTGCCCGGCAGGCTGGAATCGATATCGCTCCATTTCTCATAAGGGTTAGCAACGAGCTTGTCACCGCCTTTGGGATCCGGAACGTCCTTGGCCAGAGCCAGGAATACTTGACGCAGGCTCAGGTTCATCTGGTCAGCTTCCCTGGAGTTGGCGATTACGATGCCATCAGCGCCGATTTTTACTTCGGTAATGGCCTCGACACCATTGTTCTGGCACATCGCGAACTCACTGGATTTCATCCGGCGGGAAGCGTTGGTGATGTCCGGGTGCTGGATGCCAATGCCGGCACAAAACAATTTGAAGCCACCACCAGAGCCGGTTGACTCCAGCTTGGGCGTGGGAAAGTCAGTGTTGCGACCGAAGCGCTCGGCTACAACCGTGGCGAAGGGGTATACCGTTGACGAACCCACAACGTTCACCGTGTCACGGGCAAAGGCCGGGGCAGAAACCATGGATAAGCTGCCGGTCAGGGCAACGATAGCAATAGCTGAGTTCGTTTTAATCACGTTGAATCTCCATCAGTCACTTATGTTGTGTACAGCACCGGTTTACTGATGAGTGAAGACTAAATCCTCTGTGTGACAGCTTTGTTACACCACCTGAAATATTCAACATAAGCCCCGAATAAGCTTGCAGACACGTGCTAGGCCGTTAACATGCTAGGAAAATAATTCCAGAGATCAAAAATAAAGGCTGGCTCCATGACTGCGTACGATGACAACAAACCCAAACCCCGTGGCGATCTGACCCTCCAGATAGTGCCCCTGCCACAGGATACAAACGCCAATGGTGATGTATTCGCCGGCTGGCTGGTCAAACAGATGGACATCGCCGCCGCTACCGTGGCCGGGCGTATTTCCCAGGGCCGCAACGCCACTGTGGCCATGGACGGGATGGAGTTTCTCTCCCCTCTGCGGGTCGGATCCCAGGTCGGCTGTTACTGCGAGCTGGTCGATATCGGCCGCAGCTCCATGAAAATCAATGTTGAAGTCTGGACCCTTGACCGCACCGCCAAAAGCCCGCGCAAGGTCACCGAAGGCCGGTTTGTGTACGTCGCCATCGATGAACACGGCCGCATCCGGGAAGTACCGCAGCAACATCACTGACTGGCACGGCCAGCACGGAGATGGAAATCAGTGCTTCATCAGCCGATCCAGCCGCAGCCGCTCGCGCTCGTCGAATAGCCGGTAACTACCCCAGGATACAGCCATCAGCGCACCAAAGCCGGTGCCTGCGGTAATGATCAACATCACCAGTATCTGATACTTGACGGCTATTGCAGGCGAACTGCCGGCCAGAATCTGACCGGTCATCATGCCCGGAAGGCTGACAATGCCCGCCGCAGCCATGGCGTTGATCGACGGCATCATGCCACTGCGCATGGCCTCCCGGCGAATATCTTCCAGGGCCTGCTGCCAGGTTTGCCCCAGCATCAGCCGATTCTCGATCACGGCACGCTGTCGCCAGACTGAATCGTTCAGCCGATCCAGAGCCAGGCTGACACCGGTCATGGTATTGCCCAGCATCATGCCCAACAGGGGAATGGCGTATTGCGGGGCATACCAGGGTTCCGGTCCGATCACTACCGCCAAGGCCAGCACAGTGACCGTAAAGGACGATACAAACATAGCCCCGGTGCCAATGCCGAAGGCCCACCAGCCATGCAGCCGCCGGCTCTGGCGAGCGACCACTTCCCGGCCCGCCACCAGCAGCATGATCGTTGCCATCAGGGCAATCCAATAGAAAGCAGAGGACGCAAACAAGGCTTCCAGCACCAGCCCGATCAGAGCCAGCTGGATCACCGTACGCACGGCGGCGATCAACAGGCTGCGAGTGATACCTAACCGGCTCAGGTAACCGGTCACCGCCAAGGCCAGTATCAGCAGAGCCGCCAGCCCGAGTTTCCACCAGGCCAGATCAATCACTTCCATGAACAGACTCCAGTCGGGCTCCGTGAATGCGATAATGAGCGTTGGCTACACGTTGAATCTGAGCCGCGTCATGGGCGACCCACAAGGTAGCGAGCTGCCGCTGCCGGATTTCTTCCAGCAGCCAGGTCTCAATGGCTTTCGTGGTCTCGTCATCCAGGTTGGCGGTAGGCTCGTCCAATAACAATGCCTGCGGTTCCAGGGAAAGAGCCCGCCAAAGCGCCAGCCTCTGCCGTTCGCCGGAAGACAACCGGCCAACAGACCAAGCCATGGATTCTGGTGGCAAGCCCAATGCTGCGGGCAATGATTCACCGGTATTGGCAGGAAAGTGAGCGCCCACATCATCAAACCACCACTGGCTGTCTGCCGGCACCATAACGACCCGGCTTCGCCACTGATGAGCGGGCATATCCAGTTGTCCGGTGCCCGCCAGGGAAATTCTGCCACCGTGGGGTTCCAGATCAGCCACAGCCCGCAGTAGGCGACTCTTACCACTGCCGGAAGCGCCAGACAAGCAAACCACCTGCCCGCAGGGCACCGAGAGTGATACATCACTCAGGGCGCCAACGCTGACACTTTCCAGTAAAAGCCCCATCAAATCTGGCTCACCAAGGCAATTCCTCACCGTTGCTGTGCCAGAAGGAGCCGGTATTCTCCAAATTCAGGCTGGCAATCCGTTCCGCCAGCCCACGGGCGGATTCTTCCGGGGTGATCAGTAGACCGATGCCACGGTTGGCCCCGGTGATTACGACTACTTTGGACTCTGGCATAAAAAACACCTCCGTTCTGATCAGGTTCGATACTCTATTGGATCATCCCCATTGGGTCATCCCCGCCTATTGGCAAGGTTGCCCGGATCTGTAATGGTTACACCATACCGCTCAACCTCGCCAGAACGCGACAACAGAGACCCGGAACCCATGAAATTCAGCCAGTTAATCGTATTGGTGACAGGCCTTGCACTGGCAGGTGCTCCAGCGGCAGCCGATATAGGAATCGCGCCTTTCGTGGGCTACCGCATGGGTAGTTCGGTCGATATTGAATCCTCCGGTGCCAATACCAAGGACCAGATACGGTTCAAGGACACCGCAAGCCAGGGGCTGACCCTGAACTTTGATCTGCCAGATGCCGGCAAACAAGGGGAATTGTATTTCGGCCGACAGGAGACCTCGGCAAAGCTCGATAACGGCTTTTTCGCCCCCGGCACACAGGCAATCGACGTTACGATTTACCAGCTGCAATTCGGCGGCCTCTACTTTCCGGGAGGGAAAACCTACGGTGGCTTTGCTTCCGGCGTACTGGGTGTGACCCGCCTGGAACCAGATGACTCAGCATTCGATACCCACCACCGCGCCGCCCTGTCGTTGGGCGGGGGTTATCAGTTTTTCATCAATGAGCAACTGCGCCTGCGGCTGGACCTTCGCGGTGTCTATACTGCACTTGATTCCGGCGGCTCGGTGTTCTGTTCCGGCGGCTGCGAGCTCAGATATCGTAGCAGCGGCTATCTCCAGATTGAAGCAGGTGCCGGCCTGGTGCTGCGTTTCTGACCCATTCCCCGCTGTCAGGCCAGTGCTTCATGTCTTTGGGGAAGCATCAACGATAGCAAAGCAGCCATGGCCACAAGCCCTGCCGAAATCCACAGGCAGGCCTCCAGGCCATGACTCTGGTAGACCCAACCGGACAAGACAGTTCCCAGAAGCCGGCCAACCGCATTGGACATATAGTAGAAACCCACATCCAGCGAAACACCATCACCCCGGGCGTAGCTGACAATCAGGTAGCTGTGCAGGGAGGAATTAATGGCAAACAGCACGCCGAACAACAGCAGGCCACCAATAACCACAAACTGCGGCGACCAGCCCGCCATAAGGCCAATAGCAATAGCAGCTGGAATCAGCGCCAGAGCAGCAGCCCAGAGCACAGCCGGCTGTTTGCTTTCGAGGTTGCCGGTAATCCGGGGCGCAAGGGTCTGGATAAAGCCATAGCCGATGATCCAGGTCGCCATAAAGCCTCCGACTTTCCAGAAGTCCCAGCCAAATACCGTGTGCAGGTATACCGGCAGAGCGACCACAAACCAGACATCCCGGGCGCCGAACAGGAACATGCGGGCGGCGGACAGCACGTTGATAGCCCGGCTTTTCGAAAGGATCTCGCGGAACTTCGGTTTGGCTTTGCTCTTGCCCAGTTCCTGCTTGAGCAGAAACAAACTGGTCAGCCACACCAACCCGAGAGCTGCCGCCATGATGATAACCGCACTGGTAAATCCGGTCGCCATCAGCAATACACCGCCAAGGAAGAAACCCACGCCTTTGAGGGTATTCTTCGACCCGGTCAGGATGGCTACCCACTTGTACAGGGTGCCCTGCTGTTCATCCGGCACCAGCAATTTGATACCGCTCTTGGCGGACATCTTGTTCAGATCCTTGGCAATACCGGACAAAGCCTGGGCTACCATCACCCAGGGTACGGTCAGCATCGCTGCTGGTACTGCCAGCATGGCCAGCGCCGCAATCTGCAAGAACAATCCGATGTTCATGGTGCGGTTAAGGCCCATGCGGGCCCCCAGATAGCCGCCCACCAGATTGGTCACCACCCCGAAGAACTCGTAAAAAATGAACAACAGGGCGATTTCCAGAGGCGAATAGCCCAACTGGTGGAAATGCAGCACCACCAGCATGCGCAGGGCGCCGTCGGTCAGGGTGAAGGCCCAGTAGTTGCCGGTTATCACCAGATACTGACGGATCGCAGCGTTCATATCAGGCAGAACCTACCTTGCGCACCAATTCTGCAGTCCGGTTGGCGTACCCCCATTCATTGTCGTACCAGGCGTAGATCTTTACCTGAGTGCCGTTGACCACCAGCGTGGACAGGGCATCGACGATGGAGGAGCGCGGATCCGTCTTGTAGTCGATGGACACAAGCGGGCGCTCTTCGTAGCCCATAATACCCTTCAGCTCGCCCTCGGCGGCTTCTTTCAAAAGCCGGTTCACCGTGTCGCGATCCGTTGGCGTTTCCACTTCAAACACACAGTCGGTCAGCGAGGCGTTGGTGAGGGGTATCCGCACTGCATGGCCATCCAGTCGCCCTTTCAACTCCGGAAAAATCTCGATGATCGCGGTGGCGGAACCGGTGCTGGTGGGAATCAGCGAACTGCCGCAGGCTCGGGCCCGGCGCAGGTCCTTGTGGGGCGCATCGATGATCACCTGGGTGTTGGTAAGGCTGTGAATGGTAGTGATAGAGCCATGCTTGATGCCGAGCTTCTCGTGAATAACCTTAACCACGGGCGCCAGGCAGTTGGTGGTGCACGAAGCCGCGGTAAGAATGCGGTCGTTGGCCGGATCGAAAATATGCTCGTTCACACCCAATACGATGTTTTTGGCCCCCGCTTCCTTCACTGGCGCGGTGGCCACCACGCGTTTCACGCCCTGATCCAGGTATGCCTGCAGCACAGCAACCTTCTTGTTGACCCCACTGGCTTCAATCACCACGTCGCAGCCGGACCAGTCGGTGTCGCCGATGGCCTTGTTATGGGTGACGGTGATGCGCTTGCCTTCGATCGCTATCTCGCTACCACTGGCCTCGGCCTCATGGCTCCAGCGACCGTGAACGCTGTCAAAGTTCAGCAGGTGCGCCAGGGTGTGGGTGTCTGCCCCGGGATCGTTAATGGCAACAAATTCCAGTTCCGGCCAGCCCCATGCTGCCCTCAGAGCCAGACGACCAATGCGGCCAAACCCGTTAATGCCTACTTTGATCTTGTTCATGGCGGTCTCCTTGCGAGATTGGCAATCCGTGTATCCGATTAATGATCAGGGGCACTGCGCAGCCGGGCGTTCAGCCATGGCCTGCAACTGCACCAAGGGAGTTTCGATCAACGCCTCATTGTTCCGGGCAGTCTCATCCAGCACCCGCGACACCCAGGCTGGTAGCCGAGGATTAAGGTAATAATAGACCCACTGACCACGGCGCTCCGTTTCGACCAGCCCAGCATCCCGAAGGATAGCCAGATGGCGACTGACTTTCGGCTGCGCCAGCCCAAAAGCTTCGGTCAGCTCACATACGCACAGCTTCGTCTGATCCCGGATCAACAACAGGGCGGCCAACCGCAACTCATCACCCAGGGCCTTGAAGATGGTCACGGGTTGATAATTTTCAGGCCTCAGGGCTGTCCCTTTCTGATGCACCAGAGTGAACAGCCCTATCCGCTCTTTAAGCTCCTTCAGAGTCAGGGCAAATGTGGCGTGGCGATCGCTGGCGGCCGGGTCTGGAAAATCCCAGGCAATCTGCTGGGCGCCCTCGCTAAAAGCCACACAGTCACTGGCGGCTTTTTCACAGAGGGTGATCACGTAGTCCCAACGTTCATTCTTGAAATGCGCCAGAGATTTGCTACGCAGCGCCTCAGTGGAAATTCCGGCCTCCCCCAAAACCTGCAAGGCCAAGGGGTTAGGCTCAGCAGGCTGAGTACCGGCGCTGGCCACTTCAAACTGGTCTCCCGCCATGTGCCGCAACAGCGCCTCGGCCATCAGTGAACGGGCGCTGTTTGCAGTGCAGATGAACAGAACTTTTCTCTTCATACGATTTTCCGTATATTTGAATTGCCATATATTCGTTTTTTGCGATAATAAATTCTGAAAGTTACAAAGTAAAGACACCAGCCCAAGAACCGGAACCCATCATGACAGACAGACTTCTGACGATTTACCGGAGCAATCAGCGCGAAGGCAATCTTCTGTTCTTCATGATACTGGCGTTCCTGGCAATTTATTTCATACCCGCTGGCACAGAACGTTTTGACAACGCCATCCTTGAGGCTGTCCGGCTGACCAACTGGTACGCTCAAGAACACGTTATCCTTTGCCTGCTGCCCGCATTCCTGATAGCCGGTGCCATGGCGGTGTACATCAGCCAGGGTTCGGTGATGCGTTACCTTGGCCCCACTGCTCCAAAGCCCGTCGCTTTCACGGTGGCATCCGTATCAGGCACTTTACTGGCCGTCTGCTCCTGCACCGTTTTGCCGCTATTTGGCGGCATCTACCGCCGCGGTGCCGGCCTGGGAGCTGCCGTAGCCTTTCTTTATTCCGGCCCCGCCATCAACATCATGGCCATTGTGGTAACCGCCAAGGTACTGGGTGCTGAAATCGGCATTGCCCGGGCCGCAGGTGCCATTGTCTTTGCTGTGGTGATTGGCGCCATCATGCACCTGATCTATCGTAAGGAAGAAGCCGAAAGGTCCGTTAGCAATGCCAGAGGTTTTGGCGGCGACAGCGCGGAAAAGCCCGCCGGCATCATTGCCCTGTTCTTCGCCTTGATGGTCGGCATTTTGGTTTTTGCCAACTGGGCAGCGGCTGATAGCGAGACCTGGATGACCATTCATGCGCTGAAATGGCCAATCACTGCCGCACTGGCCGCAGCCCTGGGTGGCTTGCTGGTCTGGCGCTGGAACTGGCCCGCAAGCCAATTATTCATTTTAGCCATTGTTATTGCTGTCTTCGCAGCACTGGCCCCTGGCATGCCAGAGCTACCGTTTGTGATCGGCATAGGCGGGCTGATGCTGATTGCTACCCTGCGAGAAGATGACCGGGAGTGGCCCGTGCAGACCTGGGATTTTGCCAAACAGATCTTGCCATTACTGCTGGCTGGTGTATTTGTTGCGGGCTTTGCGCTGGGCAGGCCCGGCCACGAGGGCATGATTCCATCTGAGTGGGTGGCGATTGCTGTCGGCGACAACTCACTGCTATCCACCGTCCTGGCCTCAGTGCTGGGTGCCTTGATGTACTTCTCGACCTTGACCGAGGTGCCCATCGTAGAAGCCCTGATGGGTTCGGGAATGGGCAAAGGCCCAGCCCTTGCCCTGCTGCTGGCGGGTCCGGCCCTGTCACTACCCAATATGCTGGTTATCCGCACTATTCTTGGCACTCAGAAAACCCTGGTTTACTGCGCCCTGGTGGTGCTGATGGCTACCATCACAGGCTTTGCTTATGGCAACTGGTGGGTATCCGTCTGATACCCTTGCTGATATCCCGAAGGAGATCACTATGAAAATTACAATTTACGGAAGCGGCTGTTCCAAGTGCAAACAACTTACAGCCAATGCTGAAGAAGCTGCCCATGAACTGGGCCTCAGCTACGAAGTGGAAAAAGTCACTGACGTAAATGCCATCATCGATGCCGGCATCATGCGTACACCGGCCCTGGCTCTGAACGATGAGATTGTGGTGGAAGGTAAAGTGGCGAGCCCGGCTGACATCAAGAAACATCTGGGCTAAACACATTTTCAGGAATTCTGAAACGCCTTATGAAGCTGACCGAACTACCCAACATCAACCCCGACCTTTTCCAGGCACCGAGTGCAGAGCAGACCGCCGCCGCTGCACCCTCGAATCACGCACCACGCATTTTGCTACTATACGGCTCGCTTCGTGGACGCTCCTTCAGTCGTCTGGCGACAGAGGAAGCCGCCCGGTTACTCGAAGCCATGGGTGCGGAAACCCGTATCTTCAACCCTCGCGGTCTGCCCCTGGCCGATGCCGAAGAAGCCTCCCATCCGAAGGTACAGGAACTCAGAGATCTGGCGGAATGGGCAGAAGGCATGGTGTGGTGTTCACCGGAACGCCACGGCTCCATGACCGGCATCATGAAAACCCAGATCGACTGGATTCCCCTGTCTCTGGGTGCAGTGCGACCGACCCAGGGCAAAACCTTGGCGGTCATGCAGGTATGTGGTGGCTCCCAGTCATTCAACGTGGTCAATCAGCTGCGTGTTCTGGGCCGCTGGATGCGCATGGTGACCATCCCCAACCAGTCTTCTGTGCCCAAGGCGTTCATGGAATTCGACGACAATGACCGAATGAAACCTTCACCCTATTACGACCGCATCGTGGATGTGATGGAGGAGCTGGTGAAGTTCACCCTGCTGATTCGCGATCGCAGCGACTATTTGACCGACCGCTACTCCGAACGCAAGGAAAGCGCAGAAGCCTTGTCAAAGCGCGTAAACCAACGGTCTATCTGAGGAACCGTCATGAGCAACAATACCGAAGCTGCAGAACTTGAAAACGACTCAGGTGGCATGGACCTGTTCGGGCGACTTTTATCGGTCTGGGTGGCTCTGGCTATTATTGCCGGCGTGGCCTTGGGCCAATTTGCCCCCGTGGTACCCGAAACCCTGTCCCGATTCGAATACGCTCAGGTGTCTATTCCGATTGCCATTCTGATCTGGGCGATGATTTTCCCAATGATGGCGCAGATCGATTTCAGCGCCATTGTGGGCGTACGTAAAGAACCGAAGGGGCTGGCCATTACCACCATCGTGAACTGGCTGATCAAACCCTTCACCATGTTTGCCATCGCCTGGTTCTTCCTGATGGTGGTGTTCGAGCCGTTTATTACACCGCAACTGGCCAGCGAATACCTGGCTGGCGCAATTTTGCTGGGCGCCGCTCCCTGCACCGCCATGGTGTTTGTCTGGAGCTACCTCACCAAAGGCGACGCCGCCTATACTTTGGTGCAGGTGTCCCTGAACGACATCATCATGCTGTTTGCCTTCGCGCCCATTGTGGTTTTCCTGCTGGGCATCTCCGACATCCAGGTGCCTTGGGATACCGTGCTGTTGTCGGTAGTACTGTACATCGTGATACCGCTCACTGCCGGCTACCTGACCCGCCGAACCCTGATCGCCCGCAACGGCGCTCACTGGTACGACGAGGTATTTCTGAAGCGCCTGAGCCCGGTAACCCCGGCGGCGTTGATTGTCACTCTGGTGCTATTGTTTGCTTTCCAGGGTGAGGTAATCCTGAACAACCCCCTGCACATTGTGCTGATTGCCGTACCGCTGATCATCCAGACCTTCCTGATTTTCTTCCTCGCCTACGGCTGGGCCAGGCTGTGGAAGGTTCGCCACTGCATCGCCGCCCCCGGTGCCATGATCGGCGCCAGCAATTTCTTTGAGTTGGCGGTAGCCGCAGCCATTGCCTTGTTTGGTCTGCAATCCGGTGCTGCACTGGCAACGGTTGTTGGTGTGCTGGTGGAGGTGCCCCTGATGTTGGTTCTGGTGCGGATCGCCAACAACACCCGAGACAAATTCCCGGCCTGACACATCTTCTCCGGCACCTGTTTTGCCGCAGGTGCCGGAGAACTGTTCAGTCAACCGGCACCCTGCTAATATCCCGCCCATCTTTTCTTCGCACTGAACCGTGAACCCCTGACTCGAACGGAACCCACAGAATGGATTTTCTCCAGGCTCTTTTCCTTGGTCTTCTCCAGGGACTGACTGAATTCCTGCCCATTTCCAGCTCTGCCCATCTAATCCTCACCCCTGCATTTTTCGGCTGGGACGATCAGGGTGTGGGCTTTGATCTCTCTGTTCACATAGGCACTCTGCTGGCCGTAGTGCTTTACTTCCGGCGCGACGTCTTCGGTATCGCCAGAGACGGGTTAATCTCCGTCGCCCAGCGCAAAATAACCGGCCAGGGCGCACTGGCCTGGTATCTGGTGATCGGCACCGTCCCCGCCGGGCTGGCCGGGATGGCGTTGCTGGACATGATCGATAATGAACTGCGGGCAGTCGAAGTCATCTTCTTCACCACCCTGATTTTCGGCCTGCTTCTGGGCGTTGCCGACTGGCTGCCCAAACGCCAGCGCAGCATGGAGTCCCTGAACTGGAAAGACGCCCTGCTGGTGGGGATTGCTCAAGCCATTGCACTGGTGCCCGGCACCTCCCGTTCCGGCGTCACCATCACTGCCGGTCTGTTCCTGGGCATGAGCCGCGAAACCGCGTCACGATTTTCGTTTCTGCTGGCAATCCCGATTATTGTGCTGGCATCTGCTGTGAAGTTGCTGGAAGTTGCAGCCTCGGATGTCATGGTGGACTGGAGCGGTTTTCTGATTGGCGGGGTAACGTCCTTCCTGATGGCCATTACCGCGATCCATTTCTTCCTGAAATGGCTGAACACCGTTGGAATGTGGCCTTACGTGATCTACCGGATCATTTTGGCTGGGGTTATTTACGCGGTGCTGATGTAAGAGAAGACTTGGCACAGCGCTGGAAGCGGAGGCTGGGTAAGGCTTTTCAAAACTGTGCGGAGCCATGGATGGCGGAGCCCAAGCGTCACATGGATGTGCCGCAAGGAGCGTGTTTTGAAAAGCCTTACCCAGCCTCTGCCAACTCCAAGGCTCTAGCAAGCCTCCAGCGGCGCATAAGCCAGCACCAGCCACTTAGCCCCTTCATCAAAGTTCACCTGCACCCGCGTGTGATGCCCGCTGCCTTCGGCATTCAGAACAACACCTTCCCCGAACTTGGGGTGCCGAACTCTTTGCCCCAGGCTGAAACCGGACTGCTTGGCGGAATCCTGGCTGAACAACCCTTCGTTTGGTCGCTGGGCCATCGCCGGGCGGGTTACCGTGTTGCGCAACCGCACTTCCTGCAGACAATCACTTGGGATCTCCCGCACGAAGCGGGAAAGCGCGTGGAACTTCTCCTGCCCATAAAGCCGTCGGGATTCCGCGTAAGTGATCACCAGCTTTTTCATGGCACGAGTGATGCCCACATAGGCCAGCCGCCGTTCTTCCTCCATGCGCCCCGGTTCTTCCAGAGACATGCTGTGGGGGAATAACCCTTCTTCCACACCAGCAAGAAACACCAACGGAAACTCCAGGCCTTTGGCGGAGTGCAGGGTCATCAGCTGCACGCTGTCTTCGTGATCTCCGGCCTGGGATTCGCCGGCATCCAATGCAGCCTGAGCGATGAATTCCGAAAGCGGATCGACGCCTTCTTCCACCTGAAAGTCTGCAAGAGCGTTAACCAGCTCTTCCAGGTTCTCAACCTTGGCCTGAGCTTTCTCGCCTTTTTCACTGGCGTGATAGTCTTTCAGGCCGCTGGCTTCGATGGTCTGCTTCATAAGGCCGTGAAGTGAGGCATCCTCGGCCACGGCAGACAGCTCTTCAATGATATCAATGAAGGTTTGCAAGCCGGTTTTGGCCCGGCCTTTCATTTGTCCGGCCTCAAGCATGCGCTCGGCGGATTCCCACAGGGATATGCTCTGGTTGCTTGCGTATTCACGCAGCTCCGACAGGCTTTTGGCCCCGATACCCCGTGTCGGTACGTTCACCACCCGTTCGAAAGCGGCATCATCACGGCGATAATGCACCAGCCGCAGGTAAGCCAACGCATTGCGGATTTCCTGGCGATCGTAAAAGCGCAGGCCACCATAGACCCGGTAAGGAATACCCTGGCGCATGAGCGACTCTTCCAGCACCCGGGACTGGGCATTTGAGCGATAGAGTATGGCCGATTCACTGCGCAGATTGCCCTCATCAACCCAGCTGGAGATGCTGTCGGCGATGTAGTTGGCCTCATCCTGCTCATTGAATGCGGCATACAGACTAATAGGCTCGCCTTCCACGCCGTCCGTCCAGAGTTCCTTGCCCAGCCGGCCCTGGTTGTTGGCAATGACCGAGTTGGCAGCTTTCAGTATCAGCTGTGTGGAACGGTAGTTCTGTTCAAGGCGCACCAACCGGGCATCGGGGAAGTCTCGCTGGTACTGCTGGATGTTCTCGATTTTGGCACCGCGCCAGCCGTAAATGGACTGGTCGTCGTCTCCCACGATCGTCAGCGGAACCCGGTTACTGGCCAGCACCTGCAGCCAGGCGTACTGAATCGTGTTGGTGTCCTGAAACTCGTCCACCAGAATATGCTGAAAACGCTGCTGATAATGAGCCAGCAACTCCGGTCGGTGCAGCCACAGCTCGTGGGAGCGCAGCAGCAGCTCGCCAAAATCCACCAAGCCACTCTGCTGGCAGAGCTGCTCGTAACGGCGGTACACCTTCAGCATGGTTGAGGTGAAATGGTCGCCCGGGTTTTCCTGAATATGATCGGCTCGCAAACCTTCGTCTTTCTGACTGCTGATAAACCACTGGGCTTGCCTGGGCGGGAATTGGCTTTCATCAATCTGCGCCTCCCGCATCACCCGTTTGACCATGCGGAGCTGGTCATCGCTGTCCAGTACCTGAAAGTTCTCCGGCAGCCCGGCATCCTTCCAGTGAGCCCTAAGCAGCCGGTGAGCAATGCCGTGGAAGGTGCCAAACCATAGGCCTCGCGACGGAATGCTCATCATCTCTTCGATGCGATAACGCATCTCTTTAGCGGCCTTGTTGGTAAAGGTGACCGCCAGAATCCCCGTAGGCGGAACCCGATCCACCTGCATCAGCCACGCAATCCGGTGCACCAGCACCCGGGTTTTACCGCTCCCGGCTCCGGCCAGCACCAGCAAATGGTCGTTCTGGGCCGTAACCGCCTCACGCTGGGCATCATTCAGAGAATCGATAATGTGGGAGACATCCATAGGGAACACTTTCGCTACTGGTTAAATGAACAGGTCGGAAGTATATCAGCCTTGCCGGACGCCTGCTTTCCTGCACTGAAAACAAAGAAGGCGAGCCTTGGCTCGCCTTCTTTGTTGACCCGCCGGAGAATCAGAATCCGCGGGGTACCGTTTGAGCTTCAACAAACTCGAACAACCCCTCATGTCCGCCTTCGCGACCTGTGCCAGAGGCTTTCATGCCGCCAAACGGCGCTTCAGGCGTAGGCCCGGTACCGGTATTCCAGCCTACATGGCCAAACCTCAGGCCGGCGGCAACCCGCTGGGCGCGCTCCGCATCTGCGGTGAACACGTAGGAGGCCAGGCCAAATTCGGTATCGTTGCCGGCATCGATAACTTCGTCTTCCGTCCGAAAACTTGCCATAGGCACCAGCGGCCCGAAGGTTTCTTCCCGGTAACAGCACATTTCCCGGGTTACGCCGGAGATCACCGTCGGCGGGAAGAACAGATGGCCATCACCCAGATCACCAGGCTGTTTACCGGCAATCAGTGACGCGCCCTTTTCAAGAGCATCTTCCAGGTGGCGCTTTACCTTGTCGAAACCTGCTTTGTTGATCAACGGGCCAATGTCGACATCACCTGCAATACCATCACCCACGGTCATCTTGTTGACGCGTTCTGCAAGCTTTTTACCAAAGGCATCCATCACTTTTTCGTGAACAAAAACCCGGTTTGCACAGACACAGGTCTGCCCGCCACCACGGAACTTGTTGGCAATGAGGTTGTCGGCGGCTGCGTCCAGATCGGCATCGTCAAACACGATAAACGGCGCGTTGCCACCCAGCTCCAGGGCCAGTTTCTTGATCTGGTCGGCGGTATCCAGAACCAGTTTGCGACCCACTTCTGTGGAGCCGGTAAAACTCAGCATGGGCACGTCCGGGCTTTCACACAGCACCTTGCCAATCACGCTGGCTTTGCCCATAACCAGGTTCACCATGCCTGCTGGCAGATCCACGTGTTTATCCATGAGCGTGAACAAAGCAATCATGGTCAGCGGCGTTTCGCTGGCCGGCTTGATCACAGAAGGGCAGCCCGCTGCCAGGGCGGCAGAGAGCTTTTTGGCGATCATGCCGATGGGGAAATTCCAGGGCGTGATCAGTGCGGTAACCCCGATTGGCCGATAGTGCACGGTCCAGCTGCAATCCTTGGGGGTTTCCGGAAGCGTGTGGGCATCCAGTGCCTGAATATGCTTGGAGCAGTAATCAAAAAAACCGGCAGCGTAATCCACCTCGCCCTGAGCTTCGTTCAGTGGCTTGCCATGTTCCAGGCAAAGAATCCGACCAACCTCTTCCTTGTTTTCCCTGAGCGCATCACGGATATCTTCCAGCCATTTTCTACGGGTTTCGATGGAGTAGGGGTTTGTCAGGTGAAGCGCAGACTTACCCGCCTCGACCGCCGCTTTCACTTCGCCTTCAGGCATGGAGGCAACCTGTGCAATCACCTCACCCGTTGCAGGGTTGTAAACATCAAAGGTGCTGCCCTGTTCGTTGTCAGTCCAGCGACCGCCGATGTAGCCAGTCAGCTTTTCCAGCAGTGGTGACTCGATCATTTCGGCTCCTGTTATGTCAGTAATTGCACCTGTGACAGTGCACGGTTGCGTAGTTTGAATCTGTCTTCCATAGTGGATGCTGAATCTCTACCTGTAAAGTCGATAGCCCGGCTTTTGGCCATCCTCTGTCTGTGCCTATACTTCCAGTGCCCATGCTAGAAGACAGCGCCTATATCAATAGAACCGGAAATCCAGGAGTTCGGATAATGAAAGCATATTTCCATCCCGCGCAAGATAAGCACTCGCCCCGAACCTATTTCACCAGGGGCCAGATGCGTCAGCCCCAGGAAGTACCCGATCGCACCAACGAGATGCTGGAAGGCCTGAAAGAAATGGGCATACCGGTGCTGCAGCCTTCCGATCATGGTGCGGGCCCGATTTCCAAGGTGCACGACCTGGGGTATCTGCGCTTTCTCGAATCAGCCCACCGCCGCTGGATGAAAATGGACGACTGGGGAGAGGAAGTGATTTCCAATATTTTTGTCCGTTCCCCGAATCACCTGACCGGCATTCTTGCAGAAGCGGCGCGATACCAGGCCGATGGCAGTTGCCCCATTGGTGAGTACACATGGAATGCGGCTTATTGGTCGGCCCAGACCGCGCTCGGTGCTGCCGACGCAGTGATGGCAGGCGATCGCACAGCCTACGCTGTCTGCCGGCCACCGGGCCACCATGCTCGCAAGGATGCCGCCGGTGGCTTCTGCTATCTCAACAATGCTGCTATTGCAGCCGAGCATATGAAATCCCGGTTCCCCCGGCTGGTCATTCTCGACACCGATATGCATCACGGCCAGGGCATTCAGGAAATTTTCTACGATCGCAGTGATGTGCTCTACATATCCATTCACGGCGATCCAACCAACTTCTACCCCGTGGTGACCGGCTTCGAAAATGAACGTGGCGAAGGCGAGGGTTACGGCTACAACATCAACATGCCCATGCCGCATGGCTCATCCGAAGATGATTTTTTCGAGAAGTTGGACGAGGCCATGGCGGCCATCCGGCTGTTTCAGCCAGATGCGCTGATTCTGACCTTGGGTTTTGATATTTACAAAGACGATCCCCAGGCCAAAGTATCGGTAACCTCGGAAGGGTTTTGCCGGCTCAGCACCCACATGCGCCAGCTTGGTCTGCCCACGCTGGTTGTGCAGGAGGGTGGCTACGATCTGGACACCCTGAGTGAGAACGTTCAGCAGTTCTTCAAAGGGCTGGCCGGCTGAGACACTACAAGGCGGGCGCGTAAACTCTGATGTTTTCGTGCCCTTCAGCCTTCAGGTGGACGGCATGCATACGGCTCATGGTGCCGTGCTCACAATACAGCAGGTACTGACGATTGGCAGGAAGATCAGCAATGTGGCGATTCAACTCATAGAACGGAATCTTCAGAACCTCGTTGCCAGTTAGCTGCAGCGGAGACTGCTCGCCCTCTGTCGGATGGCGCACGTCGATAACAACATCGCTGACGGCGGGCGTTTTTACCAGATCGACCTCTTCGGGTGTCTTAATGGTGCTCAGCAGCTCGCTGACCGGGGTATCTTCACGGGCCTCAATGGCGCGAGCAAGAACCAGGGGATCCATTGCCGCCTCGTCGGCCTCCACCCGGCTCAGTTGAGCTCGAGTGGACGGTTTTTGGGATATCACACCACAATACTCAGGCATATTGCGGGCATAGGACTCCGTGCCGATGTCCCGGGCAATACCAATAATGGTTTCCTTGTCCATGGCAATCAGTGGCCGCAGAACCACCTCATCACTGGCCCGATCCACCACATTCAGGTTGGTCAGGGTCTGGCTCGACACCTGACCCGCCGCATCCCCGGTTACCAGAGCAACCGCGTTGTTATTCTGCGCAATCTCACTGGCCGCCTTTAACATCTGCCGCTTGAGCACCACACCCCAATGCCGGTGACCGACCGATCGCATGATTTCTTCCACTACACCGTCAAACGGCACCGAAATAAACTTGGCGCCGTGAGAGGCACCGTAGCGGTTCCACAGATAGTGAACCACTTGTCGCACACCCACTTCGTGAGCGACACCACCCAGGTTAAAAAACAGGAAGTGGCTGCGCAGGCCCCGACGCAGCATCATGTAGGCCGCTACTGACGAGTCATATCCGCCGGACATCAGTGTCATTACGTTCTCGACGCTGCCCAGCGGGTAACCGCCCAGGCCTCGGTGTCTGCGATGGGCAATGTGAAACTGGTCGTCCCGCACCTCAATGCGCACTTCTACCTCCGGTGACCTCAGATCAACACGCGCATTGGAAGCCGCCTGCATAAGCGCACTTCCTGTCAGCCGTTCAAGATCAATGGAGCGGAAATCGTGTTCGCCATGGCGGCGGACCCGAACCGCAAAGCTTTTCCCGTCGAGGCGATCGGCAAAGGCTGCAACGGCTTTCTGAGCAACGTCATCAAGACTCACAAACGGAAACGCCGCAATCTCCTGAATAGTCGAGATGCCGGGAATGCGCAGAAGCACATCAACTACCGGCCCGGCCAGCCCTTTGCCGTCGGGCAACTCAACGTCCACTCTGTCCCAGCTGCCCTCCACAACAATCTCGTGATCCAGGCGCGCCAGAAGTTTACGTATATTCTGGCGCAGATGGCGCATCTGTCGACGACGAACAGGCTTGCTCTTGATGGCAACTTCCGGGGCAGGGCGAATAAGCAGTTTCATAAATCGGCGTTTGGTCGGATGGTGTATGATTTCAAAGGCGCTTAGTGTAGCGTTTTGGCGCTGTGCCTCAAAATCGGGTATTACCGCAACACTCGGGAGTTTTTCTGTTCATGACCGCACCCACCATCAATGCTCTTGTGTCACCAGAGGGCAGCCTGGAAATACTGTCCAATCACGAAGTCAATTTGCTCAAAGACAGAAGCGAGGGCGGTTTGTACCGGCTGTTCCGACAATGTGCCCTGGCCGTTCTGAATACCGGCGCCGTGACCGATGACTGCCAGGATCTGATGGACGCCCATCCTGATTTTGATATACGCCTTATACCCCAGCCCAGGGGGCTGAAGCTGGAGTTGATCAACGCGCCGGCACACGCGTTTGTGGATGACGAAATGCTTCGCGCCATTCGTGAGCACCTTTTCTCGGTGTTGCGGGATATCGTTTACACCCACTCCACACCGCAGTTTGCCAAGGCCCTCAAGAGCAACGAGCCCGACGACCTTACCAACATGGTGTTCCACATTCTGCGCAACGCCCGGGTGCTGCAGCCTGGCCGACAGCCTGACCTGATTGTATGCTGGGGAGGGCACTCCATCAGTCATGAGGAATACCAGTACAGCAAAGAAGTTGGCCACCAGCTTGGCCTGCGGGAACTGAGCATCTGCACAGGTTGCGGACCGGGGGCCATGAAGGGCCCGATGAAAGGCGCCACCATCGCTCATGCAAAGCAACGGATTAAAAATGGCCGCTACATCGGCATTACCGAGCCCGGCATCATCGGTGCGGAATCACCCAACCCCATCGTTAACGAACTGGTTATCATGCCGGATATCGAAAAGCGTCTGGAAGCCTTTGTACGCTGCGGTCATGGCGTAGTCGTCTTCCCTGGCGGCGTAGGTACTGCAGAGGAAATCCTCTACCTGCTCGGCATACTTCTGCACCCGGATAACACCGACCTGCCCTTCCCGGTGGTTTTCACCGGCAGGCCAGAAAACGCAGAGTATTTCGAGATGATCGACAAGTTCATCCGTAATGCCCTGGGAGACGAAGCCGCCAGCAAATACCAGATCATCATTGATGATCCCGTGCGGGTGGCACAGGCCATGAAGAAGGGAATGCGCGATGTCGAAACCTTCCGCCGGGCCATGCAGGATGCTTACTACTTCAACTGGATGCTGAAAATCGATCCGGTATTCCAGCTGCCCTTCGAGCCCGACCACGAGAACATGCTTGCGCTGGAATTACACCGTGACCAACCGGTGCACCTGATTGCCGCTAACCTGAGAAAGGCATTCAGTGGCATCGTGGCAGGTAACGTAAAGGAAGGTGGGATTCGGCAAGTGCAGGAGAAGGGGCCTTTCGAGATCTCAGGAGATCCGACCCTGATCAAGCCGCTGGAGGCCATGCTGGAGCAGTTTGTCGCTCAGAACCGGATGAAACTGCCTGGCACCTCTGCATATCGCCCGAGCTACCGAATCATCAGTACAACAGCCTGAGCTGCTGTACTGAAGCCTGGCGTTTACTTGCCGCCGGCTGGCAGGCTTGCGTAGTAGGCTGCCAGGTTGGCGATGTCTTCATCGCTCAGCGCTGCGGCCTGTCCCTGCATGATGGCTGCCTGACCACCGCTGCGTTGCTTGTTCTTGTACGCCTTGAGGGATGAGACCAGATACTGCTCGTGCTGGCCCGCCAGATTAGGGTACATCGGAATCTGGGCAACTCCGTTCTGGCCATGGCAAGCTGCACAAACGGCTGCTTTTGCCTTACCAGCTGCGGCATCGCCGGCAGCAGAAGATACCGCAGGAACCGCGGCGCTCAATGCAAAAAGCCCTGCAACAGCATAGTGTTTAAATTTCATTAAGATTAACCTCTCATCATCGTTTCAAGTTATTCAAACCGGCGTTCAAAACCGGACAGCAACTGGCAGAAACTTATATCACAGACATACCACAGAGCAAATGCCATAGATCAATGCGTCTGGTTCGACGTTCGTACTCTTCATTTTATGTCCGGTTGACGACATAGTACGAACAAAGGTCACATCAGAGATTATTTTACCGTCCGGAGAAACCATTAATGTCTGTAGAGGTTCAGGAACTCCCCTGCCGCGAAGGCCATATCGGCTTATTGACTCTGAATTCCCCCGCGACACTGAATGCACTCTCGGAGGGGATGATTATCACGGTCAGGGACAGCCTCGAGCGCTGGGCCGCCGATGATCGCATCTGTGTTGTTATCCTCCGGGGAGCCGGAGAAAGGGGATTTTGTGCGGGCGGCGACATTCGGGACCTGTACCTGGCCTTGACCAGCCCCGAAAAGAACCCGGAGAACCCCGAAGAGGCATTCAGTGTTTTCAGCCACGAGTACGAACTTGACTACACCCTGCACGTGTTTCCCAAACCCGTTGTTGGTATAGGGCACGGTATTATTATGGGTGGAGGCCTGGGTCTGTTTTCCGCCTGCCGCTTCCGGCTATTAACACCGGACGCCACTCTGGCTATGCCGGAGATCTCCATCGGTCTGTTTCCGGACGTTGGTTCAAGCTGGTTTCTGAATCGACTGCCGGGGCGTCTGGGGTTGTTTATGGGCCTGACCGGTGCACGCCTGAACACAACCGACGCCCTGCGCGTAGGGCTGGCGGATATGGCCCTGCCAACCAGTGATCACCAGGGCCTTTTGTCGCGGCTGCAGGAAGAGCGCTGGAGTGGGCAAAGAGCATCTGACGACAGCCGCCTTTTCCGCTTGCTGAACCAGCTTGAGTCTCAGGATTATCGTGCGTTGCCCCCCAGCCATCTGGAGGTGCACGAACGGGATATTGCACGGCTGTGCGCCGGCACCAGCTTGCCCGATATCGTCGATCAGCTACTCACTGCTCGCGTCGACAGCGAGTGGTGGAACACCTGCATGAAAACGCTGAAGGGGGGCTGCCCGGTATCGGCATGGCTGATCTGGAACCAGCTCAAGAAGGCTCAGCAAATGTCATTGAAAGATGTGTTCCGGATGGAACTGGCTATGGTCTGGGAGTGCGCCCGCAGGCCCGACCTGACCGAGGGCATCCGGGCCCGGCTGATTGATCGCGACCAGAACCCGACGTGGTCTTTCGCCCGCCTCGAGGACGTGCCAGAAGCGGTTATCGACGCCCACTTCCTGCCCGTGTGGAACGATCAGACAGACCCCATGCAGCTGGAATAGCAACCAGCAGACACCCTTTTCACAGTTCAGCTCCCGCCTGTACCAGCAACATCTCCAGATCCTGATGGTTGTTGGCACGGGCGACGTCCAGAGCTGTAGTGCCGTCCTCAGAACGAAAACCGGCATCGGCTCCGGCAGCCAGTATCATTTCAGCCGTTAGCAGATCGCCTGTGGCGACAACTTTCATCAGCAGTGACTCGCCCCCCTGGCTGACATTAACGTTAGCCCCAGCAGCCAGCAGCACTTTCACCACCGACAACTGACCTCGTTCAGCAGCCCGCATTACCGATGTATAGCCCTGCATATCCGTAGCATTCACTCTGGCACCCGCTGACAGAAGCAAACGCACAAGCCGGCGGTCGCCCTGCTCTGACGCCTTCATCAAAGGGGTTACCTGATCGCTTTCTGCAAGGTCAGGATCCGCCCCCTTGGTTAACAGATACCACGCAATCCGGTCTTCCCGTGCATGGACAGCAGCCATCAGGGGTGTGCCGCTTCCTGTCAGTGTGTTCAAGGACGCACCCGATTTGGTCAGATCGCTTACGGCCTCAAAATGTCCTTGCGCAGCAGCTTGATAGAGCTCTGAGCCTGATGCGCTCTCAGCCTGCTGATCCAGGTTGGCCGAAACCTCTGAAGAAGCACACCCGGGCAGAACAGCAAACGCTGCCACGAGCAGCAGAGCGGATAGCAGAATAGAGTGCCGGTAAGAGTGCGGGTATAAGCCGGTTCCCTTGGCCATAACAAACAGTCTCTGTCAGATAAGTGGGGTCTATTCTGAGGAGATGGCCGTCACAATTAAATCGAGCGGGTCACATCTCCGGCCCGTTCTGCAGAAGATCCCGGACCACACCGCGCAAACGATCCTCACCATCGCGCTGGCCAACGCACAACCCTTCCCTTTGCAGCTCGGGCCAACTCCAACCCTGCAACACGGCACGACACCAGACCCTCGCCTCATCACGCTCGCGAAGCCAGCTCATAACGCCGGGCGTCTGGCTCAGATCCCGCAGTACCGGCAGCATCAGCCGGAAGCCCCGGTAGCCGTCACCAAAGTTCTGCAGGTCCCGGATATCCGCTGCATCTGGCGGGGTCCCTGATGTCAGATCCGATGTTAGATCCATTAACAGCGCGGGCTCCAGATCTCTCCAGTTCAGGGGCACAAGAGCAAGCCAGTGCCTTGTCAGCCGCGCCTGCACTTGCGAAACCAGAGACGCTCCTGCTGCACTGTGAGCAAGCACCATCTGCACCGGATACTCCCCGCTGGTGGCCTCCTGCTGCAGCCCGATGCGCACAAACGCCAGCCCGCAAGAGGCCCAGAAAGCGTAAAGATCAGAACTGCCACCAAAACTGGTACCCGTAAAGTCCAGCCTCTCCCGTTCCGCATTGGCGGCCGCTGCAGCAACGAGACCGCGCCCGATGCCTGAGTGTCTGGCGTGCTCGGTAACCGCAATCCGGACAATTCTCAAACCACGCTGACCGGCGGCTTCCGGAAAACCGCTGTGGCTGGCAAGAGACTGGGGCAAAAGGTGACCACGAACCCGGCGCTTGCCACTGGCGACCTGTTCTGCCAACTCACTGCTTAGCCCGCCCTCTACGGCACCCCAAAGCACTCCAACGGTTTCACCATTTATAAGGGCGCGCCAGCTTCTCGCTGAAGGATCGTCCATCCATTGCCGAAGGTCAGCCGATGTTGTCCGGTAATGCGCGTTTACCAACAAGCCAAATGCATCAGCAAGTTCCGCCTCGGAAGCTTGGCCTGGCTGCCAAGCCTCAATCACGACTTCGGACACCCCGGTTTTCGGCAACTCAACCGGGTCATGATCGGCCCCCAACAGAAACAGATCCGAGATCAAAGGTTCCAGTCGATCTCCTTCCGACCAGCGTACCGGTTGGGAAAGCGTTTGTGCCTGCCACTGCGGCGTTGCCTGGTCGAGAATCCGGCGGAAACGAATGGCAAACCCACGGCCTGCGCCCTCATAGCCATGAACCGTGGAGGCAAAGGCGACACGGGGCCAGCCCAGAAGAACACGTTTCAGCAGGGAGACCGGAATAGCCGCGGCTTCGTCCACCAGGACCAGCTCAGCCTCCGGCTTTTCCCGCAGCAAATCCCGAACCGGTAAAAAACGCAGTAGCGCACCAGAGGCTGTTTCTATCCGGTTGTCACCGGTTTCCAACACCTCGCCACCAAGGCTTTCCAGAGCATGCGTGAACAAGGCGCTTACATTTTCTCTTGAGGGCGCAGTTACCAGAATCTGCCTGCGCCCCTGTTGCAGCAGTTGCGCTGCGGCGATCCCCAATGCTGCAGATTTACCCCGTCCGCGATCTGCCGTCACCACCAATGGCCGCCGCCGGCGCCCCAGCCCGAAAGCTACTAGCTTATGAATCAACTGCTGCTGATCAGGTGTCGTGGCGACCCTGAACTCAGTGGTTGGAGAAGGTAATTCCGGGAGGGTCAGCGCCTTCGGCGAGCCAGGACGCACCCGGATTACCGAAGAGTCTGCCGCCAAAATGCCCGCCATGCGCTCCGCAAAAGGATGTGCCTGACCGTGATCCAGACCGGTTCTCGTGTAATCCGGATCAGCAAAACAAATCCACTCATCCAACGGAGGCACCAACCAGAACAACAACCCACCTGCTTTCAGCGTGCCCGAAATTGCCGCAAAAGCATCGGGCGGACTACCCCGCCAACCATCCCACACAATCAGCGATGTTTCACGACCCAGCCACTGCCGGGCCCTCGCCGGTTCAATGCCGGTTAAGCGACTGTCCGGAGTATCACCAGCCTCGCCAATCCAGAGCCCGCCTTCCAGCCCGAGAGTCGGGAGAAGCGCCTGCAGCCACTGCAAGGCACTATCACGCTGGCCTTCCAGCAGCACCAGACGACGCTCACCTCGGGCCGCAAGGCCAGATTGCAGTGAGCGCCAGGCATCGACATCCGGCGCGGGCGTTACTGTTCCAGAGCTCATTAACTTAGATCTACACCGTGGGCTTTCAGATTTTCGAGGGCACAGTGCTCCAGAGCTGCCTGATGCGTAGCACGCAGCCGCACTCTGGGCGCGCTGCCCGCTTCAAACGCTTCATGCCAACGAGCAGCACACAGGCACCAGTTGTCTCCGGCTTTCAAGCCCGGGAAGCCGAAAGCCGGCACGGGCGTGCTCAAATCATTACCGCGGGCTTTGGAGAACACCAAAAACTCGTCGGTCATCACCACGCATACGGTATGCGACCCATGATCATCCGGCCCCGTATTGCAGCAGCCATCGCGATAGAACCCGGTTTCGGGATCCGTGCCGCAAGTTTCCAGCTTTTCACCTAGCACATTAATAGACTTTTCAGTTTGCATATTTGTCTCCTACAACTGTCGAGGCAAGGAGCAGAGCAGGGGCCTATCCAAAATCGTGCGGAGCCATGGATGGCGGAGCCGAGCGTACACGGACGTATTCACAGCGTATTTTGGATAGGCCCCTGCTCTGCGCCCTCCCCTCAACCAGAACGATGGGTTGATCAGGTGAACCCGGCAGATTGACCGCAATTATGCGGTACAGGTACCCGCGCTACCAGTTGGCCAGTACAATAGCATCTATGCCAACCCATACCCCCGAATCCCCCGCCCTGGATCTGCCTGATTTTCTCACCGACGAGCAGCGGGCGATCATTACCGCTGGCTACGAGCACTCGGTGATCACCGCCGTAGCAGGCAGCGGCAAAACCTCCACGCTGGCCTGGCGCATTCGCTATCTGCTGCAACAGGGCCATGACCCGAGCCGCATGCTGGTGCTTATGTTCAACCGCAGTGCCCGGGTTGATTTTGAACGCAAACTGCAACAGATTTGTCACCAGAGCGGGCTGGCGCTGCCGGAGATACGCACCTATCACGCCATGGGGTTGCGACTGTACAAACGATTTGTACGGGAAGGCTACCTGCCGGGATTCTCCGAGAAAATCCTGACCGAGCAGGAAATCAGCTTTCAGGCCTGGCTGCTAACACGACGGCTGGCGCCGGAGGAACTGGCGGACGAGATCCGGCGCAACAAGAAGGATTTTGTAGAGACAGCAACCGGGTTTATCGATCTGGTGAAAACCACTCTGTCGCCAGCGGAAATAGTGTTTGAGGAACTGGGCTACTCGGATAAGCACCGATACCTGATTGACCTGTTTCACAGTTTCGAGCAGTGGCGGAAAGGCCAAAGCCGGATCAGCTTTGCCGACATGCTCTACGAGCCGGTAATGGCAATTCACCAGAACCCGCCACTGCAGAGGCTGGTGGGCAACAAGATGGATCTGATTCTGGTCGACGAGTATCAGGACACCAACGAGATTCAGCATCTTCTGCTGCGCTACGTTGCTGGCGACCGGGCACGGGTAACGGTGGTGGGGGATCCGGACCAGACCATTTATGAGTTCCGGGGCGCGAAGCCTGAGTTTATTCTCAAACGCTTCAGCGACGAGTTTGAAACCCCTCTGGAACAAACGCTGAGTTTCACCTTCCGCTACGGCCACCGTGTGGCTCTGCTGGCCAACCACCTGATCTGCCACAATACCGGGCGCAAGGACGTCCTTTGCCACTCCCATCCCTCCACCCCGGCTACGGAAGTCAGCCTGCACCGGGCTGAGAATGATGCAGATGCCGTATTGCAGATCCTTGGCCTGGAAGCGGACGACGCTCTTCCAGTTAAGCTGGCGGATACAGCCATTCTGTTCCGGGTCTGGAGCCAGAGTGTGCCCATTGAACTCAGGTTGCTGGCACGGCAGATTCCCTATCGCATTGATGCGGGCAAAGGGGCGCTGTTCAGTCGTGAGGTGCAGGCCATTACGGCTCTGCTGAAAGTCGTTTCCGGAACGCTGGAAAAACTGCCAGAGGAGGATCGGCTCGAGCTGGGCCGACTGCTTCTGCGCTTCCCTCACGTGGGTCTCAAGGAGCCGGAGTTGGAGCAGCTGGCACGCTTTCTTGCAGGGTTTGCCACCGATTGGCACGAGCGCCTGCTGGCATTGGATTTCGCGGCCCTGGCGCCCATGGCGGCGCGCAAACTGCGCAAATTGGGAGAAGTTCTGGAACAGTTGCGCGGCTATTCAGGCTCCGTTGCAGGGCTGATCACAGTCTATGCAGAGCACACTGATCTTTACGAAGGTGTTCGCAGTTTGGCGCTGACTCATGACAACGCGGAGGAACGCATTGATACCATTCACGGCTTCCGCGAGTACCTGAAAGGCCTGGATGTGAATGCCTCAGGCGCTCTTGCGCATCTCAAAGCACTTCGGCAACAGGCTAGTGAGAAACAGGGGGGCGGAGGCGTTCTGCTCTCTACCATTCATCGAACCAAGGGGCTGGAGTGGCCACAGGTGATCATCCCGGGGCTGCAAGAGAAATATCTGCCCCACAGCCCGAGGCCCCAGGATGACGCCCGAGCCTCTCTGGAAAGCGAGCGCAGGCTGTTGTACGTCGCCATGACCCGAACCCGGAATAAGCTGCACCTGATCACCCGACCAGTGAGCAGGCAGCCCCATCTGGACGGCGATCAGGGCCCCAGTCGGTTTGTGGAAGAATTCTGTTTTGAGCTGGCCAATGAGTTCGGGCGCTGGTTGGATAAACCGACATCGGATACCCACCATTCACTGAAGCTGGAAGCACCAATAACGCCGGTAAGCTTGCGGTACGCAGCTCGCGAGGGTGTCGCTCTGGAAGGCGAGGTTCAGACGAGTGACAGCAGTACTGCACTTTTGTGGCAACAGCCTCGCCTCAATCACGCCATTTTCGGAACAGGGACAGTGATTGCAGAAGACGAGAGCTCATTCGAAGTGCACTTCGGCAGCGGCGAAAAACTCAACTTCAGTAAAAAGAGCGCGCATCTTTATTTCAGCATTCCACGTCAATAAAGTGTAGCTACAGGTGGTAAACACCTTAGCAACACGTATATTCCCTAACGTAACCATTATTATATATTCTTTGTTTTTTGTAATCCTTTCGCTTAGATTGCGCGTAAGCATCTACTTGATTAAGTGAACACTCAGTAGTCATACAACGATAATCGAACAGGAGGTTCTGCATGAACATCATGCGTCCCATAGCGATGGCCACCATCGCCAGTACTTTTGCGGCCCCAGTCCTGGCTGAGCGCCAGGAAACGGTTTACATCAACCCTTTCGCCGCCTACCAGCTTTTTGACGATGACCGTGACCTGAGTGAGACAGGAACATTTGGCGTTGGCCTGGAATATCGGTTCAATCCAAACTGGGCTGTTGAAGCCCTGTTTTCCCGAGCCGATGCAGACCGCAAATATGTTTCAGGTTCATCTGATTTCGAGGAAATCCGCGTAGACGGCATCTACTACTTTGCTGGTCAGGACAAAGCCTGGAACCCTTACCTTTCCCTGGGTGCCGGTCATGCTGACTTTGGTGTAAACGACGGCAGCGGCGTGCGTACCGCAGGCACCAACCACGATGAAACACGCGTTAACGTGGGCACCGGTTTACGCTACAACGTAAGCGACTCTATTGCCCTGCGCGGTGATCTGCGCGAATTTCACGGCATCGACGAAAGCACGTTTGATACCCAGGTTTCTCTGGGCATCAGTTTTGCCTTTAACCGCACCGTCGGAAGCGCAGCGCCAATGGCCCCCGCAGATGCAGACGGCGACGGCGTGCCGGATTCCCGCGACCAGTGCCCCGGCACTCCAGCTGGCGCAACCGTTGACAGCACTGGCTGTGAGCCGGATGCAGATCGCGATGGCGTAGCGGATGTGCGTGATGCCTGCCCCGACACTCCTCGCGGAGCTGAGGTAGACAGTCGCGGCTGCGAACTCGACAGCGATAACGACGGTGTCGTCAACAGCCAGGATTTGTGCCCGAACACCGCCGCCGGTGCGGAAGTCGATGACACAGGTTGCGAAGGTATCACCGAGACCATCGACACCTTCACTATTGAGGTTCAGTTCCCGACGAACAGCTCGGTGATCGGCCACGCCTTCGATGATGAAATCCGTCGCGTTGCAGATGCACTTAAGGATAACCCGGGAACCGTTGTGGAAATTGCCGGCCATGCCGACAACACCGGTAAGGCGAGCTACAACGAGCTCCTGTCACAGCGTCGCGCCGAAGCTGTAGCAGCACGCCTGACTGGCCCGCTGGGTGTAGACCCTGCAAAAGTGAGCGCCAGAGGCTATGGTGAATCGGAGCCAGTTGCCTCCAACGACACTGCTGCAGGTCGCGCCGAGAACCGCCGGGTTGAAGCCCGCATTCAGGTTCTGCGCTAATACCGCCTGAGCGAACGCAGACGTAAGTGAAATCAGGAAAGGCGCCCTCGGGCGCCTTTCTTTTTGGCAGCTTTCGCAGCAGTAGGGAACAGTCCATGCCGAGATCATTGACAAGCCTGGTGTTTCTACTCGCGTTCACCGCGCCCACCCAGGCTCAGGTATTTCGCTGTATTGGTGCAGACGGCAGCACGGTTTTTTCCGATTCGCCCTGTGGCGAAGATGCCGAAGCCATTCTGCTCAGGGATAATCGCATCGGAGGCAGTTTCAATCAGAATCTGCCAGCACCGGAAGCGGCTGAACCAGAGCCAAAAGAGAATGCTGAAAACGCCTCTGACACCGCATCGGGAGCGGAAATCTGCCGCTTTATCAACTCAACGGATCTGCGCCGTTATCTGATTCGGGAACAGGTTGTGAAGGGCATGACCCGGGAACATGTGCGGCGAGCGTTCGGCAACCCACCGGAAACTTACGGCGGCCCTCAGGAAGTCTGGATTTATCAGACTCGATATTACGGCGCACTTTACGAACTGACCTACGTTTACTTCAAAGACGGCTGTGTCGAACGCGTGGAGTACCGCAAACCCTGACCGCATCCAGCAACAGATTCCTGGGCGTCAGTGACCGGGCGCAAAAATAGCCAAGCCGCACCCTGTATCCCTGCTCTTCAAGAAAAACGGCGTAGTCCAGAGCCATCCAGAGCTCTAACGGCCGGCGAAACACATGCCTGAGGAGCTCATAGCGGCGCACTTCAGCGTGGCGCTGTATGCCGTGGGCAAGCCAGTAATCAAAATCGGTGTTTTCAGGCAAGCGAAGCTGCTTTTTGTCGGCTGCCCAATGGCAGAAGGCGGAAAACCCTTTTCGAATCAGCCGTGGAGAACACGAAGGCAGCTTCAGGTAGTGGTCGTCGCCCCGAACGGCGCGCTGCAAGCCATCGAAACCCAGGCGCCACTGGCTTAACGTTTGCGTTTGCGCTCTGACCCCAGCCGGCGCCGTTACGGTTTCCCGCACCGCAAGGCGCAGTTCATCGCAGTGTGGTTTCAATATGTTGTCGTAGGCCGCTGCACGCTCGGAGAGAACCTTATAGATGCCATCCTTGGTCTTGTGAAAAGTCTTGTGATAACAACAGGGCGAAATGCTCAGTCGCGGCAATGCAGCAGCAGCGCCTCGCCTCAGCAACTGCCGGTGAAGATCACCACACGCATGCAGGGCGACGCCATGAGTGGCATCTGGCATGGACAGGTTCTGCGCCATCACATCCTGACAGTGGATCTGAACAGAGTCTCCAAAGTGCGCGGCGAGCCGGTTGCCGCTGAGCACCAGTTCCGGGTCCCATTCATAGCCTTCAGCGCGCTTCTGGCTGCGGGCAACAAGCGTTCGCGACAAATGCCCCTTGCCGCTGCACCAGTCAAGAATGGGGTGCTGTAGCGGTACAAGCGCTGCCGCAAAGGCACCCGCCTGCTCCCGCTTACGCCCGGGCATGTCTGTTGCGCGGACTTCCGGGAGCGTCGCTGCCACGACATCCGCCGGTCCGGGTGACAACTCAGGCAAACCAGTCAATCGCTCATACAGGGCCAGTTCCGGAAGGTATCGGGCCGCATGTTTTGTCATCACGCCGGGCGCATCCACCAGCTCATCACACTCAGCATCGGTGAGTTCTTTCACCATGCGCGCCAGCCCGGGGTAGCTTTGAGCCCACGCTGGTCGTGGCTCTGTAAACGGTGCTGGCTGCCAGATGGAATGGTGCAGCAGCAGCCAGTCATTGAGCGTTTGCCAGCGCGAATAACAGGATTCCGCTGGCTGGCGAGCACTCACTCCTGATAGCGTCCCGGGCGGAAGGCATCCAGGCAAACCGCCGGTTTTTCACCGTCAATCACCTGCGCGATCACATCCGCACTGCCCGCTGAGAAGGTCCAGCCGAAGGTGCCGTGCCCGGTATTGAGATAGAGATTGTTGCGCGGCCCGCGCCCGATGATGGCAGGGCCATCCGGCGTCATGGGGCGAAAGCCCGTCCAGGTTTCTGCGGCACTCAGGTCCGCACAACCCGGGTAACGGGATTCCACGGATTTCCGGATGGTGGCAATACGCGCTTCGGGAATATCACGGTTGAAATCGGCCAGCTCCACAAAGCCGGTGGAGCGCAAGCGGTCACCCAGGCGCGTCGATACAACTTTGTAGTTGTCGTCGTGGATCGTGGAAACCGGCGCCTTATCCGGGTTTTTCAGCGGCACAGTAATGCTGTAGCCCTTGACCGGGTATATAGGCAGTTTAAGGCCCAGAGGCCGAACCAGTTCCGGAGACCAGCAACCGGCGCTGATCACAAAGGCGTCCGCAACAAGGGTTTCCTGCTGGCCATTTTCGTTGCGCAACATCACCGATTCGACAGTCTGACTGTTGGCCTTCAGCCGCTCAACCTGAACGCTGTAACGGAAGTGAACGCCTTTGTCTTCGCAAGCCTTGGCAAGCCCCTGGGAAAACAGGTGGCAGTCGCCGGTGCCGTCGGTATCGTAACTCAAGGCGCCATACAACGGGCCATTGCGGGCCATGCCTGGCTCTGCTTCGTATACCTGCTCAGGAGTCAGCAGCCGGGAGGCGATGCCCATTTCGTTCAACAGCTGCTGCGTGCCCCGGTAAGCTTCCAGCTCGTCAGGCGTGCTGGCAAGGTGTAACAAGCCGCGGTGGCCGCCATCAAACGCCAGGTCCACTTCCTCTTCCAGCTTCAGAAAGCGGTCACGGCTATGAATGCCAAGGCGAAGCATGGCGCGCTTGTTAAAACCAAACAGGCCAGGAGACCAAGCATAGCGCAGTGTCGAAAACATGAACTGCACGGCATCCAGCGAAGGCGGCATACGCAGTTTCAGGGGGCCGTCCTGTTTGAACAGCCAAGGCAGTGCTTTGAACACCATGCTCGGGTCTGCCCAAGGATAAACCACGCCGTAAGAACGCTGGGCCGCGTTGCCTTTGCTGGTCTCATTGCCGGCTATGCTATGGCGTTCAAGCATCGTGACCTGGTGACCACGACGGCTCAATTCAAAGGCTGTGGTTACACCCACAACGCCACCACCAATAACGACAACGTGCATCTGCACCTCCATCCCGAATTAAACGTGAGCCGCGACATTCATCAAGGAAACTCCTTACCGATGAATGTAGGCCAATAAACAGACAGCTGGTAAGCTTGTCCTCTTGAGCCTAAGCGTAGCAGCCAAACTAAAGAGTAGCCGTCGAATTGTCCGCCTGAATCGGAGCCTAGCACCTGCCCATGAGTAAAAAACGTCGCGAGATTCCCGTATTCGATCACCCGATCATAGAAACTCACTGTCACCTGGACTACCTCAAGGAGCGTCCTCTGGAAGAAACCCTGGAGCAGACACAGAAGGTGAACATTGAGCGGGTGATTACCATCGCGGTCGCACCAGGCAATCTGGCGCAGGTACGTGAACTCAGCACAAAGGCTCCGTGGCTCTACGGAACACAAGGCATCCACCCTCACGAGGCGGAGAGTTACAGCGACACCGTTGAAGCTGAAATTCGCGCTCACGCCCGGGCCGACAAGATCGTTGCGGTGGGCGAGATCGGGCTGGATTATTACTACGACAACGCAGATCGCGCCATTCAGCGCGAGGTATTCCGGCGCCAGCTTCAGATTGCCTGTGACAGCGACCGCCCGGTGGTTATCCATAGCCGTGATGCAGACGAGGATACCATCGCCATACTCAAAGAGTTCGAACAGTCCCTCAATCGCCGTGGCGTCATCCACAGCTTCACGTCGGGGCCGGGTCTTGCAAGATATGCACTGGATCAAGGCTGGAATCTCGGCTTTAATGGGATTACGACCTTCAACAAAGCTGAAAACGTGCGGGATATTGTTCGTATGGCGCCCATCAGCCAGATTCTTCTGGAAACCGACGCTCCGTTTCTAACACCTGTGCCCTATCGTGGCCGCGAAAATGCGCCTTTCTATTTGCCATTTGTAGCGGAAAAGATTGCCGAGGTGAAAGAACTGCCGCTGGAAGACGTGATTGTCCAAACCTACAACAACAGCCTGAAGACGTTTTTCCCCATGCAATGATCAAGCGCATCCCCATATCCGCCCTGAAAGTCGGCATGTACATCACCGACCTCAACAACGACTGGATTCCCCATAACACCCAGCGCAGGCGCGGTATTATCAAGCGCGAGGAAACCCTCGAAAAAATCCGCAAGATGGGCGTGCAGTTTGTCTATATTGATGCCCGGAAAGGCAAAGACACTCAGGATTCAGAAACGGCCGCAGAAGTAGAAGCGCGTAATGAAGAGGCCCTGCAAAAAGCCGGTGAGCAAAAGCCCGGCGTTGTACCAAGGGTTTCCCTTTCCGAGGAAATGACAACGGCGCTGGGTATTCATTCGGAGGCACAAGGGCTGGTTGGAAGCTTCATGAACAGCGCCAAAATCGGTGCCTCCATCGATGTCGCTCCTATCCATAAACTTGCGGACGAGCTGCAAAGCTCGGTAGCGCGCAATGCCAATGCGTTAGGCTGCCTGGGGCGTATTCGCGAAAAAGACAACTACCTGCTCGAGCACTCGGTAAACCTGAGCGTTCTGATGACCCTGTTCGGGCAGTATCAAAATCTGCCTGCCGACGTAATGCACCAGACCGTTGTGGGCGCCTTGCTCCACGACCTTGGCAAGATACTGACCCCCGACGGGGTATTGCACAAGCCAGGGCGCCTGTTACCGGAAGAGTATGAAGTGATGAAACTTCATGCCCGGCATTCCCGCGATATCTTGTCTGCAACCGAGGGCATCGGCGAACTCACGGTGATCACAGCGGCCCAGCACCACGAACGCATGGATGGCACCGGCTATCCGGACGGCCTCAAAGGCGAGGAGATTTCCGTTTACGGTCGCATGGTTGCCATTACCGATGTGTACGACGCAATTACCGCCGACCGTGTTTATCACCGAGGCATGACGCCCACCCAAGGCCTCAAGAAACTTCTGGAATGGAGCGGAAATCACCTGGACCCGGCACTGGTCAAGCAGTTCATCCGTTGTATCGGTTTATACCCGGTAGGATCACTGGTTTTGCTCGACAGCGGCCGGCTCGGCGTTGTGATTGAAATCAACGAGGTGGATCAGCGGCTGCCTGTTGTAAGGGTGATGTACCACACCAAATTCCGGATGCCGATTACTGTTGCAACCATTAACCTTTCGAAAGCGGGCAATCAGGACCGCATTTTGCGCGCCGTCGATCCCGATGAGTATAAAATTGACGTACGAACGTTTCTTTCCTGATTCTGTCTAGCCAAGAGACAGAAAAACACCCATCAGAACCGGCGACAGAAAAGACAGCAGAAACCCTGAGGCGATAGCAACCGGCACGCAGCTCAACCCGCCGTTACTGCGTATAACCGGGAGGGTGAAGTCCATGGAGGTGGCTCCACCATAACCAATGGCCATGGCGGGCCGGCTGCCAATAAGCAGCGGAATAATGGCCAGCGCAATAATCTCACGCAACACATCGTTAAGAAATGCCACACCGCCCCAGGCAGGACCAAGGGCTTCCCCAATCACGATTCCGGAGAGCGAGTACCAGCCAAACCCCGAGGCCAGGGCGAGTACATCGTGCCAGGGCAGGCCCAACACAGGAATCAGCAGCACGCCCGCCAGCAAAGAGCTGAGCACAAGCACCAGCGCAATGCCCAACCCCTGAGTGTTCATCAACAGCTTACGCAGGGAAAGCCCGGCATTGCGCAATTGCAGGCCAATCAGAAACAACAAGAGCATCAGCGACCAGGTGGCCAGTTGTTCCGCCTGTGGCAGTTTTGGCAGCAGGAAATAGCCCGACAACACGCCTGCCAGCACTGCGAGCAGAGGCTTCAGCGCAGCCATGAACAGACGCACGTAGCCGGCGCCCGCTGAGCCAGTGTCTTTGGTTTCAGGAGTCATCGGCGTCCAACGGTGAAGCAACCACAGCCCAGTCATATTGGCCATGAACAGAACCACGACAAGAACAGACATCTGGCCTGCCATGGTTCCAAGCTGGCTCGTTAACCCGTCCATCTGACCCAGGCCAAAGCCCAGCAGCGCCAGAATGAAATACACCAACGCTTCAACGGAGTAATGAATAGCCGTCATCAGCCGGCGGTTTTTCAGCGACAGGGCAAAGCCCAGAAACAATGGCGCAAGAATCAGCAAGGCACCTGTCAGCATCAATGCACCGACGCGTCAGAACGATCCTGAACCAGCACCCAGGGCGCTATAACCACAGCCCAGAGTTCTGCATTGCGGTCGTACCAAACGCGGGCGAGGTCGGGTGATACGTCCCCTACGTCACCAGCGGCTAGCCATTGCTCAAAGAGCACGCGGTTATCTGCCACCAGTTCGCAGGCCACATCCAGCAGATCCAGACCTGCACCCACGCGCACCACCTGCCCCCGGGCGTAGTAGGTTTGCAGCTCGTGCCAGCGTATACGGGAGGTTTCCAGGTTAAGCCGGGCTTTGGTTTCATCGTTATTGCGGGAGGAGGACATGACAGCCTTTTCGAAAAATGACAGTAAAAACCGGCAAGAGCTTAACCGATTGCGCAGGCCTCATTCCAGATATCCCTTATCTGGTCGGCCAGTGTGAGCGGGTCAAACGGCTTGGGAATAACACCTGCGGCACCCTGTGCAAGATAACTTTGAACTTCGTCACTCTGAACCTTCGCGGTCATGAACACCGCAGGTGTCGCGGCGTAGTCCGGCAAAAGCCGGATAGCTTTAAGGGTCGCAGGGCCATCCATACCTGGCATCATCACATCCAGAACAATCAGCTGGGGTTTGCACCGGTCAATCTGTTCCAGCGCCTGCGACCCGGATTCACAGGCCGTCAGCTCAAACCCGCCAATAGCTTCAAGAGCAAGCTCCGCTACTGTACGGATATCCGGCTCATCTTCAATCATCAGAATCCGCTTAAGGCTTATGTCTGGCATCGCCCAGGCCCTTCTGCTCGTGCTCAATCCCGAGCCTTCGCAATAATGTGCGGCACTCCGGGCCTTCGATCTGCTCCGCAGCCATCAACGCAGCCGCTCGCATAACCAGTTTTGATCGGCTAACGTTGCTCCTGCTCAAAAAGTACACAGCACCAATAAGCTCTCTCAGATCCAGTGGCAAACGCCATTGCACCTTGATGCGATTGCCCAGCTTTTCTGCCCAGTAGGTAATGGCGGAGTCAATCTGTTCAAACTCCGGCGGCTCACCACTCTCGTCACACTGGTTCTGCAGCACTTTCAGGGCCGCCAACTCTCCGGCCTTACTTAGCAAGCCTGCCGTGTAATACGGCGCAGGGTTTTCTCCCACTTTTTTCGCCAGCGTGCGGGCTGCCTCAGCAATTCGCAGCGCCTGCTCCTGCTCAAGACGCGCGCGTTCAGCCAGACGCGGGCAGGCCAGCTTACCGGCAATATCCAGCGACAACGCCAGCGCCTGGTTCAAAGCCATGGCAACGCCAATTGCGCTGATCGCTTCTCTGGGTGTTTTTACCGACGTGCCGGAACGCCGGAATGACGCGCTGTTGGCCACTTCAAGCATCTTGGCACTCAGGGCCGGTTCCTGCTTCCATTGTTCTGCAAGCGTGGCGGCGTCCAGTTCGTCGCGCTTGTCGATGAGGGCCAGGACTTCAGCGGTGTCAACCTGGCCTGGCAACTGAATCGCTGAGTTACAGGCGGCCTCCATTTTTTCATTCAGAGTGCCCCCCCGTTTTCCTTTCACAATCAAAGCGGGCATCAGCTCTGTTAGCCGCTTGTGCAGTGCGTCTACCTGAAAAGGCTTGCTTATATACCCGCTAATGCCCAGATGAGCTGCTGAAAGGATGGAGTCACGGTCAGCGCGACCGCTAATCATGAGAACAGGCGTGTCAGCACTGGTTCGCCGGACCTCACGAATCAAATCCAGACCGGAGCCATCCGGCAAATTCCAGTCGGTAATAATCAGATCTGCTGGCTGCTGCTGCCAGCTAAAGAGCGCAGGCTTCAGCGTATTAAAAAGACCGATCTTGCCGCCCGGGTACGCACTCGCAACAATGGTCCCCAGCAAATCACCCATCATCTCATCATCTTCGAGAATCAGTACATACATCGTGGCACTCTCGAATCGCAGTAAACGCTCACGGTTGGTCTCCTGAAGCCACAGTAACGCCGTTGCGCCCCGCACGTTTGCGCTGATAAAGCGCCCGGTCTGCAGCCTCAATAGCCTGCTCACCGGACTCATAAGCGGGCAACAAGGCAACGCCGGCGCTGAAAGTCACTGAAAATTCCTCGTTGCCTCCGTTAAACACCAGCCGGGCAAAATCCTGACTCAACGCTTCAAGTAACTCAACGGCTTTCTCCAACGAGCATTCCGGTAACACGACAACGAATTCCTCTCCACCATAGCGGCCGATAATGTCCGTGTTGCGCAACCGATGGCGCAGCAGGTTGGACAGGGCCTTGATGACCATATCACCGGTCCCGTGGCCATAGGTGTCATTGATTCGTTTGAAGTGATCCAGGTCCAGCATGGCAACAACAGAATCATGCCCCGTGCGGCTGCAACGCGCGTATTCACGGCTAAGCTCTGTTTTGGCCAGAGCGTGCTTCAGCAAGCCGGTGAGGCTATCGAGCGATACCAGTTTGCCAAGCTGCCTGGCGCGGTAACATCGAATCCTTGCCGTGCGCAGCAAAAACTCATCAGATACCGGCTTGGTGACAAAATCATCGCCGCCACGAGCAAGTACATCCAGCTGCAAGTCACGGTCTTCTTCGGAGGAAAAGAAAATAATAGGCAAACTGAGCCACTCGGCCTGAAACCGCAACATCCTGGCCAGAACCGGGCCGTCATAATGTCCCATCTGTACATCCATAAGCAGGATGTCCGGCCGGAACTCTGACAGTTCTGACAGTAGACGTGAGGGGTCTTCAAGCGTCCTTACCTGCAAGCCGCCGCTGGTGAGAATCAGCCGGTAATGTTCCAGCAGCTCACTGTCGTCGTCTACAATCATCACCCGGCCGGTGAGCGTTGCCAGCCCCTCAGCCAGGAGCTGCTCTATACGGTCTGCAAGAGCGGGAATATCCAGAGGCTCATCGATGCAGGCATCCACACCCAGACCTGCCAGTTGGTAACGGGCAGTAAAGTCGTGGGCCTCGCTGAAGCAAATCACCGGAATGCTGAGCAGCCTGGACAACCAGTGTGCTCCATCATCCTGGAGCAGCGTATCCCGGACCATGACCAGCTCAACCTTGTCCATACTGTCTGGCCATTGCTCGCCACTACTCAGGCTGTGCACCTGGTAGCCATACAGTGCCAAGCCCTCCGATACCAACTCATTACACTGTTGATCTGGCTCCAGAATCAACAAGACGGACTGATTTCCGGTCTCTAATGGCCTCGGTTTGTGCCACCCGGTCGACACCGGTTCGGCCGCATCCAACAGGCTGCCAAGCCCCGCGATGTCGTTCTCATAACCGTTCGCCAGCAACTGTGTTAGCTGAAGCCGGATACGCTCTCTGTCGACCCCTTCCGTTATCTGATCTGCCAGGGGCTTTACAGCAACCTCAAGTTTTCTGGCCTGTTCGCCAAGCTGGGTAAAACCCAAAGTGCCTGCCGAGCCCGCCAGCCTGTGCAGAAGCTGATAAACAGCGGTCAGCTCTTTCGTGGCTTCCGGGTGCCGGGACGCGTTAAAGATACTGGCGACCAACCCTTCAATTTCGCGTATCGTTTTATCGCGAAAACGATTCCGAAGGGTTTCCAGTTTTCTTCGTACCTCGGAAGAGGGACTTTGAGGCATAAAGACTCTTGGTTATTGGAGCGCGCAAACGCTGTGAATTCTGATTCAATTACTGTTCAATCAAAGCAAGTTTTCCGACAAATAGCCAGATAGGAGCATTTTTTGAACCATTTATCTCTGGGCACACGCCTTGCCGTGATTATCATCGTCGGCAGCCTGGCAATCGTCGGCTCTGTAATTTATGCAGCTTACGGCGCTTTGCTGGAGGACTTTGAAAAAAACCTCGCAGCCCAGCAGGTAAACGAAACAGCCCACATTTCCAGCCTCGTTAGCCAGAAGCTGGAGCTGCGCACCAGCGCCTTGGCCCAGTTTGCCACCATGCTGGGACACGGGGGCGAGTTATTGTCTCAGGAAGAACTTACAAAACTCCTGCAAAAACAGCAAAATCTGACAGAGCTGTTTCCCCATAGTCTGACCGTTTTATCTCCAAACGCTACCTTAATTGCTGAAAACATTTATGTCCCGGGCAGAGTAGGCACCTACTATGCCGACCGACCTCATTGGAAAGCGGCCATAAAAACCCGCCGTCCGGTAATCAGCCGCCCCATTATAGGCCGGGCAACGGGCCTGCCGTTGCTGGTTTTTATTGCCCCCATAGAGACGGATACCGGAGAACTCCTCGGTTTTCTCTCAGGTACCCTGCAAATCGATCAGTCGCTCCTTATACCGGCACACATTCGAAGTGATGCCAGTGAAGGCGCAATCTTTCTGGTGGTGGACACAGCGAACTTCCTGTTTGTAGAGGGCTCGGATGAAGGCAAAACTATAGAATACCTTCCAGAGCCGGGAGAGAACTTACTGATTGATGCTGCCCTCTCGGGCATCCGTTTTGGCGAGGTAAAGGCCGCCTCCGGTGAAACGCTGATCTATGCAACCAGCCATCTGCAACGTCTGGGATGGCTGTTTATTCGCGCTGTTCCCAAGTCCCTCGCTACCGCTCCCGCAGAGCAGGCTTTCAGCCGGTTTTTTCTGCTCAGTATCGGATTAACCATCGGCATATTATTGCTGACATACTTGGCACTGCGCTCAACAACCGCGTCTCTCACACAGATGACCCGTCGTATACGGTCCATGATCCGGACGCCGGAGTCTTCCCGGCGTCTCAAAGAGCAGGGTGCCCCCGAGGTTCGCGACCTGGCACAGGCATTTAACCAGCTGATGGATGAGCGCGATGCCAACAACCAGCTCAAAGACAACTTTGTTTCCAACGTCAGTCATGAGCTGCGAACACCACTGACCTCCATAATTGGCGCTTTGCGCCTGCTTCACTCGGGCACAGCAGGCGAACTCCCGAATCGCGCAAAAGAGATGACAACACTGGCTTTGCGCAACGGTGAGCGCCTGCAACTGCTTATCAGCGACATGCTCGATTTTAACAAACTCTCCAGCGGCAAAATGCGCCTTAGCTTTCAGCCTGAAAACCTGCAGGAGCTGCTCGTGGAAACGGTCAGCGGCAACGAAGCAACGGCGCTGGAGTTCGGCGTCAGGCTCGCCGCTCCGAACACGCCCGCTTTTACTCTGCAGACTGACGGTCACAGGTTGCGGCAAATCCTGGACAATTTCGTCAGCAATGCCATCAAGTTTTCATCGAAGCAGGGCCTGGTGACACTTCATGCTGAAAAAACCGATCAGAACCGGCTCCGAATCACCGTTAGCGATCAGGGCAAAGGCGTACCTGAAGGATTTCATAGCCAGATTTTCGAACGTTTTGCCCAGGCAGAAGCAGGTACGACCCGCGCAACCAATGGCACCGGCCTTGGCCTGGCGATTAGCCGCCAGCTTGCAGACCTGCTGAACGGGAGTGTCGGCTTCTACAATAAGAATGGGGCACATTTTTGGGTTGAACTGCCCATGGACAGCGTCAGTTCGCCAGAGGAGCGTCATCATGAGAGCACCTGAGCTTCCAGCCAATGAAAGCGCAAGGCAAGCAACACTGGATCAATTGCGGATTCTCGACACTCCTCCGGAAGCGCGCTTCGATCGGCTGACGCGAATGGCAGCACGACTGCTGAATGTGCCCATCGCCCTTATTTCATTGATAGACCAAGACCGACAATGGTTTAAATCCTGTGTCGGGCTGGATGTCAGCGAAACCCCGAGGAGCATTTCCTTCTGCGGCCACGCCATTCTCGACAGGCAACCGCTGGTGATCGAAGACACATGGGAAGATACGCGTTTTTGCGATAACCCACTGGTGACCGGCGCCCCAAATATCCGGTTCTATGCCGGCACACCACTTCACAGCGCAGACGGCCATGCCCTCGGCTCTTTATGCGTTATTGACCGTAAACCACGCACGTTGAGCGAGGAAGATCGTCAGTTTCTGCGGGATCTGGCCGACTGTGCCGAAGAACAGATCAGCGCTCGTGAATTGGCCATCCACCACCGTGAGCAGGAACTGGAACAACAGAATGAATCCCTGGTCATGCTGAAACAGCTAGCTGACATGGTACCCGGAGGCCTTTATCAGTTCCGCCGCTATCCTGATGGGCACATGAGCTTTCCTTTCAGCAGCATGGGGATTGAGCGTACGCTTGGTGTGAGCCGAAAGCAGGCCCGGGATAATGCGACAGCGCTGTTTCAGATTATCAACCCTGACGACCTGCCCGCCGTAAAAGCTTCGGTTGATGAGTCTGCAAGCCAGCTGAGCACTTGGTCGATCCAGTTCCGGGTCCGTGGGCAAGAGGGCCGCTGGCGCTGGATTGAGGGCCATTCAACACCACAAAAACTCTCTGATGGCAGCATTATCTGGCACGGCTATCTTGAAGATATCGATGACAAAAAAAGAGCAATGCTCAGTCTGAAGGAAAGCGAACAGCAGCTTCGTCGCCTGTTTGAACTGGCGCCCAGTGGGATCCTTCTTTCGGACTACCTGACTTCGGAAATCATCGATGTGAATGCGGCCATGCTCAAATCGACCGGCTACGGCAAGGATGAGTTCCTGAAACTGGACTACCGAAAGCTGCTTGCTCCTGATCACATATCACGGCGCACTGAAGCTCTGGAACAGTTAAGGCAAACGGGTTATTTCGGGCCCATCGAACAGAATGTGATCGATCGTAAGGGGGTCATCTACCCCGTCATTATCCACAGTATGCTGATACGCGACTCTGCCGGGCGCAAATTGCTCTGGGTGCTGATGGAGGATATTTCTGAGCGTAAAAAAATCGAGCGTATGAAAAACCAATTCGTCTCTACCGTCAGCCATGAGCTCCGCACCCCGCTTACTTCCATTACGGGCGCGATTGGTCTGCTGGCCGGCGGCGCGGCCGGGGCACTTCCCGCAAAAGCTCAGGACATGATGGCAATCGCTAAACGCAACGCCCGGCAACTGGCTACGTTGATCAATGACCTGCTGGATATGGAAAAGCTGGTAGCCGGCAAGCTGGACATCCATCTGGAACGGCAGCCTCTGCAACCCCTGCTTGAACAGGCGGTCACGACAAATCAGGCTTACGGCGCGCAGCGTAAAATCACCATTAATCCAGTGTCCGGCCTCCCGGAAACCGAGGTGTTAGTAGACGGCCGAAGGTTATTACAGGCGCTGAACAACCTGATATCCAATGCTATAAAGTTTTCACCAGACAGCGGTCGTGTGAATTTGTCCGTTCGCCATGAGTTATCAGAAGGGAAACCAACAGTCATGATTGGCGTGGAAGATAGCGGACAGGGTGTTCCGGTCGCCTTTCGGGATCAGATTTTCCAGCGTTTCGCCCAGGCAGACAGTTCTGATACTCGCAGCCAGGGCGGAACCGGTCTTGGGCTGGCTATCACACGGGAGTTAATTAACGTAATGGGCGGCGAAGTCGGGTTTGAGTCTTTGCCAGGCCAGGGTGCCACCTTCTGGATACGCTTGCCTGTGTCAGGCAGCGGTATGCCATAAAAAAACGGCAACCCCTATGGGGCTACCGTTTTTGAGCGTGAACCAGAAAAGCAGTTGGTTCAGGCAGACTTGAGCATCTCACGCACTACATAATGCAGAATGCCACCGTGAACGAAATACACTGCCTCATTCGCAGTATCGATCCGCGACTTCAGGTCGCAGCTGGCGGTGGAACCGTCCTTGTAGGTCACCGTCATGGTCAACGTTTGACCCGACGTTATCTCACCAGACAATCCACTGATGCTGATGGTCTCCTCACCCGTCAGCTTCAGGCTCTTACGATCCGTGCCTTCCGGGAACTGCAGTGGCATAACGCCCATGCCGATCAGGTTGGAACGGTGAATCCTCTCGTAAGACTCTGCCACCACCGCACGAACGCCCAGCAACCGTGTACCCTTGGCAGCCCAGTCACGACTTGAGCCAGTTCCATACTCTTTACCGGCAATTACCACTAGCGGTGTACCCTGCTCCATGTACTTCATGGCAGCATCGTAAACCGGCATTTGCTCCCCGGTGGGTACGAACTTCGTGAAACCACCTTCAACACCATCCAGCATTTCATTACGGATGCGCACGTTGGCAAAGGTGCCGCGCATCATCACCTCGTGATTACCCCTGCGAGAGCCGTAGGAATTGAAGTTTTTCGGTTCAACCCCTCGCTCTTGCAAGTATTTACCAGCGGGGCTGTCGGCGCTGAAGGAGCCGGCAGGGGAAATATGGTCGGTGGTAACCGAATCACCCAGCAGGGCAAGAATATTCGCGTCATGGATATCCTCCACCGGCTCGGGCTCCGGCCCCATGCCTTCAAAGAAGGGTGGGTGCTGGATGTAAGTAGAGTCGTCTGACCACTTGTATACCTTGGTTTCCGGTACATCTATCGCTTGCCAGGTGGCATCGCCATCGAACACGGCGGCGTATTCGGTGCGGAACATGTCGGTTTTGACTTTTTCCACAGCCTCGGCCACTTCCTGCTGGCTGGGCCACAAGTCTTTCAGATACACCGGGTTGCCATCCTGATCATTACCCAATGGATCTTTCTGCAGATTCAGTCGCACGTTTCCGGCCAGCGCATAGGCTACAACCAGAGGAGGTGATGCCAACCAGTTGGTCTTCACCAACGGGTGTATACGCCCCTCAAAGTTACGGTTGCCAGACAGCACCGAGGCTACGGTTATATCGCCATCGGCAATGGCTTTTTCAACCGCATCTGGCAGTGGGCCTGAGTTGCCGATACAGGTTGTACAGCCATAACCAACCAGATCAAAACCCAGCTTGTCCAGGTCGTCCTGGAAGCCACCTGCGTTGAGATACTCCGTGACCACCTTTGAGCCAGGCGCCAGTGAAGTTTTCACCCAGGGCTTGGTTTTCAAACCTTTGGCCACCGCTTTCCGGGCTACCAGGCCGGCGGCCATCATAACGCTGGGGTTGGACGTGTTGGTGCACGACGTGATGGCAGCAATCACCACTGCGCCCGGATCAAGGCGCGTCTTCTCACCGTTCATTTCCAGCGGCTGGCTTGATGGGTGGTGGTAGCTGTCGTCCACACCCACTGCTGTCTGGCCACCTTCTGATTCCAGGTTGCTTTCACGGTTGTCAGCCGCATCCGGCGCGCCTTCTGCCGTTGACATCAACAACTCGAACGTTGATTTCATATTCTTCAGCGCGACCCGATCCTGCGGCCGCTTTGGCCCGGCCATACTGGCTTCCACTTCGCCCATGTCGAGTTCGAGGGTTGCCGTGTATACCGGTTCATGACCGGGCTCACGCCATAGCCCCTGGGCTTTGGCATAGGCTTCAACCAGTTCTATCTGCTCGTCGTCCCGGCCTGTCAAACGCAGGTATTTGAGGGTTTGCTCGTCCACCGGGAAAAAGCCACAGGTTGCGCCATATTCCGGAGACATATTGGCGATAGTGGCACGGTCTGCCACAGGCATGTCTTTAAGACCGTCGCCATAGAACTCAACAAACTTGCCAACCACGCCTTTTTTGCGAAGCATTTCGGTAACGGTGAGCACCAGATCTGTAGCAGTAATGCCTTCACGCAATTTACCGCTAATCTTGAAGCCCACCACTTCCGGTATCAGCATGGATACCGGCTGTCCAAGCATGGCCGCTTCGGCTTCGATACCGCCAACGCCCCAGCCAAGTATACCCAGACCGTTAATCATGGTGGTGTGGGAATCTGTACCCACTAGCGTGTCGGGATAGGCGATGGTTTTATCGCCCTGATTTTTGTGCCACACGGTTTTGCCAAGATACTCGAGGTTCACCTGATGGCAGATACCGGTTCCCGGCGGTACCACGCGGAAGTTATCAAAGGCTTGCTGGCCCCAGCGCAGGAATTCGTAACGCTCCTGGTTGCGCTCCATTTCAATGGCTACGTTCCGCCCAAAGGCAGAAGCATTACCGAACTCATCCACCATCACCGAGTGGTCAATTACCAGATCTACAGGAGACAGCGGGTTGATAAGCGCAGGGTCGCCGCCGGCCTTTTTAACGGCCTCTCGCATGGCGGCCAGATCGACCACACCGGGCACGCCGGTAAAGTCCTGCATCAGCACCCTTGCTGGCCGGAACTGAATCTCGGTATCCGAGCGTTTGTCTTTCAGCCACTGCACCATGGCATTGACGTGGCTTTGATCCACCGTTACGCCATCTTCGTTGCGCAACAGGTTTTCCAGAAGCACTTTCAGTGAAAAGGGTAGTCGGTTGATATCACCGAGAGATTCCGCCGCTTTGGGCAGGCTGTAGTAATGGAAGGTCTTGCCGCCTGCACTCAGGCTGGTCAGGGTATTCAGGCTATCTTTGCCAAGGCTATCATTCGACATATTGTGCCTCCATTATTCGTCATGATCCGAGCACTTTTACAAGTTGCGCTGCGTCTGCAAACAATCAGGCTGGCGCAAAAGTCAGGGAATGTGAAGTCTTATATAACTATTGCACTGTTTGGCCAGAGTTCAACCATGATCCGGTGAATGTCCGGGATTCGCGCGGTGAATACAAGGCCACAGTTCCATTAGGACAGTCTGCAAATGGTCCTGACAGAGGGGGCTGTGATCCACCCGGACATCTGGCATTATTACCATTCCCTTCTCTGATGGATCAGGACAAACACCAAACGTGAAACACGATTGTCACTACCACCCCGGCGCCCCCGCCAAATGGCACTGCGGTGAATGCCAGATTCATTACTGTAGCAGCTGTATGCCTGATGCCGATATTCGTCAGCGCAAGGCATTATGCCCAAGCTGTAGCAAAACCATGCGGTATCTGGGAGCCGCGACGGAAGTCATTCCTTTCTGGAACCGGATCGGATCTTTTTTTCGTTACCCGTTCCACTCTGATCCTCTGATCGTCATCGCTATTTGTACCTTGGTGCCCCTGGTTGCGCCCGCCAATCTGATCGGAGTCCTGATCTGGTTACTGCTGGCACTGGCGCTGTTCAAATACACCTATGCGGTCATTAACCACACAGCCGAGGGCCACTTGAAGCCACCATCGGTGTCTGTCGCCTTCACCGGGAGTGGATTTAACATCGTTATCCTTCAGCTTCTGGTTTTCATTCTGATGGGCGGGCTGGTCGGCGCGGCCGCGATGCTGGGCGGCCCGTTGCTCATGCTGCTGGCACTGGCTTTTGTGGTTCTTGCACTGCCGGCCAGCATTATGGTGCTGGCCATGGAGCGATCCGTGGGGGCTGCGGTCAATCCGATGAATCTGGCGGTACTGATTTCCCGCATCGGCACCCCCTACTTTCTGCTTTATGGCTATCTGATTCTGCTCACTCTGGCCTCTGGTGTAGCCCAGGATTTTGCTCTCAATCACTTTCCTTTCTGGTTTTCACAGCCGTTATCCGGTTTTCTGAACAGTACCTTCACTCTGATTCTGTTCAACATGCTGGGGTATCTGTTGTTCCAGTATCAGGAGGAACTGGGATTTGCCTCGGATATTCAGGGGGAACCTGAGAATGTGGACATGGGCCAACGGGATCGCAGTACCCGCTTTGATGCAGACCTTGACATGAACCTGAAAGACGGCAATTACGACCGTGTTCAAGGCATGTTGAAGGAAGCCTTGAAGAGAAATCGCGACGATGCACTGCGTATAGGCCAGCTCTACCAGCTCTTGGTTGCCCGGAACGATACAACTGAACTTTACCAGTACCACCCACGGATTCTGGGCTGGCTGGCCAACCGGAACGACGGTGAAGGTATAGCTTCATTGCTCGGCATGCTTGAAGCGGCGGAACCGGGTTTCAAACTGGATGATCCGGAACTGGCCGTGCGCTGTGCCCGCTGTCTGTATCAGCGCGGGCAATACAAACCGACCATAAGGCTGTTACAGGACTTCCATAAACGTTTCCCGGAGAGTGAGGAGCTGGCCCCGGCCTACCTGCTGGTTGCCCAAAGCCTGGCCAACGGCCTGAACCAATGGGAAAAGGCGACGGCTTTTCTGACGTTTATCCAGAAGCGCTGTGAGAAGCACCCACTGCACGAACAGATTCCGGTTTTTCTGGAGCAGGCTGAAAATCGGGAGCTTCTTAAAGGGCCAAAGGCTTCTTTTGTAGTCCAGGAGTAAGACCTGTGAGCGTGAGGGCCCCCGGCTACGTCAGCTCGCCTGGAGTAACTGCCGGTAATGGCGGGCCTTAGGCGTCATCTGTAGCTTCTCAAACTCTTCCGCGAGTAACCGGCAGGCTTCTGCCGTTAACAATGGATTATCAGCACTTCGAAGGCGTTCAAACGCCTTTTCTGCGGCTTTGAGGTCATGCTGCTTGAGGCTGGTGAACAACACCCTGTTGTGATCCTCGGCGGCGAGCGGGTTGTAGCTCTCCCCTTTGCTCAGGTATTCCTGCCAGACCGCAATCATCTGTTCCGGCTGCCGGCGGCTCAGGCTGCTGTTCATCAGCTCACGGGTACGGGACTGGTACTCGGGTAAGTCCGGGCGCAATTTGGCCAGGTTATAAAGATGCTCCAACAAAATGGGCCTGTCCGGATAGTGCTCACGCAACGCCTCGAACTGCCGCCGAGCCAGGTCAAAATCCATACGGCCAAGGCTTGCCATGGCCTGGGCATAACCGGTTGTGAAGCGATCGTCCTGCTCGGCCTCTTCCGGCTCAAAAAACTCTTCGCGCACCTGCAGCCAGCTTTTGCCCAGCAACCACACCAGCCCAGCCCCCGCCAGCAGGCCGCCGGCGTGGGCCATGTAGGCAACGCCGGTCGCACCGGCAAACCAGTAATCGTAGATTTCCTTGCCCAGCCATACCGGGAGTATGGCCAGCGCGGGCGCCCGGAAGTAGTTGAAATACACGCCAAGAAAATAGAAGAAGCGGATTTTCTGCAAACCGTAGATGGCTACGTACATGCCCATCAGTCCGGATATTGAGCCAGACGCGCCTACAAGCGGGATATGACTACCGAGTGAGAAAACAGTGAAAACCGCTCCGGACAATGCTCCGCACACCAGGTAGGCAAGCAGGAAACGACCCGGGCCAAGCGCCTTTTCAACGGTAAAGCCAAGCAGGAACAGGAAGACCAGGTTACCGATAATGTGCCCCCAACCGCCGTGAAGGAACTGGTAGGTAACCAAGGTGTACAAAGACAGTTGTGCGGGAATCAGGCCAAGCTGCTGGGCGCTCAAGCGCTGGATGTAGGTTTCTTCAATGAGGGTGCGTTGTTCCAGCCAGCGCACCCGATCAGCCGGGGCCCAGATCACATCGCGATTCTGCAGCAAATACTGGTAGAACTCACGATCCATAAGCAGGCTGACCGCCAGCCAGAGGTCTTCGTCTTCTGCTCTGAGCTTCTGAAATCTCTGCAGCTCGAAAACCAGCTCATCTTCGCCTTCGAACCGGATTTTCCGTTGCAGGTAGTCCTCATAGGCAGGACCTTCCAAAAGCGGCAAGCCGGAATCCACGTAAGTATCAACCGCCTGTTCAAGTTTGCGGCTGTCTCCACCCTGGTAAAACAGGAAAACCAGAAGGCAGGTAAACATTAACCCGAGGGTTACCCAAGGGGGGCGCTTCCAGTTAACAGCGTTCTCGGCAGGAATAATCAGCATGGGCGGTCACAATTCATCACAATCTGTCCCTGAAAAACTGTTTTCTATCATACCAGTGTCTTATTTTCGCGCTTAAATGATTTTCAGCGTGAATGTCATCAGTGTCCCGTCTGGCTAATTCCTGAATCTGCTGAGCCACCATACCTGCGGACAGGCGCCTTGGCCAAAAGCCCCAGCGCTACGCAGCAGGTTGAGGAATTAGCCAGACGGGACACAAGACCATCCGCCAATTGCCGTTATTTCTGTCTCGGCCAATAGTGAGCAGGAATAACAAGAAAAACCAGAGACCTGGAACAAGGATACTGCAGATGACCGTACTCGTATTGGACAACCCGGAGTTGATCGCCAAAGCTGTTGTGGCATCCGGCTTTAATGCAGCCGCCCTGACGGCTGAAGCCCGCCCCCCACACCGGATGAGGTTTCATTACGGTTTCAACAAGCACGCACTGGACAGTTCAGACAAAGCAATCATTCTGCAACACGCTGTCTACCTCAGACAGCACCCGACCGTCAGCGTCCGGATTCAGGGCCACTCAGATAATTTTGGCGCCGAGGACTATAACCGCTTTTTGTCGAGGCTTCGGACCAACGCGGTCGCCAGACTTCTGATTAAAGAGGGTATTGCCGAATCGCGAATTCTGGTTGCCAGCTGGGGCTCTGCCCGCCCTTTCACAAATCCAGATGATCGAGCCGCCAACCGCAGGGTCGAGATAGAGTATCTGACCAGCGATATGGCAAAAGCACTTTAGAAAGGAAAATAGCCCCGGGGCCAGAGCAAATGGCCCCAGACGCTATGGCTGGCGCAATCAGCCGTAGACTTGCCAGACATTCCACAACAGCAGAATCGCAGCGGCCAAAATCGCCAGCCAGGTCAGCACAATGCCAATCGCTCGGGCTTTATGCTCCTCACCATGGCCATTGATCATGCCCCAGGCATGCAGAAGACGACCGACCACCAGGGTCATGCCCGTCCAGTAAACAAGGCCGCTTGCTACACCGTTGAGTTCCGCAATGCCCAGCATGATCAGGCATAGGGGCGCGTACTCGACAAGGTTGCCATGGGCACGGACGGCGGCTTCAAAATCGCGATCCCCGTTGGTACCCATGCCTTTTTTGAACTTCAGACGGAATTTAACAACCTGGGCAGAAAGCACCAGCAATAAAATACCGAGTACAGCAGCAAACACTCCGGTAACAGGTACGATCATATTTAATTCTTCCTAATTTAGCTGGCAATAACCAGCGTTCCAAAACCCCAGTCTATCTCAGAGGCGAGCAATAACCTCTGCCATCTCTTTATGACAGCGGGCGATCAGGGCAGGGACATCTTCCGTGGTAAGCCCGGTCGTTTCCACCGGGGGCAAAATCCGGATGGGCACCGGTTCACGCCGGCCAGACCAGCCAAGCGTTTTGTTCCGGTACTCGGCAGCACACACCATCACAATCGGTGCTCCAGCAGACACAGCCGCGTAGAAAGCGCCTTTTTTGAACTTCTGCAGCCCACGTCCCTTGCTCCTCGTGCCCTCCACAAACACCCACAGGCTCTTGTTATCACGGGTAATCGCGTCGCTGGTAGCCTGCATGGCGGCAATGGCTTTGCGCGAATGCGCACGGTTTAACATCACATTGCCACCCAACCAGAATACCCAGCCAAAGAACGGGAGCCAGATCAATGATGACTTCCCCACGGTTACGGTACGAGGCGCAACAAGATCACCCACCACAAAAAGATCATCGTTGTACTGATGGTTGGCGATCGCAACCACAGGCCGATCCCGGGGCATATGTTCCGCACCTTCCAAAGGCCGCTTCATGCCCAGTATCAAACGGCCAGTCCGCGCCAATGCTATGGCCAGCAACCGATTGTTATCGGGGTTGAATGGCCTGAGAATGTAGAGTGGCAAGGCGAGCATACAAAGCACGGGAACGCTCATCCAAGCCAGAAAATTTCTGATAAAGCCCATACGGCAAACTCTGCAACAGGATTTTGGCGCACAAGTGTACGCCAAGTTTATAGCCCTGCAACAGTATCAATTTGCCCTGAGGAACCCTGACTGAGCAGGTGCGTGTTGGCATCACCCTCTGCGCGGGCTTCCACCACATACCGGAGCGGACCGCCTGCGTCCATGCTCTCGAACGGATAGCAGGTAACCAGCAAAAGGGTACCTACAGGCAAATTTTGAGTGTCGATGAACTCCGAACGGCTGTCCACAATTCTTGTTTCTTGTACCCGATAACCTTGCCAGCGCCCGTCACGGTTTTGTAACCGCAGTTCATTGCCGGGTTCCAGATACTGCAGAGGCCGAAAATGAGTGTCTCTGTGGCCGGCAATGATGACCGTACCCCGTTGACTTTCCGCGCCCATCATCTGACCCGGCCCAAAAGCCAGACTCTCGCCATGGATACCCGCCAGCACAATCATTGAGTCTCCCAGCTCTGGCATGGACAACTTCGCAACAGGCCAGGTATCGGCCCAGGGCCAGGGCCGGGATTCAGTCTGCCGGGCTTGGCTCTCGGCCCAGGCCATTTCCAACAGTTCTTGGGCGACCACGGCTTTCAGAGGAATCCACAGGCCGAAGACCAACAAAGTGGCAGAGCTTGTCATCAGCAACAGCAGCAAGCGGCTCATGGGTATGCCCGTCTTTGCAGCAGCACAATGGCCGCAGAGAACATCAAACCAAGCAGCCCCAGAGCAACAAGCAGAGGCGCAACCGTGGCCGTTTGCGGGTAACGCGTCATACCAGGCTGGCTTCCAGCAGGCAGCAGCGTTGGCAGGTTGTCTTTTACCAAAGTGCTTTCGGGATCCCGGGCCGGCGTTGCATCCACCGCCACAAAGCTGGTGTAGGGCGACATCAGGCTATGCTCAACCGCCAGACTGGTGATCATCGCTTTGTCTGGCTCCTGCCCCTCTACCCGTGCTTCATCAAGAAGACTGTCGATTTTCTCCCGCGCCCAGTAACGATTCAGGCCCGAGCCAGAGGCGGACTGCTGCAAATCCAGACTGCGCTGCCATGTCGCACCACCCGGCAACCGGCCTGTCACATTCAATTCACCACTTGGTGGCACACCACGCACCACCTGTAATAGGGGTTCACCCTGAAAAAGATCACCGGGGCGACGCGGAAAGCTGTCTTCCTGCATTGAAGCTGACTGACCCGGCCAGCGCACCTCGATATCCGTCAGTACTGGCGCCTCCATAGCCGCAAATAACCGGACCAGAGGGCCGCTGATATCCGCCGGATCCTGAACAGCTGTATAGCTGCCACGCCCCCAACGCGCAGCTTCACGCATAAAGTGCCTGTTAGGCGCAGAACCTATAGCAACCGTGAACAGCCTTTGATCACCCAACTGACGACGGATCTGGCTGAACAGCGCTGACTCATTGCCAACCGCACCATCGGTCACAAACACCACCTGACGCACTCTTGATGACTCCTCCGGCGATGCATCTTCCGACAACTCACCCCTGCTCTTGCGCTGGCTCTGCAGAGCCATGGTCAATGCCGGCGCCATCTCCGTGCCCCCATCGGCCTTCAACCGACTAACATACTGGCGCGCACGAGCCAGATTGTTCGCCGTTGCCGCCTCCGGCTGCATAAACAAAGCGTGTGGTTGAGAATTAAACTGAATCACATTGAACCGGTCACCGGGTGCCAGTGTCTCCAGCCCCAGTTGCAAAGCTTCCCTCGCCTGCTGAATAGACTCTCCCGCCATGGAACCGGAGGTATCAATCACAAACGTCAGCTCACGCGGCAAGCGGGTTTTACCGGCCCGCCCGGGCACCACCATCGCCAGCAGATAGTCTTCCCCTTCCCACTGTTGATGAAAAACAGCTGCGCCAGGTTCCTGGCCCGCAAGAGGCTGCCAGCGCAACACGAAATCGCGGTTCATCACAATCTCTCCAGCCTGAGGCTGAACCATCATCACCTGCCCGTCCTGCCGGGAAGCCAGCTCATGGCTGGGACTGGACACTCGCGCCAGCGGAAGACCCGCATCAATACTGAACCGAACCGACGCCCGGTGACTGTCCGCAGCTACATCAGCCACATCCACCGTAAACGGACTGATGGCATCAGCATCCGGCACCTCCGTGGTAGGCACCGCCCAACCACCCTGCCATTGCTGCGGAGTCACTGCTAAAGGTTCGCCCGGCATATACCGCGGCGTCAGGGTCGTGGGCAAACTCAACTCAAAAACCCCATCCCGATAACGCACCAGCTGCTGATAATTGAGCTCCACACTCACCGTCTCCCCGGGCGGAATATTCGCCACCCGAGTCGTAAACAGATTCGGTCGCTGCTGCTCGACCGTCGCCGCATGACGCCCGGAATCCCGAGCCTTCTCATAGGTTTTCTTTGCCTCTTCCCGGGGTTGAACCTCCCCCACAATGGTCCGCTCCCCCACCTTCATCGTCAGCCCATAAACACTGGCCTTCTCCGGCAACGGAAACACAAACACCCCTTCCCGCCACTCATCACTGGTGTTCCGAAACGTGCGCACCAGCGTGCTATCTGCAATCAGCCCACTGACCCGAACATCAAAATCACTCCCCAGCACCAATGCCGGTTCCTGCCATTGGCCTTTTTCGTCGACAAAATGCAGTACACCTGCGGTGTCTTCGCTACCGGTGCTGGCCTCTGCATAAAGCGGCTGAACAAACAGAACCAGCAACATGGCCATCCACAAACTGACCCCCTCCATAAAACGCTGAACACGAAGCTTGCGCGCCACACTGAGCCCTCCCGCGAGGTGGCACCTGCCTCCGAAACCGTGCGGAGCCATGGATGGCGGAGCCGAGCGTACAGGGAAGTATTCACAGCGTGTTTCGGAGGCAGGTGCCACCTTGCGGGAGGGCGGGCTCGGACAAAATGATGAACCACTGTGTTTAGACGATAGGGAAGAAAACATCATGGCAAGATCCTTTAGCGACACGATTCAATAAGACCTCGCCATTTCAGCAATCCGAAAGGGAACTCCCGTGGCAGAATCAAACATTCCGCGAACAAAAAATGATGAATTATGACAACACCGCAAGCTAACCTTGTTCTCACAGCCCGCCGTGTTTAAATAGAGCCTGACCGCCCACGAACAGCAGCTCGACTTATGAAAAAACACCTTGTCCTGATAGAGGACGAACCCGCCATCCGCGACAACTACCGCGCCGCCTTCGAGCGCCGCGGCTATCGCGTGTCCACTTACGGCGATCGCGCATCTGCGTGGCAGGTGCTACGCCAGGCGCTGCCAGACCTCGCCATTATTGACGTCGGCCTTGGCGATGAGCCCGAAGGTGGCTTCACCCTTTGTCAGGATCTGCGCTCAATGTCCGGAACACTGCCCATCATCTTCCTGACTGCCCGCGACAGCGACATTGATTCCGTACATGGCCTGCGCCTCGGCGCTGACGACTACGTCACCAAAGACATGAGCATGGAACACCTGCTGGCACGGGTAACCGCCCTGCTGCGCCGGGCTGACGCCTGGGCAGAGGCTCTGCAAAAGCCGGACGAAGTGGTAAACCGTGGCCGCCTTAGCCTCAACGTCGATCGCATGACCGTAGCCTGGGATCAGGCTGCAATAGACCTCACTGTTACAGAGTTCTGGATGCTGCACGCACTGGCACAGCACCCCGGCCACGTGCGCAGCCGCGAACAACTGATGGAGGCTGCCAGTACGTATCTGGATGACAACACTGTGACCTCCCACATCAAACGCATCCGGAGCAAATTCCTGCAGCTCGACAGCGCCTTCGATGGCATCCAGACCGCCTACGGCATGGGCTATCGCTGGAATGCCCGTGAGCTCTGATTCGTGACCCTCAAGCGCCAGCTCTTTGTTGCCAGCCTGTTGATGCTCCTGATCCCATGGGCTGGTCTGCAGTTTGTGCTGGAGCTGGATCAAGCTCTGCGGCAACAGGCACTTCAGCAGCTGAAGGATCAGGCTGAGCGGCTGGCAAAAACCACCGGAGATCTGAGCCTCGGCCTGCCCGCGATTTCACCTCAAACTCCGGCCATTTATGTTGAACACCTGAGCAGCCCTATCAACCTGGATGGCTACGGTGCCGACTGGCCCGGTTACGACGAAGAGGAACAGTACCAGCCCTGGCAATCTGCTGAGCATTCAAATCAGTCAGACGAAACGACAGGCCAACCCATTCTGCAATGGCAAGCAGCAACCGATCAGCGCCACCTGTTCCTGTTGATACGCATCAGCAATCGCCACCCAGTGTTCTTTAACCCCGGCGCGCCTGATCAGGCCCATGACCGGCTCCAGCTCTGGCTGGAGCCTCCGAACAGAAATCTGGACGCGGATATCCAGACTGCCTCCTGGCTCATCCGCACCCCCGCACCCGGCAAGGTCTACGCGACGACTGGAAACGAGCAAAAGCCCGATTACCGGGTCAGTGGCTATTGGCACAGTGTGGGAAGCGGCTGGCAACTGGAACTGGAACTACCCAAACCGCCACAAGGCAGTCACCTGGGCTTTGCCGCCCGATGGAGAGACAGCCCGGATGCGGCGCAAATAGCCACGTCTACAGACCCACTACCGGTTCTGGTCGAACGCAAGCCCAAGCTTGAGCGGCAACTGGTCCAGGGAATGGACAGAGGGCAAATTGCGCGGCTGGTTGAGCCGGCGGGCTGGGTGGTCGCGCAACAGTCAACGCCTGCGCGGCAAGAACAACCAGACTTCGAGGCACTCAGCCCTTTTCAGATAGTTGAGCACATCAGCCTCAATGCCCTGAGGGCTCTGGTACAATTCTACCAACCCAGGCCTGCAATCCTGGCCGCCAGTAGCAGCCGGCTCGATATGAACGCCCTGCCTGGCGAAGGCCTTGTCCGACATGAAGATGACAGCGTCTGGCTGATGACCGCCCAGCCTGTATTCGGGGGCCGAACTCTGGTGCTGGAACAATCATTGGACCAGCTGCTGACGCTGTCGGGCTCAACACTGGGCTCGGTTATTGCCCGTAGCCTTCTTATCATCGTAGGCCTGACCCTGGTACTGCTGGGCTACGCGAGCTGGCTGTCCTGGCGTATCACCCGTTTACAGCGGGCCGTCAGCGCCAGCATCGATCAGGATGGCCGGATTATCGGCACCCTGCCTGCCTCAAAGGCCCGGGACGAACTGGGACAGCTACAAAACCACTTTGCCCAGATGGCCGACCGGCTGCACGGCTATAACCGATATCTCGAGAGCTTTTCACAACGCCTGTCCCACGAACTCAAAACCCCGGTTGCCGTGGTGCGCTCATCTCTGGAAAACCTGTCACACAGCGACACCGAAGAAGAGCGCTTGCAATACATCGGGCGCGCGACTGCGGCTACCGAGCGTTTGCGAAAAATTCTCAATGGTATGAGCGAGGCCGCCCGCCTGGAGCAAAGCTTTGATCATGCCGACAAGGAAGCCTTCGATCTGGCGGACGTTATCAGTCAGGCGACTGCGGCGTACCAGACCCTGGACGCACATCACCAATTTGACTATACCGGGCCGGAATCGGGCGTCAACCAGACCGGCTCACCCGAGTTGATGGTGCAGCTGCTTGATAAGCTTGTTGATAACGCCCAGGATTTCACGCCACAAAATGGTCAGATCCATATCGGTGTGGAACAGAGTGGGAATCATGTCTGCCTGTCCGTTTTCAACCAGGGCTCAGCTCTGCCGGATAACCCGGACACCAGCATTTTCAGTCCTTTCGTATCGGTCCGAAAAGGCCAGGAGGAAGGCCACCTTGGGCAAGGCCTGTTGATCGTCCAGCTGATCGCCGATTTTCACGGTGGGCGCGTTGAAGCCTCTAATGAGTCTCGCGACGACGTTGATGGTGTCTGTTTCCGGGTTATTATTCCAACCGTCCATTTTTAACCACAGGACCAGCCCCATCGTGAACGTGCTAATTGACTCCCTGAAGATTCACCCTCTCAGGGACGACCTCTACAACGAACTGCATTCCCGGCCTTTTCAGGTTCTCCCTTCTTCTGCCCGGGTCACCCACATTGCAGTGCTCACCACGCCGGAGCAGCGCCGACAACAGTTCGAGCACCTGCAAGCGCTTTCCCGCCAGTTAGGCCACCCCGTTCCTGAGCATGAAACAGGTTGTTTTGAGCAGACCTTCGGCACTCTACGGGTACGCAGGGAAATGCATCTGGAGTTCGCCTCTTACACTTTCATCAATCTCGGCGCCAACGACTCCGAACCCTTTACCGAAACCGGTATCACCCCACTGCCAAAAGGGTGGCTGGAACAGCTGCCCGGCACAGTGGTTGCCGCCTTCCACCTCGACATACTACCCGCGCAATCCGGTACCGATGGCGATCCCGACGATGTGCGCAAACACTTCGAGGGGCTGCGACTGGTTGGCAGCAGCCCTCAGGAGGGCGCGGCAAAAGTATGGGGTACGTTCCGGCTGCATTCTGATGGTTTCGGGCGCTTTATGGTGGTGAACCACGAGATGTCAGACAGTCAGCTCGGTCGTCTTACCCAGCGCCTGATGGAGATTGAAACATACCGGCTGATGTCACTTCTGGCGCTGCCTGTTGCCCGGGAGATCACACCATCGCTCAACGATATGGATCAGAAACTGGCCATCATCACCCAGGCACTGGCAGACAATCATGATGTGGACGAAAAAAAATTGCTGGCGCAGCTAACCAACGTAGCCGCTCGTATTGAGGCTTTTCGGGCCAACGCCACCTTCCGTTTTTCGGCGACCCGGGCCTACCACCGGCTGGTGCTGACACGTCTGGATGAACTCAGGGAAGATGAGCTTTCGGGGCACCTGACTCTTACCGAATTCATGACCCGGCGCCTGACTCCGGCGGTAAAGACCTGCGAAGCGGTCAGCGAGCGACTGGAAGATCTTTCAAAACGGGTGGATCGTGCCTCGGACATGATGCGCACCCGGGTTGAGCTGGCGATTCAGAGCCAGAACCAGCAGTTGCTGAGCTCCATGGACCAGCGTTCAAAAATCCAGCTGATGATGCAGCACACCGTTGAAGGCTTCTCGGTTGTTGCCATCACCTATTATCTGATCGGCCTGCTTAAATTGATCCTGGACTCGATTTATGAAGCCGGAATTATCTTCAATAAAACCCTGGCTCTGGGTGTTGCCATTCCAGCCACACTGGCTCTGGTGTATCTGGGCATACGATTTGTCCATCACCACTTTATGCGCCTGGCAAAGCGGCAGTAAAACCGGCTTCAACGGATATTTTCATCTCCGGCAAACTGTCGATAAAACTGCTGCGCCGTGCGGCCATTACGCACGCCTTTTTGGGTTGCAAACCGGATGGCTTCACGGTGCAGGTTTTCCCGGTCAGTAACGTTCGGGAACAATGTATCCACCGCCTGCAAATAGACCTCCTGAGGAAACGCGTAGAAGGACAATTGCAACCCAAAACGATCGGCCAGAGAAACCTGCTCTTCTATTGCCTCGGCAGGGTGAATTTCACCATCCTGAGTGTGGCCTTTCAGGTTATCGGACATGAATTCCGGCATCAGATGCCTTCGGTTCGACGTGGCGTATACGCGAACATTCTCGGGCGGCAGCTCCAGGGAGCCTTCAAGCACGCTTTTCAGCGCCTTGTAACCGGACTCGCCCACATCAAAAGACAGGTCGTCGCAGAAAATGATGAAGTGATAAGGCAGATCGCAGATATCATCCACAATCTCTGGCAGGTTCACCAGGTCGTCCTTGTCCACTTCGATAATTCTCAGCTCCTGCTCTTTGTAGCGATTCAGAAGTGCTTTTATCAGGGACGATTTGCCGGTGCCTCTTGCACCCCAGAGCAACGCGTTGTTTGACGGCTCCCCCGCAAGAAAGCGTTCGGTGTTGCGTGCAAGTGCGTTCTGCTGACGGTCAATACCGGTAAGGGAATTCCACTGAACCGGATCCAGCCTGCGCACAGCACGCAGGCCTGCGCGATGGCGGCGCCACACCGCGGCGGGGGTCGATGACCAGTCAAACGCTTCATTTCCAGACATGTGCTCTATTCCCGTACAGCTGTTTACAGACTCTTGCTACGGCTCATTGCCGGCCGACAGGACATCAGTATATCTGTATGGGCTGCAGCTGGGCTATCAGGGAGGGTATAAGCAAAAAAGTGCAGAGGCTTGGCCTCTGCACTTTTTGGGGGGGGGCATATCACAACTGATCAGAACTGGAACTTCAGACCAACCTGAGCGGTATCGAAATCCGGACCGTCGTTATTCAGCTGACCATTGAAATCGTCCTCATCAACGTCGACGTTGTAACGGTTGTACTCCAGGAACGTGGTCAGGTGCTCTGTGATACGGAAGTCGACACCAGCACCCACCACTGGGCTTACCTCGTCATAGGTCTCGTCCTCGTCGAACGCATCCACATCAAGCGCCGCCGCGAAAGCACCGGCCTTGGCGTAAACACCAAAGCTGTCCGTTACCGGTAAGCGGCCAATTGCTACGAGGGAAGCACCTTTGAGCTTGCCTTCAACGTCGTCGTCACCAAAATTGCCAAAATCTATGTAGGCTGCTTCCAACGCAAAGAACTGGTTAAACTGATAACCGAGGCCCGCACCATAGAGATCGTTCGAATCATCGAAGTCTCCACCGTGGGATTTATAGCCACCGTAGCTACCTTTAATATAAGGGCCGGAGGCATCACGATCAGAAGAGCCTTGGGCGAACGCTACCGGAGCTGCGAATACACTGGCAGACAAAACTGTGGCACAGGCAATACGAGCTTTAGAGTTCATAATGCTTCATCCTCGCTAATAAAGAATTCCATTCGTTAAAGCGTTCTTCGGGTGACTGGCCTGATTCATTCACCGTCCCCGAAACACGTTCTTCTACCTTAGTGCCTCTGATCACGGGTTTGGGTTAAATCCGGACTAAAATTCCTTCATGTTTTCTTAATTTTTCCAGAAATAAAATCAAGAAAAACAATCAAATTCAAAATGTTATAGGTTTGCGATCTGCACAATCTCGCAAGTGCAGAAGCACAGATTCACGCTTGCAGATGAGAAGGTTTTCTTATTGCCGGAGGGAGTGAAAGCGCTATTCGGCGGAAGTTTTGTCTGCAGAAGGCGCGGGCGCACCCTCTGAATCGCCGGTTACCGGGGAGCCAGAACCCGCAGACTGACGCATCAGAACCATGCCGCCCTGAAGCAACAGGTTTTTCAACCTCGGATCGCCCTGTTCTGCAACGCCAACGGCAAACGCCAGCGCCGCTGCCTCCAGTGGATTGCTGGCAATCAGAGAACGTAATACATCGATAGGCGAGGCGGAGCCCGAACCGGACGACTTGCCCTCAGTTTCCCGGAGTGCCCTGGCCGGGCGGGTCATGCGGTAAAAGAACAGTGCGAGCAAGCACAGGCACGCAAGCCCGGTGATCGCCATGGCTCCTGGCTCGCCCACAAGGGGAGCCAGGGCCAGTGCCGCAGCGTTGACCAGCAGATAAAAGCCGGTGACCAATAACGCCGTAAGCAGCACCAAAGCCAACACGATCCCGGTGATAGCCGCGACCGCTTTGCGAAGGGTGCTCTGGATAGTTGCAGAATCAGGTAGCATCAGCGATCAAGCATTTTGCCCACAATGATACCCGCCAGGAACATGAGAATAATACTGAGAAACGGCCGCTCCTCAATTTTGTGCTCCACATTCTCTACAGTTTGCGAGCCAGCTTCTGTCGCACGGGCAATCGCTGCGTCACCCCGTTTGCGAAGCTGATCAAGAACCGCCCGGGTCTCCCGACTGATTTCATCTTTCAGGTTATTGGCGCTGGATTTCTGGCCTTCCGCGACCGCCTTTGTCAGTGATGCAAGATCATCACGCAGCACCTGCAGATCCTCTTTAACGCGATCATAATCATCTTTTGCTACTTGCTTTTCCATGAGCTGTCTCCTGATTCGCTTCTGATTTTCAATCGACAACGGCCTGGAACAGGCCTGTTTGATTCAAACCCAATGGGCTGTCCAAAAATACTCTAGCACACGCACAGGAATCCGTAACTGTACATAAATCCCGCAGAAGACAACGTCGTTGTATCTGGAACGCTGCTACGATTTGCCTCTGACTTTTGATAGCGAACCGGCGATGATGAAACCTGAAACGATGCAAAGCTTCCTTTCTGCGCATCAGAACAATCCACAAGGACATACGAATGCCCAAGACCACTCTGAAGATTGTGGATCACGTAAAAACCGTCCTCAAGCCGGTGCTGGTGTTCCGTGAAACGCCCATGTAACTGGCGTTCAGCGCGAACACCGATCCCATTATTATTGCCGACTTTCAAAGAGCCCTGGATGAGGCTCGTAAAGCCGGCGAGCTGGATAAAATCGAAAACCGTTACAGGCAATAGTGAACGCGTTTAAAAGCCATCAGGGCTAAAGCTCTGGTGGCTCATCGTCGCGTACTCGCAGAAAGCTTGCAAAGCGCGGCAGGCCAGTTGCCGTGAGACCATAGTATTTGAAGGTTATGCTAGTTCCCGGAGCGGGTGGCCGGGCACGCAGTTGGTCACTGAATCCGGTTCCGATACGGAAGCGGCGGCCGTTTGGGAGCTCTACCTGCAAGGCCCCCATCATACCTTTCAGTCGACCCTTACCGGCCAGGTGTGCGACTACCATGGCCTCCGCGTCTTCATAGGTTTTTACCTTCAGAAGATCGTCAGAGCGACCCGCCTTATACCGGCTGTCGCGTCGCTTCAGCATCAAGCCTTCACCACCTTTGGCAACGACCCTGTCCAGGTCAGCCATCAAAGCCGAATGAGAGGAGGCTGGTTTCTGCTCCACCAGTTTCAGGTACCGGGAATCCGCTTTTTCTACCAGTGCCTGCAGCTGCTCGTATCGCTCGTAAAACGGCCCCGGGCCTGGCATATCGAAAACATGGAACCGGATCTCCCGCCATTCGCCGTGTACTGGAACGCGTTTACGTACAGCCCCGGAAAGTTCTGCAAAGCGCTGTCGCCCCATCCACAGTTCGCCATCCAGAGGCACATCGGGAAAATCTGCAGTAAACCAGTCTGGCGCCTGGTAGAGGTTGCCATTGCGAGACAGAAATGCCTGTCCATTCCAGTATGCTCTTACTCCATCCAGCTTCTCACTGATCCAGTATGGCTCCAGCGCAACCCCTTGCTGATAGGTGCTGGCCAGGGGCACCGGTGGCGGGCTGGCGTCGCCGGCCCGCACAGCAAACGCCATAACCAGCAACAAGGCAGGCAGCAACCTGGTGAAAGCACCTCGCATTTGGCAGCTCAGCATGCCTTGCGGCCCGTCTTTTTCTGCAACTTCATCACAGACTTCTCCGTGTCTCTTTCTAAAGCGTGCGTTACTTAGTACAGGCTGCGCGGAATCCGGTACCCAGATAGCAGCTGCTGAGTGAACGGATTGATATTGCTCGCCGCGTGCAGGCGGTAACGCATCTCGCCGTCGTCTACCTGAAAACGGACATCCACTGCGCTGCTGCTAACGCCCGTTATATCGGCGTTGTCGAGAAGCCGGAACAACGCCCAGGGACCACTCTCCGAGATGCTGCGCGGAGAACGATTAACACGCACTGGCACCAACGTAACCCGGCTTTCCACAGCGTCCCTGAGGGTGTTGGGCCAAACCAGCGGAATACTCTGCCGCGGGCCATGGCTGAACTCCACCAACTGGCCATCAAGGTTCACGACACTGCGTCGCTTGTTGGAAGACAGGTTCAGGGGTTCCAGGGCAAATTCCACATCCAGCGTGCCGCTGCGAGTGAAGTATGCGCTGCGGATCTTATCCGCGTTGCCCAAAGACGCCAGCACGTCCCTTCGCACCAGCCCGGCACGGCGGGCATCTCCTACCTGCTCCGGATGATCCTCCAGAAACAGCTTCAGGTTGTCCTTGTAAAAGGTATCCAGCACGCCGCCCGGGGCAAAAAACCGTTCAAAATCCTGCAAGGCAACATCGCGACCGGCGCTGGCATTAAACGGGTAATGCCTGGCGAGATTTTGCTGAAAAGGCTGGTAGACCTCCCGATACCATTCCCGCTCCAGCTGCGCCACAGCCTGGTCCAGCAGCACACGCCAGCTTTCCGTCGCCAACCGGTTCAATATCCTGTTCAGCGGTTCAGGCTGGTGCCCCGCCATTCGCTGCAGCGTGAAAATCGGATCCGCACCCTGCAGTCCCATTCTGGCCCGGGCTGCATTGAGGGCGGCTTTGCCCTTGTCTGGCGCCTCTTGAACATTGCGCATGTATTCGTGCAGATCGCTGACCACCAGCATGATTTGCTCAAGCCCACTGGGCTGATCCCCATTCTTGTGGGTGAGCTGGTTCAGGTCGCTAAACTGGCGCTCGATGTTCTGCAGCATCCGGAAGTGGGCCGACTGCTCCAGCAGCTCCCGCGCCATGGCAGCATCCCCCTCGGCTGAAGGGACAAGCTGGGTATTCCGGCGCACCTGTCCGAGGAACTGTGCCAGGGGTTGATGGCCACTGGTAAGACTTTCCAGTACCCGAACGCCGTGGTTCAGGTCGTCAAACTGCTGAACATCCACCCGGCTCAGGGCGGTTCGCCATGCGTTGGCATAGTGTTCGGCGTAGAGGTTTTGCAAACTGGCCTGCAGCTCAGCTTCATCGGCTTTGCTGAAGTCCACGTTGTCCCGGCGCCCCAGCACCCAGGCGTCGATCAGAGCCAACTCGGTGACTGCGCCGGATTTGCGCAAGAACCACTTTTCCAGGCCGTCACGGGTCAACAAGGCAGGAACACTCAAGGGATCCTGGGCCGATTCCAGTGGTTGTCCTGAGTGTTCCCCCACAGGCTCGTCTGACCAGTCTCCGGCGGGCTCACCATACTGATCGACACGCACAAACACGTTGCTGAACGCAGGGCCAGAGGTACGAGCCAGATCGTTTGGCTGACTGAACTCGCGCCCCGCTTCAATTTCCAGATCCCGATACACACGATCCGGCGTCGACATGCGCCCCAGCTCGTGTTGCGACCACTGCACACTGTTTTTGAACGGCGCCAGCGCCATATCGGCAGTTACATCGCCGTTTTGGGCCTGCTGTGCCAGGTCGGTATAGGCCATGGCGTAGTCAAGATGTGCCATAAGCTTTTGTTGGACATCGCGTCGGCCCGGGAAGGCACGCTGCCAGTATTCGCTCATGTAGGTGGTGACAATATCGCTCCGGCGGCCACTGGCATCGTAGAGCATTCGCAACACTCGCAGATGTTCAAGACGTTCCGGGCTGTCGTCCGGCGCCCGGCTCATCTCCCCCATCACCCCGAACATCAGCGCGGGCAGGTACTGGTAGGCCAGCATGTCGAGGTAGGAGGCTTCTACCTCCGGCCCTACCTTGTGGCCTTGGTAGAGCCCCATATCACTGACCAGCAGCCATTGTTTGCGACGGTCTCCGAACGCCAGAGTTGCCTGGCGCAACTGGTCCAGTGGATCGAGTAGATTGCGGCCCGTGGTGTCCGGCTCGTAACCCACCGGCTGCCAGTTATCGATGAAACTCTGCACCCGTGTCTCAACCGAGGCCGCCGCTTCGGCGTTCTTGATGAAATAGTGCTGCCAGCCCCCTGTTATCCCTGCGCCGGCACACAAAGCGATAACAGCGGCAATGGCCACCCTGCGCTGCCGACTGCGCACAACCCGGCGGTTATCCCCGGCAAGCCCTGCTTCGGGATAGATAACTCCCGGGAAGAGCGACTGGGTAAACAGACTTGCAGACTGGCCCGTGCGTTGGGCCGGCTGAATCGGCCCGGATACCTGATAATGGCTGGCGGCCGTCGAGACAAAAGCATCTTCCGGCACACCTTCCTGCACAACAGAAGTGAAGTAGGTGCCTCGCACCAGTGCGGGTGTCGAGAAGGCATCTGCAGACAAAAGGCTGGTAAGGAAGGCTTCAAACGTGGGCTTCATGCCGGCCAGCTGGCGGGTGAACGAGTAGGCCGCTGCCCGGTCTTCAGAATCTCGGGTGCTGGCCAACACGTCCGGCAGGCGCACATTCAAGCGCGCGACCATCTCGCTGTAGCGCTCGGAAAACTCATTCAGCCAGTCATCGTTATCCAGCTGGCCTTCCAGCAGGAAGGTAAACCCGAGAGCCTGCTCTTTCTCCTGCTTGCTGAGCGTACGAACAAAGGGTCCAAAGCCATAAAGCAGATCCATTTTGGTAAAGGAGACATACACCGGCAGGCGCGAGCCTATCTGCTCCATCAACTCTCTCAGGCGCGTGCGCAGCATAATGGCATGGGCCTCTCGCTGTTCCTCGTTGGCCGTGCTCAGCTGCGCCAGATCAATTGCCAGTATCACTCCGTTCAGCGGGCGCTGCGGGCGGTTACGCTCAAGCCACTGAATAAAATGCCCCCAAAGTCTTTGCTGTATTTCCTCGGCTGCGTTCTGGTTTTGGTTCTGGCTCAGCAGTTCGCCATCGGGATCGATCAGTACGCCATTATCGCCAATCCACCAATCGAACCCGAACGGATTGCGATCCGCACGATTATTGCGGGTTACATTGGTCAGGGTATAAGTCTGCCCGGAACGTTGGATAAGGCTGGATTTACCCGCCCCTTCCAGGCCCATCAGCAAATACCACGGCAAGCGATAGACGCCCCGGCGACCAGGCAGGTTTTTCTTCAGGGATGCGAGCTGACGATCCAGCAACCTCTGCTGCCGGCGCTCCATAGGCAGGATCGGGTCTTCCTGCTCCTGCTGCGCCTCGGCCTTCGCTGCATTGACTTTACCCAAACGGCGGGCCAGCACCGTGCCCCATATCATGGCGACCAGTAACACCACACCCAGAGTAACCAATGCCCGCATCTGCCATGCCGCCAGCGGGAACTCTCCGCGCACCTCCCATTTTGGCCCGAGCCACCAGGTGGCGATCAACAGCGCAATCAGGCCGAGCGCCAGAGTAACCGGTGCCGCGTTTCGAATGTATGGCAGAAGCCAGCGACCTATGAGTAAAGCTTTTCTCCACATGGTGTCCATTCCTGCTGTGTATCCGTCTTTCAAAAGTCAGTATTCAGACTGACCGATTCATCGAGCTGATTTCTGCACTGAGGTCTCGGACCAAGGCGCCAGCCTGCCGATGTGGTGGTTCCACATCAAAGGCTGGCAACACAGGCTCAGAGATCTCAGGCCAGTCGTTCAAGTTGTTTCAGGAGCGCTGGCTCCCAGTCTTCAATAGCCAGGCCACCTATCTGCTGTTGCAGATCATGAATATGCCGGGCGGCCAGGCGGACCAGACCGCTGTCTTTCATCAGCCGTGCCGATGCCAGGCGCCAGTAAAACTGCTCCCGCGGTTCCCGGGCTCCCGCCAGGCCGTCTTCGAGAATTTGCATCGCTGGCGCCAGGCCTTTCTGGACCATAAGCTCCCGCGCCGTATCGTAGGCCTGTTCCCAGGGGCTGACACTGGTGCAGAACTGCCCCGAGGTATGTACAGGCGCCGACCAAAGCCATTCCTGAGCTTCCACCGGCATGAACGGGGTGCCATCGTTAAACGTCAGCTCCGCAAGCTGCGGCAGCCTTTCGACAAATTCGTCAACGTCAGAGCGAATGGCATCAGCACAGGTGTTACACCCCAAAGCGGCGGCCACACTGGCACTGAGCCGATGCCCCTCAAGCCAGAACGGGCTAACCGAAAGGCTCTGTTCTATACGCTGCCAAAGCGCCTGATCTGGCGACTTTTCCAGGGCTTCACGGTATTCCGCAACGCGATCCGCACTCACCGCCGCCAGGTCAGAACGCTTACCATCCCGAGTGGGCGGCACAGACGTAATACTCTGCCAGATGGCGTACCGGCGAATCTGGTAGCCCAACGGCCGCTCCGGCTCGGTTCCGGTTAGCATATCCGCAACTTTCAACAAGCTCTGGCGTGTGGCCCGCTCGTTACTCGGGTCCAGTGTCAGGGTGCCAAGCGCCGGACTTATAGACGTCGCCGAAGACGCTGGACCCGCCTTGGCGCTATCGCCTGCGGCGGCGGAGCTTGCAGAGGGCGTCTCTGTGCTTTTTTCAGCGTGGGTGCCGATATCCCGGGTTTGGGGCAACTGCTCAACGGCGCGCCTGAGATCCACCAAAGCGTCGTCGGGCAGCTGTCGTTGTTGCGCTTGCGCCTGCAGTTTAGTGAGTACCTCAAGGCAAAAGCTGCGACCATCCCCCACACTGACATCAAAGGAATTTCCGGCCACGCCCTTGCAGGCGCGCTGCAGCATCTGGGTGAACATCATTTTCCGTGCTCGCTTGCCTTGATCACCGGGGTAAGGCCAGCCTTCATCCCACCAGCTTTCCAGCACTCGCTGGAGCAAATACAGCGAAAGCGCAAAACGCTCTCCGTCGCCACCCCGTTGCAGCGCAATCAGGAGAAAGCCGAGAACTTTCAGATCCTTGCTGCGGGCCGACAGTATTTTCAGGGATTCGCTCTCAACCTTGCCCCAGTCAATGTCAGCATGGGCAAGAGAGCCGATTTTCATAATCTCGTCTTCAAGGAAACTGAGGGCTGAATCCTCTCCCAGCCCGCGACCGGCGGGCGACTCGCCTTTCAACGGTGTGACCACCAGTTCAATGTAGGGATGCTGTTCTATGACCTGCATATCCTTTTATCCTCGCGTCCTTGCATTTGCGCTTTCACGACCCGGCTACCAGCTACAGCTCTCGCGAAGCGGGCGAATGGCGCTCTCAAAACCCGTCAGATCGAACAACAGGCCATCGATACGATTGTTTTCCGAGTAAACGCGAATATCGGTTTCCGGCCCTATCGCCTTGACGGCCCGGATAGCTGGCAAGCCGCGCCCAACACTGAGCACGTAGCCGTTATCCCGCACTCTCCAGGCGCTTTGGCCTGTCGTTTCCGAGACTCCAAGACCCAGGCGTACCCGCTCTGCGTCAAGCTGCTCCGGCAGCATCAAAGTCAGTTCGGTGATGTTGTTGTGGCACTGCAGGGCAAGCAAAGGCCGCGGAGGCTGCGCACCCAGCGCCGGCACTGTGACCAGAAGGCCAGCGGCCTGCCCGGTGTTTCGGTAACCGATACCACCGGCTGCGGGGTCTGCCTCAACCTGTGCATAAGCCTCACGCCAGCGCGTGGAGCGCTTTGTATTGTGAAGACCGCCATCTGGCTTTCTACCCGCTTCTGGCTCTGCCAGAGGAGTACCAAATACCTCGTCAAAACACGCCAGCCTTTCCAGACGCTGGGTTTCGCCGGTGCACATGCTGGCCTCTTCCAACTTTCCAGCCTGCGCCTGCGCGCTTATGGCGCCAAGGGTCAGAGCACCCAAACAAAGAACACCGAGATAGGGCGCCCTCACGTAGGAAAGCGTCAGGATTTTCCGGCTTTTCATGCTTCGATTACCTTATACTTCAAACACTTATGGGCGAGCGTGCGCTTCGGCAGACCAAGGCTCTGCGCCGCCTGAGCGCGGTTGCCGCCGTATTGACGCAGGCGGTCGCGAATAATTTCAGCTTCAAACGCCTGGGCGGCGGCTTTGAGGTCGCGAATACCCTCTACGCCGGGCACTGTGGCAACCTCTGAACTGTGTAGCTCACCGCCACAACGTTCCGCGCTGCACGGCTCTGCGAACATATCTGTGAGACTGAGCACTTCCGGCTGAATGTCGTCACCGGAGGGGGTTTGCAAACACGCCAGCTCGATGATGTTGCGCAGCTCCCGGGCGTTGCCCGGAAAATCGTAAGTTTCGAGGGCGCACAGTGCATGGCTGCTGATGCCCAAAGGGCCGGTGCCTTCACGCTCGGTGTACACGCGAATAAAGTGACGGCTGAGGGATTCAAGATCGTCCAGGCGTTCGCGTAGGGGTGTTATCTGCAGCGGAAACTGGCTCAGGCGATAGAACAGATCCCGGCGAAAGCTGCCATCTTCAATGCTCTGGCGCAGTGGCTGGTGGGTAGCCGCTACCAGCCGGAAGTCGGAGTGCTGTTCCTTTTGTGCGCCAAGAGGCCTGAACTGACGGCTTTCCAGAACTCGCAGAAGTTTGGATTGCAGCGCCATGGGCATGTCGCCGATTTCGTCCAGAAAGAGCGTGCCGCCATTGGCCTGGGCCAAAAGCCCCTCTTTGGCCTGGTCAGCGCCTGAAAACGCGCCTTTGGTATGACCGAAGAGTTCGCTCTCCAGCAGGCTGTCGGGTATGGCGGCGCAGTTGACCACGACCATGGGTCCGTCGGCGCGATCTGATAATTCGTGAATACCTCGGGCCACCACGTCTTTGCCGCAGCCGGTTTCGCCCTGAACCAGCACCGACAATTGGCTGCCGGCAGCTCGGACAACCTGGGCCCGCAGGCTGGTCATGGCTTTTGAGGACCCCACGAATGTTCGGGCCAGGCTTTCGCAGCGCTTACGGAGGGTTTCTGCGTCGTGCAGGTTGTCCAGCGAGCGTTTGAGCAGGCGGCGCTGCCACACCTGATCCCGGCTTTGCAGTTGCGCGATCCATTGGTGGATGAGCAACTGCAGGAGGCCGCGATACAGGGGCTGGGCGGTTATGCCGCTCCAGTCGGATTCGTCGCGGCAGAGTACGAGTATGCCGAGGGTTCTGCCGTCATCGCCTTTGAGAGGCTCGAGCCATAGGAATTTGGGGCGATGACTGGCTTCGATGAGGCTTTGGAAGCCTGGGTGATCGAGGCGGTGGCTGGCAGCCCGGGCAAGTTCGCGGGCTTTGCCGGTTTGCAACAGGTGGGCGAAGGGGTGGCTGAAATCGCCACAGTCGAATTCGCCGGGTTCGGGCAGGTCGTTGCAGTGCAGTGTGCGGCCGCTGAGGTCGAGTTCGAGTGCCCAGCAGCGGGTCAGGCCGAAGGTGTTTTCCAGCTGTGTTGTGGCGGTTTTCAGCAAGTCCGGCAATGTTGTCTGGCGTGTCAGTGCGACGGCCAGTTCAATGCCGGTGTGCAGTTCCATCTGCATCCGTCCCATTTTTATTCCCTTTTAATCCTGTTGTCCCGACCGCTCAGCAAGCCGTCTGGCTTCCCGAAACACGCTGTGAATACATCCCTGTACGCTTGGCTCCGCCATCCATGGCTCCGCACAGTTTCGGGAAGCCAGACGGCTTGCTCAGCTACTTTGTGCGAGGCCCGCTAGTCGCCCCTGTAGATTGCACAGGTTTTCGGAAAGCGAGGCCCGACGCTGTACTGCATTGCTGCCGCCCTAGACTACAGTGCCCGTAAACCTGTTTTCGGAAACTCCCAGGGTTACCTGCTTAACCGGCTCTTTTGCCGCCAGCTTCTCCAGCAGCGCTAGTGAAATCGGTGGCAGCAACTCGCCTTCAATGATGGATTCCAGCATCCTCGCGCCATTTTCACTTCTGGTTGCACGGCTGCGGATGGCGTCTACCAAGCCGTCGTCCATCACCACTTCGGTGTGATAACGGTCGCGGATTTGCTGTGCCAGGCGTTCCAGTTTGTCGCCGACGATGCGGTTGAGGGTGTCTTCGCCCAGCGGCAGGTAGGGCACTACTTCCATTCGGGCCAGCAGAGCGGGTTTGAAGAAGTCGGCCAGTTCGGGGTACAGGGCTTCTTCGATGTTCTCCGGTTGTTCGGCGTGGTTGACGACGGTCTGGTAGCCGAGGTTGGAGGTGAGGAAGAAGACGATGTTTTTGCAGTCGATCAACCGGCCTTCGCCGTCTGTCAGTTCGCCTTTGTCGAAGGCCTGGTAGAAAAGGTTGAGGACTTCCGGGTGGGCTTTTTCTACTTCGTCCAACAGCACCACGGAGTAGGGTTTCTGGCGGATGGCTTCGGTGAGGATGCCACCTTCGCCATAGCCGACGTAGCCAGGCGGGGAGCCGATGAGGCGGGAGACGGTGTGTTTCTCCTGGTACTCGGACATGTTGATGGTGGTGAGGAACTGGCGGCCGCCGTAGAGCAGTTCTGCGAGTTGTACCACGGTTTCGGTTTTACCCACGCCGCTGGGGCCGACCAGCAGGAATGCGCCCATGGGGCGTCCCGGCCGGCGGAGGTCGGCGCGTGCGGTTAGCAGGTGCTGGTGCAGGCAGTTGATGGCGGTGTCCTGGCCTTTGATGTGGGCTTGCAGGTACACCGGCAAATGGGTGATTTTTTCCAGTTCGTCGGTGGTCATGCTGTTGACGGGTATGCCCGTCCAGTCGGCGATGACTTCGGCAATCTGGCGGGCGTCTACCCGGGCGTGCACCAGGGGTTCGTCGGCCTGCAATTTAGCGAGTTCCTGTTCGAGGGCTGCTGCTTCGCTTTGCCGGCTCGGGTGTTCTTCCAGGCCAGCAGATTCGGGCGAGGTTTCGTCTTGTGCAATGACTTCCTGAACATCCGCTGGGTTGAGCAATTGCTCGCGGATTTCCACCAGGCGAGCGACCATGTCGCGCTGGGTATTCCAACTTTCTTCCAGCTCGGCGGACTGCTCGTTCAATTCAGCAATGCGCTGTTCCAGTTCGGCTTCCCGGACGGCATCGACGCTCTGGCCGAGGGTATGCTCTCGGTTCAGCAGTTCCTGTTCCATGGAGAGCTGGTGCAACTCGCTGCGCACGTGGCTGAGCTTGCGCGGTGGCGTGCTCAGGTTAAGGCTGACTCGGGCGCATGCGGTGTCCAACACATCAATGGCTTTGTCCGGGAGCTGTCGGCCGGCCAGGTAGCGAGCGGACATTTCGGAGGCGGCTTGCAGGGCGCTGTCGGCGATGAGCACCTGATGGGCTTTTTCGTACACGGTGCGCAGGCCACGGAGAATGTGCACGGCTTGTGCGGGGCTGGGTTCGTCCAGTGCTACCGGCTGGAATCGGCGGCTGAGCGCGGGATCTTTTTCAAAGTATTTTTTGTACTCGCGCCAGGTTGTAGCGGCGATAGTGCGCAGTTCGCCACGGGCCAGTGCGGGTTTGAGCAGGTTGGCGGCGTCGGAGCCGCCTTCACTATTGCCGGCACCGATCAGAGTGTGGGCTTCATCGATGAACAGGATGATGGGTGTAGCTGAGGCTTTTACCGCTTCTATAACGCCTTTAAGCCGCTTTTCGAACTCGCCTTTTACTGAGGCACCGGCCTGCAGTGCGCCCATATCGAGCGTCCAAAGCTCTACCTTCTGCAGGCGCTCAGGGACTTCGGCGTTAACGATGCGCAGGGCCAGGCCTTCGACGATTGCGCTTTTGCCCACACCGGCATCACCTACCACTATGGGATTGTTCTTGCGTCGGCGGCAGAGGATATCAATCATCTGGTCGATTTCGGCATCGCGGCACACCACCGGGTCCAGCTTTCCTGAGCGGGCCAACGCGGTAAAATCGGTTGCGTAACGCTTGAGCGGGTCCATATCAGCCTCGACTCGGGGCTTGCCGGCTTCGCCCTGCATCATGTCCGGCCGCTCGGCGGAACCGGCGGTCATGGTGTCGAACTGGCGGCGCAGCTGTTCGCGGTTTATGTCCCGGAGTTGCTGACTCACCTGGGGTATAAGGTAGCGGTCGGCGTTCATCAGCAATGCCAAGAAGATCGCGCCGGAGCGCAAATCCCGGTGGTCGAGCTCCGTTGACGCCAGCAGCCAGGCATCCTGCAGCAGATCAATAAGCAGCGGCGAAAAAGATGGATAAGGCTCCGCAGTCTGCAGTTCACCGCTCAGACTTTCACCAACAACAGGCTGAAACTCCTGATAGTTAATGCCCGCCTGTTCCAGAATCTGGCGCACGTCGGAAAACGGCGTTTCGAGTAATTTGAACAACAGGTGTGCCGGGGTAATCTCTGCTCCCTGGCGGCTGATGCAAAGCGCCGCAGAGGCTTCCAGCCCGTTGCGGCATATATCGTTGAGGCGCCCGATAAGCGCCGGCAGTTCTACCCGAATCACAGTGATATCCTTATTTCGGTAGTTGTTCCAGTACGCTGAGCACATCCTTTATGCGTTCTTCCAGCGCTATGTTGTAAAGGCTGTATATCCCCACCATGGCCGCCGCAAACAACCCGGCAATGCCCCAAAGCGGCAGGCCGCTGCGTAGCCGGTTGCGCGCCGGTGTTACGTTGATCTGCGCGTCTGCCAGAGGCTCGGGATCAGAGTCTTCCCTGAGCGAATGAAGCTGTTCATGAAGCCCACGCAAAATCTGCTCGTACTCATCACGGCCGTTTTCCATGACCTTGTAGCGGCCCTCAAAACCCAGGCAGAGACACAGGTGGATAAACGCCAGCATGTCTTTGTAGCGTGCCGGTTCCTGTTCCATGCGCGCGAGGATGGCGAATACTTTCTCGCCGCCCCAGGTTTCATTGTGGAAGCGAGACAGCAACGAATGCTGCGACCACACACTGTGGGCGCCCCAGTCCGTGCCCAGCACCGCTTCATCAATGAAGGCGCAAAGCACGTAGCGATAAGCCACCACAGTGGGGCGTTCGTAGCCCTGCTCAATCAGTTCACGATCTATAGCGGTCACCTCATCCACCACCTGCTGGTAGAGACTTTCAACCGCCCCAAAATCCGCCAGCCGGCGAATCCGGATGACCAACCCGAGTAAAGGCGTGGCTGCATCGGTCAGGCGATTGTCTTCCAACCCCCTGAGCTGAAACTGGTCATTGCCAAAATCCCCGCCGGAGACGCCAGTTTGCGGCTGTTCTTCGGCAAACAACAGGTCACTGAATGCACTGCCGCCGGGATGCCTGCTGCCATTGGGTAAATCCATTACCTGTGCATTTGTCATGTTTTAGCTCCTGATAGCCCAGAACTGCATTTCCAGACCCGGGAAGCTGCCCGCCACGTGGAAGGCAAAACCGCTGGCGTTGTCGAGCATTTGCCAGGCCTGGCTTTGATCGTCCAGCCGGAAATACACAAACCCGGCGTGATAGGGCAACTGGCGCGGCGCCACCGGCAAAGCAGATAGCGGAATACCCGGGAGCTGCAGGCTGATGAGGTCGCGAATTTTTTCCACGGAGGCCACCTTGCACTGCTGGGTAAATTGCTTGCGCAGATCGTCCAGTGGCATGTCTGCTTTCACCGCCAGAATGAACTCGGCACCGCTTATCAGCTGGCCGTCCTGAACCGGTGCGACCGTCAGACCGTACTGGCGCTGCTGCAGCTGAATAGCCAGTGCGCGCGGCTCCAGTACCGTGCTGAGAGATTGCCGCAGGACCTGCATCAGTGGGGTAAAACAGTCTTCCGGCAGGTCGTGATCGTAGGCCGGGTATTCTCGCGGAAGGCGGCCCTCGTCGGTAAAGGTCACCAGCTCGCCGCAAAGCTCCAACAAGGCTTCGAACAAACGCTCCGGGTGCAGCTGGCGTAAACGGGCCAGGTGCATGAACCTCGGGTGTGCCCGGTTGAGCAACTGCAGCAGCATGAAATCCGCCACGTCAGCAACACCACCCTGCCCTGGCGCACCAACACGCTCTGCAATATTGCGTGCACGCTCGCGCATTAAACCGGCCATTTCGCCAACAAACCGCTGCAATCTCGGCGCCGACCGAACGCTGAGCATGGTCGGCATAAAGCTCGGATCCATCACCAGGCTGCCGTCCGGACGCTTCTCCAGAATCCGGCCGATGGCCAGCGCGGCGTAGGCGCTTCGGTCATCCCGCTCCAACATGAGGCGCGGCGCTACACGGGCAACGTCGATGGTGTGGGTATCGCCATCAATGGAGTGCAGATCCCGGATTTCTGTGCTCTGAGCCCGGAATCGTCCGGCCACGGGCGCATCCGGCCATTCCACCTCCGCCAGACTGTCGCTACCCAGCGGTAAAGCCAGATATACAACCTGGTTGGCCACTGAGGCATCGGCGATTTCCAGGGGCTCTGGCATCACATCGTCCTGGGGCAGATTGAAGCGGGTGCCATCGGGGAACAAACCACTGGCCCGCACCAGGCCGACGCGCCCGAAGCTCAGATATTCCGCGTTCAGCTCCAGATCGCTGAATCCATACAGGTAATCCGAAACCGCCAGAGATCGTTCATTGATCTGATGTTCCAGATACCGCTGCTGTTGCTGGAAGTGCTGGGGCTTGATAAACAGACCATCACTCCAGATCACTCGATTGGTAACGGCCATCAGGTTTCTTCCGACCGCTTGAGTTGCACTTCCCTGTCCCGCAGATTCACCAGAAGATGATAACGACCACCAACAGGATCCACCCTGACCACCTTTTTCCACTGGGACAGGTTCGGGTAAGCGTAGAAAGCAATCACACCGATAAACCGGGTGTCCTTACTGATCTCAAACGGCTCCACAAACTTGAACTGACCGGGTACCAGTGTGTAATCGCTGTGATCGATGTAGTTCCGGCCAAGGGAGTCCTTCAGGTTATTCAGCAGCTGGTCAAAATCACCCGCCATCAACAACGAGCTGTCACGCATTTCAATAATCTGAAAGGCGACCGGTGTCGGTGCCAGGGACTCGTTCGGGTTCACATCCGGCTCGGCCACCATGGTCAAATCTACGCGACTGGGGAGATCTTCCGGGTAGCCCACGGGGATATCAGGATCCCAAAGTACTTTCGCGGTTTTAGTGACGGCGTTATAGGGCGTGCTGCATCCCGCAAGCACAACCACCATCGCCATTGTCAGCAAGTTCCATTTGCGGGTTTTCACAGCAAGTTCTCCCTTTGTAGTTGACGCAAGTGCTGGTCGTAAGCCTGATCGAACACTTCCTGAAACAGGCGTTCAAAACCCTGCTGACGACTCGATTTCAATTCCCGGTAATAGTGCTGGTACATATCCCAGGCCCAGCGGCCTTCGTCTTCATTCTGCTGCAAGCCCCGGCGATAACCATGGAAACGGCGCAACAGAGCTTCCGGTGAAAACGCATGGAGAATAGCTTCCAGCGCTTCACTGATGGCCTCGCGGGTCGCCCGCTGGTGGTGGTTCAGGCTTTGCAGACTTTCCTGAACGGCGGCAGGGGCCGACAAATGCACCGGGCTGCGCTCGCTGGCAAACAGGGTTTGTACGGTTTCCTCATAATCCCCCCCAAGACGCAATGGGTTATCTTCGATGGGCTGCAAGCGTGTACGCAGCGCCTGATGCCGGCTGTCTTCACCCTGGTGCAGGGCCAGCAAGCCTTCTATGGTTGCTTTCAGGGTCTGCCCGGCCTCTTCCAGGAACAGCTGCATGCCGTCGCTGTCGGCAAAGTTGAGCCCTGTTTCCATGCCCTGCATCAGAGGAGTGGCACTGATATGTTTGCGGCTTTTATCGCTCAGGTGAACGTGCGTTTCACCACGCCTCTGATCCCGTGCGTCGGTATTGGTTTGTGACATCCTGTCCCTATCTCCTTTTCTTACCGGAAGCCCCATCGCCTCATCGCGATTTTCCCGGTACTCATCCGTTACATCGGTTTCAGCCGCAAACCAGGCACGCTCGCTTGCCATCAGCGTGCGCTCCCCATGATCAGCGCGGGCTGGCTCATCCTGCCAGAGCAGCATGGGGTCCGTACTTGCGGTTTCTGCAGCCGCCGGCACCAGCCCTTCCAGAGGTTCTGCTACCTGCATGTCGCTTTCACGCCCGCCCCCCCGGGCCAGCTCGCCTTCGGCTATATCCACAAGCTTTCTGTCTTCTACGGCCTCCCGGTGCTCCAGCTCCTGATCGGCCGGCGCGTCTGTCAGTTCTCCTGCCAATAATTCTGCCCGTAGGCGATAACGACCAATACTAACCGAGTCGCCCTGGTTCAACCGCGCCCGGCGGCCACGCCCCACGGGCTGAGTGGCGCTGTTAATGTAGGTTCGGCCGCTGCGATCAATCAGGCAGTAACCACCATCAAGAAGCCGGATTTCCGCATGGCCCGGAACAGCGCCGGTGCGGTGTGCCGAAAGTTGCCAGGTATCACTCTCGGCAGAGCCTATGGAACCACCCTGGGGGCCAAAACTGTGTTCAATGCCTGCCCCACTGCGCGTGCTGCCGGGGTTGGTGACCGTCAGCTTCAGTCTGGTTAACTGCCGCTCTTCCATGATCGGGTTCCTTTTCATATTAACGGCGTATCTGAATCCGCACGGCTGGCCGGCGCCGAGACTTTTCAGGGGTTACGAAAGAGTTCCAGCCCAGGCGCACGTCCTCTCCCAGCTGCATCGGGCGGATATCCTGTGCCCGCATTTGCAGTTCCAGGTCGTAGGCCAGTTGCTCTCGAGTGGCAAATTCCACCAGCTTCACCAAGCGTTGGTGATCCTGTCCATTGGGCAGAAAATCCGCAAAACGTTGGCGGTTGAGGTTGCGGATCCGCAAAATAAACTTACCGCTACGGTCACGAACCCGGGAGCCCACCAGCGTGTCATTCCCGAGCGAGGCGTTACTTTGACCAAGGCGTGTTTGCTGATCTTCATCGATGGTCACCTTGCGTAAAACCCACTGCTCAATGCTGACGTCGTCCAGATCGAAACAGTGCCCCACAATGCCACTGACCACCTCTGGAGAGCGGCTCCGGCCTGCCATCAACCCGGAATAGGCCAGCATCTTTGACCAGTTAACCGGGGTAGCTTCCCGCAAGCGGCTGTCGCCAAGACCTATGAGGGCATAGATCAGGTTGGAAAATCCATCCGACGCGCCGGGGCGAAAACGCACGTAGTAACGGTATTTGCGCCATGACCGGTGAAATAGAGTGACCAGGCGGTGATTGAAAAAGTCCAGAAAATGCCGGCGGACCCCCAGATCCTGACCGGCTTCCCAAGCCAGATCCTCAAGGTAGTAACCGGGCAGCGGCGACTGTGAACCGTGCAGGCCCAGAAAGCTCACTTCCATCTGATAGGGGCCGTGCTCATGCTCCGGCGACAAGGCCGAAATCACATCACTGGCAGGAAACCCCAGCCCCGCAGATGAGGAAAAACGGATGCGCTCCTGACGCGGCTGATCGTCCCGGACGCCCTCCAGGTCATCGCCATGGTGCCGGTGAATCAAATCCACCAGCTGAAAGAAGCTGTACCGCCGCGCATTGCCCAGAACGGGTTGCAGACCGGCTACATCAGCGGCTGCTGACCTTGCTGTAACGTCCATGTATACCGTTCCTGGTTGTCTGTATTCACCACTTCCAGTTGGTGAAATGCGTTGATACTGGCATAAAGTGCGAAGAATTGGCTAAGTACGGTGCCGAACAGGTACAAATCGCCTTCCGAGGCGAAGGCCTGTTGGTCCAGCTTCATCACCGAACGAATACCCCGCACCGGCAGCCCCCGGATCATCTTGTCCACCGGGTTGGTTTCGATGGCGCTGATGCCTGCAAGTCGCTTCTGGGATACCCGCTCCGCCTGGCGATCCACCAGCGCGCGGAAGTCATACACCCGCAATACGGTGCGCAGAGCATCCACATCCAGCATCGAGAGATAGTTCAGCGACAGATTCGAAATCAGCGTCCACAGCAGGCTGCCATCAAGAGTCGGCCTCAGCGTTGCGGTGGGACGAGTGATGTTGCTGAATGACGCGAACGCTGGTGTGGTTTCCGTTGCCATACACACTTCCCCGACCGCCAGTTGCTGGGGCAGTTGCCGGTTGGTGCAGGTCAGAGTCAGGGAAATCGCTTCCTGCCGATCCATACACTCAGACTCATCACCCCGAACGAACGACATATAGTGATCAAACCCATCACCGCGCACACTGTCCCTGGCCCGAACCCGGTAATACAACGCTGTACGGCCACGATCCCGCTCAACCTCATGCTGAAAACTCTCGAAAGCCGTGTAAAGCCGACGCTCGCCACGCCCCGAACGACCTTCCAGCCAGCCTTCAACCTGTTCAATGCTGAACACCTCAAAATGATCCGGCGACCGGCTGGAGGCCAGAATCCGGTACTCGGTCTGGCGCCCGTTAAGATCAACCGGCTCACCCTCATGGGTAAACAGATTCACCGCCGGCGTGCAGTAAAGCTGCATATCCTCAGCCCGAACCCGCGCGTCCGGCGGCAGAATCCGGCTGAAATGAAAACGCAAACTGATCTCATCTGCCTGAACCGCCGGCAAATGATTCCCAAGGCCGGTGATATCCACAAACCGGAACGCCTCCGGAAAACTCAGGTATTCCTGCAAAATCCGATAACCCGGATAAGCATTCTTGGGATAAGGCAACAAAGCCTCATCACTGGCAAAACCAACCGGCTTCAATAAAGACGGCGGCAGGCTGTAAACCGAATCGCCAACAACCAGTTCCATGCGGCTGAGGTAGTGGTTCAGCCACAGATAGAGCGTTTCAGCTGTGTGATTGTCGCCTCCCAGATAAAAGCGCAGGTTATCCAGCCCCAACGCACTCAGTGGTTGATCTGTGTGAAGCGCCAGATCCACAGTCATCGACGAAACTTCCCGCGAATGTTCTGCGTGAGCATCGGCGACACTGATAGGAAACACATCCACCGCTCGACAGGTTCGAAATCTGCACTGGGTCTGACGCGTGGCATCCCCGAGCGGCCGACTCTTGATCTCGGTATGCCGCTCAACGGTCTGTCGTTCACTGATCGCATGCAACTGCGGATCAAACCGCATAATGGTGCAGCTAGGAACCGGACGAAGGTAGTTCGGCCAAAGCATATTAAGCAGTGAATGCGTTAACTCTGGAAACTCGTCTTCCACCTTTTCTCGAAGTTTACCCGTCAGGAACGCAAAGCCTTCCAATAGCCTTTCTACATCCGGATCCGTACTTTGCTCCGACAAAAATCGCGTTAATTGCGGGTGAGCCTCAGCAAACTCCCGCCCCTGCAACCGCAGAAAGCTCAACTCATCCCTGTAAAACCGATTCAACTTCATCTCAACTACACCAATGTTCGACAAGAGGGGGTGGGGATGCTTTTCTGGCGGGAAAAAAATGTCTGAGCGAAGCGAGTTGTTTTTTCCCAGAAGAAAAGCATCCCCACCCCCTCGCTCCACCATGGTCCCAGTCAGTTACATCACTCGGTAGTAACGTTTGTCATCCAGTAATAAATCTATCGTTGTTTTGTCGTCTTTTGCGCCGACGTTCAGGTAGACCGTTACCTGGAAACGCAGTTGCAATGGATCCGGCCCTTGTGGTAAGGCAACCACATCCACCCGTTTTACTCTGGGTTCATACTTCTCGATGCATTGCCGGATCGCACTGCGAATCTGGATACTCAGATCATGAGTACCCAGAGTCGCATCATTGAAATCCAGCAACCCCAGTTCCGGCACACAAGCACTGTTGCCGGGGTGGGCATTGAGCAGCCGAACCAGATGGCGTTTGATGGAGTCCACCACGTGGGTGACCTCACCCATGCTCTGCCCTGCCGGACCGGCAGCCTGCTCCAATCGCTCGAACAGACTGCCTCCCGTGTTTTGCGCGTCACTGCTGAACACGGATTAATCCTTGTCCAGACGGCCAACCAATGACAGCTCGAAGTTGGCCCCCATGTATTTGAAGTGCGGACGCACCGCCAGGGATACCTGGTACCAGCCCGGATCGCCTTCCACATCGGAAACCGTTACCTGAGCAGCGCGCAGCGGGCGGCGGCTGCGTACTTCTGCTGGCGGGTTTTCCTGGTCAGCCACGTACTGGCGAATCCAGGTGTTCAGCTCACGCTCCAGATCCTGGCGCTCTTTCCATGAGCCGATCTGCTCGCGCTGTAACACCTTGATGTAGTGGGCCAGGCGGTTGACGATCATCATGTAAGGCAGCTGGGTGCCCAACTTGTAATTGGTTTCCGCTTCCTTGCCTTCCTTGGTGTTCGGAAACTGCTTGGGCTTCTGTACGGAGTTGGCAGAGAAGAAGGCGGCGTTGTCGCTGCCTTTGCGCATAGTGAGCGAGATAAAGCCTTCGTCGGCCATCTCGTATTCGCGCCGGTCGGTGATTAGCACTTCAGTCGGAATCTTGGCCTCCAGCTGGCCGAAGGATTCGAACGTGTGGACCGGCAAATCTTCCACAGAACCACCGCTTTGCGGGCCGATAATGTTCGGGCACCAGCGGTATTTGGCAAAGCTCTCAGTCAATCGGGTAGCCAGCAGGTAAGCGGTGTTGCCCCACAGATAGTGCTCATGGTCGCCGGAAACGTCTTCCTTGTAGTTGAAGCTGCGCACCGGGTTCTCGCTGGGGTCATAGGGCACCCGCAACAGAAAGCGTGGGGACGTAAGGCCCAGGTAGCGGGCGTCTTCGGATTCACGCAGTGAACGCCACTTGGCATATTTCGGGCCTTCAAAAACAGCTTTCAGCTCCTTGATGGCCGGCAGTTCCTGGTAGCTATCCACGCCAAAGAACGACGGCGCAACAGAAGACAGGAAGGGCGCGTGGGCCATGGCACCAACAGACGATACATACTGCAACAGCTTCATGTCCGGGGTGGACGGTGTGAACGAGTAATTACCCACCACGGCACCTACGGGCTCGCCGCCAAACTGGCCATATTCCGTGGAGTAGATGTGCTGGTAGAAACCGGTCTGGGTAACGTCGGGGGCAAACTCGAAGTCTTCAAGCAGTTCGGTTTTGGTGGCGTGCAGGATATCCACTTTGATGTTTTCGCGGAAATCGGTGCGATCAACCATCAGCTTGAGGCCGCGCCAGGAGGATTCCAGTTCCTGCAGTTTTGGTGCATGCAGGATTTCATCCATCTGGGCGCTGATCTTGCGATCCAGCTCGACCACCATCTGGTCAACCAAGGCCTTATTGACAGGCTGACCTTTCTCTTCGCTTTTCAACAGGTTGGCAATAAACGTTGCGACGCCTTTGCGAGCGACATCATAGCCCTCGTCGGCCGGGGCCATACGGCTGTTGGCCATGACCTGGTCGAGCAGCGAGCCTTCCATTACGGATTCGGAGGCAGCAGATTGCTGCACAGTAGTATCAGACATACCACATCCCTTTAGTACGTGATTGATATTCAGTGGTGTGCACCGCGCTCGGGCGGCAGCTTTGTTTACTCGCTGTCGGTAGCCAGTTCCAGCTCAGACAACAGGGTTTCCCGGGCTTCGTCGTTATCCAGCAATTCCTGAAGCTTGGACCGGAACGAAGGCACATTACCCAGCGGGCCTTTCAAGGCAACAAGCGCTTCCCGCAGTTCAATGAGTTTCTTCATCTCGGGAACCTGCCGGGCGATGCTGTCGGGGGAGAAATCATCCAGAGCCTGGAATTCGAGGTTGACCGGCAGTTCGTCAGCCTGTTCTTCCAGCTGGTTGGATACGGTGGTGGATAGCGTGAGACCCGCCTCCTTCATGACAGAACGAAAGTTGTTCTTGTCGACGGAAATGGCCTTACGTTCTTCGATGGGGGTTTCTTCTGCGTGTCCCTTGAAATCACCAACAACGAACATTTTCAGCGGCAGTTCGGTTTCAGCCTGCTGATCTCCGGTAGCGGGGACATACTTGATATTGATGCGCTCTTTCGGCGCGACAGAACCGTCTTTGGACGACATGGCTTGCTCCCTGTGCAAATCATTTGCAGTTGTTCAATCCCTTGTGCGAACCATCCTGGTACGCGACGTCAAAACTGTACACATGTGGCCAGGGTTTCTCAAGCAAAAACTGGCCAGCAATCCGTCAACTTGTGAGCATGGGCAAACTTTTGCCAAATCGCCACGGCTGTGCCCTGTGAGCCACAGCAACCGGAGAATCGGTCAATGACTGCAGGCAGCGCCGTGGCTATACTCTTGCAAGCGATTGCGGAATATCACTGCAAGATCCCAAAAACCAAGGAGGAAATTGATATGAGCGACCTGAAAGCCAGGTTCGATGAGGCGGTAAACTATATCCAGAATGCAGAAGGTGATTTCAAACCTTCCAACGAGATGAAGCTGGAGTTTTACGCTCTGTACAAGCAGGCAACCGCAGGCGATGTGTCCGGCAAGCGCCCGGGCATGATGGATTTTGTGGGCCGCGCCAAATACGACGCCTGGGAACAGTGCAAAGGCATGTCCAAAGACGACGCCATGCAGAAATACATCGACAAGCTCGAAGCCCTCAAGTAATAAGCTACCCTGCATTCTGATCCCGGCAAAGAACCCCGTCGGGATCGCACTCCTGATTGAGAGCCCCTGTTGATCCGGAGCCTCGGTCAGCGGTCGGTCATATTCACATTGAGTGCGTCGTAAGTGCGGTTTTCCGGCGGGCGGATCACATAATTGTTACTGTGCGTCTGTCCGGGAATGGACTTGGGTGTGCTGAAGCGAAACTCTACCGGTATTTCCGAACGCCCGAGGTCTGTCCGGCCGTCGCCCGGCTGCAGCGCCAAGGGGTCCAGATAAAAGTCATCGTTGCCCGCCGGCTGCACTGGAACACCCTCGGCTGGAGCCGCCAAGCCACCTTCAATTACCGTATCAGACAGGACGTCTTCGGCAATGGAGCGGAAGCGGATGGTTTCCAGCGTTGAACGTTGTTCCACCCCGAATACCAGACTGTCGCCAGGGTTGGTCTGCGCGCTTGCCGATCCTGCTACCATGATCAGGAAAGCCGCCGGGGTAATCCGGAGGCGTATCAATTCAGATGATCTGGCAATACGATGCAAGATATTCATGGACTTAACCCTGACCTGCGACACGCTTTCTCCGAAAGCTGTCAATTTTTGATTAGTTTATCCCCAAGCCAGTCGTATTTCTCAGTTGATTGACCGTTTTGTGACAACTTTCACTAGTGCGAGCCATCGAATCCTGGAATTCGCATACCATGCAACACAGGAGCAGCCTTGAAGACACCGCTTATCACCCGACAGGGCTACGACGACCTGCAGAAAGAACTCGATGAACTCTGGCGATTCGAGCGCCCGGAGATCACGAAAAAGGTCACCTGGGCTGCCAGCCTGGGTGATCGCAGTGAGAACGCAGACTACCAGTACAACAAAAAGCGGCTCCGGGAAATCGACCGACGGGTTCGGTATCTGAGGCGTTGTCTGGAAAACCTGAAGGTGGTTGATCAACGCCCGGAGCAAGAGGGGAAGATTTTTTTCGGTGCCTGGGTAGAAATCGAAAACGATGACGGCAAAATCCTGAAGTTCAGAATCGTAGGCTACGACGAGATTTTCAACCGCACCGATTATATTTCCATCGATTCCCCGATGGCGCGCGCCCTGCTGAAAAAGGAAGTGGGCGACGAAGCCGAGGTGAGAACCGAAGCGGGGACAACCATCTGGTATATCAATACCATTGAATACCAGGCATAAAAAAACCCCGTAAGAACGGGGTAAGGCTAGCGCTGTGCTGGAGGAAGAAACAAGCGGCTATTGGTGCTTGCCTCTATCTACAATACCCATTCTCCACACCCGGTATTACCGCGCCCTTACCGATGAATTACCTTTTGGTCAGGGTAAGCCGGGCGGCCCAGGCTGGAAATTAGGTTGTACACTCTAGGGAACGCCGATAATTTTCATGTATCAATTTTTTTATACGCTTCCAGCTACGGAGATAGCAGCATGAACACACAGAAGCTCTTGAATATGGCCCTTGAAGGCGTCGACGTTTTGGGCTTTCGCCTCGATCAGATGGGTATTACCGGAAAGGTTAATCGCCACAATATTGCAGCTTTCCTGATGTCAGAGCAGAAGCATCTCGAAGGGGAGTGGGACAGCATTCAGGTTCGTCTCAACCTTCGCCGTTCACAGTTTGAGCGCATGACTCAGCAGATTGAAACCCGCACAGATGCATTGATCGCTCCGGTGATGTCACAGGTCAACCGGCTCCGCCCGAGCCACTAAAACTTCAGGCTCGACTGGTTTGGGCTGAGGCAGAAATGTCGTTGTCGGCCGAACCTGCAGCCTGCTCCGCCTGAGTCGCTCTGATGCGCTTGCGTATTCCGGTAAACGCCGGCATACGCACGGCTACCGTCAGGCCGGGCGGCACCTCGTCGGGATAGGTATCACTAAGCACAATCCGGCTCTGGTGAATCTCTGCAACGGCACTCACCAAACTGAGGCCCAAGCCGTTGCCTGGCAATGAGCGGCTCTTGCCAACGCGGTAGAAACGCTGGAATACCTGATCTTTTTCATCGTCAGGTATGCCAATACCGCTGTCCCTGACTTCGAAAACGGCCTCCTCACCTTCTTTCCGCACCGCCACACCAATCGTGCCGTGCTCGGGCGTGTACTTGATAGCGTTATCAATCAGGTTGCTGATCATCTGGAAGAGCAAGTCCCGGTCGCCTTCAATGATGACTCCCGCTTCCAGAGACTGCTCAAACGTCTGATCTTTGTCTTCAGACAGCGCCTCATAAAGCTCACAGGCATCGGATACCAGCTCATCGAGGGCAACCTGCTTCATATCAGAAGAATTGCCTTTGGTTTCCAGGCGCGCGATACGCAACAAAGCATTAAAGGTCGCCAGCAACTGATCCGCTTCCGCAACGGCACGGCCGGCTTGCTCTCGAGCCTCGTCGTTATCGACGGACATCAGGGTGTTTTCAAGCTGGTTGCGCAGTCGCGTGAGGGGTGTACGCAGGTCATGGGCGATGCTGTCAGACACGTGCCGGATACCTTCCATCAGGTAAACAATCCGGTCCAGCATCTGGTTCAGGTTTTCCGCGAGCTGATCAAAATCGTCCTCTGTACCGCGAGTCGGAATGCGGAGGGAGAGGTGTCCGTTCATGATTCGCCGTGAGGTGTTGTTAATGATTTCGATCCGGCGCGTTGTGCTTCGGCTCATCAGAAAGCCGCCAAGTAACGCCAATGCAAGGGTGATTCCCATCCCCCAATTGATCGCGGTTTCAATAACCCTTTTCAGGTTGGTGAGCTCGTCAACGTCCCGACCAACCAGTAACCGCAGCCCGCCCTGAACCTCAAAAATACGGGCACGGGCCAAGCGTTCCGATCCTGTCCACCCAACAGCCGAGCTAAGCGTAAAATTGATCCAGCCGCTTTCCGAGCGAGAGCCATCCGGCCAGGTCTCTATGTTGCCAGCGAGTTTGAGAAAGTCTTCGGTAGTCAGCAGATAAATGGTTTTTGCATTGGGATCGCGGGCGACCCGCTCACGGATGATCGTGATCAGGCCACTGACACCCCGCCCCCGGTATTGCTCCGCCAACCCGGCGATTTCCGCCTCGATCGTCTCATCGGTCTGTGCGGTCATGAAGCCCGCTGTACGCCAGTATATAAAAGCCAGTAACAAAAATACCGAGGTGGCAAACACCACCATGTACAGCAGGGCAAGCTGGAAGGACGATGTCCTGAGCTGGCTAAGCAGTTTCACGTAGCATGTACCCTGCACCACGAATGGTTTGCAGTAGGGGCGTCTCGAATTCCTTATCGATCTTTGCCCGTAGACGGCTGATGTGCACGTCTATCACGTTGGTCTGGGGATCAAAATGATAGTCCCAGACCTTCTCCAGCAGCATGGTCCGGGTGACCACCTGGCCGGCATTGCGCATCAGATATTCCAGCAACCGGAACTCCCGGGGCTGAACATCAATATTCTGACCCGAGCGCTTTACCGTCCGGGCAAGCAGATCCATTTCCAGATCGGCCACCCGCAGCACGGTTTCGGTTTCCGCAGACTGACGGTTCCGACGTACCAGCGACTCAATCCGCGCAAGAAGCTCGGTGAAAGAGAAAGGCTTGGTCAGATAATCGTCGCCGCCGCCCCGCAGGCCTTCAACGCGATCGTCGACATCACCCAAGGCGCTGAGGATCAGCACAGGCACCTGATTCCCAGTGGCACGAACCGTCTTGATGATCGAGAGACCATCCATGCCTGGAAGCATGCGGTCAACAATCATGATGTCGTATTCTTCACTGGCGGCCATCATCATGCCGTCTTTGCCGTCGGCAGCGTGATCTACCACGAAGTCTGATTCCTTCAGCCCTTTAACAAGATAATTTGCTACGTCCTGATCGTCTTCGATTACCAGCGCTTTCACCGGATCCCCTCCTGATAGCGGATTACATTAACAACAGAGTACGAATAACTCGGGACACCGGCCAGTTACGATCTTGTAAGAGGGTGTCGCCAATGGCGACGGTCAGTTTTATGCAGGCAGCCAATGAAGGCTTTCTGCAGTCGTACCCGAGGGCTGATATTCCGCGCTTACCCAGCCGTCATAATCCATTTTATCTATCGCTGAGAAAACATTCGAAAAGTTAATCTCCCCTGTTCCCGGCTCATGCCGCCCCGGGTTATCCGCAAACTGAATGTGACCGATCCATGGCAACAGACACTCCATGGAACGTACGAGATCGCCATGCATGATCTGCATGTGATAGATGTCGTACTGCAAGCGCAGATTATCGGCATCAATTTCCTCGATCAGCGCAATGACCTTACCGGATGTGTCGAGGAAGAATCTGGGCATATCGACTCGCGAATTGATGGCTTCCAGGCACAATGTAATGCCCTCATCCGCCAGCTTTTCAGCCGCCCACGCAATATTGGCCACCAGCGTCTGCCAAGCCGTGTCTTCATCCAGTTCCACGGGTTTAAGCCCGGCCAGGCAATTCAGCTGCGTGCAACCCAGCTCCCGGGCGTACTCGATGGCCTGATTCACTCCGGCGCGGAACTCATCAACCCGGTCAGGCAGGCAGGCAATACCACGCTCACCGGCATCCCAATCACCCGGGGGCAGATTGAACAGAACCTGAGTAAGGCCATTGTCTTTCAGAGCACTACTGAGCACTTCTTTGGGCCAATCGTAGGGGAAAAGATACTCAACCCCGGTAAACCCTGCCTCAGCAGCTTTGGCAAAACGCTCGGTAAACGGCACTTCGGTAAACAGCATCGACAGATTGGCAGCAAAACGCGGCATGGCCAATTACTCCTTGGGGCCCGGGCCAGTGGCACCAAGGCGGGTTCCGTTAATATGCTCCAACTCCAGCAACAAACCGCTGTGATCAGCATCACTGTGACCATTAGCGACCAAAGACAGATATTCATTATGCACCTGTTGCGACAGTGGCAGCGTTAGCCCCTCTGCCCGAGCCTCATCCAGAATCATACGCAGGTCCTTCAGCTGAATTCGGGCAGGCGCGCCAGGTGCAAAATCCCGGTCAATCATGCGCTGACCGTGCAACTCCAGAATCCGGCTGCCGGCAAAGCCACCCATGAGTGCCTCACGCACTGCCGCCGGATCAGCTCCGCCCCTGGCGGCCAGCAACAGGGCCTCAGACACCGCCCCAATGGTAATCCCGACAATCGCCTGATTAGCCAACTTGGCAAGCTGCCCGGCTCCCACAGGGCCGATCCGCGTGCACTTGCCGAGCACATCAAACACCGGTCGAGCCCGAGACACATCTTCCTCCGAGCCTCCTGCCATAATGCTCAAGCGTGCTTCCTGAGCTCCCAGCGTGCCTCCCGACACCGGCGCATCCACGTAACCTACACCTTTTTCAGCCGCAAGAGCAGCGTGACGTCGAGCTACCGACGGCTGAATGGAGCTCATATCAATCACCAGAGCGCCCGGCTTCACAGCTTCCATCGCCCCGTTTGCAACCAGCACCTGTTCAACCACATCGCTGTTTTCAAGCATGGTGATAATGACATCAGCTGTTCGCACAGCCTCCGCCGGGGTGCTGGCGATCGTTGCCTCACTGGAAAACGGTTCGCACTTGCTGGTTGTGCGATTCCACAGGGTCATTGGAAAACCTGCGTCCAGCAGATTGCGGGTCATCGGAGCACCCATTAAACCAATGCCAACAAATGTGATTTGGGGAGGTTTGTTTGTCATAGTTAGTGGGCCTCAACTGTGCAGCGGGAAGAAGTAATTGGACAGGCCCTTCCAAAACCGTGCGGAGCCATGGATGGCGGAGCCGAGCGTACAGGGACGTATTCACAGCGTGTTTTGGAAGGGCCTGTCCAATTACTTCCTGCACCAAACTATAAGACACCGACGGCACAAACAAAAACGCCACCAACCTGAACGGTGGTGGCGTTTAAAAAACACTTGAGCGTGAACTACAAGATCAGGCAGCTTCAACCATTTGCAACCGGATCTTCTTCATCGCATTCTTCTCAAGCTGGCGAATGCGCTCAGCGGAGATGCCGTACTTGTCAGCCAACTGGTGAAGCGTTGCCTTGCTTTCAGATAACCAGCGCTCACGCAGGATATCCTGACTGCGCTCATCAAGCATTTCCAACGCTTCCATCAAGCGCCCGTTGGAATCCTCAGTCCAGTCTGAATTTTCAAGTTGGACAGCCGGATCGCTGCGACGATCTTCGAGATAATATGCCGGTGCCTTATAAGCGCTGTCTTCGTCATCATCCATGGGGCCATCGAATGCGGTGTCGTGGGAAGACAACCGGCCTTCCATTTCCCGCACGACTCTTGGCTCAACACCCAGATCTTCAGCTACTGCGTGCAGCTCATCGTGGCTCAACCAGGCCAGCTTTTTCTTCTGACTGCGCAGATTGAAAAACAGTTTGCGCTGGGACTTGGTGGTGGCCACTTTCACAATGCGCCAGTTGCGCAGAATGAACTCGTGAATTTCTGCTTTGATCCAGTGCACAGCAAAGGAAACCAACCGGACACCGTATTCCGGATTGAAACGTTTAACGGCCTTCATCAGGCCCACGTTGCCTTCCTGAATCAGGTCTGCCTGTGCCAGGCCATAGCCTGAATAGCTACGGGCAATGTGAATAACAAAACGCAGGTGAGACAACACCATCTGACGGGCCGCGTCTACGTCTTCGTCGTAGTGGAGACGCTCAGCCAGTTCCCGCTCTTCATCCACGGTAAGTACCGGGATGCGGCTCGCGGCCTGGATGTAAGCCTCGAGATTGGCGCCCGGAACCAGTCTTTCAATGAGCTGTAAGCTCGTACCCATGCTTTAACCTCCGAACCTGACGACCGCATAATATATACGAATAAAAGTTGGACCGCCACGAACCTTAAAAGTTCCCGAATTCTCCAATAATACGTTTCAAATCAACAAAATGGAAAACTCACCCTGACTTTACCTAGCTACGAACCTAACCCGCAACACGCTTTGGTGACAATACGGTGTTACCGCAATCCGGATCATTAGCCACCGGCAATTTCGCCCGGCTCAATATCACTCAGATGGCGTTTTACCGCAACCCAGGCGCCGAGCCAGCCTAGCAGCATCGCCGCAATAATCAATGCAAGCGCACCGTCAAGACTCAGGCCATTGAGTGAGAAATCACTGCGATACAGCCCGGCAAGACGCTCAACAGGCCCGCTTAGCCACCACAACGAAAGTTGTAGCAATATCCAGGCAACAACACCACCACCCAACCCAAACCAGGCGCCGGTGTACAAAAACGGCCGACGTACAAAGCCATCGGTACCACCAACCAGCTTGGCCACCAGAATCTCATCTCGACGACTTTCGATAGACAATCTAACGGTATTGCCGATTACCAGCACCACGGCCACAGCCAGCAAGATGGCAAGTGCCCATACGGCACGCGCAAGCAACTCTGTCATGGCATTGAGGCGCTGCAGCCAGCCAAGATCCACCTGAACCCGCTCTACCGAGTCCATACCTTCAATAAAGGTGACCAGCGCTGCGACACCATCTGCAGACCGGGCATTCTCCTCAGGCGTGATCAACAGCGTATGGGGCAAAGGATTTTCTTCCAGATAATCCAGCGCGTCATCAAGCCCCGACGATGCCCGGAACTCTGCCAGCGCCCGGTCCCGGTCTACCAGCTCCAGCTCTGCCACGCGGCCGTCTGACTCGATTTCGCTGGCCAGCTTTCGGGTCGTCTCAAGACTGACATCCAGATCCATATAGGCGGTCACACGGGCACTGCTTTCCCACCCGGCGCTCACGCCTTGCAAACTGGTTAACAACAGCAGGAGCGCGACTGGCAAAGCCAGAGCAACGCCCATAACAGCCCAGGTCATCAGGCTTGCCACCGGCGTTCGCCACAGCCGGCCTGCGCTGTCGCGGGCTACTTTCCGGTGGTGCATGAAATAAGATTCTGCCTGCTCTCGCCAAGGCGACCGGGATACTTTCGCACCCCGTGCAGGATCCGGTTTACGAGATCTGGATGAGGGGTCAGCGGCCACTTGAACCTCCCTGTAACGGCGCACCGCCGGCAATCAGATTGCCATGATCCAGAGTCAGCGTGCGCCGGCCCATTTCGTTGATCAGCGCGAGATCGTGGCTGGCAATCAGCACGGTCACACCTACCTGGCTGAACTGGGCAAACAGGTTCATGATATCGGCAGACAGCTTCGGGTCGAGGTTACCCGTAGGCTCATCCGCCAGCAGCAGGGGTGGCTTGTTGACCACCGCACGGGCGATACCCACTCGCTGCTGCTCACCACCGGAGAGCTGCAAAGGATTCATTTTTTCCTTGCTGAGCAAGCCGACCTTGTCCAGCGCCGCTCGCACCCGCCGGCCCATGTCACGGGGAGAGGCGCCCATCACTTCCAGCGGCATGGCAACGTTATCAAACACGGTGCGATCGAAAAGCAGCTGGTGATTCTGGAACACTACGCCAATATGCCTGCGAATATAGGGGATTTGTCGCCTCGGCAGACGATTGAGCACCTGGCCGCCCACGACAACTTCGCCAGCACTGGGTCGCTCCATGACCATAAGGAGTTTCAGCAAAGTACTTTTGCCGGCCCCGGAGTGCCCTGTCAGAAACGCCAGTTCTCCGCGATCCAGGTGAAAATTCACCTGGCGCAGTGCGGTATGGTCACTGTCATACCGCTTGGTAACCTGACGAAATTCGATCATGGCGGGCTACTGCTCCAAAAAACCGGATTATTCAGCAAACAGGGCGTCTACAAACGTTTCCGCATCGAAGCTGCGCAGGTCGTCAACCTGCTCGCCAACGCCGATAAAACGAATGGGAAGCTGCAACTGGCGGGCGATGGCGAACACGATACCGCCTTTGGCAGTGCCGTCCAGTTTCGTTAAGGTAATACCGCTCACGCCAACCGCTTTCTGGAATACCTGAGCCTGGCTCAGGGCGTTTTGCCCGGTGCCGGCGTCCAGCACCAACATCACTTCATGGGGCGCAGAGTCGTCCAGCTTTTTCATAACACGGACGACCTTTTCCAGCTCACCCATCAGGTTGTCCTTGTTTTGCAGTCGGCCTGCCGTATCGGCAATCACCACGTCCACACCACGGGACTTGCCCGACTGGATCGCATCAAAGATCACCGATGCGCTGTCTGCACCTGTGTGCTGAGCAACCACTGGAACGTTGTTGCGCTCCCCCCATACCTGCAACTGTTCCACAGCAGCCGCGCGGAACGTGTCACCGGCCGCCAACATGACGGACTTGCCTTCGCCCTGGAACTTCTTGGTGAGCTTGCCGATGGTGGTGGTCTTGCCAACACCATTTACGCCGACCATCAGGATGACATAGGGCTTTTTCGTTGAATCAATCGTCAGCGGTTTGGTGACGTCCTTGAGCAGGCCATGCAGTTCGTCACGCAAGGCCTTGCGCAACGCCTCGCCATCCTTGAGCTGATTGCGTTGGAGTTTGTCGGTAAGAGACTCAATGATTTCCGAGGTTGCGGTAACACCCACATCTGCCATCAGCAACGTAGTTTCGATTTCTTCCAGCAGCTCTTCGTCAATTTTCTTGCCGGCGGAGAACATGTCCGTCAAACCGCCGGTCAGGCTTGCACGGGTTTTACCCAAGCCTTGTTTGATACGCTCAAACACACTGACCGAAGGCGCAGATTCCGGAACCTTTGCTGGTTCTGGCACAGCATCCGGCTCAGCGCCTGCCGGTACTTCCGCAGTTTCCTCGGGTACGGACTCGGGAACCGCTTCTGCGGCTTTCTTCTCAACCGGTACCTCAGGCGCAGGGCCTTTTACAGCCTCCGGCTTGCGCTGAGGAACAGGTTTGGGTCGCGGCACGCGGCGGCGGTTGCTGGCAATATCCAGCACGAACACGAGCACAAGAAGGGCCAGAAGGCCGACGGAAATCCACTCTGCCATCATAAAGTCATACCATCAGTCTGAATGGGCGGGACGAATAAAGCGCACATTCTAGCAGACTGTCCCGGGGAAGTGAGGATCCCGTGGATTATCACGGGGGGCCGGGTTTCCGCTAACATATACCCCACACAAGTGACCGCGACCCACATCCAGAGCCAACGACATGACGCCCAGAAAGTCCACAGGCCCGCGCCTGTCAAACAAGCCTTCCAAGGGAGCGACCAAAGGTCAAAGCCGAAATCAGAGCTCTGCAGGGGAGTTGCGCATTATCGGTGGTGACTGGCGTAGTCGAAAACTTCGCTTTCCTGACGCTGGGGGTGTGCGCCCAACGCCTGCCCGCACACGGGAAACTCTTTTTAACTGGCTTTCATTTCATATCGCGGGGAGTAGCTGCCTGGACCTGTTTGCCGGCTCCGGCGCGCTAGGTCTGGAGGCACTTTCCAGGGGAGCTGCCAGAGCAACTCTGGTTGATAGTAGTGCGCCGCTGGCAACAGCACTGCGGGACAACCTGCGGCTGCTGGGCTCAGAGTCGGGCACCGTGTCATGCACCAGTGTCGACACCTATCTCAGCCAGCCAGCGCAGCAACCGTTCGATATTGTCTTCATGGACCCGCCGTTCAGGAAGAGTTGGCTGACCACCCTGCTCCCACTGATTGATGTTCATGGCTGGATAAAACCCGGTGGCTGGGTCTATGTGGAGCACGAAAGCGACCTCCCGGCACCGATTGCACCCGCCAGTTGGCAGCTACACCGTCAGAAAACCGCGGGCCAGGTCACTTACTGTTTATTCCGGGTAGCTCAAGCAGCCGGGCGCAACGAGTAAGCCCGCAAATGGGCTGCAAAGTCTTCCAGATACCGTATGCCACTGGCCTCTGCTTCTTTGCACCACTCCATCAATGCCTGCAATTTATCCTGGGGCTTGAGCCCACGCTGGCGCCAGAGAGCCTGTAACTCGTTGCTCTTCTCGTAGATCTGGCGCAAAACAGCGTTGCTCTCCAGAACGGACTCCAACGTCTCTTTTTCCCGGGGCTTTATCAGCGTTACTTCCCGCGACAAAAGCTGCTTGAGTTTGCGATACCGGGGGCGGATCTCATCATCCATGAGGCTCTTTTGCTGACGCAAAACCGGCTCCGTCACCCGCTTGCGGTACTGGCGCATAATATCGAAGCGGTTATTGGCAATGGCCTGTACGGTTTCCACATCCATGTCCTGCTTGCCAGGCACATAGTGGGCGATCGGGCGATACCCTTTGGGTTTGGCAAGACCGAACAACTGAAACAGGCGGATGTAGCCCCAGCCGATGTCCACTTCGTACCAGCGACGCGAGAGCTTGGATGAATTCGGATAGGTATGGTGGTTGTTGTGCAGTTCTTCCCCACCAATAATAAGCCCCAGCGGAGAAATATTGCGGGCGTTATCTGCGCACTCAAAATTACGGTAGCCCACCCAGTGACCAACTCCGTTCACAACGCCGGCAGCCCAGAAGGGAATCCACGCCATCTGAACAGCCCATATCCAGATACCATGAACACCAAAAAGCGCCAGATTGATCACTGCCATCAGCATAATGCCCAGCATTCTGTAGCGGCTGTACAGGTTGCGCTCAACCCAGTCTTCCGGAGTGCGCTGACCGTACCGCTCAAGATTCTCCGGCGTTGCTGCTGAAGCATAGAGTTCGGCGCCTTCAAACAGCACTTTCTTTATTCCCAGTACCACCGGGCTGTGGGGATCCTCTGCGGTCTCGCACTTGGCGTGATGCTTGCGGTGGATCGCGGTCCATTCTTTGGTATTCTGCGCTGTGGTCAGCCATAACCAGAAGCGGAAAAAGTGCTTCAGTACAGGGTGCAGATCCAGTGAGTTGTGAGCCGAATGACGGTGCAAGTAGAGCGTTACACTGATAATCGTGACGTGGGTCATGCCCAGAACAACCAGAATGAGCTGCATCACTGACAGGTCAAGAAGACCGTTTAACCACATAGTTATTCCTCAAATCAAAATCCAAGGCGACCGAAAAAGCGCCACTCGTTGTACTTTAGCGTACAGGTGTTAGCCAGAACAACAGCCTTTGAAGGCAAATTTGTTACGCTTGAGGCCTGCTGAACACAAAGCCTCTATTTAACTGACCGGAGACCGGCTGCGTGCCCGAATTACCCGAAGTTGAAACAACACGGCGCGGCATTGCGCCCCACTGCGAAGGACAAACCATCGCCCGGATCAAAGTTCGCAATGGCAGCCTGCGCTGGCCAGTGCCCAACGATCTTGCCGCACAAATGGAAGGCCAGATTATCCGCACGGTGGACCGGCGAGCAAAATACCTGTTTCTGAATCTGGACCATGGAACAGCCATCATTCATCTGGGTATGTCCGGTAGCCTTCGCATAATCACCGACAATACGCCGGCATTAATACACGATCACATCGATCTTGTGCTGCACTCCGGTGTTATTTTGCGCTTTAACGATCCGCGGCGGTTTGGCTGCTGGTTATGGTCTGATTCTGCAGCGGCACACCCGCTGATTGCCAACCTCGGGCCGGAGCCATTGTCACCAGAGTTCAACGGGCGGATGCTGTTCCACTTGTCCCGAAGCAAAAACACGCCGGTAAAAGCCTTCATCATGGACAGCCATGTGGTTGTCGGTGTAGGGAACATCTATGCCAACGAGGCGCTGTTCAAAGCCGGCATTCATCCGCGACGCAAAGCCGGCCGCATAAGCCTGGACCGTTACCAGCGCCTGGCAGAGGCTATCCGGGAAACCCTGAGCGCTGCGATTCTGATGGGCGGCACTACCCTGAGAGACTTCGTCAACAGCGACGGCAAGCCAGGCTATTTTGCCCAGTCCCTTCTGGTGTATGGGCGGGCCGGAAATCCGTGTTCCGAATGCGAAACGCCGTTGAAAGAAATCCGTATGAGTGGCCGATCCACGGTTTACTGCACCCGCTGTCAACGTTAGGCCGAAGTAACCCTCTGCCTGAACCGCTCGGGACTGCACAATTTGCAACGAAAATTCGTTTGAAAATGCGCAAATATGATTCATAGTTAACAGAGGATTAATGCCCGATTGTTACAATAAGGTTCGATCTGCCCGATACGAATCCAACACTGGAATATACAGCCCAGTAGCAACGGGACCCAAAAGTTCAGGAGACAGACTAATGACTTGCAATATTTCACGCACCCTTATGGCCACTGTGGCGGCCTGCCTGCTGGCTTTCTCGTCCGTAGGCCATGCCCGCGCCGTTGACGAAAGCCCGTCTGCACTGGCTATGACAGGTGATGCGGTATTCGTACGCCCTGTGCTGCTGGCCACTACCATCGTGGGGAGCGTTGTCTACCTGGTATCTCTGCCGTTCTCGCTGCTCGGTGGCAACGCTGAAGAAGCAGGAGAAGTTCTGGTCGTAGGCCCTGCGAAAGCAACCTTTGTACGCTGCCTTGGCTGCACCACCTCCGGTCGGAAATCAGCGACGGTTGAACAGACCGGCAACTGATCCCGGCCTGCAACCCCACCTTTCTATGACATCAGTATCATTCCGGCTTGTCTCAGGCCGGGAACTGCGGCAGCCTGACGAAAATTCTTCAGGCTGTTTTTGTTTATGATTAACTGGGCTTCCCTGGAAACCGTGTTCCTCGATATGGATGGAACACTGCTCGACCTGCACTTCGATAACCACTTCTGGCTGGAACACCTGCCCCGGCGCTATGCCGAGCAATACGACCTGCACCCGGCTGAAGCCAGAGACCAGCTGGTCAACATGATCATGGCCGAAAGAGGCACGCTCAACTGGTATTGCACCGATTACTGGAGTGATCGCCTCGCCATGGACATCACAAACCTTAAGTCCGAAGTCGGCGACCGGATTGGCTATCGCCCTCATGTTGCCAATTTCCTTCAGGCGCTCAAGAGTACCGGGCTGCAATCCGTCATCGTAACCAACTGCCACCCCGATCCTCTGGAACTTAAACTCCAGCGCACGGGCCTGGATAGCTTCGTAGATGGCATTGTCTCCAGCCACCAACTGGGCAGACCCAAAGAAGACATCACATTCTGGAAGGATCTGCAGCAACTGGCGCCCTACCGAGCCGACGCCACCTTGATGGTGGATGACAGTTTCCCGGTACTGGAAAGCGCCCGTTCTGCCGGTATCGCCCAGTGTCTGGGCATTCTGGCGCCTGATAGCAAGCAAGCTGCCCGGGAAACCCACCCGGAAATACCTTGCGTACATCACTTCGATGAAATTCTGGCAGAGATTCACCAGCAACGGCCCCTGCCATCTGCTGGCTGAGAGCGCTATAATCCGGGCATACGCCCATCAGGTGAGGAGACATGGCGGCATCCACTTCGGACGATCAACGGGTAAGGCTCGACAAATGGCTCTGGGCTGCGCGCTTCTACAAGACGCGCACCTTGGCCAAAGAAGCGGTTGAGGGCGGCAAGGTTCACTATAACAGCCAGCGCTGCAAACCCGGCCGACTGGTGGAGCCGGGCGCCACGCTCACGTTACGGCTCGGCATGCTGGAAAAAGTCGTCGTCGTAGACGATGTAAGCGAGCGCAGGCGCGGTGCCCCCGAAGCACAAAAGCTCTATCACGAAACCGAAGACAGCGTGAAAAAGCGGGAAGACCTCTCGTGGCAGCGCAAGACCATGCAAGCCGCTCAAATGCCACCAGCCAGGCGACCCTCCAAAAAGGATCGCCGCAATATTCAACGATTCCGTGATCAAAATGGCATCTGAGCCAACACCGCGCTGCCACTTTTTTTGTCACCCGTCGTTTCACGCACCGATTCAGACACCCAGTTTTCAGGAGAATCACCATGGCATCCCGCGACCAGTTTCAGCGTTTTATATTTGAGCACAGCCAGGTGCGCGGAGCCTGGGTAAAGCTTGACGAGAGCTACCAGGAAATTACCAGCCAGGCGCCCTACCCCGAATCCATTCGCGGCCTGCTTGGCGAAGCGCTTGTAGCCAGCATTGTGATGAGCAGCAGCCTGAAGTTTGAAGGCACCTTGTCCATTCAGGCCCAGGGCGAGGGCCCATTGCGAACGCTGATGGCGGAATGCAGCCATGACCGGAAAATCCGAGGGCTGGCGCGATTTGACGAGCACGCAGTCAGCGAAGAAAGCTTCCACGACTTGTTAGGCGATGGGCGCATGGCTATTACCATTACGCCACAGCAAGGCAGTCGCTATCAGGGCGTTGTTCCCCGTGAGCGTGACAGCCTCGCAGGGTGTATTGAGGAGTACTTTGAGCGCTCAGAGCAGATTCCGACCAGTCTATTCCTGTTTTCCAGTGAGCACGGGGCCGCCGGACTCATGCTTCAGCGCCTGCCCGGAGCCACAGAAAAAGACGACGAGCTTTGGGAGCGGGTCAACCATCTTGCCCGAACCGTGAAAGCGGATGAGCTCCTGGAACTGGACAGCGAAACCCTGCTGCATCGGCTGTTCCATGAGGAAACCGTAAGGCTTTTTGATGCCGAAGCCGTCGCTTTTCACTGCAGCTGTTCCGAAGAGAGAACGCTCAGTGCGCTTGAGGCCATTGGCAAAGAGGAATGCTACAGCATATTGGAAGAACAGGGCGCCATCGACATGGACTGCCAGTTCTGCCACGCGCACTATCGCTTCGACAGGAATGATATTGATCATCTTTTCACTGGCCATACGCTACACTAGAAATGGTTTCGAATTCGCTCGGAAGCCAGCAATCACGCGGCTTCTGGAGCAGTCGTTTTTTACCGGCGCCTCTGGCATAATAGCGCGCCTGAACTGATTCGATTGTTCAGTTTTCCGCCAATTTCCGGGGGCGGCCTGAGCAATCACCAAGACATCCCGAGGGCGAGGTCGAAGTGAGCAACACTTATAATGATCTGAGTACAGCACAGCTGGTTGAGCAGGCACTGGCACGTGGCGAAGGCGAGCTGGCTTCCAATGGCTCACTGGTCGTGAAAACCGGTCATCGCACCGGCCGATCCCCTATGGATCGCTACATTGTGGAAGAGCCGAGCACGTCTGACGACATCCACTGGGGGCCGATTAACCGCCCGTTTGAGGCCGATAAATTCGACGCTTTGTGGGATCGTGTAGAAGCCTACATTGCTGAAAAAGACAGCTTTGTTTCGCTGGTTCACGTCGGTTCCGATCCCGAACACTACCTACCGGTCAAAATGACCACCGAGACCGCCTGGCAAAACCTGTTTGGCCGCAACCTGTTCATTCGCCCGGAAAACTACAATCAGGCTGACAAACAGGAATGGCAGATTCTGAACGCTGCCAATTTTGAATGTGTGCCAGAGCGCGACGGCACCAACAGCAACGGATGTGTGATTATTAACTTTGCCCGTCGCAAAGTACTTCTGGCCGGCATGCATTACGCCGGCGAGATGAAAAAAGCCATGTTCTCCGTGCAGAACTTCCTGCTGCCGGAAAAAGACGTACTTCCGATGCACTGCTCAGCTAACGTGGGCGAAGATGGCGAGACCTGCCTTTTCTTTGGCCTCTCCGGCACCGGCAAAACCACACTCTCCGCTGATCCGCACCGCTTCCTGATTGGTGATGACGAGCACGGTTGGGGCCCAGGCACTGTCTTCAACATCGAAGGTGGCTGTTACGCCAAGTGCATCGACCTGAGCAAGAAGAACGAACCGATTATCTGGGACGCTATTCGTTTCGGCGCTATCGTTGAAAACGTAACCATTGATCCGGAGACCCGCGAGCCGGATTACAACGACGTATCCCTGACCGAAAACTCCCGATGCGCCTATCCGCTTGAGCACGTGGAAAAACGTGTGCTTGAGAACCGTGCCGGCGAGCCATCCCACATCGTTTTCCTGACTTGCGATATGACCGGCGTACTGCCGCCCGTGTCGATTCTGAGCCGTGAAGGCGCGGCTTACCACTTCCTTAGCGGCTACACCGCGTTGGTTGGCTCCACTGAGATGGGCTCATCCTCCAAACTGAAGTCCACGTTCTCTACCTGCTTTGGCGCCCCCTTCTTCCCGCGTCCAGCGGGCGTTTACGCTGAACTGCTTATGAAGCGTATCGACGAGTACGGCAGCAAGGTCTTCCTGGTCAACACCGGCTGGACCGGTGGTCCACACGGCGAAGGTACTCGTTTCAGTATCCCGACGACTCGGGCGATTATCAGTGCAATTCAGAACGGCGATCTGGACGATGTGGAAACCGAGCACCTGGCAGCTCTGAACGTAGATGTTCCCAAGCATATTCCTGGTGTAGACGCCGGGCTGCTGAACCCGCGCAAAACATGGGCCAGCGCTGACCACTACGACGAGAAAGCCAAAGAGCTGATCAGTCAGTTCGTCGAGAACTTCAAGAAATTTGACGTCTCCGACGCAATAGTAGAGGCCGGCCCGAAACTCTGAGCCTGCCTTCTATAAAAAAGCGCCCTGCGAAAGCACGGCGCTTTTTTTGTACCCGAATCAACACCTTCCTCATTCCACCGGGAGCAGAGCCCACCAAACCTTGTCACCTGATTGATCGCCCGCTGTTGGTTTTACGACTATGCTTATTCAGAAACCGCCCGCACGTTGCACCCAGCGGCGTATTTCAGCGAGCAAGCTTGGTGGAGGTAGAACTTGGCTGACAATAAAACTGTGACCGTCCTGTACGATGAGAGAGTGCTTGCCCATTTTCCCGATACCAACTCAGAGTTCCTGCCAGGCAGGCTGGATAAACGAGTTCGTGCAATTCTATCGGGATTGAATGTGCAGTGGAAATATCCTGAGCACCCCGGGCGGCTGACCGCCATCATGGACCTGCTGGCCAAGGAGCCCATTCCCGGCGTACAGATTGCCGGCGGGCAGAAAGCAACCCGGGACCAGCTGGCGCGAGTTCATACAACCGGTTTTCTCGACCAGATTTTTGAACTGCGCAACCAAAGCGCCTGGCTGGACGTGGACACCACTGCTGTCTCACCGGGCAGCGTTGAAGCTGCGGAAGTAGCCGCAGGCACAGCCATTGCCGCTGTTGAAACCGTCATGAAAGGTGAAAGCCACAGTGCGTTTGCGCTTGTACGCCCGCCGGGGCATCACGCTGAGCCCACCCGTGCGCGGGGCTTTTGCCTTTTCAACAATGTTGCTGTGGCTGCGGCTCACGCCCAGGCAGAGCTCGGATGTGAACGAGTGCTGATCATTGATTGGGATGCCCACCATGGCAACGGTACGCAGGATATTTTCTGGGCCGACCCGGACGTGCTGTTTTTCGATCTGCACCGGGCCGCACCCTTCTACCCCGGCAGTGGGGCGCTCACGGATACCGGTGCAGGGCTGGGTGAAGGTACCATCGTCAACGTTCCCATGGCTGGCGGTGCGGGCGACGCAGCGTACCTGAAAGCGCTGAGGGAAATCCTGGTGCCTGCTGCAGACCATTTCAAACCCGACCTGATTCTGGTCTCCGCAGGCTTCGACGCGCACTCTTTTGATCTCGCCCTCAACGTCACCTATGAAGGCTTTGCCTCAATGACCGGCATTGTTCAGCAGATTGCGGATAAACACTGTAATGGCCGCCTGGCGATGATTCTTGAAGGTGGCTACAACACCGAATCCCTGTCCAAAAGCGTGCATTCAGTCCTGCGCGTACTGGCCGGCGCTGAGCCGCCAGAACCCAGAGTCTCCGGTATTGAGGAAGTCGATACCGCCATCGACTTTCACAAAGGCGCTTTCGAGCCGGATTGAACCCTCTCAGACGTAAAACAGCAAGGGAACAAACGCGACCAGAATCAGTGAAATTCCCATAGCAATCAGTGGCATGATGATACGCTCATGGCGCTGGTAAAAGGTCCCGGTTTCCTGCTGTGCGGCCAGCACCTCGGCCTCCCCCACCACCTGGCGCGCCAGCAGATGGTTCAGAGCAACCGGCGGACTCAGGTAGCCGAGCTCGAAAGCCACGAGCGTTACCATCCAGAAATGGATGGGATGAATACCGCTGGAATAAGCAATTGTTGCCACCGTTGCAGTAACCAGAATTACGGCGCCGAAGGCGTCCATGATCATCCCCAGAATAACCAGAATAACCACCATCAGCACCATCGCAGACCAGGCGCTGTCAAAGGCCTGAGGAAAGCTCTGCATGATCTGGGAACGCTCAATTACGCCACCGATGCTCACCGACAGGCCCAGTAGCAATAACAATGCACCAATTTCTGCCGTGGTGTCGTTGGTGGCTCCTCGCAGGCTGCGTTCCAGGCCCTGGTGGTTCAGCTCGCCGGAGGCTCTGCCCTTTCGGTTTTTCAGGCTAATGTGCTCATAAAGCAGAATGGCCAACATGATGACTGGCAATAGCCTGGGTGCCGAAAACTCATCCATGCGCACATCCAGCGCATAGCGATAAAGCAATACAACAGCAGCCATCACCAGCACGTAAGGAATCAGCGGGCGGAATGCTTGAAGCATAGCCGGCACAGCCTGGGATGTCGGCGCCATATTAAACTTGCTCTGGCGGTTTACGGTGAGCGTAACCAGAGTAAACATGGCAGCGGTCAGCACAAACACCCAGATACCCCACCCGAACAGATCGTCTGTGGTGACTTCCCGGTTGAGGTACGCGATAACGACAACCAAAAGGCACGGTCGCAACACCACACCGAGCGAGCCGGACATGGCAGTGGCCGCAAGTGCCAGTTGCCTGCGGGCGCCAGCAGCCCGCAGCTCACTGTAGATAACCGCACCGGCAGCAATCACGAAAATCCCCGAGGCACCGGTATAGGCAGTTGGAATAGCAGCTACCAGCACGGCAACCACAGCCAGCAGTTCCGGCGGCATGCGCCAGGGCCGGAACAGATTGAATACGAGCGTCGCCAGCCGCGTCTGCTTAAGCATCATGCCAACCCAAACGTACAAACCCACATTCAGGAACATGTCCGCCAGCTCCATCATTTTGCCCAGATAGATTCCGATACCCGAGGCATGCCCAATCAGAGCGAAATAACTTCCTGAAATCAGACACATAACGGTGTACAGGGGCACTGACAAAAATGCCTTGTTCGGATTTCCACCGGGAACCAGGTCCGGCGGTACACGCACCAGCCGGTAGATGCTGGCCAGGGTCAGGCAGGCAAACCCGGTAATCCAGAAGTTGTGGAGCAGGAGCTCATCGGAGGAAATCGTTGTTTCAGCGCCCATACTGGATTGCCGGAAGACCAGGCTCGAACCCAGCAACATCGCGTTAGCAACGGTTTGCAAGGTGTGGGAGACGGTGTAATCCAGACGCGTCTCCATGGGTCGCATGGCGATATGGTGACGGGTAAGGGTTGCGGTGCCTGCGCACAGCACGACCAGCAGCACCAGAATGTAACGCTGGGACTCAAGGCCAAACGCGATCAGATCAGCCACGAACAGCTCCACCGCACGGTAGGCTTTTACACCCGGCGTAAGTTGCCCCTGAAGGGCGTCATAACTTTGGTGCGCGGTTTTGCAGTCGGATACCGAGCGTTCGATGGCCAGCCGTACATCAGCGGGATCTTTTTCCTGAGTCCCCAGCAAGGCCGCCATAGGGTCGTCTTCAGCGGGCGCCTGGGCGAGCTCCCGAGCAACAGCGGCTTCAATATCCCGCTCGGGATTACATGTTGGAGCAACAGGATCCATGCGAAGCTTGTAATAACCGCTCCAGAGCTGCTCGCCGCCCCGCAGCATCTGGTTGTGGATATCGCTGCTTGTCGAGAAAAGAACCACAGACAGCAACAGCAGACACGCGGGCAGCGATGAAAACCACTCCAGACCGCTACGACGAAAACCACCCTTGAACATAACCGGATACTCTATTTAGATGCTCTGAAACGTTGGCGGATTAAAGCAGGTCATCCAGGTCCATGGTCTCGACTTCTTTCTGCTGATCGTCCCAGAAGGTGCCCAGTTGGCCCAGCGGTGTGCGATGGCCGGTATTCTCTACCCACAAGCGATCGGATATTGCGACGATCATATTGGTAGCCATGGCGTCCACAAAAGCCCAGTCTTCATTGGCAAGGCGCGCTTCAAGCGAGTCTGCGTGCTGACGAACCACCGCCTTCACCATGGCCTCATCACCCTTGTTGGTGGCGGCAATGGCGTGGAAAACATGGCTCAGGCGCACACCTGCCTCTTCGCCCTGACGGTCGGTCATAGACAGTCGTTCAAAGGCATCCTCACCTTCCGGCAGCGCGCCGGGCATCATGGCCCATACCGTCGCTTTCAGTGCCATGGGCGCACCCCACCACTTGTCATTTTCAAGGCAACTTGAGGCTCGCGCGACCACCGATCCCACGTTCTTGGGAACACCTGCGGATGAGGTAGACTGGATCTCCGCATTCAGCGCCTGCAAACCTGAAAGCAGGCCCGCAAGGTAGATAAACTCGTCCAAATCGTCGTCAAAATCCGGGCATACACCTGTGCCAGGTTCTCCGTAATAGGTGTTGTGATACTCCCAGGATTTCAGGTAACGCCTGGACGCCAGGGCGTAAGCCCTCTTTTGGCGGATCATGGCGTCTTCAGCGGCATTACCTTTTCGTTCGTACATGGCTGCCAACGCTGCCAGCTCATGCTCACGACCCTGCTCTTCGGCACATCCGCCGGCAGAGAGATAAAGCACGACGGCAAGCTGATCCGGCTCGCTGGTCACACGACCAAAAGACATGAGCAGCGGCGCGGTGGCCTCACTCATGGCGCAACCCATGGCCAGATCACCGCTGGCCATCAGGTAAGGTATGGTGTGCTCACGGGAAAACCCCTGCATTACATCACCCGTGGTTTTGTACATCATGTTGTTGACTGCGCTACAACCGGACAGAACCGCACCAAAAGCCAGAGCAACAGCAAAGCCCCTGAACCGGGCTGCCGAACGCATAGTTGCTTTCCCGAGAGACTGAGGGCGGGCGCTACCCCGGACGGAAGACTTTGCGGATCGCATTCCGGAATACATCATGGTTTCTGCACCTTCTAAACGTTTTGCATTATTGTTCTGAACGCGCACTCATCGCGCTTGGTTGTGCTGGAAATTGTTACAAACTGTAACCAGTGCAGCATTATGGCTTAGAGCGACCGTAGTTTTTGAGACAGGCACCGCAAATGACGCCTGTGTACACAGTTTTAACCGCCCCGGGATTTGCACAAAGCGCAGCAAAGCACTATAGATTGAGGCAGCCGCACGCCAGCCTGGCTGCGGCTCCCATGGACAAAAACAAAAAGGAATACTCAATGCGCAAACCTGAACTCGCGGCCACTATCGCCGAACGTACTGGCCTAACCCGCGAAAAAGCCAGCGAGGTGATCACCGCCTTTACAGATCAGATTTCAGCGGCCGCTGCGCGGGGTGAGGACACGACCCTGATTGGCTTCGGCACCTTTAACATCCGTGCCCGCGAAGCACGGGATGGCAGAAACCCTCAAACCGGAGCGTCTATCCGCATTCCCGCCAGCAAAACCGTGGGCTTTAAAGCCGGCAAGGCATTCAAAGACGCGTTCCGCTGAGCAAAACCCCACCCGATCTCACGGGTGGGGTTTTTGAACAGCATCGCCGAGTATCAGTTGCCAGCCACAGAAGCGCACTCGGAACGAGTTGCGTCCACACGACAGCGAATAGCTTTCATAAGCTTGATCGCTCGCTCGTCGTAAATCCCGTCTTCGAGTAGTGACAAACGCACCTTACGTAGCATCTTGTCGTACTCGGCCGTGTCTTCCTGGGGCAAATTCATCCAAACGGCTTCCGGTATCCCGGCTTCTGCCTGGGCGATAATTTCGTAGGCTTCGTCGAGACGCTTGATCGATTCATCACGCACCATCTGGCCCGCAGATTCCGGGAAACGGTCGCGGTGAATAATGACCTGGAAATTCATATACCCAAGCGCATACTTCACAACGGCACCATCAGGCTGAACGCCCTTGTAGAGCTCCAGAGGGGTATAGGCAACGGCCGGCGCGTAAGCGAGATCGACACTGCCGTTATTGAACTTGCCGGCAAAGTTGGCGGAATTGGAACCCACTACCGATGCGCCCACATGGCGCACCATCCGCACAGAGGCCTGGTCGTAATCGAGCGTTGCGATGCGCTTGCCCTGAAGTTTCTCGACGGAATCGATGCTGCGATCTCGGGTATGCAGGTATATTGCGCCTCCAGGGAATACACCAGCCACTTCGTATGGGCCATCAATCAGCAGTGGACGGGCTTTGGGCTGGCTAAGGGTGTTATAAAGCAAACGCATTTCTTGTTCGCCGGGTACGGCACCCATGGCTTCCAGGGTACCGGTAAACTTGTTGAATTCGCGGGCGCGAGTGCCGGTAAGCAACACGGCATCGCACTGACCGGCCTTGAAGTCTTCGGCAGCAACTTTTTCATCGGTGTAGGCGCTCAGGTTTAGCTTGATGCCACTTTTAAGTGCAACTGGCTGAAACGTTTTCGTGATCGCAAACAGTGGCCCGTTGGCCCCCACCGGATCAAACACACAAAAGCTTCTCTCCAGAATGTCGGCGTTGGTTTCAGCATTTGTCTGTGCGTGCCCGAGCGAGGGCAAAGAAAGGCTGACGCAAAAAGTAGCCGCCAAGGCCACCCGATGCGGGAAGGTTACTGGTTTCACGGGATGACTCCTGAATTATTATTGTCTGGCCGCAGCGCTTGTCATTTCGTCGGCCGCGTCACATTTCGTTGTGCCAACGGTATGCCGGCAGGCATAAGAATACGTTGGCACAGGCGCCCTGTTTCAAGAGTTTTTAGGCAACATACGGGATTATGTGATGGCGTCGACAGAGGTTGAACTACCTCTGCCGCATTTTCGAGAGGATTTACGGCGTCAGGCGCTGACCCAGGCTTCTTGTCCCTCCACCAGCGTTAATCGAACAACGCCTGCCAAGGTTTGGCCAAACACCGGCGCATGCCTACCGGCGGAGATCAGAGACTGGTCATCAGGCGTCCAGTGCGCTTCGGGATCGAACACGCAGAGGTCAGCAATGTCATCATGACCAATCGAGGCCGCCCGGCCAATCACCGATGCCGGGCCCGAGGTAAGCCCACGAACCAGATCTGAAAGTGCTAATTCACCGCGCTTTACCAGACTGAGACCCAGTGAAAGCACGCTCTCTATACTCGAAAGACCGGGCTCGGTCGCAGGCAATGGCGCCTGTTTCGCAGCGCTGTCATGGGGCAGGTGTTGGCTCACGATCGCATCGATTACCCCCTCGCGAACGCCGGCAACCAGAGCCTTGCGATCCGCTTCCGAGCGCAGTGGCGGACGCAAATGAAAGCGGCTGTCGAAGCCCGCCAGTGCGTCTTCTGTGAAGACAAGCTGGTGCATGGCTACGTCGGCCGTCACAGCAATTCCACGTCGACGCGCATCGGCGATCATTTCGACACTGCGGCCGCACGAAAGTTGGCTAAGGTGCAGGCGCACGCCGGTTTCTTCCGCCAGCAGCAGCATTTCCATGACCGACGCCGTTTCTGCCACTTCCGGAATGCCCAGCAGACCGAGCCGGGACGTCACCAAGCCATCATGGGCATAACCGTCTGCAGCCAGAGACTGATTTTCCGGGCGGAACATGACGGTAAGGCCAAAGGTTTGTGCGTACGCCATGCAGCGGCGCAATATGCGCGCATTGCGCACTCCACGGGATCCGTTACCTACGGCAATACAACCGGCGGCGGTAAGACCCGCCATATCGCTGAGCATTTCCCCTTCCAGGCCCCGGGTCAGCGCTCCTACCGGCAATACCCGGATGGGAGAATCGGTAACTGCTGCGTCGCGGATAAGATGGGTGACCGCCCTCGAATCATTAACCGGTGAGGTTTCGGGCGAGGCACATACCGTCGTGAAGCCGCCCTTGGCCGCGGCGCGGGTTTCCGAGGCAATGTTCCCCTTCTGGCCATTGCCTGGCTCCCGCAGATTGCAGTAAAGATCCACAAACCCAGGAGTGATGAAACAGCCGTCTGCATTAAACGTCTGGTCCGCTTCAGCATGCCTGGCCGCCTCACCGGTGGCAGCAATGCGCCCACCACGTATCAGCATGGCCATGTTTGATGTTTCAACGCCATGGCCATCCAGTAGTTGGCCTCCGGTAATTTTCAGGCTGACACCGGAGGATCGCTCGTTACTACTCATGCCTGGCCCCGCTCAGTCAATTCAGTCAGTTTTTGCTGGCGCTCAGCCACCTGCCCACCCATCGCCATGGACATCACAGCCATACGAATGGCAATACCGTTGGTCACCTGATTCAGGATGACCGATTGTGGGCCATCCGCGACAGAGGACTCGATTTCGACACCGCGATTGATCGGCCCCGGATGCATCACTATGCATTCCGGATGCGCCAGGGCGAGCTTCTCCTGACTCAACCCGTAAAGCCTGTAGAACTCACGTTCGCTCGGCAGTAGCGCACCCTCCATTCGCTCCTTTTGCAGGCGCAGCATGATCACCACATCCAGGTCCTTCAGGCCTCTGGCCATATCGTATTCCACTGTGCAGCCAAGGCTTTCAACATCTTTCGGCAACAGTGTGCCTGGTGCAATAACCCGGATCTGTTCGGCACCCAGCTCATTCAGCGCGCGGATCTGGGAGCGAGCGACCCGCGAGTGCAGGACATCGCCTACTATCGCCACTTTCAGCCCTTCGAATGCACCCTTGTGCTGGCGGATGGTCAGCATGTCCAGCATGGCCTGCGTAGGGTGTGCGTGGCGGCCATCACCGGCGTTGATAATAGCAACCCCGGGAGTAACGCTTTCAGCGATGAAATGCGGCGCGCCGCTCTGAGCATGGCGCACCACAAACATGTCGCTGGCCATGGCCTCGAGATTCAGGAGAGTATCCGAGAGTGATTCACCCTTGGACGTAGCGGAGGTGTTGATATCCAGATTGAGCACGTCTGCAGAAAGCCGTTTGGCGGCAAGCTCAAACGTGCTGCGAGTGCGGGTACTGGACTCGAAAAACAGATTAACCACCGTTCTCCCCCTCAGCAGGGGCACTTTCTTTATGCGTCGCTCACCCACTTCAATAAACGAGTCGGCGGTATCAAGAATGTCAGTCAGTAGACCCCGGCCCAAGCCATCAAGCGTCAGAAAATGCCGCAACTGGCCGTCCCGGGTGAGCTGCAAATGATTGGGGGAAGCTGCGTTTGCGATCATGGTGTGCCTGCTGTCGGGTTCGGGAGTTTACTGTCCAGCTGCCTGGATTTCGATCCGGAGCGGGTCCGGGCCGCGAAGTTTAACGCGCTGCTGTGCCCCAAGCGTCAAGGCCTGTCCGGCCACATCGGGCTGGATGGGTAATTCACGGGCACCAAGATCGATCAGTGTGGCGAGTATGATACTGGCGGGTCGGCCATAATCGAACAGTTCATTCATCGCCGCACGAATGGTGCGGCCACTCATGATGACATCATCAACCAATATGATGTCCCGATCTTCGGTATCAAAGGGCAGGCTTGAAGGCGTTACTTTGGGGTTCAGGCCAATACGGCTGAAATCATCACGGTAGAACGAGATATCCAGCTCTCCGAACGGCTCATCAATACCGAGGCGCTTACCCAGAATATCCGCCACCCAGACGCCACCTGTGCGTATACCGATCAACACCGGCGATTTGATACCACGTTCTGTAAGCAGATGGCGTAGCCCAGCTTCCAGCTTGTCCATCAACTGGTCTACATCAAGCAGTGCGCTCATTAAATCCTCGCTTTTTGTTCTGTTTGCAGCCGACACCAGGTTTCCAGTATCAGCACTGCGGCACGATCATCCACTCCGTGGCGGCCAAAATCCCGACTGCCTCCGGCGGCTATAATGTCACCCTTGGCTTCGTAGCTGGTCAGGCGCTCGTCTACCATTTCCACAAGAACATGAAAGCGACCATGCAGACGCTTACCAAATTTGCGGGCACGGCCACACATGTCGTTTTCACTGTCGTCCATATTGAGAGGCAAACCTACCAGCACGATATCCGGCTGCCATTCCTCCAACAGCTTTTCGATCTGAGCCCAGTCCGGCGCTCCGTTGTCGGCGGGAATCATGGCCAGAGGCTGCCCTGTACCAAGCATTTCCTGGCCGGTCGCTACGCCAATGCGGCGCAGCCCGAAATCAAAAGCCATAACACTGCGACGACCAGCTTCAGGCATGCCCCACCGTCTCACTGAGCTGGTTCAGATCAATTCCGATTAGCTTGAGGACGGCGTTGTAGCGGTCAGACCAGGGTGTTCGGAACAGAATGTCTGTGTTTGCCGGACAGGTCAGCCAGGCATTGCCCCCCAGCTCTTCTTCCAATTGCCCCTCACCCCAGCCGGAATAGCCCAGAGCCATCAAAAACTCTTGCGGGCCGTCATTGTGGCCAATACCCGCGAGTATATCGCGGGATGTGGTCAGCATGACATCGTCAGTGACTCTCGCCGTGTTCTGCCAGCTCGCGCCCGGCGAATGCAGAACAAAGCCCCGTTCGGTCTCAACCGGGCCACCGCTGAACACAGGTAAGTCGAGCTCGCCACCCTGGAGGTCGAGCTGCTCCAGAATTTCCCCGAGATGAATATCCAGAGGCTGGTTGATCATCAACCCGAGGGCGCCATCTTCAGAATGTTCGCAGAGATAGATAACAGCACCGTGGAACCGTGGGTCCGCCAGATACGGCGAAGCCACCAGAAAGTGGTGCCTCAGGCTATGAGGAGAATGCTTCGATGCCGTCATCCGGATGTGAGCCCCCTTTGCTGGAAGGACCAGGTGCGTATGATTTCCAGTTCATCCACGTCTTTCCGCATTTCATCCGGAAAGGGCGCGAAAGGTGCGGCCATCCTGACAATACGAATCGCCGCGTCATCCAGCAGAGTGCTACCGGACGATTGCAGAATAGCCACTTCCTTGATTGTGCCATCTTTCTGCATGGATACCAGCATGCGCAGGGTGCCATAAACTCCGGCACGACGGGCTTCTGTGGGGTAGTTGATATTGCCAACCCGCGTCACTTTGCTGACCCAGTTCTGAACATACCATGCGTTGGTAGACTTCAGGGTGGAAGCAGCCGTTACCCGCATCACTCTGGGCTTACGGGCATAGGCTTGCTGCTGGGCATCAAAGCGCGCTTCGAGACTGGCGATTTCCAGACTACGCTCCATCAGGCTCTTCTTTTTTTTCACCGGTAGCGGCTCGTCTTCCGGCTTGGTGCGCTGCTCCGGCTGCTGAACCTGTCGGGTCGACTGGTTGTCTGTCTGCACTACCGCCTGTTCCTGACGACGAATCGGCGCGGTTTGTGCCTGCGGCTCCGGCTGTACCTGAGCCACCTCTGGCTGGCTGATTTCGGAGGGTTGCGGCGTGGTCATCTCCCGGGGCTCGTCCTCGGTGCCGCTGCCCTGCTGACTGGTCTGGGCCAAAAAGTCTGCCTTCTCAGGCGCCTGCTCGTCATCAAACTGCGACAGGGTGATCTCCATGGTCTGGGCAGAAGAACGTGGCAACTCCGGAGCAAAAGTGATTCCCAGCACCACAACTGCATGCACCACCAACGCCATGAACAGCGTGAAGGAAAACCTGTCGAAATCGCTGACCTGCACTGCCATTACTGCGCCCGTTTCTGTCGTTGACCCTGATCCATGATTTCCCCGTCAGCTCCGGTTCTGGTTGAGACGTTTCTCGACGGCATCCATCAACATGCCCCCGATGTCGGTTCCAAAAGTGTCGTCCAGCTCACGGATACAGGTCGGGCTGGTCACGTTGATTTCCGTGAGGTAATCACCGATCACATCCAGCCCAACAAACATCAGTCCCTTTTCCTTTATAACCGGGGCCACCCGCGCACAGATCTCACGGTCGCGGGCGGTTAGCTCGCGACCCTCGCCTCTGCCACCGGCAGCCAGATTGCCGCGATTCTCGCCCTGCGAAGGAATTCGTGCAAGGGAATAAGGCACGGCCTCACCCTCAATCATCAGAATGCGTTTGTCGCCGTCGCTTATTTCAGGAATGAACTTCTGAGCCATGGCCTGGTGCGCGCCATAGTTGGTCAGGGTTTCAATAATCACACCCAGATTGAAGTCGTTTTCCTTGACGCGAAAAATGGAGTGGCCGCCCATTCCGTCTACCGGCTTCATGATAATGTCGCCATGCTGAGCGTAGAACTCCCGGAAGCGCTTTGTTGACCGGCTCACCAGTACAGGCGGCGTCAGATCCTCAAACTGGGTTGCAAACAGTTTCTCGTTGCAGTCCCGCAAAGTGGCTGCCGGGTTAACCACCAAGGCGCCCTGCTGCTCTGCCGATTCAAGAATATAGGTAGCAATCAGGAACTCACGATCCACCGGCGGATCCTTGCGCATCAGGATCACATCAAGATCGCCCAGGGCGCGGTCTCTGGCAGGTCCAAAGCTATACCAGTTCTCTGGATCCCTGTGCACTGTCAGGCTGCGCGTGTGGGCCATGGCCTTGCCGCCATCCAGATACAGGTCCGGCAGCTCCATGTACTCGATTTCCCAGCCACGGTTTTGAGCCGCCAGCAACATCGCCAATGAACTGTCTTTTTTGAAATGGATGTCCTCAATTGGATCCATCACTATCCCGAGTCGAACTGTCATAGAGCCTCTTGCGTTCCTGTAGAGTTAAAAACACGAACCGGTCTGCAGAGTGCAGCCGGACAATAAGTGCTATGCTGAGACGTCAGATGGTATTGTACCCGAGCCTTGAATGCATCCGCAGAAATCCTTGGTCAATTACGTGATGTTTCGGGCAGAAGTACATTTAGTCACAAAGTAATACTTTTTATCAGGCCATCGATAATCTATAAATGAGCGGGGTTTATAGAAGAACCTTAAGGTTTATGCTAAAAACCACCGTTTGAAAACAATGACAGTCGCTGAGCGCAAGGCACCTGGACAATGGATGACAACTTCGAGAACTTGAAGATCATGGTGATCGACGATAGTAAAACCATCCGTCGCACCGCAGAAACCCTCCTGAAAAAGGTTGGCTGTGAGGTTATCACGGCGACAGACGGTTTTGATGCTCTGGCTAAAATCGCCGACTCACAACCGGACATCATTTTTGTGGATATCATGATGCCCCGCCTGGACGGCTATCAGACCTGCGCGCTCATCAAGAACAACTCCTCATTCAAGAAGACGCCGGTCATCATGCTGTCGAGCAAGGACGGGCTTTTCGATAAAGCCAAGGGCCGTATCGTCGGCTCTGACCAGTACCTGACGAAACCGTTCAGCAAGGATGAACTGCTCAATACGATCCGTCACTACATACCCGTGACGTCACAGTAAACCTGCTGACGCAAAGAACCATCGAGGAACCCATGGCTCGCATTCTGATTGTTGATGACTCTCCTACCGAGGTTAAGAAAATCTCCACCATTCTGGAAAAGCACAAACACGACGTGCTTACCGCCGACAACGGCGCCGATGGTGTTGCCAAGGCTCGCGCCGAAACCCCGGATCTGGTGCTCATGGATGTGGTCATGCCTGGCCTCAACGGCTTTCAGGCAACACGTCAACTGACCCGTGCTCCGGAGACGGCGTCCATTCCTGTGATTATTGTCACCACAAAAGATCAGGAAACCGACCGCGTGTGGGGCACCCGCCAAGGCGCCAAAGGGTACCTGGTAAAACCGGTTAAAGAAGACGACCTGATCAAGACAATCAACAGTCTGATTTCCTGATCCCCAACCGTGGAGTAAGCATGTCCGCCCAGGCCGCCCCTTTTGCCGTTCTGACGGATATCGCCCAGCGCAGCCGATCCATGGCCGCTGGTCTGCCGGAACAACAAGAAGCCGTAGAACTCTGGAACGGCATCGGTTTTGTTCTCGCAGGTGAGCGCTATGTGGCTCCCATGGGTGAGGTCACTGAAATTTTGCACGTGCCCCGGTTTACGCACATTCCGGGCGTTCGGCCGTTTCTGATGGGCGCCGCCAATGTTCGAGGGCGCCTCCTCCCCCTGGTAGATCTTGCCGGATTCTTTGACATTCCCCGCTCATCCCGCAGCCAGCGGGAACGGCGGGTTCTTGTTATTGAGCAGGGTGATATTTTCAGTGGCCTGGTTGTCGATACCGTGCTGGGCATGCAGTACTTTGCAACCGACAGTTTCAAGGCGTCGCCAGCTGGCGTGCCTGAAAGCGTTCAACCGTTTGTCGCAGGCGGCTATGAACGAAACGAAGAAATCTGGAAAGTGTTTTCCGCCGTCGACCTGCTCGAAGACGAACGCTTTCTTGATGTCGCACAGTGGTAAGGGTGATGACCGTGGCAGGACAAACGCCCTGACTGCCTGAAGCCTGATTAAAACAACTTGCCAAATTATTGAAGAGGCCGGGAGCCAGAAAATGAAAAACAGAGCCGGAAGAATCGGTATGGGCCAGGGAGGCAACAAACTCGTTGCCGGCCTGATCGCCTCGCTGATCGCACTCACCGTCCTGCTCGTTGTGGTCCTGTTTATCGTTAACAGGGACAGCCAGAACGACCAGGAATACATCGCAAACGCAGCTGAACTCAGGGTGCTTTCTCAGGAAATCGCAAAGAACGCGACTGAGGCCGCCGGTGGTACCGCCGAGGCATTCAACCAGTTACGCCGCTCCCGCGATGAATTTCAGCAGCTCTGGGCCAACGTCACTGAAGGTAACCCGGAAACCGGCCTGCCTCCCAGTGAACTGGCCGGCGAAAGCGGCGTTCAGCAGCACTGGAATTCAGTGCGAGAGAACGCAGACAGCATTCTGACCACACAGGACGCCGTGCTCGGCCTGCACGATGTAGCGCGTACCCTGAACGAAACCATCCCCCAGCTTCAGGTCGAGTACGACGACATCGTACAGATCCTGCTGGACAACAATGCACCGGCGGAACAGATTGCACTGGCGCAGCGTCAGTCGCTGCTGGCAGAGCGGATTGTTCGATCCGTAAACAACGTACTTTCCGGTGACGAAGACGCGGTTATCGCCGCTGACCGTTTCGGCCGTGACGCCAGCCTGTTTGGCCGGGTACTCGAAGGCCAGCTCAACGGCAACCAGGCGATGGGCATTTCCAAGGTAAACGACGAAGACGCCATTTACGGCCTTGAGGCCGTTGATGAGCTGTTCGAGTTCGTTTCCCAGAACGTAGACGCGATCCTTGAAGCCTCTCCCGACCTCTTCAAGGTGCGCACCGCTGCCAGCGACATCTTCCAGAATTCCGAAATCCTGCTTTCTGAACTCTCCGTTCTGGCCGAAAGTTTCCGCGCCCAGAGTGGCTCAAGGCTTGTAAGCCCAACTCTGGCCTTTATCATCCTGGCTGCAATGGCCGCCATGGTTGTGTTTATCGGTCTGGCTCTTTACCGGGAAGCTCAGGCTCGTCTGGCAACAACCCAGGAGCAGAATGAGCAGAACCAGAATGCGATCCTGCGACTGCTGGACGAACTGGCCGATCTGGCCGACGGTGACCTTACCGCCGAAGCCACGGTAACCGAAGACTTTACCGGTGCCATTGCCGACTCCATCAACTACGCGATTGACCAGATGCGCGGTCTGGTACAGGCAATTCGTGGCACAGCGGTACGTGTAGCCTCTGCAGCCCAGGAAACCCAATCTACCGCCATGCATCTGGCAGATGCTTCCGAGCACCAGGCTCAGGAAATTGCCGGCGCCTCTGCAGCGGTTAACGAAATGGCCGTATCCATCGACCAGGTATCGTCCAACGCTGCAGAATCCTCTGCGGTAGCGGAGCGCTCGGTTGCTATCGCCAAGAAAGGCGCTGAAGTGGTACAGAACACCATTCGCGGCATGGACAACATCCGTGAGCAGATCCAGGAAACCTCCAAACGGATCAAGCGTCTGGGTGAGTCCTCCCAGGAAATTGGTGACATCGTATCCCTGATCAACGACATTGCCGACCAAACCAACATCCTGTCCCTGAACGCGGCAATCCAGGCCTCCATGGCTGGTGACGCTGGTCGAGGCTTTGCGGTGGTTGCGGACGAAGTTCAGCGCCTTGCGGAACGCTCCTCAGCGGCAACCAAGCAGATTGAAGCGCTGGTTAAGACGATCCAGTCTGACACCAACGAAGCCGTTATTTCCATGGAACACACCACCGCCGAGGTGGTACGTGGTGCACGCCTGGCACAGGACGCGGGTATTGCGCTCGAGGAAATCGAGAACGTATCCATGAGTCTTGCGGAGCTGATTCAGAACATCTCCAACGCCGCGCGTCAGCAGTCATCTTCCGCTGCACACATTTCCAACACGATGAACGTTATCCAGGAAATCACTTCCCAGACATCGTCCGGTACCAACGCAACCGCGAAGTCTATCGGGAATCTGGCAGAAATGGCCTCCGAGCTGCGGTCCTCCGTTGCCGGCTTCACGCTGCCTGAAGAAGACATGGTGGATCACGAGGAAGAGGAAGACAGCAACGTTCCGGTGGTGGGCTGATACACAGCCCGGGGTTAATGGCGGTTTATGTCTGAGCTTCATAACCATCCGTCACCTGCTGAGAGCACTTGGTTTCTGCGCCGTCTTCCTCACATGGACGAGGCGCAGCTAAGCCAGTGGCAGGAACTGCTGGAGCACCGCACGGGCATGACGCTGCCTGCAGAGCGCCGCTCGTTTCTGGAAACCAATCTGGCCATCCGGATGCGGGAAATAGGCTGCGGCAGTTACCAGGCATACTACGAGACGATTATCTCGGGGCCGGACGCCATACGGGAATGGTCGACGCTGGTTGACCGGCTTACGGTGCAGGAAACCCGTTTTTTCCGGGACCCTGACGCCTTTCGTCTGGTCGCCGACTATGTTCTCACACGGCCCAGGGAGCAGTTCCGGAAGCATGCGCTTGAAGCCTGGAGCGTCGGGTGCTCCACCGGCGAAGAGCCCTATACTCTTGCCATGATATTGAATGAGTGTATGAATCAACTGGATCTGCACTCGCTCTATGGCGTGACCGGCTCGGATATCAGCCTGCCGGTGATCGAGAAAGCCCGGACGGGTCAGTTTAATGCCCGCAAATTGCTGGGTATGGAAGAACACATGAAGACCCGGTATTTCCGCCCGGCCGAGCGAAATACCGTTGAAATTGTCGATAGCATCCGGGAACGGGTCTGCTTCACCAGACTGAATGTATTGGATCTGGATAAAGCACCCATGCACGGGATGAACATTATTTTCTGCCAGAATCTGCTGATCTACTTCCGTCGCTGGCGCCGGCGGGACATTGTCAGGCGACTTGCAGAGCGGCTGGCGCCCGGGGGACTACTGGTTCTGGGCCAGGGAGAGCTGACCGAATGGCAGCCCCCCGGCCTGCAAAGAGTTCCCTCGGAACATGTACTGGCGTGGATAAAGCGCCAGGCTGACGAAGAATAACCGGAGAGGTTATGGGCAACCACCATGACAGCATCGCCCTCGACTGGGTTCGGGGCGAGATACAGGACACGCTGACTCAGGGTCAGCATGCATTGGAAGCGTATGTCGAGAATCGTGACGACACCGCTCGCCTGCGCTTCTGCCTGAATTATCTCCATCAGGTGCATGGCACTCTCAAGATGGTTGAGCTTTACGGTGCAGCCTTGCTGACCGAGGAAATGGAAAAGCTCACCCAGGCGGTGCTGAACAACAGCGTCACCAGCGTAGATGAAGCCGTTAACGTGCTGATGCAGGCAATTCTGCAACTTCCGCAGTATCTGGAACATCTGGCCAGTAGCCAGGATGATTTTCCCATGGTACTGCTGCCCTTGCTGAACGATCTCCGCGCTGCCCGGGGCGAATCCCTGCTCTCGGATACCTCCTTGTTCAAACCCGATCTGAGCCCCTCGCGCATGCAGGTTGCAGGCAACATTTCGCAACGCCTGCAGGATCCAACGGTACTTGGCCATATCCGCAAGCTGCGCCAGATGTACCAGTATGCTCTTGCCGGCGTCATTCGTGAAGAAGACCTCAACGCCCAATTTGTTTACCTGCAGAAAGTCATTAACCGGCTGATTCGCCTGTGTCAGAAAACGCCCCGTGGCGAGCTCTGGAAAGCCGCAGCGGCCTTCGTAGAAACACTCCAGGCGCGGGCCAATCCGGTCAACGCAGCGGTTAAATCCCTGCTCCGGAATCTGGACAGCGAGATCCGTCGGCTCATAGACGAACATACCGATATCCTCGCTCAGCCAGCACCCGACGCGCTGTTAAAGCACCTGCTCTACTACGTTGCCCGCGCACGGGATCTGGATTCCGAGAAGGTCCAGGAACTGCGCAGCCGCTATCAACTCGAGCTGGCCCTGCCTTCCGAGGATGACGTCGATGCAGCCAGGAATCGGGTTTCCGGCCCCGGCCGCGAAGCCATCCACTCGGTTGTCAGCGCGCTGAATGAAGAGCTTGCCAAGCTGAAAGATCAGCTGGATCTGTTTGTCCGCTCAGAATTGCGGCAGAACAGCGAACTTGAAGACCTTCTGCCCGGCCTGATGCAGGTGGGTAATACACTTGCAGTATTGGGCCTGGGTATTCCGCGAAAAGTCATTACAGAGCAGATCGAACTGGTTGAGCAGCTCAGCGCACAATCAGAACCGGTCGATGACGGCACCTTGATGGACATCGCCGGAGCTTTGCTTTACGTGGAGGCCAGCCTCGCGGGTCTGGACAGTGATCGACAGCCCGAGCGCTCGGGAGACGGCAGCGATAACCTGCCGGTCAACCACGGCTCACGGGAACTTGGTGAGGCCAGTAGCGCGCTCCTCAGGGAGTCGCGTAACACCCTGGAGCAGGTGAAGTCTGCTGTCATCAATTTTATTGCCTCCCAGTGGGACACCCGGGAAATCGAACATGTCCCGGGTCTGTTGCACAGCATCCGCGGTGGGCTAAGCCTGGTCCCACTGGATCGTGTGGTCAGCATGCTAGCCTCCGCCGAGCGCTACATTTCGGACGTTTTGCTCAGTGACCGACACGTGCCCGACTGGAAACAACTGGACACCCTGGCTGACGCAGTCACCAGTATTGAGTACTACCTGGAGCGGCTGGCTGAGGGTATCAGCGATAACGAAGACATCCTGAAAATTGCTGAAGAAAGCTTGGCCAAGCTCGGCTTCCCAGTGGGTGAGGAGCCCACCTGGGGCCACGAGCCTGCCCAGGAAGACGTACCGGTTGTGGAGCAAACCGAAACCAAAACGTCGGATGAGGATCTTCTGGACGACGAGATTCTCGGTATTTTTGTGGAGGAAGCCGAGGAGGTTCTGCAAACCATCCGTGAGTTTTACCCACGCCTGCGCCAGAACCACGACGATCGTCCGGCACTGACCGAAGTCCGTCGGGCCTTCCATACGCTTAAAGGCAGCGGGCGCCTGGTAGGCGCAAACAGCCTTGGAGAACTTGCCTGGTCTGTGGAAGATCTGCTGAACCGGGTCATCGACCAGAGCATCAAACCGAACGATGAACTGTTCACTTTGCTGGACGAGGTCAACGCCCGCATTCCTTCACTGATTCAGGAATTCCGTGATGGTCAGGCAGCGGGTGATGTGGCCGAGCTGACCGAGCGTGCAGAATCCATGACGACAACTCGCCGCCGCGACAGCGAGCCAACGGATACGCCTGTGGCGGGTCTGGACGAGCCGGCGCACGAGCAAACCCCTGAGCTGGAAGCGACCGTCAGCAATGACACGCAAGACGATCTGATTGACGATGAAATTCTGGAAATCTTCATCGAGGAAGCCGGCGAAGTTCTGGATACGGTTCGCGAATACCTGCCCATGCTCCTGCGCCAGCACGATGATCGCAGTGCACTTTCGGAAGTGCGCCGAGCATTTCATACCCTGAAAGGCAGCGGTCGCATGGTTGGTGCGATGGTGGTAGGTGAACTGGCCTGGTCTGTAGAGAACATGCTGAACCGCGTGATCGACGGCAGCATTTTCATGAATGACGACATAGCCAGCCTGTTGGATGAAGCCACCGCCATTCTCCCGGCACTGGTAAGTGATTTTGAAAACCATCAGCAGCCGTCATTTGATCCGGTTGGCCTTGAAGCACGAGCCACCGCTCTGGCCAACGGCGAAATCCCTGACACCATGCCAACGGCGGAAGCCGAGAGTGCCACCGGGGTAATTGAGCTGACCGAAATCGACCACGACGAAGATGAAGGTGTTGATCCGGTATTGCTGGACATCTTTGAGAGCGAAACAGAGACCCACCTGAAGACTCTTAACGAGTTCCTGGCGTCTGCGGGCGACAAGGTCAACGTTTCCTATACCGACAACCTTTCCCGCGCTCTACATACTCTCAAGGGCAGCGCCCATACGGCAGGAATTGCCCCGATTGCAGCGGTCATTACGCCGCTTGAGCGCTTTATCAAGGAATCCCGCGCCCAGAACTTGCGCGCCGACCGCGATGTGCTATCGCTGATCGAAACAGCCTGCGGCTTCCTGACACAGGGGCTGGCACAGATTCGCAGGGAGCCCCAGGCCACCCTGCCAGGCACTGAAGCGTTCCTTGAAAAACTGGAGCACATTTCCAACGACACGCTCCGTACCTACACCGAAGACGCAAACTACGACCAACAGCAGCCCGCACCTTCACAGCTTTTGCAGCTGTTCCTTAATGAAGGCCTGGACGTCGTCCTGGATGCCGATCTGATACTTGATCAGTGGGCAGACAAGCCACAGGATACCGGACCGCTCCAGCGTCTCAATGCCGAACTGGTAAAGCTTACCAATGCGGCGACAGATGCAGGCGTGCCAGATGTTGCTGCCTTGTCGGAAGCCTTACAGGAGGTCTACGAGGCGGCCATCACCCGGAATGCAGCACCGGATGAGCAGTTTTTCCCGACTGTTCGCAACGCCCACGAACACCTGATCAACATGATGGATCAGGTTGCAGCGGGGCTGGCAATCGAGTCTGGTGACGAGCTGGTTTCCGGCCTCGAAACTCTCACCCTGTCCATAGCCGGGCAGGAAGCCCAAGCCGCCAGCGCTTTCGACCAGGAGTTCACCGAGAACCTGGAAGAAATTGATCTCAGCTTTGACATGGATGAGTTTGAAACGTCTGCAGTCGAGGAGACCAGCTCGGATCAACTGCCAGCTTCCGATCTGCCCCTGCCCGAAACGGACTGGACTGAAGACGCAGGCGCCCCGGCCTCCGACAGCGAGCTGGATGAAGAGCTTGCGGAAATATTTCTCGATGAAGCCCGTGACCTGATCGACAGCACAGCCGATGCGCTGCAGAGCTGGAGCGACTCAACAGGCAACCTGGATATCCTGCGCTTGCTTCAACGGGATTTGCATACCCTCAAGGGTGGCGCGCGCCTTGCCGATATTCCTGCTGTAGGCGACCTTTCTCACGAGCTTGAAAACCTGTTTGAAGGGCTGACAGAGCAACGGTTGTCGGTTAATGACGAACTTTCAGACCTGTTATTCCGCTGTCATGACCGGCTGGCCGGCATGGTAGAAAACATGGAAGCGAAGGAGCTTCCGCGCCCGGCACCGGACCTGATCAGCGAAATCCGCGCCTACGTCGACAACACGAACGGGTCGCGGCCGGTCACAGATGTAGCGGTATCCGACGAGTATACCGAAGTAGCATCTGATGAGATTGGGCTCCCGATACCAGAACTTGAGGAAGCTGACGAAGCGGAAGATAGCGATCACGGGACCTACCTTTCACATCTCGACCCGGAACTGATCGGCATCTTCCTCGAAGAAGCCTACGATCTGATTAACTCCACAGGCAGTGCGCTGCACACCTGGAGCGAGGATCCGTCCAACCGCCTGGTCGCAGCAGAACTGCAACGGGACGTACACACCCTCAAGGGTGGCGCCCGGATGGCCGGCGTGGAAGCCATTGGCGACCTGACCCACGTACTTGAAGATCTGTTCGAGAAAGTGGCAGAAGGCCAGCTGGAAGCCAGCAGTGCCATGAACGATCTGCTATTTGCCTGCCACGACCGGCTGGCCCAGATGGTTGAACAGGTCGCAACCCGGAAACCCTGCCCTCCCGCCGCCGACCTGGTGGATCAGGTTGAGGCCATTCTCCGCGGCGAGTCAATGCCTGCGAGCAGTAACATTGTTGCTGCACCGATTCCGGAAACCGACACCGTCCAGACGGAATCCAGTGACCAGGAACTCACCGGCATATTCCTGGATGAAGGCCACGAGATCCACGATGCTATTAGCGAGTGTCTCGATCAGTGGCGCGAAGACCCGCAGGCAATGGACGGTGTTGCACAACTGCAGCAAGAATTGCATACACTCAAGGGTGGCGCACGGCTATCCGATGTCGACCCCATCGCGGAACTGGCTGATGCCTGGTCGGGCGCACTTGATGCGCTGATTTCCAGCCCCGGTAACCAGAAGCTTCTTTTGACGCTCAGTGACCGCGGTCTCGCCGATCTGACATCCATGCTCAACGCTTTGGCGCAGGGCAACGAACCCGCTGCGGAGCCCGAGCTTCTTGCAGCATTCAACAGCGCACAAAATCCTGATGCTGGTAGCCAGGAACTGTCCAAGGAGCAGGCTGCAGCAGCAGATCAGGAAACGGCTGATCCGGAGATTCTGGAAATCTTCCTGGAAGAGGCCAGCGAAATCATGGATCAGCTGGAGCAGCTCCTTGATGACTGGCGTAAAGAACCTTCCAGTAACCGTTTCAATCAGGAAGCGCAGCGCGCTCTGCACACACTCAAGGGCGGTGCCCGTTTGTCCCAGCTCTCGGTGCTGGGCGACAAGGCCCATGGCCTTGAAACCCGCCTGACTGAACTTGGCGGCAAAGCACCAGACGACCATCAATGGCAGGCCATCACCGAGGACCACGACGGCATCATTGCCCTGGTGGCTGAGGTACGTAAGCGCTTCGAATCCGACGCGGTGGCACAAGAACAGCAGAGTGAAGTTGCGTTAGAGCCCACGCCCAAAGCTGCACCCGCAAAAGCACCGGCAAAGCTCCGAAACAAAGGCGCAGACGCACAGCGCACTGCCGCACAGGAGACCATTCGGGTATCCGCTCCTCTGCTGGACGAACTGGTCAATCTGGCGGGTGAAACCAGTATCACCCGCGGCCGACTCGAACAGCAGAGCAGTGATTTCGGCAACACCCTGGATGAAATGGCAGCAACCATCGAGCGCTTGCGCGAACAGCTGCGCCGGATGGAAATCGAAACCGAGACACAAATCCTCTTCAGTGCCGAGAAAGAGCACGGCCCGGACTACGGCGACGACTTCGATCCGCTGGAAATGGATCGCTACTCATCCATCCAGCAGTTGTCCCGAGCCCTGACCGAGTCATCTTCGGACCTGGCAGATCTGCGCGAAACATTGTCTGACCGGGTTCGCGATACGGAAACCTTGCTGGTTCAGCAATCCCGCATCAACACGGAACTCCAGGAAGGTCTGATGAAGACCCGAATGATTCCGTTTTCCTCCATGGTGCCGCGCTTGCGCCGGATTGTTCGCCAGATCAGCGGCGAGCTGGGCAAGAAAGTAGACTTTGATGTGCGCAATGCCGAAGGCGAAATGGATCGCAACATTCTGGAGCGTATGATCGCGCCGCTGGAACACATGCTGCGTAACGCCATCGACCACGGCATCGAAAACCCGGCCGACCGCCTGAAAAATGGCAAGGGAGAAGCGGGCCAGATTACCCTGTCGCTTGTCCGGGAAGGCGGTGATGTGGTGCTTCGCATGATAGATGACGGCGCGGGCATTCCTTCTGCAGTCGTCCGGGACAAGGCTATACGCCAGGGTCTCTTGCGGGAGGATGAAGATCTCTCCGAGCGGGAGATTCTGCAGTTTATTCTGCAACCCGGGTTCTCGACCGCACAGCAGGTTACCCAGATTTCCGGTCGAGGCGTTGGGATGGACGTGGTCGCCAGCGAAATCAAACAGCTTGGCGGTAGCCTGGACATCGAGTCACAGCTGGGCCGGGGCGCCATATTTACCGTTCGACTGCCGTTTACCGTTTCGGTAAACCGTGCCCTGATGGTCTCCACGGGTGAAGATTTTTACGCTATCCCGCTGAACACTATCGAAGGTATTGTCCGGGTCAGCACCTATGAGCTTGAGGAATACTACAAGCCGGATGCGCCCATGTATGAATACGCCGGCCAGGAGTATCGCCTGCAGTATCTCGGCAGCCTGCTGAACAGTGACCATCATCCCAAGCTCCAGGGGCAGGCTCTGCCGTTACCGGTAATTCTGGTTCGCGGCGCAGAGCAGCCAATGGCCCTGCAGGTAGACAACCTGATGGGTAGCCGGGAGATCGTTGTTAAGTCTCTGGGCCCGCAGTTCGGCACCGTTCGCGGTGTATCCGGTGCAACCATTCTTGGTGATGGCAACGTGGTGGTCATTCTCGACTTGCCGGCCATGATCCGCTCCGACATCCTGTCTGAACGCCAGCGCCTGGCCGATCTGGAAAAGGCACGGGAGTCAGCCCGCTACGAAGAGCGCGCTACGGTCGTTATGGTAGTGGACGATTCGGTTACGGTGCGGAAGGTTACTTCTCGCCTGCTTGAGCGCAATGGTATGGAAGTTATCACCGCGAAAGATGGCCTCGATGCGGTCGCGCAGCTGCAGGATCACAAACCGGACATCATGTTGCTGGATATCGAAATGCCACGCATGGATGGCTTTGAGGTAGCGAGCTTCGTGCGACACGATGACAACCTGCGCGATATGCCGATCTGCATGATCACGTCGCGAACCGGCGAGAAGCACCGTGAGCGGGCATTGGCTATCGGCGTGAACGAATACCTCGGCAAACCGTTCCAGGAGACCGACTTGCTGAAGACAATCGAACGGCTGACCGGTAAGCAGTGATGACCGGCCAAAACGGTCGGGTTCCGGTCGGAATTGTGTCGGATGTTGTCCTGCAACGGCACCGTCTGCAGGCTGCAGCCGCCAAATTTGGCCTTGAAGTCTGCTTCTCCGGTGACCCTGAAAGGCTTCTGGGACAGCCCGGTTTTCCAGAAGCCAGTTTATGGTTGATCACCCTGGAAGATGAGGCGGACCACCCGGCTCTGTTCGACTATTTGCTGGAGAATACCGAAGCACCCGTTCTGTTCGGGCTCGATCAGGCACCCGCGTCAGGAAGCCCGGAGTATTTTCGCTGGGAGCGCAGGCTACTGGGCAAACTGGAACAACAGCTGGGAGAGTTGGGAGGGCCTGTTGAGGCGGCGCAGCTGGATTCCAAAGCCAGTCTGGAAGAGCTTGCAGAGCAGACTCCGGAGACCGATGTAACGTCGGAACTCCCGCAATGGTTAACGCCCGCTATGCCGGGCTCTGTCGCAGAAGAAGTCTGGGTACTATGCGCCTCTCTCGGTGGTCCGGCCGCCGTGAAGGCATTTCTGGATAGCCTGCCCCCAGGCTTGCCCGTAGGTTTTATATACGCCCAGCATATTGATGGGAATTTTGCCGAGGTACTCACCCGGGTGCTCGGCCGTCATGCGCACTACAAACTGACGCCTGCAGAGGAAAACTACCGGGTAAAAAATGGCGATGTCGTGCTGATGCCGGTTGAGCACGAATGGATATTTGAAAGCACTGGTGTGTTGACCGAGCTGGATACCGCCTGGCCCGGGCCTTACGGCCCTTCAATTGACCAGGTGCTGCTGAATACCGCAGACCATTACGGCGCGCATTGTCATGCAATTCTGTTTTCCGGCATGGGCAACGACGGCGTGATTGCAGCGCCATTGCTCAAGGCCTACGGTAGTCGGATCTGGGTTCAGGAAAGCACCAGCTGTGGCAACAGCTCGATGCCGGATTCCGTAGCCGCGACCGGTTGCTCCGGCTTTACCGGCACGCCCGAACAACTTGCCCGGGAACTGGTCAAAACCATCGAAAAATCCTGCTTGCTTAAAGGCCGGCAGAAACGGGACACCGCCTGAGGACACAAGCAATGAAAGACAACAGCCAGACCCTCTCCTGCGTTATGATCCCCGTAAGCAGGCGGCAGCTTATACTGCCCAACGTATCCATTGCCGAGGTAGTGGACTACGCCAGCAGCGACGCCGGCACAGGCGCGCCTGACTGGCTGGCCGGCCGGCTGGAGTGGCGCGGGCTGAATCTGCCCGTTATATCCTACGATGCAGCGAACGGCGGTACGCTTGCAGTGCCCGGTGAAAATCGTGGCAGGATCGTTGTACTCAACAGCGTCAGCGACAACAACAAGAAACTCCGCTTCATGGCCCTGATCACTCAGGGTATTCCCAGTCAGGTTCGTATTGCCGAAGATCAGGTCAAGCAGTTAGAGGGCGAGAACGGCCCTGCCGACCTTATGCTGGTCGAAGTCGATGGCGAAGCCGCGTGGATTCCCAATCTGGACTACCTGGAATCTCTTGCCAGCGAATCGCTGGTCTGAACCCGGGTTATTCGCACGCCCCGTGGCAGGAAGATCCGTGCAACTGTTATAATGTTGCACTTTTTTGCAAATGCAGGATCCCGACCATGTCCGCCCGCGCGCTTCCGTACCGCCCTCACAACCACGATGCCTGTGTCACCCAGGCTCTGGCCGACGCCAGGATCATCTGTCAGCAGCAGGGTGCCCGCCTGACGCCTACTCGAGAGCGGGTGCTGGAACTGGTATGGCAATCGCACAAGCCTCTCGGGGCCTACGATGTACTCGCAAAACTTACCGCTGAAGGCCATAACGCAGCACCCCCAACGGTTTACAGAGCGCTGGATTTTCTGCAACAACACGGGCTGGTCCATCGCATAGCCTCGCTCAACGCATTTATCGGTTGCGCCCATGTGGGCGAACATCACACGGGTATGTTTCTTATCTGCCGTGCTTGCGGCAATGTTCTCGAGCTGACCGATACGTCGGTATCCGCAGCAATACGCAACGCGGCCGGTGCCGAAGCATTCCGGGCGGAAGCGGTTACGCTGGAAGTCGCGGGCCTCTGCCCCAGCTGTCAAACGGAACCAAGCCATGAGTGACGTTTTGGTTGCCATCGAAAACCTTACCGTCCGGTTTGGTGATCGGCCGGTCGTCGACCGGGTAAACCTGTCACTGTATCGCGGTGATATCATCACCATTATCGGGCCCAACGGCGCCGGTAAAACCACGTTGATCAAAGCCATTCTGGGCATTCAAACCGTAACCAGTGGCCGCATCATCCGTACAAAAAATCTGGTTATCGGATACGTGCCCCAACATTTGAGCCTGGAATCAACGCTGCCCCTGAGCGTCAGGCGTTTCATGCTGCTCAGTGGCCGACCGCTGGCAGAGTGTGAATCTGCATTGGCGAGAACCGGTGTCAGCCATCTGCTCGACGCCTCAGTGCATCACCTTTCAGGGGGCGAGCAGCAACGACTGCTACTGGCCAGAGCCCTGGCCCGAAAACCGGACCTTCTGGTACTTGATGAACCGGCCCAAGGCGTTGATATTAATGGCCAGGCCGCGCTTTATGATTTGATTCGCCAGTTACGGGACGAGCTGAATTGTGGCGTCATCATGATTTCCCATGATCTGCATCTGGTCATGGCCGCAACCGACAAAGTTATCTGCCTGAACCAGCATGTATGCTGCAGCGGGTATCCCGCAGATATTTCCCATGACCCGGCTTTTATCGAAACCTTCGGCCGGCCGGTGGCGGAGGCTCTGGCGGTATACCACCATCATCACAACCACAGCCATGATCTGCATGGCAACGTGGTCGACAGCGATCACTCCAGCCCGGCCATAGGCTTTGGCGGCAGTCAAGAAGATAGCCATAAAGGGTGTCAACATGACCATCATTGATGCCCTGCTGAACGATTTTTTCTGGCGCGCGCTTATTGGTGGCCTTGGAGTGGCGCTGATCGCCGGCCCTCTGGGCTGTTTCGTGGTGTGGCGGAGGATGGCCTATTTTGGCGATACCCTGGCTCACTCGGCGCTGTTGGGCATTGCTCTGAGCTTTTTGATCAGTGTTCCGCTGAATCTCGGGGTTATCATTACCAGTGTTATTCTGGCCATCGCCTTGATGCTGTTTTCCCGCAACAAAACGCTCGCCAGCGATACCCTGCTGGGCATTCTCGCGCACAGCGCTCTGGCCATTGGCCTGGTAGCACTCAGCTTCATGCCGGATGTCCGAATCGACCTGACTGGCTTGCTGTTCGGCGACTTGCTGGCCATGAATCGCAATGACCTGCTGTGGATCTACGGCGGTGCTGTTCTTATTCTGACACTGTTAACCGTGCTTTGGCGCGGTTTGTTGATGAGCACCATTCACGAGGAACTGGCGCGGGTGGAGGGCGTACCGGTTGAGCGCCTGCGCCTGTTGCTGATGTTGATGTTCGCACTGGTGATTGCGGTCGCCATGAAGATGGTCGGTGTTCTGCTGATTACCGCACTGCTGATCATCCCGGCTGCCACGGCGCGCAGGCTGGCCAGCACCCCGGAACAGATGGCTGTCATGGCGGTTGTGTTCGGGTTTATTGCCGTGGCAGGCGGCCTGAGCATGTCGTGGCACCTCGATACACCCGCCGGTCCCTCCGTCGTGGTAACGGCCTTTGTTACGTTTCTCGTTGTCTATGGCGGCGCTGGCCGCTTCTCAGCAAGGCGCTCTGCCTGAAAGACAGGTTTCCCGAAAAGTCATAATGGCTGGAGAACGTCCACCAGGCGGCCGGTTTCCAGTAATTCAAGAAACTCGTCGCCCAGACGCTCACTCTCGGCAATGGCTTTTCGCCATGAGCGCTCCCGGCCGCTATCGTTTCCTGCGTAGGTTTCAAAATCCTTGCGATCCGGCAGCTTGCCATCTGGCAGGCGCTCCAGATAGTCCGGGGAAGGCGCCACCAGCAACACATCCTGCAGGCGAGTTGCATCGCCGCGACGCCAGGGCAGAGTCTTGTCAAACCAGCCCGGCACGATGCGATCCGTGAAATGCGGGTAAAGAACGACGCCCGGTTGCTCATAAGGCAGGTCAAGATGGTAATCCAGAAGCCCGCCATCGCGGTATATACCATCTGGAGCGCCGGGAATATTCCGGACACCGGACATCACCATGGGAATAGAGGCTGATGCCAGTAACGCGGGTAGCAGGTTATTGCGGCTCAGCGGAACTTCATGGCTGAGGAAATCAGCGAGTGGCGACAAGGGCGCTTTCAGCCTGGCATCGTGGAGAATGCCCCGCTCCATAAAACGCCCCAAGTGCCGCCGGCCTACCATATTGGCGCTGATGGCAGTCATCAGTCCGAAACTCAGGCGGGCTCTGGTATCCGGCTCAAGCATGCCAAGGCTGCGGACAACAACCACGTTCAGGCGGTACCACGGATGCTCAAGAATGTGATCCTCCCGGCCACCGATCAGTTCTTCAAGGAACAGAATACTTTGACGAGTAACCTCTGCAGCGCTGACACCTTTGGAGAAACGCTGGGAGGTGTAGAGTTCGGCCAATTTGACAAGTTGAGCCCGGGGGTTATCCGAGGACGCAATGGCGGCAAATCGCCAGCTGCCAATGGACGAGCCAATAAGGGAGCGCTCCTGTTCAACACGGGGTAACCAGTCACCAAAAATGGCCTTGTCCAGGCCGCTAAGGCCAAGAGCCTTGGGGCCACCGGCCGCCCCGGGTATAACGTGCACATCATCCGGGGTCAGCGGTTTTTCCTGTAGCCGCTGCAGGGTTCTGCGACCTGCACGGATGGTGAGCGCCGGGGCGCGAGTATGGATGGCGGTCATAACAGTTTTCCCGTCAGCATGTCTGCAAGAATGGAAATCAGCACAGCGAAGGTCCGAATTTTAACGAACCAGGTATCAGGGGCCAACTGAACAAAACTAATGGCGCCAATAAACAAATACTCGTGCATCGCCGGGCAAATACCCGTGCTAAACTTCAATTAAGGATTGGCAGTGGCTCTAACAAGACAGCGGGAGTATGCAGTGAATACGTTCCCCTTAACCGATTCCAGGTCTACCAATCCGACGATTGCCGTGCTTGGTTTCAAGCGTCAGCTGGTCTATCACCTGCATTTCTGGGCCTTCATCGCTGTGGCGCCGCTTGTAGTCGTGCAATGGCAGCACCATCATTTTCTGCTCTCCAGCCTGCTGATTCTTTTCTGCGTCAATGCCATTCTGGTGATTGGTCTGTTGCGGTACCGCAGCACCTACTTCCTCAAGGGCCGCCTGTTCCCTCTGTTGGCTGTGGTTTGTGCCGCCTACTCAACGGCCATTAACGGACACGCGGGTTTATATTGGGCTTACCCCGCCGCCTCAGCCCTGTTCTTCCTGTTACCTCTGCGTGAGGCTATTGCCAGTAATGTCGTGTTTGTCAGCGTTATGGCTGTGGTTTCTTTCATAAAGTTTCCCGAAGCCGATTTCTGGCGTATTACCTTTTCTCTCGGTCTTACTTGCTTGTTCTCCATGATTTTTTCCTGGCTGGTCGGCAAACTCCAGACTGAACTTACCCGGCTTGCAACCACCGATCCGCTTACCGGCTGTCTGAACCGGTCCCAGCTGGCCGATGTTCTGAACAGCCAGATTCAGATGCGGGAACGCTATGAGCGGGTATCCAGTTTGATCCTGCTGGATCTGGATTACTTCAAAATGATTAACGATCAATGGGGGCACCTTGCCGGCGACAAGGTCCTCGGAGAAATGGCTCTGCGACTGCGCAACCGGCTCAGAGAAAACGACCAGCTGTTCCGTATCGGTGGAGAGGAATTCATGATCGTGCTGCCAGAGACCGCTCAGCAAGAAGGCAACCTTCTGGCCCACCAGCTCCTGACCAGCATTAGCGCCCGACCGTTTCTCGAAGATATCAAGGTAACTGCCAGCGCCAGTGTTGCCGAGGTCAACAAAGGTGAAACCTGGTCTGTATGGCTGAACCGCGCTGACCAAGCGTTGTACGACGCAAAATCCCGGGGCCGCAATCAGGTGGTCGGCGCTGCCCGTCAACTGGAGACAGACAACGTCCATCCCGACGAACCTCCCACACCCATTGCCAGCTAGAATTCTGGATGCTGTCTCACCGGTGTTTGCGGAAATCCCTGTAAGCGCAGAATACCTCCCAGGGACTTTCAAAGTGCGGGTAGTGCCCGACATTCCGCAGTTGCACCACATCAGCCTCGGGAATCAACTCCTGATAACGCTGCGCCATGGCAGCTCCCGATACGGGGTCTGCCATGCCTGAAATCAGTCGCATGGGCTGCCTGGCATTTTGCAACGCTGACACCCAACGATGACGATGGCACCGGCGATCTTCCATAAACTGGATCAGGTGGTGCAGAATTCCGCGGCCGTTGTTGTAGGTGAGCAAGTGCCAGAAATCATCCATATCCCGTTGGTCAGGGAGGCTCTTGCTGCCAAACAGTTTCAGAAAGTTGCGCTCGAAGCTGCGCCGCGTCAGGGCCCGGCCGAGCAAACCGCCAAACGGGCTGCGTAACAATCTCTGGATCAGCAGCGGGTTGTGCACTTCCGGAAACAACGCGCCGTTCAGGAAACAGGCGCTGGCAACCTGAAAGGGCAACATCCCTTCCTGTTCCCGGGCCAGAAGCTCCTGGGCGACACTGCATCCATAGTCGTGAGCAAATAAATGCACCGACTCCAACCCGAGACCTTCCAGTAGTCCCTGCACCAGATCTGCCTGGTCTTCAATGCTGTACGCATGCTCCCGGGGCTTGTCAGAAAAGCCGAAGCCCAGAAAATCCAGAGCCAGCACGTTGTTGTTCTGAATCAGCATGGGCCAGATCCGGTTCCAGTCCCAGCTTGCAGTGGGGAATCCGTGCATCAATACCAGCGGTTCTCCTCCGCCCGCCATGCGACTGAATATCGCGTGACCCTCGTAGGTGAACCATTTACCGCCCTGTTGCCACTCTTCCAGCACAGGTGCTCCAGCGCCCGCTGTCGTTCCCTCCCTGATACTAGGTATCTGCTGTTCCACGCACTGTCCCCGATAGATCCTTCATAGCCTGCGACTTTAGAATAAACCCAACCCTCCCGCCAGAGGTAGGCAATTGTGTTTGATAAACTGCGAACGAGTGCTGGTCTTTTCTGAGCGCGTCATCGTAAACCGTAGAGATGCCAAACAAATTCGCTTAAGCTTTGGCGCTCGTACCACAAAGAGAATCGGAAACCACTATGACCAAACTCCTTGACGACCTCGCGGGCAACTACCGCGCCATCATCAACGGGCTGGGTGAAGACACCAACCGCGAAGGTCTGCAAGACACTCCGATGCGTGCCGCCAAAGCCATGCAGTTCCTGACCCGAGGCTACCAGCAGGATCTTGGCGATCTCGTGAACAATGCCGTATTCGAATCGGCGATGGACGAGATGGTTGTGGTTCAGGATATCGAGCTCTACAGCATGTGCGAGCATCACATGCTGCCGTTCATTGGCAAGTGCCACATTGCCTACCTGCCTCAGGGTCGCGTTCTCGGTCTGTCCAAGTTTGCACGCATTGTGGACATGTATGCCCGCCGCCTGCAGATCCAGGAAAACCTGACACGTCAGATTGCCGAAGCCGTAGAGAGTGTTACCGATGCCAAAGGCGTTGCGGTGGTTATCGAAGCACAGCATATGTGCATGATGATGCGTGGAGTGGAGAAGCAGAACTCGAAAATGAAAACCTCCATGATGCTCGGGCAGTTCCGTAAATCCCAGGCAACGCGTTCAGAATTTCTTAATCTGATCAGTAATCATCGTTGATCACAGCGGTTCGGATGGAGGCGATATGACAGAGGTTTCCTGCAACCACAAGGCAAAAGTCCAGATCAAGAATTTGCTGTTGCGAGCGTACATAGGCATCAAGGAAGAAGAGATTAACAATCTGCAGGACGTTATCATCAATGTCCGCCTGACCTACGATGCCACAGAAGCGATCAACCGGAACGAGATTACGGCAGCGCTCAACTATCGCACCATTACCAAGCAGATTATCGGCCACGTCGATAGCAATCGCTTTGCGCTTCTTGAGCGCCTGACCCACGAGGTGCTGAATATCATCATGGAGCACGGAGCCGTGCAGTGGGCGCAAGTGGAAATCGACAAGCCACACGCGCTACGCTATGCAGAATCGGTGTCTGTCTGCCTTGAGGCGCACCGGTAGTTCAATACCGATAGTTCAATAGCGTAAATTCAATACAGGTGGTTCGTTACGATGCCAAGCAATCAACCCGACCAGATACGCTCTATTCTTGAAAGTGTTCGCACCATTGCTCTTGTAGGCGCTAGCGAGAAAACGCACCGCCCCTCTCATGAAGTCATGGAGTTCCTGCAGGGGCATGGGTACCGGGTTATTCCGGTCAACCCTCGCCTTGCCAGCCAGAAGGTTCTGGGCGAGACCGTTTACGCCGATATTGCTTCTCTGCCGGAACCTGTCGATATGGTTGAGCTGTTCCTGGCTCCGGAACGCACGGACGCGGTGATTGATCAGGCTATCGAGCTGAAGGTTCCCGTGATCTGGATGCAGATCGGCGTTATCAATGAGGCGGGCGCGGCCCGGGCCGAGGCCGCAGGGTTGACGGTTGTGATGGATAAATGCCCCAAGCAGGAGATTCCGCGCCAGGGTATTCCGGCAGTCGGCTCCAGAGCCTGATCCATCGGGCATCAAGATAGGCGTTCCGGAAAGAATGATTTATTATGGGTCTGCAGCCGCTAAACTGATGAATTGGTCTTCTGGTAAACGGAGCGCTTCTTGGTACACCCCCCCTATAAAATTGGGCTCTTGGTCAAGCGACTGCTGCATCCCGCCTTTCCTGTCGTAATCTTCCTTGTTTTTCTTGCCATGGCAGCGGGGCTCCGGTACGGCCTGATCCACCAGTATACGGGCCAAATACAGGCCAACCTTGAAAACGAAGCCCGAAGTATGGCCAGCACCCTGGAATGGGAGTTTATGGTTCACACCAATGCCGTCCAGCGGATGGCTAACCGGCTGGCAATGGATCCACAAACACCGGAGAGCGAATGGCGCGAAGATGCCCGCAATTATCTTGAGGATTTTGGCGTCTACCAGGCCATTGAGTGGATAGACCGTGATTTTATTATCCGATGGCTGGAACCACTTGCCGCCAATGAGAACGTGCTTGGCTTCAACGCTGCTTTCGATAAAAAGCGCCGCACGGCTCTGGAGACAATCAAGCATTCCGGAAACTACGATATTTCCGGTGTGATAGAGCTGCGTCAGGAAGGCAAAGGCATTGTTATCTATGCGCCGGTCGACACCGGGCCCGACAACAATGGTTTCGTTGCCGGGGTGTTCAGGATGGAAACTCTGGCTCGCCAGTTGATGGCAAGCCGGGAGCCAGGTATGTTCCGGATCGAAATAAGCAGTGCCGGGGCCCCGGTTTATACACTGAGCGACTTCGAAAACACCGGCAACCCCACCATGTCCTACACTGTGCCGGTTACCATTCCCACACTTGACTGGCAGCTCACCCTCGAGCCTTCAATCGCCTGGATCGACAAACAGCGCAGTCCCTGGCCCCGTTGGACCTTCATCACCTTACTTTTTATGGGCCTGCTAACCAGCCTTACAACCCTGCTGTTGCAGGGTATTCTCAAGCGCAATCAGGCCCTTCTAACAACCCAGCGAAAGCTGGATGAAGAGATAGCGCAGCGCAAAACCATGCAGCAAAATCTTGTGCGGCTGGAGTCTACCGATGTTCTCACCGGGTTGGCGAACCGGCGCTTTTTTATGGAAGACCTTGCCCATGCGCTAAATGTTGCAGATCGCCAGATACGTCAGGTTGCACTGGTGATGCTGGACCTCGACCGCTTTCAGACGCTGAACGACTCGCTCGGACACCAGTTTGGTGATGAACTGCTGGTTAAGGTTGCTGATCGACTGAATCAGTTAAGTAATGAATGTATTACGGTGGCCTACTCTGGTGGCGATGAATTCATGATCTGCCAGCAGCATGTTGAAGATATTGATGATGTCATCCACCTGCTAGGGCTGATCAAGCAATGTTTTGAGTCGCCTTTTGTTGTCCAGGATGAAGCCCATAGCATTACCTCGACTCTCGGCGTAGCCGTATACCCGCATAGCGGCCTCGACGCCGATATCCTCTTGCGCAACGCTGACATCGCACTGTATCGCGCCAAAGAACAGGGTCGTAATACCTACCAGTTCTATACCGAAGGTATGCAGGAACGGGAGGTGATGCGCCTGGAGCTGGAAAAGGATCTCAGCCAGGCCCTTGCCGGTAACGAATTTGTGCTGCATTACCAGCCACAGCTGAATCTGAACAGTGGCGAAATCCACAGTGTCGAAGCGCTTATTCGCTGGCAGCATCCTCGCCGAGGCCTGCTGCCACCGGGTGCGTTTATTCCGCTGGCGGAAGAAAGCGGCCGGATTACCGAGATCGGGCACTGGGTGGTCATGGCGGCCTGCCGGCAGTTAGCAGCCTGGAAGGGGACTCGCTTCGAAAACCTCAAAGTGGCTGTGAATCTGTCCGGGCGCGAGCTGGACGACGAAAATCTGGTTGAGCGTATACGCGATGCTCTGGATACCGAGGGTATTCCGGCTGACCGGCTTGAAGTGGAGCTGACTGAGGAGATTTTCATTCAGAACATCGAGCACAACCTGGGTCAGCTAACGCGACTGCACGAGCTTGGCGTACACCTGGCGATTGACGATTTCGGCGTCGGCTATTCTTCCCTGGCCTACCTGAGAGATTTCCCGGTAGACATCCTGAAGATCGACCGCTCATTCATCACTGAAATCACGAAACGCCATGATGATGCCGTGATCACCCGGGCGGTGATTAATCTCGCTCACAACCTTGGTTTGCGAGTGGTTGCCGAGGGCGTAGAAACTCAACCCCAACTGGATTTGCTCAAGAGCCAAGGTTGCGATCTGGTTCAAGGCTATCTGATCAGCCACCCTGTTCCTGTAGCAAAGCTGGAAAAAGCATTGTACAGCGGCGCCCTCGAAAAGCTTGCAACGACCGGTACAGATTTGTAATCGCCGTCTGCCACCCCCAACATAACGATGGCAGCAATTAAATTTTCAGGTGAGATTTTATGGCCACGGGTTATCTGACGCCGGAACAGGACAGCAAACTTCGCCGCTGGGAGCGCTGGAACCGGAACTATTTCATTTTTGCATTTGTGGCTCTCGTTGTTGTTCTGGTGTTCAGTAGCCAGCTTGGACTTTCCAGCGGTGACGGCTGGGGCCCTCTGGGCTTGCTGATTATTGCGCTGATTGCGCCAATCATTATTCTGCAGCTACGTCTGGCCTGCCCGGCTTGCGGCCAAAAGATTGGCTGGCAGGCCAAATTGATGGCACCTGACCAGTGCAAAAGCTGCGGTACCTTCCTTCGGGCGAAAAGCCCCTCTTCCTGAAAACCTTTGACCTGTGAGTTGGTCACAGGTTTTAGGCTATCCTCAGGTTTCAAATACTCTCGGCTGTCCTGCTTTGGTGATAGCCGCGACGGTGTGGGTGGTGTGCCCGAAAACCGCTGTGAATACGTCCATGTACGCTTGCTCTCCGCCTTCCATGGCTCCGAGCATTTTCGGGCACACCACCCACACCGCCGCTCATTAACATTTGGCGATGCTGCTGGATTATGAAAGTTAAAGAGCTTGCTACTTCTGCCGGGGTTAATCCGGATACCGTGCGCTTCTATACCAGAGAAGGGCTACTTAAGCCGTACCGGAACCCCGATAACAACTATCAGCATTACGATGCTGAAGATTTACGACGGCTGCGTTTTGCCCGCAAGGCCCGTCAGCTGGGTTTCTCATTGCCGGAGATCCGGCAGATCCTGGATCAGGCGGATGAACATCACTCGCCCTGCCCGATGGTTCGGGATGTATTCCAGCAACGACTGGCAGAGGTAGAGCGGGAGATAAACGAGTTACAGCAACTGCGCAAGCGTATGAAGACGGCTCTGGCCGCCTGGCAGGATATGCCGGACGGTACGCCAGATGGTCATACCATTTGCCGTTTGATTGAACATTGGGATGACAACACTCCCGTAAAGCAGGTTGAGGAGTAGATCTTTATGAGTGAAGCACCTGTGTTACAGACCACTCTCAGTATTTCCGGCGCCACCTGTCAGGGATGCGCGAAGAAAATCCGTAACGCTCTGGAGCCCCTGACCGGTGATGCTGACCTGGTAGAGGTCAATCTCGAAGATCAGACGGTAGCCTTGCCAGAAGGTGTTGATGCCACGGAGGCGGCCAGGATTGTGACGGAAACGGGTTACCCGGCGGAACCGATGGCTGAGACTGGGAAGTCCGGTAGCTGCTGCTCTTCCAAATCCGAAAAGGCAGACGCCAAGGCTACCGTAAAGCCTGATAGAGAGACGGATGAGGGGGTTGCTGAAGATACGAGTGAGCAGCATCATTCTTCAGAAAACACACCTGAAGAATCAGCAACGCCATATCACGGTGACGATCAGGTACATCTGGCGGTAACCGGCGCAACCTGTGCTTCCTGTGTGAATACCATTGAGAAGGCACTGAAGTCGGTGCCGGGCGTGACTCATGCCCATATGAATCTTGCGGACAATACGGCTACGGCAACCGGAGCGTCTGACCCGCAAGCTCTGATCAAGGCGGTAGAAAGCTCAGGTTACGGCGCCAGTGTAATTGAAGATGCAGACGCCGCAGACGATCAGAAGCAGGAAGAGGACAAAAAGCGGTACAAGACTCTGCTGGTGAAGATGGCTATCAGTCTCGGCTTGGGCATTGGCCTGATGGTCTGGGGCATGGGTTTTGGCTCCATGACGATAACCGGGGCGAACCAGGGTCTCTGGTTTGGTTTGGGCCTGCTGACACTGGTGGTTATGGCCGGTACAGGTGGGCATTTTTTCACCGGCGCCTGGAAGGCGTTCCGGCACCATAACGCCAATATGGACACCTTGATTGCCCTGGGTACAGGTACTGCCTGGCTGTATTCCATAACGGTAGTGAGTATTCCCGAAGCTCTGCCGGAGATGGCGCGGCATGTGTATTTTGAAGCTTCGGCCATGATCATCGGCTTGATAAACCTGGGGCAGGCGCTGGAGCTCAGGGCCAAGGGCAAGACCTCCGAGGCGGTTCGTCGGCTGCTGGATTTGCGGGCGAAAACTGCGCGGGTTATCCGTGGCGGGCAGGAGCAGGATATTCCGGTAGAGGATGTGCGCAAAGGCGATCACATTCGGGTTCGTCCCGGGGAGAATCTGCCCGTGGACGGGCGAGTTGTTGATGGCAGCACCCGCATCGACGAAAGCATGCTCACCGGCGAACCCATGCCTGTGAGCAAGGGTGTGGATGACGAAGTTTCCGCCGGTACGCTGAACACCCACGGTGCCATTGTGTACGAAGCAACCCGGGTGGGCAGTGAAACCGCCTTGGCCCAGATTATCCATCTGGTGAAGAAGGCCCAGGGTTCAAAACCCGCCATTGGGCGACTGGCAGACAAAATATCGTCGGTGTTTGTGCCCAGCGTGATGCTCATTGCCGTGGCCGCAGCACTGGTCTGGTACAACGTGGGGCCAGAGCCAGCCGTTGTGCATATGATCATCGCAGCCACCACGGTTCTTATCATTGCCTGCCCTTGCGCCTTGGGCCTGGCCACACCCATGTCAGTTATGGTGGGTGTCGGCAAGGCGGCGGAATACGGCGCCCTGATTCGCCAGGGGGATGCCCTGCAAACCGCGGGCAAACTGGACCTGGTGATTCTCGACAAAACCGGCACCATCACCGAAGGCCACCCGGCGGTGACCAGCGTGCATGCGATAACTGGCGATGAGCAACAGTTGCTCGCACTAGCCGCAGGTCTGGAGCAGCATTCCGAGCATCCGCTTGCTGAAGCTATCGTTAATAAAGCCAAAAAACAAAGCTTACAGCCTCTGAATGTCACAGACTTCGAAGCAATGAATGGCAAAGGCGTGACAGGTCAGTTTGAGGGCGAACCGGTTCGCCTCGGAAACCGCCGCTGGCTGGAAGCTGAGGGCATTTCGCTTGATGGCATGATCAATGCTGAAAAAACCATTACCGAGCAGGCTGGCACGCCACTGTTTCTTGCCCGCGGCACCGAGTTGCTGGGCATTATGGGCGTTGCCGATGCCATCAAAGCGGATTCGGAGGCCGCCATCCGGCGCATGCACGATGCCGGCATCCGGGTAATGATGGTCACCGGGGATATCGACGCCACCGCCAAAGCCATTGCCGCGAAGACCGGTATCGACGATTACCGCGCGGAAGTATTGCCGGAAGACAAAGCCGACGTGGTGAACGAGATGCGCGGTAAAGGCTACACCGTCGCCATGGTGGGTGATGGCATTAACGACGCACCTGCACTGGCGGCAGCCGACGTTGGCTTCGCCATAGGCACAGGTACAGACGTGGCCATTGAAAGCGCCGCCATTACCCTGATGCGAGGTTCCCTGCACGGGGTACCGGATGCCATCGAAATCTCCCGGGCCACCGTGAAAAACATTCACCAGAACCTCTTCGGTGCCTTCGCGTACAACAGCCTGGGTATCCCTATAGCGGCAGGGCTTCTGTATCCAATCTGGGGCATATTGATGAGCCCGATTCTTGCTGGTGCTGCCATGTCGCTGTCTTCGGTTACCGTTGTTACCAACGCCAACCGGCTGCGGCTGTTTAAAACCAGTCACAAGCCGGTGCAAGCGCAAAACCAAAGCCAACAATCGAAAGAGGAGCGGAACTGATGGAAACAATACTGGTCAATGCCGGTGGACTTGCTCTGATGGTCGCCATCGTCTGGTGGTTCTGGCTTTCGTCAACGGATAGCGACGCCCCTGCACAAGATCACAGCCATCACTGAACACGACATTAAAGAGAGAAAAACCATGAAAAAACAGATTCTCGGAATGACCCTGGTCGGCGCCCTTGGTTTCAGCACTCCACTTTTGGCAGCGGGCGCCGCACAAAGCATTCACGTTTATAAATCACCCACGTGCGGCTGCTGCACAGACTGGGTCGACCACCTGGAAAGCAACGGCTTTGACGTGGAAGTCACCGATACCCACGACATGAACCGCGTCAAAATGGAGGCCGGACTCAGCCCCAATCTGGCGAGCTGCCATACCGCTTTTGTGGGTGACTACGTGATCGAAGGCCACGTACCTGCTGACGACATTCATCGGCTGATCGCCAACGCTCCAAAAGCCAGAGGCCTTGCCGTGCCTGGCATGCCCGCCGGCTCACCCGGTATGGAAATGGGCGACCGCAAAGACCATTACCAGGTACTGATGTTTAACGACAACGGCCAGACCAAAGTGTTTTCCGAGCACAACTGACATTCTTTTCTACACACCCGTCAGCCTGTGCTCTATGATTGCTTCCGATCCCCCGGAAAACGGAGACGGAAATTTTTGAGCCTTAAAACCCGGTTTCTCAGCATTGCCGCCGCCCTGATCGTTATCGCTGCAGGTGCTTCATGGTTAGCTTACCAAAAGCTGTCTGAAGACCTCATCGAACGCTGGGGACGTCAGGTTGCCGAGATACAGGTGCGTTATGACAGCGCCCGCCTCCTGCAATCTCTGGAGCGCGAGATCGGCCTTGCTCGCCAGATGGCCGACTCCAGCGCTTTGCTCAGCTGGGCTGCCGATCCCCGCAATCAGGTCCTCGAAAACACTGCCATTCGCGAGATGGAAAGCTTTCGCGCCAACTTTCGCGACAATAGCTATTTTGTGGCGCTGAGAGAAAGTGGGCGCTACTACTTCAATAACGAAAAAAATGAGTTTGGCGGTCAGCAATTCCGTTATGTTCTGAACCCGGAAGAACCCAATGATGCCTGGTTCTACCAACTGATAGACGAAGGCCGTGATTTTCATCTGAACGTGAATCCCGATGCGGAACTGGGCGTTACCAAGCTCTGGATCGATGTGCTGATGCGCGACTCTGAAGAACAGATCGTGGGCATGGTCGGCACGGGTATGAATCTCGATGCTTTTCTGCAGGATATCGTTGATATTAACCAGGAAGGCATCACCACTCTGTTTGTCGATTACGGCGGTGCGATACAGCTATATCGGGACCGTAACTACATTGATTTTGCAAGCGTTATCAAACCCGAAGGCCAGAAGAATACCGTCGACCTGCTGTTTGACGACCCTGAAGACAAACAGAAAATTCTCGGCATGCTGCAATTGCTGAAAAAAAACGCGGGCAATACAGGCTATGTTGAAAGCAGCTTTGTCACCGTAGAGGGCCGAGAGCATCTGGCCGGAGTCGCTTTTTTGCCGGCAATCGGCTGGTTTGAGATTACCCTTCTTGATCTGAACACGTTGCTACCCCAAAGCTATCTCTGGCCTCTGGTGGCTGTTTTTATCACCAGCCTTCTGGTCACGCTGATCGTCTTTCATCTCATTATCCAGTCGCGCATTGTTAAACCCATTGTTGGTCTGGAGGAAGCTGTCGAAAAGGTTCGCAATGGCAACTTTACCCTGCCCCGACTGGACAAACCGGATAACGAGATTGGCAGGCTCGTCGACCACTTTGAGAAAATGACGGCCAGTTTGCATGACACTACCCGGGACCTCGAAAACAAGGTTATTCAACGTACCGACGACCTGCACCGTCTGGCTCGCATTGATCCGCTCACGAATCTGAAAAATCGCAGAGGGCTGGATGAGGTGCTGGATGAGGAAATTCAGCGGGCAGAGCGATCGGGCAACGGGTTTGGCGTGATCTGGCTGGACATTGATCACTTCAAATCAATCAATGATCAACTTGGCCATCAGGCCGGCGACGAAATCCTCTGCCGTGTCGCTCTTTGGCTGAAAGCCGGCGTTCGCCCCTATGATCACCCAGGGCGTTGGGGCGGTGATGAATTTGTAATTCTGCTTGCCCCCTGCGACCCGATAACGTTGGAACATGTCGCCCGGCGTATTCGCGAGACCGTTGAGCAGGAAAGCCGAAAAACCGGCACGCCTGTCACCGTAAGCGTTGGTGGCTATTTCTCAAAGCCCGGTGACAACATCGATACGGTGCTGCGAAATGCAGACAATGCGCTTTACCGTGCCAAGAACGAAGGCCGCAACCGTATTTGCATCAATCCCCCGGAAAATACGGAAATTAACCCCGCGTAAGGGGTCTGACTCGTCTCGTCATAAACGTTATACTCCGCCCCATCATTCATTTTTTCAGCCAGGTTAACCCATGCTCAACGCCGACGCTCTCAACCAGTTGCGCCAGCTAAAGTCTGATATTGAGGAAAGCAAAATCGTTTCTCCGGGGACGGTTAAAGCCACCAATGGCCGCTTCGGATTCGTCGCTCTGGATGAAGGGCGGGATGTGTTCCTGCCTCCCGAAGAAATGCAAAAAGTGCTTCCCGGGGATCGGGTTAATGTCACCGAGCAGGAAGTGGACAAGGGCAAAACCCAGGGTGTGGTGGACGAGCTCATTGAGAGCCGGCTGAGCACCTTTGTCGGGCGTTATCTGGTAAAGGGCAAAGGGCATTTTGTGGTGCCGGAAACGCCAGGCATCAACCGCTGGATTTTTATTCCCCCGAAGGAGCGCATGAACGCGCAGCCTGACGACTACCTTTATTGCTGCATACACAAGCATCCGATCCACGACGGCAAAGGCCAGGCGAAAGTACTCCGGGTCATTGGCAAGACCGGTGAGGCGGGTATTGAGCGCGCCCTTACCCTGGCCACCTTCGATCTGGCAGACGCCTGGCCCGATACCGTCGTACAGCAGGCGGAAAGCCTCGACGAGGCTGCCATAGAAGCCCTTGCATCCGGTCGGGAAGATCGTACCAACCGCGCCTATGTCACTATCGATAGCCCTGCCACTCAGGACATGGACGATGCTTTGCTGGCTGAGCCCAATGCCACGGGCTGGGCACTGTCCATTGCCATTGCCGACCCCTCCGCGGTCATTGGCCCGGAAAGTGCGGCCGAGCAGGAAGCCTTCAATCGGGCAACCGCCATCTATTTCCCGGGCGATCCTCTACCCATGTTACCGGACACCATCAGCACCCGGCTGTGCTCACTGATGCCCGATGTGAAACGTCTGGCTCTGGTCTGTGACTTGCAGGTCAACAACGATGGCACTCTGGGCGATTACAGCTTCCATCAGGCGGTCATCAGCTCCCGCGCCAAGCTCAGCTATGATCTGGTATCAAATCTGATTGAAGGGCGGGAAGACGAAGACATCAAAGCCCTGCCTGATGCCGTTGCCAACAGCCTGGATCAGCTTCATCAGGCTGCAACCGCGCTGCGTAAATGGCGCAACGAACACGCTCTGCTGAGCGGCGATCGGCCCGAATTCCGGCTCCGGCTGGACGAAAACCGGCGCATTCGCAGCATCGAACCTTCAGTGCAGAACGAAGCGCATCGTCTGGTGGAAGAATGCATGGTGGCCGCCAACCGTTGCGCAGCGGATTTTCTGGCCAAACAGCCATCAGGTCTGTTTATTCAGCACCCAGGGCTCCGGGACGACCGCGCAGACAACATACGCGCCCTGATCGAAGGCTGTGCGCCCCATCTTGCAGACATTGATGCCACCAAGCCGGAAGGCTTCAAGGCGCTGATGAAGCAAACGACAGACCTGGACGCGGAATTGCCGGTGAAGGCCATCCTCTCGCGCCAGCTGGCCCGGGCTGAACTGGCGTTTACCGCAGCCCCGCACCAGGGCATGGGGCTGAACGCCTACACCACATTTACATCACCGCTGCGCAAATACTCTGACCTGTATGTTCATCGCGTGATCAAAGCTGCGCTCTGGGACACACCCATGAAGGCGTTGAGCAGCGACCAGCTGTCAGCACTTCAGAGCACTCAGTTCAAGGCGCGCCAGGCGGCCAATAGCCTGGAAACCTGGCTCAAGAGCGACTTTGCGAAAACTCTGGGCGAGGAGCCGATGGACGGCGTGATCAGCCGGACGATTCCTGCCGGCTTTTTTGTACGCCTGGAGGCGAACGGGCTGGAAGGGTTCGTCAGTTGTAAGGATCTGAACGGCAAATACAGCTTTGATCCGGTCACTCTGCGCCTCATTCACAACAAGAATGGGCGCATCTTCCAGGTGGAGCAGGCTGTGAAAGTCCGCTTCTCCGGGGTTGAAGAAGAGCGCCGGCAGATTAACTTCAAGCTGGTGGATGCCGAGGAAATTCCTTTAGCTACCAGCTCCTGAGCCGGTTGAAAAACCATAGAAGCAGGCGCATCGTACCAGTAGAAGTAATCTGACCCTTTACGGAGGTGCGCCATGCCCATCAGCCCGGACGAGTTTCTGAAAAAACACGGTTTCGACAAGGAAGAAGAAAGCCCTGATCACAGCCTTAGCCACAACGCGAGAGAGCACGCCAAACACCTGCGCCGGCCCCATGCCGGCACACCTCACGATTGGGAAGACTGGGAAAGATACAAACAAGAACACCCCGATGAAGTCGAGCCAGACGAGAAGGAGAACGACGACAGGGAAGACTGAAGTCGCTCCATACTGGCAAGGGTGCTAACGAGATCTAAGAGCGGAGCATTTCTTCCAGACGGGCATCTTTGGCCTGCCACTGCTCCGCCAGCCAGCTCTTCACATTACGCCGGTGTTCGGCATCGGTTGAGTAGTCCCGCCCTTTCAGGTGCTCCGGGATGGCAACCGTCTGAATTTCCATTTTCACTTCCGGCACCCGGCCACAAATAAAGTTCCAGAACGAAGGCGCGCCGCCGGGATAGGCAATGGTTACGTCAACAAGCGTCTGTATCGAATCACCCATGGTGTCCAGAACAAAGGCTGCGCCACCGGCTTTTGGTGTCAGCAGATGGGTATAGCGTGATTTCTGCTTGTCGTGTTTGGCTTGGGTAAAACGCGTGCCTTCCACAAAGTTCATCACGCTCACCGGGGTGTAGCGAAACTTTTCGCAGGCGCGGCGGGTGGCTTTCAGGTCTTCCCCGCGTTTTTCCGGATGCTTGATCAGGTACTCCCGGGTGTAGCGTTTCATAAACGGGAAATCCAGCCCCCACCAGGCAAGCCCGATGACCGGCACCCAGATAAGCTGTTGCTTCAAAAAGAACTTCAGGAAAGGCGCACGGCGGTTGAACACTCGCTGCATGGCAAAAATATCCACCCAGCTCTGGTGATTGCTGAGTACCAGATACCAGCTTTCACGACGCAGGTTTTCTGCGCCGGTAACCTGCCATTGCGTGCCGTGGGTCAGTTTCATCCAGCCGGTATTGCAGGCGACCCAGGATTCCGAGATCCAGATAATGACGCGGGTGCAGAGAACCCTGAAACCTTTGTGGGGGATAATAAGTTTCAGCAGCGCTGGTATATAGAGCAACAGGCACCAGAACAGCGTGTTGATCGCCAGCAAAATGGAGTTGAGTACGCCGATAACGGGAGCAGGTAGGAAGCTGAGCATGCAATTCCTGTTGTGATTGTTTGGCCAGTGGTGGGCAATCATACCAATCACTACCGGCTATGGGCAGTGGCTGATTGTGACCAGATTGCCAACCAGAAGCGACAGCATTGCCATAGCGCGGCTGGGCGCGGCAAGATAGCATCGTTTTTTTATCATGGATTTTTTGATGTCCGATTTTATCAAAGCCGCGACCGAGAAAGCTGCAAGGCTGGCGCAGCAAACAACGCTATATGCTGGTAATGCCTTTGATCGTGTATTCCACGCCACCAGCATGGTGCAGGCAGGCCAAACGACCTTTGAAACACTTCATACTGACGGGCTGGTCAGCCTGCGTTATTACCCGCCTCTGCAGGAAGATTTCATCGAACTGGACGGCATCACCATTCCGGTTGAACGGAAAAGCCATCGAACACCTGTGGTGATTGTTCCGCCGCTGGCCGTGAACATGCTGATCTACGATCTCTTCCCGCAACGCAGTCTGGTGAGATTTCTGCGGGCGAAAGGCTTTGAGGTGTACCTCATTGACTGGGGCACACCAACCCGGGCCCACAGCCACTACAACTTGCACACGTACGTAGCCGGGCTGCTGCCCGCCGCTCTGACCCGGGTACGCGAGCACAGTGGCCAACAGGAACTATCGCTGCACGGCTGGAGCCTCGGCGGCATGTTCACGCTGTTTTATTCCGCCCTGAGCAAAGATCAGCACGTGCGCAACGCCATCGTTCTGGGCTACTGGGAGCTGATCATCCGGCTGGGAGACCGGGAATTCGTTACCAACCACGCCACCACCGCCGCCTTTCTTGACCGTATGGTTGCCTACCCCGGCGGGGTCGTTCAGGACACGGTCGTTCGTATCTGGATCGACAACCAGTTGTCCCGGGGCACCGTGCAGATTGGAGACGATGAAGCCCAACTGGCCAATGTAAACGCCAACCTGTTTGCCGTAGCAGGCAGCGAGGACACCATGGTGACGCCGGCTGCAGCAAAACGGCTGATGGACCACGTCAGCTCGGTGGACAAGACCTTTCGCGTTACCCAGGGCGGGCACATGGGTATTCTGGCCGGCAGCAAAGCGCCGCAGGAAAGCTGGCTGGAAATTGCAGAATGGCTGGCTGAGCGTTCAGATTGACCTGAAGCCCGGTTCCGGGAACGGCAGTTCTGGATTACACTGCTATCCATGAACCTTATTGATACATTCAATCTTGATATCCGCGCGCTCCACACCTTTGTTGCAGTTCTGGACGAAGGCAGTGTGTCACGCGCGGCCATCAAACTAGGGGTCAGTCAGTCGGCCGTAAGCCACACACTAGACCGCGTACGAAAAGCGCTTGGTGACCCCCTGTTCGTCAAATCCGGTCGCGGCATAACGCCGACGCGCTACGCAGTGCAGGCAGGCCCGCACATTCGCCAGATTCTCGACGATCTCCACTCCCTGGCCTCCGGCCCGCCCTTTACACCAGAAACTACCGAGTTCACCTTTACCGTTGCCGCCAACGATTACGAGCGCGACCTGCTTTTGCCACCGCTGATGCAGCGTCTGCGGCAACAGGCTCCGGGCATCATGCTGCAGGTGATAGCTTCCGGCATTCCCAGTGCAGATATGCTGCGTAAAGACATCTGCGACCTGATCATATCCCCCCACGCTCCGGAAGCCACCGACATAATGCAAAGAGGCTTGATGGGGGATCGCATGGTCGTCTTCTACGACCCGAGCCAGCGCGAAGCGCCAGAGACAGTGACCGACTATTTGAAAGCTGATCACATAGCACTGATGTTCGGCACTGGCGAGAAACCCGCCCTGGAAGCCGGCCTTTCAGCCCGGGGGCTGACCCGACGTAACGTCATTACCGTTTCCAATTTCTCCGGCCTGCCGGAGTTTCTTCGGGGCAGCGACATGCTGGCAACCGCGCCTGAACGCATGAGCGAACAGTTACTCCGGGGGTTTGCCTGGACACCCCTACCCTTCAGTTACAAGCCTTTCACCCTCCTGATGGTCTGGCACCGCCGCAACCAGAACGACCCCGCTCACCGCTGGTTGAGAAACCAGGTAAACGCAGTCGCCGCCACTATGAATGGCCTCAACGACTAACCTATCAATTTTGCTCATATATCCTATGAGCGGCACTGCCGTTATTTTTTCGCCGAACAACCCCTAGAATCCATTCCAAAGTTGAATGCGAGTGAGGGGGTGGGGCTTCCAAAACTGTGCGGAGCCATGGATGGCGGAGCCCAAGCGCCACATGGGTTTGGCCGAGCGCTTGTGAAGCGAAGCTTCATGCGACAGCCGAACGCCCACAATCTGTGATTGTGGGCCGGACCCCGAAGGGGTGCCGCAAGGAGCGTGTTTTGGAAGCCCCACCCCCTCACTCGCCTCTCCCAAGGTTTGGACGATAAATGCTCGCACTAACAAGTATATGGACAACCATACTACTAGCCGCCGCCGTCGCACTGGGGCCGCTGGCCACCGACATGTATCTGCCGGCACTACCGCAGATTGGCAGTGATTTCGGCACGGGCACCAGCCAGGTTCAGCTCACCCTGAGCCTGTACATGGTTGGCTTTGCCATCGCGCAACTGGTGTGCGGGCCGCTGGCTGACCGTTTTGGCCGCAAACCCATCATGATTGGCGGCTTTGTACTGTTTGCCATCGCCAGCATTGGCTGTGCGCTTGCCAGTAATATTGAAACCCTGATTCTATGCCGTTTTTTGCAGGCTTTAGGCGGGTCAGCCGGGCCAGTTCTGGGGCGTGCTGCCATCCGCGATATCTACACACCCAGAGAAGCCGCAAAAATCATGGCGCTTCTTGCCAGCATCATGGCGCTTGCCCCCGCCGTAGCACCCACACTCGGCGGCCTGATGGTTGCCGGTCTGGGTTGGCACTCTATCTTCCTCGCGTTGGGCGGCTACGCCCTGATCATGGCCGTAGTAGTAGCCTTCGGCATCCCCGAGCCCATGCGGCCCGAATACCGTCAACCACTGAAACTCTGCAGCCTGCTGCGAAACTATCGCGCCATAGGCACCGACATCAGCTTTCTCGGCTATACCCTGACCAACGCGCTGATATTCTCGGGGCTGTTTGCGTTTCTTTCCGGCTCCTCGTTCGTACTGATTGATTTCCTTGAAATACCACCGCAGCAGTTTGGCCTGTATTTCGCCGGCATCGTGGTGGGCTATGTAACCGGAAACCTTTCAGCGATCCGACTTGGCAGCCGCCTGGTACCGGATCAGATCCTCGTTCGCGGGCTGGTCATTGCCGTTGCCGCTGGCGGCCTGATGGTTGCACTGGCGCTCGCTGAAGTCTTCAGTGTGTGGGCCGTTATCCTGCCCCAGGCCTTGTTTATGGCGGGTACCGGAATGGTTATGCCCCAAACCATGGCTGGCGCCATGGCCAACTTCCCGCGCATGGCAGGCTCCGCTTCGGCGCTGTTCGGCTTCGCACAAATGTCCGTCGCAGCCTTCGCCGGCATGCTCGTGGGCTACCTGCACGACGGCACATCACTGGTGATGGCGATCATCATTGCCATCTGCGCCGTTGCGTCTCTGGGCAGCTACCTCCTACTGGTTCAGCGCCACCCTGCTCCCGGATTCGAGCCACAGACAGGATGAAAACTAATCCAAAATGGTCTAAACAGAGTAAGCTGGTTCTGAACATTTATGGAAAACAAGGAGCAACCCATGAGCACAGTAACTCTCGACGGCAACCCCATTGAACTGAGCGGCAAGTTTCCACAGATCGGCGACAACGTGCCGCCCTTCACGCTGACCAACAGCGGCCTGGAAGACGTAAAACTGGATAACTGGGCGGGAAAGCGCAAAATCCTGAACATCATCCCCAGCATCGATACCGGCGTGTGCGCCGCCTCCACTCGCAAATTCAACGAAAAAGCCGGCGCCCTGGACAACACCGTTGTACTGGTTGTCTCCGCCGACCTGCCGTTTGCAGCAGCCCGCTTTTGTGGTGCAGAGGGTCTGGAAAACGTTATCACGCTTTCATCCTTCCGGAACTACAGCTTCCAGCAAGACTACGGCGTCGGCATTCAGACCGGTCCACTGGCCGGCCTTTGCGCCCGCGCAGTGGTGGTTCTCGATGAGGACAACAAGGTTATCCACACCCAGCTCGTCAGCGAAATCAAAGACGAGCCCGACTACGATGCAGCGCTGAAGGTGCTTTGATTCTGACCCTTCACCCGGGCTGAAACAGACCCGAGCAGGTCAAAGAATTGTGTTCTGCAGGCTTTATCAGAACATGAGGTCTTTCGGGCGGCAGCGCCTTTGCAGACTGTGCATTGCCAGGGATGGCAATGCCAAGCCCCCATGGATGGGTTTACGGCGTGTCGGCAAAGGCGCTGCCGCCCGAAAGGCTAACTCCCAAACAAAAAAACAAACCTGTTAGACTCCAGCACCCCAATCCAAGACCAAGGCATCAGCCCAAACCCGTGAGCAATTCTACCCAAACCGCCAGCCTCTCCCGCCAGCTCTACACCATGACCTGGCCCATGCTGTTTGGAGTGCTCTCGCTGATGACGTTCCAGCTTGCTGACAGCGCCTTTATCGGCCAGCTCGGCCGCGACCCACTCGCCGCCCTCGGCTTCACGCTGCCCATGCATCAGCTCATCATCGGACTGCAGGTGGGCTTGGGCATTGCCACCACGGCGATCATTTCGCGAACCCTCGGCGCCGGCGACGAACTCCGAGCGTTTCGCCTGGGCGGTTTGGTTGTTACCGTCGGCAGTGCGCTGGTGTTTATACTTTGTATCGGCTTGTGGCTTCTGCAAAGCCCGATCATGACCGCGCTCGGGGCCGAAGGCGCCCTGCTTCCTCTCGTGCGCAGCTACTGGGTACCCTGGCTGTTCTCTGCCTGGATCGGCGCCTTTCTCTACTTCGGCTACAGCATTTGCCGCTCCCACGGCGACACCAAATTGCCTGGCTACATGATGGTGGCCACCAGCCTTTCCAACATTGCCCTGGATCCGCTGTATATCTTTGTTTTCGACTGGGGGTTACCCGGCGCCGCCTGGGCCACGGTTACCTCCTTTGGCGTCGGCTGCCTGTTTATATACCCCAAACTGCTGAAACGCGGCTGGGCCCGCTTCGATCTTCGCGAACTCGCTCTGGGCCGCGCCCTGAAACAGCTCAACAGCATTATGGCGCCTGCCATGGTCAGCCAGCTCATGCCGCCTGCGTCCGCCATGCTGGCAACCGCCATGGTCGCAGGCTTCGGTTCGGCCGCTGTTGCCGCCTGGGGGCTGGGCACGCGCCTAGAGTTTTTCTCCATTGTGGTGGTACTCGCGCTCACCATGTCCATGCCGCCGATGATTGGTCGAATGCTGGGCGCCGGCGACATAGAACAGATCCGCAAACTGGTGCGGATTGCAGTACGCTTTGTCGTGGGCTGGCAACTGGCTATAGGCCTGGTCTGGCTGATCGCCTCCGGCCTGGTCTCCGAGTTGTTCAGTAGCGACCAGCAGGTGCAGGACATTCTGGGGGCTTATCTTGTGCGCGTGCCACTCAGCTACAGCGGCCTTGGGGTGTGCATGTTGATGGTGTCTGTGTGCAACGCCCTTGGCCTGGCCATGCGGGCACTGCTGGTTTCGACGTTACGGTTGTTTCTGTGCTTTTTGCCGCTTTTGTGGCTCGGCAGTCAGCTCAACGGCATCCATGGCCTGATGAGTGGTGCACTTGTGGGCAACCTGCTTGCCGGAATCATGGCGTACAGCTTCTACCGCACCGGCATGAAGCAACTTCGCAAAAGCGGCGGAAGCTCAGGCAAAGCGTGACCGGAAATTCTCCGGCATGGGCACCACTTTCTTCTGACGATAATCAAAAAACACGAATCCGTACTTCGCCAGAGCAACGGCCTGGCCACTCTCGACCTTTGTTACGCGGAACACAAAGTCGCCACCGTATTTGTTAAAGTCCATCACCCCAACCTCAAAGCGGAGCATTTCCGGGAAAAACGATTCTGACTGATACATGGTGGCCAGATCGGTCACTATAATACCCTCGCCGCCGCTGTAGTTCTCAGGAATGTCGTAACTTATCAAGAGCTGGGCTCGCGCTTCAGAGAGCATGGATACCAATGCATCGTTGCCCAGATGGTTGGCGCCGTTGATGTCGGTTGTTCGAACCTGCATGAGCGTTTCGAAACAGAATGCATCGTCAGGGAAAGAAAGTTCGATTCGGGCCACTGGAAAGATACCTGCCTGGCAAAGTGTCGGGGAATATCGGAAAGTGTCGAGGTGCGGAGCCGGATGATACTCTGTTATGTGGCGGTGTTCACCTCAAGATCTGGTCGCGAAATCGTTTATCTTCATTTTTGATCTTTTAGCGCTGGGGTTACAGTTTTGAATAACGGAAACTCTATGGATATTCGACCTGCTGCCACGCTGGCACTGGTAAGAGATACCCGGAATGGCATTGAGATACTGCTGCTACAGCGCACTTGGGACGCGGTGTTTTTACCCGGCTATTACGTTTTCCCTGGCGGCGCGGTAGATCAGAAGGAATCCCACGGGCGTAAGCATGCAGCCGGCCTGGAAGACACTGAAATCAGTCACACCATGAGCCTGAGCGACGGCGGCACGGATTACATGCTGGCCGCCGTCCGCGAATGCTTCGAAGAGGCCGGCGTGCTGCTGGCTGTCGATACCGAGCGGCACACAATCAGCGGAGATCATGCCGCTCATGATGATCGCAAGGCCGTGTTCAGGGGCGAGTTGTCTCTGGCTGAACTTTGCCAAAAGCACAAACTGACGATTCCTCTGGACAGGATGGCCTACCTCAGCCACTGGGTCACCCCGCCCGGTCCTCCCCGGCGCTTCGATACCCGTTTTTTCGTGACCACGGCACCAGAGAACCAGCGCGTAAGCCATGATGGCGAAGAAACCATCAGCCACGTTTGGCTCAGCCCGGCACAAGCATTGGAAGAGCATCGTGCCGGTCAGCGGTTAATGACACTGCCGACCATCAGAACTCTGCGGGTTCTGCGTGACTTCGAGACCGTCGAAACCCTGATGCGCTACGCTTGGGCGAATCCACCTGAATCCTACCCCAGCCAGCCATGGCCGGCCATCCGGCGCGGTAAACCGGTGATCCTGGAGCCTGGTGCGCCAGCTTACGACGAAGCTGCAAAGCTGGATCCGGAGGGTGCAGGTACCACAAAATCGGAGATTGTTCCCGGTGAGGCGGTTGAGGTTGCAGCAGGCGTGATCCGCCTTACAGCACCCAACCCCGGCGTGATGACGGGCCCAGGCACAAACACCTACATTCTGGGCCACGAGCGCTTTACCGTTATGGACCCAGGTCCGGACCACGCGGGGCATATTGAGCGGATTCTGGAAGCGACCGGTGGGCAGATTGACGCTGTCATCGTCACACACACCCATCTCGACCATTCCCCGGGCACCCGTGCGCTGAAGGAAAAAACCGGCTGCAGAGTTTATGGCCAATCAGCCCCGGAAGGTGCTTCACAGGACCAGAAGTTTGCGCCCGACCATCAGCCTGAGCACGGCGACCTGATCAAAACCGATGCCGGCACCTTGAAAGTGCTGCACACACCGGGGCACGCCTCCAACCACCTCTGTTTTTTGCTGAGGGACCAAGAGCTGCTGTTTTCGGGGGATCACATCATGCAGGGCTCAACGGTGGTCATAAACCCGCCAGACGGCAACATGAAAGCCTATCTGGAGTCACTCTACGATCTGCTGGCGGAGCCAGTTCGCTATATCGCGCCGGCGCATGGCTTTCTGATGGGGCACCCCGAAGCCATCATCGATTACCTGATCACCCATCGCCTGTCGCGGGAGCACAAGGTTGCAAGAGCTCTGGACAAATTGTCCCCCGTTAGCCTCAAAGATCTGACCAGCAAGGCCTACGGTGATGTACCAGTAGCTATTCACGGAGTCGCCGCCCGCTCAGCTCTGGCCCACCTGCTGAAGCTGGAGGCCGATGGCCGGGCCTTGCAGGAAGACGGGCTGTGGCTTGCTACGACAACGACTTGAGCCGCAGCTACCGGCAGGTGCGGCACCTGCCGGTTTCTATTTTTTGGCGATAATGTACACCGCGTGCACTATGCCTGGGATATAGCCCAAAAGGGTCAGCAGAATATTGATCCAGAAATGCTTCCCGATGCCTACCTGCAGGAACACGCCCAGCGGCGGTAACAAAATAGCAATAAGAATTCGCAAAAGGTCCATATTGTTTACATCCTCTGTCGGTTATAACTGACACGCTTGCAGGCATTACCCTGCAAGATGGCTAAACCAGTAACTTTGCACAAAAGTGCCTGAATTTCATCGTAACACTATGAAAATGGCATTAAACCTTTGTTATTGCCATGTTCATGAGCACCACTCGACCTTTATCCTTGGGCCCTTGAAAATGACCCGCGAGGAATCATGCTGTTTTCCAGGCTGCACAAGCTGACCGAGTTCAAATCCTTTCTATGCCTGCTGATGCTGGCTGTACCTGCCGTAACAATGGCAGACCCGCCCGCCGACAAAAAACAGGTGAAGGCCGCCCGTGAGATTCTGCTGGCAGATCTGGCGGAAGACGAAAGCGTTGAAGATGTGGAGCAGTCGGAGCCACTGCGAAAAGCCCGCAAGGCGCCTGCGCCCGCCGTAGATGCTGCGCCGGAAAACCCGAAACCAAAGCCTGCGTCTTCGTCGAAGCCAAAAAAAGTAGCGCCCAATATAGACCTGAAAGACGTAACACCGGCGCCGACTCCGGAGCCGCCGGCGGATCCCGGCAGTCAAAAAAGCCCGGGCAGCGAAGACCAGAAAACTCGCGAAGCCGGGGAAGACACCACCCCCAACGCTGCAACGGAACCCCAAGAGCAACCGATACCCGAACCGGAAGCAAAAGAGCCACCGCGCGCCAAAAATCTCGTTTTGCTTGGCAGTGAAGTCCTGCCTGGCACATCCACACGCCTTGGCTGGTCGTCCGGCATTCAGATTGCAGGCCTCTCGCAGCCCACGCCGGTACTGGTCGTTAATGGCGCCAATGCAGGCCCGGCCCTGTGCCTGACAAGTACAATTCATGGTGACGAACTCAATGGCATCGAGATTATCCGCCAGACCATGTACGACCTTGATCCGGAAAAACTGAGTGGCAGCGTCGTGGGCATCCCTATTGTAAACCTGCCGGGTTTCGAACAGGGCAGCCGTTACCTGCCTGATCGCCGTGATCTGAACCGGCACTTTCCAGGCAGCACGAATGGTAGCCTGGCTGACCGGATCGCCCACTCACTTTTCGAAAACATTATCCGGCAGTGCGACATGCTGGTGGATATTCACACAGGCTCTTTGAAGCGTACCAACCTGCCGCAACTGCGTGCAGACATGAACAACCCGACGGTTGCAGAGTTCACCCGGGGCTTTGATCGCATGGCGGTGGTCCACAGCAGTGGATCGCCCGGGATGCTTCGCACCGCGGCCGTCAATGCAGGTATTCGTGCGGTAACGCTGGAGGCCGGCGAATCCCATCGTATTCAGGAACACCAGATTGACGCCGGCGTAAACAGCCTGACCAGCCTGATGGAGAAACAGGGGATGATTTCCCGTATGTTTGTGTGGGGGGACCCGGAGCCGGTGTATTACGATTCAGCCTGGGTACGTGCAAACCATGGCGGCATTCTGTTCAGCAAGGTTGAACTGGGCGCAAAGGTTTCCATGGGCCAGGTCCTTGGACATATCGCGGACCCGATCACCAACGCCCAGTATCCCATTCATGCCAGTAGCGATGGCCGCATAATCGGGATGGCGGTGGATCAGGTGGTTATGGCGGGCTTCGCCGCCTACCACATTGGTACGAAGGCAAAAGTCCCAGGAGAATAGTATCCTATCGTTGTTGCGCTTTCGCGAATGACCGACAGGAGCTGATGTGTCTTCAGGAAACAGTCCGGCCAGATCTGCCACTCTCACCTACGCAGGTCTCGTTCTGACCCCACTGTTCTGGGCCGGCAATGCCGTTGTTGCACGGGGCACGGTTGACAGCATACCGCCCCTTTCCATGGCGTTCTGGCGCTGGGTGATCGCACTCGCCATTTTACTGCCTTTCGCCCTGCCCGGTATCTGGCGACACCGCAGTGTGATCCGCCAGCATCTGGGCTCAATGCTGGTGCTCGCTACGCTCAGCGTTGGCGCCTTCAACTCACTGTTGTATGTTGCTGCGGTTACCACCACCGCCACCAACATCGCCCTGATCAATGCCACCATTCCGATTTTTGTGTCGCTGCTGGCGTGGATTGTTCTGGGCGATCGCACCCGGCCGGTTCAGGCCCTGGGAATCGGGTTGGCAATCTTTGGCATTCTCGCCGTGGTGGCACGGGGGGATCTATCGGTACTTACGGGCCTGCAAGCCCAACCGGGGGACCTGATCATGGTGGCCGCCGTGTTCAGCTGGGGGCTGTTTTCCGTATTACTCAGGCGCCAGGCCGTGCCTCTGCCCGGGTTTACCTTCCTCAGCACCCAGATCCTGCTTGGCGTCCTCGTTATCTTGCCCTTTTATCTGGGTGACCTGCTGTTCTTCTCGGGTGGCTTCGAGTTGACCCGTCAAACAGCTATGCCGCTGGCCTACTTTGCGATCTTCCCGGGGATTCTGGCCTACGGTTTCTGGAATTACGCTGTGCACAGCATCGGCCCATCACGGGCAGCCATATTCATTTACCTGACACCGGTGTTTGCCGCGATTCTCGCCCGTGTTTTCCTTGGAGAATCGCTGGGGCTGTTCCATGTTATTGGCGGTGCGTTTATCCTCGCCGGATTACTACTGGCAACGCGAGCCGGCCGACAAGCACCGGATTACAGCAAATTGTCCTGATATACGTAAAGGAGCCCATCATGCTTATGAAGTCCACATTCAGATCCTTTCATCGCACGCTGGCGTCGTTGCTGCTGGTTTTATGTATTACAGCTCTCGGTTCTGCCGCCAACGCCCAGAGCAATGAGCCCACCCAGGTTAAAACACCGGACCCAGCCACAAACTCAACCAGCACATCCGGTGAAAACGCGTCTGGCCTTTGCGAGCGCCCGGAACAGTGGCTTTGGGCCGAGACCTACCAAGAGGGTGAAATGGCCTTCCACGGCAGCAAAGTGTGGAAAGCCGTCGAAGAAACCAGCGGAGATATGCCTGGGATGAACGAGCCATCGCGCTGGGAACTTGTCGACGACCACTGTTCTATGGTTGACCAGTAGTCCGCCGGATGGCTGGCAGTGCCGCTTCAATACGCTGTAGCACATCGGCCAGTACCGCCGTGGGGCAGCCGATGTTGAGCCGCATGAAACCACTGCCTTGCTCACCAAATGAGATGCCCGGATTCATACCCACGCCGGCGTCTTCCACAAACAACCGTTTCAAAGCGGCATCATTCATGCCCAGGTTTCGGCAGTCGAGCCACATGAGGTAGGTGCTTTCGGGCGCGCTGGTTCGAATGCCAGGCAGGCGGGCGTTAACCGTTTCCACCACAAAATCCCGGTTCTTTCGTAAATACACCATCAGGTCATCCAGCCAGGGCGCACCATAGCGATAACCCGCTTCAAATCCTGCAATGCTGAACGGATTGCATTGCGGCACATGCATGGAATCAAACACCGCTTTCATGGCATTGCGCTGCTCCCGATCCGGTATGACCAGAGCAGACAGGCCTAACCCAGGCATGTTAAAGCTTTTGCTCGGCGCCACCGCTGTTATCAGGGCATCGTCCCGCCCGGCAAGCGTTGCCAGCATCCGGTGCCGGGGTTTGTCGGTAAAGGTGAGATCGCAGTGGATTTCATCGGAAATCACCGTCAGCTCATGGCGACGGGCAATATCCAGCACGGCCTCAAGCTCCTGTTCCGACCAGATACGTCCGACCGGGTTGTGGGGCGAACACAGCATCAGAAGCCTGGCATCCGGGCGCGCGGCGCAGGCTTCCAGATGCTCCAGGTTCATCCGGTATTCCCCGGTTTCATCTTCACAGACCAGCGGGTTTTCAATCACCACCCGGCCAGTGAGCTGCACGGAGCTGAAGAACGGCGGATACACCGGTGGTTGCACAATCACGCCCTCACCCGGGCCCGCATAGGCCATACAGGCCGCGTGCAAGGACGGCACCACACCCGGCGCCATCAATATCCACTCGCGCTGGATTTTCCAGCCATGCCGCTCACGAAACCAGTCCATTATTGACTCGAACAGGCTGTCTGGAAACAGGGTATAGCCATAAACCGGGTGCGCGGCACGCTCCGAAAGCGCCCGGGTGACGGCCTCTGGCGCGGCAAAATCCATGTCCGCTACCCAGACCGGAATCACATCCTCACGGCCAAACACCGCCCGGCGGGCATCAAACTTGACCGAGCAGGTATTTTCGCGGGAAAGAGGCTGATCAAAAGAGTCTGTCACTGGCGCACTCCAAAATCGGTAAACAGTAGGATAGCTCTTGTTTTTATTGTGGGTGGGTATTGTCGTCCTCGCAACCGCCCCCTCAAACACAAGCATTCTTCTTTGGTCGAACAGAATGCGATAATACTTGCCGAATTACCCACATACTTGCGAACCTAACGGTTTACCTGCGCAAAACCTCCCCGCGCCTTTGGAGTTGTTAATGATTGGTCAGATCCTGTCGACCCTGCTGCCCGTCTTCCTCATTGCCGGCTGCGGGGCCCTGTACGGACGATTTCGCACGCCGGATATTCGCGGGCTGAACGTTCTGAACATGGAACTGTTTGTTCCCATGCTGATCTTCGCCGTGTTGGCAGACCAGAAGGCGCCATTGCAGGACTATGCAGGGCTTGCGCTGGCGGCAACGGTTGTGGTTCTGGGCTCGGGAGTTATTCTGTATCCGCTGACCCGGCTTCTTAACCTGAATCCGAAAACCTTTCTGCCGCCCATGATGTTCAACAACTCAGGCAACATGGGGCTCCCACTGCTGGTTCTCGCCTTTGGCGAGGCGGCGCTGCCCGCAGCCGTTGTGCTGTTTATCGTGGAAATGCTACTGCACTTTTCCGTGGGCCTGCATATGCTTGATCCACACACCTCCATCATTCAGCGCCTCAAGCTACCAGTTGTATTTGCCAGTATCGCCGGGCTAACCGTGAACCTTGGTGGCATCACCTTGCCAGACTGGCTACTGCAGACCCTGAACATGCTTGGTGAGGTCTGTATACCGCTCATGCTGTTTACCCTGGGCGTACGAATGCTGGATATCGACTTCAGCGACTGGAAGCTGGGCATGCTCGGCGCCATTGCCTGCCCGCTCAGTGGTTTGCTGCTCGCCTGGCCCATGATTTATCTGCTGGACTTGCCTGGCCTTCAGGTTGCGGCGCTCTGGGTATTCGCAGCCCTGCCACCGGCAGTGCTCAACTATATGGTCGCGGAGCAATACCAGCAGGAACCCCATAAAGTCGCATCGCTGGTACTATTGAGTAATCTGGGCAGCCTCATTGTCATGCCGATCGTGCTAGGGCTGGTTTTTGCCGCAGGTTATCTCTGAGGAAACCATGCATGTCTGAAGCAATCGCAGTCGTACGTGCTTCCCGACCCAACTTTCTGGTTCTTGCACCTCTGTGTGTCGGGCTGGGGGTTGCAGTGGCGTGGCAACAGGGCGAACCACCCGCGTTGCTGGACACGTTGTTGGTCTTTGTGGGTGCCTTGCTGGCACATGCGGCGGTGAATCTGCTCAATGAATACGAGGATTTTGTGTCCGGGCTGGATCTGATTACCACCCGAACACCGTTTTCCGGCGGCAGCGGCGCACTTCCGGAGGTTCCCGGCGCCGCAAAGCGTGTGTTGGCGGCAGCCATTTGCACTCTGGCTCTGGTGATCCTTATTGGCCTGTATTTTCTCTGGCAACGCGGTCTGCCCATGCTGGTTCTGGGCACCGCCGGAGTGGCGCTTGTGCTTACCTATACCCGCTGGATTACCCGCTCCCCCTTGCTGTGCCTGCTTGCACCAGGCATCGGCTTTGGGCCGGTGATGATTCTGGGCACGCTGGTAGCACTTGGAGCAAAACTTGATGCCACCGCCATTACCGTATCCGTGATCAGCCTGCTACTGGTGAGCGAGCTGCTGCTGATCAACCAGATACCGGATGCGGAAGCCGATCGTAAAATAGGTCGCCGTCATCTGGTCATCACCCTCGGCACGCTTGCCGCCGCACGGCTGGTGTCCGCCCTGTTTGTTGCGGGCTACGCAGTTCTGATAACGGGCATACTCGCCGGCTGGTTGCCATTGCCGTCTATACTGTCACTGGTCACCGCTCCCTTCGCTCTCCGGCTTGCCCGCAAACTACCCGGGGCTATTGATCAGCCAGACGCGCTCAACGTGTTGCTAGGCACCAACGTCGCGATTCTTTTGGCTACACTGGCGCTGCTGATTATTGGCCTGAGCCTGTAAACCTGGGTTCGGGCGATAATCAGGTTCGAGCAATAAGTCCAGCGACAGATCTGTACTCACGCGCTGCCCTTGCATGTGCGAGGACTTTGGCCGAAGGTTAAAACTGCTATTCTCTGATTTCATCCACGATACGGAGGTCTGCCCATGAGTGTACTTTTACTGCTCATCAGTGCCCTGGTTTTGATCTATCTGGGAGTTGGCGGCACCACCGCTGCTCTGGTGATGTCCATCGCCACTCTGGTGGGCGTGTTCCAGGATGAGTGGCACCTTGCCAGTGTCCTGTTTGGTGGCCTTTTTCTCGCGTTAGCTCTGATTCTGGTTATTCCCAGCGAGCTTCGCCTCGACAAGTTCAGCCGACCGCTGCTGAGCTGGGTTCGCAGCCGCCTTCCCAAACTATCGTCCACTGAAGAAGAAGCCCTGAAATCCGGCTCTGTGGACTGGGATGGCGAGCTGTTCTCCGGCAAGCCGCAGTGGTCAAAGCTGCTCGACGCCAGACCTGCGCACCTGACCAGCGAAGAGCAGGCGTTCCTCGATGGCCCGGTGGAGAAACTCTGCGCCATGCTGGACGACTGGAAGATTACCCACGAACACTACGACCTGCCGGATAAAGCCTGGAAGTTCATCCGTGAAAACGGCTTTTTCGGCCTGGTGATTCCGAAAGAAGACGGCGGCATGGGCTTCTCCAACACCGCCCATTCAGAAATCGTGATGAAGATTTCTACCCGCAGCGTGTCTGCAGCGGTCACTGTGATGGTGCCCAACTCACTCGGCCCGGGTGAATTGCTGATGCATTACGGCACCGACGAACAGAAACAGCACTATCTGCCCCGTCTGGCGGGTGGCGAGGAAATTCCCTGCTTTGCCCTGACCTCCCCGATCGCCGGCTCCGATGCCGGTGCCATCCCGGATAAAGGCATTGTGTGCAAAGGCGAATGGAACGGCGAAGAAGTGCTGGGCCTGAAAGTCACCTGGAACAAGCGCTACATCACCCTGGCTCCGGTCGCCACACTGATTGGCCTGGCCATCAAGGTTTACGATCCGGAAAGTCTGCTGGGCGATAATGCCGACATCGGCGTGACCTGCGTGATGGTTCCCCGCGAAACCGAAGGTGTACACGCAGGCGCTCGACACCTGCCCATGAACACCGTATTCATGAACGGCCCGACCTGGGGCACCGAAGTGTTCATCCCCATGGATCAGGTTATCGGTGGTCAGGATATGCTCGGCAAGGGCTGGACCATGTTGCTGGAGTGTCTCTCCATTGGCCGCTCCATTTCCCTGCCCGCGCTGGGTACCGGTGCTGGCAAGGTTGCCAGCCTCGCGACCGGTTCCTACGCCTACACCCGCGAGCAGTTTGGCCGCTCCATCAGTCAGTTTGAAGGTGTACAGGAAGCCCTGGAGCCCATCGCCGGCTATACCTACATGATGGATGCTGCGCGTATGCTTACCTCAGGCATGCTCGATCGCGGCGTTCGGCCTGCGGTGCCTTCAGCGCTGCTGAAATACCGCAACACCGATCTTATGCGAATCGTGATCAACCACGCCATGGACGTGGTAGCAGGCCGTGGCGTGATTACCGGCCCCCGTAACTTCATGGCCCGCGCCTACAACGCCGTGCCCATTGGCATTACGGTGGAAGGCGCAAACATCCTGACCCGCAGCCTGATGGTGTTTGGCCAGGGCGCCATTCGCTGCCATCCGTTTATTGTTGAAGAAATCGCAGCCGCCGGTATGGAAGATGAAGACAAAGCCGCGAAAAAGTTCGACGGCATATTCTATCGTCATCTGGCCCATACCACTCGAAACGCTCTACGGGCACTGGTTCTGGGTCTTACCGGAGGGCTGCTGGAATCGGTACCCAGGCAGGGCGGCATCAAATCATCCTATCGTCAGCTTGCCCGCTTCTCGGCAGGGTTTGCACTGATGACCGATGTAACCCTGCTTTCCGTAGGCGGTGGTCTCAAAGCCCGGCAGAGGCTGTCCGGGCGTATGGCGGACTGCCTGGTGCAGCTGTATTACGCGTCGGCGGTGATCAAGCAATGGCATGAAGAGGGCTATCCGGACGATCAGCGACCGCTGGTGGAGTGGTGTCTGCAAACCTGCCTGCGGGATCTGCAGCACTCCATGCGTGAGGCGATTATCAACTTCCCGGTACCTGCCTTGCGCTGGCCATTACGTCTGCTGATATTCCCCCTGGGTGCGACCGGTCTTAACGGGCCCGATGACAAACTGGGCACTCGCGTGGCCGCCAGCATTGTTGAAGACACCCCGCTACGCCAGCGCATCAGCCGCGGCGCCTACACCACCATGGATCCCGACGATTCTCTTGGCCGGGTTCTGAATGCCTACAAACTGGCAAACGAAACCGCTGACATGCGCGGCCGTTTACATGACGCCGTTCGCAATCGCGATGAGGACGACCTGGACGGTATCGCACTGCTGATGGGCCATCAGCGCAAAGAGCTTGTAGATTGGGCCTGCGCTGAAGGCGTCGTGAAGGCAGATGAGTGCGATAAACTTGAGGAAGCGCTGACTGCTCTGTACGACGTTATACGTGTGGACGCCTTTGATGAGGAGGGCCTGAAGGCGCTGTCCCGGTGCGCCAAGGGCAAACGCAAAGTGGTTGAAAGGCCTGCCAGAGACTAGACCACGTGATTAAAGGGCAACTTAAACGAGCCCTTACCTGAAAACTGCCGGGCCTTGCCCGGCGGTTATTCAATGCACTTTTATTCCATACACTCTCCTCGCAAAACCCAGTGCTGCCTTTTCCGCCCAAAGTTCACCGCCTGAAAATTATCCAGAGAAAAGTAGGAAAAACACTTTTCCGATTTTCAATTTGGTAATAAAATATATGATTATTATTCGATTAAAGCATATATCAATATACCGGCGGGCTATATGGAACTGACATTCAGCGAGGTGACAAAGTCGTTTGGCCGCCTCAACGTCATTGATCACTTCAATACGACCATCAGAACCGGAGAAATTGTGGCTCTTCTCGGGCCATCTGGCTGCGGGAAATCGACGTTACTGCATATGCTCGCAGGCCTTCAAACACCCTCTACCGGCACCTTGACCGCTGGTGGCAAGCGCATCGAAAAACCCTCACCTCGGCGCACTCTGGTATTCCAGGAACATGCTCTGTATCCCTGGCTGACACTGGCCGGAAACGTAGCCCTCGCACTGGAATTTCAGAACACCCCAAAGCAAACAGCGTTCGCAGAGGCGCAAAAATGGCTGGCAAAGGTAGAGCTGTCCGGCTTTGAACACTACTACCCGCATCAGGTATCAGGTGGCATGCGGCAGCGTTGTGCTCTGGCTCGGGCCTTCATAGCGCGGCCTGAAGTCCTGTTGCTGGATGAACCTTTTGGCGCACTGGATGCACTGACAAGAATGACCCTGCAAAGCGTTCTGAAGGATCTGATTGAAGAAGAGCGTCCCACCGTGGTGCTGGTTACCCACGATGTAGACGAAGCGCTGTACCTTGCCGACCGTGTGCTGGTATTCAGCAACCGGCCCGCCACCGTGTTGCGGGAAATCGAGCTTGGCCATATGCCCAAAACCCACGATTTATCAGCCTTCGCCGATATCCGGCGTGATGTGCTGAACAAGTTGGGGATCGACACTGACACAACACCGGCTCACGCCGAGGAAACAGGAGAAACAGTATGATTCGCTGGTTTATAACAACGGTTCTGGCACTGGCACTTGCGGTGCCTGCGTCTGCAAAAGAAGAATTTCGTGTGGGCTATGTCCGCGTGATGGACGATGCCCAGGCCATGCTCGCGCACGAAGCCGGCCTTTATGAAAAGTACGGTCTGGACGCCAAACTGATTGAATTCAGTTCCGGCACCGATCTGATCAAAGGCATCGTTGGGGGCCAGCTTGATATTGGCGTGTTGGGTTTTTCAAACGCCTTCACCTGGTCATCTCGCGGAGCCGACCTGAAGATTGTTGGTGGCGCCCAGCGTGGTTACCACTCACTGGTCGTGCGCAACGACTCGGGCATTGAAACGGTTGAGGACCTCAAGGGTCGCAACCTCGCGTCCCAGAAACAGGGCAGCACAGCCGACATCGTCCTCAAAGGCGTTATGTTGGCCAATGCAGGCCTGCAGCCAGACGACCTGAATATTATGGGTGTGGCACCGGCAGTGGCGGTTCAATCTCTGGTGGGTGGCCGGGTGGACGCCGCCTTCCTGTTTGAACCTTATGATCGAATTGCCCAGCTGGTTGCACCGGTTAAGCAGATTTATGAAATCGGTGAAGTATGGCCTTTCCCATGCATGGTAGTGATCACCTCCGGCGATACCCTGAAAAACCGCAAAGACGTGATCTGGGCTGCGCTCGACGCTCAGCGTGACGCCATCGAAATGCTTGAAAACCAGCCGGAAAAAGCGGCTACTTACATCACCGATTACTTCATTAAAGAAGATGTCGTTAAATCCCTCAACGACGGCGATATTGCTTCAGAAAAGGTAATCGCCCAAGCCATTCAGACCAACGATTTCAGCTCCAAACTGACCGAAGCCGATATTAACCGCATGAAAGAGCTGGCAGGCATTATGCAAAAACAAGGCATTCTTCCTGAGGAAGAAGCTTTCGATGTTGACGCATTGCTGGACCTGACCTGGCAAGAGACTCGTGAGCTTTAAACATGAGCAATAGCCAGGCAATGGGCGTCGCAACCAAACGGGCATATGTTGTTGCCATCGCTGTTATCCTGTTTTTCTGGCAGGTAGCGGCGTGGTTTCTGCCCGACTTTTTGATGCCGGATGTACACACAGCCATTCTCAGGTTGTGGGAGGAGCTGAACAGCGCCGAGTTCTACGAAGGGCTTGGCAACAGCATGACACGGCTCGGAGCCGGCTACGGAGCGGCACTGTTTTTCGGAATCCTGTTGGGGCTGGTAGGCGGCACGATCAATGTGGTGCGAAGCCCCCTGAAGGCGGCCATCATTATTCTGCAATCCATTCCGTCGATTGCCTGGGTGCCACTGTTCCTCATTCTGATGGGCTTCGGCAACCTGCCCATCATTGTTGTTGTGGCTATTGGTGCGTTCTTCCCCACGGCGTTGAGCGTGATGAATGCCACGGAAAGTGTTGAGAAAGTGCATATCTCTGCGGCACGGGTAATGGGCGCATCAAAAGCACAGATGCTGAAGCGTGTGTACTTTCCCGCCGTTACGCCAGAGCTGATTACCGGGGCCCAGCTGGCGTTTGGTAACGCCTGGCGCGCACTGATATCTGCGGAAATGATTGTTGGATTCAGCGCCGGGCTTGGCAAATCCCTGGCCTATTCCGGCGAAATTGCGGACATGACCGGTGTAATGACCAACATTCTGGTGATTGCAATTCTGGCGGCGGTGATCGACCAGGTTATTCTGGAGCGCATCAAGCACCGGTTGCTTCGTTATCAATACCTTTGATACTGAAACTCACGGGCTTACGCGATCAAATTACTCGGATCGCAACCCACCTCTGATGGCCTCATCCACCAGCCATCGTCTTAACAATTGTATGCTTCGCTCCCTGCGCCTGCTGGTTTTCCATGCGAAATAGAACCGGTCGCCGGTCATCAGCGGGTGGCAGGGCAAGCGTACAAAGTCTTCAGAATCCTTGCGAGTGCTAAGCATGTAATCGTTCGTCAGGGCGATGCCCTGATGAAAGCGCGCAGCTTCCAGTGCCAGTAACATATGGCTGAAGTGTTGTACGCGAGCTCCGGAAGGAATCGTTTCGCTCACCGTTTGATACCAGGCTTCCCAATCACCCGCAGCCTTGTCATAAATACTGTGGGTAGACAACAAAGGGAATCGAGCTATCTCAGCTGTGGTCATGGCGAGTTCGTCGAGCCCGGCCTCCCCTATCTCTCGCCCCAGTTCCCGGCGGATGCGCTGCCAGTAATCCTGACTGCATACGGGGAAAAGCCGTTCCACGTACAAAAGCTCGTAACTGTAGGCCGGTGAGTCTCTGTGAATGGTGATAAAACAATCCGCAACCCGGTCTGACAACACCGGGTTTTCACTGCTCATTTCCAGCGCCAGTTCGACCTGGGGGTGCAATCGCTGCAAATCCGGTAATCGGGGCACGAGCCAGCGCACGGCGAAGGAACTGAACAACGACAGCCGAAGCCGGGACTCTTCATGCCCCAGCACTTGCTCACTGGCCCGCTCAATCTGAAGCAAGGCGGTGCTGATAGCGTCCAGATACTGGCGGCCTTCGTCGGTCAGCGCGAGCGTGCGCCCACTGCGCCAGAACAGCCTCTCACCCAGATAGGTTTCCAGCTGTTTGATCTGATGGCTCACCGCACTCTGGCTTACAGCCAGCTCCTGGGCGGCCATTGAAAAGCTGTTGAGACGGGCAACCGCTTCGAATACGGGCAGGGCTTTGAGAGGTGGCAGCTTCATTATCTATTTATCTAATAGGTGAGGAATAAACATCATTTTATCGGATATTAAAACTCAAATAGACTCAATCTGTCACTTGTGTCAATCCAATTTGAGATTGAGATTCGATCTCACGAAGCGTGGTATTGCTCCTGGCCAGAGCTATCAAGGCTTGGGCCGCTGTTTTTGTCCAATCAAGATGAGGGCCTCACAATTTTAACGTGAGATTCGGGCTGTTTCTGTCTCGTTTTGGCTTTTGTCGGTCCGCTATTGTGAACCGGATTATCTGACAGTAAGCGGCACCAAATTACATTCACCCAGGCGCGATACAGCTCACGCCTGTCGAAGTTGGAACATCAGAGGTCATCATGTCGGGGAAAACCGTTAACAGCGCCATTCTTCTGCTTGTGCTTGGCAATGCCATGGCACTGGTCTCCGACGTGTTCATCAAGCTCCTGGAGCCAGGAGCGCCGATTCTTCAGTTTGCGTTTTTGCGCTGCCTGATCACACTCATGTTCCTGGTACCACTGGCTCGAAAAATCGACCGAACCAACCTGTTCGCCGGCATCAAGGTACATGCCATAAGGGCTCACGTGCACCTGGTGGGCCTGCTATGCATGATAGTAGCCCTGAGCAACCTGCCCCTCGCCACCGCCAACGCCGTATTCTATGCAGCCCCGATTCTGGTGATGGTGTTTTCGGTGGTTATCTTCCGGGAAGTCCTGTCACCCCTGAATGTTATTGCGGTGTTCAGTGGTTTTGCCGGCATCATCGTTATCCTGCGCCCTGTGGAGTTCAACTGGGCGGCCATGGCTGCGTTCGGATCGGCGATCACACTGGCCATCAATGCGGTGATGGTGCGAAAACTACCCAAAGGCCAGACCACGGTACACAAGCTCTTTCTCAACTACTTGCTGGTGATTCCGGCATCGGGACTGCTTGCCTTATGGGAGTGGCAGCAAGGCGCTTCCTGGCACCCGGAAATTCTGTTCACCGCAGCCGCTTCTGCATTTTTCATTCTGGGCTACAACGTCACTGTACTGCTGGCCTACCGTCAGGTAGACGCCAACCAGGTCACCAGCGCCGAATACACCGGCCTGATCTGGGCGGTATTGATTGGCTGGATAGGTTTCAACGAGATGCCAGACCTTTGGTTCGCTGTAGGCAGCGCCATGATCGTAGTGCCGCTGATTCTGGTGGGGATGCGCTCGCGTGATCGGAGTCGCCGAGTGCTGCGGGCTTACCCAACCACAGGTTGAGACCCTTGGCCAATGACGATGCGGATAGGAGTGCCCAGTGTCGGTTCGAATTTGTTTGCTATGACTACAAAGCGGACCTTTTCAGATAGGGGCCTACCCTACCCGCGATTCGGAAACAAAGCACGCTGAGGTCGCAAAGCGAACATTCATATCTGAGCCCCAATGGAGGTTTTCGGGCGTCATGCATAGCCGGTTGAGTGCAGTCAGATTTGGCGAGAGGAAAAATACGGACGGTTGCAGATTTTCTTGTTGCGCTGTTAGACCAGAACCAATCCCGTTTAGGCGGTTTAGCAGTCTTAAGGTCTCTTTCGGCTATCCATGCTCAGATAGTTACGCCGCCCCAAAGCCTATCAATCCGACTCTGGATCTTTGGATGTCCATCAAGATTAAAACCACCCTCATGCGCGACTTGGATACGCTTCGAAACGGGGGACATCAACATCACCTCCCTCTTCTGTAAGCCAGGTTTAGGGAACGGTCGTCTCCCATCGCTTCTTCATGTCTTTGCGAGTCGACTGGGAAATGCAGGATATTTACTGACAGCCTGTTGCCAGTTTTATGACACTGATGCCACCATCGTATGGCGGGTTGTCGGCGTTCGAGGCCTTTCCGTGCGGGGGCTGATCATATACTTCGGAAACCTCGGTAGCCCAATGCCCTATCCCCAGCTCTCGCGCAAGCAGCACTCGCGCCTGATTGAAGCGCGGCAGAGTTTGCGGCACCAGATGCCAGCGCTTCCTTGTTTCCTCTCCAACCGTCGCAACGTAGATGTGTTCTCCGGTAGTCAGTGAACGGTTTGTGTTCCAGATTCTTAGAAAACTGCGGTCAAAAACCCGGCCTTGTTGCCCGGGCAGAACCAGTCCCAACATCTGTTGGTTGGTTCCCCAGAACCAGGGAGACAGCGGCGCGGTAGGGTAATCCTTGCCCTGAAAAGCTTTGATGTAAGCATTGGGAACGCTGCGCCAATGAAGGGAGTCTGCCTCAAGCCAACCAATTGCCCTCAGACAGCTCCAAACCTGGCCTGGACCGTTTGCCAAAAAAATCACGTTAATCGGCGCCTCGGGCTCGCCAAAAACGGATCTGGCCTGGTTTGAGCCATCCAGTAACACCACTTTCGGTTCGGAGGACTGAATAATCGTTTGATCCGCCTGCGTGTAGCTTGCTGCCAGCAGAGGCGGTTTCCCAAAGTTCAACACCAACGCGAGCGCAAAAAAGGTCGCCAACCCGCTAGCGGCGCCGGTCAATTTTAGTTTTGGGGATGCTCTAAACTTGTTGCCTGACCAGTGCCCGTGAAACGGCCTTAGGTAAGTGGCTGAAATGCCAAGCATCAATCCCATGGCACCGACCAGGTAGCCAGCGACTACGTCGCTAAAGTAATGAACGCCCAGGTAAAGGCGGCTAAAGCCGATCAAGAATACGACCAGGAGCCCTAGCATGAGTAGATTCAGACGCCTGCGCCAGAATCGGACAGAGCACATAGCCAGATAAAGGGAAAAACCGTAAAACGCGACACTGATGCTGGCATGGCCGCTTGGGAAGGAGAAGCCCATCGGCTCAAGAAGAGCACCGTCGGGTCGCGGACGATGGAACATTTGCTTGCCTGACCAGGTCAGCAGCTCGCAACTTCCCACCGAGATTGCCAACGCCAGGATCCGTTCAGGCTGTCGGCGATACCAAAGCCAGAAACTCAGGGCGGTGGTGCCACTGATCACCAATGGCAAGAAGCCAAGGGAGGTTATGGCGAAAAACACCTGATTGAAAAAGGGTGTGCGAAGACTGGCAAACAGTCCATTAACGCGCGCGTCTATCGCGGTAACGGCATCGCCAGTAACAAGGTCTTCGGCTATTCCACTGAAAATAACAAGAAGATAAAGCCCGCAGACACTAGTGAGCGTCAACGGCAGCCCAATCCAACGGTCGCGATCGAAGCGTTGCCGCATGAAATGGCTGGTGGCAGGAAATCGCTGACCCAGGGCAATAACTTTCGGATTCTGACGTACCGCAGTCCCCGCCGATTGCAGAATTGATCTGACAAACTGAAAGCCGGTAGATCCATACTTCAGCAGCGACCAGCGCAGCCCATAAATCAGGGCCAGTACTAAAACCAGAATCAGCGCCACTACGCCAATGCGGGAAAGCCAGGCCTGGGCGAGGGACAGGGACTGTGAAAAAAGATAGCCGGGCAGAATCCATTGCAGGCTCCATCCGACAGCACCCGCCAGATTCCAGACCATAAAAGAACGACGTTCCATGCCCGCCATGCCGGCAATGAAGGGCATAATCTCTTTCACCGACGGCACGAAACGCCCCAGAAACACACTCTTGCCGCCGTGATCATGGAAGAATGCTTCTGCTTTTCTTAAGTGGTCGGCTTTCAGAAACCAACGGTCCTGGCTTAGCCATTGTCGACCATAGCGGCGGCCTAAAAAGTAGTTAAGGTTATCGCCAAGGGTGGCTCCCACAATCGCGAAAAATAACAGATCGCCAAGATCGAAAACGCCTTGGCCGGCCAGCATGCCCATCAACAACAGTAATGCCGAACCGGGGACAAGCATGCCGAGAAGGAAAGCAGTCTCTGTCAGTGCCGCTAGCAATGAAAACCAATAGCCCCAGAGCCCGGCGCTCTGGGCCAGAGACAAGGTCGCCTGGGTAATTGAATCCATCATCGTTGAGCCCTGATCGGGAAAGCACGCAAACTAGAAGACTGAATAGGCATCAACAATAATCCATCCTCACCAACTGCTCCATCTTTGCGTCCTACTCGACCATGTCCAATTGCGTCAGCGACTTTGAGCTTGATGACCAGGGCGTCGTCTTGACGAACCTAAGCAGTCAGCTTCCCTCGTTCATGGATCATCAGCCCGATAATGGTCAGCACACAGAACCCCGCGCCAGCATAGAAGGTCAGCGCTGGCCCTCCCCATTGCCAGAGCATGCCCGCCAAAACACTCGCCAGCAGCAACGCAATTCCGCAAACCAGGTTGAAAAAGCCAAAGGCCGTACCGCGCAATGTCTCAGGTGCAACATCCGCAACCATGGTAGAAAGCAGTCCTTGTGTCATTCCCATGTGCAATCCCCAGATCACTGCTCCGATGATTGTCCAGAACCAGTTGTCAGCCATGGCGAGTGTCAGGTCAGCCATGATTAAAAGGCACAGCCCCATCAACAACAATCGTTGGTGGCTCATTCGATCCGCAAGCCTTCCACACGGATAGGCCGATAGCGAGTAGGCCACGTTCATCGCAACCATAACAGCGGGCATCCAGGCAATTGCCAGGCCAGTGTCCTCAGCCCGGAGTAGCAGAAAGGCCTCACTAAATCGGGCCAGGGTGAACACCGCGCCAATGCCCACAACCCACCAGTAGGCGCGACTGAGCTGTGCCAGCGAGTCACGACTGATCGGGTTTCGACGATGGGTCGTGGTGTGCGAAGGTGCCTCCTTGACGCCAAAGAGCAAGAGCAGGACGGCCAGAAAACCGGGAATGACCGCCACCCAGAACACAGCCTGATAGTCGTTGGCCCATAGCAGCATTAAGCCAATCGCAATAAGAGGCCCGGTAAACGCTCCGACCGTGTCGAGTGACTGGCGCAGTCCATACGCTGCCCCGCGCAGGGTGGCGGGCACAAGGTCGGCAACCAGTGCATCACGCGGCGCCCCGCGGATGCCCTTGCCGACACGGTCGGTCAAGCGTGCTGTCAGTATCCAACCCACGCCCGGAGCAAGCGCGAACACAGGCTTGGAGAGGGCGCCTAGGCCATAACCCACTACCGCCAGTGCTTTGCGCTGGCCCAAATAATCACTCAATGCCCCAGAGAACACCTTGGTGATCTGAGCGGTGGCTTCAGCTGCCCCTTCAATGAAACCGATTGTGACGGCGCTTACCCCAAGCACCGACAGAAGATAGACCGGCAGCAAACTGTGTATGAGTTCTGAGGAAACATCCATCAACAAACTGACGAAACCCAGCATCCAGATGCCGGTGGGCAACCTCTGGTGGGCTTGCGGTGCGGGAGAAGTCATGCGTACTCAACCGTTTCAAAGGCGTCACCGCAGATTCGCAAACTAAACGATATGTTCATGGTGGCTCAACCAGTTTTAAGTAATAGGAACTCGTCGGGCCATCTTAGCCTCAAGCCCGGCACCGATCAGAACCGCCATGACAAACCAATGAAAGAACGTGGAAAGGCAACCTGATACTGAGTAAGCCGATATATTAGCCAACCCGTTGTCATGGCCTCGTGGGTGTTTCGTCAGGAAAATGTCAACGTAGGGAATGTATGAGATTGACTCGTCTGATTCAACTTGACCATTGTTTATTGTGTTCGGTTGGCGCTTGACCCTGTAGCAACTACAGAGTTTTAAATGAGTGACTACTATCTTTCACATAGCTACAGGATCGAGTTAATGGCCGCTCATCACGACCACAGCCACACTGATCATTTCAATACTCATAACCGCTCCTTCGCCCTTGCCGTCATTCTTAATGTGGCCTTTGTCGTTATTGAAGCGGTATACGGCCTGTTGTCGGGATCTCTCGCACTTCTGGCAGATGCCGGCCATAACCTCAGTGATGTCATGGGACTGATCATGGCCTGGGTTGCCAGCTGGCTAGCCAGCAAGGGAGCCTCTTACGGCAAAACCTATGGCCTTAAGAAGACCACCATTCTGGCTGCCCTTTTTAACGCGCTTATTCTTATTGGGGCGGTTGGCGGTATTACATGGGAGGCACTCCAACGCCTGACAAGTTCGGCCGATGTGGCCGGCCTAACGGTTGTCGTGGTTGCGGGCATCGGAGTTCTGATAAACGGTGCCACAATGATGCTGTTTCTCAACGGGCAAAAAGGCGATATCAATATCCGGGGCGCTTTTTTGCACATGGCAGCAGACACCGCTGTATCGGTGGGGGTAGTAATCTCGGGCACGATATTGATGTTTACCAACCTGACCTGGATCGACCCCATAGTCAGCCTGGTCATTGCCGCCGTGATCTTTGCAGGTACTTGGCGACTGCTAAAAGACTCTGTCAATTTAGCGGTAGATGCCGTACCCAAAGGGATAGACCCCCGGGCAGTCCAAGAGCGCCTTGAGGCACTACCCGGCGTAAACTCTGCCCACCACCTTCACATCTGGGCATTGAGTACCACCGAGAATGCTCTGACTGTCCATCTGGTGAAGCCGGACCCCGAGGATGATGACCGACTCATCAACAGCCTGTCAGAAATACTTGCTCAGGAGTTCAATATCCAGCATACGACTATCCAGTGGGAGCGCGGTGATAGTGAATGCCCGAATACAACCCATTGCCACGCTACTTGATGCATCTCTTCTCAAGCTTCCGCGCCAGCGGTCTACAAAGTCGCGGCCTTGGGGATTAATCGTGCGCGCACCAATACTGGCCTCTCGCCTGCCCCATTAATGCTACCTTGGGAACGACGTGAGATGTGACCATTGACTGGGTTGGGTCTGAACTCTTTGCAGCGAGCGCAGATCAAAACGCCTTATCAGGCCCGTCAGATTTCAATCTGCTCAGCGATTTCGAGAGCATCTTCTACCTCCACACCAAGATACCTGACGGTGCTGGACATATTCGTGTGTCCCAACAGCAACTGGACAGCTCGAAGAATTTTGGTCTTCTTGTAGATCAATGTTGCCTTGCTACGTCTCATTGAGTGAGTGGCGTAGACGGAAGGATCAAGTTCAATGCTAGTGATCCACTTCTTCACGATACGGGCATATTGATGAGTGCTTATGTGGTCGAGCTTCCTGATCCGGCTCGGCCAAAGAAAATCCATACCTGATAGTCCGCGAAACTTGATCCACGCCTCGACCGATTCACGCGTCTTTTTGGTGATCTCAAACTGAACAGGCTGACTGGTTTTCTGCTGAATGACTTGCGCCCGATCCAAAACCTCTCCGTTTCTGGAAATATCTTTAACCAGGAGCTTTACCATATCGCAAGAACGGAGTTTGCAATCAATTGCCATGTTGAACATCGCCAGCTCGCGGACCGCTTCTGCAATCTCTAAGCGAATGCGAATAGCCCAGATTTGTTCGAGTTTGAGCGGTAACTTCTGGCCAACGAGCTTTCCCTTGTTCCAGGGAGCATTGCTGATAGGAAATGTCATAGTGTGGCCCTCTTCGGAGGGTAAGGGCCTTTAAGTATGGTTCACAAGATTGTTTTCTGCCGGCCAACCTAGTCGCAAAGCGAACATTCAGGATTAGCGAAACGCCGTCGTTCAGCGGTACCCTTGTAGCGCAGCGAAAAGGACACCGGTGGAAGGCATCAGGCCCGGAACGAAGAAACACTTCGTTAAATACTGAAAATCACCCGAACAAGGTAAATACTCGTTGCCAAAATGGCGACAGCAAGTGTTATGTACGAACCATGAATGAGCCAATACCGCTTTGATTTATATTGTTTATTTTTCTTCCAGCTTTGTTCAGATTCAGGCTTGTTCAACTCCTGTGTCAGCGCAAAGAACCTTTTGGCGTCAACCCGAAGCTCGTACAAGCATAAACCCACTGTAGCGACGAATGAGACCAGAGCGACTGACAGCAACCACTTGTCGGTAGCACACAAATCGCCTCCACCCGACTTGGTGAGTGCAAGAAAAAACACACCTGTCGCGCCTGACGAAACAGAGAGAATATAAGCCCGTAGGCGGTTCCCAGCGTCTTTAGCCAGTTCATGGTATTTGGCGATCTCCTCAGCTTCATCCATGGGCATCTAACGCTCGCAACATGTGCGGCTATGAAATGGAGCTGAAGGCGCAATGTGATAGGCGTCGCTGTACCTGCGATTATTAAATTTCATCTTGCCCATGGCGCCATCTTCAATGTGAAGGAAGCGTTCTTGATGCTTATGTCGTGCTCAAGCCTGGAAGCTATATCATCAACAAACTCGAGAGCCACCAAGTAGTAACTAAATGCGTCAACTGGACTCCTTATCATCTCTGCATACCTTAGCTTTATTGCATCCTTATCAGAAGGAAGAGTCGACAATCTTGACGAATCTATTCCTTTCTCATACTTTCCCAATGAGTCAATTAAGCTATCCAGGTTATGACCATGCTCTCGCTTTCCCGACTTATCAAAGATTAAGACTTTTAATGACTTTTCTATAGCCAGATGAATCTCCCAACATGCAACTGACGCAAGCTCATGTCTTAAGGTTAAGATATCGGAGATTGCTTTTTCAAAATGCCTCCAAATACCTTGCGCCATGTCCGAAACCGACTGGCCCAGATTACTAGACATATTCAAATGTAAGTTTATAGAGCGTGTCAGCGCTACGACTTTTTCGACCTGACACCGTAGCTCATTCACTGACTCTTCACCCAGTCTCCCTAGATCAAATTTTGGCTGGATCAGCTCGTCAAATTTTTCGGACTCTTGTAGATGGTCGGGGAAAGTCATTTTCGCTAACCTCCCTTCTTCTATAACCGAGGTAGTTGTGACAGGTATCCTAACGGAGACAGGTTGCCCGTGGACTAAAACCATACCTGAGTAAAAATCATTGGTATAGGCTTGGGCGAGATCACCATATTTCTCAAAGTACCAGTCATTAAACAAGGGAAGGACACATTCTCGATACACTTCACTTTCGAGCAACTCTTTATTTGAGTCAAAATTTGAGTCTAGAACTGCCGCTTCAACAAACAGTATTCCAGCATGAATAAATCTCTTATGAATTGGAATATTCCGTTCTGCCAAGAGTTCGTCGATATACGGCATATGCTGATCTATATGCTCTCTTAAATTATCTGACATAGACAGCATCCTTCAAGAAATTCAACAGCGATTAGGTAGCGGGCTTTACCATAGCAGAAATTTGACAGCGTCATTATTACTGACTTTGAACCACCAATCACGCTGCACACGAATCGATAAAACAATAGCTTAGCCAAGCACGGACTGACCTGCCATGTAATCATTCAGCATCAACAATTTACTCCGCCAAATATACTGGATGGAATGGCTGTGATTAGCTTGGAAGCTCTGGCGGGAAGGTCGCAAAGCGAACGTTCAGGCCCGAGTTCGAAGGACTCAGTTTGAGGCTAAGGTGGGTCACACGTACCAGAGTAAGTCCACTCATCCGCTACTACTTATATGAATTGGTCTTTAGCGCCCATCCATTTGGTGCTCAACATCCCCAGCACCATCACCGCGAAAACACATATCATCCAAGAAAATTCTTTTATGATTCTCCAATTCACTGAGAGTAATCTCAGCGGTCGATTGGATAGATACAACACCATCAAAGCCATTATCATCCATATAACTACTCAAAGTGCTTTCCCAAGACTCAAAGAACTCCATCAAGTCGTCAGCGCCTTGACCAACGGGAAGCCTCGCTTGACTATACACGATGATCCAAGACGCACTAAAATCCTGAGCGTCGTTATCATCTGCTACACCAAGAAAAACACCAGTGATAACGTCACCAAATCGATCATAAGCCTTTTTAACTTTCTCCTTGATCTTACCAATCACTTTCTTCCAGTGATCATTAAAGTCATCTGAGAACGAAGGGCGGTAATATCTTGCCGCAAGCCAGGTCGTCAACTGAGTGCACACGTTCCCGCTTAGATGAAAAGAATGCGTAGGAGAAAAATTCTCAAGCAGCTCTCGCCGTACGAAAAATCTCTCGCGCATGCGGAAACCCAAACATTTCACTTCTGCGGAAACGGTCATCTCCACATCTAAAGCTCTACTGTTACTGGCCTTCGATAATTCTGGCCGAACCTGAGGAATCAGGGAAAACCCGATAAACTCGGCATGAGGTTCGTTATTAAAATCACCATGGGCAAGATCGCAAGATTGAGTAGCTAGCACATAAAACTCTTCCTTCAGTTCTAAGTCACCACAGTATTGCTGCAGGACCTCGGCATCCACAGTAGCCCACTGGAGCCAGCCGTTTGCAATTATCGCATCTGCTCTAGACATCAGATGGCTACCCGCTAGCTAAAAGATGAAACTTGGTTCGTCGCACCCTCTAGATCAGAATTATTCGAAATTCGCTTATCGATGCGAATTCTTTTATCAAGCTTATCTTTAACTTCCGAATAGGATGCAAGAAATTGATGCTTGTCGCCCGCTTTTACTGCTTCACCAAAAAGCTCTACGAATTTCTTGCCGCCCGCGTTAGGGACAAACATTTTAAATAACTTGGGAAGGGACGACCTATGAGAGTTATCTAGTAACTCTACGAGATCAGAAATTACAATCAAACGTTCATAGTTTTCATCAGCGATCGCACCTCCCTTTAACCAGCTATATAGAGTGGGCCTTGCTACACCCAGAATTTCCGAAAGGAGTTTTTTGGACAAATCAAACTCAGATAGGAGCCGATTTAAAACGTCGGGGACGATCAAATGAGAATTATTTCTGACCAACGAATAATCAAAATACTCCAGATTATCTTCAGAAGAGGAATGCTCTTGGTTTGCAAAGGCATCATCAAAAAGCTTGGCCACAAAATTCTCTCGATAGCATTCAAATTGCTCACAAGGCGAGTTCATGACATTGCTGATGCTGTCAGATGATGTAACAACAGTCGCACCTGCAAATGCCATTAGGGCCAAAAGACCTCCACCAACACGAGCATCCGAAAAAGGGCTGTGACCATTAGTTTTAGTTGTCATTAGCAGACTCCAATGTCTTTATGTTAACCGTTTCCTCAAACACCTTATGGCAAACCTCATGAAGTTCATCGATATGGTCAAATACCTTTGAAACATCAAATTCTTTTAATTTTTGGTTATTTTCATAATCAACATGGTCAGTATCTATTACTAGAGTCTCCTCAACTGACTCATCGCCACCTATTACGGAATAACTGTTCAAAATCGAAGGATGAACAGGAGGCTGTTTCTTTAGATAAGTACCTCTGACTATCAAATTACCGAATTTAGTAGCATTGTATAATTCAATCTGGCTTTGCTCATTAGCACCGCCACTCTGGTCATCCACGAATACCTTAGGAAGGAATCTCTCGTCACAAACTATATCATTTATGCGAACATCCCCTATAGGCTTGACATGATCAACGTAACGTATACCTGACCCCTTATAATATGCAATTTTCATGGTTCTCTTTACTTCTTCGATTATAGGCTCGAAAAACCCTCTAAAATCGTCAAACCTAGTATATGAGGTGCTATGCAAGACTATGCGGTCATCTTTGACCATGATTCCTTTTTTGTTTTCTAGGTCAGAAAAATAAAAATTCACTCTATCGTTAGTTATTGTATTAACCGTTCCGTCTTGGTTAATTTGAATATTTTTATCGCTGCTTTTTTGCTCATAATAGTTTGGTAATTTGTCGCGAAGGTTCTCTTGGACATCTGACATATATCGCGCATAGGATCTAATATCCTGTATTCTAATCATAGCAAATACGTAAATTAGGGGAGCATTCTTTACCTCTCCTCTACGATAGCCTTGAGCCATGATATCCAGCCTCTTGATAGCAAAAACGTTGCTTTAGTATACTTTACACGTCACTTTACACTTATCATAGCTCAAAACCAATCAACTGGCTCACGACTTTAGTAAATACTAACAATGCTCAGAATCACTAGGTTTGTATAAAGTAGCTGCGCAAAATACACCCTTCTTTTCCATACCTCACCGGCGCTTGAGGCAAGGCAGTCTAGCCCCCTCCGCCGGAAATCATCACTGCGGAAATCGCCACCAGCGCTTGGATATCGGAAAGCAGCGCGTTGCTGTTTGGGAGTGTAAACATCCCTGCTTTAGTTGCACCGCTGGCAAGAGGTTTCCGCCCATTGGTGTTTCGCCATATTCTTATAGCGCCAGGTCTTCCAGTGAATCTGAGAGGGAGGTAACGGGTTCACGCGGCCTAGGAAAAGGTCCGCTTTGTGGTCAATTCGATCGTTTCTGAATGTCCGCTTTTGTTTAGAACCAACACCAGCTTTAGGAGCTCAGTTTTTGTCTTCTGCTGGAAATTACGATTACACTTATGCTCAAAACTATCCGTCAGTGGCATGGTTTGCTGGCCGGACGCCTCCTCTCGATAGCCCATGTCGAATCGATCATCAGACTACGGCTAAGTTGCCCCATTCACTCGCCCGCTCTCCCTTAAATTTTGACCCGAGAGGTTTCGCTATTAGCGCTTTACCTACCTTCTTTTTGGTGCTAAATATGTTGACCTATCTGGGTAAATCGCTGTTTTACCTTACGTTTTTTGGAAAATCTCATGCTATCCGTGTAAAGCTATGAGAAATCTCGCCTTATCATGGTCACCCGAAATCGAAATTTTGGTGACCCCATCTCAAGTAGTTGATTTCAAAGATCCTGGAATCTCACCTTAGCGTTGGACTGACACTTGCTACGTGCGCGCTATATTCATACGCGGATATCAGGAAACAGGACATGTCAGGCAAAACCGTAAACAGCGCAATTCTTCTGCTTGTGCTTGGCAACGCCATGGCTCTGGTCTCGGACGTTTTTATCAAGCTTATGGAGCCAGGCGCGCCGATTTTTCAGTTTGCGTTTGTGCGCTGCATGCTCACTCTTGTGCTCCTGCTGCCACTGGCGCGCAAGATCGACCGGAATAACCTGTTTTCCGGTATCAAAATACACGCGATGCGGGCGCACATACATCTGGTGGGTCTCCTGTGCATGATCGTGGCCTTGAGTAACCTGCCCCTCGCCACCGCCAACGCAGTGTTTTATGCGGCACCGATTCTGGTGATGGTGTTCTCCGTGGTCATCTTCCGGGAATCTCTCACACCACTGAGTGTGTTTGCGGTATTCAGTGGTTTTGCCGGCATCATCGTTATCCTGCGCCCGGTAGAGTTCAACTGGGCTGCCATTGCGGCTCTGGGGTCTGCACTCACACTGGCCATCAATGCGTTGATGGTTCGCAAGCTGCCAAAAAACCAGACGACGGTACATAAGCTGTTTCTCAACTACCTGCTGGTTATTCCGGCATCTGCGCTACTTGCTATCTGGGAGTGGCAACAGGGTGCAACCTGGCATCCGGAGATTCTGCTCACCGCAGCCGGTTCCGCAGTGTTTATTCTCGGCTACAACATAACCGTATTGCTGGCTTACCGTCAGGTAGATGCAAACCAAGTGACCAGCGCCGAGTACACGGGGCTGATCTGGGCGGTAGGTATTGGCTGGATCTGGTTCAACGAAGTGCCGGATTGGTGGTTCCTGGTAGGTAGCCTGATGGTTGTGGTGCCGCTGGTGCTGATTGGCCTGAACCAGCGCCGCAGGTCACCTCCCAGAGGGTTTAATCCCGCGGCCCGAGAGGAGTCCCGAGCCGCTTCGGTGGAGGCCTGACGCAGTAGGGGAAGAAACACCTCCCGAAACACGCTGTGAATACGTCCGTGTACGCTTGGCTCCGCCATCCATGGCTCCGCACAGTTTCGGGAGGTGTTTCTTCCCCTACTGCTTGTTTGGAGCTGCGTACCCGGCTTGAGAGTCTGCTTTCAAGATCGCTTCTATTGAGAATGTGTGTGTGCACTCATCACCCAGTGCACGCAAAGATTCTGCAAGTCTCAACAAATATTCAGAATTAGGGCCGCTAGGGCCAACGGCTGAAGCAATCTGACGGGCTATATCCGCTTCCGGAGCATGGCCAAGGAACGCTTCATTGTCCTCTGTGGCAATGTAAACCAGCCCCTCGCCATGACTGCCGTTATCGAACGTCAGGGTTGTGGTGAATCGCAGGTAGCCATTCTTCTCCCGCACATCCAAATACTCAAACACTTTCGGTGACACCCGGAAAGCCATGCCTTTGCAGATGGCTCCGGGCTGTTCAATAAGCGTTACCACACGGCCCGGGGCTTCAGGCGTACCGCGGTGATCGTGAGATCCCTGCCAGAACCGACGTGCCCAGCCGTGGATAGAAGCGGGGCGTTGTTCCAGAAACGGAAAATCCACTTTGTAAATCAGCGAGCCATAACCGAACAGCCAGATCGATTCGATGCCCGAGAAATCCTGCCGGTTTCGGTTGCGCTCTATGGTGTTGTTGGACATCGCGCCTCCTTAGGCTCCTATCAGGCCCGTGCTGGAGATAAAGCCGGTAATGCCTGTCAGAACAATTTCTGCGGCCATGGCAGAGAGTACAAGGCCACTGATTTTGGAGAGGATGTTGAGCCCTGTTTTGCCTAAGGCCTTTTCCAGATACCCGGACAGGTGCAGCAATATACCCAGGATTAGCAGACCGGAAAGCAGTCCAAACAGGCCTCCGGCAACTTCCGGTACATTCTTGAGCTCAGCGCCGTATACCAGAATGGCACCGATGGTGGCGGGACCAATCATCACCGGAACCGCCAGTGGCACCACAGCGATGTCGTCGCGATCTTCCTCCGGCAGGCCGGTGGCGTGGTTGCGGGTGCCGCTGGTGACCAGGCTGATGGCGGTCAGGAACAGCAGCGTGCCGGCACCAATGCGGAAGGAATCCAGAGTAATACCAATGGCACTGAACAGCACAGGGCCACCAAAGAACAGTATTACGCCCATAACGGAGGCTGCGATACATGCCCGGCGGATAATCGAGACTTTTTCGGAAGCAGGCAGCCCACGGGTCAGGGCGATAAACATGGATACCGCAAAGAAGGGGGCCAGCAGAAACAGAAAGCGGATCGTACTGCTGATATACGTACTGAAAAACATCTCGAACATCGAAAAAGATCCTGGCGGGTGCAAAAACGCGAAGCATAGCGCCTTATCCGGATGTCTGCCGTACGCAACAGAACGTATGGCAGGCAAAGTCTTGAATTTGCACTAGGATGTAGGTAGCTCACATTTGTTTCATGGGTCCAAACAGAGGGCGTTTGCATCATGAAGATTGGTATTCCGAAAGAGATATTTACAGACGAGCGACGGGTTGCAGCAACACCGCCATCAGTGCACAAGCTGATTGCTCTGGGCTACGAAGTCGCGGTTGAGTCTGGCGCGGGCGAAGCGGCGCATTATCGCGATGAAGCCTATGAAGCCGTTGGCGCGACCATTGCCGCAGATGCCCACTCGTTGTGGAGCGGCGCGGATTTCATCCTGAAGGTTCGTGCTCCCATGGAGAACCCGGCACTGGGCAAGCATGAAGCCGATCTGATGAAAGAGGGTGGCTTTCTCATCAGTTATATCTGGCCTGCTCAGAACTCAGAGCTTCTGAGCAGGCTTGCGGCCCGAAAAATTACTACCTTCGCCATCGACAGCCTGCCCCGGATCAGTCGTGCCCAGAAAATGGATGCGCTGAGCGCCATGGCCAACATCGCCGGGTATCGTGCAGTGGTGGAGGCGGCCAATCACTTCGGGCGCTTTTTCACCGGCCAGATAACGGCAGCGGGCAAGGTGCCGCCGGCCAAGGTAATGGTAATTGGTGCAGGTGTAGCTGGGCTCGCGGCAGTGGGTGCTGCCAACAGCCTGGGTGCGGTTGTCCGGGCGTTTGATACCCGGCTGGAAGTGAAGGAACAAATTGAGAGCATGGGCGCCGAATTTCTGCAGCTGGATTTTGGTGAGGAAGAAGGCAGCGGCACAGGCGGTTACGCCAAGCAGATGAGCGATGAGTTCATCAAGGCGGAAATGGCGCTGTTTGCAGAGCAGGCCAAAGAAGTCGACATCATCATCACCACCGCTCTGATTCCCGGCAAGCCGGCACCCAAGCTGATCACGGCGGACATGGTAAAATCCATGAAACCCGGCAGTGTGATTGTCGATCTGGCATCAGAACGCGGCGGCAACTGCGAACTCACCGAGCCGGGCAAAATTGTCGAGCAGCACGATGTCACGTTGATTGGCTACACGGATCTGCCCAGTCGCATGGCCAAGGTGGCCAGTGATCTCTACGCCACCAACCTTTTCCACCTGATGACTGAACTGACGCCAGAGAAAGACGGCCAGCCGCAGGTGAACATGGAAGACGACGTTATTCGTGGTCTTACCGTTGTGCTGGATCAGAATGTGACCTGGCCACCGCCACAACCGCAAGCTCCAACGAGTCCCAAGCCCGCACCGGGCACAGAAGAGCCTTCAGCAGAACAGAAAGCAGCCGCGCACAAAGAATCTCAACGCCGCAGCCTGATTGGCAAGGGCGCCGTTCTGATCGTCACCCTTGCGGCGCTGTATGGTGTTGGTGCTCACGCACCTGAAAGCTTCCTGAGGCACTTCACGGTGTTTGTGCTGGCCTGTTTTATTGGCTGGCAGGTTGTGTGGAACGTAACCGCCTCCCTGCATACGCCCCTGATGAGCGTCACCAACGCCATCAGCGGCATTATCGTGATTGGCGCCATGTTGCACCTGGCCCAGGCGGAGAATGCTGTGGTCGGGATTCTGGCGTTCGTGGCGGTGCTGATTGCCAGCATCAACGTAGGGGGTGGCTTCCGGGTTACCCATCGCATGCTCAAAATGTTCCGCAAATAGGAGGCGACCGCCATGAGTACAGGACTCGTCAGTGTGGCCTACGTGGTCGCCAGCGTATTGTTTATTCTCAGCCTGGGAGGCTTGAGCCATCAGGAATCCGCGCGCCGGGGCAACCTTTACGGGGTAGCTGGCATTCTCATTGCGCTGGTGGCGACTATGGCCAGTGTCAGTGACAGCGGGCTCGTCGCCATCGTGATCGCGGTGTTGGCTGGCGCCAGTATCGGCATTGTCATCGCCAACAAGGTGGAAATGACCCAGATGCCGCAACTGGTGGCGCTGCTGCACAGTTTTGTGGGTCTGGCGGCTGTATTGGTGGGTTTTTCCGGCTACATCGACCCATTGATTCACACCACAGGTGCCGAGCACACCATTAAACTGGTGGAAGTGTTTGTGGGCATTTTTATCGGCGCCGTCACCTTCACCGGCTCACTGGTAGCCTGCGGCAAGCTGGATGGTCGTATCGACAGCAAAGCCCTCACCCTGCCCGGCCGGCACCTGATGAACCTGACCGCCATAGCCGTATCGGTGCTGTTGGGCGCCTGGTTTCTGAACACAGAGAGCATGGCGCTGGGCATACTTGCTCTGGTGCTGATGACTGTAATAGCTGCCGTTCTGGGTGTTCATCTGATCATGGCCATTGGCGGTGCCGATATGCCGGTGGTGGTATCCATGCTCAACAGTTATTCCGGCTGGGCCGCAGCGTCTATCGGTTTCATGCTGGGCAACGACCTGCTGATCGTAACCGGCGCGCTGGTGGGCAGCAGCGGCGCCATCCTCAGCTACATCATGTGCAAGGCCATGAACCGGTCGTTTATCAGTGTCATCCTCGGCGGCTTTGGCCAGACCAGCAGCAGCTCTGCCGCAGCGGGCTCTGACGACCAGGTGGCCGTGGAGACCAGTGCAGACGAGGTGTGCGAGGAGCTGCGCAACGCCGATTCAGTGATTATCGTGCCGGGTTACGGCATGGCCGTGGCGCAGGCCCAGAGCGGGGTCAGTGATATGACCAAACTGCTGAGGGAGCGCGGCGTGAATGTGCGTTTTGGCATTCACCCGGTTGCCGGTCGCCTGCCCGGCCACATGAACGTGTTGTTGGCAGAGGCCCATGTGCCCTACGACATAGTGCTGGAAATGGACGAAATCAACGCGGACTTCCCGACAACAGATGTGGTGCTGGTTATCGGCGCCAACGATACGGTGAACCCGGCAGCGGCCGAAGATCCGGGCAGCCCCATTGCCGGCATGCCGGTACTCGAGGTGTGGAAGGCTCGCCAGGTAGTGATTCTGAAGCGGGGTATGGCAACAGGGTACTCCGGGGTGGAAAACCCGCTGTTCTTCAAGGACAACGCCCGCATGCTGTTTGGTGATGCCAAAGACAGCATCGACAAACTTGTAAGCGGGTTACGGGACTGATTACTCAGCCCTCCATGGCGAAGAACTCTGGTAGGCCGCTTCCGATAACATGACCACAACCCGTGTGGTCATGTTATCGGCCCAAGAAAGACCTGCCGCCAGTTACGTTACGCCTGCCGAACCCGACTACGCTTGCCGGCAAACGGATTATTGAAACTGGAATCCTGACCTTGCAGAACCGCCTCGGGATGGTTCTTCGTCACCAGCTCCTTGACCTTGGGAAGGTGATTTTTAGGCGCATCCACCATAATCAAATACTTGCCCGCTTCAATATCATCGTGAAAGGGCTTGATCCGGTAGTTTTCATTCTGAATACCACCGAAGCCAGCGACCCAGCCCCCGGCAACTACCACAAAGATAAACAGAGCTATCCAGGCAGCTGCGGGCATGTCTAAAATATTTAACAGTGCCAACGGAAGCAGGAAAGCGAGCGCCAGAATAAAACCGATGATGGCACCCCGCTCCACATAGCGGGGTAGGTCCGTGCGATCCACAATCGAGGCAGAGTGGAGCTGGTGGGTGTAAAGCCCGGCTTCATCCTTGCTGAAAATATGGAAGCGCCAATTGGTGATGCCATGCTCGTGCAAGTCGTCGGAGATACCCTTTGCACTGTCAATTGAAGATACCAGATAGAACAAGCGTATCATGATGTTTCCCCCTCTATCGCCAAGTGATAAAGCGTTCTCCATAATAACAATCTAGTTCAAAATCTCCGACTTTACGTAGTCTGACATTTACTCAGTAGTGTTATAAACGTAGGAAGAGACCGTGCCGTCGGGATTGAAGCGTACAACCAGATCCGTGGTTTCCGCATCGCCGAAGGCTGACCAACGATATTTGCCGTAGGTCCAGGTGCGCTTTCCGTCTTCAACACCTGTGCGCCAGGGCTCTCCGAACATTTCCTGAATCTCGGCCCGGGTGGTTTCATCCACCGTAATCTGATCGATATTGTGCGTGGAAAAGTCTTTGCCTACGGTGGCACAACCGGCAAACGCCAGCAGGCTCGCAAGCATCAATACTGAAAGACTGTTCTTCAAAGACATTGCCTTCCCTCCTGTAAAATTCTACCCATAAAAAACACCCCCATCATACGCTCAGGCAATGGGGGTGTGCTGTTACAGAGAGGAAATGTTATGTCCGGGTTCAATACAGTTTGGTTAGGGATTTGCGGGCAAAGTCGTCCACGTCACCAAACCGTCCTTCCTTCACCTTTGTGAGCCACTCCGGGTCCTGCAGCAGCGCCCGACCGACAGCAATCAACTCGAACTCATGGTTGTTCATGCGCTCTGCCAGTTCGTCGATACCCGACTGTTCAACCGATTCCTGCTTACTGGCCATGGTGCCGCTGATGAAATCTTCAGTCAGTCCAACGCTGCCAACAGACATGGCCGGCTTGCCGGACAGCTTTTGCGTCCAGCCCGCAAGGTTGAGGCTGGAGCCTTCGAATTCCGGCTCCCAGAAACGGCGGGTCGAGGCATGGAAAATATCCACACCGGCTTCAACCAGCGGCTTGAGGAACTGCTCGAGCTCTTCCGGACTGTTTACGAGCCTGGCATCGTAATCCTGCTGCTTCCACTGGGAAAAGCGCAGCATGATCGGGAAATCAGGCCCCACCTGGTGACGAACCGCTGCCACAATCTCTACTACAAAGCGCAGGCGGTTTTCCATGCTGCCGCCGTACTCGTCTTCGCGCTGATTGGTGCCTTCCCACAGGAACTGGTCCAGCAGATAACCGTGGGCGCCGTGAATCTCTACGCCGTCAAACCCGAGTGCTTTGGCATCCTGTGCGGCATCGGCAAACGCAGTGACTACATCGTCGATGTCCTCTTTGCTCATCGCCTTGCCATTAGGCTTGCCAGGCGCAAACAGACCAGACGGGCTATAGCCGGGAACAGATGGATCGGGGTCTGTGCCTTCCTTGCGCACGGCACCTACATGCCAGAGCTGCGGAAAGATGGCGCCACCGGCTTCGTGCACCGCATCTACCACACTCTTCCAACCCGCGAGCGCTTCGATACCGTGAAACGCGGGCACATTCGGATAGCCGTTAGCACCGGGGTGATTCACTGTAGTGCCTTCAGTAATGACAAGGCCCACACCGGCCTCGGCGCGCCGCCGATAGTAAGCAACTACGTTCTCACCGGGAACACCGTTAGGCGAGAAGTTCCGGGTCATGGGTGCCATGGCAACCCGGTTGCGCAGCGTAAGGTTGTGAATATCGAAAGGCTCAAACATGGGTCCAAGATTCATGGTCATCAGTGACTACTCCCTGAAAAGAGTCGATGTTGATTAAAGTGACTCGGCAACCTGAATAGCTACCTCACTAATTTGGTCTCTTAACGCAACTCTATTTAATCTGGTTTTAAGATGCAACCTTATTCTGTACACTTCACCTCATGGCCAGAAAACGTTTTGATGACTCCAATTGCTCCGTCGCCCGCGCCCTGAATCAGGTGGGGGACTGGTGGTCGCTGCTTATAGTGCTGCACGCCATGTACGGCACCAGGCGTTTTGTGGATTTTCAGCAGGAGCTGGGTATCGCCAAGAATATCCTGTGCGACCGCCTTGCCCGACTCGTGGACAACGGGGTGCTGAAAAAAGTGGAAGTTGGCGAACACGGTTCCCGCTTCGAGTACCGGCTTAGCGAAAAAGGCCGGGACCTGTTCCCGGTGGTTATTGCCCTGCGCCAATGGGGTGACAAGTGGAATCCTGCGCCAGATGAGGCTCCACTGGATCTGCGGGACCGGGCAACCGGGCAACCTGTCCAGGCCATTCAGGTACAAAACGCAAAGGGCGAGCCCATCACGGTACGAGACGTGTTTGTGCCCGGCGTCGACCTACCCGGCAGCAAAAAAAGCTCCGCCTGACAATCCGGAACAATACGCTGACCACCAATTTCTTGAGTTACGTCAATCTGCCGCTCTAACACAAATCATCCATCCGCGATTATTGCGCTATATCAAGTTTCCTATCCCCAAGGCCTTTAATCTGGGCGCAACAACGATTCAGGTTAAGGAGATAGATATGTCCCGTACGTTCAAACTCAGTGTTATGGCAGCCGCCGTTATGGCCTTTGCACCAGCCGCTCATGCTTTCGAAGCCGGTGATTTCATTCTGCGCGCAGGTGCTGTGCACGTGGCGCCGGATGATTCAAGCGATGCAATCACCGTTGGCGGCTTACCAGCACTCGGATCCGATGCTCGTGTCGCAGTGGATTCCAATACCCAGCTCGGTATTCGCGCAACCTATATGTTTACAAGTAATATCGGTGTAGGCCTGTTGGGTGCGACTCCGTTCAAACACAACATCAGCGGCGCCGGGGATCTTGAAGCAGCGGGCAAGCTTGCTGAAACCAAGCACCTGCCGCCAACCCTGACACTGCAATATTTCCCGATGCACAGTTCGTCCGCACTACAGCCTTTCGTAGGCGTGGGTGTGAACTACACTACCTTCTTTGAAGAAAAAACTACTGGCGCACTTTCCGGCCTGGAAATCGAACTGGACGACAGCGTAGGCGTTGCTGCTGAAATCGGGCTGGACTATATGCTTAGTGAAAACTTCGGTTTGAACGCAGCTGTGTGGTGGGCAGACATTGATACCACGGCAAAAGTTGAAACTCTGGACGAATTCGACGTCGAGATCGACCCCATGGTCTACATGGTAGGTTTCACCTACAAGTTCTGATCCCCGAAAACGACAATGCGGAGCCGAAGCTCCGCATTGTTTAATCAGTTGCCTGTTGCCTGAAAGGCTTCAAACACTCTTTATGAATTCTGGGTCTGGGCGGAACGTCCACGCTGACCATTGCCACTCTGGCTACGACCACCGCTACGTCCGCCGGGCTTATCGCCGAAACTGCGGGGTTTAGCAGCAGGCCGACCGTTACCACCGCTGCGATTACGTGCCTTGCTGGGATCCGCCTTGGCTTTGGGCTTCATCGCCACATTGTTCTTCGGCTCAAAACCTTCCATTTCCTTGCGCGGCAGCTGCTTCTTGATCAGCTTTTCGATGCCAACCAGCATCTTGAGCTCATCAGCGCTTACCAATGACAACGCGTGACCACTCTCACCAGCGCGGCCGGTCCGGCCGATGCGGTGCACATAGTCTTCCGGCACGTTAGGCAACTCGAAGTTAACCACTTGCGGTAGCTGTTTGATATCCAGACCACGGGCTGCGATATCAGTGGCAACCAGTACGCGCACCTGGCCCTGCTTGAAGTCCGCCAGAGCGCGTGTACGGGCACCCTGAGACTTGTTGCCGTGTATGGCCGCTGCCGTGATGCCGTCTTTTTCCAACTTCTGGGTCAGGCGGTTGGCGCCGTGCTTGGTGCGGGTAAATACCAGCACCTGTTCCCAGCTGTTATCACGAACCAGCTTACTCAACAGCGCGGTTTTCTGGCTCTGATCAACAGCGTACACAGACTGTTTTACCGTCTCAGCGGTGGTGTTTCTGACCGCTACATCGATTTGTACCGGGTTATTCAACAGTCCTTGAGCCAGCGCACGAATCTCACCGGAGAAAGTGGCCGAGAACAGCAGGTTCTGACGCTTGGCTGGCAAGAGCGCGAGAATCTTCTTGATGTCACGGATAAAGCCCATGTCCAGCATACGGTCGGCTTCGTCCAGCACCAGGATTTCTACTTCGTTGAACTTCACAGCGTTCTGCTGATACAGATCCATCAAGCGGCCGGGTGTGGCGACCAGCACATCCAGGCCTTTACGCAGCTTCATCATCTGCGGGTTGATTTTTACACCACCAAAAACCACAGCGGCCTTGGTGGGAACATACTTGCTGTAAAGATTTACGCTGTCGTGAACCTGCGCGGCCAGTTCCCGCGTGGGCGCCAGGATAAGTACGCGGGGGCCCTTACCTGTGCGAGGCTTATCCGCCAGGCGCTGCAGCAATGGCAGTGTAAAGCCCGCAGTCTTGCCTGTGCCGGTCTGGGCTGCAGCCATAACATCCTTACCGGAAAGTACGGCAGGAATGGCCTGGAGTTGAATGGGAGACGGGGTATCGTAACCCTGGTCGGCGGTGGCACGGACCAGCTGCTCGGAAAGACCGAGTGAAGAAAAACTCATATAGGATTAACTCTTGATTGTTCTGCCTCCACGAACACCGTTCTCGGCGAATGTGGGCAGATGCCATGAAGATTCATGGAATAAAAGACGACTACAGTCACGCGCCGGTAATCGGGGTGACGTCCTCTGACAGGTCGTATGGATGGTTCGCAAAAAGGCTCGAAGCCTGAAACTGCGGAATCCCTAGAGGCAGGATGCGGCGAACCTTAACAGAGGCTTGCGGAATTAGCCATAGGGGATTGTAGCCTTATACCCTCACCGCCGTGACAGCAGCGGCAAGCAGGCTGGCAGCAATCAGCCCGACAAGAGACAGCCGGAGATTCCAGCGGAATGAGGCATCCATGGCTGCATAGCCCGTCAAACGCTCCATAATAAGCGCATTGGCGGCAAACGGCGTGCCGAAAGCGGTAAGCCCCCACCCCGTTACCATGCCAATACCCAAGCCAATCAGCGCCCCTTCCGGCCAGATGGCTCCGAGAATGCCCCCTGCAAGGGTACCAACTACAATGGGGTTAATGCCGGCCAGGCCGGCCGCAAAGAAAGCCCAGGGCACACAGGCTGCAATCACAGGCCAAAGCCAGTTGGGCAACGTCGGATCCCCACTGATCTGCCCCAACACTGCCCCGCTGATAACCGAGCCAATAAACGCAGACCCGCCCACAATCGCCAACTCATTGCTGACGTTGGACATATTAACCAGCGGTGGATTTGTTTTACGTATCCAGGCCAATAACCTCGTGCCAATCACCGCAACCATACAACTGAGCGTTACCGCATGGGCATAACTGAGCTGATACCGCTGACTGAACAGGAACACGCCCGTGCAGATAGCCAGGATGAGAGTGCCAAATCGTAACCAGGGCGCCAGGCCAGCTTTGCTCCCGGGGGCATCCATTTGCTGAACGTTTTCTGACTCACGCCAGATCAGCCCGCACAGAACGAGCGCGGCCGAAAACGGAACGGTGAATAACAACAAATCAAGGCTGCCGAGGCCAGGCAAGAGCGTGAGTGTCAGCACCACAGAAATCGATAGCGGAGAAAACGTAGGCGATACACCAAAGCCTCTTAAAACCGCACGGGCTGCGTTACGAGTAGCTGGCGAGTCGCCGTTGCTGCGAACTCGCTCACCTACCAGGCTGCCTACGATGACCACAGAACCGAAATTCAGCGGTATGGAAACAACAGAGGTACCGAACGCAAGACTCAGGTATCGAACGACTGGGTTGCCTCCGAACAGGCTGACGGAAATTTGCTGTAAATCACTGGTGCGACTAAGCACGGAGGACAAAAGCATCACCGCCAGTATCAGCCCCGCAAGACGGCTCATATTCCCTGCCGCCGCGCCGACCAGGCCAGGATCACGCCCCAAAGCGAACACCAGCGCCAATCCCGCCACGAGAAAAACGGCCTTGGGCACACGGCGCATGTCCTGCCACCCCAAAACGACAGCCAGGCTGACCGCCCCGGCGCCAAGACCGGCCATGCCGGGAAGCAACGCAAGAATGGCGGCTATGAGAGCGATATAGGCAAGAGCGGAACGTATCGACTGCAAGGATGCACTTCCTAAACGGCAAAACCAGGGATGCTAAGGGCTCAGTGCATTACCGGGTATCCGCAATTATGGCGATACCCGTAGCCTGCTTATGGCTTTACCTGTCTGAACGTCGCTCTGTCAACGGGTTGCGGCGCTGGAAAATTTCGCAAGGGCACCGCTCACTTTTTCCAACACAGCGTCACAGCCTTCAATGGAATGCCTGGATTTCAGATATTCAGGGTCGTTGTAACCCAGCCAGACCTGACCACCTTCATCCTCCCATATCAGAGCTTTCTGGGGCAGATCCACTGCGACACTCTGCGCGCACTGCATCAAGGGTGTTCCCACTTTCGGGTTACCAAAGATCACCACTTCGGTCGGTCGCAGTTCCAAATCAGCTGACTCGGCACCAGCGGCATGATTGACCCTGTTCATGATTTTCATGCCATTTTCACTCAAAACCGCTTCAAGCTTGTCGGCGGTAGCCGCTACGCTGTGGTTACTTTTCACCACGACCAAGCCATCTGCGGCCTGGGCCACGCCCCAGCACAGCAGTAAAATGAGAGGCAAAACAATAATCCTGAAGACGGTCATTGGGCGTTTCCTTTTGGCGACATTCAAACTTCATACTAGACCAAGCAGACCCTATCAAGCGATCCGGATAATCAATCGGGGAGTATGATTTCACTCAACTACGTGTTAATACGTAGGCACCCCGCGTTTCGCCTTTAAAAAAGATCGCTAACAGACAACAAGGAGCTCGACCCCACAATGGGGCCGAACACAGCTATGTTTATACGAATTCTGTCCTGTATTTTTTTACTCGCGCTGGGTATCTCCAGCCAGATTCACGCCCAGGAGCAGCCTCTGAAAGTAGGCATCACCAAGGTTCCGCCGTTTGTCATGCAAACAGACGATGGTCGCTGGGAGGGAATCAGCATCGACCTCTGGGAAGATATTGCTGCAGGTATGGAGCGAGATTTTGAATGGGTTCCCCTGAGCTTCAATGAGCTGCTCGGGGCCGTAGAGAGCGGTGATATTGACGTGGCAGTCGGTGCTTTGACCATGACGGCCGACCGCGAAGCCCGTTTCGATTTCAGCCACCCCTTCTATCAGACAGGCCTGTCTATCGCTGTTCCTCCAGTGCCGGAAAAGAGTCTGCTAAGCAGCCTGAGGGCGCTAATAAGCTGGAAGTTCCTCAGCGTCGTTCTCGCCCTGGGCGCCCTGTTATTGGGCGTTGGTTTTCTGCTTTGGCTGGTTGAGCGACGCCGCAACCCGGAGCAATTCGGGGGGTCCGCCGCAGAGGGTATCGGTTCCAGCTTCTGGTGGGCTGCTGTCACCATGACAACGGTTGGCTATGGTGACAAGGCACCGGTATCACTTGCAGGCCGGCTGATCGGTCTCGTCTGGATGTTCGCCGGTTTGATCATGGTGGCAAGCTTTACCGCAGCCATTACCTCTTCATTAACCGTAAGCAACCTGCGTTCGGGCATTCAGGGCGCGGATGATCTGCCCGGCAAGGTGGTGGCCACCATTGCCAACACTGCAAGCCAGCGCTACCTGGAGGAGCAACGGGTTCGCTACCAGACCTATCCGGACCTCACGTCCGCCATGGTGTCAGTAGCCAAAGGCGAAACCGATGCCATCGTGTATGACCGCGCACTGATGCAGTATCGAAACCTGCAGCTGGGCCAGCAAAAACTGACGGTTCTCCCGGGTGTATTTGCAGAGCAACTTTACGCACTGGCCCTGCCAGATAGCAGCCCACTCCGGGGGCCGATATCCCAGCAGGTACTTCGGGTGACGGAAGGCGAAAGCTGGGAGGCTATCCGGGCAGCCTATCTCGGCAAGGATTAGAGCCCTGCAGGGCGCAGCACACGCTGTGCCCTGGTTTTATTCAGGCCCCAAACAGAGCTGAGCGCAGAGGTCGAAGAAAGCCACGAGGTTCGTTTTCCCGGGCGATGGTCCTCTTGCCATCGAACTCGATGTAGCCGTCTTCAATTGGGTCAAACCGCAGAACTTTTACATCTTCGAGATAATTCTGGGAGGACTTCCACGGCCCATGTGTACCTTGCCGCGGGAGGCGGTCCTGGGCGCGCTTTATGTAGCCGGCATTCAGTGAGCCCATTACGGTATCCTCACCCAGACTGTTCCCGGTATCCTTGGCGACCGCCACGCGCATCCCTTGCCGATCCATGTGGTTGATCAGGCGGCACAGGTATTCACTGGCAATATCCACTTTCAGCGTCCATGAAATATTGGTGTAACCGAAGATCATGCCCGCATTGGGTACTCCTTCAACCATCACGTTCTTGTAAACAACCTTGTTTTTCAGCACCACTTCCTGACCGTCCACTCTCGGCTTGATACCCCCCAGCATCTGAATATTCAGGCCCGTGGCAGGGATAATGATGTCGGCATCCAGGTGCTCACCGGATTTCAGGTGAATACCGGTCTCGGTGAAACGCTCAATATGATCGGTCGCGATGGACGCTCTGCCCACGTTCAGAGCCTTGAACAGGTCGCCGTCTTTCACCACACACAGGCGCTGGTCCCACGGATTGTAGTCTGGCGTGAAATGACGCATGTCAGTTTGGTCACCCACCTGGCGTTTGATAATGCGCAAAAACAGGCGGCGCATAGCTTTCGGGCTTTTGCGGGAGCGCTGATACAGAAACCGGGAAATCGAGATATTGCGAGCCCGTGTCAGCCGGTAGGCGGCCTTGGGAGACAACACCTTTTGCAGAGCGAGCGTTATCTTGTCCGTTGACGGCAATGGCATAAGATAGGTCGGTGAGCGCTGCAGCATGGTTACATGGTCGGCTTTCCCGGCCATGGTAGGCACCAGTGTAATCGCCGTTGCCCCGCTGCCAATCACCACTACCTTCTTGCCCGCGTAATCCAGGTTTTCCGGCCAGTGCTGCGGGTGAACGATCTGGCCTTTGAAATCCGCCTCGCCGGGGAAATCCGGTTTGTAGCCCTGATCATAGTTGTAATAGCCGGTACACCCGATCAGGAAGCTGGCGGTATAGGTTTCCGTCTCGCCGGTCGCCTCGTTCACGGCAACCAGTTTCCAGCATTTATCCAGGCTGGACCAATCCGCAGTTTGCACCGAAAGGCCATAGCGGATATGCCGCTCAACGCCGTGTTCCTTTGCGGTTTCACTGACGTAGTGTTTGATGGAAGCGCCATCAGCCAGCACCTTGCCGCCTGTCCATGGGCGAAAGTTGTAGCCGAAGGTAAACATGTCAGAGTCCGAGCGAATGCCGGGATAGCGAAACAGATCCCAAGTGCCTCCGAGTGACTGGCGCCGCTCCAGAATGGTGAAAGATTTGCCCGGGCACTTTTGCTTCAGATGGCAGGCCATGCCGATGCCGGACACCCCGGCTCCAATGATCAAAACGTCAAAATGCTGTTCGCTCATAACCAATCTCTCAATTTCACTGTCGTTATTCTGGTAACGCGTTGGAAATCAAGATAGCGCAGCCGGGTATCCGGCGAAATTGGCCTGCACGTTCTAAGGTCGCGGTTGTTTGGGCCAGTCTGCGGACAGTACCGGCCAGTTCCCTGGCCAGCTGCCCTGCCAGCGCAAGCGTCGACAAAGGGGCACAGCATAGAAACCATGCCCGATCGATCAGTCGTGGTGGCCGATGGGACCTTCAGTAAACAGGAACTCGCGCAAGTGCTTGTCCATCACAGGATCCTTGCGGCGGATCCATTCCAGCACCATGGCTGCGTGTTCCTTTTCTTCATCGCGGTTGTGTTCAAGAATTGCTTTCAATTCGGGATCCTTGCAGGCATCCACTCGCTGGTTGTACCAGTCCACCGCTTCAAATTCTTCCATCAGAGAGCTGACCGCGCGGTGCATTTCGCGGGTTTCATCCGTCAGTTCGCCTACCGGCTCGTGGTAACTGTCGTTCGCCATAACGGGTTCCTTATTTTCAGGTCAGTGAGGTATCGTTTTATCACAATGATACGCTTTGACAATAACCGAAAAACAGCCGCTTAAACACCCGGCGTTCATTTGAGCAACTTCGCATCCTGTGGCAAAGTCAGATGCCAAAACAGCCCGGATAGCCGCTCCATGAAAACCGTTTTCTCACCTCTGCACAGTCGTCGCTCCGTCAAAACCGAACTGGATGGCGGTGTTCTGATTGAGCCCCATGAGAAGCCCTCCCGTGCAGAGACCATTCTGGCGCGGGTAAAATCCCAAGTCCTTGGTGAAGTGCTCGAGCCCGAGGAGTTTGGCCTTGATCCCGTCAGAAGGGTGCACAAAGCAGATTATATAGCGTTTCTGGAACACTGCTGGGCTGACTGGGTGGCTGAAGGCAAGCCCGGCGAAGCTATCCCCGCTGTGTGGTGTGGTCGCGGCATGCGGCCCCGTGTGCCCAAAGACATCGACGGTCGGCTTGGTTATTACAGCTTTGCCGCCGAGACCTCTATCTCTGATGGAACATGGGAAGCCGTATGTGCCTCTGCCAACGTTGCACTGTCCGCTCAGAAGCTCGTCGCCAACGGCGAGCGCGCCGCCTTTGCACTGTGCCGGCCGCCCGGCCACCACGCCCACGCTGACCTGTTTGGCGGTTACTGTTTTTTTAACAACGCCGCCATCACCGCGCAGGCGTTTCGAGATCAGGGCTACCAACGGGTTGCAATTCTGGATGTGGATTTCCACCACGGTAACGGTACCCAGGCCATTTTCTATGATCGCAGCGACGTGCTGACCATCAGCCTGCACGGCGATCCGGATCTGGTCTTCCCGCACTTCCTCGGCTTTGAGGATGAAACCGGTGAGGGCGAAGGAGAGAACTACAACCTCAACATGGTTTTTCCTCCCGGAACGCCCTACAGCGATTGGTGCCAGGGGCTCGAAACCGCCTGTGAGCGCATTGCGGCTTTTCAGCCGGACGCGCTGATCATTGCTCTGGGCGTGGATACCTTTGAGGAAGACCCAATCTCGTTCTTTAAACTGAAATCGGCGGACTACGTGTCTCTGGGCAAACGAATTGAACAGCTGGGGCTGCCCACAGTATTCACCATGGAAGGCGGGTACGATGTGGACGCCATTGGCGTGAATGTCGTGAACGTGCTCAAAGGCTTCGAAGGCCCTTGATTAAACGGGGCTGGCCGGGATGCGGTTCAGCCCCTGAAACCCTTGCCTACTATATAGACTTCCCGGGAGCGGGAACGTGACGAATCCGGCTTGCGCGCCACGACCTTGTCAAACACCGCCCTGGCGGCTTTCAGATACTCATCGTAGCCTTCACCCTGAAACACCTTGGCCACAAAGCTACCCTTGGGTTTAAGCACCTGGCTGGCCATATCCAGCGCCAACTCCACCAGATACATCGAAGAGGCTTGATCGGAAACCGTAACCCCACTGATGTTCGGTGCCATATCGGAAATCACCACATCCAGCTGGCTGTCGCCCAGAGTTGCCATGATTTCTTCAAATACCGAGTTTTCAGTAAAGTCGCCCTGAATGAACTCAACGCCAGCAATGGCATCCATCGGCAGTATGTCGGAAGCCAACACCCGGCCCTTATGGCCCACCAGATTAACCGCCACTTGCGACCAGCCACCCGGAGCAGAGCCGAGATCCATGACTACCATGTTGGGGTGAATCAGCCGGTCCTTCTTGTTGATTTCAAGAAGTTTGTAGCTGGCCCGTGAGCGATAGCCGTCGACCTGCGCCTGTTTCACGAAGGGGTCGTTTACGTGCTCTTCAAGCCAGCGGTTACTGCTTTTGGATCGGGCCATAGGGGCTCTTAAAAAGGGTCGTCAATAAAGGAGTGTTAATGCCTTCATTGTACGTGTCGCGCACCCTCCCGGCAAAACCCTGACATCCAGGCCGGGCGCACGTACAATTGCCGCAACATTTTCCGATTTCTTTATACCCGGCAACCAGCCCGCCATCGGCGGCCAGAGCCGCGCAGGACTGAATATGATCCGCCTTACCGAACTGGCGCTGCCGCTGGAGCATCCCGAAAGTGCCCTGAGAGCCGCTATTCTCAAGCGTCTGGGCATCGGCGACGCCGATCTGGCGGACTTCACTGTGTTCAAACGCAGCTACGATGCCCGCAAGAAAAACACCGAGATCAAGTTCGTTTACATCGTTGATCTGAACGCGCGCAACGAAGACGCCATACTGGCCCGCTTTGAGAAAGATCAGCACGTGCGGCCGGCACCGGATACCGCTTATTACCCGGTTGCAAAGGCGCCCCCTGGGCTCACCGAACGCCCGGTCGTGATCGGATTTGGCCCCTGCGGCCTGTTTGCCGCACTGATCCTGGCCCAGATGGGGTTCCGGCCGATTGTGCTGGAGCGCGGCACAGACGTGCGCCGCCGCACCAAGGACACCTGGGCCCTGTGGCGAAAAAAGCAGCTGTCGCCGGAATCCAACGTGCAGTTTGGTGAAGGCGGCGCAGGCCTGTTCTCGGACGGCAAGCTGTACAGCCAGATCAAGGATCCGAAGTTCTACGGCCGCCAGGTAATGCGTGAGTTTATCCGTGCCGGCGCCCCCGAAGAAATTCTGTACGTCAGCAAACCCCACATCGGCACCTTCAGGCTGACCGGCGTGGTAGCCACCATGCGTGAGGAAATCATCCGCCTCGGTGGCGAGATCCGCTTTGAGAGCAAAGTCACGAACCTGCGGGTTCGCGATGGCCGCGTCGAAGGCGTGGAACTGGCGAGCGGCGAGTGCCTGGACAGCCGGTATGTGGTTCTGGCCCTCGGACACAGCGCGCGCGATACCTTTCGCATGCTCCAGCGCAATGATGTGTTTATTGAAGCCAAACCCTTTGCCATCGGCTTTCGCATCGAGCACCCGCAATCGCTTATCGACACCGCCCGCCTGGGCAAGTACGCCGGTCACCCCGCCTTGGGCGCAGCAGACTACAAACTGATATACCACGCCAGCAACGGACGCGCGGTCTACAGTTTTTGCATGTGCCCGGGAGGCACGGTGGTGGCTGCGACCTCCGAACCCGAGCGGGTCGTTACCAACGGCATGAGCCAGTATTCCCGGAATGAGCGCAACGCCAATGCCGGCATTGTAGTGGCGGTGCATCCCGAAGAAGACTTTCCGGGCGGCCCACTGGCCGGTGTGGAATTTCAGGAAGCCCTGGAGTCCCGGGCCTATACGCTCGGCGGCAGTGATTACTGCGCGCCAGCCCAGTTGGTGGGGGATTTCATCAAACACAAACCCTCCACCGAGCTGGGCGACGTCGAACCCTCCTACAAGCCCGGCATCAAACTGGGCGACCTGGCGCCTTCACTGCCCCCGTATGCCATCGAAGCCATTCGCGAGGCACTCCCGGCTTTCGGCAAGCAGATTCGGGGCTTTGACCGGAAGGACGCCATCCTGACCGGCGTCGAAACCCGCACGTCCTCACCGGTGCGCATCACCCGGGATCGCACCAGCCTGCAGAGCCTGAATACTCGCGGTCTTTACCCGGCAGGCGAAGGCGCAGGCTATGCCGGAGGCATCCTTTCGGCAGGCGTAGACGGCATCAAGGTTGCTGAAGCACTGGCTTTGGCCATGCTGGAAGATCTGGAAAGCAACAGCGGAGCTCTGTCGTGAAGCCCATCGTGAAGCTGGGTGACATCAAAAAACTGCACCAGAAAAAATACCGCCAGGCACTGGGCCACTATCTGGTTGAGGGTGAACATCTGGTGCTGGAACTGCAGAAAGCCGCAGCCCGCCAGCGCGAGCTGAACGCTTCCGAGCTGTATGTAACTGGTGCCTATGAGCATTGGCCAAGCCCGCTCAAAACCCATCTCGTCAACGATCGCCAGATGGCTTTGCTGGCCGATACCCGCACGCCCCAGGGGATTCTTGCCGTAGTGCCCATGCCGGACAAAGATGTTGAGCCTGCATCGAAACCCGGCGAAAAAGCGGTTTACCTGCATGAGGTTCAGGACCCTGGCAACCTCGGAACGATTTTGCGCACTCTGGCCTGGTTTGGCGGTTTTCGCTGCCTGCTGAGCCCCGGCAGTGTTGACCCTTACAACCCGAAAGTGGTGCGCGCCAGCATGGGCGCTATCTTTCACGTGCCGCTGGAAACCGAGGTATCACTGGGCAGCTTGAGCAACCGCTACCACTCGATTGCCTGTCTGGACCTGAAGGGGAGCAAACTGACAGCAGAATCATTCCGCCAGCACGATTGCTACCTGTTTGGTAACGAAGCCCGCGGCGTTCCGCCCGAAGCGCTGGCCCAGCTGGGCGCAACGCCTTACACCATCCCGGGCAAAGGCGAGATCGAATCACTTAATTTGGCTTCAGCAGTTAACATGTGTGCTTATGAGCTGTTTCGGGGCGGCTGACCAGTAGACCTGATCTATTTCGGCAATCCTCCTGGTGGTTATCGTCATTGCCTGTAGCTTGCTAATCAGCGATGATCCGAGTCTGTTCCCTAACTGGATAGACAACAACAATGGAACACTACCTCCAGCCCACTGAATTTTTTGACTACAACCAGCCCGAACTGAAAGCCTGGATTGCGGCCCGGCTGGAAGGCGTACCCGAGGATAAGGTGGAGCAGGCGAAGGCCCTGTATCTGGCAGCCCGGGACAGCGTGAGCTACAACCCCTACGTTTTCCGCCCCGAACCCGAAACCTTCAGCGCCAGCTATGCCCTTAAAACCGGCGAAAGTTACTGCATTCCCAAGGCGGTATTGCTCGGCGCCGCAGCGCGATCCATTGGAATACCCAGCCGCTTGGGCCTCGCCGATGTGCGCAATCACCTCTCAAGCCCAAAGCTGATCGAATGGCTGCGCTCGGACATTTTCCGCATGCATGGGTTTATCGAGCTCTATCTCAATGGTCGCTGGGTGAAGGCCACCCCTGCTTTTAACAAGCAACTGTGCGAACTAATGAACGTAGAGCCTCTGGAGTTCGACGGTGTGAACGACTCCATTTTTCAGGAATACACCGAGGCCGGTGAAGCGCATATGGAGTATGTGAACGACCATGGCCTGTTCGACGATGTGCCCCACGACTTCATTTTGTCCGGAATACGCAGTGCCTACTCTCATCTGTTCCCGGAATCGGACGACGAACCTGCACGGGCTCCGGCTGGCAGTCTCGAAGCTGATCTTGAGTAAGCCGCAACGAGGGCGCGGGTGAACCCATCCATCAGTTCATCAGCGCTTTGCTGGATATCAGGCTCACCAACATCAGCCGCACGGCTGAAACGACGAAAATTCACGTTTTGCCAGCGCTCTGGGTCCATGATTTTCTCAACCATATCGACATTATCGATGGTGGCAGGTTTGAGCTGGTAGCTGAGCACCGGTGGCGACCTGGCGTCCGAGAAATCGAATCCGTGGTGATAATCGTGCAGCAACAGGAGTGCCAGCCCACCACCCATAAAATGGCGACCAAGACTGACGGCCAACTCACCGCTCCGGATCGCCTCAAGGGCCTCGGGTTCCCAATCCACACCACCGATCAGAACATCTTCACCGGGCCGCTTTCCCGCCTGCTTCGCCGCGTCAACAGCACCCAGCGCCATGCCGTCACTGGCGCTCCAGATCGCCGCAACCTGCGGATAGCGTTGTAGCAAGACCAGCGTTTTTTTCTTTGCTAATTTACGGCTCCACTCTGCATCCACCAACTGCAAGAGAATGCTTCGATTGGCACTAACAGCGTCTACAAGCCCCTGCTGCCGATCCTTGGCCGCAGAAGAATCCAGTGTTCCCGAGAGGGCGACGAGCGGCAGCGACTGCCCCGGGCCGGTTAAGTCCAAACGTTGTGCCTGCTGCTCAAGAATGGTTGTTAGCGTGCGGCCGGCACCAACGTTGTCAGGTGCCAGATGCCCAATCCAGTTCGGAAGCGTTTCTCTCGGCCCCCCGACGGAGGCCTTCGTAGCTGCCGGAACTCCCGTATCGATTGTGAACACCTTGACGCCCATTTCACTCGCGTACGTGAGTATCCGGGTAGATACCTGTTCCTTGAACATGAACACAAGGTAGTCCGGTTTGTTTTCACGTCCGAGCACGTCTTCGGCCATACGAAGATAGCTGTACCGGTGGCTGTCATGGTCGAACAGGACCTCAAGATTCAGATCCAGGTCGGCTGCCACTTCCACCATGAACCCCGAAACCAGATACCAGAAACGGGAGTCATCCGGCGATAGAAACACAACGCTGGGACCCGGGCTGGCGTGCACCATCCGTCCCATGGGGAGGAAGCTCATTAAGAGAAACAGAAAAAAAATCAGCAGCAGGGCTGGGCGATGCACCATATAAACACTCACCCTCCAAACAGACCGGCAGCGATATCAGATTGAAGCGCCTAAACTACCGAGCAGCCCAAGCCCGCGCAAGCTGCAAATTCGAATGAATGCCTCATTTCACAAACTCTGTTGAAGAAAGAAGGAGCGCTTGCAACAGAAAAGGGCGCTGGATCTCTCCAGCGCCCTTTTAGCTTTGCTCTGTAGCGCTCCCGCTTTAATCCACAGAATTGCGGATCAGGAAGTCAAACGCACTCAGTGCGGCTTTCGAGCCTTCGCCCATGGAAATCACAATCTGCTTGTAAGGCACCGTGGTGGCGTCGCCGGCCGCAAAGACTCCCGGAATCGAGGTTTCGTTACGGTCGTTAATGATGATTTCACCGTGCTGGCTCAGCTCGATATCGCCTTTCAACCATTCGGTATTGGGTACCAGGCCAATCTGAACAAACACGCCGTCCAGAGCCACATGGTAGTTTTCACCGGTGTTGCGGTCTGTGTAGTTCAGGCCATTCACCCTTCCGTTTTCACCAACCACTTCGGTGGTCTGGCCAGACGTAATAATGTCCACATTATTAAGGCTGCGCAGCTTTTTCTGCAGCACATCGTCTGCGCGCAATTCAGCTCCAAACTCGATTAACGTCACATGACCCACAATGCCGGCCAGGTCGATCGCCGCTTCTACGCCGGAGTTACCACCGCCAATCACCGCAACATGCTTGCCCTTGAACAGCGGGCCGTCACAGTGCGGGCAGTAAGCCACGCCTTTGTTGCGGTATTCATCTTCGCCTGGCACACCCAGGGAACGCCAGCGAGCGCCAGTGGAAAGCACAACCGTGCGGGCCTTGAGCGACGCACCGTTCGCCAGGCGAATCTCATGGGGCATTCCGCGCTTGGTAGCCGGAATCAGCTTTTCTGCGTGTTGCATGTTCATGATGTCCACGTCATATTCTTTGACGTGCTGCTCCATGGCGGCGACCAGTTTCGGGCCTTCTGTGTAGGGCACAGAAATCAGATTCTCGATACCCATGGTATCGGCTACCTGTCCACCAAACCGATCGGCTGCGATGCCGGTTGAAATACCTTTACGCGCCGCGTAAATGGCTGCCGCTGAACCAGCCGGACCACCACCGATCACCAGCACCTCAAAGGTGTCCTTCTGATTGATCTTCTCGGCTTCTTTCTCGTCGGATTTGGTGTCCAGCCTGGAAACAATCTCTTCCAGAGTCATGCGGCCCTGGCCCCAGGGCTCACCGTTCAGGTAAACACTGGGCACAGCCATAACTTCACGCTTTTCCACTTCGTCCTGGAACAAGGCACCATCAATCGCTGTGTGCCGAACGCCCGGGTTCAGAACACTCATCAGGTTCAGAGCCTGAACCACGTCCGGGCAGTTCTGGCACGACAGGGAAAAGTAGGTTTCAAACTCGAAGTCGCCATTCAGCTGCTGAATCTGTTCAATCACATCTTGGGAAGCCTTTGACGGGTGGCCGCCCACTTGCAACAGCGCCAGAACCAGCGATGTGAACTCGTGGCCCATGGGGATACCCGCGAAACGCACGCCCATGTCGGTTCCGATGCGGTTTATTGCGAAGGATGGGCGACGCACGTCGTTGGACTCTTCCGTGCGCAGGCTGATTTTTTCCGACATCGGCTCGATTTCTTCCAGAAGCTGCCTCAGCTCCTGAGACTTATCACTATCATCATAGGCTGCCACCAGCTCAATCGGCTGCTGCAGCTTTTCCATATAGGCCTTCAGTTGTTGCTTGATATTGGCATCCAACATGTAACGATTCCCCTCTTGAGATCTTCAGGCTGACCGTCTGAATCTGAAAATTCAAAATGATCTGTGGTTGAGATATGTTTTAACGATACGGAGTGACAGTAATAAGCTCAAATTAATTGATCCAAACCAAATGATAGGTAACTGCTATTGCATGGCTGTTAATGTCATTAATGAAGGTACAAATAGCGAATACCCATCCACGCCCTAGCCCGGTACCATGTTAAGAGACGTTGCACGTCACCCTTTGCACCCAGGACAAGCTGCACATGTTTCTAGACCGTTTTTACTCAATCCAGAACGGACGCGTTCATATTTCCGCATCCCAGGCCAGCCTGTTTGCCAAGGAAGTGGCCGGAGATTTCAACCCGATCCACGATCCGGATGCTCGCCGTTTCTGTGTTCCCGGAGATCTGCTTTTTGCCGTGGTGGTTTCACGCTTCGGGCTCTCCCGGCACATGACTTTCCAGTTTCGTGCCCTGCTGGGTGGCGACGTACCCCTGGAGTTCCGGGAAAACGGTGAAGAAACCATTGAAGTGTGCGATCAGGGTGGCAAGGTCTATCTCGAAGTAACGCGCAGTGGCGATGTCACCCGGGATGAACACGTTATCGAAGAATTTATTCGCTGTTACGTGGCGGCCTCCGGCAAAAACTTCCCCCACACCATGAAACCGTTGATGGAATCAAAGGGCGTTATGTTCAACCCGGATCGCCCTATGGTGATGTATGCGAGCATGAGCCTCACTCTGGATAGCCTGGATGCTGCTTCACCTGAGCTGGAACTGCACAACGCAGACCTGGAGGACAATGGCAAGCGCGGCAATGTCGTGCTTGAATATCGTTTGATCTCTGACGGTAAGTCCGTAGGTGAAGTGTCGAAGCACCTCGTTCTGGGTGGGCTGAGGCCTTATTGCCCGGATGCCATGGCCGGTATCGTTGAAGAATTTTACCGTTTGAAAGCCCGCGGCTCCCGATACGGTATCGATACAGCCAGCTCCTGATCCAGATCGTCTTTTCAGACACGATTCATGGCTACAATGGTCCTTATGAGCTTCGCAATCACAAGGATGAATAGCCATGACCCGCGAACGTTCGCCGAAAGCGCCGTTAGCAGCTTATAGATTATCTTCCGATGCCGTCATCTCGGGTTTGGAAACCAGTGAGCAGAGCGGCCTTGGAAGCCATGAAGCCAGCCAGCGCCTGGAGCGTGATGGCCCGAATGAGCTGACGGCGACCAGGCCAGTGCCCGGCTGGCGCAAGCTGCTCGCCCAGTTCTCCGATACGCTGGTTATTCTGCTCCTGCTCGCCGCTGTAATCTCGTCAGGCCTGTGGCTGGTAGAGCGGGACTCACCTCTTCCTTACGAAGCCATTGCGATTCTGGCCATTGTCCTTTTCAACGCCGCTATGGGTTATATCCAGCAGGCGCGTGCGGAACAGGCCGTAGCAGAATTACAGCAGATGTCGGCCGCTCAGGCCCGGGTGATACGGGATGGCGAACAGCAAACCATTCCAGCGGCCGGGCTTGTAGCCGGTGATATCATCCTGGTAGAAGAAGGCGATACGATTCCCGCCGACAGCCGCCTCCTTCAGTCTGTTTCGCTGCAAACCTCGGAAGCCACCCTGACGGGCGAAAGCCTTCCCGAATCCAAAGACCCGGAAACCATCACCGACGACGCCCCTGTTGGTGATCGTCAGAACATGATTTTCAGCGGCACTACGGTTACCTATGGTCGCGGCACGGCGGTGGTAACGGCAACCGGCATGCAGTCTCAAATGGGCCAGATTGCCGGCATGCTGGCGCAAGCGCCTCCCGAGACCACGCCCCTGCAACAGGATCTTGCCCGAGTCGGCAGAATGCTTGGGTTGGTGGTAATTGTGATTGCGGTGGTGATGATCTTCACCATCATTCTGGTGGACCACGTCACCGGTTTTTCCGCCCTGTTTGATGTTCTGATTCTTGGCGTCGCACTGGCAGTGGCTGCGGTGCCTGAAGGCCTGCCGGCTATCGTCACTGCAGTCCTTGCCCTGGGTGTGCAGCGCATGGCACGCCGCAACGCCATTGTGCGTCATCTGGCAGCGGTGGAGACTCTGGGCGCAGCCAATGTGATCGCCTCTGACAAAACCGGGACCCTTACCCGCAACGAAATGACCGTGAAGGCAATAGTTACAGCCAGTGGACGGGTTACTCTGGGCGGCACAGGATACGAGCCAACAGGTTACGTTACCGTGCACACGGCATCTGCCAGTAGCGGTTCAGTCGATATCAGCGAGCCTTTGCGAATGGAGCTGGAACGGGCGCTCACCGTCGGCGACCGCGCTACCAACGCGGTTTTGCAAGAAGACGAAGGCCAGTGGACCGTGCAAGGTGATCCCACCGAAGGCGCTCTGGTGGTTGCTGCCAGAAAGATCGGGCTGACAGAGGCGATCCTGGATGCCCAATATGAGCGGGTTGGTGAGGTGCCTTTCTCATCAGAACGGAAAATGATGTCCACGCTGCATACCGACAGCCAACACAAGGGGCATATTCAGGTATTCACCAAGGGCGCGCCGGATGTTCTTCTGGGCCGCTGTGACCGGGAGCGCGTAGGAGACACCAGCCGCCCGTTAACCCGGGAACGTCGTTCCGAGATCCTGCAAGCCAACGAACAACTGGCCGGCGAAGCACTGCGCACACTCGGTGTTGCCGCCCGCTACCTGCCGGAGGATGGCTTCGAGCCAGATAATATCGACGACGATCTTGAGCAGGATCTGATATTCGTCGGCCTGATTGGCATGATCGATCCGCCTCGGGAAGAAGCCAAACAGGCTGTTGCCCAGGCCCGAAGCGCTGGTATCCGGCCCGTGATGATTACCGGCGATCATCCGGTTACCGCCGCTGTGATTGGCAAAGAGCTGGGCATCTGCACAGATGGCCGCGCCGTCACCGGGGCAGAAATTGACACTATGACGGACGAAGCTCTGTATCAGACCGTGCAGGACGTCTCCGTTTATGCCAGGGTTAATCCGGAGCATAAACTGCGCATTGTCAAAGCCCTGCAGAATGATAAAAACATAGTCGCCATGACCGGCGATGGTGTTAACGATGCTCCCGCCCTGAAGACAGCGGATATTGGTATAGCCATGGGCATTACCGGCACCGATGTTTCCCGCAAGGCCTCGGACATTATTCTGGCAGACGACAACTTCGCCACCATTGTTGCTGCCGTGGAGGAAGGCCGGACAATTTTCGCCAACATCCGGAAGTTCCTGCGCTACCTGCTGTCATCCAACATCGGCGAAGTGCTTACCATGTTCTTTGGTGTGCTGCTGGCTGATGTAATCGGGCTGACTGCAAATGGTGCCGGCCTGGCCCTGCCTCTGCTGGCAACCCAGATCCTCTGGATCAACATGGTCAGCGATGGCGCGCCAGCTCTGGCGCTCGGACTGGATCCAGGCGATGGGGAGGCAATGACCAAGCCACCAAGGCCCCGGAGAGAAGGCATACTGACGCGCGACATGTGGGCCGGCATTGTTTTCGTCGGTATTATTACCGCAACCGGCACGCTCCTCGTGCTCGATGCTTCCATGCCTGGCGGCCTGATTCCTGGTACCGGCAGTCTTGCCTATGGCCAGACTATGGCCTTCACTACCCTGGTTTTATTCTCGATGTTTACCGTGTTCATTTCGCGATCTGACGAACAAAGCGCTTTCAGCGGTCTGTTCTCCAATCTCTGGCTGTGGGCTGCAGTGGGCGGATCACTGTTGCTGCAAATGGCGGTTGTCTATCTGCCTTTCCTGCAAAAACCTTTTTCCACCGTCAGCCTGAGTCTTGAGGACTGGCTGTTCTGTGCAGCAGTCGCCAGTTCGGTCTTGTGGCTTCGGGAGCTAAGCAAACTGCTTATCCGTTTGCAAAAAAGAGAGGGTGGCTCAGCCGCTGCGAGCAGCCACTAATTTGCCTGGCCCTGAACGCAGAAAACCCCGGAAGCCCGGGGTTTTCTGGCAGAACCAGACCCGTAGAACGGGCCTGTTCCGATTGATTCCCTGTTAAAGAGAACCTTAGATCTTGCCAACCAGATCCAGTGAAGGAGACAGGGTAGCTTCGCCTTCCTTCCACTTGGCCGGGCAAACTTCGCCAGGATGGTTGCGTACGTACTGAGCGGCTTTCACCTTACGCATCAGATCGTCTGCATCACGGCCAATGCCTTCCGCAGTGATTTCCATCGCCTGAATAACGCCATCCGGATCGATCAGGAAGGTAGCACGGTCTGCAAGGCCCTGGCCTTCACGCATTACGCCAAAGTTGTTGGTAATGCTGCCGTTCTGGTCGCCAACCATGAAGTAGTTGATCTTACCAATGGTCTCGGAGCTGTCGTGCCATGCTTTGTGGGTAAAGTGCGTGTCGGTAGACACGGAGAATACTTCAACACCCATCTTCTGCAGTTCTTCGTAATGGTCTGCTACGTCGCCCAGCTCGGTGGGGCAAACAAAGGTGAAATCTGCAGGATAGAAGAAAAAGATCGCCCACTTGCCTTTCACATCCGCTTCGGAAATTTCTACAAACTCGCCCCGTTTGAAGGCGGTTGCGTTAAACGGTTTGATTTCGCTATTGATCACGCCCATTAAAAACACTCCTGTTGGTTCGTTTGCGTGTTAATGAATCTACGGCGCTCATATTAGCCAATGAGCCAAATTCAGTAAAATTGATTATATTCAATCTAGCTATAGGAGGTACCTATCGACAGTTGCTGCGGTGCTTCACCAACTTCTACCAAGGCCCCACAACATAGCCAAGCTTCTCCGGAAGCCAGAGCGCAATTCCGGGGATCAGCATCACCAGCAGCAGGCTCACGCTCATCGCGGCAATAAACACCAAAGCCCAGCCCACTGTATGCTCCAGGCGAATATTTGCAATACGTGTTGTAACCATCAGGTTGACCGCCACCGGCGGGGTAAATTGGCCAATGGCGATGTTCATGGCCAGCAAAATACCAAACCACACCGGGTTCCAGCCAAAATGGTTCATCAATGGCAAGACGATGGGGATGAGGATCAGATAGATCGACACCGCATCGAGCAGCATACCGGCGATCAACACAAGCACCATCACCAGACCCAGCAACACCCAGCCGTTGTCCGAAAGAGACAGCAGCGCATCTGCGAGGTGCTGGAAGGTACCCAGCGTAGTGCCCGCCCAGGCAAAAATGCCTGCCAGTGCAATGATGAGCATGACGACACCAGAAGTCACCGCCGCGTCGGTCATCAGATCAAACAGGCTGCGCAAACTCAGATTTCGGTATACCAGGCAACCTACAATCACGCCATAAGCCACAGCAACCACCGCGGCTTCTGTGGGTGTAAACAACCCTGAGCGCAGGCCGCCCAGAATAATTACCGGGGCAAACAGAGCCGGCAGTGCCGCTTTGAAGCTGGGCCAAAATGGCGGGCGCTCAGAAGTTTCGGGGTTCTCCCAGCCGAACTTGCGGGCGAGGTACAGCGCCGGCACCAGCAGTGAAAGACCGGCCAGAATGCCCGGAAACAATCCGGCGGCAAACAACGCTCGCAAATCCACGCCCGGCACCACAATGGAATAGAGAATCAGCGCAATGGAGGGTGGAATCAGGATAGCGGTAGAAGACGACGCCGCAATCAACGCGGCGGAAAAAGGCTGCGGGTAACCGGCTTTGCGCATACTGGGTAGCATCACCATGGCCACCGCTGCCGCATCTGCCGGCCCCGAACCGCTCATTCCACCCATGATCAGACAGACCAGCACCGCTACAACCGTCAGGCTGCCATGGCGAGGGCCGATGATCGCCTGGGCAAAGCGCACCAGGCTGGCCGCTACACCGGCACGCTCAAAAATAAGACCGGTGAGAATAAACAGGGGTATCGCGATCAGCGGATACTTCGACACACTGTTGTAGGTATTGGTGCCAAAGGTGGCAAGCATGTCGGGTGACAAACCAGCGACGATTCCCACCAACCCACCAAACCCCAGCGCAATGGCGACGGGAACGCCCAACAACAAGGCCACCAGAAAACTGCCGACCATCAGCAGATCAGGACTCATGGATGACCTCCGCGTCTTTCTTGCCACTCATGCGGTCAATGAAGTTCTGAGTCATCCGGAAAATAATCGCCGCCGACATCAGCGGCAGCCAGATCACATAAATCCAGTTTGGTAAGCCCAACCCCGGAGACAAAGACTCCCAGTCGTATTCCTGCATCGCAAAGATAGCGCCATACCAGGTGGTTACCCCCATAACCGACACGCCCACCAGCCATTGCACAACAAACAGGCCCTTCAGCGCAGCGGGTGGCAGATAATGCTCAATCAGCTCAATCCGGATGTGTTGATTACTGCGGGCAGCCACGGCTGCGCCGGCGAACGTAAGCACCACCAGAAGAAACACCGAGAACTCTTCGGTGAACGCAAAGGAGGCATCGGTGGTGTAGCGGACAATCACGTTACCCAGGCTGATGACACAGATTGCGGTCAAGGCCAGGGATGCCAGCCAGGCTTCCGGCCGGAACTTCGGGGGACGGGAGGGCATGATTACTCCGTTTCAGAAAAAGCACCCGCCGGAACCGGCGGGTGCCCATACAGCAGCGAGTTACTGCTTGCGGTTGGCGACAGCAGACTGAGCCTGCTTCACCAGGTCTTCACCGATGCGCGGTGTCCACTTTTCATAGACTGAACGAGTCGCCTCAACGAACGCATCGTGCTGCGCCTGGGTCAGTTCAGTTACGGTTACACCGCGATCCTTGATGGCCTGCAGTGTTTGCTCAAGCTCGGCGCGGGATTTTTCGATCTCCCACTTGCCGGCATCGACAGCCGCCTGCTTCAGAAGTGCCTGGTCTTCTGCATTGAACTGGCCCCAAACACGGTTGCTGACCGCAAACACCAGCGGATCGGCCATGTAGTGCCACAATGTGAGATGCTCCTGCCCCACCTGGTCAATACGCGCCACGTCAAAAACCGACAGCGGGTTTTCCTGGCCATCGACCGCACCGGTGGTCAGTGCTGGCTTGGCATCCGCCCAGCTCATCTGTGTCGGGTTAGCGCCCAGCTCGGAGAAGGTGTCCTGGAACAGTGGCGAGCCTACAACACGGATTTTCAAACCTTCCAGATCTGCCGGCTCACTGATGGCACGCTTGGAGTTGGACAGCTCCCGGAAGCCGTTCTCACCCCAGGCCAGCGGTGTTACGCCGCGCTTTTCAATCGCTTCGAATACGGCCTCGCCCGCATCACCCTGGGTGATGGCATCGATGGCCGCGTTATCCGGCATCAGGAATGGCAGGGAAAACAGGTTCAGTTCCGGAACCTGGGGCGACCAGTTGATGGTAGAACCCACGGCCATATCGATCAGCCCTGAACGCATGGCGGAAAACTCTTTGGTCTGATCCCCGGAAACCAGTTGGGAATTGCTGTAAATCTTCATGTTAATGCGCCCTTCCGAGCGCTCTTTCACCAGCTCGACCCATTTATCGGCAGCCTGACCCCAGGGAAACGCCGACGGAAGTACGGTAGAAACCGTGTATTCATCTTTGTATTGTGCGTTCGCCGCGGAGCTAAGCAGCAAAGTGGCCGCAGCAACAGCGATCAAAGAACGGGATTTCAGCATCTTGTTTTCCTTTTTATTAGCAAGGGAGAGTCTGCGGCGGAGCACCAGACACGTCGCAGCAATAGAGGATTATAGGAGTGGGTGTTGTTGCGACGCAAAACAAAAACGACGCAGATGGATCAGATAGATTTTAACCCTCGGGCAGCACCGCTTTCGCGGGCCGCCAGCCATCGGTCGAAATCCGGCAACGCGAGAGGTCGAGCATAGAGATAACCCTGAGCCAGGTCACACCGGTGAGCCCGGAGGAACTGCTCATCTTCGATAGTCTCAACGCCCTCCGCCACAACCGTCATGCCCAGTTCGTGAGCCATATTGATCGTTGAACGCACAATAACCTGGTTACCGGGAGAGTCCTGAATATGGGACACAAAGGACCTGTCGATCTTCAGAACGGAAGCACGCAGGCTCTGGAGATACGCGAGCGAGGAATAGCCTGTCCCGAAATCATCAATGGCAAGGGTTGCGCCGCTGTCCACAAGCTCACTGACCAGCGCCAGAGCACGGTCTTCGTTGCCCAGCAGCGCGGTCTCCGTTATTTCACACTCAATGTTGAAATAGCCACTGCTCGAACTTAGCAGGTCTTTCAGGCCGGCAATAAAGTTTCGGTCCTGAAACAACCGCGCTGAAAGATTCAGCGCCATGTTGCGCGGCCGCTCCATTTTCTCCCATTCTGCCTCCTGGGCAAGCAGCGTTTCCACTACCCAGCGTGTCAGCGGTACGATCTGTCGGGAGTTTTCGGCCACTTCAATTAGCTGTGTAACCGGCACAAATTCACCGGCGTTCTGCGGCCAGCGAAGGAGAGCCTCGCAGCCTATGGGGGTCAGCGTCTTGAGATCAAGTTTGGGCTGATAAACCAGATGAAAAGCGTTGTTGTTGATGTGAGTGCGAATGGCGGGCGCCAGCTCCAGCCTGCGCATGGCGGCTTGGCTATCACTTTGGCTATAACACCGGACACCAATGCCCTTGAGCTTTCCAAGCCGCATGGCATCGGTTGCCTGGCGCAGCAGAATTTCAGCCGGTGTAGCAGAACCGCCATGAGTGGGGTGACCGATAGTCGTTTCAGGGTCGTCGAATTCTGAGGCGCCGGCGGTTGCAGATATCTGTAACGGTATGTCCCCGGTAATTGTCAGGTTGAGCGGGTTTTCCATGTTCTCCAGCAGATGCTCGCAGAATTGATTGCCACCCGCTGCAAAACGCAGACCCGGCAGCCAAAGCGCAAAACTGTCGCCACTCATGCGTGCACAATGGCCAAGATTTCCAACGTACCTTTCAATACGCTGCGCTACCGCCTTGAGCAATTGATCCCCTGCAGCGTGCCCGTAGGTGTCGTTGACTTCCTTGAAATAATCGATATCGAGACAAACCATACTTCCGGACCGATAGCTCTGCAGCGTTTCGTTAACCCTGTCAAAGAACGCGGACCGGTTGAGCAACCCGGTGAGGCTATCGTAAGTTGCACGGTATTCCAGCTCGCGCTCACGCGCAACGCGCTCGCTCAAGTCACGAAGAACCACGGTGAAAATGGCATCTCCAGAGGTGTGGACACGGCTAACTGTAGCCTGAACCGGAATATTCTGGCCTGTTCGAGTAACAAGTTGAGTATCAAACGGTGAGCTTGGCAGGGCCATCAGCCCGTGCCGAGCTTCGGGGAGGCATTCAGCGAGCGGAGAGTTTTGCATCTCGCTTTCGGATCTTCCGCAAAGGGTCTGTATTGCCTGGTTGGCGTTGGTTATTACACCATTGCGATCTACACACAGAATAAAATCGTTGGTGGTAGCAACAATGCGATCGAGCAGAGCTTCGTTATCGCGAAGACTGATCTGCAGCCAGAACCGATCAAGTGTAGCGCTATCGAGCCTGGCAAGATTAATCGCCACGTAAACCAGTCCGCTCAAAGATAGAGGTTTGAATACATCAAGAAGCAGATGCACCTCTTTGTGGGCCAGCGTGAACACGCCGAGCCAGGCGACAATCATCAGGCCAAGAATCTGCAAGCCACGTTTCCAGCCACTTCGGCTGAAAACCAGCGTTGCACCGATCCAGAACAGAACAAGAATTATCACGCCCGCCACGGGCGAAAGAGCAAATAGCCCGCCGTTACTCAGGGTTTGAGCACCTAGAGCCTGAATAACGGCTCCCGGAAGCACGTGATAGATGGGCGCAGCCAGATTATCACCCAGTTCAATAGCCGTTGAGCCAATAATAATATCCCGGCCCTTCAGCACTCGATCTGCAACCTTGCCCTCAAGAAGATCACTAAAACTGACGTATTGAAAAGACCGGGGCGAGATAGTGTAATCAATCCAGGTACCGGTATCTGGCTCCCGCGACAGGGCGTTCCACGCTCCCCGATAAAAGCTGTCCTGCCAACGAAAACCCACTGACAGGAAGCGCATCAGGCCATCATTCGCCGGGTACATGTTTACGGAAACCAGCTCAACACTGTCTGCAAGGCCCGGCAACGGTCGCCTGATCATCAAATCGGATTCGGTCTGACTACGTCGTTGGACAAAAACCGGCAGGTAGGTGGGCACCTTTTCTGATATCGCTCGGATAGCTCCTTCAAGCTCGGTGTCACCGCCGAGACTTGATGTAGCGCTGAAGTCCACATCAACCATCAATGAGCGGATACCGGCTTCACCGAGCGTATTGATTGCTGAGGCGAACACGCTTCGGGGCCAAGGCCAATGCCCTATTGCTTCGATACTCGCGGAATCAATTTCAAGAATGACCAGATTGCTGGGCTGCTGTTCCACGAGCATGCCGATAATACGGTCACGCAGCCCCGCCTCCGCGCGTTCCAGCAAACCTGACCACAGTAGTAGCGTGAAAACGGCAGCAGCCAGCAAAGCCGAAAGAGCGACCTTGCTGACTGTGAAGCGACGATCTATTTCAGCAGACATACCTGTCAGTCATCGTCGTCGTCATGATCGTGACCGTCATGCCCGTTGCCATTACCGTTCCCATGATCATTGTGCCCGTTACCATTGCCGTTACCGCCATCATCGCCGGCACCATCATCATTACCGCCACCACTGGAACCATCATCCCCCGTTCCATTGTCACCACCAGGGTCCGGATCTGCCCCAGTATTGCCATCATCAGCATCGTCCGAATCCTGGTTTGTACCAGAGTTATCTGCAATGATAAGAGCCTGTTCAGAAGCCAATTCGGTCATAGCCTCCAACGCACTTTCGAAACGGTTCTGCGAATCTTCGATGGCGGGCTGAAAAGCACCAGAATTTGAAGCCATCGAAGCAGTCGTTTTTTGCGGAGCCTGTTTGAAAGAACGGATTCCCGCGTGCTCTGCACCTATCCCTGCCACATCACCCGGTTCAAGCATCTGGATACTACCGTTGGCGATATCCAGCACCTCAAGGGAGCCTTCCGTAAGAGTTACTGTGGAGGAAGACTGGGTGGATACGATAACGAAGCGGGTGCCTTTGACCGTAGAGACAAGAAACGGCGTTTCAACACTGAACTGATCAGGCTGGCGCTCAATACGATAGAAAACTGTACCGAACCACTGTTTTATCTTCGTAACCAGACCGTCAGGTTCGGCAGAGTCTGTCTGCAAAGCGATATGAGAACCGCTTTTAAGCTCGAACTCGGAGCCGGATTGAACCAGCAACCCGTATCCACCTTTTAATGTCTGGAACTCGACAGGAACAGGAATCGACATGCCGGTTTTTGCGTCTTGCCAGACATCACTGGCAGTAGCGCGAAACTGCATCTGGCCAGAAACTTCCTCAACACGAACTTGCTCTGAAGCCATGCTCATGGTTGCCAAGAGCAGCGCTGAAAAGCCCAGTAAAACACGATAGATGTTGCTCTCGGTTAAGCCGGTAAAGAACCGCATTGTCTTGTCCCCGTTGTTCGACCGTAGCCGTTTTCTGATATTTTTCGCGATTTTTCTTTTTAAAAACAAATTTTTACAAAGCAACGCGGGTTAAAGCGCTAGTCTACATCCATGTTAAACCGGATGATGATGAAGACCGTGTGCTTAAGCGTAATGAAATGTTTCATCTTGTTGCTAACGCTCAGCCTGGCCTCGCTTTGCGCATCTGCTCAGGAGCAGACTACAGGTGCTGTCATTTTTGACGGTGTAACTGCCTTTAATGCCGAGCAACTGCTCCCTTTGTATGCCAACTTTCTCGGTACAACCGCGAATGACGACCAGCAATCCCAACTGCGCTCGAGAGTGCGAGACCATTATTTAGCCCAGGGCTACCTGGCACCCGCGGTCACCGTTGCCGTGCACCCGGACAGCGAAGCCGTTCTGGTCGTGCAAGTTGATGAACCTCGAATAGAGGAACTTCTCATTACGGGCGGCGTCTCCCGCAAGCGAGCGGATCTGCGCGAGCGTGCGCAGCCGTTGCTAACAAGATCACCGATCTCAAACACAGATATCGACCGCTTCTCTTCTGCCCTGGAAAAAGCATCCGGAGTGGGGCTGAAGAGAGAGGTTGAAGAAGTGTCTCCAGGGCGTCACCGGATAACCTACGCAATCGCCCCAAGAGTTCGTGGAGAACTTACTTACAGTGCAGAAGGCAGTCAAAGGCTAGGGCAACATATGGTTGGCGGCAGCGTAAGTGTCTACGGACCAGGAGTTGGCCTTCGCGAGGTTTATGTTTCAGCCCTTCATACCGTTGATTCGGCAGGTTACCGTAATATTGGCACCGGTTTATCCCTCTCTCCCGCCGAACACGACACACTTTATGCAGACATTAGCGCCTCGCGCGCCGTTCCTCAGGACGAAAGCTCCAGCCCCAGCAAAGTGTATCGGCGCATCTGGTCGCGGCTCAAATGGCGCCATGATCTCGTCGATTCAGGCGCATTTACCCTGGCTGTTGATGGCAGCCTTACACTCCGGGACTACACACGGTCGCAAGGTGACATTACCGAAATCGATGAGAGACTGCGTATGGTCAGCGCAGACGCTTTGGCCTATATAAAAGGCAAAAACAATACCTCACGTTTGGGCCTTTCTGGCCGTGCCGGTCTTGACGCCTTGGGCGCGGAGCGCAGCGGAACACGTGCGAATGACGGTATTGATGTGGCGTTTCAAGTTTTCGGTGCCGGTTATACGTTGTGGTACGGGCTGCCTGCTGACTTTTCTTTGAAACTGGATATCGCCGGACAATACTCAAGCGACAACCTCCCCTACTCCCAACGCTTTTCTGTTGGCGGGCGCCGGTTTGCAAATGCCTACGAGCCAGGTGAGTTCAGCGGCGATTCGGGCCTTGGCACAAAGCTTGAGCTGCGTCGCGGGTTCAACAGTGATCGTTGGCTATACAGTGCACGCTGGGTACCCTATGTTTATTACGGCATTGCCACCACCCATGTAAACGAGACCGATGAAAGTAACTCTGCCGCCGCCTCTGGTCTTGGACTGCGACTACTCACCCGATCAGTCTCGGCCTATATCGAACTGGGCAAGCCACTGACAGCAGAGACTGAAAATGAGGACAAAGATCCGAGGCTCACCGGTCGGCTGACGGTTTCTTTTTGACCTCCGCCGACATCCCTGCCGCATTAAAGATCTGTTGTTTTTATTGGCACGCCGCCAGAGCCGTCTACAATTGAGGAGAATCAAAACCGGAAACAACCTCAATGGCGACCATGGAAAACGAAGACAGAAACGAGCCCGACCCCAACGATACAGATAGCAGCGGAACACCCAGGAACCAACTGATTGAGGCGGTTAATGTCCGCAGCATGTCGCTGATTATACTGGCGAGCATAGCCACCATTTACTTTATTAACTGGGCACAGTCTGTACTCCTGCCACTGGTGGTTGCCGTTTTAATCAGCTATGCCTTGGACCCCTTGGTATCCATGGTTGACCGGCTGAGGGTTCCCAGGCCACTGAGTGCGGCAATCGTATTGATTACCTTGCTCGGCGCTGTCGCGGCGGCAAGCATTCCCCTGCAGCGTGAAACCATGGCGATGCTTGACAAGGTTCCTGTCGCCATCAACAAATTCCAACGCAACGAAGCCAACACTCCGACTAAAAAAGAAGAAGGTCTGGTGGAAAAGGCTCAGGCTGCTGCGAGAAAAATTGAGGAATCTACCGCCAAGAACCAAGATGAAAAGCACGCTGTGAAACGGGGTATAACGCGTGTTCGCGTGATCGAAAAGCCGATGGATATTGAGGAATACGTTCTCAAAAGTTCACCTGCTGCACTTGTGCTTATCTCTCAATGCTTCTCGGTGTTGCTACTGGTGTACTTCATACTGGCGATCGGCTCGCTGTACAAACGCAAAATTGTGAAAATTTCCGGCCCGTCCTTCGGGCGAATGCGCAAGGCCGCCCGGATCATGAATGACTTTCACCACCAGGTGCGGCGATTTCTTTTCGTAATGCTGCTCGGCGCCCTTTTTGTCGGCATATTGACCTGGGTGGCGTTTCTCGCCATGGGGGTGGAACAGGCCATGTTATGGGGCGTGGTTGCCGGTGTCGCCAGCGGCATCCCCTATCTCGGGCCATTTCTGGTGCTGGTTGCTACCGGCGTAGCAGCCTTTATCCAGTTTGGTGAAGCCGACATGGCGATCATCGTCGCTGGCACGTCACTGGGGATCACAAGCATTCAGGGATACCTGCTGACCCCCTGGCTAACCAGCCAGGTTTCGAGCCTCAATGCCGTGGTTATTTTTATCGGACTACTTTTCTGGGGCTGGCTCTGGGGACCCGTGGGGCTGATCATCGCGACGCCCATTCTGATGATTATAAAATCCCTGTGCGACCACGTTATAAACCTGCGCCCGGTGGGCGAATTACTGGGTAAATAGAACCGTAGCGACCATTTACTAAGCGAACACAAAAAAACGGAGGCGCGCCATGTTCGAGACTGAAATCCCTGTACTGGATATGTTTATCCGGCTTCTTGCCGCGGCTGCCCTGGCGCTGCTTCTGGGGCTGGAGAGGGAGCTAAGAGGCAAGGCCGCAGGCTTGCGCTCCCACATGCTTGTTTCGTTGGGAGCTTCGGCTTTCATTATTATGGGTATGCACATTCTGTTTGCTACCGCAGAAGGCGACCCCTCAGCCCGCGTCGATCCAACCCGCATCGTCGAAGGTGTCATTGGTGGCATAGGGTTTCTCGGGGCCGGCAGCATTATCCAGAGCCGTGGCAGCGTTCAGGGCATCACCACCGGAGCTTCGATCTGGATGGCCGGCGCCGTTGGCGTGGCCTGCGGCCTGGGTATCTTTGCCTTGGCTGGCATGGTGACCTTGATGGCACTGATTATCATGGCGGTACTCGGCCGGTTCGAGCATGAAGTTATCAAGGGCAACTGAAACGCATTCGGCTGGCCCGGTTGTCACCCGAGCTTTCTGTAATCCATTTCGCTCAGAGGTATTGGCCGGTAAAAGTGCGACTCTCCTTTGTCAGCTTTCAGCCAGCCTGTCATCGCAGACAACACGTCAATCTGGCTGGGATAATCATCATAGCGTTGCGCGCTCCATTGCCCTTGGTTGTGAACAAAACTGTCGAAGAGCGTCATCTGAATATCGTATTTGGGAGTGCTTTCCCCGTCCGCTAACTCCTCATGAACCTGAATCGTTACTTCTGCCAGCGATCCTGCCTGGGGGCAGCTGATTGAACACTGCCGGGCATCCAGATCCACCCGGATAACGCCGTTTTCGTACCGCACCAACATCGAACGCTCTTTCACCGCCATAAACTTACCTGTGCGCACATTGATTGCAGTGGCAGCACCGGGCCTTGAGCGCAATGAGACGTAGCTGGCGCCATAGTCATTCAGGGCAAGCGATTTGCTGCCCAACCGGTCAGGCAAGTTTTCGAGTACGTACCACTCAGCCTGCAAACCTTCCAGCTGCAAAGGCTCGTCCAGCACATGACTCAGTAGCGTTACGGGGTGTATCAGGGTCTCAAAGAACAGGCCACCAGTCTCCTTCGCCAGACTCCACTCGCGGGGGTCCTCACCTTCAAAAAAGGTGATATCAACGCCGACAAGCTTCCCGAGCTGCAGGCGCAAATAAGCAAGCGCATCGGCCCCTGCAGTACGATCTTCCGGGCTGCTTTTCACGTTTATATCAAGGAACCGGTGATACTGCGGATTCAACGTAAGGAAATAGTTGAGGGGCAGTGCTTTTTCCAGCCAGTAGTAACTGAACAGAAACCCTCGCTCCATCAACTGATCCTGACACTGTCGGAGAACCGCCAGCTCTGCGGCTGTGCCGACCAAAGGCTTTTCAACGCCAAAAACTATGCCTTCCTTTGCCATCGCAGAAACGTACCCGAGATGGCTCGCGGTAGGCGTTGCAACAATCGCGTAAGACGATCGTTTTTTGATGAACTTGACCACCTCCTGTATTTTTTCTTCACTGCTCGAACCACTCGTCAATAACTGAAAAGCCACGCCATCTTTCCTGAGCTGATCCCGAAAGCTCTCATCAATGCAATCGCTGATGATGGCCACCTGGCCAGGCGAGTACAGATTCTTCCTGATCAGCGCGGGGAGCATGCGATGCTGAACCACATCACCCGCGCCGATAATCGTGATGTTCGGTCGTCGGCCAACGGGAATTGCAGGAATCAGATTAATGATGTTGGCAATAATGAGTGCCGTGTAGATGTATCCGAACGTGCCTATCGTCAGCTGTGCCGCCTGGGTTGCCTGATACCCCTCGAAATCCAGGTTCAGCGCGAGTGCCAGCACTTCAGACACACTGACCCCAAGAAGCCCCGCCAAAAGGAAAAACTGGGTCGCCAGTACAAATGGCAATGCAATGAAATACTCGGCCTCATTAAATATGGTCAGGTGTTTTTCGATAAGAATCCGAAGCAGCATGTAGTAAAAAACCCACATCACCGATTCAAACAACAGCAGCGCAGCAATGAAACCCCACGCCAGGCTCAGGTTTGCGTTTACCGAGTCTGGAATGCCGGGCAGGGCCGGCGTGGAAGACAGAACAAAATAAAAGACCAGCGACAGGCCCAGCACAACCAGCAAATAGCGCTCTGAGTGCATTGCATGGAAATCAACCCGCTCTTTCTCATCGTTAAGAGCCGCCTGCCGTTTCCGGAAGATGAGTTTTATCCACTGCAGCGGCGAAAAGATTCTGAGAACAAATATCAGCCAGTAAATAATCGATGCAAAAATGCTGCGGTGCTTACCCCAGGTATAGGATTCATAGTGTGGCTTGGTGCTGACTTTCGAGAACAAATCCATCGGATCGAATCTTTTACCTGGCTGGTATGGCAGTTAATTATGGCGCGAAAGTGCCCTGGCGCTCGCGATCTTTCAACTTCGGTTGCAACATTCCACCGCTTACGCCGCTTGAAATCAATGTGATATGTTGTCCCTTAAGACACGTAAAACTACTTATGACATTAAGAAATCAAACGCCGAGGTCTTTCATGGCTCATAAGCTGCGCATGTTGGGGGGAGTGCTTCTTCCGCTGGCTTTCATTATTACGACTGGCTGCAGCCAGGGCAACTCTGGTTCTGACACCGGTGCCAAGCCAACAGACCAGCTCGCACCTCCCGAGCAAACAGGCATCTTGGAAGTCGCCACACGCAATGGTGCCACCACTTACTACCTCGACCGCAATGAAAACCCGACAGGCCCGGAATACAGCCTGGTATCACAGTTCGCCGCCAGCAAGGGATGGACGGTTAACTGGACCCAGTACGATTCAACCGCCGCCGTTCTGAAAGCACTGGAATCCGGCAACACTCACTTGGCCGCGGCCGGGCTGACTCACCTGCCATCGCGCACAAAAAAGTTCACACGTGGCCCGGCCCATACCGAAATTATCGAACAACTGGTGTGTCACCGGGAACTGCGCCCGATGCCCCGCAAACCTGACAGCATAGCCAGTGTCGGCATCGCAGTAACAGCGGACTCCAGCTATGTGGAAACACTGAACAAGCTTGCGAGCGAGTACGAAGGCATCACGTTTTCCGAAGATAGCAGTAAGACAACGGAAGTGCTGCTGTCCGACGTAGCAAGGCAAAACATCGATTGCACCGTAGCTGACTCCAACATTGTTCAGGTGATGCGCCGCCACTTCCCACACCTGGAAGTGGCCATGAATCTGACTCAGGGCAGCAACCTTGGCTGGTATCTGCCGGCAGGCTCTGATGAGCTGGCTGGCGCGGCACGTGAGTGGATGAACAGCACCGAGGGCGACGAAGCCATGGGCTACGTCGAGAGCCGCTACTATGCGTACATTGGCGAGTTTGATTTCGTGGATCTGAGAGCGCTCAACCGCCGTATCAACGACCGCCTTCCCGGTTTCATCAACCGGTTCTCAGAGGCCGAAGCTGCCACAGGCATGCCGGCTGACCTGCTGGCAGCGCTGGCCTATCAGGAATCTCACTGGGACCCTGCTGCCATATCACCCACCGGCGTTCGCGGCATTATGATGCTGACACGGAACACGGCAGAATCCCTCGGCGTGATGAATCGCCTCGACCCTGCAGCCTCCATTGATGGGGGCGCCCGTTACCTGGCTGATCGCCATCGCCGGTTGCCGGATACCATTCCGGAGCCAGACCGAACGTTTCTCGCACTGGCCAGTTACAACATTGGCCGCGGCCATCTTCTGGACGCCCGTCAACTGGCGCGGGAGCTAGGCAAAAACCCGGATTCCTGGGACGATATGAAAGAAGTACTGCCGCTGAAGGCCGACAAACGCTACTACCCGAGTACGCGCTACGGCTACGCTCGGGGCTATGAGCCTGTGCATTATGTGCAGCGCATACGGAACTACCGTGACGTTATCCGCGCGGCATTCGAGTAGCCTTCAATACACTTTATCCGCCCCTTCGGGGCGGGTTTTGAAGCGCTTGTGCAGCCATAAATACTGATCCGGCTGTGCTCGAATGGCGTCCTCGATATACCCGTTCCAGGCTTCGGTATCTTTTTGCTTATCTGCCCCGAAATCAGCCTGTACCGGCGAGAAGACCACGCGATAGCCTCCATCAGGCGTCCGCAGGTGGCTGACGCAGACGACCGAGGCACCGGATACTTTGGCGATATAGCTTGGGGACGTAATGCACCCAGTTTCCACGCCAAAAAAAGGCACGAACAACTCGGTTTTTCCGCCGAAATCCTGATCGCAGGCGAACCAGATTTCGCCACCCTTTTTAAGGAAAGAGACCATCGGCCTCAGTTCACGTTTGGCGAATGCCCGGATCCCGAAATGGCGACGACGGCCGTTTTCGATCATCCGATCAATAACCGGATTTTTGTTAGGCCGGTATACGTACCCCGGGTTCTCCAGGTGGCAGGCAACCAGCGGCAAAGCGAAGTCAAAAATACTGTAGTGCCCGCCAATCAACAGCACACCCTTGCCTTTGCTCCGGGCTTCTATGAGGTTTTCCAGCCCCTGCACTTCGGCCGCCTTGCAATAGGGCGACGTATCTTGCCACCAGGCGTGGGTACTCTCGAGAAAACCCCGGCTACAGGCGACAAAATTGTCCTGCGCCAGCTGGCTCCGGGCTTCCTGATCAAGCTCGGGAAAGCAGATGGCGAGGTTACTGTCAGCAACCCGAGCGCGGGATTTCAGCTTGGTGCTCAAAAAAAGGCCCAGCCGCCTTCCCAGTGTCTGCTTGGCAGCCATCGGTAAAAAGGACAGCAGGTACAACGTAAAAACCAACCCCCAGGACGGCCATAACCGAAAGCGCCACAGCGACGGTTTTTTGTTTTTGGGTGGTCCTGACATACATCACTGCCTGCTAAAAGATAGCCAACGAGCCTGACATACTTCTGCTCAACACTGTAGTTGCATTTGTTAACGAGCCGGTTCGATCATGCAACTGGCCGCGCCAGCCCGAGATTGTCGCGCAAGGTACGGCCTTTATACTCAGTGCGGAAAAGGCCACGCCGCTGCAGTTCCGGCACCACCTGCTCAATAAAATCCTCAATACCGTCAGGCAAAGACGGCGGCATCAGATTGAAACCGTCGGCGCCCTCGTTGTTGAACCAGTGTTCCATCTTATCGGCAATCTGCTCCGGCGTGCCTACCATGGTGCAGTGGCCGCCACCCGCGGCAAGCCGGCCCAGCAACTGGCGCAACGTGGGCTGCTCAGTCTCGATAATGCGCAATATGGTGCTGTAACGTCCCTGCGGCCCGCTAAACTCGTCCAACGATGGCAGGGGCGGCACCGGCGCGTCCAGATCCCAGCCTGAACAGTCCTGATCAATGAACATGGCCAGCTGACGCAAAGACGCATCGGCAGGCAACAACTCATCCAGCTCACGCTGCTTAGCCAGCGCCTCTGCCTCAGTCGCGGCTACGTAGGTAACCAAACCAGGCATAACCGGCACGGTAACATCACGCCCGGCCGCCTTGACCCGCCACTTTATATCGCGGTAATAGCTTTGCGCCGCCGGCAAATCATAGGCCACCGCGTAGATGGCTTCGGCACATCTGGCCGCCAGCTCCCGGCCCTGCTCCGAGGCTCCGGCCTGAAACAGCACGGGGTGCCCTTGCACCGGCCTGGGCACATTCAACGGGCCATCCACCCGAAAAAACTCACCCTGGTGATAAATCGGCTGCACTTTATCCGGGTCGGCATAGTGGCCTTTTCGATCAAGCATCAGGGCATCGTCGGCCCAGGAATCCCACAACCCGAGCACCGCCTGCACAAACTCGTCCGCCCGGCGATAACGCTCGGCGTGCCCGGGCATGGCTTCATAGCCGTGGTTGCGTGCTTCCACATCAAACATCGAGGTCACCACATTCCAGCCAATTCGCCCGCCGGATATGTGATCCAGCGAGGCCACAAGACGGGCCGCGTGAAACGGGGTGTAAAAGGTGCTGGAAACGGTGCTGATGAAGCCGATATTGTCGGTGGCGCGGCTCATGGCGGAGATGGCGGTAAGGGGCTCCAGATACCACCAGCTACCATCGGAGACATTGCCCACCGTGTTGCTGTCGGCGAAAAACACGGCATCCAGTTTGCCGCGTTCGGCGGTTTGCGCCAGGCGCTCGTAATAGCGGATGTCGCCCAGCTGCTCCACCGCCGATTGCGGATGACGCCAGGCAGCCCGATGGTGGCCGCAGCCCATCAGGAACAGGTTGATGTGCATCATGCGATGTTCGGACTGTGAAGCGCCCATCAGTTTTTCACCAAGCCGCCGTCGACCACCAGGTTCTGCCCGGTAACCGACCGGGCCCAGGGCGAGGCAAAAAACAGCGTGGCGTCAGCAAACTCCGCAGGTGTGGTCACCCGGCGCAGAGGCGTGCTAGCAGCAATGAAATCAAACACTGCCTCAGGCGTGGCAGCCGATGCGTCCGTGGTACGCAGCAGACCACCGGATACCATATTCACGGTAATGTTATCTGGCCCCAGATCTTGCGACAGGGTGCGGGTAAGCGACAGCAACGCCGCTTTGCCGGCCGTGTAGTCGTGGTAGGGCACGACCGGGTTCTGGAACAGGTTCGTACCCACATTCACAATGCGCCCAAACCCCGCCTCGCGCATGCCCTCCAGCGCAGCCTGGGTGGTGTTCAAAGCGCCACCGACGACTCCCGCAAACTGCTGATTCAGGTTTTCCCAGGTTAACTGCGCCACGCTCGGGCGGGCATCGCCATTGAATGAAAAATCCGGCAAGGCGTTGTTGATTACCGTGGTCACCGGCATACCAAAATGCTGCCGGGCTTGCACAAACATCGCTTGTACTGCGGCGCTGTCGGTAACATCCGCCTGCACCGCCAGCGCCCGATCCGGCGTTTCGCTGGCCAGCTTTTTCGCCGCTTCGGCACTGTTGCGATAGTTAATGACGACCCTGGCCCCTTCCCGCAGGAACGAGCGTACCAGATGCTCGCCTAAACCACGGGCAGCGCCAGTGACCAGCACCAGCTGTTGATCAAAACGCAAAGAATGTTGCATAGACACCTCAAAAGTGAGGCGAAGGTATGAATAGGCAGATGCGGCACAGTATCTTGTTCTTGCCGGCGGCTGACATCCCTTCGCCAGTGTGAACTGGATCAGGTTCAACGGGTGTTATCTCAGCCCTGCAAGCAGGACACCCCGTGTCGAGCCAAAACCATACCACACCGGATGCGCGGATATGTAGGCCAGGATACCTGCAATTGACAAGTACTCTCAGACTTCCTACTCTGTCGGCACTCCTGGGGGGGCCGGCGTACCGGCTGAGACTCCGCATGCTGTGCGGTAACCCTTCGAACCTGATCCGGGTAATGCCGGCGAAGGGAAGGAACGCGCCCGCTGTACCCATGCCTGTGTGTCTTTTTCTTCCTTCGCGACTGTCCCGGTGGCAAACCACTTCTGGTGATTGCGTTATCCGCCTGCAGAGCAAGGAAGACATCCGATGTTAAGCTCCTCTACCGCACTTGTTTGGCTCGTTTTATTTGCGGCCCTGTTTGCCATACCCGGCCTGATATACGCCCGCCACAAGCAGGATAAGCTGGACGACTTTCTGGTTGCCCGTAACAGCCAAAGCAGCTCCGCCACTTTGCTGACACTGCTTGCCACCACTCTGGGAACCTGGATTCTGTTTGGCCCGGCGCAGGCAGCAACCTGGGGCGGCATTGGCGCTGTTACCGGTTATGCCCTGGGCGCACTGGCGCCGCGCCTGATTATGATCCCCCTGGGCAATCGCATTCGCACACTCATGCCCGAGGGCCACACCCTCACCGAATTTGTACTCGGCCGCTACGGCCGGGTGATGTACGGTTTCGTACTGATCATCATGATTTTCTACCTGTTTATCAGCCTGACTGCAGGCCTGACCGCCATCGCAAAAATGGTCGCCCTGCTGGCGCCGGTTCCATTGTGGCTTACCGCCACAATTGTGATGGCCGCAACCCTGCTCTACACCCTGTACGGCGGGCTGCGTGTCACCATCTTTACCGACCGTGTACAAATGCTGGTTATTCTGCCCTTTCTGGTACTACTGATTGCATTCGGCTGGCAAGCTACCGGTGGTCTGGCCCCGGCACTGCAGGGCTTGCAGGCAAAAGCGCCGCACCTGCTGGATCCATTCGACACCAACGGCCTGAAATCCGGCCTGACGTTTTTTATTGCGGTGGTGCTTACCGGGCTGTTTTATCAGGGAACCTGGCAACGCATCTTCGCCGCCCGCGATAACAAAGTCATTCGTAACGGGTTTATTATCAGCGGCCTGCTGAGCTTCCCTATTATCTTCATCATGGGCTTGTTCGGGCTGGCGTTTGTGGGGCTAGGCTTGCCTGGGGACGGCTCGGTTGCGCTGTTCAGCGTGCTGTTGGCAGATGTGCCATTGTGGTTTGCCATCGGCCTGTTACCCTTCGGGCTGGCCCTGATCATGAGCAGCGCCGACTCCACCATCAGCGGGCTGACCAGCATTATGGTTGTGGACCTGCGTCGGTTACTGCCCAAACTGAATAACCATAGCCTGCTATTGCTGTCGCGCTGGCTGATTGTGCTGCTGTCGGTGCCGGTGCTGTTCGTCGCGGCCCAAGGCTACAGCGTGCTTTACCTGTTTCTGCTGGCAGACTTGCTGTGCTGCGCCGCAGCCTTCCCGGTATTTTTTGGCTTTTACAACGCCCGCTACCAAAACTACAACGCCGCCCTAAGCACTTCGGCCGGCCTGGTCGCCGGGCTTTCAGTGTTCCCTGCGCCGGGTGCTCCCACCACTTATCTGCTTGAGTCGTTCCTGCTCGCATCGTTGGTGCCTGTAGCCGTGTCGCTGCTGCTCTTGCTTCTACCCAAAGGAAAGCTCTTCGATTTTTCCTTACTGGCGCAGCGAGTGCGGAATCTGGAGGGATAAAAAGCTGCGACGCTTTCGTACAGAACAACAAGTCCTTCCCGTTGTTTGTGATTGGGGCCATACTGATTGTTCTGCGTGATCGGCATCGTAATCTTCTTTGATGCCAACGCACGCATTAAACAGGGGTACATGTAATGAGCAAAGGACAGGACAAAAAAAAGGACACAAAAAAACAACCGCTTTTAACCGCAAAGGAAAAGAAAGCGGCCAAGAAATCGAAGAAAAATGAAACGAACGTACTAGGGAATTAAGAGAAGCATCAGGAGCGAAAAACGCCCCTCATGCAATTGCCTGGTGTTATTCAGGCTTGATTGGCTGCAATATTCGCTTGGGGTGCATGCCATTTACCATGCCCATGAACGGTGGATGGATCGAATAACCCACCATGCTCAGCAGCTGCTCAGGAATTTGAGAAAGTGTGCTCTGGCTAAGTTCGAGAAAGAAGTTCTCTTGCGGCCTTAACCAGGGCTCGCAATACTGGCAAGTTACCGCCAGACGATCCGCATTCGAACGGTTGGCTCCTCCACCGTGCCAGAGCGTCCCTAAAAAGAACACGACTGAACCCGCAGGCATCACTGCCGGTATCGCCTGAGCCCGGTCAGTGACAATTTCCTTCCCCAGATTATGGCTTTCAGGAACAACCACGGTAGCGCCATTTTCTTCCGTAAACTCGTCAATCGCCCAAACGGTGGCAGCACCGAAAGGTGGCCGCGGGCGTGGAACCGGATAAAACCCATCATCGTAGTGCAGCGGCTGGGCCGATTCGCCCGGCAGTATATTGATAGCCTGGGCCTGACTGAGCAGATAGTTTGGCTGAAATAACCGGTCCAGAAGCCCCGTAACGCGAGGATGCGTTGCGAGCAAGTCAATCACCCGCGTTTTCTCCAGAACATTGTAGAGCCTCTGTGTCTTTACGCCTTCAAAGGTGTTGCGCCCGGACTTCCCAAGCAGCGGCAAGACAACATCACGAATCAGTTCAAGCTGCGAAGCGGTCAACAGATCCTCAATGATTACATAGCCGTTTTTCATAACGGCCTCAAAGTCCCGGGCAACCATGTCTTTAAGTGCTTCCGGCGCATTGGCAGCATCAGACCGAAACGACTTGTGCGTAGCAGCAAGATCTTCCGTAAGCTCCAGAACTGATTTGATCGTCTTTTTGTTGGGCATCTGCATCGCTCTCAAAAAAAGGGTCATTCAGGACGTTTTATTACCGCGCATTATTAACGGGCTGAGCCCATACACGTTGCCGATCTCAGGGGTTATCGGCATTACAGTATGAATTAACCGCAACACGGGAAGCATTGTCAAACAAAGATCCCTATGACAACGTAGATTGCGAGTTAACGGATTGCTGCAGGAATGGCAAGCCGGATGTTCCTTTCATTTAGGCGGCATTTTTTACTATGTGCCGCCGTGACAAAGCGAGGAAATTGCGATGAATAACGACATCATTGAAGGCAACTGGAAGCAATTTAAAGGCAAGGTACGCGAGAATTGGGGCAAGTTAACAGACGACGATTTGGACGAAATCGCCGGCCGCCGCGACCACTTTATTGGCAAAGTCCAAGAGAAGTACGGCATGAAGAAAGACGAAGCTGAGAAAGAATGGGAAAAACTTTCCAACTTCTAAATTCTCTCAGCCGTCAAAGTAAAAAACCGGCGCCCGCAGCAATGCGGGCGCCGGTTTTTTTCAGCTGCACTTCAGCTGACTGAAGGAAGGTTGCCACCCAGCATGTTTTCAACCACGGCAGCGTTGTAGAAGGCCTCAACCGTCTGGATTTTGTCGTCCCGGACACGAAACCAGAGTGCAAGCCGCACATCACCGATCGGTTCAAAGTTGGTCCGGTAATCCAGGATGGCGAACACGTGCTCTCCGTCGACACCGAGTTGACGGACGATCAAGTCCTTCTGGATAGCCGCCATACCGAATTGGTAGGACATCATGTCATCCCGGCTGAGAAACCGCATATTCGGCCCCACATATTCAAACCCCTCTGCAACCAGCAAGGTCTTTGCCTCATCAAAACGTTGAGCATGAATATCTGCAATGAACTGCGCCACAAGGTTCTTTGGCTGCATGAATAAACTCCACTTCTAATACAGGGATGATTTGAACGACCGCAGTGAGCCGAAGTAGCGGCGCTCACTCACGATAAAGGCTACTTTGTACAACCTGCTGCAGTTGTTGCCGCCTGCGTATACGCTGATAATAGACGTTTACGACCACTTCGGCACAAGTTACTGGTGCTTACTGATACGACGGTGGCCCCGGCAAAAACACCAGTATGAACTTCAAACCTCGGGCACATTCCTGTGAGCACATACCATCGAAGTGAAAAACATCAAACCAGACCGGATCGCAAAGGCCTGCACCCGAGGAATCTGCACAAACAGGGCTACGATCTCCCCTCCCTCGTGGAAAGTTACGCGCCACTTGCCCCACATGTGACAACAAATGCTCACGGCAACCTCTCCCTGGCGTTCGCAGATCCACTGGCAGTAAAAGCCCTGAACGCCGCATTGTTAAAGCGATACTACAACATTAATGGTTGGGATATTCCAGAAGGTGCGCTTTGCCCGCCCATCCCGGGCAGAGCCGACTATATCCATTACATAGCCGAGCTGCCTGGGCTTGGCGAGCCCAAAACCACCTTGCTCGATATAGGAACCGGGGCAAACGGAATATATCCGCTGCTGGCCTGCCAAATCTATGGTTGGCGCTGTGTTGGTAGCGATATCAATACGCAATCGCTCGAGAACGTAGCATCGATTATCGCCAACAACCCCCCTGTGAAAGGACGTTTTACGCTGCGCACCCAACCCGATAAAAATCGAATTTTTGACGGGATCATCCAGGCCGGAGAATTCTTTGATGTCAGCGTATGCAACCCACCCTTCCATGCCTCACAAGACGAAGCAGTGAGAGCCTGCCAGCTTAAACTCACCAAGCTTGCCCGTAATCGCGGTAAACAAAAACCAGTATCCAGATCCCCCACTCGGAATTTCGGCGGCCTTGAAGCCGAGCTTTGGTGCAAGGGAGGCGAACGACTGTTCCTTAAAAAACTGATAAAAGAAAGCCAGATGTTTTCAACTCAATGCCGCTGGTTTACGAGCCTGGTTTCGAAAACCGAGAATGTGCAGCCTGCGAAAAAAATGATTCGCAAGCTTGGCGCGATTGATATTCGAGAGATAGAAATGAAGCAGGGAAACAAGATCACGAGAATATTGGCGTGGACATTTATCTGAAGTTCACTCTGGCGCGGATTGTTATATCTTTGAACTAACGTAAGAACAGCCGTGCCCGGTTCAAAAACTTCAAGTTCGGCATCAAGCATGACGCTGAAAGGCTGACTCGCCTATATTGTCTTACCAAATTCGAACAGCTCACTCATAATTCGCAAACCCTGTTGATATAACGCGAAAGTAACCGGCGCCGGAGCGCAGCGAAGGCAACCAAAAAAGCCTACTTTTTTGGCGTCCGGTTGACTGCCTGGTTATGCCTTTTTTCGTTGAACTGTGGCGATAGCGGCATGCTCCACTACTGTCCATTCACCGCTATTGCGCGACAACCGCTTGCCTAGCTTAGGATAATCGGTCACATCCTGCTCAAGACGCTGGCCGATAACCAGACAAACCAACGGCTCATTACTATCATTGAACATATCGTGGGCTTTGCCATTGATAGGACAGCCAATGAAATCTCCAGGGCCGATACGCTGCTGCTGATCTCCTAGCGTAGCAACACCGCTTCCCGACAAAATATAGATGCACTCTTCTTCGTAATGATGCACATGGTATTCGGTCGAGTAATGGCCGGCGGGCACGAATATCTGGTGGACACCCAGATTACGGAGCCCCACGGCATCACCAAGAGATTTGTTGATTCGCAGAGCCTCGGGGTTCAAAAAATGCTGCTTCTCGACACCCTCAAGCTGCTCGATGTCGTTGGCCGATAGGTACATGACTTCCGTATCTCCTTTGGGCACAACGCCGCCAGCATGCGCGCCTTTGTAGTGGGGGCGAAGCCGCAACGAAAAAGGCGTCGCCATGACTGGTCTTGATACTGATTGAGCCTTCCCCCCAGCCCAGCGGTTGCCCGCTAAGCTGGAAGGCGACCAAGCACTACAAGGGAGAAGACTCATGAACTTTTACCATAGCACTCACCGTCATTATTGTGGAATCGACCTGCACGCTCGCAGCCTGTACGTCTGCATCGTCGACCAGCAAGGCGAGGTGCTGTTGCACAAAGAGATCAAGGCCCGATCGGAACCGCTACTGGCACTGCTCGAACCCTTTCGCGATGACCTGGTGGTTGGCGTTGAATGCATGCACTGCTGGTACTGGATCTGTGTGAAGAACACGGCATCAACTTCATCCTGAGCCATGCGCTCTATATGAAAGCCTCCGAAGCCGCCGTGCTGTTTATCCGTAACAGCGATAAAGCCAAGCGCTACGTCGAAAAACTTCAGAAGCGCATGAACAAACCCAAAGCCCTGTCTGCGCTGGCCCACAAACTGGGGCGGGCAGCTTACTTCATGCTCAAAGACAAAAGGGTGTTCGATGAACAACGATTCCTGAAAGGTTAGTCACGCCACGGGCTGAGCATGACGCCTAACTGGAGCTCTGCAGCCCGTCGTTTGAATAGTGCCAGTGACCGGTTAACCGATGAATGTCTGGTGCCCCTGACTCACCGATGGAACGACCGGTCAGGCTGTGGCCTGAAGCCACCTAAGAGAGCCCCTATATGTGTTTGCTGTAAGTGCCTGACAGCTCCGCGAGACTGACGAAGCAGGCGTTCTCGCTCATGGATTTAGGTTGGCCGCTGGCGCGGCCAAAAAACCGGCTATTGCCTATTGATTCCGAGAAGGCTCATATGTGTTAACTGTTTCACTCTACGTACTTCTCAATTTCCCATTCACCACCAACATGCTGGCGCCATGCATGCCAGCCTGGGGGAATATGCGCGACCTCTTTTACAGTTGGATCTAGCTTTACGATTTCAGCCATACAAACGAGCGCAATATTTTCTTCCTGGGCATCTTCTAAACCAATGAACTGCCACCCATGATCTTCTTCGTCATGGCAAACATGAAGAATCGGCGCACCATCATGAATTACGTCCTTATTAGTCACTGCCACGCAGCTTTCAGCTTGATCGAACGGCCAATCGCTCATGACTCTCCTTCAACGCTTGGTTTTGCGGCGTGCCGGAGCGTAGGCGCGTCCGCCAACAGCCACTGGTTATGTGATGGTAGCTCAATCTGGCAGCCCCTCGAACTCTGGCACTTCCCCTAACTCCCCATCCCAAGCAGCTTTTCTGGATGAAAAGATGTGCGCGGTTGGCGCCATAGATATTTCAGTGTCCAAGCACCCTGCGGGAACGACGAGCAAACCTGCGATCTGAGTGCTTGGCAATGCTGAGCCACACAACTTACAAAAGCTTTTGTTATGACGAGTGCCTGGAAGCGTAAAGGACGTCACAGCATCTGCACCCGACCGCCAGATCAATTTAGCCGACTGTGAGAATAGATTTGCCGCATGAGCCGAACCCGTATCTTTTTGGCAATGGTGACAATGACACAGGTAAAAGCTATCGAAGTCACCCTTTACCTCAAAGCTCACGGTGCCACACAGACAAGAACCGAAATAATCAGTCATCAGAATCCCTTCCATGGCCTGTGGATGAAATACACATAACGAGGCTGTAGGAAAACCCAATTCTGAGCTGTTCCCACCACCTGATTCCTATAAATTCTGTCGCGACCATCAGCTGGCCGAATATCGCGATTCCAGTGTTCAACCGTCAGTTTCGGCCCTTTGACGATGTCAGTGCCGGTATTGTTGGCGCCCAGCGGCCACATTTCCCGTCTTCTGCTACCGGCATCACGCCGCCAATCGCCCGTAATTCGCCAGCTTCTCAATATTATGCACCAGGCAGTATAGCTGCCATTGGCCCTGGACCTTTTTCTTGCCTCGCAGACTGAACCGGTTCAGC